>Ga0098074_1000006_pt1 | contig 405590 bp, 394 predicted proteins | sample 32_taG_FD_75064 | JGI IMG/M metagenome (GOLD analysis project Ga0098074, IMG submission 75064) | Marine viral communities from the Gulf of Mexico - 32_GoM_OMZ_CsCl metaG | ecosystem: Environmental > Aquatic > Marine > Oceanic | place: Atlantic Ocean: Gulf of Mexico | collected 2015-07-12 | reverse complement strand
TCAGGGGAGGGCAGCGAGACTTGCGAACTTGTTCGCTAGTCGCAGCGGGTGGGGGCCATCGGCCTTGCGCAAGGTCGATAGCCCCCACCCCAACCCCTCCCCTGAAGGGGAGGGGCTTAAACGTCCGCAACCGGTCATGAGCGGCCCGATCCTCAATCCTCGATCAACGCGACCGCCCGGATCCAGCCCGCGCTGGCGCGCTCGATCTTCACCGGGAAGCAGCTGAGCGTCCAGCCGGTCGGGGGCAGGGCGGCGAGGTTGGCGAGCTTTTCGATCTGGTAATAGGGACGGATTCGGCCCGCCTTGTGGCCTTCCCAGATGATCGACGGGTCGCGCGTCTCGGCCCAGCGCTTCGCGGTGTGGCTGAACGGTGCGTCCCAACTCCATGCGTCGGTGCCGACGACTTTCACGCCGCGCTCGGTCAGATACAGCGTCGCCTCGGCACCCATGCCGCATCCCTGATCGGTGAAATTGTCGGTGCCGTAGATCGCGCCCGACTGGACGAGCACGATGTCGAGCGGTTGCAGCGTGTGGCCGATGCGCGCCAGCTCGGCCGCGACCTCGGCGGCGCCGATGACATGGCCTGCGGGGCGGTCCGACAAATCGAGCTTCACGCCGGGGCGAAAGAACAGGTCGAGCGGCGCTTCGTCGATGCTCGGCGCGGCGGTCGCGCCTTCGTCGGTCGTCGAGTGGAAATGCCAGGGCGCGTCCATATGCGTGCCGTTGTGCGTGCTGAGCGTCAGGCTTTCGACCGCCCAGCCCTCGCCGTCGGGTAAATCGTCGCGGGTCAGGCCGGGGAAGAACATCGCGATCTGCTCCCACGTCGTTTCGTGGGTCATATAGGTGATTTGCGGGCGCATCACGGGCGGGTCCGACACGACATCGTTGGTGATCGGGATCGACAGGTCGATGAATTGCATGAGCCACAGCCTGCCACCTTATTGACGTTACGCCAAGAAGGCTTGCGCGGCGTTGCGAGACAGCTACACCGGCCCAAACCCGTTCGTGTCGAGCGAAATCGAGACACCCGTGGGTCGTGTATGCCTTCACGGCATCTCGACTTCGCTCGATGCGAACGGAGAGGGACAGGTCAAAATGGCCGAGGGAGAGACTATGACCGATGCAGCCGCCGTCGCCGACCATGGCGCGGTCTATCAGCCGACCCAGAAGGACATCCGCATGGTCATCGCCGCATCGTCGGCGGGCACGGTGTTCGAATGGTATGATTTCTTCATCTACGGCACGCTCGCGGCGATCATCGGCAAGGCCTTTTTCCCCAGCGACAATGCGACGCTCGAAATTCTGCTCGTCTGGGCCGGTTTCGCGGTCGGCTTCGGCTTTCGCCCGCTCGGCGCGGTGCTGTTCGGTTTTCTCGGCGACCGGCTGGGGCGCAAATATACCTTCCTCGTCACCGTCACCTTGATGGGCATTGCGACCGCGGGGGTCGGGATGATCCCGTCGGCAGCGACGATCGGCATTGCCGCGCCGATCATCGTCATCCTGCTCCGTATTCTTCAGGGCCTCGCGCTCGGCGGCGAATATGGCGGCGCGGCCATCTATGTCGCCGAACATTCGCCGCCCGGAAAGCGCGGCTTTTATACCAGCTTCATCCAGGCAAGCGTCGTCGGCGGCTTTGTGCTCAGCCTGATCGTCGTGCTTGGCTGCAAGGCGCTGATGCCCGATGCGGTGTGGGAGAGCTGGGGGTGGCGCGTGCCGTTCCTGCTGTCGCTGATCCTGCTCGGCATTTCGTTGTGGATGCGGCTCAAGCTGTCCGAAAGCCCGGTGTTCCAGGCAATGAAGGCCGAGGGCGAGCTCGCGAAAAACCCGCTCAAGGAAAGCTTTACTTATCCGGGCAATCCCAAGCGCATTTTCGTCGCGCTTTTCGGCATCGCCGCCGGGCTCACCGTCATATGGTACACGGCAATGTTCTCGGGCCTGTCGTTCCTCAAGGGCCCGATGAAAGTGGATGACACCGCTGCCGAGATCATCGTCGGCACCGCAGCGGCAATCGGCATGGGATTCTTCATCTGGGCGGGGCGCCTGTCGGATCGCATCGGGCGCAAGAAGCCGATCGTGTGGGGCTACGGCGTGACGCTGGTGCTGCTCTTTCCGCTGTTCTGGCTGATGGGCAGCGTCGGCAACCCGGCGCTCTCCGCAGCAGCGGAGCGCGCGCCCGTCGTCGTCACCGGGTCGCAGTGCAGCTTTGATCCCTTCGCGCAGCAGCAGGCGACGGTATGCGGCCGCACGCTCGGCGAGCTCACCCGGCTTGGCGTACCCTATTCGATCGTCGAAAGCGAAAGCGCATTCGACAAGGTGCAAGTGACGATCGGCGATCGCGAAGTGGCGGGAGAGGATCCCGCGATCCTGCAACCGGCGCTCGAAGCGATGGACTATGATTTCGAAAAGCAGATCCCGTCGGCGCTCGGCATCGCGATCATCATCGCCGCGCTGCTCGGCCTCAGCGCGCTTTCGGGTTTTACCTATGGCCCGGTCGCAGCGCTGCTCGCCGAAATGTTCCCGCCGCACGTCCGATACTCGTCGCTGTCGATCCCCTACCACCTCGGCACCGGATATTTCGGCGGTTTCCTGCCGCTGATCGCGAGCTTCATCATCGCCAAGACGGGGAATGCCTATGCCGGCCTCTGGTACACCTGGTTTGTCGTCCTCGGCGCCTTTCTGATCACCGCCTTCATGCTCAGGGAGCCCGTGGAGGGCGAATGGGACAAGGCGCCGACGCTCAAGTGAACGGTCGTTGGCGCTGGCGCCAAAGCCGTCTAGGGGCGGGGTCATGATCGATATTACTTCGCCGCAGCGGCTCCGTCTCGATTCCGATGCGCTCGTGCACAATTGGCGCTGGCTGGCCCGTCATGGCGGGGCCGAAGCGGGCGCGGCGATCAAGGCCGACGGTTATGGGCTCGGCGCGCGCACCGTGATGGAGCGGCTTGCTGCGGCGGGGTGCCGGCATTTCTTCGTCGCGACATGGGGCGAGGCGGCGGCGCTGATGCCGCTGCCCGAAGGCGTCGCGCTGTCGGTACTGCACGGCGTCGGCGCAGAGGACATGATCGCGGCACGGATGATTCCCGCGCGGCCCGTTCTCAATAGTCCCCAACAGGTCGCGCGCTGGCGCGAAGCGGGGGAAGGGCTTCCGTGCGACGTCATGATCGACACCGGAATGAACCGCCTCGGTTTGCGTGTCGAAGAGGCGATGGCGGGGGCGCTCGACGGGCTGGCAATCGAAACATTGCACAGCCACCTCGCGTCGGCCGACGAGGATAGCGATCAGAACGGACAGCAGCTTGCGGCTTTCCATGCCGTGCGGACGCAAATTGCCGCGCGTCGCTACAGTCTCGCGAACAGCGCGGGCATCTGCCTGGGCGCCGATTATGGCTTCGATCTCACGCGTCCCGGCATTGCGCTATATGGCGGCATTCCGCGGCGAGAGGCCGAAGGCCACATCCGGCAGGTCGCCTTTCCCGAGGCGCGGGTTCTGCAAGTTCGCGGCGTCCCGGCGGGAGAGACGGTCGGCTATGGCGCGGCGTGGACGGCGCCGCGCGATAGCCGGATTGCGGTGGTCAATCTGGGCTATGCCGATGGCTATTTGCGCTGCCACGCCGGGTCCGGCGGCGGCCGATGGAACGGCAGAAACCTCCCGCTCGTCGGCCGCGTATCAATGGACCTCACCGCGTTCGACGTAACGGTGGCGGGTGAACTGCGCGAGGGCGATTGGATCGCGATTGACTATCATCTTGCGGCAGTCGCGGCGGGGTGCGGCCTTTCGCAGTATGAACTGTTAACCGGCCTCGGTGCGAGGTTTTCACGCGCGTGGACGTGACGTCCGGCCGGTGACGGCTCTGTCTCGATAAGTATCCCATGAAAAAAAGGGGTCGTCTTGCGACGACCCCTTCCTTTGTCATTGGAGCCAGTTTTAGAGTGTGGCTTCGAAACTTGCGTAGAAGAAGCGGCCCTGGACAGGGAAGATGCCGCTGCCCGCGCCGGTACCCGTCAGATCGAACGGCGGCCGCGAGTTGAAGATGTTGTCCACACCCAAGTTGAAGCGGAACATGTCGTTCGGTTCAATGCCCAGACGGAAGCCATGATATAGCCGGTCTGGATACTTGCGGAACGGGAACGCATCAGGGTTGGTCGGATTGCGACCTTGGTGCGAATGCTGCACCTCCCAAGCGTCCACCGACATCTTGCCCACGTAGCGGGCGTTGTAGTTGATGTCGATATTCCCAAAATCGAGGCTGGCATTGAAATTGCCCGCCCAGATCGGATCGCCCAGCGTTCCATGCAAACGGACCGAACGCTGCGGATCGGTGATGAACGAGAAGTCTTCGCGATTGAGATTGTATGTCGCAATACCGCGGAGGCTTAGCTGCATTCCGTTTCCGAATGTGTGGCGATAGGCAAGGTCGAAGTCGATACCTTCCGCTTTTTGCGCCGCAAAGTTAAACGGCTGATTCAGGAACGCCGGACCCAAAACCGGGAAGTTCAACGTGGGTTCGCCCGGCGCCGGGATACGATTGGCCTGCCCATCGAAGGTAAAATCGATCAGCGGGTTCGGATCGCGACGACGGAATACGGCCGCACAGAACGGATTGTCGATACCAACGGGATCGTCGTAGCACCGGTTGACGATCGCCTGACCGGTCAGGCCGGAGATTATGTTTTCGACCTTCAACTTATAATAGTCGACCGTAAACGTCAGGCCCGGCACGAACGATGGCTGGAATACCGCGCCGATCGTGAGGCTTTTGCCGACTTCGGGCACGAGATTGGGATTGCCTTGGTTGAATCCGGAAACGCCCGACGCGGCCGTGTTAACCCATGGGATGGTTTGCCCATTGACCACCATCGTGGTTGGAACGCCAGCCGCAGCACAGTTGCGAACGCGGTTCGGATTGTCGTTGATGACGGTCTGACTGCAAGGATCAACAAGCCCGTTCGCAAAGGTCTGCGCACGAGTAGCAAACAGATCGCCGAGGTTTGGTGCACGTACCGATCGGGCGTAGCCAACGCGGAAGCGTATGTCGCTGACCGGAGACCAGATACCGCCGACATTATATGCCCACACGCCGCCCGTCGAGCCACCATAGTCCGAATATCGTGCTGCGCCTTCAAGAGTCAGTTCTTGCACGAAGGGCATGTCGGCCAGCAACGGCAGGCGAACCTCTGCAAAAGCTTCCTTGATCTCGACCGACGGAGGAGCGAAAATGTCGCCCGAGTTCAGGAAAGTCGCACCCGAACGGGTGAAGGCGTCGAAAGCCGAATAGGCATCTTCCTTGCGATACTCGCCGCCAAATGCGAATCCGACGGGACCGCCCGGCAGGTTAAAGAAACCGCCAGTGTTACCGGAAACGAACGCCACCAGGTTGATCTGTTCGGCCCATTGATCGCGCGACGAGGTGTAAAGAACATAATCCTTTGCAGCCTGAGACGGGGCGCCAAAGCCGAACGGATTGAGTGCAACGCAATTCGGGTCGTCGTTGGTCGTGCTCGCGTCTGCGTTCACCGAACAAACGATGTCGCCTTGGGCATTGCGTACCGCATTGGTCGCGCGATTGAACTTTGCGATATCGACGTTGCCGCCTGTTTCATAATAGGTTTCGGTGCGACCATAATTGAACGCAATCTCGTAATTGAGGTTTGCGCTTGTACCGAGATCACCACGGATACCCGCCACGATGCGATAGGTGTCGCGTTGGTGATCTTCTGCGCGCGTGCCGAGGTCGTTGTTAAAGCGCTGCATTTGGAAGGTGCTTGCGCCGCCTGTGATGACCGCCAGCGTGTCACGCGCCTGTTGCGTCAGGAACGGGTTGTTGACCGAGAAAATCGGATTCAAGCTGCTTGCGATAAAGGTCGGCTGGGTCGACTGCTGTGTCGCATTGATCCGGACATATTTGGCTTCGATAAACGGATCAAACGCCGGCGAAATTTCAAAATGGAACAACAGGTTGCCTGCAATGCGTTCGATGCCCGGAAGCAGCATCGCATCTTCTACGCCCGAGGCGCCGAGACCGAAAAGAGCCGATCCGCCCGAGCCGCGGTTGTCAACAAGACCATTTTCAGGCCCGTTCCGCGCAAGCGTGCCGTCTGGCATGAACGCATAGTTATACGAGAAACGACCGCCAGATGTGGGCGACAGTTGCCCGGTACAAACGGCCGCAACGCGGGCCGTGTTGGTCGCGCTCGCGACGGGACACGAGGTCAGAACCATCCCACCGAGTGAAACAGTATTGAATGTAAAACCAGCCGGTAGGAAGCGGGTGTTGGGAACACCGTTGTCGTTCCGATTGGGTACGGGTGTCGGTACGCCATTTACCAGGCGGAATGCGGGCTCGACCGTCTCGAAGCCGGCGGGGCCGACACCGGATGCTGCTCCCAAATACGAGCGGTCCGCAAAGAAAACCGGGTTCGACACCGCATATTCACCGGCAAACGCGATATTGCCGCGACCATCGGCAAAATTCTTGCCTGCGATGCCCGAGATAAAATAGGAGCCTCGATCGCCATAGGTCGATACGCCGCCCTGACCACGAAGCTTGATGCCGTCATAGTCCCGCTTGGTCACAAAGTTGACCACGCCGGAAACCGCATCCGAGCCATAAATCGCCGAGTTACCGCCAGTGATGACATCGACGCGCTCGAGAAGATCGACAGGAATCGTGTTCGTGTCGACGTCATAGGTGCCCGGTGACGACGTGACATGACGGCGGCCGTTGACGAGCACGAGCGTCCGGGCCGTTCCCATTCCGCGCAGATCGAGGCGGTTGATACCGGCGGTTCCGATGAATCGTGTCGAGTTGGCCTGGCTGAATGTTGCGCGAAGCGACGGAAGCTCGTTGAGCGCGTCACCGAGCGAAATGTCGCCACGGCTCGTGAGGTCGACTGCGTCGACCGTCGTGAGCGGGACACTGGAGTCGATATTGGGACGCGCAATGCGCGAGCCGGTAACGACAATGATGCCGGAGCTTTCTTCGGCCGCGTCGGCGGTGTCGTCGGCTGCAATGGTTTCGGTTTGCGCAAGGGCGGGAAGGGCGCTGAATAAAGCGAGACTCAGCGTCGACCCGCGCAGAAGCAGGCTGGATTTCTTCATGGTGATGGTTCCCCGGTTGGCCCGTCCGGCAAAGGATGCAAAACGGAATAGGCCACAGAAAGCGCGAATTTTTGCAGCGCGCAAGTCCTCGGTGTGGAAATCGATCGTCTTTGGGGTCGAGACTGCCGAGGTGTGGTATTTGCGCAACAGATACTGCAGCGCGCGTTCACATTTCTATCGCTGTCCGCATCCTTGGCGTCAAAGGTGATGGCGACAGAATGTTGCGTTCGAGATTCGTTTTGCTGCCTCCGGAGATACTACGTCGCCTGACGTGCCGTGCCGCCCGGATGATTGGCCACGCCCCTGAGTGGCGCGGCGCGAGGCGTTCGATACGCCAGGGCGACCCGATGCTGTCTGGCAATTGCAGGGATGGCGCGGCGCCTTGCCGAATCAAGCCGACAAGCGCTGCCGTTTTCCGCTTGTTGCGATGCATCAATATTTGGTGCTAATGCTCGGACCATTAGGTGCGATACCGTCCTTGCGCTGTCGGCGTTCGGATTTTTACAGGAGTTCCGGTCCCGATGGCGAAAGCGAAGGCGGCGGACGGCGAGGCCGTCACGATCAAGAAATATGCCAACCGGCGCCTCTATGACACCGAACGCAGCTGTTACATCACGCTCGAGGATCTGGGGACGATGGTCCGCGACGGGCGCGATTTCCGCGTTGTCGATGCGAAAAGCGGCGAGGACATCACGCATAATGTGCTGACCCAGATCATCATGGACGAGGAAACGCGCGGCGAGACGCTGCTGCCCGTAAATTTCCTGCGTCACCTGATCGGCATGTATGGCGACAAGATGCAATCGATGGTGCCGCAATATCTCGAAGCGTCGATGGCGACCTTTCGCAAGAATCAACAGGATGTTCGCGCGGCGTTCGAGGGAGCGCTCGGCGCGAACCCGCTCGCTGAACTGACGCGCCGCAATTTCGAGATGTTCCAGCAGGCTGCAGGCGCTTTCATCCCCGGCGCAGCGGGCTCCAAGGCCAAGGACGATGAGATCGAGGCCCTGAAGGCCGAGGTCGCTGCGCTCAAGGACGAACTCGCCAAGAAGAAGTAGAAGGGGGCGCCCACGCGCTCCAGCAACGAAAACAGGAACGATGATCAAACATGCGCTCAGCGTAACGCGTCAGGCCGATTTTGCGGCCTGGTATCAGGATGTCATTGCCGAAGCCGACCTTGCCGAAGAATCGGGCGTGCGCGGCTGCATGGTGATCAAGCCGTGGGGCTATGGCATCTGGGAACGCATCCAGACGGTGATGGACGCGGCGATCAAGGACGCCGGGGTCCAGAACTGCTATTTCCCGCTCTTCATCCCGCTCTCTTTCTTTGAGAAGGAAGCCGATCATGTCGATGGTTTTGCGAAGGAAATGGCGGTCGTCACGCACCACCGGCTGATCGGCGACGGCAAGGGGCGACTGATCCCCGATCCCGAGGCAAAGCTCGAAGAGCCGCTGATCGTTCGCCCGACCTCCGAAACGGTGATCGGATCGGCGATGAGCCGCTGGGTGCAAAGCTGGCGCGACCTGCCGCTGAAGGTCAACCAATGGGCCAATGTCGTGCGCTGGGAAATGCGCACGCGCATGTTCCTGCGCACGAGCGAGTTTCTGTGGCAGGAAGGCCATACCGCGCACGCCGACCGCGACGATGCGATGGCCGAAACGCTCCGTGCGCTCGAAATGTATCGCGCCTTTGCCGAGGATGTGCTCGCGATGCCCGTGATCGCGGGCGAAAAGCCCGAGAATGAGCGCTTCCCTGGCGCGGTCGCGACCTATTCGATCGAGGCGATGATGCAGGACGGAAAGGCGCTGCAGGCCGGCACGTCGCACTATCTTGGCACCGGCTTTGCCGAAGCGGCGAACATCCGTTTCCAGGACCGCGACGGCGGCCACAGCCTGTGCCACACGACGAGCTGGGGCGTGTCGACGCGGATGATCGGCGGCGTCATCATGACGCATGGCGACGACGACGGGCTGCGCTGCCCGCCGCGCATCGCGCCGCACCAGATCGTCATCGTGCCGATGCTGCGCGAAAATGACGAGGACGCCGCAATCCTCGATTATTGCCGCGACCTCGAAGCGAAGCTCAAGGCGCTCGACGCGTTCCGCGAACCTGTACGCGTGCTGCTCGACACCGGTGCGACCAAGGCGCAGACGAAGCGCTGGGGCTGGGTCAAGAAGGGCGCGCCGATCATCGTCGAGGTCGGTCCGCGCGACGTCGCGGGCGGCAACGTCGCGGTGATCCGCCGCGACCGGCTGTATCAGGAAAGCGGCAAGCTCAATTCGGCCTTTGTTGCGAAAGACGCGTTCGTTGCCGATGCGGTCGCGATGCTCGAGGATATTCAGGCCGGGCTCCACGCCGAAGCCAAGGCGCGTCTCGAAACCAATATCCGCCGCGACGTCACCGACCTGGCGAGCCATTTCGGCGGCGACGACAAATTCGTCGGCTGGGTCGAGGTGCAATGGGCGCGCCCGACCGGCGAAAAACTCGATGGGATCGTTGAGCAACTCAAAGCGTTGAAACTGACGATGCGCAACACCCCCCTCGATGCCGCGCCCGCCGACGGCGCCTGCTTCTTTACCGGTGAGCCGGCGGTCGAACGCGTGCTTATCGGACGGACATATTGATGCAGACAGTGGACGGCGTTGCCATCGTCTCTGCGGTCGGCGAGGCCGATATCGCGACGGTCGCATCTCTTTTTCGGGACTATGCGGCGTCGCTCAATGTCGATCTCGCGTATCAGAATTTCGACGCGGAGCTTGCCGGACTGCCCGGACAATATGCGCCGCCGCGCGGGCTACTCCTGCTGGCGCGCGATACCGACGGCACCCCCCTCGGGTGCGTTGCCTGCCGACCTCTCGATGGCGACGTCTGTGAAATGAAGCGCCTGTTCGTCGCACCGGCAGGGCGGGGACGCGGCACGGGGCGGCTCCTCGTGCGTCAGCTTGTCGCGGCCGCCCGCGAGGCGGGATATGCCGAGATGTGGCTCGACACGCTTGCCTCGATGGGGCCGGCGCAGGCGCTTTACCGCGCCGAGGGGTTCGAACCCACAACACCCTATTATGATACGCCGATCGCGGGCACGGTCTTCATGCGGCGCCCTCTCGCCTAATTGCATGTTTCCGCCTATGGCGGGGCAATGCCCTCTTCCAGAAAAGCTTCGCGCAGTTCTGCGAAGGCTGCGCCGACCGGCTTGCCTTCGCCCGATGACATAATGCGCTTCATCGAACAAAGCCCCGGCGCGGTCGGCAAGCGCGAGATTGCCAAGCATTTCGCCGTCCGCGGAGCCGACAAGATCGCGCTGAAGGCGCTGCTCAAGGACATGACCGACGAGGGGCTCGTCGACATGGCGCCGGGGCGGGCGTTTCATAAACATGGCGGGCTGCCGCGCGTCACCGTGCTGCGCGTCGCGGCGGTCGAGGGCGATGTCGTGTGGGCGGTGCCCGAGCGGTGGGAGGGCGCCGGCGCGCCGCCGCGCTTACGCGTGATGGAAAAGGGACGGCGGAGCGCTTTGGGGGTCGGCGACCGCATCCTCGCGCGCACCGAGGAGCGCGGGAAAGGCCATGTCGCGCACCCGATGAAAAAGCTGCAGGCGGGCGGCGAGAGCATCATCGGCGTGCTCGTTTCCGACACCGGGCCTGGCGGCAAGCCGATGACCTGGCTGCGCCCCGCCGACAAGCGCGCGCGCTTCGACTTTGCGGTCGCCGATATGGGCGACGCCGCCATCGGCGACCTTGTGCGCGCCGAGCTTTCTGGCCGCGGCCCCGCGACCAAGGCGCGGGTGATCGACCGCATCGGCGATCCCTTCGCGCCGCGCGCGCTCAGCATGATCGCCATAGCGCGGCACGAAATCCCGCACATTTTCGGCGACGAGACGCTGGCCGAGGCCGAAAAGGCCGCGAAGCTGCCGCTCACTCCCGACGGGCGCGAGGATCTTCGCGAATTGCCCATCGTTGCGATCGACCCGCGCGATGCGCGCGACCACGACGACGCCGTGTGGGCGGCGCCCGACGACGATCCCGCCAACAAGGGCGGCTGGCGCGCAATCGTCGCGATCGCCGACGTCAGCTATTATGTGCGCCCCGACAGCGCGCTCGACCGCGAGGCGCGACGACGCGGCAACAGCGTCTATTTCCCCGACCGCGTCGTCCCGATGCTTCCCGAAACGCTGTCGGCGGGGGTCTGTTCGCTGAAGGCGGGCGAGGACCGCGCCGCAATGGCGTGCCACCTGACGGTCGACAAGCATGGCAAGGTGACGTCATGGCGTTTCTCGCGCGCTCGCGTCCGGCTGCGCGCGAACATCGCCTATGAAGATGCGCAAGCGGCCTATGACGCGGGGCAGGGCGCCGATGGGTGGGGCGAGGATGTCCTGCCGTCGCTCCAGAATCTCTGGATCTGCTGGATCCTGCTTGCAAAGGCGCGCGCGGCGCGATCGCCGCTCGACCTTGACCTGCCCGAGCGGCAGGTGATGCTCGACGAAGCGGGTAATATCGCCGAAATCCGCGTCCGCGAACGGCTCGACGCGCACCGGCTGATCGAGGACTATATGATCGCCGCCAACGTCGCGGCGGCCAAGGCGCTCGAGGCGAAAAAGTCGCCCGTCATGTACCGTATCCACGAACCGCCGAGCCGCGAAAAGCTCGTCAGCCTGAAAGATTATCTCGACACCTTCGACCAGAATTTCGCGCTGGGGCAGGTGATCACCCCTGCGGTGTTCAACCGGCTGATCGACGGTTTTTCGGGCGACGACCGGCTGCCCGAGATCATGCAGGCGATCCTCCGCAGCCAGACGCAGGCCTATTACGGCCCCGCCAATGCCGGACATTTCGGCCTCGCGCTCGGCAGCTACGCGCATTTCACCTCGCCGATTCGCCGCTACGCCGACCTGATCGTCCACCGTGCGCTCGTCGATTCGTACAAGCTGGAGGTACCCGGCAAGCCCAAAGGCTTCCCCGAGCGCACCGGCCTGGGCGAGGCCGACCGCAAGGGGCTGTCGCACATCGGCGAGGCAATCAGCGCGCTCGAGCGCCGCGCGATGGAGGCCGAGCGCGAGACGGTCGACCGCTATGTTGCTGCCTATCTCGCGACCAAGGTCGGCGAGATCGTCGCCGCCCGGATCACGGGCGTCCAGCCCTTCGGCTTTTTCGCCACGGTCGACGGCCTCGGCGGCGACGGGCTGGTGCCGGTGTCGACGCTGGGAAGCGAACGCTTCATCTATGACGAGGCGGCGCGGACGCTCGACAGCGAGCATGGCCGCACCAGCTACGGCGTCGGCCAGCGGCTCGACCTCAGGCTGATGGAGGCGAACCCGGTTAGCGGCGCGCTGCGCTTCGAGCTTCCCGATGCCCCCGAGGGCGGGTTCCGCAACCGCCCCTTGCGCCGTGACGGGGTCAAGAAGGACAAGGCGGGCAAGCATATGGTCGGCAAACGCGGGCGACCCGCGAATGTCCGGCACAAGGGGCGCAAGCGCTGATCCTCCCTCGTCATTGCGAGGAGCCGAAGGCGACGCGGCAATCTCCAGCTATCGACCTCGTGCCCTGACGATAGCTGGAGATTGCTTCGCTCCGCTCGCAATGACGAAGCCTATTGCGGAGCCGCCATTTTCTGCAACAGCGCTGCACTCGCCGCATCTGCCGGAAAAAATGCCTCGATCGCCAGTTCGGACAGGGTGATGTCGATCGGCGTGCCGAACACAGTCACGGTCGACACGAAGGACAGGCGTCCCGCCGGTGTGTCGAGAAGCAGTGGTACCGCAATGCCGTTCGCGGCATGCTCGCCATCATTTGCCGCCGCGACGCCATAGCCCGCCAATTCGTCGCGCAACGCCGCGAGCTGCGGATCGCCGCTCGCCTCGACCTGGCCGTCGAGCCGGTGAAGGATGTGCGCGCGCCATTCGCCGATATTGACGATCTGCGGCGCGAGACCGCCCGGATGGAGCGCGATGCGCAGCACATTGACGGGCGGCTCGAGCAGTTCGGGCGCGACGCCCTGTGTCAGCAACGCGATCGCGCCATTGGCGGCTATCATGTTCCAATGACGGTCGACCGCGAGCGCGGGATAGGGCTCGTGCCCGCGCAGCACATGCTCGACGATCGCGCGCATCCCTTCCATTTCGGGGCTGTCGAGTGGTCGCTCCTGAAAATCGGGCGCATAGCCTGCCGCAAGCAGCAGCGCATTGCGCGCGCGGTGCGGCACCTCCAACCGGTCGGCAAGTCGCTGGACCATCGCGGCGCTCGGCCGCGACCGCCCCGTCTCGATGAAGCTCAGATGCCGGGTCGAAATCTCGCTGTCGAGCGCGAGGTCCATCTGGCTCATCCGGCGGCGTGTCCGCCATTCGCGCAATTGTTCGCCAATCGGGGCAGGCTTCATCGCCATTCTCCTTTGCGGCAACAGCTATACCTTGGTCGTCGTCATAGCCATTACCTGCCGCGTAATCGACGCGCGTTATTGGCTCCGTCAAATGCGGTGCATCGAAAGGAGAATGACGATGCGCTTTTTCACCCTCAAGAACACCCTGCTGGTCGATGCGGTCACCTGTGCCGGCCTGTTCGTCCTCTGCGTCTTTGCGACTGCGACGGTCGCCGCACTTCTCGGCCTCCCCTCCGATGTGGTGACCGTCGCAGGCTGGATCGGCCTGCCGAGCGCGCTGCTGATGCTGTTCGTCGCGACGCAGAAGACGCCAAGCAAGGGACTCGCGAACCTGATCGCGGTCGGCAACCTCGGCTGGGTCGCGGCAAGCTTTGCAGTGCTCGCCATTTTCGGGGGCCAGATGACGTGGCTGGGCATCGCGGTCGTCGCCGCGCAGGCGCTCGTCGTCCTCTATTTCGCGCTGCTCGAAGCCAAAGGCGCGGCTGCGCTGCCGCGTCCGGCGACGGCCTAACTCAACGCATCGAGCCGGGCGATGTCGATGCCGCCCGGCACCAGCATCACCGGGCAGGGGAGCGTTCCGGCATCCTGTCCGGTGAAATGCGACACCAGCGGCCCCGGCGCGCCGCTGGCGGCCGTCGCGAGAACAAGCGCGGCGATTTCGTCCTGGTCGCCGATCACTTCGCGCACGACCTCGGCGGGCTTGCCCGACTTGATCATGATCTGCGCCTTGATGCTGGCTTCCTCTTCGATCGCTTTTGCCGCGCCCTCGGCGAGCTGTTCGGCATGTTCGCGCGCTTCGGCCTCGATCGTCGCCTGCACACCGCCAAATGCGACGAAATCCTGCGGCGGGATTATCGCGAGCACCGCGACGCCGCCTCCCGTCCGCGCCGCGCGCCGCGCCGCAAAGCGCAGCGCGAGGTTCGCCTCCGGACTGTCGTCGATCACCACCAGATACGTCCTCATGCCCCGACCCCGTTGTTCTTGTCGGCGCGGAGACTGCTTTACATTCGTATGAAAGGCAAGATTGGCCGGATGGACCTTGACCATTGATGCTCTTATGGCGAGGGAACAAACCGTAGCGGCAGGTTCGCCTGCCAGACTGACGAGGGATAACGCCGGATCATGCCAATCGAACTCAAAATGCCCGCGCTTTCGCCGACGATGGAAGAGGGCACACTCGCCAAATGGCTCGTCAAGGAAGGCGACGAGGTCAAGTCGGGCGACCTGCTCGCCGAGATCGAGACCGACAAGGCGACGATGGAGTTCGAGGCGATCGACGAAGGCACGATCGCGCAGATATTGGTCGCCGAGGGCACCGACAATGTCGCCGTCGGGACGGTCATCGCGGTGATCGCGGGCGAGGGCGAAGATGCGAGCGCGGCGAAGGCCGCACCGGCTCCTGCGGCGAAGGCCGAGCCCAAGGAAGAAAGCGTCGCTCCCGCGCCGGCGGGGGCCGCAAGCGAAACGGCACCGGCGCCGGCGGCCGCCGCCTCCGCGGGAGCGGCGCCCAAGGCTGCGCCGACAGATAAGGGCGACCGCATCAAGGCGAGCCCGCTCGCCAAGCGCCTCGCCGCCGAACGCGGAATCGACCTCGCCGCGCTGACGGGCAGCGGACCGGGCGGACGGATCGTCAAGGCCGACCTCGAAGGCGCCCCGGCTGGCGTGGCCGCACCGGCACCCGCAGCAGCAGCGGCCCCCGCGTCTGCCCCGGCGCCGACGCCGACGCAGCCCTTCACGACCGACATTCCGCACAGCGCTGAAAAGCTCAGCAACATGCGCAAGACGATCGCGCGCCGCCTGACCGAGAGCAAGCAGCAGGTCCCGCACATCTACCTCACGGTCGATGTCCAGCTCGACAAGCTGCTCAAGCTGCGCGGCGAGCTCAACGGCGCGCTCGAGCCGCAGGGCGTCAAGCTCAGCGTCAACGACCTGCTCATCAAGGCGCTCGCCAAGGCGCTGATCCAGGTGCCCAAGTGCAACGTCAGCTTCGCGGGCGACCAGCTCATCAGCTATGAACGCGCAGACATCTCTGTCGCGGTCAGCGTGCCCGCGGGGCTCATCACCCCGATCATCGTGGGCGCCGACGAAAAGTCGGTGAGCAAGATTTCGACCGAGATGAAGGAACTCGCCGGCCGCGCCAAGGAAGGCAAGCTCCAGCCGCACGAATATCAGGGCGGCACTGCCAGCCTGTCGAACATGGGCATGTTCGGCATCAAGCAGTTCGAAGCCGTCATCAACCCGCCGCAGGGCATGATCATGGCGATCGGCGCGGGCGAAAAGCGCCCCTATATCGTCGACGACGCGCTCGCGATCGCGACCGTGATGTCGGCCACCGGCAGCTTCGACCACCGCGCCATCGACGGCGCGGACGGCGCGCAGCTGATGCAGGCGTTCAAGCAGATTGTCGAAAACCCGCTGGGGTTGGTCGCGTAATTTCTCCCTCTCCCCGCAGGGAGGGGCGCTGGTGATGGAGTGAATTTTGGCTGAGACTTCCTACGACCTCATCGTTCTCGGTTCCGGCCCCGGCGGCTATGTCGCGGCGATCCGTGCGGCGCAGCTCGGGCTCAAGACCGCGATCGTCGAGCGCGAGCTGCTCGGCGGTATCTGCCTCAACTGGGGGTGCATCCCGACCAAGGCGCTGCTGCGTTCGGCCGAGGTCTATCATTATATGCAGCATGCGGGGGCCTATGGGCTGAAGGCTGCTGAGATCAGTGCCGACCTCGACGCGGTGGTGAAGCGGTCGCGCGGCGTCGCGTCGCAGCTCAACAAGGGCGTCGCCGGCCTGATGAAGAAGCACAAGATCGCCGTGCATATGGGCACCGGCAAGTTGACCGCGCCGGGCAAGCTCGAGGTGACGGGCGACAAGGGCGTCGAAACCCTGACCGCGAAGAATATCATCGTCGCGACGGGTGCGCGCGCGCGCGACCTGCCCTTCGCGCCCGCCGATGGCAAGCGCATCTGGACCTATCGCCACGCGCTCGTGCCCACAGAGATGCCGAAGAAGCTGCTGGTCATCGGATCGGGTGCGATCGGGATCGAGTTTGCAAGCTTTTACAGCGATATGGGCGCCGACGTTACCGTCGTCGAAATGCTCGACCGGCTCGTCCCCGTCGAGGATGCCGATGTGTCGAATTTCCTCGAAAAGCAGCTCAAGAAGCAGGGCATGACGATCATGACCGGCGCGGGCGTCGAGGAGCTGAAGGCAACCGCCGGCGGCGTCTCTGCGAAGATCAAGGCAAAGGACGGCAAGGTCGAGAGCGCCGAGTTCAGCCACGCCATCGTTGCCATCGGCATCGTTCCCAATACCGAGAATATCGGGCTGGAGGCGCTCGGCGTCAAAACGACGAAGGGGCACATCGACACCGACGCGATGTGCCGCACCAATGTCGCGGGCCTGTGGGCCATCGGCGATGTCACCGCGCCGCCGTGGCTCGCGCACAAGGCGATGCATGAAGCGGTCATCGCGGCCGAAGCCATTGCCGGCGGCCACCCGCACGCGATGGACGTGCGCAACATTCCGGGTTGCACCTATTGCCGCCCCCAGATTGCGAGCGTCGGCCTGACCGAGGCGAAGGCGAAGGAACTGGGTTACGAGGTGAAGGTCGGCAATTTCCCCTTCATCGGCAACGGCAAGGCGATTGCGCTCGGCGAGGCCGAAGGCTTCACCAAGACGGTTTTCGATGCAAAGACCGGCGAGCTTCTGGGTGCACATATGATCGGTGCCGAAGTGACCGAGCAGATCCAGGGCTATACGATCGGCAAGACCGCCGAGCTGGTCGAGGATGATTTCATCGGCACCGTCTTCCCGCACCCGACGCTCAGCGAGACGATGCACGAAGGCGTGCTGTCGGCATACGGCCGCCCGTTGCATATTTGATCATGCGATCCTCCCCGTCGCGAAGCGATGGGGAGGGGGACCGCTTGCCGCAGGCGAGTGGTGGAGGGGCCCCTCCGTCGGCCCCTGCAGGGCCGCCACCTCTCCATGGCTGCGCGACAGGGAGGATTTTTGACCCCGAAACGACTATCGCCAGTCATTACAGCCGCTTTACTGGCCGCCGTCGTCCTGCTCGGCCTTGCGGTCGGCGCGGGCTGGACCGAGGCGGCAGACTGGCAGGTCTCGCGCAGCCTGTCGCTCCGCGTCGGCGAAAGCGACCCCGTCTTCATCGCCTTCATGCAGGGCGTCAGCTGGATTGGCGGCGGTACACCGCGCTGGATCATCGTGATCCTGCTTTGCGGCGTCGTGTGGCATTGGTGCGGCGCGCGCTGCGCCGTCGCGCTGGGCGGCGCATCTTTGCTGTCGAACCTCGCGTCGAGCCTGATCAAACTCGGCTTTGCGCGGGTCCGGCCCGACCTCATCGAGCATCTCGATCAGGTGCAGCGAGCCCGATCCTGACCGCATTTTTCGGCTGTCCTATTTCCCGGCGATTTGCCATCAGGATGCGGGGACCAACAACGGGTGGATCGGCGATGCAATCCAGTGTGAAGTTTCGCAGTTTTCTGCGGGGAATCCTTTTCGGCGGCGCGGCGATTGCCGGCGCTGCCACGGCCGCCGCGCAGGACGGCAGCGGGCAATCGGTCATCACGGCGGCGCGGTACGTCGATGTGCTGTCGGGGAAGACGATCGAACATCCGGCGATTTTCGTCGGCGCCGATGGCCGCATAACGAATATCGCCGACGCACGCACCGTGCGCTGGAGCAGCAACGTCAAGCATATCGATCTGGGGCAGCGCACGCTGCTCCCCGGCCTCATCGACATGCACGTCCATCTCGACGGGCCTGCCGACATCGGCGGCTATCGCGGGCTCGAGTTCACCGACAGCTTCTGGGGCATGACCGCGGTCGGCGCGGCGCGCACGATGCTCGACGCGGGGTTCACGACGGTGCGCAACGTCGGTGCCGACTATCGTAACGACATCGGGCTCAAACAGGCGATAGAGGCGGGCTATGCCGTTGGGCCGCGTATCGTCCCCGCGGGCTATGCGCTTGGGGCAACGGGCGGACATTGCGACAGCACCTTCCTTCCGCCGAGCCTGGAACATGAGAATAAGGAAGAAGGGATCGGCGACACGCCGGAGGAACTGCGCCACCAGGTCCGCCGCCAGCGCAAATTCGGGTCCGAAGTCATCAAGGTATGCGCCACCGGCGGCGTTTTCTCGCGCAATACCGAACCGGGTCAGCAGCAATTGTCCGAAGAGGAATTGCGCGCGATTGCCGACGAGGCGCATCAGTGGGGCCTCCGCGTCGCGGCGCACGCGCACGGCGCCGATGGTATCCGGGCGGCGATCGCAGCGGGGATCGACACGATCGAGCATGCAAGCCTTGTCGACGACGAAGGCATCCGCATGGCGGTGCAACGCAAACGCCCGGTCTGGTTCTCGATGGATATCTACAACACCGAATATACGCAGGCCGAGGGTGCGAAAAATGGCGTGCTCGAGGATAATCTGCGCAAGGACCGCGAGATCGCGCAGATCCAGCGCGACAATTTCCGCAAGGCGCACAAGGCGGGCGTGCGGATGGTCTTCGCCTCGGACGTTGGCGTCATGCCGCACGGCGACGGCGGCAAGCAGTTTCGCGTGATGGTCGAATATGGGATGACCCCGCTCGAGGCGATCCAGGCGGCAACGCGCAACGCCGCGCAGGCCCTTGGCCGCGAGCGTGACGTCGGCGCGATTGCGGTGGGACGCTATGCCGACATCATCGCGGTCGACGGCGATCCGCTGGTCGATGTGCGCGAACTCGAAAGTGTCGATGCCGTCGTCAAGGGCGGGGTGCTGGTACGCGGGAAGTAATGGACGTCGCCTCCGCGACGATTGGTTAAACGACTAGTTTGTCCACCATGGCTTCGTGCATTTCGGGCGTGAAGTTCAGCACCGACTCGGCATAGCTCGCCACGTCGCCATGGTCGCGGCGCACCGTGGCGAGCGCGGCGTCGAGAAAGACGGGATTGACCGACATCAGCATCCGGACCGCATCCTCCCTGATCTCGGCTCCATAGCGATCGCGGATATGCGCCGCACCCTGCGCGATCCGCTCCTCGATTTTCCCCGCGCTGTTGGTGAGGAGGTAGTCGTGCATCAGATCGTCTTCATGGACGCCGAGCAGCCGGTGAACCACCGCGACGGCAAAACCCGTCCGGTCCTTGCCCGCCACGCAGTGGACAAGGCTGGGCGCGTCATATTCCGAAAGCGCAGCGAGATAGAGGCGCAGCGTCGCGACAAGCGCGGGGCGATAGGGCATGCCGGCATAGGTATCGACCATCCGCGCGCGCGCCGTCTCGACATCGATGGCGCCGCCCGCGGCCTGAAGATGCGGCGCAAGCCCCGCGGTGACGCCACCCGCGAACAGCACGCGCGCCGAGAAACTCTCGCTGCGGCGGCAGGGATGCAACGCACGCTCGTCGTCACCGCGCAGGTCGACGACCGTTTCGAGGCCCAGCCGGTCGAGCGCCGCCAGATCCTCGTCGGTTGCGGCCTCATGGTGCGCGGATCGCCACAGCACGCCGTCGCGGACGCGCCCTCCGCCTTCGACGGCATAGCCGCCATAATCGCGGAAATTGTGAATGCCCGTCAGGGGCAGGACGCGTTCGGCCAGCATGGTCAGTCTCCTGTAAAAACCGGCTCCCTTTTTTCGACGAAGGCGTTGATCGCTTCGCGATTGTCGGCGGTCTCGTGCACGATCGCCTGATAGGCCGCGCTGAGCTCAAGGATATCGCTCAATCGGCTGTGCTGCGCCTCGCGGAGCAGTCGCTTGGTCAGGCGCAGCGCGCGCGGCGGGTTGCACACGATGCGTTCGGCGATGGCGATGGCGCGGTCAAGCAGTTCGTCGTCGGGAACGACTTCGGTGACGAGGCCATAGTCCTTGGCTGTGGCCGCGTCGAAACGGTCGCCGGTCAGGAACAATTCGGCAGCGCGCGGATAGCCGAGGATTTTCTGAAGCAGCCATGCGCCGCCGTCGCCGGGAACGATCCCGACCTTGATGAAGCTGCAAGCGAACTTGGCGCTTTCGGCGGCAATGCGGATGTCGCAGGTGCAGGCAAGGTCGCAGCCAAGCCCGATGGCATGGCCGTTCACCGCAGCAATCATCGGGATTTCGCAGTCCATCAGCGCGCGGATCACCGCCTGAACGCCCTTGCGATAATTACTGCGCGTCGCATCGGGCTGGTCGAGCACGCCGATGCCCTTGCGCTCCTGCATCGATTTCAGATTGCCGCCGGCGCTGAACGCCTTGCCGCTCCCCGTCAGGATGATCGCGCTGACGCCGCGATCCTCGCCGAGTTGCCGCAGTGTCTGGACAATGTCCTGGCAGTCGTCGTGCGTGCCGATCGCGTTCATGCTTTCGGGCTTGATCATCGTCAGGATAGCGATTTTCCCGCGCCGCTCGACCTTCAGAAACTCGCCCATTGTCGTTATCCCTTTTCTCGCCTGCAAGGCTATTGCATGGCGGTGCTGTGATGCAAGGCTTTACGCTCTTTGAATTCGACCCGCCGGGCGACACGATTGCCCTGCGCGCCGACCTGCGTGCCTGGCTGTCCGAGCATCAGCCGCAGGGCGATGTCGTGCGGCGCGCCAATTGCTGGGCGAGTTTCGACCCCGATTTCAGCACGGCGCTCGGCAAGGCGGGCTATATCGGCATGACGCTTCCCGAACGCTATGGCGGCGGCGGGCGGCATCCGCTTGAACGCTATGTCGTGATCGAAGAATTGCTCGCTGCCGGCGCCCCGGTAGGCGCACACTGGATCGCCGACCGTCAGACGGGACCACTGATTCTCCGCTATGGCAGCGAAGAACAGCGCGAGCTGTACTTGCCGGGGATTGCCCGCGGCGAACTTTATGCCTGCATCGGGCTGTCGGAGCCCGGCGCGGGGTCCGATCTTGCGGCCGTGCGGACAAGCGCGCGCGAAACGGCCGACGGGTGGCGCGTCAACGGCCAGAAAATCTGGACGACGGGCGCGCATTTCTCGCACGTCATTCTCGCGCTTGTGCGGACGGAGGAGGGGAGCGAACGCAATGCGGGTCTCAGCCAGTTGCTGATCGACCTCGACACGCCCGGCATAACCATTCGCCCGATCGTCGATATGGCGGGCAACCATGACTTCAACGAGATTTTCTTCGACGATGTCCTCGTTCCGCACAGCGCGCTGGTGGGCGAGCGCGGGCAGGGCTGGCGACAGGTCACCGCCGAACTCGCGCTCGAACGCTCGGGGCCGGAGCGCTATCTGTCGAGCCACGCGCTGTTCACGGCGCTGATCGATGCCGCCGGCGCCGATCCCGATCCGGCGCTCGCGACGTTGATCGGTGAGTTGACGGCCGAAATGTGGACGCTGCGCCAATTGTCGATGTCGACTGCGGCCAAGCTCGCCGCGGGCGAGGACCCGATGGTCGAGGCGTCGATGGTCAAGGAGCTGGGGAATGCCTTCGAGCAGGATATGCCCCGGCGCGTCCAGGCGATCGTCGATTGCGGTTGGGACGATGAAAGCGATTTGGCGCGGCTGTTGCGCGCGCTGCTGATCGCGTCGCCCAGCTTCTCGCTTCGCGGCGGCACGCGCGAGGTCATTCGCGGCATCATAGCCCGTGGATTGGGGCTGCGATGAGCGCGGTTCGCGACATGTTGTGCGACACGGCGCGCGCTGTGTTTGCCGAGGCGGCGTGCGAAGGGCTGGCGCCCGTGGAAGCCGCCGGTTTCGGCTTGCTTCTTGTGACCGAAAACGAGGATGGGTTGGGGGGCGATTGGGGCGACCTTAACGCCGTGCTGCGCCTCGCCGGAACGCTTGTGCCCGATTTGGGCGTTGAAGAACTCATGCTGTCGGGATTGCCGGAGGCGTCCGAAGCGCATCGCGCCGCGGCCACCGTTGGGTTGATGGCAGGGGCGATGGGTCAAGCGCTAACGCTGTCGATCGAGCATGTGAACACGCGCCAGCAGTTCGGCAGGCCGCTGGGCAAGTTCCAGGCGGTTCAGCAATCGCTTGCGGCGATGGCGTGCGAGGTCGCGGCGGTCGATGCCGCGGCAGCCGCCATGGCCGCGCGGCTTGATGCGACGGCATTCGATGCCGCCGCTTCGGGCTTCGAAATCGCGGCCGCAAAGCTGCGGGCAAATCGCGCCGCCGGCGTCGTGACCGCTGTCGCGCACCAGGTGCATGGCGCGATCGGCTTCACGCGCGAATATGAGCTTCATCGCGTAACGATCCCGTTGATGCGCTGGCGCAGCGCACATGGGAATGATGCCTATTGGGCGGGGCTGCTCGGCAGGCGGGTCGCCGACATGGGCGCGCGCGGGCTCTGGGAGAGCATGACCGCGCGCGCGGGATAGAGGTTCAGCCTGCCACGCCGCTTTCACGCAGCGCCGCGATTCGTGTCGCGTCATAGCCGAGCGACGCGAGTACTTCGTCGGTGTCTGCTCCGACCGTCGGAGCCTGCCGTGGCGTGTCGTTCGTGGTCGCCGAATAGCGCGGAGCGGGTGCGGGTTGCGTGGCGCCGCCAACCGTCACGAAGCTCTGGCGCGCGACATTATGTGGATGTTGCGGCGCCTCTTCGAGCGACAGTACCGGCGCAAAGCAGACGTCGGTCATCTCCATCAGTTTGCACCATTCGTCGCGCGTTCTGGTTGCGAATAGCGCGGTGAGCTTTTCCTTGAGCGGTCCCCATTGCGACGGATCGAGCTGGGCATCGAATGCGGGATCGGCGCTCAGGCCGGTCTTTTCGCGCAACAGCGCATAGAATTGCGGTTCGATCGATCCGATCGAGATGAACTTCCCGTCGCTGCAGCGATAGGTGTCATAGAAATGCGCGCCGCCGTCGAGCATGTTGACCCCGGCTTCGTCCTTCAGGCGCCCCATCGCCTTGAACCCCCAGGTCATGCCCGCAAGCAGGGCTGAGCCGTCGGTCATCGCGCAGTCGATCACCTGGCCCTCGCCCGTTTTGGCAGCGTGGAGCAGCGCCGACACCATGCCAAAGGCGAGCATCATTCCGCCGCCGCCGAAATCGCCGACATAGTTGACCGGCGGAACCGGCTTTTCGCCTGCGCGTCCGATTCCGTGGAGCACACCCGAAAGCGAAATATAATTGATGTCGTGTCCTGCCGCCTGTGCATAAGGACCGAACTGTCCCCAGCCCGTCATCCGGCCGTAAACGAGCCGCGGGTTATCGGCGAGCAACACGTCCGGACCGAGGCCCAGGCGTTCCATGACACCGGGACGATAGCCTTCGATGATGCCGTCAGCGCTTTTGCACAGGTCGCGCGCAACCCCTACGGCGTCGGGCGCTTTCATATCGAGCACCACCGACGAACGGTTACGCGAGAGCGGGTCGCGGGGGTCGAGCGCGGCGCCGGGGCGGTCGATTCGAATGACCTCGGCACCATGATCGGCGAGCATCATCGCACAATAGGGACCCGGCCCGATGCCTGCGAATTCGATGATCCTGATTCCGTTCAAAGGGCCTGTCATTTTTGTCTCCCGTTCGTGTCACTATTGTTTTCACCGTGCAGCCGCACTGTCATATTCGCTTCCTAAGCGGCCAGCGTAGATTCGCTTCTGGAGATAAGCCCATGCTCGACCGTCGCCAATTCGCCGGGGCTGCACTCGCCTTTACCGGCCTTGCGTTGCAAAGCGGCGCGGCGCGTGCGGGGATGATGGCGACCGATCCGGGCTACGGCCCGCTCCAACCCGATCCTGCAGGTCTGCTCGACCTGCCTCCGGGCTTTTCCTATCGGATATTGTCGTCGTTTGGCGATGCGATGAGCGACGGCAATGTCGTTCCCGATCGCGCCGACGGGATGGGGTGCTTCAAACTCGACAACGGCCGGATCGCGCTGGTCCGCAATCACGAATTGCAGCCCAAGCATGTTGCCGATGGTCCGTTTGCGCGCAACGGGCACTTGCCCGACGAGGCGTTCGATCGGGCAGGGGGCAGCGCGCTTCCCGGAGGAACAACGACGCTCGTCCTCGACCCCGAAACGTTTGCGGTCGAGCGGCAGTATCTGAGCCTCGTGGGGACGATCCGCAATTGTTCGGGCGGCGTGACGCCCTGGAACAGCTGGCTCAGCTGCGAGGAGAATGTGGCCGCTCCCGCCGATGGTGTCGGAAAGCCGCACGGCTGGATATTCGACGTTCCCGCCGACGCCGGCACATTGGTAAAGGCAGAGCCGCTCAAGGCGATGGGACGCTTCATGCGCGAGGCCGCGGCGGTCGATCCGCGCACCGGCATCATCTATATGACCGAGGATCGCGACGACAGCCTCTTCTACCGCTTCCTGCCGGACGATCCCGGATCGCTTCATCGCGGCGGACGACTGCAGGCGCTTGCTTTTACCGACAAATGGCTGCGCGACACGCGCAACTGGGCCGGGCAGAAGATGGCGCCAGGAAGCTGGCAATTCGCCCGCTGGATCGACCTCGACGATCCCGAAAGCCCGAACGACGACCTGCGCCTGCGCGGCGCGAAAGAAGGGGCCGCGATTTTTGCACGCGGCGAGGGCATCCATTGGGGGCAGGAAGAGCTTTACTTCACCTGCACGTCGGGCGGACGCGCCAAGCAGGGCCAGATCATGCGCTACCGCCCCTCGCGGCACGAGGGGAAATCGCGCGAGAAGTCGGCGCCGGGACGGTTGCAGCTGTTCCTCGAATCGACCGACCCCACACAATATAGCTTCGGCGACAATCTGACCGTCGCGCCGAACGGTCATCTTATCGTCTGCGAAGACCAATATGGCGATACCGTCGACAATCATCTGCGCGGCGTCACTCCTTTTGGCGAGGTCTATGCCTTCGCACGCGTCAGAACCCAGACCGAACCGGCGGGGGCCTGTTTCTCCCCCGACGGTAAGACGCTGTTCCTCAACCTCTATAGTCCGACCAAGACCGTTGCGATCACCGGTCCCTTCTGATCAGAGCCGTTCGATGACAATGGCAGGCGCCATCCCGCCCGCCGCGCACATGGTGACGAGTCCATAGCGCCCGCCCGAGCGTTCGAGCTCGTCGAGCGCGGTGCCGATGAGGATCGACCCCGTCGCACCGATCGGATGGCCGAGCGCCATCGCGCCGCCATTGACGTTCACCTTGGTGCGATCGAGATCGAGGTCACGGATGAATTTCTCTGCAACGACGGCAAAGGCTTCGTTGATCTCCCAGACGTCGATGTCGTCCTTTGTCAGCCCGGCCTTTTCGAGGACTTTCTTCGCCGCAGGGACCGGCGCATTGAGCATCAACGTCGGGTCGTCGCCGACATTGGCATAGGCGACCACGCGCGCGCGGGGTTTGAGGCCGTGCTTGTCGGCATAATCCTTTGACGTGATCAGCAACGCGGCTGCACCGTCGACGACCCCGGACGAGTTGCCGGCATGATGGAAATGCCGGATCTCGAGATCGGGATAACGGCGATTGATCTGTTTGCGGAACGTCACGCCGCCGCCAAGATCGAAATCGGCCATCGCCGCGAAGCTGGGTTTCAGTGCGGCGAGGCCTTCGGCGGTGGTTTCGGGGCGAGGGAACTCCTCGCGGTCGAGCGCGACGCTGCCGTCCGGATTGCGGACGGGAACCACAGATTTCGCAAAGCGCCCTTCCTTGATCGCCCGGTCGGCGCGCTGCTGGCTGACCAACGCCAATGCATCGAGATCCTCGCGGCTGATCCCTTCGATGGTCGCGATCGCATCGCCGCAGACGCCCTGATGCGATTGCGGATGAAGCTCGTCGAGTGCCTCGTGGCCCGAGCCCATCAGCCGCGGCGGAATGCCCGCGTTCGCCTGTTCGGCGGCGTGCGCGGTGGTGAAGCTCATCATCTCTGTCCCGCCGGCGATGACGCAATCTTCCATGCCGCTCATCACGCTGGCCGCAGCGAAATTGACCGAACTGATCCCCCCACCGCAAAAGCGGTCGAGCGTTGTGCCGCTCGCCTTTGTGTCATAGCCGGCCGACAGCGCCGCCATGCGGCCGAGGTCGCCGCCCTGCTTGCCTACCTGTGACGAGGTCGACCACACGATGTCGTCAACCGTTGCAGTGTCCAGATTGTTGCGGTCGCGAATGGCGGCGAGCACTGTTGCCGCAAGATGTTGCGGGTGGAGGTGCGACAGTGCGCCCTTGCCGGGCTTGCCGATCCCGCGCGGAGTGCGGACGGCGTCGATGATATAGGCTTCGGACATTATCTGTTCCTTTCGTGGGGAGCGTATCAGCGCGGTGCCATGCGGATCGCGCCGTCGAGGCGCACCGCTTGGCCGTTGAAATAGGTGTTGCGAACCATCTCCATCGCGAGGCTCGCATATTCCTCGGCCTTGCCCAGCCTTTTGGGGAAGGGGACCGAAGCCTCCAGGCTTTCCTTGACCTTCGGGTTCATGTTTCCGAGCAGTGGCGTCCCAAACACGCCGGGCATGATCGAATTGACGCGAATGCCAAGATCCATCAGGTCGCGCGCCATCGGAAGCACGAGACCATTCACTCCGGCCTTTGCCGAGCCATAGATGACTTGCCCGATCTGTGCGTCTTGCGCGGCGACCGAGGCGGTGAAGATAATCGCACCGCGTTCGCCATCCTCCATCTCGGGAAGCGTCGCCATGCCTTCGGCGGCGATCGAGCCGATGCGATAGCTCGCGGTCAATATACCCGCGACGCCATATTCATAATCTTCGGTCGGCGTGCGGCGATATTCGCCCGTATCCTTGTCGAACGCCAGCGTCTTGCCGCGGCGCGAGGTCATCGCGCAGTGGACGCAGACGCGCTCCTGACCGTGCGCGGCGCGGGCGGCGGCAAATCCGTCGAGCGTGGACTGCTCATTGGTGATGTCGACATGGACGAACAATCCGCCGACCGACTCTGCGACCTCTTTGCCGAGATCGTCATTGATATCGAATATCGCGACCTTCGCGCCCGCCGCCGCAAGTGCTTCGGCCGTCGCGCGTCCAAGGCCCGAAGCTCCGCCCGTGACGATTGCGGCCGTCGTCGAATCGATCTTCATCGCTGCTTGTTCCCCTCCACCGCTTTCCGGTCTTGCCAATCAACCGGACGTTGACGTAAACGTCAAGTCTAATTCGAGCGCCGCAATACCGTAGCGTCATGCTCGCGGCCAGAGGGAGGGACCGGAATGGCTTTCAAGACCCGCATCACCGAGATGCTCGAAATCGAACATCCCATCGTTCAGGGCGGGATGCAGAGCGTTGGCTATGCCGAGCTGGCGAGCGCGGTGTCGAATGCGGGAGGGCTCGGCATATTGACTGCGCTGACGCAGCCGTCGTCACAGGCGCTACGCGAAGAGATCGAGCGCTGCCGCGCGATGACCGACAAGCCGTTCGGGGTGAACATGACCGTGTTCCCGACGATCAACGCGCCCGATTATAACGCCTATGCGCAGGCGATCATCGACGGCGGGGTGAAGATCGTCGAAACCGCCGGGACGCAGGCAGTACGCGAGATCTGGGACATGCTGAAGCCGCATGGCGTCACCATCCTCCACAAATGCACCGCCGTCCGCCACGCGCTGTCGGCCGAGCGCGCGGGGTGCGACATCATTTCGATCGATGGCTTCGAATGTGCGGGCCATCCGGGCGAAGACGACATTCCGGGGCTGATCCTGATCCCCGCGGCCGCCGACAAGGTGAAAATTCCCCTTCTTGCGAGCGGCGGCTTCGGCGACGGGCGCGGACTCGTGGCCGCGCTGAGCCTTGGCGCCGACGGTATCAACATGGGTACGCGATTCTGCGCGACGGTGGAGGCGCCAATCCACGACAATGTGAAGCAAGCCTATATCGACAATGACGAGCGCGGCAGTTTTCTGATCTTCCGCAACTTCAAGAACACCGCGCGCGTCGGCAAGAGCGCGGTCAGCGAAGAAGTAGTGCGTCGCCTCGCGCAACCCGATGCGAAGTTCGAAGATGTGCTGCCGCTCGTCGCGGGCGCCGCGGGGCGCGAACTGCTCCAGACGGGCGATCTGTCGAAAGGCGTATTCTGGGCGGGGATGGTCCAGGGGCTGATCCACGACATTCCGACCTGCCAACAGCTCATCGACCGCATCATCGACGAGGCCGCAGAGATCGTCGATGGCCGGCTTGCAACGATGCGCGCCTGAACCGGCGTGAAATCTCTCGGCCGTGGCGAAAATTCGACGAGCGGATGGGGCCGTTCGGTAATCGACGCATCGAACCGGCCGCTTCATGTGTTGCTGTTCCCGACAGGGAATTATCGAACAGATGGAGTGTTATATGGGCTTGTTCCGAAAAATCTCGATCGGCCTCGCCGTCGGTACGTTGGCGGCCGCGCCGACGGTTGCGTCGGCCCTTCCGACAATCGACGGCGCGCGCGCTGTGACCGTGCCGAGCGGAGCGAATGAACTCGACGGAAACAACAGCTGGCTGATCGGCGTCGCGGCGGTGCTTATCGGCGTCGCCGCGATCATCGTTGCGACCGACAATGACGACGACGAACCGGTCAGCCCCTGATTGAAGAACAGAAACGGAAGCGGCGGGGGCGGCAGGATGTCCTGACGATCCCGTCATTCCAGCATTGGTGCCGGACCGGACATCGGACCGAAGCTGGCGTTTGCCGCTGCATCGGAGCGGCTCGTTATCGGCCCTCCGACATGCCGGCCGCGCCCGAGAATGCGCTGCGGGCATCAAATCCATAGCGACGCTTGATTTCCGTGCGCGGCAAGGGTGAGCGATATTGGCCTGCGACAATCTTCGCAGGAGATCCCCAATGAATCGCACCAAGCGTATCGCGTCGGCGTTGGCCGCCGCCCTTGTCCTATCAATCGTTTCGAGCGCGCAGGCCGAAGATGTGCCGGTCCGCGCCGCGACGGCCACCGATGTGCTCACGCTTTCGAGCGCGAACGGCTTTGACGACACCGTCGCAAAGTTGACCGCCGATGTTGCCGACAAGGGCATCCGCCATTTTGCGACCATCGACCAGGCCGCACTCGCGCGCGGCGCCGATCTGCCGCTGCGTCGCTCGACGCTCGTGATCTTCGGCAATCCGCCGCTTGGCGTGCAGTTCCTGCAATCGAACCCGCTTTCGGGCCTTGATTGGCCGGTGCGGATGCTCGTCACCGAAGATGCGGCGGGCAACGTCAAGGTCGCGTGGACCGATTTCGGCGCGATTGCGCGGCGCTATGACATCACCGACCGTGCGGCGCAGTTCGCCATGGCGAGCGAGGTTGCCGCGTCGATTGCCACCGCTGCGACGCGATGATCCCTTCGACCGGCATTTTTGCAGTCGGCCTCGTTTCCGCCGCGCTGATGGGGCTCGCCATTCAGCGCGGCGCGACCTGTATGGTCGCCGCGGTCGACGAGATCGTCACTACGCGTCGCGCCACGCGCGCGGCGGCGCTCGCCGAGGCGGCATTGTGGGTTGGCGGAATGACCGCAATTGCCGCGGCGCTCGGTTGGCTGGCCATGCCGTCGGCGGCCTATGCGGTCACAGGCGCGACGGTAGCAGGCGGCGTGCTGCTCGGCATCGGCGCATGGATCAACCGCGCGTGCGTGTTCGGAGCGGTGGCGCGCATCGGGTCGGGCGAGTGGGCCTATCTCGCGACTCCCGTCGGCTTCTTCATCGGTTGCCTCGTCCCGTTCGCCGCGCCGATGCGCGATGCTGCCCAAGTATCTGCGACCGACACGAGTGTTTCGCTCGTGGTCGCCATCCTTTTCATACCCTTTGTGCTTTGGCGGCTAGTCGAAGCGGTACGTGCGCCGCATCTCGGCAGACATCTGTGGCATCCCCACCGTGCAACCCTGCTTATCGCCCTCAGCTTCGTCACGGCGCTGCTCAGCGTCGGTTATTGGGCTTATACCGACGCGCTTGCCGCGCTCGCGCGTTCGATGGATGCGATGCTGAGCGTGCGCGGGGCGATGGTCGTCGCGCTGCTTGCAGGCGCGATCGCGGGCGGCGCAATTGCCGGCAAGCTTCGTGCGCAGCCACCGCGCGCCGCGCTCGTCCTCCGTGCACTCGTTGGCGGTGCACTGATGGGAATGGGCGCCGCGCTCGTTCCTGGCAGCAATGACGGCCTTATCCTTCAAGGGCTTCCCGCATTCCATCCCCATGCCTGGGCCGCAGTAACAGTAATGACGGCGTCAATCGCGGCGGCGATCCTGCTCGACGCTGCTGTAACCCGTGCCCGCCGGTTGCCGTAATTATAGCAACTGGCGGCCGCGCTCGGTCGCTGATATTCTCCGACCCGCGTTGATTGGGGACGACGCTTATGGAAATGCAGCAGATCCGCTATTTCGTCGCGCTCGCGCAGACGCTCAACTTCACGCGCGCGGCGCAGCAGTGCAACGTCAGCCAGCCCGCGTTGACGCGCGCGATCCAACAACTCGAACATGAACTCGGCGGCCCGCTGTTTCACCGCGAGCGGAACAATACGCATTTGTCCGAACTCGGGCGAATGATGGCGCCCTATCTCGAAAGCGTTGCGGAATCTGCGCGCGCGGCCAAGCTGGCGGCGATTTCGGCAAGGCGGATCGAGAATGTGACGCTGACCCTCGGCGCCATGTGCACCATCGGGCCGCAGCTTGTCGCCGACCTGATTGTCCGCTTCCAGGCGGCGCACCCCGAAGTCGAAGTGAAGGTTGTCGATGGCGAGGCATCGGCGATGATCGCGGCGCTCGAAAAGGGCGACCTCCACCTCAGCCTTGTCGGGATTCCGGGGGAGCTTCCCGATCAGTTCCATCAGCTTCCGGTGTTCAGCGAACGGTTCGTCATCGTCGTGCCGCGGGGCCACCCGTGGAGCGAGCGCAATGCGATCCGCGTCGCCGAGCTCAACGGCGAACCCTATGTCGGGCGGTCGAACTGCGAAGTTTTCCAGATGGTGACCGAGGATTTTGCGCGCCGCGGCGTCGTGACGCGCAAGGTGTTCAGCAGCCCGCGCGACGAATGGGTGCAAAAGATGATCAAGGCCGGCCTCGGCTTCGGCTTTTTTCCCGAGCATAGCGTGACCGACCCCGATCTGATCGTTCGGCCGTTGATCGAACCCGAATATAGCCGCACCATCTATCTCGCGACGGTCCGCGGGCGCCCCCATTCGCCCGCACTCGGCGCGTTTGTGCGCGCGGCGCGGCAGCATAGCTGGCCGACACTCGACCAGGCCGCCTGAATGTGCCGGGCTATTCCCAGTCGTTGGCAGAAATGGTGCGCTCGACGAGCAAGTCGTGACATTCGGCAAGCGCGTCGATTGCCGCAGCAACACCGGCATGAACCGACGTCTGGATCAGGATTTCGATGATTTCGGCCTGGCTCCATCCGAGGTGGAGCGCGGCAACGACATGCTCGCGCAATTGCGCAGTTGAACGACCGAGCGCGGCGAAGGCCGCCACGGCGGCAAGCTGGCGCGCGCGCAGGTCAATACCGGGGCGGGCAAAAACTTCGCCATAGCTGAAACCGACGGCGCTTCGGATAAAATCGGGCGCGACCTCTGCAGCGCGGTTGCGTCGTGTATCCTGCGTCATCCCGGTTCGGGCAAGAATGTCGAGTCCGGCGCGATAGGAATCGGTCAACGCAGCGCTCCTTGCGCGAGGGAGGCGGCGCAGCCCGTACCAAATGATGGCCGGTGCCGCGCCGCGAGCGGTCCTGGACGGAGGCATGGACGCGCTCAAATCGAAAAGGCGTCAGTCGCGCGCTTTCACATCCGCGGAAAGGAGTACGGCCGGCATCTTCCCATTGTTACGCCACCAATGCGAAATGCCGTCGGACTCGCTCGAAATATCGCCGGCCTTGTGGTCGATGCCAACCGCGCAGGCGCTGCTGTATTCGGTGATCGATCCCGACACGACAACGATCAATGCAGGGCGACCGGCATGGCTGTGCACCGGGACGATGCCGCCCGGCTGGACGACGAGGCGCCGCATGCGAAGGTCGCGGTCGGCGACGCCGATTTCCTTGGCAAGATCGACCGAACCGATCAGGTCGTCGGTTACGTTCGACGGTGCGGTCGGTGCTCCGGCAAGTGGGTTGTGCGCGGACTGGCCGGCAGGGCAGTTGCCGGCAAACGCCGGTGTGGCTGCCGCGAACGCAGCCGAAGCGGCAATCGCAGCCATAGTCAGGCGATTGATTTTCATTGCGAATTTCCTTTGCTTGAAAAGCCCATGTCCGCGGAAAGCGGCGACACCGACGCGAGGGAGCGGGGGGTCAGAACGGGTCCGCCACTTCCCGGGACGTCACCAAGCTAGGGCACCGAGCCGCAGGCGAATATTCGATTGTCGGTATCGATTCGATGCACGAACGGTATTTCAGCGATGCAGCGCGGCTGGGCATCATGGCTCCGGATTTTGATCAGGAGACTCCCCATGACCGTTCAGCCGCTCGCCGAACTCATCGCAGACAAGCCGCTCGCAGGCCGGGTCGCCATCGTCACCGGATCGACGAGCGGCATCGGTCTCGGCATCGCCCGCGCGCTCGCCGCCGCGGGCGCCGACATTGTCATCAACGGAATTGGCGATGCCGGCGCGATCGAGGCAGTGCGCAGCGACCTCGAACAGGCGAACGGCGTTCGCGTGCTTTTTGACGGCGCCAATCTGATGCAGCCCGAAGGCGCGGTCGAAATGGTCGACAAGGCGCTGCTGCGCTTCGGCCGTGTCGACATTCTGGTGAACAACGCCGGCATCCAGCATGTCAGCCCGATCGAAGACTTCCCGGCCGAAAAATGGGACGCCATCATCGCCCTCAACCTCTCGGCTGCCTTCCACGCGATCCGCACGGCCTTCGGGCCGATGAAGGAAGCGGGGTGGGGGCGCATTATCAACGTCGCTTCGGCGCATGGCCTCGTCGCCTCGCCCTTCAAGAGCGCCTATGTCGCCGCGAAGCACGGCATCGTCGGACTCACGAAGACGGTCGCGCTCGAAGGCGCGCGCTTCGGCGTCACCTGTAACGCCATCTGTCCCGGCTATGTCTGGACCCCGCTCGTCGAGAACCAGATCGGCGACACCGCCGCAGCGCGCGGGATCAGCCGCGAAGAGGTTATCGAAAATGTCCTGCTCGCTGCACAGCCGAGCAAGAAGTTCGCGACCGTCGACGAACTTGGTGCGCTCGCGGTCTTCCTCTGTTCGGACGGTGGCCAGTCGATTACGGGGACCGCGCTTCCCGTCGACGGCGGGTGGACCGCCCAATGACGCCCGCGCGCTCGCGTCGCGGCGCGCTGTCGCTGCCACCCCATCTTGCCGCCTTTTTCGCATCCAGGCCGGTGCAACCGGCGCCGCGCGGTTCGGGGCTTATCCCGCCGCGCGGCGTCCTGGCCGAACTCGCGGCGCGCGGGGGACGTTGATGCCTAAGGCAAACAGCCCGCTTCGGGTCGTGATTGTCGGCGCAGGCTTCGGCGGGCTCGCCGCCGCTCGCTCGCTTGCCCGCGCGCATGTCGACGTCACGTTGATCGACCAACGCAACCATCATCTGTTCCAGCCGCTGCTGTATCAGGTCGCGACCGCAGGTTTGTCGCCCGCCGACATAGCCGCGCCGATCCGCTCGATCCTGCGCCGCCAGAAGAACGCCCGCGTGCTGCTCGATACCGTCGTCGGCGTTGATACCGTGGCGCGCCGTGTCATCCTCGCGAGCCGACGGACGATCGGCTTCGACCGGCTGATCGTCGCGACGGGCGCCCGGCACAGCTATTTCGGCCGCGACGAGTGGGAGGCGCACGCCCCCGGCATCAAGTCGATCGACGATGCGACAACGGTGCGGCGCAAGGTGCTGCTCGCGCTCGAGCGCGCCGAGACCGAGACCGACCCGTTGCGACGCCAGGCGCTGCTCACCTTCGTGATCGTCGGCGGTGGCCCCACCGGGGTCGAGATGGCTGGCGCGGTCGCCGAGCTCGCGCGCCGATCGGTGTCGCAGGATTTCCGCAGCATCACCCCGCATTGCTCGCGCGTGCTGCTGGTCGAGGGTGGACCGCGCCTGCTCGCTTCCTTTCCTGAAGCATTATCGAAAAAAGCGCGCACCGCGATCGAGGCATTGGGCGTCACGGTGCACACCGGCGCGCGCGTCACCGCTATCACCGATTCCTACATCGATGTCGGCGACTTGCGCGTTCCAGCGCACACCGTCGTGTGGGCAGCGGGCGTTCGCGCCTCGCCCGCCGCAGCATGGCTCGGTGTCGAGCCCGATGCGGCGGGGCGCGTCGTCGTCGGCCCCGCCCTGTCGGTGCCGGGTCACGTGGGCATCTATGTCGTCGGCGATACGGCCTCTTTCACCGACCCGTCCGGGCGCACGCTCCCCGGAATCGCTCCCGTCGCCAAGCAACAGGGGCGCCACGTCGGCCGCCAGATAGCGCTCGGCCGCACCTCGCCCTTCCGCTACCGCGATTTCGGCAATCTCGCGACGATCGGACGCCACCGCGCGGTGATCGATTTCGGCTGGTTGCGGATGTCGGGCATCCCGGCGTGGTTCGTCTGGACAACCGCGCACATCTTTTTCCTCGCGGGATTTCGTAACCGGCTGCTCGTCGGCGCGAACTGGCTTTGGAACTACCTCACCTTCGAACGCGGCGCGCGCCTGATTACCGGCGGCGATGCGCATCTTCATGGAGAAAAGCGATGAATCTGCACAAGGAATTGAAGGCGCATGGCCAGCAGGTGCTCGTCCTCCAGGGCGGCGGCGCGCTCGGCGCCTATCAGGTCGGCGTCTATGAGGCGCTGCACGAAGCGGGCGTGGAGCCCGATTGGGTGATCGGCACCTCGATCGGCGCGATCAACGCGGCGATCATCGCCGGGAACGCCAAGGACGACCGGATGGACCGGCTCGGCGAGTTCTGGCGACGCGTCGAACATGGCCGTGTCTTCGATGAAGGGTTGCCGACGTCCATCGCCAGCTTCTTCCGCAATTTCACGACGATCGTCGGCGGTCTGCCGTCCTTTTTCACGCCGAACCCGGCTGCATTCGGCAGTGTCTATGCGACGCTCGGTGCCGAACGCGCGGGCTATTATTCGGTCGAACCGCTGCGCGAGACGCTTTCGGACCTCATCGATTTCGACCGCGTCAACCGCTGCGAGATGCGGCTAACCGTTGGGGCCTCGGCGGTGACCACGAGCGAAATGCATTATTTCGATTCACGCGACATGCCGCTGGCGCTCGACCATGTCATGGCGTCGGGCGCGCTGCCGCCAGCCTTCCCTGCGGTACGCATAGACGGCGAGCTCTATTGGGACGGCGGCATTCTGTCGAACACCCCGGTCGAGGTCGTGTTCGACGACAATCCGCGCCGCGATTCGATGGTCTATGCGGTCCATATCTGGAACTCGCACGGGGCAGAGCCCGAAACGATTTGGGACGTGATGAACCGACAGAAGGACGTCCAATATGCGAGCCGCGCGGGCACGCACATTCGCCGTCAGCGCCAGCTTCACAAGCTGCGTCACGTCATCACCGAACTTACTGCGCAACTTCCCGACGATCGCCGCAAGGACCCCGCTGTCGCTCAACTTACTGCCTATGGCTGCCCGACCCGAATGCACGTGCTGCGCCTTCTCGCTCCGGCGCTTGCGGGCGAGGATCACAGCAAGGACATCGACTTCAGCCCGTCGGGCATCCGCGCGCGCCGCGCAGCGGGTTACGCCGATACGATGCGCACGCTCGAGGCGGCGCCGTGGCGGGGCGAGTTTGATCCGCTTGAGGGGTTCGTTCTCCACGAAACGATCGGTGGCCATATGGTCGAACCGACCTGCGGTTGACGCACGGTGCATCGAAACGATGCCCTTTCGGTAGCGGACGCCGGCGCGGCCATGCGCGACAACGCGCAGCGCCCTTCGGGCGCTCCACCGACGAAAGGACTTTCGATGAAGCCGATCAATATCGCCCTGACCGCCGCCATGCTCTCGATGCTCGGCGCCGCCGCCGCCGCCCAAGCAGGGCCGGTCGCCAAGCAGCCGAGCAAGGAAAAATGCTATGGCATTTCCTTGAAGGGCAAGAATGACTGCGCCGCCGGTCCGGGCACCAGCTGCGCCGGAACCTCGACGACCGATTATCAGGGCAATGCCTGGAAATATGTCGCCAAGGGAAGCTGCACCAAGATCAAGACGCCGAAAGGCGCTGGCTCGCTGACTCCGGTCAAGCGCTGATTCACGGCCCCCTGGCAGCGCATTCGCTTTGCCAGGGGCGCCCCCGACTAACAAGGGTCCGGCATCGACACGCAGCGAACGCTGCGGCGGCTTTTGACCCGGGAGAGAGAGATGCCCAACCTTGCCACCGACCGGCGACATATTGCCGCGGCACGCGTCGTAGGTACCGCAGCTGTCGCAACGAGGCTTGAGACGGGGTGCCGTGCCGAATATCTCGCGCGAAGCTATCCGACCGTCGCGGCGATTATGGGTCGCGCTCCCTTCATGGACCTCGCCGCGGTATTCGCCGCCGAGACCGAGTTGGACGATGCCCAGTTTCCCGACTGGATCGGCCAGCATCGAACGGATCAAGTCCTGCCCTATCTGTCCGGCGTAGCCGCGATCGATCGGCTGCGCTGCGAGGCCGAAGGAGCCGCGCCCGACGCCGCTGTTGCGCCGGCGGTCGCCGCAGCCCTCGCCGCTGACGAGTGGATGCGGAGTCGGGTAAGGCTTCATGCCGCGACGCGTTTCGGATGGTTTTCGGTCCCCGCACCGTCAATATGGCTCGCGCATTTCGATGCCGCACTCGTCGATCCAGCGCCGGAATGGCGCGCCGAGGGAATTTTGATAACGCGTCCCGGCGGCACGCTTCGCGCGCGCCGTATCGGCCCCGCCGAGCACCGCATCCTTGCCGGGATGCGGATCGGCGAAGCAGTCGACGTGGCGACCTCCGCTGCGCGCGTACTTTATCCCGAGGCCAATATTGAACTCGCTATCAAAGATATCATTGATAGCGGCGCGGCCGCGACGCATCGGTCAAGTTAACAGCGCGTCCGCTGTATCTCGGTCGCGCAGGAAGAGTTATTCCAGCGGCGCAATATTCTGGTCAGGTGATTTTTTGGTGAGCCCTGCTGGGTTCGAACCAGCGACCTACTGATTAAAAGTCAGTTGCTCTACCGACTGAGCTAAGGGCCCATCCCGGTGCCGGATATGTCGGCATCCGAAGTGAGCCGTCGCCCTAATCGGCATGAACGACTTGGTCAACCGGCTTCGGGCGACGATATTGTGCGAAAAGCTGGCGGACCGTTCGCTGGACGAGTGGATGGCGCCATTGCGGCGCGATGCGGTTCAACGGGCCGAGCACGAATTCGCGATCCGCGATCGCTGGATGCGGAATGGTGAGACGGTTGTCGCTCCAAACCCCACCAGACCATAGCAATATATCGAGATCGAGCGTGCGAGCGCCCCAACGCTGGCCGATGCGCGCCCCGAACTGCGCTTCAACGGCCTTCAGGCGGTCGAGCAGGGCGGGGGGCGCAAGCGGTGAAGCTATGAGGGCGACCGCGTTGGCGAATTGCCGTCGCGACGGGCCCAGCGGCGCGCTGGAAATAATCGGGCTCGCATCGACGGGCTCGATGTCGTCGCTCTCGATCGCCGCGAGTGCGGCAATCAGCACATGGCGCGGATCCCCGAAACGCGCGTGACGCCGGTTCGAGCCAAGACCTACGGCGTAGAGGGGCAGGGGCGTTGCGCTGTGCATCGATTGGCGCCTATCGCAGCATCATGGAGATTGATAGCCCTCTCCCCGAGACGGAGCCGCCGCACGATTGTCCGTGGTGCCCCCGTCTCGTCGCGTTACGCGCCGAATGCCGCGCCGAGCATCCCGATTGGTGGAACGCTCCGGTTCCCGCTTTCGGTGATCCATGTGGCTGGCTGGTGCTTGCCGGGCTGGCGCCGGGAAAGCATGGCGCGAACCGGACCGGGCGGCCGTTTACCGGCGACTATGCGGGTGACTTGCTGTTCGCGACGCTTTCGCAATTCGGACTGAGCCGCGGAACCTATGACGCACGCATCGATGACGGGCTGGTTCTGGACGGCGCGATCATCGTTAATAGCGTTAAATGCCTGCCTCCACAGAACAAGCCCGATTCATCCGAAATTGCGGCCTGTGGTCCCTTTTTCGAAGCCCAGATCGCGGCGCTTCATTCGGCGCGCGTTGTCATTGCTCTTGGGCGAATTGCCCATGACGCTGTGCTGCGGGCGATGGGGTTGCGGCTGTCGGGGTGCCGGTTCGCGCATGGCGCAACGCATGCGCTGCCCGGCGGACGATGGCTTGTCGATAGCTATCATTGCTCGCGTTACAACACGAACACCGGACGGCTGACGGCAGAGATGTTCGCCGATGTCTTCAGGACCGCTTTTGCCGTCCGTAATCAGACAAGCGGGCGAAACTCCTCGACGACTGCGCGATAGAGCGTGCGTTTGAACGGCACGATGAGCTTTTCGAGATCGTCGAGTTCGGCCCAGCGCCATGCGCGAAATTCCTGATGCTTCGTGGCGATGTCGACGTCGCTGTCTTCGCCCATGAAGCGCATCAGGAACCAGTACTGCCGCTGGCCGCGGAACTTGCCGCCCCACATCTTTCCCATCAGATGGTCGGGAAGGTCGTAGAAATGCTCGGTCTTGCTGCGCGCGATGATGTCGACGAGTCCGGCGTGAACGCCCGTTTCTTCTTCCAGCTCGCGGATCGCCGCAATCTCGGCGTCCTCGCCCGCATCGATCCCGCCCTGCGGCATTTGCCACGCCTCGCTCGACGAATCGAGCCGCTGCCCGACAAAAACGCGCCCGGCGCGGTTGGCGAGCATGACGCCCGCGCAGGGGCGATAGGGGAGTTTGTTAAGGTCGATCATGCCGTGCCGGTAGCTTCGGCGACGATCGCCTTCAAGGCGGTCAGCGCCCCCCGTATGTCGTTCTTCGCGCTCGGGATCGCCTGCGACAGGTTGATATAGCCGTGAATGGTGCCGACGCCCTCGCGATAGACAGTGGTCACGCCTGCCTCGATCAGCTTTGCAGCATAAGCGCGCCCCTGGTCGCGCAGCGGGTCGAGCCCGGCGGTCACGAGCACCGTCGGCGGCAGGCCGTCCGCCGGGAAATCGAGCGGCGAGGCGCGATAGTCGGCGGGGTCGGCGGCATAGTGATTGCCGAACCAGGTCATGCTGCCTTCGGTCAGCAGATGGCCCTCGCCGAAATCGCGATAACTTTGCCAGTCGTTATGCGTGGTCACCGCCGGATAGATGGGGTGGATGGCGATTACCGGCTTCGACGCGGGCTTGTCGCGGAGCGTCAACGCCGTGGCGATCGTCAGATTGCCGCCCGCGCTCTCGCCCGCCAGCACCAGACCGGAGCACGGGACATTGTCTGCCACCCAGCGCGCCGCCGCCTCGCAATCCTCGGGTGCGGCGGGGAAGGGATGTTCGGGGGCCAAGCGATAATCGACTGCAACCACCGGCATGTCGAGTTGCCGCGCCGCCTCGGCGCACCATCCATCATGCGTGTCGAGGTCGCCGATCACCCAGCCGCCGCCGTGGAAAAAGACCATTACCGGACCGATCGCACGATCGGGGCGCGTGTCATAGAGGCGCACCGGAATCTCGCCCGCTGGCCCCGGGATTGCCCGATCCTCGACCTTGGCAATCTCGCCGCGCGGACTATCGGCCATCTGCGTCATCGCACGGAACATCTCGCGCGCGTCGGCGGGCGGCAGTTCTTCCATCTTCGGCCCTTCCTGCGAATTCAAAAAGGCGAGGAAGGCCGCCACATCGGGGCGGGTGAAATGGGTCGTGCCGTCGGCCATGCTGCGCTGCTCCCTGAACTTTATATATCGCGCCAGCTATTCGGCATCGGCAGCGACATTTCAATCGTGATTTGCAACGCATCGGGGCCGGTGTCGCGGCTTTCCTGTTTGCGGCGCACAATTTTTTCTGAATTGCGGCTTGTTCGCGACAGGCCTAGGCCCATGTCACAGGTTCGCAAGATTCAAAGGCAGAAGTTTAAATGGCGACAGCGGTAGTGGACAGGGCCGGCGAAGGGCAGGCCCCCCTTTCCGATGCGGTAGTGGTTCGGTTTGCAGGCGACAGCGGCGACGGGATGCAGTTGACCGGCGGGCAGTTTACGCTGTCCTCGGCGCTGGCAGGCAACGACTTTGCGACCTTTCCCGACTTTCCGGCAGAGATCCGCGCGCCGCAGGGGACGCTGTTCGGCGTTTCTGCCTTCCAGATCAATTTCGGCTCGTCGGCGATCGACACCGCGGGCGACGCGCCCGATGTGCTCGTCGCGATGAACCCCGCGGCGCTCAAGACCAACGTCGCGGCGCTCAAGCTCGGCGGACTCATCATCGCCGACGAGGGTGAATTCAACGATCGCAACCTCGCCAAGGCGAAGTATGACAGCAATCCGCTCGAGGATGGCAGCCTTGCCAAATGGCAGCTTTTGAAGCTCAACATCAGCCAGGCGACGCTCGATGCCGTCAAGCCGTTCGGGCTCGGCAACAAGGAAGCGCTGCGCTGCAAGAATATGTGGACGCTGGGGCTCGCGCTATGGATGTTCGACCGCGACCGCCAGCCGCTCATTGACTGGCTGAACGCCAAGTTCGCAAAGCTGCCCGATCTGGCGGCGGCGAACGTCGCCGCTCTCAACGCGGGCCATGCCTATGGCGAGACGGCCGAACTTGCAGGGCCGCTCAAGCAGCATCATGTCGGACCGGCGCCCGTCGAACCCGGCCTTTATCGCACGCTGACCGGCGCCGAAGCCGTCGCACTCGGGCTCGTGGCGGGCGCACAGCTCGCGAAGCTGCCGATGTTTTTCGGCGGCTACCCGATCACCCCAGCCTCGGCGATCCTGCACCATCTGTCGCGGCTCAAGGAATATGACGTCACGACCTTTCAGGCCGAGGACGAGATCGCGGCGATCTGTTCAGCCATCGGCGCGAGCTATGGCGGTTCGCTTGGCGTCACGTCATCGTCGGGGCCGGGTATTGCGCTGAAGGGCGAGGCGATGGGCCTCGCGATCATGACCGAGCTGCCGCTCGTCATCGTCAATTCGCAGCGCGGCGGTCCGTCGACGGGCTTGCCGACCAAAACCGAGCAGTCGGACCTTTATCAGGCGGTCTATGGCCGCAACGGCGATGCGCCGATGCCGGTGATTGCCGCGCGCTCTCCCGCCGACGCCTTCGAGTGCGCGATCGAAGCGTGCCGCGTCGCGGTGCAATATATGACGCCGGTGATGCTGCTGACCGACGGCTATATCGCCAATGCGGCCGAGCCTTGGCATGTGCCCGACCTGACTGCCTATGAAGACTTCCCGGTGCAATTTCTGACCGAGGCGCCCGAAGGCGGCTTCAAACCCTATGGCCGCGACGAAAAGCTGGCGCGCCCGTGGGTCAAGCCCGGCACGCCGGGCCTGCTCCACCGCATCGGCGGGATCGAAAAGGAAATCGACACCGGCCATATCAATTATGCGCCGGCGAACCATCAGGCGATGACCGACATTCGCAAGGCAAAGGTCGACGGTATCAAGGTGCCCGACCAGGGGGTCGAACTCGGCGCCGAGGGCGGCAAGCTGGCGGTTGTCGGCTGGGGTTCGACCTTTGGCCCGATCCACCAGGCGGTGCGCCGCAAGCGTGCCGATGGGGCGGACGTCAGCCACATCCACATCCGCCATATCTGGCCGCTGCCCGCCAATCTGGGTGAGTTGCTCAAAAGCTATGACAAGGTGATCGTGCCCGAAATGAACACCGGCCAGCTCAAGACCGTGCTGCGCGACCAATATCTGGTCGATGCGAAGCCGGTGAACAAGGTGTCGGGCCAGCCCTTCACCATCGCCGAAATCGAAAGCGCGATCGAGGAGGCGCTGAAATGAACGAGATGACCACCGTCGCGCGCACGACGACGCTCAAGGATTGGGAAACCGATCAGGAAGTCCGCTGGTGCCCCGGCTGCGGCGACTATGCCATTTTGAAGGCGGTGCAGCGCACCATGCCCGAGATCGGCACGACGCCGGAGAATACCGTGTTCGTCAGCGGTATCGGCTGCTCGTCGCGCTTTCCCTATTATATGGAAACCTATGGCTTCCACACGATCCACGGCCGCGCGCCGGCGTTCGCGACGGGGCTGAAGCTGGCGAATCCCGACCTTGACATCTGGATCGTCACCGGCGACGGCGACGGGCTGTCGATCGGCGGCAACCACACGATGCACCTGATCCGCCGCAATCTCGATTGCCAGATCATGCTGTTCAACAACGAGATTTACGGGCTGACCAAGGGGCAATATTCGCCCACGAGCCGTGTCGGAACGACCAGTCCGTCGACGCCGTTCGGCTCGGTCGACCGGCCCGCGCAGCCCTGCGCCTTCGCGCTCGGTGCGGGCGCGCGTTTCGTGGCCCGCGGTTTCGACGTCTCAAAGGAATTGCCGAACGTTCTCAAGGCCGCACACGCGCACAAGGGCGCGGCGTTCATCGAGATATTCCAGAATTGCATCGTTTATAACAAGGATGTGTTCCAGGATTTCGCCGCTCCCAAGGGCGCCGAGGATCGTCAGCTCTGGCTCCAGAATGGCGAGCCGATGCTGTTCGCAAAGGGCACGAAGGGCATCGCGCTCGACAGCGGGGCGCTCGAGCTCAAAGTCGTCGATGTGGTCGACGGCGATTGGCAGGCGGCGGGCGTGATCGTCCATGACGTCACCAACCGCAGCGTCGCGCATATGCTCGTTGAGATGCGCTTCGGCGAATTCCCGATGGCGCTCGGCGTCCTCTACGACGATCCGCGCCCGACCTTCGAAGCCGATGTCGTTCGCCAGAATGCCGCAGCGCGCGAGGGCAAGACCGCCGATCTGCAGAGCCTGCTCAAGAAGGGGCAGACGTGGACGGTGAAAGAGGGCGGTCCTGAACTTTGACGTCTTGCCAGGGGCTTATGGACCGTCTCTATAAGCCTTCATGGACAATCTGACGCACAGTCTGGTCGGCGCACTTCTTGGGCAAATGGGGCTCAAGAAGAAGTCGGCCTATGCGATGCCGACGCTGATCATAGCGGCAAACCTGCCCGACATCGATGCAAGCTGCGCCATCTATGGCATCGAGTCGCTGGCGATGCGGCGCGGCATCACCCACGGGCCGATCGCGCTGTTCCTCCTTCCGGTCATATTGTGGGGGATCATATTGGTGTTCGATGCCTGGCAGGTTCGGCGCGGAACGCGACCAGCGCAGCGTGCTCCGCTCCACAAGGGGTGGCTGCTTGTGCTGGCGTTCATCGGATGCTTCAGTCATCCGGCCCTTGATTGGCTGAACAACTACGGTATTCGTCTGCTCGAACCCTTCAGTTCACGCTGGTTCTATGGCGATACGCTGTTCATCATCGATGTCTGGATCTGGGCGGCGCTCGGATTGTCGATCTGGTTTTCGTTGCGCCGTGAAGTGCGCGGCGGACAAGACTGGTCAAAGCCGGCGTGGACGGGTTTTCTGGCCGTTTCAGCCTATATCTTCGCCAATGGCCTGATCACCGGCTCGGCCGAGCGAACGGCGCATGACGCGCTTGCGGCCGCGGGCAGGCAGGATATCCTGGTCGTTGCCAGCCCGCCGCCGCTGACTTTCTGGCGTCGCGACATTCTCTGGCGGGCCCAGGATCGTTTCGGCCGCGGCGATTTTGTGCCCGGGGTCGGGGGCTCGATCGATATCAGCGGCGCTCCGACCGGAATGGACGATCCGCAGATCGCCGAATGGGCGAAATCCGATCCGGCGGCCCGCGCATTCCTCTTCTGGGCGCGAATGCCGTTTGCGGAACGCGAAGCGGACGCGATCGTGTTGCACGACCAGCGTTTCGACCATCCGCTGGCGCAGGATCGCTTCACCGTGCGGCTGAAAGCCCCGGATATCAAGGCTTCCGAGGCTCCGTAGGCGGCGAACTCTGCGTGGCGTCATGCCGCCGCGGCGTGGCGATTGTCAGAGGCAGCGGATTAGGGCAGGAAGGCGGTTATGAACACGCATGTCAGCCCGAAGCGTGGCAGGAGCTTGCTGCGGGCCGACCGGGCCTTCCGGTCGGGCGGGAGCCTTGCGCTGATGACGCGCCTTGTTCCCGCGCGGGTCTTTCATGCGATGCTCGACCGCATCGATGCGGGTCTTGGTGACGGAACAATCGAGGGCCATTTGCCCGACGGAACATTGCGTATTCTCGGCGGGCGCGGCGCGGGCCCTTTGGCGGTTGTGCATCTGAAGAGCTGGGCCGCGCTGGTCCGCCTTGCGCTGTCGGGATCGGTGGGCTGGTATCGTGCGTGGGACAAGGGCGAATGGACGTCGCCCGATCCGGTGCCGCTGTTCGACCTTTTCATGCGCAACGGCGACGCGCTCGGTCAGGCGGGCCGCGCGCGCGGTCCGTGGCGGCTGCTCAATCGGATGATCCATGCGTTGAATCGCAACAGTCGGCGCGGCGCGCGCCGGAATATTCACGCCCATTATGATTTGGGCAATGATTTCTATCGCTTGTGGCTCGACGATGCGATGAATTATTCCAGCGCGCTGTTCGACGACCCGGAGCAGACGCTGGAAGAGGCCCAGACCACGAAAGTCGACGCGATCCTCGACCGCCTCGACCTGCGGTCGGGCGGGCGGTTGCTCGAAATAGGATGCGGATGGGGCGCTCTGGCTGAACGTGCGGTCGAGCGTCATGACGTGATCTACACCGGAATCACGCTCTCGCCGTCGCAGGCCGATGTCGCATCGGCGCGGCTGAACGCGATAGATTTGACCGCCCGATCACGGATTGCACTTTGCGACTACCGCGATGTCGAGGGGCCGTTCGATGCGATCGCCAGCGTTGAAATGGTCGAAGCGGTGGGAGAGGCCTATTGGCCCGCCTATCTCGACGCAATCGCGCGGCTCCTGCGGCCCGGTGGCAAGGCCGCGATCCAGTATATTTCGATGAAGGAGTCGCTGTTCGACCATTATGCGGCGAGCACCGATTTCATCCAGGCCTATATTTTTCCCGGCGGATGCCTGATTTCCGAGAGCCGTTTTCGCGCTTTGGCCGAGGCGCGCGGGCTCGTGTGGCGCGACGTGCGGCATTTCGGTGCCGATTATGCCGAAACGCTCAGACAATGGCGCGAGCGGTTCGACCGCGTCGTGGCAAGCGGAAGCCTCCCGTCGGGGTTCGACGAGCGTTTCGTGCGGCTGTGGCGATTTTATCTGCAATATTGCGAAGGCGGTTTTCGCGGCGGCGGGATCGACGTGGCGCAGGTGACGCTGGAAAAACAAATATAAACGATCGAGGGGAGGCCGTTCTGGTTATGCGACGATATATGGCTGCGGCGTTCATGGGGGCCGCTGCGATCGCGGGCGTTTGCTCCGCATCCGCCCAGACAAGCAACCAATTTCCGGAGGATCTGAACGTGCTTTTCTGGAGCCAAGACCAACGCGATGCAGCCTTTCGAACAATGGAGACCGTCCCGAAGGTAGTGGTGAACCGAATCGCTGCCGGTGGACCGGTCTATCCGTTGCCGGAAGGTGAGCCGCTTGACATCGGTCTCGACGTCGATGCGCATATGGCCGCGCAGCGCAATGCCGGGTTGATCATCGTGCAGGACGGCAAGGTTCGCTTGGAGAAATACGCGCTCGGCTATGATGCAGGCGGGCGCTGGACCAGCTTTTCGGTCGCGAAGAGCTTTACCTCCACGCTCGTCGGTGCCGCCGTCAAGGACGGTTATATCAGGAGCCTCGACGACAAGGTCACGGTCTATATCCCGGACCTTGCCGGCTCGGCCTATGACGACGTCAGCGTTCGTCAGCTGTTGACGATGACGTCGGGGGTCAAATGGAATGAGGATTATACCGATCCCAATTCGGACGTCGCGCGCTTCAACCTTCAGAAGCCCGTCCCCGGCGAGGACATAACGGTCAGCTATATGAAGACGTTGCCCCGCGAAGCTCCGGCAGGATCAAAGTGGGTTTACAAGACCGGCGAGACCAATTTGATCGGTGTGCTCGTGTCGAGTGCGACGGGTAAGACGCTGTCCGACTATCTCTCCGAAAAGGTCTGGAAGCCGTTCGGGATGGAGCAGGACGGCGTCTGGATGCTCGGTGCGACGGGGCACGAGATCAGCGGCTGCTGCATGTCGGCAAGTTTGCGCGACTATGCGCGTTTCGGCCAGTTCATCTTGAACGGAGGCATCGCGGGCGGCGAAAAAATTCTCCCTGACGACTGGCTGGCTTCGGCGACGACCAAGCGGGCGGACATCGACGTGCCGGGCCGCGGCTATGGCTATCAGTGGTGGACCAACGACGACGGAAGTTTCGCTGCCCAGGGCATTTTCGGGCAGGGGATTTTCATCGACCCGGCGCGGAAGTTGGTGATCGCTTCGAACGGGAATTGGCCGACTGCGACCGACCCGGAAGGCGTAGGAACTGCGCGCGAGGCCTTTTACAAGACGGTGCAGGCCGCTATCGATCGCGAATCCGCGCCTTAGCGGGCAGCACTCTCACGCTGGATGGACAGGCGCCAGCGCCGATGCGCGTTGCGCGGCCCATGCTGCGGTCAGCGGAATGACGATGCCGATCGCCATGACCCACCACTGGTCTGCCAGCGTCACGGCGCGGTAGAGGCTCGCCCCGAGTATCGCGCCCGCGACGACCCAGCCGGCGCCTGAATTGCCCGACACGCGCATCGCGAGCCAGCTTCCCGCGAAGGTGCCGACAAACCAGCCGATGAAGAGCGCGATTGTCGAACCGATGGGGATCAAAACTTCGCCCGTCGACGGATCATAGACATCGGGCGACAGCGCGCTCCCGGCATATTGCGCAATCCAGAGAAGCGCGAAGGCAACCAATATGCCGGCCATCGTCCCGGCAATGCCGCGCACGGTCGAATTCATTGTGCGAACCCCTGATGTTCCAAACTGCAGCCCTTGTGCCACTGGAACGCAAAAAGTGCGTTAAGCGTCGGCCATGACTTTGGGCAATTCGTGGAATGCCGTGCTGTCGAAGCCCTCGGCCATCATGCGCGCGACAAACTCGCCGACCGCTGACGGTTCCTTTATGCTTTGCGGGTCTTCGCCGGGATAGGCGCGAGCGCGCATTTGCGTGCGTGTCGCGCCGGGGTTGAGGATCGCGGTGCGAACGCCCGAAATATTCTGCATTTCTGCGCCGTAGCTGGTGACAAGCGCTTCGAACGCCGCCTTCGACGCCGCATAGGCACCCCAATAGGCCCGCGGGCTGCGCGCAACGCTGCTCGACAGGGCAACAAGACGGCCGTTCGAAGCGCGGCGGAGCAGTGGATCGAAATTGGCGATCAGCGCTTGTTGCGCGATCAGGTTGAGCGTCAGGAGGCGATTGAATTCCTTGCCATCGATCGCGGCCACCGGCGTCAGCGTTCCGAGCATCGCGGCATTGAGCACGAGCATGTCGAGCTTGTTCCAGCGTTCGGCCATCGCGCTCGCAAGGCGCGCAATGCTGTCGCCGTCGGTCAGATCGAGCGGCGCGATCGTCGCGCTGCCGCCAGCATCGTGGATGCGATCCTCCAGCGCCTCGAGCCCGCCAGCCGTGCGCGCCGTGATGACGACGTGGGCGCCGCGCGTCGCGAGAGAATAAGCGATGGCCTCGCCAATACCGCGGCTCGCCCCGGTGACGAGCGCAACCTGCCCGCCCAATTCTTCGGTTTTCGTGGTCATTTCGTCAGACAACCCGCTCGGCAAGAAGCGAAAACTGATCCTCGAGACTGTTTTCGTCAAAGTCGGTCAGCGTCGTCGGATAATCGCCCGTGAAACAGGCGTCGCAATATTGCGGGCAATCGTCGGCGCGCTTTGCTTCACCGAGCGCGCGATATAGCCCGTCGATCGTCAAGAACGACAGGCTGTCGGCATTAATGAAGTTCGCCATCTGTCCCACCGTCATCTGCGCGGCGAGCAGCTTCGCGCGTTCGGGTGTGTCGACGCCATAGAAGCAGCTGTGCGACGTCGGCGGGCTAGCGATGCGCATATGCACCTCGGCCGCCCCGGCATCGCGCATCATCTGGACGATTTTCAGGCTGGTCGTGCCGCGAACGATCGAATCGTCGATGAGGACGATGCGCTTGCCCGCAATCAGTGCGCGGTTGGCATTGTGCTTGAGCTTGACGCCAAGGTGGCGAACCTTGTCGCCCGGCTGGATGAAGGTGCGGCCGACATAGTGCGAGCGAATAATGCCGAGTTCGAACGGAATCCCCGATTCCTGGGCATATCCGATCGCTGCGGGCGTCCCCGAATCGGGGACCGGGATGACCAGATCGGCCTCGACTGGATTCTCGCGGGCCAGTTCCGCGCCGATCGCCTTGCGCACCGAATAGACGCTCGTCCCGTCGACGATCGAATCGGGGCGCGAGAAATAGACATATTCGAAGATGCACGGACGCGCGGGGCGCTCGGCAAAGGGATGGTGCGACGTCAGTTCGCCCTCGCGGATGATGACGAGCTCGCCCGGCTCAACCGAGCGGACGAACTCGGCGCCGACAACATCGAGCGCCACCGTTTCTGACGCCAGAATATGCGCGTTGCCGAGCTTGCCGATGACCAACGGGCGGATGCCGAGCGGGTCGCGGCAGCCGATCATGCCTTCTGCGGTCAAGCAGATCAGCGAATAGGCCCCCTCGACCTGTTTGAGCGCGTCGATGAACCGGTCGAGCAGGGTGCGGTAATTGGAGGTGGCGACGAGGTGGATGATGACTTCGGTGTCGCTCGTCGATTGGAAGATGGATCCACGGCGAACCAATATCTTGCGCAGCGCCGTGGCGTTGGAGATGTTGCCGTTATGCGCGACCGCGAAACCGCCGGTGGCGAGGTCGGCAAACAGCGGTTGTACATTGCGAAGCGCCGTCTCGCCGGTCGTCGAATAGCGGACATGACCGATCGCCGAGCTGCCCGCGAGTTGGCGCATGATATCGTCGCGGTCGAAATTGCCCGCGACGTGGCCCATCGCGCGATGGGTATGAAATTCCTTGCCGTCGAAGGCCGTGATGCCGGCGGCTTCCTGACCACGGTGCTGGAGGGCATGGAGCCCCAACGCCACGACCGCGGCCGCGCTTTCGGCGCCGTGAATACCAAAGACGCCGCACTCCTCGCGGAGCTTGTCGTCGTCAAAAGGATGGGTCGTCAGCATTTCGTTCCGGGGGCAGGGGGCTGGGACTGCCGCGCATATAGGGGCCGCAATCGCAAATGTCGCCCCCCCAATTTGGACTCTTTGATGACAGCGACCAGTCTTGGCTTGGCAGCGACCGTTTTCCTGCCCTAAAGCCGAATTCATGGATCAGGCCCGTGACGAATCCGCCCGTTTTGACCCGCGTTTTGACGCAGCGGGTCTGGTAACCGCGATTGTCGTCGATGCCGCCTCCGGCGACATATTGATGGTGGCACATATGAATGACGCGGCGATTGCGAAGACGCAGGCGACCGGATTGGCGCATTTCTGGTCGCGCTCGCGCGGCCGCCTTTGGCAAAAAGGCGAGACCTCGGGAAATGTGCTGACGGTCGTCGACCTTCGCGTCGACTGCGATCAGGATGCGTTGCTGCTGCGCGTCGAGCCATCGGGGCCAGCCTGTCATACCGGACGAAGAAGCTGCTTTTACCGCAGGATAGAGCCCGACGGCCGATTGGTGTTCTTGTAACAATGGCTAGATTGGCGTTGCTGTGCACGGTCGCGCTGCTGGCGGCATGTGATCGTCATCCGAATAGCGGCGGAGCGGTCGATCTCGAGAACCCGCTCGAAATAGCAGCGCGAGAACGCGGACTCGTCCACAACCCGTCGGCAGACCCATCGGGCGTACTCGAGCGACGCCACGATCTGGGTCGCGACGCGATGTGTATTGTTCCCGATGGACAAGATGAATGGCGTTTCGTGCTCTCGGCATCCTTCGGTACCGGACTAACGTGCAGCGCTTCCGGCGGGATAGGGCGCGAGGGCGACAGTTGGCGCCTTGCATTTGCAGGGCACGACGGTTGTGAACTCGTCGCTTACGAGGAGGGTGACGAGTTGCGCCTGCCCGGAACCTTTCCCGAACAATGCGAAAAACTGTGCTCCGACCGCGCTTCGCTCCGCGGACTGCGCCTTCCGCGCGCAAGCTGGTCGGCGGACGATGCCCGACGCTTGCAGATACCCGATAACCGGGGCAATATGGGCACGCCCTGCCGTGATTGAAGCGGCGGTTTCTGGCCCGCTGCGCGGCCTTGACGTTCACGTCAACGGAAACTAGTCTTCGCGCATGACCGACACCTACGGCCACGCGCATATCGATACGCCCGATCATCTGGGCCGCGAACAATATAGTATTACCGATCTGTCGACCGAATTCGGTGTGACGGCGCGGGCGCTGCGTTTCTACGAAGATGAGGGGCTGATCAGTCCGTCGCGCAAGGGACTGTCGCGTATCTATTCGAAGCGCGATCGCGCGCGTCTTGCCTGGATTTTGCGTGCCAAGCGCACGGGGTTCAGCCTCGCCGACATCCGCGAGATGATCGATCTTTACGACGTCGGGGACGGCCGCAAATTGCAGCGGCAGGTGACGATTGAAAAGTGCCAGGAACGGATTGCGCTGTTGCAACGCCAGCGTGATGATATCGATAGCGCGGTCGATGAGCTGACGCGATTCATCGAGACGGTCCGAAAAGTCGACGCCAAGCAAAAGGCGCGCTGACCTTCGCTTTCGCCGCCTCCCCGGGCAAGCTATATTCTCTCACCGCTGATTTTCAGAAAGTATCCGCATGCCTGTTTATCGCGCCCCCGTTCAGGACACGCTTTTCCTGATCAACGATGTCCTCGGCATCGAACGTTATGCCAATCTGCCGGGCTTTCAGAATGCGACCCCCGACATGGTCGAGGCGGTGCTCACCGAAGCGGGCAAGTTCTGCGAAGAGGTGCTTTTTCCGATCAACCAGTCGGGCGATCTGGAGGGCTGTACGCGTCATGACGACGGGTCGGTCACCACGCCTGAGGGCTTCAAGGAAGCGTATAAGGCCTATTGTGATGCCGGCTGGACGCTACTCACCCAGCCTGAAGAGTTTGGCGGACAAGGCCTCCCGCACATTGTCGGCTTTCCGGTCGAAGAGTTTCGCATGGCCGCCAACCAGGCGTTCGCCATGTATCCAGGTCTGACCCAGGCCGCGATTGCCGCCATTCTCGTCAAGGGCTCGGACGAGCAGAAGGCAACCTATGTCCCCAAGATGGTGTCGGGAGAATGGGGCGGGACGATGAACCTGACCGAACCGCACTGCGGCACCGATCTCGGCCTCATCCGCACGCGCGCGCTGCCGAACGGCGACGGCAGCTATGCAGTCACGGGCACCAAGATCTTCATTTCGTCGGGCGAGCATGACCTGACCGAGAATATCGTCCATCTCGTCCTCGCAAAGACCCCCGACGCGCCCGACAGCGTGAAGGGGATTTCGCTCTTCATCGTCCCCAAATTCCTTGCCAACGCCGATGGCAGCCTTGGCGAGCGCAACAGCCTGTCGTGCGGGTCGATCGAGCACAAGATGGGCATCCACGCCAACTCGACCTGCGTGATGAATTACGACGGTGCGACCGGCTGGATGGTGGGCGAGGAGAATAAGGGTCTCGCCGCGATGTTCGTGATGATGAACGCGGCGCGCCTCGGCGTGGGTATCCAGGGGTTGGGACAGGCCGACATCGCGTTCCAGAATGCCGTCGCCTATGCGCAGGACCGTCGCCAGGGGCGTGCGCTCACCGGCCCCCAGGATCCGCAGGAAAAGGCCGATCCCTTGTTCGTGCACCCCGATATTCGCAGGATGCTGATGGATTCGAAGGCCTTTGTCGAAGGACTGCGCGCACTGTGCATCTGGGGCGCACTGCAGGTCGACCTGTCGCACGTCGCCGAAAGCGAGGAGGAGCGGCAGCAGGCCGACGACCTCGTCAGCCTGCTTACGCCGGTGATCAAGGGCTATGGCACCGACAAGGGCTATGAAGTCGCGACCAACGCGCAGCAGGTGTTCGGCGGCCACGGCTACATCGAGGAACATGGCATGAGCCAATATGTCCGCGATGCGCGCATCACGATGATCTACGAGGGCGCGAACGGCGTGCAGGCGATGGACCTCGTCGGTCGCAAGCTTGCGCAGAACGGCGGCCGCGCGGTCCAGCTTCTCTTCGCGACGATTGACGCCGAATGTGCCGACGCGAAAGACGGGCCGCTCGCCGATTTCGCGACGCGCCTCGAAAAGGCGAATGGCGAGCTCAAGGCGGCGACCATGTGGTTCATGCAAAATGGCATGACCAACCCCGACAATGTCGGTGCGGGTGCGTATCATTATATGCATGTTATGGGGATCGTTTCCTTAGGACTCATGTGGTTGCGGATGGCGACGGCGGCGCAGGCGGCGCTCGACGAAGGGCGCGGCAACGAGGCGTTCCTCGAAGCGAAGCTCGTCACCGCGCGCCATTTCGCCGAACGCTTCATGCCCGACGCCGGCGCGCTGCGGCGCAAGATCGAGGCGGGAAGCGAAGCGATGATGGCGCTGACGCCGGAGCAGTTTCACGCGGCCTGACCGCCCGGCACGCAACCATCGCCGCCGCCATGCGTGTCGGCGGCGATGACCGATACTGTCCCCCCCATCGTCGCCGAGGGGCGCAATTGCTGGCGAATAGAAGGCGCCGACGCGGCCCGCCTGATCGTCGATGCCGCCGATTATTACGCGCTGCTTGCCCGCCTGATGGATGGCGCAAAGGAGCGCGTGCTGTTGATCGGCTGGGATTTCGACCCGCGCATCTCGCTGTTGCCCGGCAGCGACGGCAAGGGCGAATCGCTCGGCCATTACATGCTCCGCCTGGCGAAAGAGCGCCCCGACCGCGACATCGACATTTTGCGATGGAATTTCGGCGCGCTCAAACATTTCGCGATCCCGCGCATCCTCGCGATGATCCTGCGCTGGAAAGTGACGCGGTCGATCAGCTTCCGGCTCGACAGCGCGCATCCCGTAGGATGCAGCCATCATCAGAAGGTCGCGGTTTTCGACGACCATCTGGCGGTGTGCGGCGGGATCGACGTGGGCTCGCGTCGCTGGGACACGCGCGCACATCGCGACGACGAGCCCTGCCGCGTCGCGCCCGACGGCGCCACTTACATGCCGTGGCACGATTCGACGATGATGCTCGCGGGCAAGGTCGGTGAAGCGCTCGCCGAACTGGGCAACGAGCGCTGGCAGCGCGCGACGCGCAAACCGCTGCGCGATCTGAGCGGCGTTGGCGAGAATTGGCCCGACGACCTCGATCCGCATTTTCGCAACGTCGACGTTGCGATTTCGCGCACACGCGCCGAATATGACGGGTGCGAGCCGGTGCGCGAGATCGAGCAACTCTATCTCGACATGATCGCGGCAGCCAAGCGCTTCGTTTATATCGAAAATCAATATTTCACCTGCGCGACCATCGCGGCCGCAATCGCCGAACGCCTCGACGAAGACGACGCGCCCGAATTTGTCCTGGTGATGCCCGAGACTGCCGACGGCTGGCTCGAGCAAAAGGCGATGGACGCCGCGCGCGTCGTGCTGGCCCGCCAGATCGCGAAAGCGCGCCACGGCGACCGGCTGCGCATCTATGTCCCGCGCACCGCAGGCGGCCAGCCCATCTATGTCCATTCCAAGACGACGATCATCGACGACCGCGTGATCCGTGTGGGGTCGGCGAACCTCAACAACCGTTCGATGGCGCTCGACAGCGAATGCGATGTCACCATCGACGTCGGCCTAGCCGCCAATCGCGATGTCGGTCCGACCATCCGGATGCTGCGCGAATCGCTGCTCGCCGAGCATCTGGGCGTCGATCCGGACGATGTTGCGCGGCGTTTCGACGCGTGTGGCTCGCTCATCGAAACGGTCGACTCGCTGCGGGGGAAGGGGCGGACGCTCGACCGCCTCGACCTGACCGCACCCGGCCCGCTCGACGAGTTCATTGCGGAGAATGAACTGCTCGACCCCGCCAGTCCCGACCAGATGTTCGAAGGCTTCGCTGCGCGCGGACTTCGCAAGCATTGGCGGCGCGGCAAGAAATGGGCGAAACGCCACCGCCCATTTCGCGGCGAGCGTTAGCGGCCAGGGTCAGAACCCTAGTCGGCAAGCGACAATATGTGCAGCGCCTGCTTGAGATGCGGCGCATCGACCATCTTTCCGTCGACCTGCAACACGCCCGCGCCGGGGCTTGCGGCAAAGGCGTCGACAATCGCCTGCGCGCGGTGGACCTCTTCGACAGAGGGGGTGAAGGCAGCGTTGATCGGCGCCACCTGCGACGGGTGGATCGCCATCATGCCGGTAAAGCCATCGCGGCGCGCGCGGGCGGCATAGGTTGCGAGGCCGGCTTCATCCTTGATCGCCGGAAATACGGTGTCGATGGCGGCCACGCCCGCCGCGTGCGCGGCAAAGAGCGTCAGAGCGCGGACGACGCGATAAGGGTCGGTGTAATTTCCATCATCCTCACGGCTCGTCGCCGCACCGATGGCGGCAGGCAGGTCCTCCGCGCCCCAGGTGAGTCCAACGAGGCGGCCTTTTGCCTCGCGGTAGCTGCCGAGCGTGAAGACCGCCGTGGGGGTTTCGGTCGCTATCGGCAGGATTGCCGGAAGCGATGCCGCATCGCTGCCTTCGCTGCGCAGGATGGTATCGAGCTGCGCGATGCTCGGTGCGCCCTCGGCCTTCGGGAGCATGATCGCGTCGGGGCGTGCGTCGACGATGGCGGCGACGTCCGCCGCCGTCATATGCCCGTCGAGCGGGTTGACGCGAACGAGCGTGAACACCGCGCGCGCGCCCGCAAGATAATCGGCGACATGGCTGCGCGCGGCCTCCTTGTTGGCGAGCGCAACCGAATCCTCGAGGTCAAGGATGATCGCGTCGGCGCCCGAAGCCGCGGCCTTGGCGAAACGCTCGGGGCGGTCGCCCGGGACGAAGAGGAGCGAGCGGAGTCTCATGCCATCACCTATGCCGTTCGTGTCGAGCGAAGTCGAGACATGTGAGGGGTCAGTGGTTCTCGACTTCGCTCGAACCAAGGGTCCTGACCTTAAGGGGACGAATCAGTCTTTTCGCTTAATCAGCGCCGAGCGTTCGCACTGGCACACTATTTCGTCGCGCTGGTTGATCGCCTTGTGCAGGAAGGTGACGATCCCGGCGTTGGGCCGCGATTTCGATTCCTTGAGCGCGATCACCTCGCTCGTCGCGCGGAGCGTGTCGCCGATGAACACGGGCTTGGGCATCACGAGCTTGTCATAGCCGAGGTTCGCGACGAGCGTGCCGAGCGTCGTGTCGCCGACCGACAGCCCGACCATCAGGCTGAAGGTGAAGGTGCCGTTGACGAGGATCTGCCCGAACTCGGACGCCTTCGCCGCTTCGACGTCGAGGTGCAACGGCTGGGGATTGTGCGTCATCGTCGTGAACAGAAGATTGTCGGTTTCGGTCACCGTGCGCCGGATGTCGTGGGTCAGCGTGTCGCCGATGGTCCATTCGTCGAAAAATTTGCCGGCCATTCTTTAGCTCCCAAAAATCGTGATGCTGAGTTTGTTACAGCATCCATGGCCTGTTCTTTCGTCTGGCGCGGCGTTGAACGTAACGACCGGCGATGGGCCCCGGATCAAGTCCGGGGTGACGAACAACAGGGTCTATTCTTCTGCCGCGTCGATCTTCACCAGCAGTGCCTCGACCTGCACCTGCGCCCCGGCGACCGCGTTGAGTTCGGCCACCACCCCGTCGAAGGGCGCGGTCAGGCTGTGCTCCATCTTCATGGCTTCGAGGGTGAGCAGTTTCTGGCCCTTCACGACAGTGTCGCCCGCCGCGACTTCGACCGCGATGATCTTGCCGGGCATGGGGGAGAGGATTGCGCCGTCGCCCGCCGTGCCGGCGGTGCCGCCATGGAAACGCGACTCCAGAGTGAAGCGATGGACAAACCCCTCGCCCAGTCGGCTCCATGCGTCGCCATAGCGGCCGTAGTGCTTGTTCCGATTGCCAAGAAGCGGTTCGGCCAGCCTGACGCTGGTGGGCTCGCCATCGACGGTCATCCGGATCAGGCGGTTGGGAGCATTGTTTAGTCGAAAACCAAATAAGCTATTCAGTCGTGAACTATTGTGCACCGACCAATCGAGAGAGCCATCGGGCCTTTGAAGCGGCGATCGCATTGGATCGCCGCTCTCCGCTCGGAGCAGGTTCAAGACGCCTGCGCTCTTCTCGGCATCGTCAACAGGGGGCGCCGTAGTCAGTGCATCCACTTTGCGCTGGATCAATCCTGTATCGAAATTGCCCGCTATGAAGTCCTCGTCCAGAAGGCATGAGCCGAGAAACGCTGCATTGGTTTTGACGGGCCAAACCTGAACTTGGCGAACAGCTTCAAGCAATCGATATCCGGCCGCGTGTCGATTTGGCCCCGATGTGATGAGCTTGGCGATCATCGGATCATAGTAGGGCGAGATCGAATCACCTAGTTCGACGCCCGAGTCGATGCGGGCTCGATAACCCAAGTCGAACTCGACGAGCGTGCCAGTGCTTGGAAGAAAACCCGTTGTAGGATCCTCGGCATAAAGCCGCGCCTCCATCGCCCAGCCGTCGATTGCGAGCTCGTTCTGCGCCAGCGGGATCGGCTCGCCGCTGGCCACGCGCAATTGCCATTCGACAAGGTCGACGCCGGTGATTTCCTCGGTCACCGGATGTTCGACCTGAAGCCGCGTGTTCATTTCCATGAACCAGATGCGGTCGGCGCGCAGGCCTTCGGACGCGTCGGCGATGAACTCGATCGTTCCCGCGCCGACATAATCGACGGCTTTTGCTGCGCGTACCGCGGCGGCGCACAGCTCGGCGCGCGTCGCTTCGTCCATGCCGGGGGCGGGGGCTTCCTCGATCACCTTCTGGTGGCGGCGCTGCAACGAGCAGTCGCGCTCGAACAGATGGACGACATTGCCGTGCGTGTCGCCGAATATCTGCACCTCGATATGACGCGGGGTGAGGATATATTTCTCGATCAGCACATGGTCGTTGCCGAACGACGCCGCCGCCTCGCGCTGGCACGAGGCGAGCGCGTCGGCGAAGTCGGCGGCGCTGTCGACCTTGCGCATCCCCTTGCCGCCGCCGCCAGCCACGGCCTTGATCAGCACGGGGTAGCCGATTTCAGCCGCCTGTTCGGCGAGATAGCCGGGGTCCTGATTTTCGCCCATATAGCCGGGGGTGACGGGCACCCCGGCGGCGGCCATCAGTTTCTTGGCGGCATCCTTCAGTCCCATCGCGGTGATGCTGGCGGGATTGGGACCGACCCAGACAAGCCCGGCGTCGATGACGGCCTGCGCGAATTCGGCATTTTCGGAGAGGAAGCCGTAGCCCGGATGGATCGCCTGTGCGCCCGTCGCCTGCGCCGCGGCGATGATCTTGTCGCCGACAAGATAGGATTCGCGCGCCGGCGACGGCCCGATATGCACCGCCTCGTCGGCTTGCCGGACGTGAAGCGCCTTGGCATCGGCGTCCGAATAGACCGCGATGGTCCGAATGCCCATTTCGCGCGCGGTACGAATGATCCGGCAGGCAATCTCGCCGCGATTGGCGATGAGGAGGGATTGGATCATGCGTTGGTGCTCACTTCGAAATGCAGGACTGTCGGTTCTTGCTCGATTAAAAAATCCGCGTCGAATTCATAATATTTCGCAGCGTCGAGCGGGCTTCCGGCGAAGGCTTCGATTGCCTGGTAACTATCCCAAAACGTCAGCATTTCGAAATGAACCAGCGCACCGTCTTCTCTTGTCAGACACCACGCACCGCGATTGCCGACGATCGACTGATAATCCGGAATCGCGACTTCGATCATCAGCCGGCGGTAGGCGTCGGACTTTTCGCGGGGAACGATACCGTGCCAGCGACGGGCAATCATTGCAGCACCCTCACATCCTGAACACGCCGAACCCGCGGTCTTCGACCGGGGCGTTCAGCGTTGCGGCGAAGGCGAGGCCCAGCACGTCGCGCGTCTGCGCGGGGTCGATGATGCCATCGTCCCACAGGCGCGCGGTGGCGTGATAGGGATTGCCTTCATCCTCATATTTCTGGCGGATCGGCGCCTTGAAGGCTTCGGCTTCCTCCGCCGTCCATTTGTCGGCGTCGCGGTGGACGGTCGCCAGCACGCTCGCCGCCTGCTCGCCGCCCATCACGCTGATCCGCGCATTGGGCCAGGTGAAGAGGAAGCGGGGCGAATAGGCGCGGCCGCACATGCCGTAATTGCCCGCGCCGAAGCTGCCGCCGATCAGTACGGTGATCTTGGGCACCGTTGCCGTCGCGACCGCGGTCACCAGCTTGGCGCCATGCTTGGCGATCCCCTCGGCCTCATATCTGCCGCCGACCATGAAGCCCGAAATATTCTGGAGGAAAAGGAGGGGGATGCGCCGCTGCTGCGCCAGTTCGATGAAATGCGCGCCCTTTTGCGCGCTCTCGCTGAACAGCACGCCATTGTTGGCGAGGATCGCGACGGGGATGCCCCAGATGTGCGCGAAGCCGCAAACGAGCGTGCTGCCGTAGTTCGCCTTGAACTCGTGAAACTCGCTGGCATCGACGATGCGCGCGATCACCTCGTGGACGTCATAGGGCGCGCGGACATCCTCGGGGATGATGCCGTAGAGCTCTTCGGGGTCATATTTGGGCGGGCGCGGTTCTCTAATCCCGTTCGCATCGAGCGAAGCCGAGATGCCCATCGCACGCGCTTGACCGCCCGGTGTCTCGACTTCGCTCGACACGAACGGACCGGAGAGGTGCGACATAATATCGCGCACGATCGTCAGCGCATGCTCGTCATTCTCGGCCAGATGATCGACGACGCCCGACTTCTTCGCGTGCAGATCGCCGCCGCCAAGGTCTTCGGCGCTGATCTCCTCGCCCGTTGCGGCCTTCACGAGCGGCGGTCCGGCGAGGAAGATCGTGCCCTGGCCCCGCACGATCACCGTCTCGTCCGACATCGCGGGCACGTAAGCGCCGCCCGCGGTGCAGCTTCCCATCACGCAGGCGATCTGCGGGATGCGCTTTGCCGACATATTCGCCTGGTTGAAGAAGATGCGCCCGAAATGGTCGCGGTCGGGAAATACCTCGGCCTGATGCGGCAGGTTCGCGCCGCCGCTATCGACAAGGTAGATGCAGGGCAGGCGGTTCGCCTCGGCAATCTCCTGCGCGCGGAGATGCTTCTTGACCGTCATCGGATAATAGGTGCCGCCCTTTACCGTCGCGTCGTTGCAGACGATCATCGCCTGTCGCCCCGACACACGGCCAATGCCGGCGATCATCCCGGCGCCGGGCACTTCGCCGCCATACATGTCGCACGCCGCGAGCTGGCCGATTTCGAGAAAGGGCGAGCCGGGATCGAGCAGCAGCTCGACGCGCTCGCGCGGGAGCAGCTTGCCGCGGCTCGTATGGCGTTCGCGCGATTTTTCGCTGCCTCCAAGCGCCGAGGCGGCAACCCGCGCCCACAGATCTTCGCGAAGCGCGCGATTGTGCATCGAACGCGCCTGCGTTGCCGCGTCGTCGGCGTTATAAAGCGTCGTAAGAACCGGTGCGGCCACTGCTCATCTTCTCCCATCCAAGGCTGCGGGTTAGCCTGTCGCTGGTCGATTGGGAAGCACCGCCCGGCGAATTTGGTTGGCATTGAAACGAACTGGCGAGAGGGCTATCGCTCCCGTAACTTTCCAAAACCATAGGGTAAAAGATGAGACATTCCGTACTTGCCGTCCTTTTGGCGACGACCGCGATCGCAGTGGGCACCGCAGCCTGCACCAGCGCCGAAAAGGAGTCGGTGTACACCGTCGGAACCGAGCTTGGCATCAGCAAGACGGCCATGGACACCTCGGTCAACCCGGGTGACGATTTCTACGCCTATGCGAACGGCAATTGGCAGAAAACGACCGAAATTCCCGCCGATCGGTCGTCGATCGGTTCCTTTTACATCGCGTTCCTCGAGACCGAGAAGCGTAACCGCGAACTCGTCGAGGCGATTCTGAAGGGCAAGCCGGCCGAGGGCAGCAACGAGGCGCGCATCGCGTCCTTCTATAACGCCTATATGGACACCGCCGCGATCGACGCTGCCGGAATGAAGCCGGTCGAGGCCGATCTGGCGCGTTTTTCGGCAATCGCGGACAAAGCCGGCCTTGCAAAGGTTCTGGGTGAGCAGGCACGCGTCGATGTCGATCCGCTCAACTTCACCGATTTCCATACCGAGAATCTGTTCGGCCTGTTCGTGACCCAAGGGCTTTCGACGCCGGGCGAGGTGCTCCCCTATATGCTGCAGGGTGGACTCGGCCTTCCCGAGCGCGAATATTATCTGTCGGACGATCCGAAGATGGGCGAGATCCGCGCGGCCTATCGCGCCTATATCGTCCACCTGCTGACCTTGTCGGGCATCGCCGATGCCGAGGCCAAGGCGGCACGGATCTATGACCTCGAAACGAAGATCGCGCGCGCGCACGCGCCGCGCGAAGAGAGCGAGGATTTCACCAAGTCGGCCACGGTGTGGACGCGCGCCGATTTCGACAAGAAGGCGCCGGGACTCGATTGGCAGGCCTATTTCGCGTCATCCAACCTCGGCAAGGCGGGCAAGTTCGCCGCCTATCACCCCGCCGCCATCACGCGCCTGTCGAAACTGGTCGCAAGCGAGCCGCTCGACGCCTGGAAAGACTGGCTCGCCTTCCATCAGATCAACATGCACACCGATGTGCTGCCGACGAAACTCGATCAGGCGCATTTCGCCTTTTACGGTACGACCTTGTCAGGGACGCCCGAACAGCGCAGCCGCGACAAGCGTGCGCTGGCGGCGTTGAACCAGTATCTCGGCGACGCCGTGGGCAAGGCCTATGCCGATAAATATTTCCCTGCCGCGGCAAAGGCCGAAGTCGGCGACATGGTCGAAGGCATCAAGACCGCCTTTGCCAAGCGCGTCGAAACGATCGACTGGATGGCACCCGAAACGAAAAAGGAAGCGATCAAGAAGGTCGAAACCATCGTCGTCGGGGTCGGCTACCCCGATACATGGCGTGACTATGGGCGTTTCAACGTCGGGAACAGCGCTTATGCCAATGCCGTCGCGGGCGAAAAGGCCGAAACGGCGCACCAGCTTGCCAAGATCGGCAAGCCGATGGACCGCGACGAATGGTGGATGACGCCGCAGACGGTCAACGCGATCAACCTGCCCGTGCAGAACGCGCTGAACTTCCCCGCCGCCATCCTTCAGCCGCCCTTCTTTAACCCCAAAGCCGATCCCGCGTATAATTACGGTGCGATCGGCGCGGTTATCGGCCACGAAATCAGCCACAGCTTTGACAACAATGGCGCGGCCTTCGATTCGACCGGTGCGCTGCGCAACTGGTGGACCGACGCCGACCTCCGGAAGTTCGAGGAAGCAGGCCAGGCGCTCGCCGAGCAATATGACCAGTACAAGCCGTTCCCCGACCTCGCGATCAACGGCAAGCTGACGCTGGGCGAAAATATCGCCGACGTTGCCGGGCTGCAGGCGGCCTATGACGCCTATCGCGCGTCGCTGGGCGGCAAGGAGGCGCCGGTCATCGACGGCTTCACCGGCGACCAGCGTTTCTTCATCGCCTTTGCGCAGACCTGGGCAACAAAGATGCGCGACGCCGCGCTGCGCCAGCGCGTTGCGACCGACGGCCACGCGCCGGGCATGTATCGCGCGCTGACGGTCCGAAACCTCGACGCCTGGTACAAGGCGTTCGACGTCAAGCCGACCGACAAGCTGTATCTGCCGCCCGAAAAGCGCGTCCGCGTCTGGGGCTGAGTGGGCGAACGGGCGGGGCGGTCAATCCGCTCCGCCCTTTTCCTTTCCGCCCTCAGGTCGGTCCTTGCGGATCAGGTAGCGATAGACGCCGACGCAGTTGATCGCGAGCAGCGCGATATTCTGCCATCCGATGCCTTCGCTGTCGTCCTGAAGAAAACCCCATGCGATGAGCGCCATGCTGCTCGTCACGAACACGACAAACGCCCACCCGGTCCATCGCCGACCGAGGTTGAGCGAGACGATGAGCGCGGCGAACGTCGCCGCCCCGGCGCCATAATATTGCAGCGCGTCGAGGATGGTCTGGTTCACAGCGCGCCCGCGATGGTGAGGATGCCGGCACCCGCCAGCAGCAGCCACATGGGGTGGCGCAGTCGAAGATACGCAGCATTGACCAACCCGGTTCCGAGCCAACCGCCGCCGATGAGCAAGACGAGTCCACGCGGTGTTGCCGGCCACGCCACCGCGGCCGCGCACAGCAGCATGAGCACCGCCGTCGCGTGCCACGCAAATCGTGCCGCGCGGACCGCAAAGTCCTGGGGCTCCAAGCCAGCCAGAAGCGGCGCCAGCAGGCGGCGCTCACCGATAAGCGAATGGACCAGCGCGGCTGCCACCATCGCGGCGGCGGCCAGCGCGGTCAGCGTCATGCACCCGCGCCGATCAGTTCGCGGCCGATGAGCATGCGGCGAATTTCGTTCGTGCCCGCGCCGATATCGAGCAGCTTGGCGTCGCGCCAATAGCGCTCGACCGGCCAATCCTTCGTATAGCCCGCGCCGCCGAGTGCCTGGATCGCCTCGCCTGCGACCTTCACCGCGCTCTCGCTGGCGAGCAGGATGGCGCCCGCCGCATCGAAGCGCGTCGTCTGGCCGGCGTCGCACGCCTTGGCAACATTATAGACATAGGAGCGCGCCGAATTGAGCGCGACATACATGTCGGCGACCTTCGCCTGCATCAGCTGGAACGAGCCGATCGGCTTGCCGAACTGCTTACGCTCGCGGACATAGGGAATGACCGTGTCGAGGCACGCCTGCATGATGCCGAGCTGGAGCCCCGCGAGCACCACGCGTTCATAGTCGAGCCCCGACATCAGCACGCCGACACCGCCATTTTCGGGGCCCATCACCTGGTCCTCAGACACTTCGCAATCGGTGAAGACCAGCTCGGCCGTCGGCGAACCGCGCATGCCGACCTTGTCGATTTTCTGGCCGATACTGAAGCCCGGCATATCCTTTTCGATCAGGAAGGCGGTAATCCCGCGCGATCCCGCTTCGGGCGAGGTCTTGGCATAGACGACCAGCGTGTCGGCGCAGGTTGCATTGGTGATCCAGAACTTGGTTCCGTTGAGGACGTAGCCGCCCTGAACCTTGTCGGCCTTCAGCTTCATCGACACGACGTCGCTGCCCGCGCCAGCCTCCGACATGGCGAGGCTGCCGACATGCTCGCCCGAAATGAGCCTGGGCAGATATTTCGCCTTCTGCTCGGGATTGGCCCAGCGACGGATCTGGTTGACGCAGAGGTTCGAATGCGCGCCATAGGAGAGGCCGATCGCAGCGCTCGCGCGGCTCACTTCCTCGACCGCGATCACATGTTCGAGATAGCCGAGCCCGAGCCCGCCGAACTCTTCGTCGACAGTAATGCCGTGCAGGCCAAGGGCTCCCATCTGCGTCCAGAGTTCGTCGCGCGGGAACCAGTCCTCGGCGTCCGCCTTCGCCGCGAGCGGCGCAATCTGCTCGTCGGCAAACCGGGCTGTCGTTTCGCGTATCATTTCGGCCGTTTCGCCGAGTGCAAAATCGAATTCGGGGGTGGCGCGCATATTGTCCTCTTTATCTGGTTTCAAATGCGACTAGCAGGCTAGCCGGAGGAGTTGAAGGGGACACAAGAATGGCTTGCATGTCGAAAAGTCCATACAGCTTGCCTGTCACCCGCATGCACGGCAAGGGCAAGGCATGACCGATACGTTGACCCATCTCGACCGGCTCGAGGCCGAGAGCATTCATATCATGCGCGAAGTGATGGCCGACGCGGCCAAGCCCGTGATGCTTTATTCTGTCGGCAAGGACAGCGCGGTGATGCTGCACCTTGCCCGCAAGGCCTTTTATCCCTCGCCGCCGCCGTTTCCCCTTTTGCATGTGGATACGACGTGGAAGTTCCAGGCGATGTACGAGCTGCGTGACCGCATGGCGGCCGAGAGCGGGATGGAGTTGATCGTCTATCAGAACCCCGACGCGAAGGCGCGCGGGATCAACCCGTTCGATCACGGTCCGCTGCATACCGACATGTGGAAGACCGAGGGGCTCAAGCAGGCGCTCGACCTTCACGGATTCGACGTCGCCTTTGGCGGCGCGCGGCGCGACGAGGAAAAGAGCCGGGCGAAGGAGCGCATCTTTTCCTTTCGCACCGCGAGCCACGGGTGGGACCCGAAGAAGCAGCGGCCCGAGCTGTGGAACCTCTACAATGCCCGCAAAGCGAAGGGGGAGAGCATCCGCGTCTTCCCGATCTCGAACTGGACCGAGCTCGACATCTGGCAATATATCGCGCGCGAGAATATCCCCATCGTGCCCCTCTATTTCGCCGCGCCGCGCCCTACCGTCGAGCGCGACGGCCTGTTGCTGATGGTCGACGACGCGCGCTTCCCGCTCAACGAGGGCGAGGTTCCGGTCGAGCGTTCGGTACGCTTCCGCACGCTTGGCTGTTACCCGCTGACCGGCGCGGTCGAGAGTAAGGCGGCGACGCTCTCCGATGTCATCCAGGAGATGCTGCTCACCACCACGAGCGAACGGCAGGGGCGCATCATCGACAAGGATGGCGGCGATGCGTCGATGGAGAAGAAGAAGCAGGAGGGGTATTTCTGATGACCGACCCCATCTATGTCACCGATGCCCTGATCGCCGAGGATATCGACGCCTATCTCGCGCGGCACGAACAGAAATCGCTGCTGCGGTTCATCACCTGTGGCAGCGTCGATGACGGCAAGTCGACGTTGATCGGGCGGCTGCTCTACGACAGCAAGATGATCTTCGAGGACCAGCTCGCGGCGCTCGAGGCGGACAGCAAGCGCGTCGGCACGCAGGGGCAGGAGATCGATTTCGCGCTGCTCGTCGACGGCCTTGCCGCCGAACGCGAGCAGGGGATCACGATCGACGTCGCCTACCGCTTTTTCACGACCGAGAAGCGCAAGTTCATCGTTGCCGACACGCCGGGGCACGAGCAATATACGCGCAACATGGTCACCGGCGCGTCGACCGCCGACCTTGCGGTCATCCTGATCGACGCGCGCAAGGGCGTGCTGACCCAGACGCGGCGGCACAGCTTTCTCGCTCACCTGCTGGGCATTCGGCACATTGTGCTCGCGGTGAACAAGATGGACCTCGTCGGCTATGACAAGACGGTCTTCGAGCGCATTCTGCTGAGCTATCGCAGTTTTGCGAGCGAGATCGGGATTACCGATTTCACCGCCATTCCGATTTCGGGCTTCAAGGGCGACAATATTACCGCGCTCTCGCCCAACACGCCCTGGTACAAGGGACCGACGCTGGTCGAGCATCTGGAAGGTGTCGAAGTTGCCGCGCAGCGTGACGTAAATTCCAATTTTCGCTTTCCGGTTCAATGGGTTAATCGCCCAAACCTTGATTTTAGAGGCTTTTCGGGGCAGATCGCGGGCGGGTCGGTCAAGCCGGGCGATGCCGTGCGCGTCCTCCCCAGCGGCAAGCAAACGACGATCGAGCGCATCGTGACCCTCGGCGGGGACCTCGATGAAGCGGTCGCGGGCCAGTCGGTGACGCTGACCTTTGCCGACGAGGTCGATTGCTCGCGCGGCGATGTCATCGCGGCAGCAGACAATCCTCCGCAGGCGGCCGACCAGTTCGAGGCGACGCTGGTGTGGATGGCCGACGAGGCGATGATCCCCGGGCGCGCCTATTGGCTGAAGCTCGCGACGCAGAGCGTTTCGGCGACGGTGCAGGCGCCGAAGTATGAGATCAACGTCAACACGCTCGATCACCTTGCGGCCAAGACGCTCGAGCTGAACGGCATTGGCGTCGTCGAAGTGACGACCGACAAGCCGATCGTCTTTGAATCCTATGCCGACAACCATATGCTCGGCGGTTTCATTCTGATCGACAAGATCACCAATGCGACGGTTGCGGCGGGCATGCTGCACTTCAGCCTGCGCCGCGCGCAGAATGTCCATTGGCAGGCGAGCGACATCAGCCGCGAGATGCGCGCCGACATGAAGAACCAGAAGCCCGCCTTGCTCTGGTTCACCGGATTGTCGGGGTCGGGAAAATCGACGATTGCCAACCTTGTCGAGAAAAAGCTGCACCGGATGAACCGGCACAGCTTCCTGCTCGACGGCGACAATGTCCGCCACGGGCTCAACCGTGACCTGGGATTCACCGAGGCAGACCGGATCGAAAATATCCGCCGCGTCGGCGAGGTCGCCAAGCTGATGACCGACGCCGGGCTGATCGTCATCACCGCCTTCATCTCGCCCTTCCGCGCCGAGCGCGAGATGGTGCGCGCGATGCTTCCCGAGGGCGAGTTCATCGAGGTGTTCATCGACACCCCGCTCGAGGAAGCCGAACGCCGCGATGTGAAGGGCCTTTACAAGAAGGCGCGCGCCGGACAGCTCAAGAACTTCACCGGCATCGACAGCCCCTATGAGGTTCCCGAAAGCCCCGAGATCCGCATCGACACCACGGCCATCACGCCCGACGAAGCCGCGGACCTGATCATCGCCCGGTTGCTGGGATAGGCGCGATGGCGGAGAGCGACGAGCAACTGGCCGAACGGCTGGCGCGCCAAGCAGGCCAAATCCTGCTCGATCTGCGCGCGCGCGGCGATCTCGACGGCAAGGCGCTCGGCAAGGCGGGGGATGAGCAGGCCAATGCCATGCTGTGCCGCGAACTGCGCGCCGCGCGACCCGGCGACGCGCTTTTGTCCGAAGAGGAGAAGGACAATGTCGCGCGCTGCGCGCAAAGCCGCGTGTGGATCGTCGATCCGCTCGACGGCACGCGCGAATATGGCGAGGGGCGCAGCGACTGGGCGGTGCATGTCGCGCTTGCAATCGACGGCATCGCCACCGTCGGCGCGGTCGCGCTGCCGGGCCTCGGGTTGACATTGACATCGGGTGCGCCGCCCGCGCTCCAGCCCGCGAACAATCCGCCCAAAATGCTCGTCAGCCGGACGCGCCCGGCCGCCGAAGCGGTGTTCGTCGCCGAGCGGATCGGCGCCGAACTGCTCGCCATGGGATCGGCAGGCGCAAAGGCAATGGCGGTGGTGCTTGGGCAGGCCGACATCTATCTCCACACCGGCGGCCAATATGAATGGGACAATTGCGCGCCGGTCGCGGTCGCTCAGGCCGCGGGCCTCCACGTCAGCCGCGCCGACGGAGCGCCGCTGCGCTACAACAACCGCGACACCTATCTGCCCGACCTGCTGATTTGCCGGACGGAACTGGCGCATGAGGTGCTGCGCATCGCGGGTGAATATCGCCCCGCTTCTTGATCGTCATCCCGGCGAAGGCCGGGATCTCCTCCTAGCGGATCGGTGCACCGGCGAGATCCCGGCCTTCGCCGGGATGACAAGATCGGGTGTTACGCTCCAACCTGTCGGCATTTTTCGAGCCTGGGCGATTGCCACCACCGTCCCACCATCCTATTCCGTTTCATCGAGAAACCGAACATGGGAGACGCACGATGACCGACTTGCCCGACACCAACCTTGTCATGCTGACGCTGGTGAAGCCCGAGGGCGAGCTCGAGGTGTTCTTCGAGCGTCGCCCGATGCCAACGCCCAAGCCGCACGAGGTGCTGGTGAAGGTGCAGGCGACGCCGATCAACCCGTCGGACCTTGGCCTGCTGTTCGGCGGCGCGGATATGTCGACCGCGCGTGCCTCGACGCGCGACGGGCTCCCCGTCATTACCGCCGACGTGCCGCCGCCCGGCATGCGCGCGATGTCTGGACGCATCGGCGAGGCGCTGCCGATAGGAAATGAAGGAAGCGGCGTGGTCGTCGCCGCGGGCGACTCGCCCGAAGCGCAGGCGCTGCTCGGAAAGACCGTCGCGATGCTGGGCGGAGAAATCTACGCCGAATATCGCTGCCTCCCCGTCGGCATGTGCCTGCCGCTGCCCGACGGCACCGATCCTGCAGACGGCGCGTCCTGCTTCGTCAATCCGCTGACCTCGCAAGCCTTTGTCGAGACGATGCGGATGGAAGGGCATAGCGCGATCGTCCATACCGCTGCGGCCTCGAACCTGGGCCAGATGCTCGTGAAGATATGCGCGGCGGACGGCGTGCCGCTCGTCAACATCGTGCGCAGCGAAGCGCAGGTAAAGCTGCTCAAGGATCTGGGCGCCGAGCATGTCGTCAACAGCAGCGACGATGATTTTCAGGACAAGCTTGTCGCGGCAATTGTCGAGACAGGCGCCACCCTGGGTTTCGACGCGATCGGTGGGGGCAAGCTTGCGGGCCAGATATTGTCGGCGATGGAAGTTGCAGCGGTCAAGCGCATGGCGACCTACAGCCGCTACGGCTCGGATACGTTCAAACAGGTCTATATCTATGGCGCGCTCGACCTCGGCCCGACGATCCTCAATCGGAGTTTCGGCCTGACCTGGTCGCTGTCGGGATTCCTGCTGACGCCGTTCCTGCAAAAGGCCGGTGCCGAAGTCGTCGGTCGTCTGCGCCAGCGCGTTGTCGACGAGCTCACCACGACCTTCAAAAGCCATTACAGCCACGACATCTCGCTGACCGAGGCGCTCGATCTGGAAGTGGCGCATGCGTACAATGCCAAGCGGACGGGCGAGAAATATCTGATCCGGCCCAATGGGTCCTGACCCTAGGCGCGGCTTGCCGACGATCAGGTGCAATCGCGGCGACGAAGCTGCTGTATTTCCCATCGGCCGCGCAGGCGTGCAAAGGGTTCGGGGATGCGCGCGTCGAGCCGTTCGACGCGCTTCATCCGGTCGGTACGGAAATGGCGGAAAGCATCGCGCAATTCGCAGTGCGCGGCAACGATGCGGATATCGTCCTGATAGCCGATAATGATCGGCCACAGGATGCGCTCGGTCGCGCGGCCTTCGACATCGACGTAGGAAACGCCAATTTTCCGGCGGTCGCGGATCGCCGTGCGGATAATCGAAACCTCGGCGCCATCGGGCACATGTTTGCGAAAGGCGAGCGGCGCTATCGCCGGCTCGATGATCGCAGTGCGCAGATGGTCCGGCACCGCCGCCGACAGCTTGGCGACCAGATTGCGCGCACCGCGAGCAAGAGCATCGTCTCCGCGCTGCGCTACCCATGCAGCGCCGAGCGCCGCCGCTTCGAGTTCGTCGACGGTAAGCATCAGCGGCGGCATGTCATATTCGCTGTCGATGACATATCCGGTTCCCGCCTCGCCGCGGACCGGCACGCGCTGCGCGAGCAGTTCGGCCATGTCGCGGTAAAGCGTGCGCAGCGATACCTCGAATTGTGCGGCGAGCTCATGGCCCGCGACCGGTCGTCGGGCAGTGCGCAGCGCCTGGATGATACCGAAAAGTCGTTCGGTGCGTCGCATGAACCGACCCTAGCTTGTCACTACTGACATCATGCTGTCAGCAGGCGCGTGATAGCGCAGATTCACCCAGTTGGAAAAGCAAGGAGAAGACGCGTGACGACATTATTCGGATGGGGTGCGATGTTCGGCTGCCAGAGTCCGAGCCCTTTTGTGATCAAGGCCGATGTCCAGCTCCAGATGCTTGGCGTCCCCTTCGACCGGGAAATCGCCGATCTCGACGCGGTGCCGAAGCACAAGGCGCCTTATGTCGAGGATGAAGGGCGGATCATCGAGGATTCGACTTTCATCCGCTGGCATTTCGAGGCGAAACTCGGCGCCGATCTCGATCATGGATTGACCGCCGAGCAGCGCGCAATCGCCTGGGCCACTGAACGGATGTTCGAGGACCGGCTGGCGTCGATCATGGGACATGAGCGCTGGCTCGAAAGCGACAATTTCGAACGCGGCCCGGCTTTGTTCTTTGCGGCGATTCCCGAGCCTATGCGCGCAGGGGTCATTGCCGACACGCTTGATCGGATACGCACCGGGTATGAGATCAGCGGGATCGGGCGGCACAGCCGCGCAGAACGGATGCAGCTGGCGCAACGCGACATCGAGATGGCGGCGGCACTGCTGGGCGACAAACCATATTTCCTTGCCGACAGGGCGACCGCGCTCGACGGTATCGCCTATGGCGTGTTGACGGCCTGTGCATCGCCGGTTTTCGACAGTCCGCTGCGCGACATGGTGGCGACTTTTCCGAACCTGACGGATTATTTCGAGCGGATGGAAAAGCGCTTTTTCAACCCCAATCGCTGGCCGTCGATGACGGCGGCTGCCGAAGCGGCCTGACGTACGCGTGATTCGATGGCCGACGGGGCCGTTGCGCCCCGCCGGTTCTATCGCTTCATGCACTGCCGCGCATCGTCGCGCTTGTACTCGCTGCAGTTCCACAGCGCCTTTTCGAACCCCGCCTTGTCGTCGCGCAGGTAGGAAAAGCTCATCGCGTTGCGTTGCATGTCGGACATGGCGTCGCTCTCGGGCTTGAGCATCGGGTTGGTCCAACCCATGAACTTGCAATAGGGGCGCTCGCCGCAGAGGCGGAGCGCTGTGGTGACGAAGCTTTCGGCGTTCGCGCGGCGGTCGAGCTGGACATAGATGGTGTCGCGGTCGCCGCTTGCGCCGGATCGCGTTGCGACGCGCGGTTCGCCCACTTCGGCGGGCGCGTCATTGCTTGCAAGGCCCGAGGGAAGGCCCAGCGCGGCGGCGTGAAGCGGCGACAGGGCGGCGAGCTTGGCCACGGCGCCGTCATTCCCCGATACGACGCCGCGAAAGGCGCCGGGTGTCCCCCAGAAGCCGGGCCAGCGAAAGAAAAGATGCGTGCCGTCGATGGCGATTTTTTCGAAACTGTCGCTCCAGTAAGGGCGCACCCAGTCGGTATGGTAGTGCGTCGCGAGGCCGACCGGCGCATAGGTGGCCCCCGAAAGCATCGCCTCTGCATTGGCCTGCGCGCGTGCCCACGCCGCCGCCGAATTACGCCGTGACAGCGCCCCATCGCAGGTGAAAGTGAATTGGCAGCCGGTCGTCCGCTCCGAACCCTGAAACACGACACCACAGATCGACTTGGGAAAGGCAGGGTGCCGCGCGCGGTTGATCACGACCTGACCGACCGCCTGCTGTCCGCGCGCGTCGTCGCCCGCTTCGTAAAGCATCGCCGCGGCGAGGCAGTCGCGGGCGCGGGCGCGCCCATCACCATTTCCTGAATAGCGGAACGGCGCGGGTGCGACCAAACCTGTCGTGACGAAGGGGATGCGCGCATTGGCGGCGCGCGCGTCCTCCTCGGCTATCGGCGCCAGTTCCATCGCCGGCACTTCGGGCACGACGTCCGGCGGCGGAGCGACGGGGTGAGGGCGGGCGAGCTGGCCGGGGCCGCGTTGGTTGTCGCTCGCATGAAGGACAGCCACGATCGCCGCGACGGCGATCAGGACGAACAGCCAGCCCGTCCCGTCGCGCCAAAGCGGCAACGCCTCTGTGGCATCGCTGCGCATGGACCGGGGCTTCAGATTTCCGGCAGGAAGTCGGGCACCGACAGATAGCGTTCGCCGGTGTCATAGTTGAAGCCGAGCACGCGGCTGCCCGGCGGAAGCTCGGCAAGCTTTTGCTGGATCGCGGCCAGCGTCGCGCCCGACGAAATGCCGACGAGCATGCCTTCCTCGGTGGCCGCACGGCGCGCCATGTCCTTGGCGTCGGCGGCGTCGACCTTGATCACCCCGTCGAGCAAGTCGGTGTGGAGGTTGCGCGGGATGAAGCCCGCGCCAATGCCCTGGATCGGGTGCGGAGCGGGCTGCCCGCCCGAAATGACGGGCGACGCGACAGGCTCGACGGCAAAGACCTTCAGGTTGGGCCAATGTTCCTTGAGGAACTGGGCGCAGCCGGTGATGTGGCCGCCGGTCCCGACCCCGGTGATCAGTGCGTCGATCGGGCTGTCCTTGAAATCGGCGAGAATTTCGGGCGCGGTCGTGCGCAGGTGGACGTCGATATTGGCTTCATTTTCGAACTGCTGCGGCATCCACGCACCGGGGGTCGTCTCGACAAGCTCGATCGCGCGCTCGATGGCGCCCTTCATCCCCTTTTCGCGCGGGGTGAGGTCGAAGGTCGCGCCATAGGCGAGCATCAGACGGCGGCGTTCGAGCGACATGCTTTCGGGCATGACAAGGATGAGCTTATAGCCCTTCACGGCCGCGGCCATGGCAAGGCCGATGCCGGTGTTGCCCGACGTCGGTTCGACGATGGTGCCGCCTTCCTTCAGGCTGCCGTCGCGCTCGGCCGCCTCGATCATCGCAAGGCCGATGCGGTCCTTGATCGAGCCGCCGGGATTGCTGCGTTCGGACTTCACCCAGACTTCGGCGTCGGGGAAGAGTTTCGTCATGCGGATGTGCGGCGTGTTGCCGATGGTGTCGAGGATCGAATTGGCTTTCATGTCGTCGGTCCTGTCTTGAATTGCGGTTCGAAAGTACGCGCCCGGCGCAGCTCGGGGAAGAGCCATGACCATAGCGCGGTGACGCCAATCGCGCCAGCGCCGCCGATGACGACTGCACCAACCGGGCCAAGCACCGCGGCCATTGCACCGGCGCGCATTTCGCCCAGTTCGTTCGATGCCGAGATCGCAAGACCCGACGCCGCGCTGACGCGCCCGCGCATCGCATCGGGGGTGTTGAGCTGGATCAGCGTGCCGCGCACAAAGACCGAGAACATGTCGGCCGCCCCCATGATCGCGAGCAGCGCGAGCGACAGGAAGAAATTGGTCGAGAGGCCGAAACCCACCGTCACCGCGCCGAAGACGGCGACCGCCCACAGCATCTTGACCCCGACATTCCGTTCGATCGGGCGGAACGAGAGGCCGATCGCGACCGCGGCGGCGCCGAGCGCGGGTGCGGCGCGCAGGAAGCCCAGTCCTTCCGACCCCGTTTGCAGGATGTCGCGCGCATAGACCGGCAGCATCGCGGTCGCGCCTGCCAGGATCACCGCGAACAGGTCGAGCGTGATCGTGCCGAGGAGGAAGCGATCGAACCAGACAAAGCGCAGCCCGTCGACCATCTCGCGCAAGGGATGGCGGCGCACCTCTGCCGGCGGCGGCAGAACCGGTCGCACGCGGCTGATCAAAAAGGCCGAAACGCCGAGGAATACGGCCGAAAAGACATAGACCGACGTCGGGCTGGCGGCATAGAGCAAACCGCCCGCTGCGGGACCGATGACCGATGCCGACTGCCATGCAATGCTCCCCATTGCAATTGCTCGCGGCAGGACGTTGGCGGGCACGATGTTCGGCGCAATCGCGCTCATGGCCGGCCCCGAAAAGACGCGCGCGACGCCGTGCAGTGCGGCGAGGGTGAACAGGAGTGGCAGCGTCAGCGCGTCGATCCAGGTGAACCAGCCGAGCGCCGCTGCAATCAGCAGATCGATGAGGTTCGAGAAAATGGCGACGCTGCGCCGCTCGAACCGGTCGGCGGCCCATCCGGCGACGGGGGTGAGGATGGCGAGCGGAACGAACTGGACGAGCCCGAGCAGCCCGAGCTGGAACGACGCCTCCTTGATCGACATGCCATAGTCGGTACGCGCGGTGTCATAGAGCTGGTAGCCGATGACGACGACCATCGCGATCGTCGCCATCACGGCGGTGAAACGCGCGAACCAATAATAGCGATAGTCGCGAAATCGCAGCGGGGAAGGGGGCGGGCCGACCGGGGCCGGCAGCACCGGGTCATAGCCTTCCGAAGGGGGGAGAGTCGCCATCGCGCCCTCCCGTAACCGGCATTTCTGTTCTGTCCAGTATCGAATGGACTGTCGTTCGTCGATTTATTGCTGCCACGGCGCCGGTCGGGTGGCAGATGTGCTGGCAGGTCCGGGTAAAGGGAGGAGCCAGAATGGCACGGAATTTCAAACGATTGGGGCAAGTCGCGCTCGCAGCGTCGTTGCTTGCGCTGGGCGCGTGCGATGCGGCGTCGGACAAGTCAGCAGCGACGGCCAATGGCAAGAGCTGGAATGCGTTTCGCGATACCTTCCTCGAAGGCTATTTTCCGCTCAACCCGACCTTCGCCGTCTATCAGGGCAAGCATGATTTTGACGGCAGGCTGCCCGACTGGTCGCCCGAAGGGTTGGAGAAGCAAGCCGCCTTCCTTGAACAGGCGATCGCCGACGCCAAGGCGTTCGATGGCCCGTTGACCGACGCCGAACGCTTCGAGCGCGACTATCTGATCAAGGTTGCAGAGGGGCAGCTCTTCTTCCTCCGCGATACGGATTTCGCGAAGAAGAACCCTGCCTTCTACGACGGCGCGCTCGACCCCAACGTCTATATCGCGCGGCCCTATGGCGATGCCGAAACGCGGATGAAGGCGTTCATCGCTTATGCCGAGAATGTCCCGGCGGCGGCGGCGCAGATCAAGGCGAATCTCGAGCTTCCGCTGCCTGCGACCTTCGTCAGATATGGCGCGGCGGGCTTCGGGGGCTTTGCCGATTATTATACCGGCGACGCCAAGGCCGCCTTTGCCGAGGTCAAGGACGAAGCGCTCCAGCAGCGGTTCGACGAAGCGGCGGCGAAGGCCGCGGCGGCGATGAAGGATCTGGCGAACCATATCCAGTCGCAGCCGGGAACGCCGGGCGGTTTCGCGCTTGGCGCCGAACGATTTTCGAAGATGCTTCTGACCAACGAGGGCGTCGACACCTCGCTCGAAGAACTCGAAGCGATCGGCCGCGCCGATCTCAGGCGCAATCAGGACGCGTTGAAGGCGGCTTGCGCAAGATATGCCGCAGGACAGACGATCATCGACTGCATGAAAAGGATGGCAAGCAACAAGCCCGCCGACGGACCGGTTGCCGAGGCGCGGCGCCAATTGCCGATGCTGCGCGCGTTTCTCGTCGAGAAAGACCTGGTGTCCATCCCTGGCACCGAGGAGGCGCAGGTGCAGGAATCGCCGCCCTATAACCGCCAGAACAGCGCCTATATCGACATTCCCGGTCCCTATGAAACGGCACTTCCGTCGGTCTATTATATCTCGCCGCCCGACCCGTCATGGGACAGGCAGACGCAACTCGACTTCGTGCCTGGAACGAAAGACCTGATGTTCACCTCGGTCCACGAAATATGGCCAGGCCATTTCCTCCACGCACTCCACTCGAACCGTGCCGAAAGCATCTTCGGCAAGCTGTTCGTCGGCTATGCCTTCGCCGAGGGCTGGGCGCATTACACCGAGGAGATGATGTGGGAAGCGGGACTCGGTGACGGCGATCCCGAAATGCACATCGGGCAGTTGTCGAACGCGTTGCTGCGCAACTGCCGCTATCTGTCGGCGATCGGCCTGCACACCCAGGGCATGACGGTCGAACAGAGCGAACAGCTGTTCAAGGAAGAATGTTTCCAGGACGAAGGCAATGCGCGCCAGCAGGCGGCGCGCGGGACTTATGATCCGCTCTACCTCAACTATACACTGGGCAAGCTGATGATCCGCAAGCTGCGCGAGGATTGGACGAAAGGCGACCGGACGAAGTGGAAGGCGTTCCACGACGAATTCCTGTCCTATGGTGGTCCGCCGATCCCGATGGTGCGCGCGGCAATGATGAAGGAAGATGCACAGCGCGCGGTCTTTTGACCGGCGCGCCGGTCAAGCCGCCGGCGCGCGCAGCCGCGCGATAAAGAAACCGTCGAGCCCGCCCTCTTCGGCCAGCAAGCCCGGGAGGGTGCGGACATAGCCCGATGCGTCGGGGGCGATATCGCCGGGGAGTTCTTCCGCGCGCGCGGAAACGACCTCCCAACCTGCATGCGTCGCCAGAAAGGCCGCCACCTGATCCTCGCCCTCGGCCCTTTCGAGCGAGCAGGTTGCATAAACGAGCGTCCCGCCCGGTTTGAGCCACTTTGCGGCGCGTGCGAGTAATTCGGACTGGAGCGCCGCCATTTCGGCTATCTGGCGCGGTTCGATGCGGTGCAGGACGTCGGGATGGCGCCGGAATATGCCGGTCGCCGAACAGGGGGCATCGAGGAGCACGGCGTCCACCGGCGCCTCGGGCTGCCAGTTGCGAATATCGCCCTGGACGATCGTTGCAGACAGACCGGTTCGCGACAGATTCTGTTCGAGCCGACCGAGGCGCTTGGCGCTCGAATCGACGGCGGTAACCGCCCACCCCGCAGCCGCAAGCTGCATCGTCTTGCCACCGGGGGCGGCGCAGAGGTCGAGGATGGTCCGCCCATGCCCTTCGCCGAGCAGGCGCACCGGCAAGCTCGCGGCGAGATCCTGGACCCACCAGCCGCCTTCGCCGTATCCGGGGAGCGTATCCACGGCATTTCCACGGCCCAGGCGCCGGTGTCGGGGCGCGAGCGCGGTAGCTTCGGGCCATTGGTCGGCATCGGGTTCGTTCGCGAAACTGAGGTCGAGCGGGGGCGCGTCGCTCCAGCTTTCCGACGCTGCGGCAACCATCGTGTCGCCCCACTGGGCGCGCCAGCGCTCCTCGACAGGAGCGGGAAGGCGCGCCGATACCGGGAGTGCCCATTGCTCTTGCTGGGCACGAGAAAGTATCGCGTGGACGAGCCGTCGCGGCCCTCCATCGACGAGCGGCAGCGCGGTCGAGACGACGGCGTGTCCCGGCGTTTTGAGCACCAGAAGCTGGGCAAGCGCGAGGCGCAGCACGGCGCGGGACTTGACGTCGTCGGGCAGCGGTTGCGCCGTTGCGCCATCGATCAGCGCATCGATTTCGGCCATCCAGCGTAGCGTTTCGGACACGATGGCGACGCCAAAGGCGCGATCGGCGGGAGGCAAGCCCTGCATCGCCGCATGGGCCGCAACGTCGAGCGGATCGCCACGCCGCAAGATGGCGTCGAGGAGGCGGAGCGCGGCTCGCCGGACGGCCGTACCCGGCGGCTCGCCGATTGGCCGGCGGCGCGGGCGGCGGCGATTGTCAGCCACGACGGGGGAACGGACGGTTGGCGCGGTGCATCGAAACTCCTATATCGATCAGGCTATGGCAAAGGACAAAGACACCATCGGCGGAACGCCGCGTGCGCAGACGCGGCCGCCCCATGTGAAGCCGCCGACCGACTGGGTCAACTCGCCGATCCCCGAACCCGCGGCGTGCGAAGCGATTGCAGCCGAGGATCAGCCGGGAGGCCGCAATCCTGTCCGCTATGGCGACTGGGAGCTCAAGGGCATCGCCATCGACTTTTAGACGCATTGGACTGCGCGTACGAAAATGGCGCGCGAGCACCCGTGCCCGCGCGCCACTCGAATCGATGTTGAACCCGCGCTTAGACTTGCGGGGCTTCGGTAACCTGCGGCATCTTGCCTGCGGCGACCTGCGCCGCAAAGACTTCGCGCATCAGCTGAAGCGAGAAAAGATGTGCGAAGATCAGCGGCATGATGCCGTTCTGGACCATCTTGCGCATCACGTCGCCGCGCAGTTCACGCAGCTTGTTCTCGTCGATCATCTGAAAACCGCGATAGATGAAGGGTTTGTCCGAATTTTCGGGCTGGATGCTGACTTCGCCGTCCATCAGCAAGTCGGCCTTTTTCAGCTCTTCGACGAACATGGTCGTCCGCTGGCCTGCCTCTTCAAACTGCTGACAGAATTGGAGCACGGCGTTGACCGCTTCCGACGGCTTGCCGTCGACGAAAAGCGCGTCGCCTTCGTCACCCTTTGCAATCGCGCCCGACGTGGGGTCGAAGCACAGCGAGAGTTCGTCGGAATCGGGGCGCAGCCGTGCAAGGAGGAAGGGGTAGCGGCGGATATAGGCGGGGACATAGACCGGGTTCTTGAGCTTGCCTTCGTCGTCGACAAAGGTATTCACGCCCTCGTTCAGGCCCATCAGCGCCAGCGGCACAGGCTTGTCGCCAGCCGAAAAGACGATGGGGTAAAAGCGGCTCGCCGCGACAAATTCGTCCGACGTCAGCGGCACGGCGTGCTGTTTGACAAGGAAATCCGCCTTTTCAAGGCCGCGCGCACGAAAATCGGCGTGGTCGACGCTCGAAAGCGGTTCGAGGTCGTTGTAAAACAGCGGCAAAGCATTTTCGGGCGCAGTGGCCATGATCGAACTCCGGTAAAGGTCCCGCGCATTCGGGACAAAATGATGATGCAGCGCCTTATTGGCACGCGTCCCGCGGCGCAAGGGGCGATGCTCCGAATCGCGGGGTCAATCAGGCAATCAGCTTGCCCGGATTGAACAACCCCCGCGGGTCGAGTCCCGCCTTGATTCCGCGCAGCGCCGCCAGCCGCGCCGGGCTGTCGAGTTCGGCGAGCAGGTCGCGCTTCATCTGGCCGATGCCATGCTCGGCCGAGATCGACCCGCCGAGTTCGAGGACATGCCGGTAGACAAGGCGGCTCACGGCTTCGCCATTCGCTGCCAGCCATTGCACCGCGTCGACATCGGGCGGCGGTTTGACGTGGTGATGGACATTGCCGTCGCCCAAATGGCCGAACGACATGGCGCGCGCGCCGGGAAATTCTGCGATGAGGCGGTGCGGGTTCTCCGCGATAAAGGCCGGCATAAGGTCGACCGGCACGCTGATGTCATGTTGCAGCGCGGGGCCGTTGGCGCGCTCGGCCTCTGAAATCGAGTCGCGAATCCGCCAGAACTCCTCGCTTTCGCGTTCGTTTTGCGCGACGACGGCATCGTCGATCAGCTTCGCGTCGAGCGCAGCTGCCAGCCCCGCTCGAAGCGCTTCGTCGAGCGGCTCCTCGTCTTCGCCAGCGAGTTCGATCAGCACATGCCACGGCGTCTTTGCATCGAGCGGCGCACGCGTCTGCGGGATGTTCCGCAACACCGATTCGATGCACGATTGGGGCATGATTTCGAACCCCTCGAGCGCCCGGCCGAGCGCCGCGTCGAGGCGACGCAACAGTTGCAGGGCTGCGTCGGGCGAAGCAATCCCCACCCATGCCGTTCGCCGCACTGTCGCCGCCGGAACAAGCTGCAAGGTCGCGGCGGTTACGATCCCCAAGGTCCCCTCGGCGCCACAGAACAGCTGGCGCAGATCATAGCCGCGATTGTCCTTCTTGAGCGCCGCGAGGCCGTTGAAAAGACTGCCGTCCGGGAGCACTGCCTCGATACCGGCGACGAGCCCGCGCATTGTCCCGTGGCGCAGCACCTGCGTGCCGCCGGCGTTGGTCGAGACGAGTCCGCCGATCGTCGCCGACCCCTTGCCGCCCAGCGTCAACGGGAACCGCAGGCCGTGCGCAAGGGCAGCGGCATGAAAATTCTCGAGGATAACACCGGCCTCGACAACCGCGAGTTGAGCCCCGGTGTCGATTTCGCGCACCCGGTTCATCCGGCGCATGCTGACGAGGAGTTGCGCCCCCGACGCGTCGGGCGTGGCGCCGCCGACCATGCCGCTGTTGCCCCCCTGCGGAACGAGGGGAAGGCCGTATTCGGCGCAGATTTTCACGAGCGCCGCCGTTTCGGCGCTGTCGGCGGGCGAGAGCATCGCTGCGGCGGCACCGCGATACTTGCCGCGCCAGTCGGTGAGCCACGGCGACATGATGTCGGGATCGGTCGTGAAGCCCTTGGGGCCGAGCAGATCGGAAAGCGCGCGCAAGGCGGCGGGAGAGGGGGGTCCGATCATCGGCCTGGCTTCGCAGTTTCGTGCTTTGGCAAATATCGCCGTACCGGCACTTTGGGGTCTCGACAGCAATTCATTTGATGTTCAATCATCATCGCTAGGGTGGGGATGGACGAAAAGCAGCAATTCGTCCAGCGCGCACCGCTACGGGAGCCGAATGTGATCGACGAAGCCTGTAATATTATCCCGGAATCGGCGATCCCGACATGCTGAGTCACGCCTTGACGCTTCTCGCGGCGGCGGCGCCGACTTCCGACGTTCCGCCGCCCGCCGCCCCGCCCGAACCGATTGCGACTGCGATACCCTTGCCGCCACCAGCCGATACGCCGCAGTGGCAGATCGTCATCGACCAGCAGGTCATCATACGCGTCCCGGCGCAGCGCTCGTCTCTCAACAACTTTGCTCCCAGCTCCGCGCCAACCGTCCGGCGATACGATATGCCGATCGAATGGAAGGAGAAGAAGGGGCCGAAATGCGTGGCCATGCGCAATATTGTCGGAATGCAGGCCGCGCAGCGCGACAGCATCGACCTTATAACCCGTCAAAAACAGCGGCTTAGGGCTCACCTTAACCGCGGATGCCGTGCGCTCGATTTCTATGCCGGCTTTTACATGCAGGGTAACGAGGACGGCAATCTCTGTGCGGGGCGCGACGAGCTCCACGCGCGCACGGGGGCCAAATGCGAAGTCGACAAGTTCCGGGTGATGGTCGCTGTCCCGCGCGACGACGATTAATTGCCCGCTTCGTTCGGCTTTCCTTGACTTTTCCCCGCACTTTCCCCTAGTGGCGCCCGAGTGCTGGCGGGCGTGGGACGTCGCGCTGTCATCTTTTCCGGACATGTTGACCTTATGAAATTTGCCGACCTCGGCCTATCCGACGAACTTTTGCGCGCCATAATCGAGGCGGGCTATGACACGCCAACACCGATCCAGGCGGGCGCCATCCCCTCGGTGCTGATGATGCGCGACATGATCGGCATCGCGCAGACGGGGACGGGCAAGACCGCCTCCTTCGTCCTGCCGATGATCGACATATTGGCGCACGGCCGCACCCGCGCGCTGATGCCGCGCTCGCTGATCCTCGAACCGACGCGCGAACTCGCGGCCCAGGTCGCCGAAAACTTCGAGAAATACGGAAAGTATCACAAGCTTTCGATGGCGTTGCTGATCGGCGGCGTACAGATGGGCGACCAGGTCAAGGCGCTGGAAAAGGGCGTCGACGTGCTGATCGCGACGCCGGGCCGCCTGATGGACCTGTTCGAGCGCGGCAAGATTTTGCTCACCGGCTGCAACCTTCTGGTGATCGACGAGGCCGACCGGATGCTCGACATGGGTTTCATACCCGACATCGAGCATATCTGCACCAAGCTGCCCGCGAACCGCCAGACGCTGCTCTTTTCGGCGACGATGCCGCCGCCGATCAAGAAACTCGCCGACAAGTTCCTCTCGAATCCCAAGACGATCGAGGTGGCACGCCCGGCGAGCCGCAACGAGAATATCGAGCAGTTCGTCGTCAAGACCAGCGAACGCGGCAAGCGCGACACGCTGCGCGCGCTGATCGAGGAAGAAGACGTCGGTACGGCGATCATCTTCTGCAACCGCAAGACCACGGTGCGCGAACTGGCAAAGTCGTTGCAACGCTATCGCTATCGCGCCGGCGAGATCCATGGCGACATGGACCAGTCGAGCCGCATTGCCGAACTCGATCGATTCAAGAATGGCGACATCAACATTCTGGTCGCATCCGACGTCGCCGCGCGCGGGCTCGACGTGAAGGGCGTGAGCCATGTGTTCAACTTCGATGCGCCCTGGCACCCCGACGATTATGTCCACCGCATCGGCCGCACGGGCCGCGCGGGGGCGCAGGGGCGGGCGTTCACGCTCGTCACCCCGTCGGACGACGAAGCGCTCGACAATATCCAGAAGCTGACCGGCTACAATATTCCGGTCCACGGTGGCACGGCCAAGGCTTCGCCGGTCGCCGACGAGACCGAAGCGCCGCGCGAACCGAAAAGCGGCCGTCGCGGAGCGAACCGAAACAAAGGTCGCGACGACGCCCCCGAAGCGCCGCGCGCTCGCGCCAAGGCGCCGCCCAAGCCCCCGAAGGCAGCGCCGCGTCCGCCGCGCGACGACGAATCCGACGACGGGTGGAACGGCCCGCTGCCGGACTTCCTCTCGGTGGGTTTCGGAAGCTGATTTCGCCGATCATTGCAGAGCGTAGTTTGAACTGACGTCGGCCTTGGGACGGAGAGCGGACATTTAATCCTCCCTGTGGCGAAGCTATCGGGAGGGAGGAGGCCACGCCCGCAAGGCGTGGTGGAGCGACGGCGAAGTCGCGCCAATCGCCCCTCCGGCAGCGGCACGGACATATTCGACGCATCCGTCCGTCGCCTTTGTCGCTTCAAGGGCGTTTCACGCGAGGCTCCGCCTAGATCCGGACCAGCATCTTTCCGATGTTTTCGCCCGCAAACAGGCCGAGGAATGCCTCCGGCGCGGCGTCGATGCCATCATGGACTGTCTCGCGGATCGTGACCGCGCCGCTGGCGATCAATCCGCCCATGTCGGCATAGAATTCCTCCATGCAGTCGAAAAACTGATCGGTGTAGATAAAGCCTTCCATACGGATGCGCGCCGGGATGGTGCGGATCAGATATTTCATCTCCTGTGGATGTCCGTCGTTATAGACGTCGATCATCCCGCAAATCGCAAAGCGCGCGAAATCGTTGGCGACCGCGAATGCCGCGTCCAAATGCTCGCCGCCGACATTGTCGAAATAGACGTCGATGCCCGGCTTTCCGAGGCCTTCGAGGGCGGCGGCAAGTTGGGGCAGGACCGGACCGGCCTTGTAATCGACCGCGGCGTCGGCACCGATGTCGGCGATCCACGCGCATTTCTCGGCGCCGCCCGCGGAGCCGATGACCGTCATTTCGCGCGCCTTCGCAATCTGGACGACCGCCGACCCCACCGCACCCGCGGCCGCCGACACGAAAACTGTCTCGCCCGGCTTGGCGGCGGCGACCCGGAGCAATCCTATCCACGCGGTGCCGCCCGTGAGTCCCATGTTGTGCAGGAAAGTCTGGGGCGGCATGCCCGCGTCGAGAAGCTGCCTTGGCAGCTTGTTGGGCATCAGGTCGAGCCCGATGACACCGCCATCGCGCCAGCCGCCCATGTGGAGGATGAGGTCGCCGGGCGCGAAGCCGTCCATCCGGCTTTCGACCACCTCGCCGATCGCGCCGCCGGTCATCGGCTCACCGAGCTGGAAACTGGCGGCGTAGCTTTTCGCGTCGTTCATCCGGCCGCGCATATAGGGATCGACCGACAGCCAGCGATTGCGCACGCGAAGCTGGTTCGCTTCAAGCGGCTGGTCGGGCAAATCGCGCAGCGCGAAATTATCCATCGTCGGCAAGCCCTGCGGACGACTCACCAAATGCCATGCCTTCGCCATCGGAACCCCCCATTCCCATGTTTCAACGCGTAACCGGCTCTTTGGTCAGAAAAGCCGTTGCCACTGTCAAGCGGGATCGTTAAGACGCCGCCGTCGCGGGGCCGTAGCTCAGATGGGAGAGCGCTGCAATCGCACTGCAGAGGTCAGGGGTTCGATTCCCCTCGGCTCCACCAGCGACCCTTTTCCGGACAGGCAATAGCGTGCCGTTACGACACGATCAGGCGGGCTGGACGAAGCCGTCGAGGACGCGCTTCGTGCCGGCCTGTTCGAACTCGACCTCCAGCTTGTTGCCGTCGATGTCGGCAATTGCCCCATAGCCGAATTTTTCATGAAACACGCGCATCCCGATCGCCAGATCGGCGCGCGGCCTGGCGCCAACGGATGCCGCGGGGCCTTTTTCGCTGGGCGCGGGGGCGCGGGTGATCGTCGAGGATTGCGCCACGGCGCGCTGCCACGCGGGTCCGCGGGTCATCGTCCGCGAAGGCTGGCGTTCGGCGACATGCGCGAAGGGATCGCCCTGCGCCGACCAGTTGGCGCGCCACAGGCTTTGTCCGCCGCCGAAGCTGTTCTGGCTTTCGACATGTTCGGGCGGGATTTCACCGATGAAGCGGCTGGGGATGCTGCTCATCCACTGGCCATAGATGCGGCGGTTGGCAGCATGATAGATGCTCGCGCGGCGGCGCGCGCGCGTGATCGCGACATAGGCGAGGCGGCGTTCTTCCTCGAGGCTGGCGGTGCCGCCTTCGTCCATCGCGCGCTGCGACGGAAACACGCCGTCTTCCCACCCGGCGAGGAATACATGGTCGAATTCGAGACCCTTGGCGGCGTGGATCGTCATGATCGTCACGGTTTCCGACTGATCGTCATTGTCGCGGTCCATGACGAGGCTGACATGCTCGAGGAACGCTTCGAGCGAATCATATTCCTCCATCGCCCGAACGAGTTCGGAGAGGTTCTCCAGCCGCCCCGCGGCCTCGGCGCTGCGATCGGCCTGCAGCATCGCCGTATAGCCCGATTCGTCGAGGATAAGCTGGGTCAGATCGGGGTGCGACAGTTCGCCCGCCTTCGCCTGCCAGCCGCGCATCTGCGCGACGAAGCCGGAAAGGCTGCGCCGCGCTTGCGGCGTGAGTTCGTCGGTCTCGGTGATCCGTGACGCGGCGTGGAAGAGCGGCGCGCGTTCGATGCGCGCGAACTGGTGGATGCGTGCGAGCGCCTTGTCGCCGAGGCCCCGCTTCGGGACATTGACGATGCGTTCGAACGCAAGGTCGTCGGCGCTCGACTGCACGAGCCGCAGATAAGCGAGCGCGTCGCGGATTTCAGCGCGCTCGTAGAAGCGATAGCCACCGACGATGCGATAGGGCATTCCGATCGCGATAAAGCGGTCTTCGAACTCGCGCGTCTGGAATTGCGCGCGCACAAGGATTGCGGCGCGGTCGAGCGAGATGCGCTGGCGTTGCAAATCCTCCAGCTCTTCGCCGATCCGCCGCGCTTCTTCGGGCCCGTCCCATACGCCGACGACGCGCAGCTTGTCGCCGGGGTCAAGGTCGGTCCACAGCGTCTTGCCGAGCCGGTCCGAGTTCTGCGCGATCAACGCCGATGCGGCAGCGAGGATTTGCGGCGTCGAGCGATAATTTTGTTCGAGCCGGATCACCGTCGCGCCCGGGAAATCCTTTTCGAAGCGAAGGATATTGGCGACCTCCGCGCCGCGCCACGAATAGATCGACTGGTCGTCGTCACCGACGCAGCAGATATTCTTGCGCGCCTGCGCGAGCAGGCGGAGCCAGAGATACTGGCTCGCATTGGTGTCCTGATATTCGTCGACGAGGATATATTTGAAGCGTTGCTGATATTGTTCGAGCACATCGCGGTGCGTTTTCAGGATGACGAGCATGTGGAGCAAGAGGTCGCCGAAGTCGCAGGCGTTGAGCGTCTTCAGCCGCGCCTGATAGAGCGCGTAGAAATGCTGTCCCTTGCCGTCGGCATAGGCTTCCCTGTCGGCGGCATCGAGGTCGGCGGGAGTGAGGCCGCGGTTCTTCCACCGGTCGATCAGTCCCGCAAGCTGGCGCGCGGGCCAGCGCTTTTCGTCGAGCCCTTCGGCCTGGATAAGCTGCTTGAGCACGCGCAACTGGTCGTCGGTGTCGAGGATGGTGAAATTGCTCTGGAGCCCGACGAGTTCGGCGTGGCGACGGAGCATTTTCGCCGCGATGCTGTGAAAGGTGCCAAGCCAGGGCATCCCCTCGACCGCATCGCCGATCATCCGCCCGATGCGCTCGCGCATCTCGCGTGCCGCCTTGTTGGTGAAGGTGACCGCCAGGATTTCGGACGGCCAAGCGCGCCGCGTCGCGATGATGTGCCCGAGCCGCGCGGTGAGCGCGGCGGTCTTGCCCGTCCCGGCGCCCGCGAGCATCAGCACCGGTCCCTCGGTTGTCAGCACCGCCTGCCGCTGCGGCCCGTTGAGGCCGGCGAGATAGGGCGGGTCGGATGCGTCGGGCAGGGGGGACGGGGTATCGGTCACGCGCGAACGATTAGGGAACGCGGGGATGGCTGTCCAGTGCGTCGCCGCGATTATGCGGCGGGTCGCAAGAGTGTGAGCTTTGCCTTGCCGACCTTGCGCTCGGTGTCGATTTCATACCCTGCGACGTCGACCTTTTCGCACTCGCCGGTCTCGATCGACACCCAACTGTCGGGCGCGATCCAGCCGAGGCGTCCAAGCTTGTCGAGCGCGACGCTGCCTGCGCCGGTAGCATATGGCGCGTCGAGCAGGAGCAGGTCGAAGGCGCGCGGTGCGGGACCCAGAGCGAGGACCGAGCCGGCGCGCACCTCGGCACGCGTCGCGGCCCCCAGCGCAGCGATATTCTTGCGCAGCGCATCGAGCGCGTCGCGGCCCTGCTCGGCAAACAGGCAAAGCGCTGCGCCGCGCGATAGCGCCTCGATGCCAAGCGCCCCCGATCCGGCGAAGAGGTCGGCGACCGCCAAGCCTTCGAAGCTGCCGAGCCGGCTTGTCAGCATCGAAAAAAGCGTTTCGCGCGTCCGGTCGGCGGTCGGGCGGGTCGCCTCGTTTCTGGGCGCGAGCAGTTTGCGGCCGCGCCATTCGCCAGCGATCACCCTCATTTGTCGAGACGGCGGCGAAACTGGAAAAGCGCGTCGCGCGGAACAACCTCGACTGCGCCGGTATCGAGTCCGTCGAGCAGGAATTCGCCATAGCGCGTGCGGATCAGGCGGCTGACCTGCAGCCCCAGATGCTCGAGCACGCGGCGGACCTCGCGGTTCTTGCCTTCGGTCAGCGTCAACTCGATCCACTGGTTGCGCCCGGTCCGGCGCTCCAGGTTGGCGTCGATCTTGCCATAACGGATGCCGTCGATCTCGACGCCGAGCATCAATTCTTCGAGCTGCGCCTGGCTGACGTCGCCAAAGGCGCGTGCCCGATAGGTGCGCTCGACCCCGCTCGCGGGCAATTCGAGCTGGCGTTTGAATTCGCCGTCGTTGGTGAGCAGCAACAGCCCCTCGGTATTATAGTCGAGCCGCCCCACGGGCATCAGCCGCGGCAGGTCCTTGGGCAAAAGGTCATAGATCGTCTTGCGCCCTTTCGGATCGCGCGCCGCAGTCAGGCATCCTGCGGGCTTGTGAAAGCGGTAAAGGCGCGTCGAAACGGGCTTGGCGACGGGATTGCCATCGACTGTCAGTCCTTCCGTAGTCGCAAGGAGCGGCGCGGGCTGCGAAATGATCTCACCGTGAAGCGCGATACGGCCTTCCTCGATCATTCGCTCGACATCGTGGCGCGAACCGACGCCGGCGCGGGCCAGCAACTTGGCGATGCGTTGCGGTCCTTCCTCATGTTCGGTTGGCGCAGCTTTGCGCGGCGATTGCGAAGCGCGCGCGGCGCGGCGGCCTTTTGGGGCTTCGCGGTCGGGCATGTTTCTTGGCGGGCGGCGGGTCGTCATCGGAACGGATGCGGCTTTCTTGTCGTTTTTGGAAAAGGAAGTGTTGCGTTGTGACCACGCTCATAGCCGGAAAACTGTCGCTTCGTCGATGGCAAGCAGAAGCGATATTGCAGGAAGGGGAAGAGCGGGTCATGGCGGTTTCAAAGGGAGTATTCATGCTCTTCGCGTCTCGCCCGTCCTGCATCAAGCGGCTGCTGGTCATCGAGGATGACCCGCTGGTCGCGTTCGACAACGAGCGGACGCTGAAGCACAGCGGCTATCAGGTCGTCGCATCGGTCGATTCGGGCGAGGCGGCGGTGGCGATCATCGCGTCGGAACAGATCGACGCGCTGGTGCTCGACCTGGGCCTTGCCGGACATATGACGGGACGCGAGGTTGCCCGGCTGGCGCGCGATCGCGGGATGGCCGTACTGCTGGTAACGGGCCAATGCCCCGACGATGCCGCCGATATCGCCGACGCCTTCCTTGGGAAACCCCACGGCCCTTCGGCGTTGATCGGCGCCCTGCGCGCGATCGAGTCGACGATCTGCAAAAACGAGGCGCCGCGAAAGGTCAGCGGCTTTCGCATGTTCCGGCGGCCTGAAGCCGCGTGACGCGACAAGGTGCGTCCCGTAAGGGGCGGATCGCGATTTAGTCGCTTCCAATTTATCGACGAAGCATTAGGCCAATATCCCTGGATGCCGCGATGTGCGGGCAGGGGAGGAACCTTATGCAGCTTGGGCTCGACACGGCGGTGCTGGTGGCCGTTATCCTGTTGGTCATCGGCCTCGCTTTCGTGATCCCGAGTTTTGCACCCTATCGCAAACCCATGCCGATCGTGGCCTTCCTGCTCGGCATTTCGAGCGGCTTCCCGCTGACCCTGCTGCTCGGAACGATGACCTTTTGGCTGTCGAAGGTCGGAATCGAAAAGTCGACCATCGGGTTCGCGATCGGTCTCACCACGCCTTACACGCTCAAATTCCTGTGGGCGCCGCTCGTCGACCGCTTGCCTTTGCCGTTCCTGACGCGGATTTTCGGGCAGAGGCGGGGTTGGTTGTTCTTCATCCAGGCGCTTCTCGTCGTTGCGATCTGGCAACTCGGAACGAGCAATCCGACGAACGACAATCTTGCTCCCTTTGCCTTCTGGGCGATTGCCGTCGCTTTCCTGTCGGCGACGCAGGATATTGTGATCGACGCCTATCGCATCGAAATCCTCTCCGATGCGGAATTGCCGCACGGTACTGCCATGAACCAGTTCGGCTATCGAACCGGCAATCTGATCGCCGGGGTCGGGACGATCGCCCTCGCGTCGCCAGAGGGGTTCAATCTCGGCTGGGCGGCCGCCTATGGCTTTACCGCGCTGGCCGTTCTGCCCGCGCTGTTCGGCGCGCTTTATGCCGGAACGGGGCGTTTCGACCCGACGCGGGCCAAGGCGCTCGCGAGCGGCTTCGGGGCATGGCTACAGGACACGGTCGTCAATCCCTTCCGCGAATTTCTCGGGCGCAACGGGGCGGTGCTGATCCTGCTCTTTGTGCTTGTTTACAAGGTCGGCGATGCGATGGGGCAGGGCATGCTCAACCCGATGATCGTCGAACTCGGTTTCAGCGACACCGAATTTGTCGCGATCAACAAGGGAGTCGGCTTTGTCGCGCTGATTGTCGGATCGGCGTGCGGCGCGCCCTTCATCGCATGGCTGGGAATGGGCCGCGCCTTGCTTGTTTCGGGCCTGCTGATGATGTTCAGCAATCTGCTGTTCGCGGTCCTCGCTGCGGTCGGCCATTCGCCGCTGATGCTTGCGATTGCGGTGGGGACCGAGAATTTCACGAGCGGGATCGGGCTGACCGTCTTTGTCACCTATCTCTCCGGCCTGTCGAGCCTTGCTTACACGGCCACGCAATTCGCGCTCCTGTCGTCGTTCGCAGCGGTTGGGCGGACGTGGCTGGCAACCCCCGGAGGCTTCCTCGCCGAAGGGCTCGGCTGGATCGGTTTCTGGATCGTCACGGTGGCAATCGCGATCCCGGGCATGCTCCTTCTCTGGATCCTGTGGCGCAAGGGGTTCGTCGTCGAATCCGTTCGCCAGCCGAGCACCGAAGATGACGGCCACGAACTTGTGCATCCCGAGGAAGGTCGACCAAAGCCGGTCAAGACCTGAGGTCACGCCCCTAGGCTGGCAACTCGCCGTTCGCGGCAAGGACAATGCCCGCCAGATAGAGCGACCCCGCGATCAGCACGATTTCGCGCGCGGGATCGACCGCGAGGCCGGCGAGCGCTTCTTCGACGCTTGCGGCCTGCCGTGCGGCGGGGCCAAACGCGCTGGCGTCGTGATGTTCGTGACCGGGCACGGGGACGATATTGATCGACGCGAGGCGGTCGGCGAGCGGCGCCAGAATGGCTTCGGGATGTTTGTTCGCCAGCATGCCCGCAATCAAATGGATGCGGCGCGGGTCGTTTCGGAGATGCGCGGCAATCTGTATGCCTGCGTCGGCGTTATGTGCGCCGTCGAGCCAGATCTCGGTGCCAACGAGGGCAAGCTCGCTCAGCGGTCCCGAGTTGAGCAGCTGTAAACGTGCAGGCCAATGGGCGACAGCGATCCCTTGCACGATGGCGTCGGAAGACGGGCGCGGATCGGCGAGGTGGAGCATCGCAATGGCAAGGCCCGCGTTGCGCATCTGATGCTCGCCCGCCATGCGCGATGTCAGCAAAGGTTCGACGTCGCCGCGCGCCGATCGCCAACGGAATCCTGCCTCCGCGCATTCGACGGACCAGTCGCGACCCTCCGCAAAATGCCCGGCGCCCGCCGCGGCGGCGCGACCCGCCACGACGTCCATGACCGCGGGCGAATAGCCGAGCGACGCGAGCTTCGAACCAGGCTTGACGATCCCCGCCTTTTCCCACGCGATGCGCTCGGCCGCGTTCGCCGGCGTCCCGGCCTCGGGAGCGAGTAAAAAGGCCTCGTGGTCGATACCCAGCGACGCGATGCCGCAGACGGCAGGCGCTGGAATGATGTTCGTTGCGTCGAGGCGGCCGCCCAACCCGACTTCGATCACGCAATCATCCGCCGGGACGCGTGAGAACGCCAGGAAGGCCGCGGCCGTCGTTACCTCGAAAAAGCTGGCGCCGAGATCGTCCGACACGTCGAGCACCTCTGCGAGCAACGCCGCCAGATGTGCATCGTCGATGAGCGCGCCGGCGAGGCGGATACGCTCGTTGAAGCGCACGAGGTGCGGGCTGGTATAGCAATGGACGCGGCGCCCGTCGGCTTCGAGGATGGCGCGGAGATAGGCGCAGGTCGAGCCCTTGCCGTTCGTCCCCGCAACATGGAAGGTACGCGGGAGCTTGTCCTGCGGGTTGCCGAGGCGGCGGCACAGTGCGGCGATGCGTTCGAGCCCCAATATGTCGCGCCCCGGCGACAGCGCGGCGAGGCGGTCGAGCTGGGCCTGGACGGCAGGGTCGGAGCTGTGCGCGTGGTCGGGCATTGCGGGTGGCGCCTTACAATCGGCTCGTCATTGCGAGCGGAGCGAAGCAATCTCCAGCTTTCGGCGTCTCGATGACGATAACGGGGGATTGCCGCGTCGCTTCGCTCCTCGCAATGACGATACGGGAAAGTCAGGCCGCCTTTTCGGGCGCCAGATAACCGATCAGGCGGCCGAGCGTCGCTGGCAGGTCCTTGCGCGCGACGACCATGTCGATCATCCCGTGCTCGAGCAGATATTCGGCGCGCTGGAAGCCTTCGGGCAGCTTTTCGCGGATCGTATTCTCGATCACACGCTGGCCGGCGAAGCCGATCAGCGCCTTGGGTTCGCTGATCTGAATGTCGCCCAGCATCGCATAGCTTGCCGTCACGCCGCCGGTCGTGGGATCGGTGAGCAGCACGATATAGGGCAGGCCCGCGCGGCGCAGGCGCTGGAGCGCGACGGTCGCGCGCGGCATCTGCATCAGCGACAGCGTGCCTTCCTGCATCCGCGCACCACCTGCGGCCGTGATCGCGATATAGGGGCAGCCGCGCTTGATCGCCTGTTCGACCCCCGCGACAAAGGCTTCGCCGACGGCAACGCCCATCGACCCCCCCATGAAGGCGAAATCCTGCACGCCGATCACCGCGGGTTTGCCGTCGATGCGCCCGAAGGCGTTCTGATAGGCGTCGCGGTCGCCGGTCTGCGCGCGCGCCGCCTTGATACGGTCGACATATTTCTTGGTATCGCGGAACTTCAGCGGGTCTTCGGGCGCCGCGGGCGCGGGCAATAGTTCGTGGATACCGCCGTCGAACAGCTGCGCGAAACGCTCCTTTGCGCCGATGCGATCATGATGCTCGCAGCGCGGGCAGACGTTGAGATTATCTTCCCATTCCTTGACGAACACCATCTGCTGGCACTGGCGGCATTTGTGCCAGAGGTTGTCGGCGCTGTCGCGCTTGGCGCCAAAGGGCAGGGCGTTGCGAACGCGGTCGAGCCAGCTCATGCGGCGATCTCCTTGGCGCTATGGATAGCATCGGCGAGGGTGCGGGTGAAAGCCTCGACATGCGGCGCCGCGGCGTCGCCATGCTCGGCAATGATGTCGATAAAGGCCGATCCGACGACGACGCCGTCGGCAACCTTGGCAATCTGCGCGGCCTGTTCGGCGGTACGGACGCCGAAGCCCACCGCGACGGGCAGGTCGGTCGCGGCCTTGAGGCGCGCGACGGCTTCGTCGATGCTGGCCTGCGCGGCCTGTTGCTGGCCGGTGATCCCCGCGACCGAGACATAATAGAGGAAACCGCCGGCGCCATCGAGCACGGCGGGCAGGCGCACGGTGTCGGTCGTCGGGGTGGCGAGGCGGATCAGGTCGATGCCCGCAGCGCGAAGCGCGGGGCCGAGTTCGGGGTCTTCCTCGGCGGGAACGTCGACGCAGATGACTCCGTCGACGCCAGCACGGGCGCATTCGGCGGCGAACCAGTCGCCGCCGCGGATCGTCATCGGGTTGGCATAGCCCATCAGGACGAGCGGGGTGTCGGGGTGGCGCTGGCGGAAGGCGGCGGCCTGTCCGAAGATGTCGGCGGTGGTCGTGCCCTTGGCGAGGCTGCGCAGGTTCGCCTGCTGGATCGCGGGGCCGTCGGCCATCGGATCGGTGAAGGGCATGCCCAGCTCGATCACATCGGCGCCCCCCGCGACGAGCGCGTCGAGGTTCGCGGCGGTATCACCGTCACCGCCGGTAATGAAGGCGACGAGTGCGGGGCGGGGTTTGGCGAAGGTGGCGGCGAAGCGGGTCATATAGCCCCCTCAGATGCATTTTCGGCCATGCTTTCCCGCTTCGTCATCGGATCCCGGATCAAGTCCGGGATGACGATGGCTGCTAAGGTGTGCCGAGATTTCATCACAGCTTCACCCCCAGCGCATCCGCCACCGTTGCAATATCCTTGTCGCCGCGGCCCGAGCAATTGACGATGATGATCTTGTCCTTGCCCAGCGTCGGCGCGATGCGTTCGGCGGCGGCGATGGCGTGCGCGCTTTCGAGCGCGGGGATGATGCCTTCGAGCTTCGTCAGCTTCTGGAAGCTCGCCAGCGCCTCGGCGTCGGTGACGGGTTCGTAGCGGACGCGGCCGATGTCGTGGAGCCAGCTATGTTCGGGGCCGATGCCGGGATAGTCGAGCCCTGCCGAGATGCTGTGCGCCTCGGTGATCTGGCCGTCCTCGTCCTGCAAGAGATAGGTCTTGTTGCCGTGGAGGATGCCGGGCTTGCCGCCCGCGAGGCTCGCTGCGTGCTTGCCGTCCAGCCCTTCGCCCGCCGCTTCGACGCCGACGATCTCGACCTCGGCATCGTCGAGGAAGGGGTGGAACAGGCCGATGGCATTCGATCCGCCGCCGACGGGCGCGATCAACATGTCGGGGAGGCGACCCTCCGCCTCCAATATCTGTGCGCGCGCCTCCTCACCGATAACCGACTGGAAATCGCGGACGAGCTCGGGATAGGGGTGCGGGCCGGCGACGGTGCCGATGATGTAAAAGGTGTCGTGGACGTTCGCGACCCAGTGGCGCAGCGCCTCGTTCATCGCGTCCTTCAGCGTCTTGGCGCCGCTTTCGACCGCGACGACTTCGGCGCCGAGCAGCTTCATGCGAAACACATTGGGCTGTTGCCGCGCGACGTCGACCGCGCCCATGAAGATGGTGCAGGGCAGGCCGAACAGTGCCGCGACGGTCGCTGTCGCGACGCCGTGCTGGCCGGCGCCGGTCTCGGCGATGATCCTGGTCTTGCCCATGCGCCGCGCGAGCAGGATCTGGCCGATGCAATTGTTTATCTTGTGTGCGCCCGTGTGGTTCAGATCCTCGCGCTTCAGATAGATTTTCGCGCCGCCCAGCTCTTCGGTCAGCCGCTCGGCGAGCCAGAGCGGGCTGGGGCGCCCGACATAATGTTTGAGCAGCCGGTCGAATTCGGCGCGAAACTCATTGTCCTTTTGCGCGGCGCGATATTCGCGCTCGAGGTCGAGGATCAGCGGCATCAGCGTTTCGGCGACATAGCGGCCGCCGAAATCGCCGAAATGGCCGCGCGCATCGGGTTGCGTGCGGAGCGAGTTGGGAAGCGTGCTGGTATCGGTCATCATATTTTTCCGTCGGGCAAATTGGCTGGATCGCAGGCGAGGGTGTCTCGTGCGATTAGCGCCATCGGCTCCCGATGCGCACGACGAAGGGCGGGTGCGTCAGCATGATGCGACCGCTTTAAGGAATGCCGCCATCTTGTCCATATCCTTGATGCCCGGTGCGCTCTCGACGCCCGACGACACGTCGACGAGCGGCGCGCCCGTCTCTGCGATTGCCTGCCCGATGTTGTCGGGTGTCAGCCCCCCCGCGATTCCCCAGTCGATCGCGTGGCGATGACCGCGGAGCAGCGACCAGTCGAAGCGCGTGCCCGTCCCGCCCGGCAAGGCCTGCGCGGGCGCGTCGAACAGGATGCGATCGGCCGCGCCCTGATATCTGGCGACGCGGTCGAGCGTGCCCGCATCCTTGAGCCCGACGGCCTTCCACACCTCGGCAGGGACGAGTTGCCTGACGCGCGCGAGCCATTCGGGGGTCTCGCTGCCGTGAAACTGGATGATGTCGGGCCGCACCGTGGCGAGCGCCTGTCCGGTGAGCTGCTGCGACGCATTGACGAGAAGCAGCGCGACCTTGACCTTCCCCTCGGCGCGCTTCCTGAGCGCCGCGGCGGTCGCCAGGTCGATGTGGCGCGGACTCGGCTCGTAATGGACGAGGCCGATATGCGTCGCGCCGTGCCGGATGGCGGCATCGACGGTTTCGGGGGTGGAGAGGCCGCAGATTTTGACGAGAGGGGGCATGGATGGCGTCTCAACTTTGTTGTCATCCCGGCGAAGGCCGGAATTCCGCCGTCGCGTGGCTTCGCTATGGCGAGACCCCGGCCTTCGCCGGGGTGACGGAATGGGACTGGGGCGGCGAAATGGGCCTAAAGCGTCGCCTCGATTTCGCGTGCGGCGAGGTCGGGGTCTTGCGATTGGGTAATCGGGCGACCGACGACGAGGATCGACGCGCCGTCGGACATGGCCTGCGCCGGCGTAACGATGCGCTTCTGGTCACCGGCCTTGCCGTTGACGGGGCGCACGCCCGGCACGACGAAGAAGCCGCCGGGCCACGCCTTGCGCGCCGACTTTACCTCCTGACCCGAGCAGACGATGCCGTCGAGACCCGACGTGCGCGCGAGCGCCGCGAGGCGCACGACCTGATCGTGGGTCGTACCCCCGACGCCGATGTCGTCGAGGTCGGGAGCGTCGAGGCTGGTGAGCACGGTGACGCCGACCACCTTTGTATGGAGCCCTGCCGCCGCCTTTGCTTCTTCGAGCATCGCGCGCCCGCCGGCGGCGTGAACGGTGAGGATTGCAGGTTCGAGCGGGCGGAGCGCCTGGATCGCCTTGGCGACGGTGTTGGGAATGTCGTGGAGCTTGAGGTCGAGAAAGATCGGCAGGCCGATCTTCGCCATTTCGTGGACGCCATGATGGCCATTGGCGCAGAAAAATTCGAGCCCGAGTTTGAGCCCGCCGACATGATAGCGCACCTTTTGGGCGAGCGTCAGCGCGGCATCGAGATGCGGCGTGTCGATGGCGAGATAGAGCGGCGAGGTCATTGGGTTTCCAAGGGAGATGGCGGGATGTCGTTGACGGGCGGCGCGGGCGCTGGCTCTGCCGGTCGGTTCGCCATCGCGCGCAGGTCGACGAGCTGGCGCTCGCTGGCCTCGATGCGCCGCCGCATCGACCAGCGCTGCGTGCGCAGCGCAATCCACATCGGAATGCTGCCGATCAGAAAGGTCACGAGGATGATGACGGGGAGCTTCGTTTCGGCTTCCCATCCGGGCCAGACCGTGACCGTCACCACTTTCCAGTTCGCCATCGCAAAGATGACGAGGATGGCGGTCAAAAGCACCCAGATGATCGTCCGCACGATGCCCACTTAATTGCTCCTCCGCTGATCCCTGTCGTCGTTCTAAGCGAGTTTTGTGCGCGTTTCCAGTCCGGGGCTATTCGAAGACGCGCGCAAATATCGTGTCGACATGTTTCATATGGAATTCGAGATCGAATAGTTCCGTCAGCCGTTCGGGAGACAGGCGCGCGGTGACGTCGCCATCGGCCTTGAGCAGTTCGAGCAGCGACAGCATTCCATCGCTTTCCCAGACCTTCATCGCGTTGCGCTGGACCATCGCATAGCTGTCCTCGCGGCTCGCACCAGCCTGGGTGAGCGCCAGCAGGACACGCTGCGAGTGGACGAGGCCGCCCATGCGGTCGAGATTCTTCTGCATCCGCTCGGGATAGACGAGCAGCTTGTCGACCACGCCGGTCAGCCGCGCGAGCGCGAAATCGAGCGTGATGGTCGCATCGGGGCCGATAAAGCGTTCGACCGACGAGTGGCTGATGTCGCGCTCGTGCCACAGCGCGACATTTTCCATCGCCGGGATTGTGGCGCTGCGGACCATGCGCGCAAGGCCGGTGAGATTTTCGGTGAGCACCGGGTTGCGCTTGTGCGGCATCGCCGACGAGCCCTTTTGGCCGGGCGAGAAATATTCCTCGGCCTCGAGAACTTCGGTGCGCTGAAGGTGGCGAACCTCGACCGCGAGCCGCTCGATTGACGAGGCGATGACGCCGAGGGTGGCAAAGAACATTGCGTGACGGTCGCGCGGGATGACCTGGGTCGACACCGGCTCGACGGTCAGCCCCAGCTTTTCGGCGACATGCGCCTCGACGCGCGGGTCGATGTTGGCGAAGGTTCCGACCGCGCCCGAGACGGCGCAGGTCGCGATTTCGGCGCGCGCGGCGACAAGTCGCGCCCTGCAGCGCGCGAATTCGGCATAGGCCTCGGCCATCTTGAGCCCGAAGGTGACCGGTTCCGCGTGGATGCCGTGGCTGCGGCCGATCGTGGGGGTGAGCTTATGTTCGTACGCGCGGCGCTTGATCGCTGCGAGCAGGGCGTCGATGTCGGCGAGCAAGATATCCGCCGCCTGCGCCAGTTGAACCGCAAGGCAGGTGTCGAGCACGTCCGAACTCGTCATCCCCTGGTGCATGAAGCGCGCCTCTTCGCCGACATTTTCGGCGACCCAGGTGAGGAAGGCGATGACGTCATGCTTGGTCACGGCCTCGATCGCGTCGATGGCGTCGACGTCGATCTTCGGCGCGGTCGCCCACCAGTCCCACAGCGCCTTGGCCGCCGATCTGGGCACGGTTCCAAGCTCGGCGAGCGCGTCGGTCGCATGCGCCTCGATCTCGAACCAGATCCGGTAGCGATTCTCGGCCGACCAGATCGCGGTCATTTCGGGGCGAGCGTAACGCGGAACCATTGATTTCCCTTCCTTTTTGGCGGCTCGTCGCAATTGCAGCGCGGAATCGCGACAGGGCGCGCCCTAGCAGGGGCGATGCGTTTCGCCAATCGGCGACACCGCGCAACCATGCCCTTCATCCGCCGGTTTCGCGAATGTCTATCCCCCGGCGGCGGCATTTCCCCCTTTCATGCCGCCGCCAACTCAGGAGAAAATACATGCTGAAACAATTGCTTTTCATCGGCGCGGCGGCCGTGAGTTTTCCGGCGCTGGCCCAAGAGCAACCGGTGCCCGAACCGACCGATCCGCCGACGCAGACCGACCCGATTACCGACCCGATGACCGACCCGGTCCCGCAGTCGGCGCCTGTGGCGACGCCAGCGCCTCAGCCTTCGACCCCGCCGAACGAAGGCACCGCGGCGACGCCGGCGCAGATCGCGCAGATCGTCGATCAGGAATTCCCGACCTATGATTCAGATGCGAATGGCGAACTCAGCGAGACCGAATTCGCCGCATGGATGAAAAAGCTTCGCGTCGCGACGGAGCCGGGCGTCGATCCGGAATCCGAAGCCGTAAAGTCATGGATCGGGCAGGCCTTTGCGGCCGCCGATGCCGACAAGTCGACCGGGGTCAACAAGACCGAGTTGACCGGTTTTCTGGCGCGCGGCGCCTGACTCCCGCTCCTGGACGGGGTGGTGCAGCCGTCGGATACGTCCGGCGGCTGCATTATGCTTACAAAAGCCCCATCGCGCGAAAGCTGCGATACTCGGTGCCGCCGATGATGATATGGTCGTGGAGGGTGATGCCGAGCCTCGACGCCGCCTCGGCGATGTCACGCGTGATGGCAATGTCCTGGCGGCTCGGTTCGGGACTGCCGCTCGGGTGATTGTGGACAAGGATGATCGCCGCTGCGCCGAGCTCGAGCGCGCGGCGGATAACCTCGCGAACATAGATGGCCGATTGGTCGATCGACCCTTCGCTGGCGATTTCATCGCGGATCAGCATATTGCGCGCGTTGAGATACAATATGCGCACGCGCTCGATGTCGATCGGCCCCATGTCGGCGCGGAGCCAGTCGAGAAGCGCATCCCAACTGGAGAGAAGCGGCTTGTCGCGAAACTCGCCCTTCAGCAGGTGCAGGCTCGATGCCTGGACGATCTTGAGCGCGGCGACGGCGCCGTCGCCCATCCCGTCGACACGGCGCAGCGCCTCCGGATCGGCGCTTATCAACTGGGCAAAGGAGCCGAATTCGCGAAGCAACGATTTGGCGAGCGGCTTGGTATCGCGGCGCGGAATCGCAAGCGCGAGCAGATATTCGACGAGTTCATAGTCGGCGAGCCCGCCGGGATCGTCGAGCAGGCGCGCGCGGAGCCGCGCGCGATGGCCGGCGTGGTCCGGAACAGGATCGGGCGCATCGGCCATGGCTCGGGCAATAACCGCCTTGTGGGGCTCACTCAACGGTCATAGAAACCGAAAGTGGATTGTGCGCCAATTTCCTGCAGCGAAACGAGAATTCCCGCGTTGGTTCGGCGTCGATTAGTGCCTTTTTGGGGGACGATTGTGGTTCGGTGCGGTTGTGAATGACGAAGAACAACCAACGCCGCCCCGCAAGCGGCTGTTCAAAAAACGCTGGCTGACCGGAGCCGCGGTCGCCGTTCTAGTGGGCGCTGCGTGGCTGGCGCGCGAACCGATCGCCGACGAGGTTATTCGCGATCGCCTCGACAATCTCGACGTTCCCGCGCGCTATCGGATCGATTCGATCGGGTTTCAGTCGGAGCGAATCTCCGACGTCGTTATCGGCAACCCCGCCCGGCCCGACCTGACCGCCGACCAGGTTGAGGTCAGGCTGGGGTACGGCTGGTCGGGGCCCTATGTATCGGGCATTCGAGCGACCGGCGTGCGACTGTACGGGCGCTTCGTCGACGGCCAATTGTCGTTCGGCACGCTCGACCGTTTCCGCGATCCCGACGACACGACGCCCTTCGCATTGCCCGACATCGCGGTGGCGCTGACCGATGCGCGGGCGCGCATCGAAACGCCGTGGGGGAATGTCGGCGCGCAGCTCAACGGAAGCGGGAATCTGCGCAACGATTTCATGGGACGGCTCGCGCTTGTCGCGCCGAACCTGACGATCGGGGACTGCGCCGCGCGTGAGGTGACCTTTTACGGCGCGCTGCTCGTTCGCGACGTCCGCCCCACGCTGCAGGGGCCGCTACGCGGGTCTACGCTGCGCTGCGCGGACAGCGGCCTGCGCGCAGAGCGGCCCCAGATCGCGCTCGACGTGTCGCTCTCTGAGCAGCTCACGAGCTGGAAGGGACGCGCCGACGCGAGCATTGCAAGGCTGGTGGGGGCGGGTGTTACCGCGTCGCGGCTCGGCGTCCTTGCCAGCTTCGAAGGCGATGCCGCCCGCACGCGGATCGACGCCGAGGCCGATATCGAGCGATTGGCGGGAGCCGATTTTACCGTGCGTACCGCCGAAATGACGGCCGAGGCTTTTGTCGGCCGCGCGCCTCCCGTTGCGAGCGGACGCTTGACGTTCGCCGATGCCGCTGCGAGCCCGGCGCTGCGCCGCTCGATCGCCGAAAGCGGTCGCAGTCTTGCCGGAACGCCGCTCGGCCCGATTGGGGAAAAGGCGGTGGCTGCGGTTTCACGGATGCTTGCCGGCACCGCTGGCGAAGCCGGCTTTGCGTTGGCGGGCGAGGGCAAGTCGGCGCGAATCGAGCTGATTGCTCCCAAATTGTCGTCGCCAGGCGGCGCGCGCGTTACCGGCGGCACCGAAAGCCGCGTCGGATATTTGCTCGCGGCCGACCGGCCCGCCTTTCTGGTCAACGGTCGCTGGACCTTCGGCGGCGGCGGCCTTCCCGATGGCAATATCGACCTCGACCGCCGCGCCGACGGGACGATGCGCGGCACCGCGACGATCGCACCCTATGTCAGCGACAATGCGCGCCTTGCGCTGTCTCCGATAAGCTTCTCGGGCGGTCGCGACGCGCTCTTGCATTTCGCCACGACGGCGGAATTGACGGGCCCGCTGGGCAACGGTCGCGCCGAGCGGCTGCGGCTCCGGCTGGCGGGTGTCCTCGCGCCCGACGGTTCGGTTGCGCTCGACGGCGGGTGCAGCCGCGCGAGCGTCCAGCGCGTCGACGTCGCGGGCTTCCGTCTTGCGCCCACCGCAATCGACCTGTGTAGCCGGCGCGGGGCGCCGTTGCTGAGCGCCGGACCGGGCGGCGTCCGGGGACAAGTCAACATCCCCGCCATCGCCCTGCGCGGAACGAGCGGCGCGTCCCCCTTTGCCTTCGACGGCGGGCGCGCGGCGATCGATCTGGCGTCGATGCGCTGGACGCTTGCCGACGCCGATCTGCGGCTGGGCGAGGGCGACGGTGCGACGCTGTTCGCGGCCGAGCAGGTTGCCGGTGCCGCGGCGCGGGACGGCATGACCGGACGCCTGAGCGGTGCGCGCGCCAAAATCGGTGCGGTCCCGCTCTTGATGAGCGAGATCGCGGGCGACTGGCGCTGGGCGGAGGGGGCGTTCGACCTCGACGGCGAATTGCTTCTGACCGATGCGGAAACCGACGCGCGCTTTTCGCCGCTCGTCAGCTCGGATGCCCATTTGCGCTTTGCCGACGGGGTCGTCGACGCGAATGCCGCGTTCAACGAGCGCGCGACGGGGCGCAAGATCCTCGACACGATCATCACCCACCGGCTCGAAAGTGGAACGGGGGCCGCCGATCTGAAGATCGACGAATTGCGCTTCGACGAAGGGTTCCAGCCCGACCAACTCACCAACCTCGCGTTTGGCGTCATCGCCAACGTCCGCGGGTCCGTCGTTGGCGACGGGCGGATCGAATGGACGCCGGACGGCGTGACGAGCCGCGGGACCTTTGCGACCGCGAACGCCGATCTTGCCGCCGCCTTTGGTCCCGTCAAAGGGCTGACGACGACGCTGACGTTCGAGGATCTGCTCGGTATCCGCTCCGCGCCCGGCCAGATTGCCGAAATCGTCGAAATCAACCCGGGCATCCCGGTGCGCGACGGGCGGGTCGAATATCGACTGCTCGGCGGCAACCGCGTGCGAATCGAGGGCGGAAGCTGGCCCTTCGGTGGCGGCCAGCTGGTGCTGCACCCCGCAACGCTCGATTTCAGCGCCGACCAGCCGCGCCGCCTCTCCTTCGACATCGTGGGCGTCGACGCGGCGGTTTTCCTCCAGCAATTCGGGTTCGAGAACATCAACGCCACCGGCACCTTCGACGGAACGCTTCCGGTCGAATTCGACGGGCTGGGCGGGCGGATCGTCGGTGGCCGCATCGATTCGCGCGCTGGTGGCGGGACGCTCGCCTATGTCGGCGAATTGTCGAACCGCAACCTGGGCGCGATCGCCAACTTCGCCTTCGGCGCGCTGCGTTCGCTGAAATATGACGACCTGACGATCATCCTCAACGGCGACCTCGACGGCGAGATGGTCACCGACATTCGCTTCGGCGGCGTGGGGCAGGGCGCCGGGGCGACGCGCAATTTCCTGACCGAACAGGTCGCGAAGATACCGCTGGTCTTCAACGTCAAGATCACCGCACCCTTCCGCCAGCTATTGACCTCTGCCAAAGGGTTTTACGACCCGTCCTTGCTCATCGAACAGAATCTGCCGACTTTGCTGCGCGCCCAGGAAGAAGCCGAAAACGCAGCCGACAGCCCCGTTCAGCCCACAGAAAGCGAGCCCATGCCATGAATCAGCGCAACAGTGGAGCAAGGAGGCGGAACCTGACCGGTCGCACTCTGGCGTTAGTGACGGTCGCGGCGCTTTTTGGCGGCTGCGTGCAGATCGAAACGCCGGACAAGCCGATCGAAATCAACCTGAACATCAACATCCGGCAGGAAATTGTGTACAGGCTGGACGGCGACGCCAAGAAGCTCATCGAGCAGAATAGCGAAATATTCTAATTCGAGGATCGAACATGATGCGACTGAAGATAGGAAAAGCAACCGGACTGGCGATTGGCGCATGCGCGGCGATTGCGGCGGTGTCGCTTGCGGTCCCGTCGGCGATGGCGCAGCGCGATCCGGCCTATGCCGCGGCGCGCGCTGCGGGGCAGATCGGCGAGCAACCCGACGGCTATCTGGGCTTTGCGACTTCGCCGACGCCCGAAATCCGCGCCTTGGTTCAGGACCTCAACATCAAGCGCAAGGCCGCCTATACCGAGCGCGCGTCGGCGACCGGGAGCACGGTGGAGCAGTTCGCGTTCACCAGCGGCTGCAACCTGATCGCGAATACCAAGCCGGGCGAGAAATATAAGGCGCCCGACGGCCGCTGGCTGACGCGCGACGCCAGCCCGCCGGTGCGCGATTCGCGCTGTCTGTAAAATTCGGTTTCCAAGGCGGCCCGCGGGCCGCTCCATGCCGCCGCGCCCCTAAACGCGGCGGCATTTTTGTGCGGGTGCACAAAGACGCGCAACGCATGCGCGCACAAGCATTGACTTAATGGGGCGGCATTCCTAAACGGACCGCGCCTTAGGGGTCCCCCGAATTTTCGGGCCTTTTTTCGCAGGCAGAATCGGAGGTTTCCGGCTCTGTTTCAGGAGGATGGCGCAAATGACGGGGAACGGCAGCGATCCGGAACCAGCTTCGGAGGATTCGCGCCTGGTCTCGCTCGAGGAGCGATTGGACCGGGCCGAAGCCGCAGAAGCAAAACGGACCGCAACGAACGCCGGACCGGAATCCGATGCCAATTACCGGCTCGGCAACCGCGTGCTGGCCGAGTTGCTGGGCGGGATTGGTGGCGGCGCGCTGGTTGGTTGGGTGATCGATCGTTTCGCCGGAACCGAACCCTGGGGCCTGTTGGTCGTGCTGGCCCTCGGGGTGGTGGTGGCTTTCAGGAATATTTTTCGGATTGCCAATGTTCGGCCCAACAAGCCGGATTGAAGAGTATTTTAGGCGAGGTATCGCGTGGCGGATCAAGGCAAAGTGGACCCGATGCACCAGTTCGAGGTGCAGAAGATGTTCGACATGTTCCATGTCGGCAATCACGAGGTTGCCTTCACGACCAGCGCCATGTGGATGGTGATCGCTGGCCTGCTCCTGTGGGTTTTCATGATCGGCGGGATGAAGCGCCAACTCGTCCCCGGCCGCTGGCAGGTTGCCGTCGAAGGCTTCACCGGCTTCATTTCGAGCATGATGAACGCGAACATCGGCCCCGAAGGACGTAAGTACACACCTTATGTCTTTTCGCTCTTCATGTTCATCCTGATGCTCAACGTCCTCGGTCTGATGCCGATCGGTCTGTTTGGGGCACATCCCTTTACCGTGACGAGCCACTTTACCATCACTGGTGTTCTCGCAATTCTGAGCTTCGCGATCGTTCTGATCGTCGGTTTTTGGCGCCACGGTTTTCATTTCTTCTCGCTTTTCGTGCCGCATGGCACGCCAATCTGGCTGATGTGGCTCATTCCGGTGATCGAACTCGTTTCGTTTCTTGTCCGGCCGTTCAGTCTCGCGCTGCGACTTTTCGTCGCGATGACCGCGGGGCACGTATTGATGAAGGTGTTTGCGTCGTTCATCATCGACGGCCTCGCCGCGAGCCCTGCGATCGGCATCGGCGTCGGATTGCCGAGCATGGCGCTGATGGTCGGGATCAGCGGACTTGAGTTGCTGGTTGCCGGCATTCAGGCCTATGTATTCGCGCTGCTCACCTCGCTATACCTGAACGACGCGATCAATCTGCACTGATTTTCAACGGTATAATCTACGTTTTTCCCAAGGAGTATAAAATGGACGTTCAAGCTGCTTCGCTCATCGGCGCCGGTCTGGCTGCTATCGGTGCTGGTATGGCTGCAATCGGTGTGGGCAACGTGTTCGGTAGCTTCCTCGAAAGTGCACTACGCAACCCCGCGGCGGCTGACGGCCAGCAGGGCCGCCTGTTCATCGGCTTCGCGGCTGCCGAACTTCTCGGCCTGCTGTCGTTCCTGATCGCGATCCTGCTGTACCTCAAGGCAGCCTGATTTCGTCTGCGGGGCCGGTTTTCCAAAGCCGCCCCCGCGACTACTTTTCTTTTGTCGGTCGAGTAAATCCATGCCTCAAATCAGCCAATTTGCTGAAAACTGGTACGCCGCATCGCAGATTTTCTGGGTGCTGTTGACCTTTGGCTTCGTCTTTTTCGTCATCGGCCGCGGCATGCTGCCGAAGATCGAGGCGACGGTGGACGCACGCGACCGCAAGGTTTCCGACGATCTGGCGGCGGCAAAAGCCGCGCACGCCGCCGCTGACGGCCTTGAGGAAAGTTATCGCCAGCAGAGCGATGCGAGCCGCGCTGCCGCACAAAAGGCGGTGACCGACGCCAAAGGCAAAGCTGCAAAGGATACTGAAAAGCGTCTCGCCAAGGTCGATGCTGAGCTCGCCGACAAGCTCACGACGGCCGAAGCCGACATTATTGCAGCGCGCAACTCGGCGATGGCGGAAATCGAAGCGGTGGCGGCCGAAGCCGCGAGCGAGCTCGTTGCGCGACTGTCGGGCGTGAGGATCGCTGCGGCGGATGCCAAGGCGGCGGTGAAGGCGGTGATCCATGGCTGATTTTGCGCTGATTCTCGCCGAAGGGGCGGCCGAACCGGCATCCTTCGGTTTGATAACGGCCACCGGCTGGGTCTCGATCGCGATGGCGATTTTCATCGGGATCCTGCTGTGGAAGAAGGTGCCGACGCTGGTCGCGGGCATGCTCGACAACAAGATTGCCGAGATCTCGAAGCAGCTCAAGGAAGCCGAAGGGCTGCGGCTCGAAGCCGAAGCGCTCAAAGGCGAATATGAGGCGAAGCTCGCCGCAGCCGCCAAGGAAGCCGAAGAGATGCGTGCGCGCGCCGATGCCGAGGCGCAGGCGCTCGTCGCCAAGGCAAAGGCCGACGCGACGGCGCTGATCGCGCGCCGCAAGCAGATGGCCGAGGAGCGCATTGCCGCTGCCGAAGCCAATGCGCTAGCCGAAGTCCGCACCGCGGCGGCGCAGGCCGCGACCGAAGCGGCAGCGAAGCTGATTGCGGAAAAGCATGACGCCGCTACCGACAAGGCGCTCGTCGACAAGGCGATTGCATCGGTCGCCAAGAGCTGAGCGATATCGCCTTGACCTGACACGACGCCCGCAGGTTTCTGCGGGCGTTTTGTTTTGGAGCGGCGGCGAGACAGCGCAGGCTGGAACGCCGTACTCCACCGCTGCGATCGTCTTCCCCGGTCAGACCGGCAATCATCGTCCTCCGCCAAGCCCCAGACCGGGTCCCGGCTTTCGCCGGCGAACACTTAACTGGCGGAAGACGATGATCGCTGGTCCGGCCCGGGGTGGAGGGGGTTGGATTGTAATTCAACCCGCAACCTATGGCGGCGCCCATCGCCTTCGCCTACATGGCTGTGATGGTTCGCCCCAACGCCCCCGAACGCTTCAACGAGGAAAAGGCCACCTATGTCGTGCGGGGCAGCGGCGAGGATGGCGACAAGCCCGACCTCGATCGCGGCGCCGAGGTCATCCGTACTGTCGTGAAGAAGCTTCCGGCGCGCCCCGGCGTGTACCGGATGCTCGATGCGCGCGGCGATGTGCTCTACGTCGGCAAGGCGCGCGCGCTCAAGAACCGCGTCACCAACTATACGCAGGTCGCGCGGTTGCCGCAGCGATTGCAGCGCATGGTCGCGCAGACGCGCGCGATGGAGATCGTCACCACGACCAGCGAGGCCGAGGCGCTGCTGCTCGAGGCGCAGCTCATCAAGCGCTATCGCCCGCCCTATAATGTGCTGCTGCGCGACGACAAAAGCTTCCCGTTCATCCTGCTGCGGATAGACCATGATTTTCCCCGCGTGCAGAAGCATCGCGGGGCGCGACGCGCGAAAGGGCGCTATTACGGGCCGTTCGCGAGTGCGGGGTCGGTGAACCGCACGCTCAACGCGCTGCAGAAGACCTTTCTGCTGCGCAGCTGCACCGACAGTTTCTTCGCCAACCGCTCGCGCCCGTGCCTGCTCTACCAGATCCGCCGCTGCTCGGCGCCGTGCGTCGATCGTGTTTCGAAAGACGATTATGCCGCGTTGGTGAGCGACGCGCAGGACTTCCTCGAGGGCCGCTCGACCGCGGTGCAGAAGCGACTTGGCGAAGCGATGACCAAGGCCGCCGATGCGATGGATTTCGAGCAGGCGGCGGTGCTCCGCGACCGGCTGAAGGCACTGACCTTCATCCAGGGCAGCCAGTCGGTCCACGCCGACGGGCTGGGCGACGCCGACGTCTTTGCGCTCGCAGCGAAGGGCGGGCAGCTTTGCATCGCCGGATTTTTCATCCGCGGCGGCCAGAATTGGGGGCACCGCAGCTTCTTTCCAGCGCATGTCGCGGACGTTCCCGAGGAAGAGGTGCTCGAAAGCTTTCTGATGCAATTTTACGAGGGCGTGCCGCCGCCGAAGCTGATCCTCGTCGACCGCGAGCCCGCCGAGGCGGCGCTGCTCGCCGAAGCGTTCGGCGAAACGGCGGGGCGCAAGGTCGAAATCAGCATACCGCAGCGCGGCAACCGCAAACGGCTGCTCGACCAGGCAGTGCGCAACGCGGGCGAGGAGCTGGACCGGCGGCTCGCCGAAAGCAGCAGCCAGGCGAAGCTCGGCCGCGAACTCGCCGAGCTGTTCGACCTCGACGCGCCGCCGCAGCGTATCGAAATCTATGACAACAGCCATATCCAGGGGACGAACGCGCTCGGCGCGATGGTCGTCGCGGGCCCCGAGGGGTGGATCAAGGGCGCCTATCGCAAGTTCAACATCAAGCGCGCCGAGACGCAGCCGGGCGATGATTTCGCGATGATGCGCGAGGTGTTCGAGCGCCGCTTCGCGCGCGCGATCGAGGAAGACCCCGAGCGCACGAAGGGCGAATGGCCCGACCTGGTGCTGATCGACGGCGGCAAGGGGCAGGTGTCGGCGGTCGCGTCAGTTTTTGCCGAGCTGGGTATCGATGAACTGCCGTTCGTCGGCGTCGCGAAAGGGCCGGATCGCAATGCCGGGCGCGAGACCTTCTACCTGCCCGACGGGCGCGAATTCACGCTGCCGCCGAACAATGCAGTGCTCTTCTATATCCAGCGCCTGCGCGACGAAGCGCACCGCTTTGCAATCGGCGCGCACCGGCAGAAGCGCGCGAAGGCGATGGGAAGCTCGCCGCTCGACGAGGTTCCGGGCATCGGCCCGGCGCGCAAGAAGGCGCTGCTGATGCACTTCGGCACGGCGCGCGCGATCAAGGGCGCGAGCCTCGAGGATCTGAAGAAGGCGCCGGGGGTCAGCGCCGCGGTCGCGCAGGCGGTGTATGATTTCTACAATCCGGGGGGATAGGGCGATTCAAGCCCCTCCCCTGAAGGGGAGGGCGTATCGGTTCAGGAGGAAAAGCCTATGAATTTCGCCGCTACCATGCCGCTTGCGGGCACGCTCGGCGTGACGATCGACGAGGCCAGCAAGGATCGCGTCACTGGCAAGCTTCCCGTGCGCCCCGAAATCTGCACCGCGGGCAATATCGTTCATGGCGGCGCGATCATGGCTTTCGCCGATTGCCTCGGGGCTGTGGGCGCCTTCCTGACGCTGCCCGATGGAGCGAGCGGTACGACGACGATCGAGAGCAAGACGAACTTCCTCGGGAGCGGTCCGGTCGGCGCGGTGCTCGTCGGAGAGGCGACCCCGGTGAAAACCGGCAAGCGGTTGTCCGTTTGGCAGACGCGTATCCGCACCGAGGACGGCGCCGATGTCGCCCTGGTCACTCAGACGCAGTTGGTGCTTTGGCCGTCCTGACCGCCGAGGCTGTCGTGTGCAGCGTCCGCGCGCATGGCGAGCATGGCGCGATCGTGCGCGCGCTGACGGCGGAGGCTGGGCTTGTCGCAGGCTATGTGCGTGGCGGGCGGTCGCGGCGGCTGCGGCCGATCCTGATGCCGGGAAACCTGATCGCGCTCGAACTGCGCGCGCGCACCGAGGAGCAGCTCGCCGGCGCGACCGCCGAGTTGCTGACGAGCCGCGCGCCGCTGCTCGCCGAGCCCTTGCCCGCCTCGGCAATCGACTGGCTGACGAGCGTCACCGCAGCGACGCTTCCGGAGGGGCAGGCCTATCCGGCGCTCTATGCCGCGCTTGCGGCGGTGCTCGATGCGGTCGCGGCGGCGCCCTCGGCGCGGCAATGGGCGCTCGCGCTCGGGCGTTACGAGCTGTTGCTGCTCGCCGAACTGGGGTTCGGACTCGATCTCAGCGCGTGCGTGGCGACGGGCGCGACGGGCGATCTCGCCTATGTCAGTCCGAAATCGGGCGCGGCGGTGAGCGTCGGCGCTGCCGCGGGCTATGAGCAAAAGCTGTTTCGCCTACCGCCTTTCATGCAGCACAACGACGCCGCACCGACCGATGAGCCGACGATGACCGATATTCTCGACCTGCTGCAGATCACGGGTCATTTCATCGACCGCGACCTGATCGAAGGGCGCAACCGTGACTTGCTGACCGTAAGGGAAAGATTGGTCGCGCGGTTGGGCAGGGCGGTTGCGTGACGCGGCGGCGCTGTTTAGAGCGTGCCGGCTTAGCCTCTCCCCTCCAGGGGAGGGGTTGGGGTGGGGTCCATCGGCCTTGCATAAGGCCGATGGACCCCACCCGCTGCGCCCCGGGTCAAGTCCGGGGCTCGCTGCCCTCCCCTGAAGGGGAGGGCGTCGTGCGTGTGGAAAGGGCAAGCGTTGAAAATCCTGCTGCTGGCTGGCGACGGTATCGGTCCGGAGATCATGGCGGAGGCCGAGAAGGTGCTCGCAGCGCTCGCGCTGCCGGTGACCCTCGACCGCGCGCTCGTCGGCGGCGCGGCCCATGCGGCGACCGGCCACCCGCTCCCCCCCGAAACACTGACGAAGGCGAAGGATGCCGACGCGCTGCTGTTCGGGGCGGTCGGCGACCCGCGGTTCGACAATGTCGACCGGCATGTGCGCCCCGAACAGGCGATCCTCGGGCTGCGGTCGGAGCTGGGCCTGTTTGCCAACCTCCGCCCCGCGAAGCTGTTTGCGGGCCTGGAGGACAGCTCGGCGCTGCGTCCCGAAGTGGCTTCGGCGATCGACCTGCTGATCGTCCGCGAACTCAACGGCGACGTCTATTTCGGCGAGAAGGGCACGCGCACGACCGCGACCGGCGAGCGCGAGGGCTATGACGTCATGTCGTACAGCGAGAGCGAGGTCCGCCGCATCGCGCACGTCGCCTTCCGCGCCGCGCAGGGGCGCAAGGGGCGGCTCTGCTCGGTCGACAAGGCCAATGTGCTCGAAACCTCGCAGCTCTGGCGCGACGTGGTGATCGAGGTGGCCGCCGACTATCCCGATGTCTCACTGAGCCATATGTATGTCGACAATGCCGCGATGCAGCTCGTGCGCAATCCCGGCCAGTTCGACGTGATCGTAACCGGCAATCTGTTCGGCGACATCCTGTCCGACCAGGCGTCGATGTGCGTCGGATCGATCGGGCTGCTCGCTTCGGCCTCGCTCGGCGAGGGGCGGCGCGGGCTGTACGAGCCGATCCACGGCAGCGCCCCCGACATCGCGGGGAAGGGTATCGCCAACCCGTTGGCGATGATCCTTTCGCTCGCGATGCTGCTGCGCCACTCGGGCGGCGACGAGGCGAATGCGGCGCGGATCGAGGCGGCGGTCGCGAAAGTCCTTGCCGTCGGATGCCGCGGCGCCGATTTGGGCGGGTCGATGGGAACAGCGGCGCTCGGCGATGCGGTCGTTGCGGCTTTGAACGGATAGGGCGATGAAAAAGACCACGGGATTCGATCGCGACACGACGCGCCAATGGCACCCCGCGACGCAGGCGGTGCGCGGCGGGACATGGCGGAGCGAGCATGGCGAGACGTCGGAAGCGCTCTTTCTCACCTCCGGCTATACCTATGACGATGCCGAAACGGTCGCCGCGCGCTTCGCGGGCGAGGCCGAGGGAATGACCTATTCGCGGCTCCAGAACCCGACCGTCGCGATGCTCGAGGAACGCATCGCGCTGATGGAGGGCGCCGAAGCGTGCCGCGTCCAGGCAACCGGCATGGCGGCGATGACGACCGCGCTGCTGTGCCAGCTGTCGGCGGGCGATCATATCGTCGCGGCGAAGGCGGCGTTCGGGTCGTGCCGCTGGCTCGTCGACCAGCTTTGCCCGCGCTTTGGCATCGAGACGACGGTGATCGACGGGCGCGACAATGACGCGTGGGAAAAATCTGTCAAATCAAACACCAAGGTGTTCTTCTTTGAAACGCCTGCGAACCCGACGATGGACATCGTCGACATGAAGCATGTGTGCGGCATCGCCCGCGCACACGGTATCACCACCGTCGTCGACAATGCCTTTGCAACGAGCGTCCTCCAGCGCCCGCTGGATTTCGGCGCCGATGTCGTCGCTTACTCGGCCACGAAGCTGATGGAGGGGCAGGGGCGCGTCCTTGCCGGCGCGGTGTGCGGCAGCGAAAAGTTCATCAACGATGTGCTGCTGCCGTTCCAGCGCAACACGGGCCCGAACCTGTCGCCGTTCAACGCGTGGGTCGTGCTCAAGGGACTCGAAACGCTCGACCTGCGCGCACGACGGCAGTCGGACAATGCACTCGAAGTCGGGCGCTTCGTCGAAAAGCGCGTGCCGAAGATGCTCCACCCCGGGCTTGCGAGTCACCCGCAGCACAATCTTGCGATGAGCCAGATGGAGGCGTGCGGCCCTATCTTTTCCTTCATTCTCGAAGGCCGCGAGCAGGCGATGGCGCTGCTCAACGCGCTCGAACTCGTCGATATTTCGAACAACATCGGCGATTCGCGCAGCCTTTGCTGCCACCCCGCCTCGACGACGCATTACAGCGTCAGCGCCGAAGCGCGCGCCGACATGGGGGTCGAGGAGGGAATGCTGCGAATCAACATCGGGCTCGAGGACCCGCGCGACATCATCGCCGACCTCGACCGGGCATTGACCAGGGTCGGGCTTTGAGCGACCTTGGGCGCACGATGATCGACTCCTTCTTCCCTTTCTCGGCGACGACGGGTCCGGTGACGGTGCGCGTGTCGGTCAGCTATTTGCCCGAACAATCGCATCCGACCTTGGGGCGCTGGTTCTGGGCCTATCATGTGCGGATCGAGAATCATGGCGACACCGCCGTCCAGCTGATCAGCCGCCATTGGCGGATCGTCGACGGTCGCGGCCAATTGTCCGAAGTCGAGGGCGAGGGGGTAGTCGGCGAACAACCGCTGATCGGCCCCGGCGAGGCGTTCGACTATGTTTCGGGTTGCCCGCTTCCGACCCCCGAGGGGTCGATGGTCGGCAGCTATATGATCGAAAGCGGCAACGGAACGCAGATGCTCGTCGCAATCCCGCATTTCCCGCTTGTGGCGCCTGCGACCGCGTCGTGAAGCGCACCCACCTGCCCTTGAACGCGCTGCGCGTTTTCGATGCCGCTGCCCGGCATCTGAGCTTCACGCGTGCCGCCGATGAGCTGGCGGTCACGCCCGCTGCGGTCGGACAGCAAATCCGTGCATTGGAGGACATGCTGGGCGTCGTGCTGTTCCGGCGCACGCCAAAGGGACTCGAACTGACCGGCGAAGCGAATGCGGGGCTCGACGCGCTGCGGCAGGGGTTTCTGCAATTCGAAGAGTCGGTGCGCGCGATGCAGGCGGGGCAGTCTTCGCAGTCGCTAACCATTGCAGCGCCGCGCGATCTGACCGCCAAATGGCTTGCACCGCGGCTTGCCCGCTATAGCCAGCAGGCCCCCGATGTGCGTTTCACGCTGGTGTCGGCCGACACGGGCATCGATTTCACCGAGGCGAACCTCGACCTGGCCATTTTCTGGACCGACGGCGCGGGCGAACATGAAGGTGTGCCGCTGTCCGACGCTTTGATGGTCACGGTGGCTGGCCCCGGCGGTACCAGCGATACGCGGATCGCGTGGCCGGGCTGCCCGGTCGCCGATGGCGAGCCCGCGTTGCGGCTGGGCGACGCGGGACTGGCGATTGATGCCGCCGCCAACGGCCTTGGCCACGCCAACGTTCCGGCCATGCTCGCCGAGGCCGATATCGCCGCAGGCCGCGTCATGCAGGTGGGCGAGCCGGTCGCGGTCAAGCGCGGCTATTGGCTCGTCGCGCCGCTTCCGCAATGGCGGCAGGCAAAGGTCAAGGCGCTGGTTGCGGCGCTGACCGCCGCCTGAACCTTATTTCGCGGCGAGATTGACGAGCCGGGTAACGAGACCCACCATTGTCTCGGTCGATACCGCGGCATCGGGGTTGTTCCAGCTGGCGGTCACGATGAACCATTTGCCGTCCGATTTCCGCTCGCCGAACAGGCTCATCGAAATGACGCCGAGTTCGGACCCGCCCTTGTAACCGAGATAATTCCACTGCTGCGCCGCAGTGCGGTCGACGCCGGGGTTGATCGCCATCGCGGCCATCGCCTCGGCCGATCCGCGCTTTTTGAGGTCGATCATCAGCCGCGCGAGATCGTTGGGGCTGGCGAACCATTCGAGGCTGTCGATGAAGCGCGGCCCGCCCGAAAAGCTGACGCCGTCAACATTGGCGAGCGTCAACTTTTCACTGTTAACATCGAGAATGTGGCGCTGCGCAGCATCGGTGGCGCCGACGAAGGCGGTACGCTCGTTGGCGAAACTATTGCCCTTGAGTGCGAAAGCCTCGACCGTCGTCAGAAAGGGGATATTGCGCGACGGATCGCTGTGTCCCGCAGCGCGCATCCGGGCTTCGATCGTCTCGCGACCGAGCAGGTGGATGAGCGTGTCCGTGGCGCTGTTGTCACTGACCGAGATCATCCAGTTCGCGAGGCTTTGCAGCGTGACCGGCGTGCCTACGGGCCAGTTCGCCGTCCCCGCCGACGAAAAGCTCTGATGCGCAAGCGGTGCGACATCGGACCATCGGCGCTTGCCGTCCGCAACCTGCGCCGCGAGTTCGTCGAGGACATAGAGCTTGAATGTCGATCCAACGGCAAACTGGCGATCCGCCCCGGCTTGCGCGACCGGTAGAATGCGCGCGTCGTCGATTTCGGCAACGAGGAAGCCGGTAGCGCCCGGAAGAGCCGCGATTTCAGCCGCGACCTTGTCGAAATTGTCGCTGGCCATCGCGAAGCCCGTCACGCGCAGGCCGCTCACTTTCGAATCCACTCCGCCTACGGCAAGATCAAGTGTCGCAATCCCCTTTTCGAACCGAAGTTTCACCACTCCGGACCGTCCGTTAGAAGATGTTGCGCTTTCGATCGCGATCGGTCGGCCGTACTGCGCGATCAGGCTCGCGGTAATCGCCTTGAACTGCAGTTCAGGTATCGCCGCCTGAAAGCTCGGGTCGAAAAATTCGGCATAGGAGAGATCGCCTCCCAACAGATCGACAAGCTGGGCGGCGCGTTTGTCGAAGGCGGTGGAAGCAACAGCCTGGTCCACAAGTTGTTCAGGCTGCGCATGGACCGCGACCGGGGCGATCGCCAGAAACATTGCGGGGACTGCCGAAAGCCAAATATTCATCGTCACCCCTTCCAACCATTCAGGCGTCGATCGCCGCCTCGTCGAGCGTCGCCGCATTGGCCTGGATGAACTGGAAGCGGTGCTCGGGATGCTTGCCCATCAGCCGGTCGACCAGATCCTTGACCTGGTGCCGTTCCTCATATTCCTGCGGCAGGGTGACGCGGAGCAGGCTGCGCGTCGCCGGGTCCATCGTCGTTTCCTTGAGCTGGTTCGGATTCATCTCTCCCAGCCCCTTGAAGCGGCCGACATCGACCTTCTTGCCTTTGAACAAGCTCGCTTCCAACTCGGCGCGATGCGCGTCGTCGCGCGCATAGGCCGAAGCCGAGCCTGCGGTCAGGCGATAGAGCGGCGGTTGGGCCAGATAGAGATGTCCGTTACGTACGATATCGGGCATTTCCTGAAAGAAGAAGGTCATCAGCAACGTGGCGATATGCGCGCCGTCGACGTCGGCATCGGTCATGATCACAATTTTTTCATAGCGAAGCCGGTCGGCGTCGCAATCCTTGCGCATCCCGCAGCCGAGCGCGAGCGCAAGGTCGGCGATTTCCTGGTTGGCGCGGATCTTGTCGGTGCTGGCACTCGCGACGTTCAAGATCTTGCCGCGGATCGGCAGGATCGCCTGCGTCTTGCGGTCGCGCGCCTGCTTGGCGCTTCCGCCCGCGCTGTCACCCTCGACGATAAATAATTCAGTACCTTCTGGCCCGTCATTGGCACAGTCTGTCAACTTTCCGGGGAGGCGCAACTTGCGTCCGCTCGTCGCGGTCTTGCGCTTGACCTCGCGCTCGGCCTTGCGCTTCAGCCGCTCGTCCATCCGTTCGAGCACGAGACCCAGCAGCGCGCGGCCGCGGTCCATATTGTCCGACAGGAAATGGTCGAAATGGTCGCGCACCGCATTTTCGACGAGCCGGGCGGCTTCGGGGCTCGACAGCCGGTCCTTGGTCTGGCTCTGGAATTGCGGGTCGCGGATGAAGACGGACAACATCATCTCTCCGCCGTTGAACACGTCTTCGGGCGTGATCTGCGCCGCCTTTTTCTGTCCGACGAGTTCGCCGAATGCGCGCAATCCCTTGGTCAAAGCCCCGCGCAGCCCGGTTTCGTGCGTGCCGCCGGCAGGCGTCGGGATGGTGTTGCAATACCAGCTATAGCTGCCGTCGGACCAGATCGGCCAGGCGATCGCCCATTCGGCGCGGCCTTGCTCGTCGGGGAAATCCTGCCGCCCGATAAAGGGTTCTGCGGTCGCGCATTCGCGTGTCCCGATCTGCTCCTTCAGATGGTCGGCAAGGCCGCCCGGAAACTGGAACACTGCTTCGGCTGGGGTATCGTCGCCGATCAGTTCGGGCGCGCATTTCCAGCGGATTTCAACGCCCGCGAACAGATAGGCTTTTGAGCGCGCAAGCCGATGGAGGCGTTGGGGCTTGAAACGCCCATGTTCGCCGAAAATCGCCGGATCGGGGACGAACGATACGCTCGTGCCGCGCCGGTTGGGTGTCGGGCCGAGTTCCTCGAGCGTGCCTTGCGGGGCGCCCTGGGCAAAGCGTTGGCGGAAAAGCTGCTTGTTCCGCGCGACCTCGACCACCGTTTCGATCGACAGCGCGTTGACGACGCTGACCCCGACGCCGTGGAGGCCGCCCGAGGTTGCATAGGCCTTGCCTTCGAACTTGCCGCCCGAGTGAAGCGTGGTGAGGATGACTTCGAGCGCCGATTTGCCCGGAAACTTGGGGTGCGGGTCGACGGGTATACCGCGGCCGTTGTCAGTCACGGTCAGGCGGTTGCCAACGTCGAGCGTGATTTCGATGCGGCTCGCATGCCCCGCGACCGCTTCGTCCATGCTGTTGTCGATGACTTCGGCTGCGAGGTGGTGGAGCGCGCGCTCGTCGGTCCCGCCGATATACATGCCCGGCCGTCGGCGGACAGGCTCCAGCCCCTCCAGAACCTCGATCTGCGAGGCGTCGTAACTTTCGGCGACGGGGGCGGACTTGTCGAACAAATCGTGACTCATGACCGGGCTATACGGGCGCGGGGAGGGCGGTGGCAAGCGCGGTTTTCCTGCGGTTCGATACATCGCGGACCATGCCCGATCCGTCTCTTTTCGGACGGAAAGGGGAACTTCGTTCCGCCGCCAAGGGTTTTGCCGACGACTGCAAAGTCATTAAAATAACGGAGAAATCATATGAAATTCGTAGCTCTCCTCGCTGCTTCGGCGGCGTCGCTTCTGGCCGTCCCCGCCTTGGCCCAAGACGACCGCGATCCCGGCAGCGACTTCAACGGACCTTATGTCAGCGTTATCGGCGGCGCGACATTGCAGGGCAATGATCGCCGCGAAACGCTGGTCTTCGACACCGATGGCGATGGCCAGTTCGACAACAGCGTAAACAGCGTCGGCGGCAGCGACGCCTTCGCTCCCGGCTTCTGCGGTGGAAGCGCGACGGGCACATCCAACATGGCGTGCCGTAACGACAAGGATGGTCCCGGCTTTTTCGGGCGGCTCGGGTACGACAAACGCATGGGCAATTTCGTCCTCGGCGCGCTGGTCGAAGGCGGACACAGCGTCGCGCGCGACAGCGTCAGCGGATTTTCGACGACGCCCGCCAGTTACACGATGAGCCGCGAGGCCGATTGGGAGGCGAGCGCACGGCTTCGCGCCGGCTATACGCCGGGCGGCGGCGCGCTTTTCTATGTTACCGGCGGTCCGGCCTATGCGCGTCTCGACAATCGTTTCACGACGACGAACACCGCCAACAGCTTCAGCGACAACGGCAAGACCAATGGCTGGGGCTATGCGGTCGGCGGCGGCGCCGAAGTGATGGTGACGAACAATCTCGGCGTCGGGCTCGAGTATCTCTACACCGACGTGAAGGACGATGATTACACCGTTAACGTCGGCCCCGGCACCGCGCCGGCGACCAATCCCTTCCTTGTCGACAGCGGCGGAACCGATATTCGCCGCAGCGACCCGAATTTCCGCACACATAGCGTGCGCGGGACGATCAGCTATCGCTTCTGATCGCGAGCCAAATTGAAAGAGGCGCCGGAATCACCCTCCGGCGCCTTTTCATTATCACTCGGCCTTTGGCGCCGGGAAAATGGCAAAATTGCCGTTCGCGCTGCCGACCAGCCGGCCGTGCTGGTATAGACGCGCGTCGATATTGGCGACGCGCTTGCCGCGGTGAAGCACCTCGGTCTTGCAGGTCAGCCGTCCTTCGACGACCCGCGCGTGGTAATTGAACTTGATCTCGAGTGTTGCGCACCACTCATCGTCGGCGATCAATGTGGTCAAGGCGCCGCCCATTGCCGAATCGGCCAGCGAATAAGCTACGCCGCCGTGCGCGACGCCTTGCGGGTTGAAATGGCGCTCACGCTCGATGTCGATCGCCATTTCGCAGCGGCCGTCGCCGCGCTCGACCATTTCCAGGCCGAGCGTGCGCGCAAAATGGAACTCCTGCGCGAACGGCCTCACCGAACGCGCGGGCCGCCAAAGGGCGGCGGCGGAGGCGGACGCCGTGTTCCGCGCGGCAGCTGCGCCTGATAGGCGCGGCCGCAATGTTCGACGCAATAGGGGAAGCCGGGGTTCACCGCCTCGCCGCAGAAGTGAAAATCGGGTTCGCCGGGATGCCCCATCGGCCAACGGCAGATGCGGTCGTTGAGATCGAGCAAGCTCGTCTTGTCGGCGATCTCGGGGCTCGGCTTTGCGGGCACGAGGCGGCGCGGCGGGGCAGGCGGGATCGGCGCCTGCTGGTCGCCGGGGCCCTGCCGGATAAAGCCGCCGGGGCCGATCGAGACGATGCGCGGTGTGTCGGCCTTGGGCGCGGCGTCGCCCGCAGCCGGTTGTGCCGGGGCGGCTGCAGCGGGGCGAGGTTCGGGCTTGGGTGCCGTCGCGGTCGGCCGCGGCGCAGCAGGAGCAGTAGCGCGCGGGGCCGCCGGCGCAGCAGGCTTCGGCGCGGACGCAGCCTTGGCGGGCTTGACCTTCTCCGTCGCCTTCACCGGCGACGGGCGCGATTTCAGCCCCAGGCGGTGCGCCTTGCCGATGACCGCATTGCGGCTCACGCCACCGAGTTCGTCGGCGATCTGGCTGGCCGTCAGGCCCTTTTCCCACATGCTGCGCAGCTGGTTGATGCGCTCATCGGTCCATGACATTTGCAAATCCTTATCATTCCACGCCGCGGGCATTCGGCGGTCCCAAACGGACCGGCGCCGTCAATGCCCTGCTTGCGGTAAGAACGGGGAGGCGATAGGCGAGAACGCCATGAACGACCAGCCCCAAATTTCGTACCCCGACTCCAACAAATCACCCGTTGCGCGGGCCTTCGCCGAACCCGGCGTCCCGCACATCCGTGCACTCAACGTGCCCGGGCTGCGAGCGCTATATGTCAAGGAGGTGCGGCGGTTTTTCAAGGTCCAGCTGCAAACTATCTGGGCTCCGGCGATCACGACGCTCCTCTTCCTCGTGATTTTCACCGTTGCGTTGGGCGGCGCGGGGCGCACCGTGATTGGCGTTCCGTTCGCCGATTTCATCGCGCCAGGCCTGATCATGATGGCGATGCTCCAGAATAGCTTCGCGAATTCAAGCTTTTCGCTGTTGGTCGGAAAGATTCAAGGGACGATTGTCGACTATCTGATGCCGCCGCTTGCGGTCGGCGAATTGATGATCGCACTTGTCGGCGCCGCGATAACGCGCGCGGTGCTCGTCGGCTTCGCGCTCTGGCTCGCGATGCTGCTGTGGCCGGGCGTCGATGTCATGCCCGACCATTTCTGGGCGATCGCAGTGTTTGGCGTGCTCGGCGCGATGATGCTCGGCTTCCTCGGGCTGATCACCTCGGTATGGGCGGAAAAATTCGATCACGCAGCCGCCGTGACGAATTTTGTCGTTACCCCGTTGGCGCTGCTATCCGGCACCTTCTATTCGGTCGACCGCCTTGCCCCTTGGTTCCAGACGGTCGCGCACGCAAACCCCGTCTATTACGCGATCATGGGCTTTCGTTATGGCTTCATCGGGACGGTCGATTCCACGATCGCCAATCCGGTGTGGCTGGCGATCGGGGTTCTGGTCGGCGTCAATGCCGCGCTGGGGCTATTCACCTATCGCCTGCTGACGTCGGGCTGGAAGCTGAAAGCCTGACGCGCGGCGCCGCCCTCAGTGGCGGTGGATCGCGCGGAGACGATAGCGGCCGCGCTCTATCCCCTCGAACATCGTGTCGATCTGTGGATGGTCGACCGGGCCGCTGTCGCCGTCGGCGACGAGATTCTGCTGACTGACATAGGCGATGTAGGAGGAGTCGTCGTTTTCGGCGAGCAGGTGGTAATAGGGCTGCTCCTTCGCCGGGCGCACCGCCTCCGGGATGGCTTCATACCATTCGTCGCTATTCGAAAAGACCGGGTCCACGTCGAACACGACGCCGCGAAAATCGAACATGCGGTGCCGGACGATATCGCCGGGCGCAAACCGCGCCCGCTCGATGAGCGGCGCTACGACGCTGGCCGACCGTGTGTCGTCATTTGGTGATTCTGATACCATAATGCCAATTTATGACGAAACATCGGCGGTTCAACCCGTTTCGCTGCCGCTTCGGTCGGGTCTGCTGGTCGAATCAGGGAAAAAATGGAGGAGAGTGAGGGATTCGAACCCTCGGTACCCTTGCGGGCACTTCGCATTTCGAGTGCGACGCTTTCGACCACTCAGCCAACTCTCCTCGCTGAGAGGAGTGCCACCTAGCGACGGCCCGCGAGTCTTGCAACCCCATCGTCACAAAATTGCGCGAGCCATTGCCGGACCGCCAAGTTTTCAGGGTTTTTCGGCCTCCCACCAATAGGGTGCGCGCTTGCGATTGCCGGTGACGACCTCGTTCATCGTCAGCGGGTCGTACAGACGTCCGCCGAGCATCACGCGGTGGATACGCTCGGTGTTGCGGATACTCTCCGTCGGATCGGCATCGAGGATGAGAAGGTCGGCGAGCTTGCCCGGCTCGAGCGAGCCGACATCCTTCGCGTAGCCGAGCGACGTTGCAGGCATGATCGTCGCGGCGCGCAGCGCATCGATGTTGCTCCAGCCACCGCGAACGAATGACCAGATTTCCCAATGTGCCCCAAGTCCCGCCTGCTGGCCGTGCGCGCCGATCGAAACCATGCGCCCCGTATCAGCGATTTTTTTGGCCTCGCGCGCGGCATCGTCGTCGACGTAATCGCTCTCGGGGGCAATCACGCGGCGCTTGTTGTCAGCCGCGAGCACGTCCGGCGGTGCGTGCCGCGACAGGATCGGCTGTTTCCACACGTCGGTGTGCGCGCGCCAATAGGGGTCGCCTGCCGGTCCGCCATAGGTGACGACAAGCGTTGGCGTGTAGTCGGTGCTGGTCTGCCCCCAGAGCTGGACGAGATCCTTGTAGAAGATGTTGAGCGGAATATTGTGCTCGACGGTCGTATTGCCGTCCTGGATCAGCGACACGTCCATCGTGTAGAGCGAGCCGCCCTCCGGCACGACGGCCATATTCTCTGCCTGCGCCGCCTTGACGACCATCTGGCGCTGCTCGCGGCGCGGCTGGTTGTAGTTTTTGACGCTATGCGCGCCCTGCGCCTTCAGGCGGCGGACATGCGCGAGCGCATCGTCAAAGCTGTTGATCTCGGCATACACCCCGGCGGACTTCGCGCCATAGATGATCTCGCCGGTCGAAAATATCCGCGGCGCGAGGATGAGTCCTGCGCGCTGCATCTCGGCAGAAACGAAGATTTCCGAGGCGCGCGACGATGGATTGTGGCCCGTCGTCGTGCCCATCGCGAGGTTTGCAATCTCCGACCAATTCTGTTGCGGGACCAGTTCGTCATCGCCGTGCGGGCCGTGGGCGTGGGCGTCGACAAAGCCCGGAACGATGGTCTTGCCCGTCGCGTCGACGGTCGGCGTGCCCGCGGGAATGGTCATCGCGGCGAGTGCGCCGACCGCGACAATCCTGTCGCCGTCGATCAGGATCGCGCCATTCTCGATAATCCCGCCATCGGCGTCTGCCATGGTCAGGATCCTGGCACCGGTGATCGCAACCATGCCCTTCGGCTTGTCGGCCGCGCGGACCATCGCCAGCGACAGACCGTCGGTCGGCGGAGTGAATTTGGGCGTCTTGTCGTCGGTCGGCGCGCTCGCGAACAATTGGCCGAGGTCGGCGCTGAACAGCGTCGGGCCGCGGCTCCAGTGGAGGCGGCGGCCGCCGTTCGACCAATGGATATAGTCGGCGCCGCTTCCGCTCGCGCGCGTGACGGGGAGCGCCCCGCTCTTGGTGCCGAGCGACACATCCTGCCCGCCCGGCATCAGCGGCGTGACATAGGCATCGTAATTCTGGCGGAAGGCAAGGGTGCGGCCGTCGGGCGACACTTCGAAGTCGGTGACAAGCTCGCCATTGGCATGGATGCGCCTGTCCTCGCCGTTGAGGTCGGTGCTGACCAATTGCTGCTTGCCGTCGCCCGATGCGACCATGAAGATGCGGTCATTGCCGGCGCCGAACTGGGGCTTGGCGCCATCGCTGCTGACCCGCACGGGCGCACCACCCGCCGCCGCGACCCGGTAAACACCGGGATCGGCGCTCCAACGGTCCGACGTCAGCCCGCCACCGGCGCGCCGTTCAAACGCAATGGTCTTGCCATCGGGAGAAAAGCGTGGTTCGGCGTAATGGCCGGGAACGCTCGTGACCTTGCGCGACGCCCCGCCACCGGCGTTGACGACATGGACTTCGCCCAGCCCGCTATCGGTCCAGCGAACGAAGGCAATCGAACGCCCGTCGCGCGACCAACTCGGCCATAGTTCGAACGCGTCATCCCTTGCCGACGTCAGGCGCCGCGGCTCGCCGCCGCCCATCGGCTTGACCCACAGCTTGCCGAGCGTTTCGAACACCACCGACCGCCCGTCGGACGACACTTCGGCCCAGCGCGGCATGCGTGTCGTGAAGCTGTCGGGCGCCACCTCGACAGCAGGATGAATGGCGTCGATCACGATGCGGTCGTCGTCGATCGCAAAGGGGATTTCGCGCGCATCGCCGCCCGCAGCGCTAACGCGGCGCAGCTTGCCTCCCGCCCAGAAAAGGATCTCGCGGCTGTCGGGCGTCCACGCCATATTGGGATAGATGCCGGTGACGGCCCAGGTTTCCTGCATGTCCTGGTCGAGCGCGTCGTAAAGCTTGCGCTCGGTTCCCGAGGCGAGGTCTTTCACATAGAGCTTCGAGCGCGTGCCTTCGCGGCGCACGAACGCAAGCGACTTGCCGTCGGGGGCAGGGGTCGGGCGCACCGCCCCGCCATTGCCGGAGGCGACCGTCGCAACCTCGCCGCTCTCAATGTCATAGCGTTCGATGTGGAAGAGGTCGGCGTTGCTGTCCTGCGCATATTCGAAGATCGGCCCCGGCGTGACGTTGCGCGTGTAATAGACGCCCCTGCCATCGGGCGCGAAGACCGGCTCGCCTAGCTCCTTTTGATGTCGCTCGTTGGGTTTCTTGACCAGCGGTACGCCCGCCCCACCCGACACATGATAGAGCCACACTTCGCCGGTCCCGAGCGAACGGGCGGTCGTGAAATGCTTCTTCGCAACGATATACTCGCCGTCGGGACTCCAGCTCGGCTGGTTGAGCAACCGGAAATCTTCCTTGCTGAGCTGGCGCCGGTCGCTCCCGTCGCGGTTCATGATCCAGATATTGTCGCCGCCGCCGGCGTCGGAGACAAAAGCAATGCGCTTGCCGTCCGGCGAAAAGCGTGGCTGATGCTCATAGGCAAGGCCCGCCGCGATGCGCGTCGGCGTTCCACCCTCGATCGGCATCGTATAAATGTCGCCCAGCAAGTCGAAGGCAATGGTACGCCCGTCAGGGGCGACATCGACGTTCATCCAACTGCCTTCGTCCACCGCGATCGGAACCGAGCGCGTCGCCATGCCGGGCGGGGCGTTGACGTCCCATTTTTCGGGCTTTGCTTCGTCTTTCGGAGCGGCCGTCGGCGTAGCCTGTGCCCAAACCGACGTCGATGTTGCCAAGGCCGCCGCAAGGGCGAGGACGAAGCGCGTCATGAAATTATCCCCTGTTGAAATTATGTGCCGACCATATGGCGCGATGCCCGGTATGCAAGCGCCGCCTTTCGATGAAGATGCTGGCCCGGTCGACGGGCGGCTGCTAGCCCTTCCGCGATAACAATCGCGAGGGGAGATGGCGTGCCGCTAACGGGAATTCGCGTACTGGATTTCGGCCGCTACATCGCAGGCCCCTATTGCGCCGCTCTGCTGGCCGATTACGGCGCCGACGTGATCCGGATCGAGGCGCCGGGCGGCAATGACGACCGCTTTACCGTTCCCGTGGCCGACGACGGATCGGGCGCGATGTTCATGCAGATGAACCGCGCCAAGCGCAGCCTGACCCTCAAGATCGGTAGCGCGGAGGGGCGTGAGATCGTGCGGAAGCTGGTCGAGACTGCCGACGTCGTGGTTGCCAACCTTCCACACGAAGCGCTCGTCAAGCTCGACCTCGATTACGCGAGCCTGTCGGTGATCAATCCGCGCGTCATCCTTGCGACGGCATCGGCGTTCGGGAGCACTGGTCCGCTGTCGGGCCACGTCGGTTTCGACGCCGTCGGACAAGCGATGTCGGGCACCGTCCACCTGACCGGCGAGCCCGACCAGCCCTACCGCGCGCAGGTCAATTTCGTCGATTTCGCAACCGCGCTCCATTGCGTTTTCGGCGTCATGCTCGCACTGCGCGAGCGCGATGCGACGGGGAAGGGGCAGTGCGTTTCGGGGTCGCTGCTCGGCACGGCGCTCGCACTGTCGAACGCTCTGACCATCGACCATGCGCTCAACGGTATCGAGCGTCAGCCGATGGGAAACCGTGGGTTCAGCTCGGGTCCGACCGATTTGTTTCGGACACGCGATGGATGGATCGTGACGCAGATCGTCGGCGCATCGATATTTGCGCGCTGGGCGAACTGCGTCGGCCGTCCCGAATTGATCGACGATCCGCGTTTCGCGAGCGACATATTGCGTGGCGACAATGGCGCCGAGCTGAGCGCCATCATGCAGGACTGGTGCGCCGAACGGTCGCGCGACGCGGCGCTATCCGAATTGGCGGACGCCCGCGTTCCTGTCGCGCCGGTGTTGAAAGCGAGCGAAGCGCTCGCCGAGCCGCAAGTCGCGGCGATGGGCCTTGTCGAACCGATGGCCTATCCGGGCGCTCCCGCCGCGGCGCCCGTCATCCGGGCGCCGATTGCCTTGTCGGCGGTCGACAAGGCAGCGCCGCAGCGCGCTCCGACGGTCGGCGAACACAGCAACGCCATCCTTTCCGATCTTGGCTATGGCGCGAAGGAAATTGCAGCTTTGCGCGCCAAAAACATAATTTGAGCATCGGGCGGTGGACGCCGTAACGCGGCGCACCTAAGTTGCGAACAACAACCTAATCCCTCCCGTCAAGCAACAAGGAACCCCCGATGACCGACCAGAGCGAATATGTGCCGCCGAAGATCTGGACCTGGGACAAGGAAAGCGGGGGACGCTTCGCCAATATCAACCGGCCGATCGCGGGGCCGACGCACGAGAAGGAGCTTCCGGTCGGCAAGCACCCGCTCCAGCTCTATTCGCTCGGTACGCCCAATGGCGTGAAGGTGACGGTGATGCTCGAGGAACTGCTCGCCGCGGGCCACTCGGGCGCCGAATATGACGCGTGGCTGATCAACATCGGCGAGGGCGACCAGTTTTCGAGCGGTTATGTCGCGATCAACCCGAACAGCAAGATCCCTGTGCTCGTCGACCGCAGCAGCCCCGAACCGATCCGCATCTTCGAATCGGGCGCAATCCTGATCCATCTCGCCGAGAAGTTCGGCGCCTTCCTGCCGACCGACACTGCAAAGCGCGCCGAAACGCTGTCGTGGCTGATGTGGCAGATGGGGAGCACACCGTTCCTCGGCGGCGGTTTCGGGCATTTCTATGCCTATGCGCCGTACAAGATGGAATATCCCATCAATCGTTATGCGATGGAGGTGAAGCGCCAGCTCGACGTCCTCGATCGCCGCCTCGCCGAAACCGAATTTCTGGCGGGCAACGGTTATACAATTGCAGATATGGCCGTGTGGCCCTGGTATGGCGCGCTCGCCAAGGGACTCGTCTATGATGCAGGCGAGTTTTTGCAGGTGAACGAGTATAAGAATGTGCAGCGCTGGACCGATCAGATCGCGAAACGCCCTGCGGTCAGGCGCGGGCGCATGGTCAACCGGGTGACCGGCGATCCGGCGAGCCAGTTGCACGAGCGGCACGACGCATCCGATTTTGAATTGCGCACCGCCGACAAATTGCAAGACGAGCCTGCCGCGGGCTGATTATGCGCATAACCCGCGTCCGCCGGGGCAGGCGCGCGCAAGGCGGCGTTAGGAAAACCCGTTCGCCACGGGTTTTCCGTCGCCGGTCGCGGCCCGAAAAGCCGTAAAATACGCAAAATTAAGTGCGCCGATCATCGACGGCGGCTTCACCGATGCCGGTCCATCATCGGGGCATGACAGTTCACACCCCCTTGGTTTCGGCGGCTTGGCGGTTCGGTCGATTCGCGCGCCGCCTCGCCGGGTCGCAGCGGGCAGCGGCGATTGTCGAGATGGCGATCGTACTTCCGTTGCTGCTCGCACTAGCGTTGGGCATATTGGTCTATGGCCAGTATTTCCTGCTCGCGCACAGCGTCCAGCAGGCGGCGAATGACGGCGCGCGTGCCGCAATCGTCGGCCTCGATGCGGAAGATCGCCGGGTCATCGCCGAACGCGCGGTCGACCGGAGCATGGGCGGCGTGGAAAGCTATACGCCGACCGCGCGGGCAGTCGCGGTGAGCGAGACGACCGACGCGGTGACGGTGGCGGTGAGCTTCACCGTCCCCGAGGACAGCTTCCTCCGCTCCGCCTTTGTCCCGTCGCCCGGCAATGTCATCACGGCGCGGGCGACCTTCGAGCTTCCGGTCGACTGATGGCAGCGCGGGGCCCCTCGTTCGGCCGCGACGCGCGCGCCGGTGTGAGCATCATGACGGCGTTCGGGCTGACGATGCTGATCGGATCGGCCGCGCTCGCGGTCGATGTGGGATCGCTCTATCTCGACCGCCGCAAGCTCCAGGGGATTGCCGACGCCGCGGCGCTGGCCGCCGCCGGACGGCCGGGGGAGGAGCGTGAAGCGGCGGAACGCATCATCGCCGCGAACTGCAATTGCAACATCGCCATCGCCGTGCTCTCGGCCGGCACCTATACCGCTGATCCCGCCATCGCTGCCGAAGAGCGGTTCGCCTTTGGCGGAACATCGCCGAACGCCGTGCGGATCAAGCTGGTGCGCAACCGTCCGCTCTTCTTCGGGCGGTTCCTGTCCCGAAAGGACAGCAGCGTGATTGGTGCGACCGCTACGGCGGCGCGCCGGGGTTATGCCGCCTTTTCTCTCGGCTCGCGCGTTGCGGCGGTCCGTGGCGGCATCCCGAATGCCTTGCTGTCGGTGCTGACGGGGAGCGAAGTCAACCTGTCGGTCATGGACTATGAGGCGCTGGCGAACACCGACATCGACCTGCTCGCCTTTTCCGACGCGTTGCGAACCGACCTCGATGCGGAGATACTGACCTTTGGGCAGACTCTCGACAGCCAGGTCAGCCTGCCGCAGATCCTATCGGCGCTCGCGCGGTCGACCGACGGGCGCGGGGCGGCGGCGCTCGAACGGATGGCCTCGCGCGCGCTGCCGCGGACTCTCGTGCCATCACACGCAATCGACCTTGGCCCGCGTTCGTCGACGATCCGCATCGACCCGGCCAATCCCGTCAAGGTGAACGCGCTCAGCCTGCTACGCACGATGCTGTTCCTCGGCAACGCGAACCGGTAACTCGACCTGTCGATTGCGAGCGATCTTCCCGGCGGGTCGGGGATCGACGTAGCGCTGCTGATCGGCGAGCCGCCCGCACAATCGCCGCTGATCGCGGTGACCGGCACGAATGACGTCATAGTCCGCACCGCGCAGGTCCGGCTGAAAATCGATGCTGCGGTCCGCACGCCCGTTGCGCAGGTGCAAATACCCGTGGTTGCCGAACTCGGATCGGCTTCAGCGCGGATTACGGACTTCGATTGCAGGCCGCACAGCAGCACGGCGGTGGCGCTGGGCGTGAAAACATCGCCCGCAACACTCGCCATCGGAACGGTCGACGACAGCGATTTCCAGAATATGCAGCGCCCGCTCGACGTGCGCGCGGCAAGACTGCTGCGTCTGCCGCTGGCCTATGTCGAGGGAGAAGCCGAACTGGTCATGTCGGATCTTGCCGAAAAGCCTGCCGGCTTTTCGCGCGCCGACATCGATGCGGGCACTGTGAAAAGGGTCGAAAGCACCGGACTGGCCGCCGGTGCCGCCAAATCGCTGGCCGACCGAATGGAGCTGAAAGCCCATATCCTCGGCATCGGCGTCAATGCGAAGGCGCTGACGGCGCTCGTCGGCGAGACGGTGGGAATCGCCGCACCGGCCATCGACGGGGTTATCGAAGGTCTGACAGGCGCGCTGGGCGTCCACATCGGAGAGGCGGATGCGCGCGTCAATGCGCTGCGATGCGGAAAGGCGCGGCTGGTGTGACCGGTTCGGCGCCACAACGGACAGGAATTGCGGCCTTTCGGAGCGTCGCTTGCCCATAAGAATAGGGAAGGGGCAGACGACTGGAGCATCCGATGGCGAGGACGCCGCAACCACAGCGTGTATCGGCAGCAAATTTCATACGCGGTTTTGCGAGCTGGCGGGTGCGAGCCGCGCGCAATCCCGTGGTGGTGACGCATCACGGAAAGGATGCGCACGTCCTTATCTCCCTCGACGACTATCGGAGACTTGACGGCCCTGAGCCGGACGCGCCCGGTCACTCGCTCGAAGTCTCGCAGGCGCGTCTGGTCGAATCGATCCGCGATGCGGTCATCCTTGTCGATCGGCAACGGCGCCTGGTCGCCATCAACCCGGCTGCGGCAGACATGCTGGAACTGTCCGCCGCTGCCGTAAGCGGTGAACCGTTGGAGTTGGTGGTGCCGCGTGTAACAGAAAACCCGCTCTATCCGCATCTCTTGCGCCTGCTTGACCATCGCGCGCGCTTCTCGGGCAACATCGCTGCGCTGACGCGGCCCCGCCAGTGGCTGCATGTCGATCTGGTCCCCGTGCCGATCGGAGGGGCGATCATCCTGCGTGACGTCACGGCGTCAATCGACGCGGCGGCCTCCAGCGACCGCGGACAGGCGACAATGCGCGCCCTCGACGCCGACGGCACGATCGGGCACGCGCGCCTGTCGGTACGCGAAATGATCGAGGCGGCAAATGATTGTCTGGTGGCGATGGTCGGATCGGACGCCGCGGCGATCCGCCGGGTGCGCTTCTCGGCCTTGCTCGCAAATGGACATCGGCATGGATTCATCGACGCGCTCGAATCGGTTTTCCGGTCAGGCGAGCCAGCATGCGTCGCATCCGAATTGATTACGCGGGGGGGAGGGTGCGTTCCCGTGCGCCTCTCCATCGCCGAACTGCGTGGCGCCCACGCCAGCGAGGGGGCTGTCGTTCTGGTAAGCCGGCACGGAGACGCGTAGCGATTGGCGAGGCGCTCGTTACCGTCGCCGTAGCGTCACCCCAAATCCCAAGCCTGGACTCACGCAAAACTGCGCCGCGCGGCACTGGACAAGGCCGCTTTGGCGGCGCAATCTGTTCGCGAAACCCGGTTGCAATCCGGAACCTACCGTTTACGTAAACGTGAGTTGAGACTATAAGGGCGTCTCAGCCCAAGGGAGATTCGTCATGGACATGGAGTTCAGCCCCGAAGACCTCGCCTTCCAGAAGGAAGTGCGCGACTTCATCGCCGAAAACTACCCCGCCGAACTGCGCGGGAAGCAGGATGAAGGCGAGGAATTGTCCAAGGAGGACTTTCTGGCGTGGCACAAGGTCCTCTACGAAAAAGGCTGGGTCGCGCCCGCGTGGCCCGTCGAATATGGCGGCACCGGCTGGACGCCGACGCAACGCTTCATTTTCTCGGAAGAAACCGCGCGCGCCGATTGCATCCGGCTGCTGCCTTTCGGCCTGTCGATGGTCGGACCGGTTATCTACACCTTTGGCACGCCCGAACAGAAAGCCTATTTCCTGCCCCGCATCCTGTCAGGAGAGGATTGGTGGTGTCAGGGCTATTCGGAGCCGGGCGCAGGCTCCGACCTCGCGTCGCTGCGGACGACCGCGGTGCGCGATGGTGACGATTATATCGTAAACGGACAAAAGACGTGGACGACGCTGGCGCAGCACGCCGACTGGGGCTTTTTTCTCGTGCGCACCGACAAGGAAGCCAAGGCGCAGGAAGGTATTTCCTTCCTTCTCATCGACATGAAATCGCCGGGTATCACCGTGCGCCCGATCATCACGCTCGGCGGCGAGCATGAGGTGAACGAGGTTTGGCTCGAGGATGTGCGCGTGCCTGTGTCGCAGCGCGTCCATGAAGAGAATAAAGGTTGGACCTGCGCGAAATTCCTGCTCGCGCACGAACGCACCGGTATCGCGGGCGTCGCGGCGTCGAAACGCGGGGTCGAAAAGGTCAAGGCGATCGCCCGCACCGAAGTCGACGGCGACAAGCCGCTACTCGCCAATCCTTTCTTCAAGCGCAAGGTTGCCGAGCTGGAGGTCGATCTGACCGCGCTCGAATTCACCGAGCTGCGCAGCCTCGCCGGACCGAACGCGGGCAAGGGGCCGGGACCCGAGTCGAGCCTGCTCAAGATCAAGGGCAGCGAAATCCAGCAGCGGTTGACCGAGCTGACGCTTGAGGCCGTGGGCCATTATGGCGCACCCTATTTCCGCGGCTTCGGTGAAGGCGATAACGAGCATCCGATCGGCCCCGACTATGCGCACCGCGCGGCGCCGACCTATTTCAATGTCCGCAAGACGACCATCTATGGCGGGTCCAACGAAATTCAGCGCAACATCATCGCGAAGATGGTTTTGGGTCTCTGATATTATAATCGACGTCATCCCGGCGAAGACCGGGATCTCGCCCTTTCGCCATAATGCAGCGGTGGGATCCCGGCCTTCGCCGGGATGACGAAGAAATCGAGGATAGTTTAATGGATTTCACCTACACCGAAACGCAGGACATGGTCCGCGACACGCTGGCGCGCTTTCTGGCCGACACCTACGATTTCGACACGCGCCAGAAGTTCATCGACAGCGAAACGGGGCGCGACCCTGCGATCTGGACCGCATTGGCGCAGGAGCTCGGCATGCTGGGTGCAGCCTTTGGCGAGGAGCATGGCGGCCTTGGCGGCGGCGCGCTCGAAAATGCGATTGTGATGGAAGAAATGGGCAAGGTCATCGCGATCGAGCCCTATGTTCCGACGGTCGTCATCGCGGGCGGCGCGCTGAAGACCGTTGGCGGCGCGCAGGCCGACGCGATGATTCCCGAAATCATCATGGGCAATGCGATCATCGCCTTTGCCTATGCCGAGCCGCAAGGCCGCTACGATCTCGCCAACCTGCGGACCACCGCCAAGAAGGACGGGAGCGGTTACGTGCTGAGCGGGCACAAAAGCGTCGTTTACGCCGCACCCTGGGCCACACACCTGCTCGTCACTGCACGGACAGGCGGCGGACAGCGCGAAGCCGAGGGCGTATCGCTGTTCCTGATCGACGCAAACCTGCCGGGGATCGTCCGCCGTGACTATCCGACCGTCGACGGCAATCGCGCCTCCGAAATCTATTTCGAAAATGTCGCCATTCCCGGTGATGCGCTGCTCGGCGGCGAAGGAGCGGGGCTCGCCCTGGTCGAGCAGATCGTCGACGAAGCCACTGTCGCCACCTGTGCCGAGGCGACGGGCGTGATGCAGAAGCTGCACGAAGGCACGCTCGAATATACGCAGCAGCGCAAGCAGTTCGGCGTGCCCATTGCGAAGTTCCAGGTGCTCCAGCACCGTATGGTCGACATGTTCATGGAGGTCGAACAGGCGCGTTCGATGACCATCATGGGGACGCTGAAGCTCGACCTGCCCGCAGACGAGCGCAAGGCGGCGGTGTCGGCGTGCAAGGCGAAAGTCAGTCGCGGGGCGAAATTCGTCGGGCAGAATGCGATCCAGACACATGGCGGCATCGGCATCACGCAGGAGCTTGCTATCGGCCATTATTTCAAACGCGCGACCATGATCGAGGGCCAGTTCGGCAGCGCCGATTATCACATGGACCGGTTCGAGCGGTTGACGCTCGCAGACTGACCGTGCCTCGACGCTCGGCGTTGCCGTCAATAGGCGATGTCGACCGCGACGCGTAGCGTGCGGGGGCGCAGGGGGGTCAGAAACCCGGCGCTCCCTTCGAGAAAGGGCGTACCGAGCGCGAAACGGTTTCCGCGAGCATCGAACAGGTTCGTAAGCGTCAACGATAGTCCACGCCGCTCGTCGCCAAGCCGCATGGCGAGCCCCGTGTCGACATAGTCGCCCTGGCCCTCGCCGAGGATCGGACCGATTCCCAATCGCGACGGGCCAACGTAATTGGCCCAACCGTTCACACGGAAATCGCGATCGCCGAGCTGCATGACATAGGTTATCGAACCGCGCGCTGCATGGCTTGCGACATTCGGTATGCGGCCCAATCGCGCGGGCGCGGCGGCGAATATCGGCAGAATCTGCGGTGCCAGCTCATCGACCTTGCTGTGGTTGTAAACGCCGCCGAGCTCGAAAGTGAGGGCCGATGAGGCGCGCAGTGTCAGTGCCCCCGTAACGCTGGTAATCCGGCCATCGCCAATGTTCGCGGTCGTCGGAAAACCGTTGCTGTCGATAAAATCGGCCTGAATATCGCGCCAGCGACTGTGCGATACCGCGACATTGGCATCGACGATACTGTTGCGCTTGTCGCCGAACCGCATACCGGCTTCCCATGTGCGCACCTGATCGTTGCGAAAGTGCCGCACGAAATCGCCGTCGATCGCAAGACCGCCGGGGCGAAACCCCTCCTGGTAGCGCGCATAGAGTTTCACATTGTCGAGCGGCGTCGCGAGGATCGAAAGCGACGGGAGCAGGTCGGTCTCGCGCCGGCTCGCCGTCGTCGCCTCGCCCGCCAGTTTTACCGCGAAAGGAACATCCTCCGCGCTTCCGCCGAGCCGCATGTGCGAAAGCCGCGCGCCGCCCGACAGGATGACGTCGCGAACCAGTTCGACGTTCGCTTCGGCATAGCCGGTGAATTCGGTGATGTCGTTCTGCACGCCTGGCAATGTGGTGCGCAGGCCGCCAAAGCCATACTCACGCCTCTGGGCCGTACGATTGTCGATGAAGCTTGCGCCGAGCACCCAACCCCAGCCATCGTGAAAGGGCCGGGACAACCGGTTTTCGTTGACAATCATCGTCGTCCGGTTGCGTTGGTCGAGCACGCGGGGACGGTCGGCGAAGGCGTCGATGACCGCCGGAGCGAAAAGGCGATCGACGTCGACCGTACCGGCAACGCCGTTGGGCAAACTCGCGTCGAAACGCTCGGCCAGTCGGTGGCGCACATAGGCATTCGACGATTGAAAGCGCAGACTGCCCCAGTCCTTTGCAAGAACGACCGTGCCCATCGCATAACGCGCCTTTGCATTCTGCTGCACCAGCGAATGACGCATCAAAGGCGGTGCATCCTTGTCGGCATATTGCGCATCGTCGGAGGTGATCGCCTGATAGACGCCCCCGACGTCAACGGTCCAATCGTCCCCTGCATCGATCCTAAAGACGCCGCGTCCGCCGCGGATGTGTACGCGATTGACGTCGTCCTGCCCACGCAGCGGATTGTCGATATAACCGCCCTCGCTGATCATATAGCCGACGAGCCGCAGGGCATGACCGCCATCGCCGACGGGCAGGTTGACGATCCCGGCTATGTCGCCGCCGGGTTCGCCGTGCTGCGTCAGCGTCAAGCCTCCGATCGCCTGCAACGTCATCGCGTGCGCATCCGGCGCTTTGGGCACGGCGCGAATGATCCCCCCAAGCGATCCGGCGCCATAGAGCGTGCCTTGCGGGCCTTCGAGAACCTCGACACCGTCAATGTCGTAAAGGCGCAGGTCGGGGTCCGGCGCGTTATAGCTGATCCGGATGTCGCCCAGATACTGGCCAACCGTCGCCTGCGTCGGTCCGGTAAAACTCGAATCGGCGATCCCCCGGATGAACAGCTTGTTGCGCCCCGATCCCAAATGGGTCGAGGAGACGGTTGCGACGCGTGACAGGATCGAATCGGTGCCACGCTCGCCACCAAACGCCAAATCGCCGCCATCCAGTAGGGTGGCGACGCCCGCAAATTGCGAATAGGGCAGTTCGGTCTTGGTGGCGTTGACGATGATTTCGTCCTCGGGCGCCGCGACAAGGAAATCGTCGGGAGCGCGAGCGCGTGGTTGCGGCGGCTGTCGTGGTGGGGCCGCCGCGCGATGGGATACGCGCTGGACCGACGGTTGCCGCTCGATGCGCCAACTGGTCGCACTCACGCGGACCGCGCGCGTTCCGGTTCCCGCGAGCATCCGCCGTATCGCTTCATCGACACCCATGCGGCCGCGCACCGGCTTGACCCGCGTCGCCCAAAGCTGTGCATCGGCAACGCTGATGCTCACGCCCGCCTGCCGGCTGAGGAGAGGGAGGGCGCTGGACAGACGGCCGCCCGGAACGTCGTAGCGACTTTCCTCGGCCGCCATCACCTGCGCCGGCGTGCCCAGCGTCGCGATCGCCAGAACGATCGAAAGGCCACGCTCGCCGGTCAGCGCGCAAGCTCCCAGCCATCGCCCTTTTTACGCGCGCGCGTGCCGGAAAGCGCCGCCAGATCGGCGATCGTGCGTGCACGGTCGGAATCGATGATCAACGCGCCGCGGAACGACAGATCGGCAGCATCCGGCGCAACCGTGACCTGCATTCCGGCGGTGCGCGCCAGATCCTCCGCGACAACCGCCAACGGCGTATCGTTATAGACCAGCAAGCCGTTCCGCCACCCGCCGACGGTCGCCGTGTCGACCGACCGCACGACCGGCGCATCGGAGTCGCCATCGCCGACATAAAGACCCTGACCGGCGGTCAAGCGAACATTCTGACGGTCCGGATTATAAGCGACCACGCCCTCGGACACCGCCACCGAGGTCCGCTTGCGGCCCCGAACGACGTTGAAAGCCGTACCGAGGTCGACGATTTTCGCCTCGCCGGCCTCCACCACGAAAGGCGCATCGTCGCGATGAACCACATGGAACATCGCCTCGCCCGATTCGAGGCGGGCAAAACGCGGCCGGTCTTCGTCGAGCTCGATGATCGAGGCGCCGTTGAGTTCGATCCGCGAACCGTCAGCGAGTTCGATTGCGCGATGTTCGCCGGCGGCGGTCTGGATACGGCCGGTGTCGCCGAAAAAGGCAGGACCATTCACGCCGACGACGAGGGCAAGCGCTGCAGCGACGGCGCCTCCAAACCACGCGCGCCGCGACAACCGCCGCCGCTGCTCGGGCGCGGGCACGAATACCGTTTTGCGGACCGGCGGCAGACTGTCGAGATCCTCGTCGAGGCTGGCGACCGCATCGTAAACGGCGCTATGTTCGGGATCCTCGGCAAGCCAATTGGCGAAGTCGTCCCAGTCGGCGAAAGCCGGATCGCGCTGGCGGATAACCCAGTCGATCGCCTGCGCTTCGGCGGCGTGCTGCTTGTCAGGACGCATCGAATTGCCTCCGGAGCGTGGTGAGCGCGGCATAGACTTTACGCAAATCGGCTTCGACAGTGCTCAGGCTGACACCCAGTTCGATAGCGATGTCGCGCTGCGCCACCCCGTCAACCCGAAACCGCCGAAATGCGCGCGCAGGCCGTTCGCCGGTCGCGTCGATTGCCTGCTCGACCTGCACAAGCTGTTCGCGAGAAATGAGCGCGTTTTCGGTCGACGGACGTTGCCTCGGCTGCGTCTCGCTCCAGTCGTGGTCGCGTTTTTCGCGTTGGCGGCTCGACCGGTAGCGGTCGAGCATCAGATTGTTGGCCGCGCGCATGATATAGGGCAGGGGATCGCCAATGGGGCCGATCTGTCGTTCGGTCAGCCGCATCCACAAATCCTGAAAAATATCCTCGGCAGCATCCCCCGCACCGCGAAGTTCCAGGAAACGGACAATGCGCGCGCGTTCGGCCAGCAAAATCGCTTCGATGCCCTGGACGGCGTCGGTCTGCTCCCTAGCGTCGGTCATGAAGTTCTTGTTTCGGAACGCCGTCTTTTGCTGGTCGGTGCTGCCCCCGCGCGCACCAAAGGGTCCCCTGTTCGCGGCGTCATATAGCGCCAAAACACGTCCGCGCAACCATGGTTCATATGGGCGCCCTTGGCGGGGGAGGGTTGCGGTTGCGAACATCGGTTCCTTCTTCGTTGGCGCCAAGGCAAGGGGGAAGCAGACAGGGAGGGTGCTTCCCCCTTGCAGCGGAGTCGGTCAGGGGGGCTAGAGACCGACCCGCAGGCTCGCACGGAACGCCCAGCCAACATGGCTTTGCTGTTCCTCCGCAGACACTTCGGCGCCGACCTGGAAGGCCGAATTGCCAGCGATGCCGCGAAGGCGGCCGACCCAACCGCTCGTGCGCTCCTCTGGGGTAAGGGTGAACGGCGTGCCGTTCTTGAACGACGCCACGGTGGCGCCGAGCTGACCGCTGACGATTTCGCGGCGGCCGGCTTCGAGTTCGAAGCGCGTCCAGCCCGAATAGGCATCATAACCGCCGAAATCGAGGCCGACGGCAACGGTGCCCGTCACGGCAAGCTCGTCGCTGCTGCGGCCAAGGACCGTCAGGTCGAGCGCGTCGCCACCACCCGTTTCCTGATAGCCGTCCTCTTTGAGCTTGTAATAATCGACGGCCAGGGTGGGACGGAGCGAGATCATGCCCTTGCCGCGCATGTCATAAGCCACGGCGCCCGATGCAGACCACAGCGTCGCATCCCATTTGCCACGCATCGTTTCTTCGATGTCTTCGGCACCCGCTTCGGCCGTGAATATGCGCGTTCCCTTCATCTTGACCGGCGCGCCCGAAACGCGGGCGTTGGCCATGAACTTGTCGGACCGCAGGCGCCAGTGGAGGGCGCCTTCGAACTGGCTGGTGCTCACCTCATTGGCATTGCTGCCGTTGCTGTCCTTGCCGCTGAGATAGGCGATCGAGCCGCCAAAGTTGCCGAGGTCGCTCTTGATCTCGGCCCCCATCGAAATACCCCAGCCGCTGACATCATAGCTGGCGGTATCGCCGACGCTCTTCGACGTGCCCCAGACGGCCTGGTTGACCCAATAGCCCCACTTCCCCTCGTCCTGGTACAGGGCGTTCGGGTCCTGAAGGTAGCGGGCAAGCGCGCGCGAACCGGTCGTGACGGTTTCGAACACGCCGCCTTCATGTTCGGGGAGCATCTGACCCAGCTGATTGCGGAAATGGTCGCCGTCGGCGATGTCGAGAAACACGTCCTCGATGTCTTCATCCTTGGCCACTGCGGCAAGAACGGCGCCAAATGCGCTCGCTTCCGACCGGTTGAGGCCAAGTTCGGACACTTCCTTGCGCGCGACATTTACGATCAGCTGGTTCGCGTTCGACGACAGCGTCCCCTTGTAAAGGAACGGAAGCAGGGTCGACGACGCGGTCAGATTGTTTGCGCCGGTCAGCGTTCCCGCGGTCAGAACGACATGCTGCCCTTCGGCCTGTGCAAGGCTCGACAGCTTCAGAATGAGCTTGGAATCGGCGGCAAAGCTCGCATTGCCGGTAACCTGCAGCGCCGTGCTCGACCCGCCGCCCAGCGTGACACCGAGGGAGCCCTTGTCGGTGACGGCAAGCGAAGAGATGGTGCCGCTGCCAATGACGTCGAACGTGCCGCCGCCAACCGAGACCGCGAGTCCTTGCGAATTGACGAGTCCTGCCGAAAAGACCGCAGTTCCGCCGATCGTAAGCGTGTCGGCGCCGCCGCCGAAATCGGCCGTGCCATTGAACACCGACGAACCAGCCAGGGTCATCGTGTCGTTACCGGCACCAAAGCGCGCGGTACCGGAATAAACGGCATCGCCCGACAGGGCGAGGCGGTTGTTCCCGGCGCCGAAATAGGTCGTGCCCTTCACGCTGCCGTCGGCAATGTCGAACAGATCGTCGCCGCCGCCGAAGCGCACGTCGCCGACGATCGACGGGGCGGCAACCCCCGAGGCGACCGCAGTTTGCTTCACCGTCGTTCCGCCGTTGTTTGCCGACAGATCGATCGCGATGTTGCGATCTGACGTTCCCGTGGCGCCCGTTGCGCTGATCGTACCGCTGTTCTCGATCAGGTCGAGCGTACCCGACAGGTCGACGATGCCGCGCGCCGTCCCGTTGGCCCCCGTCGTCTTGGCGGCGATCGTTCCGCTGTTGCGAATGAAGGGGAGGTTGGCGCCCGTGTCGACCAGCACCGCCGTCGCGACCGCGGTGGCAACATTCTCGGTCGTCGTGGCCTCGATCTTGCCTGCATTGCGCAGTTCGGGCGTCGTCGCACCCGCGCCGAATCGAATTGCCGTCGCAGCCATGTCGCGTGACAAGGCGACGACCGAACCGGTGCCGCCAATGCCAATACCGCCAGCGATGGTCACGTTGCCCCCCATGCCGCCGATCTGCATCCCGTTGCCGGTTTTGCCGGAATAAAGACCGCTGCCGAGGATCGAGCCGTCGATGATGACGCCAAGCCCGGTTCCGGTGCCTGCCACGGGTCCGATGGTGACATCTTGCGTTGCCGACCCGATACGGACAGCGGCGGCCGAGCCATAGGATCGGATCGCTGCCGACCCCTCCTTGCTGTCCTCGATGCCGTCCTTATCCTCGTCCTTGTCGTCCGGGTTGGTATCCTTGGGCGGTACTGCAAAAACGATCCCGCCCGTCACATTGCCCTCGATCGACAGCGCCGGACCGCCGATCAGCAGATCGTCGGCGTCGAGTTTGCTCGGATCGGCAGGTGCAGTGGTGTGGCGATAGCCGGTGGCCGAGAGGTTGCCCTGCACGACAAGCGCGCCGGTGATATTTCCGGCAAGCCGCGCCGCCACCGCGTCAACACCGACCGCAGTGATCGTTCCCGCAAGGCGGACATTGCCGGTAACATCCTGCAACCCGACACCGAGCGCACGGTCGCCGAGCACCGAAATGGTGCCATCATTCGTGAAATTGCCCGTCAACGGCCCGCCCAGGCGAATGCCCGCCGAATCATTGCCGCGGATGGTGATTTCGCCACTATTGACGATATTGCCGGTAAAGGCGCCGCCTGTGGCAATGCCGGTCCGGCCCGTCCCGATCGCAAATGGGCCGTCGAGGTCGCCGTCCTTGTCGATGTCGGTCGGATTATAGACTTCGTCGATGATGATCTTGCCAGTCGCGCCGTTTGTGATCGCGCCGACCGTTCCCGCACCCGCGGAAATGCCAGTCGCGCCATCGGCGTTCGTGATCTGGATCGTGCCTTCGTTGACGACCTTGTGGTTGCTGTCGATCGTCACGGCGGTGCCGCTGGTCGGCTTGATCGAGCCGGCCGACGTGATCTTGATGTCGTCGGGGCCGCCCGATTTGACGGTCGACGTGCGGACCGGTGCGGTCGTCGCCGTCGTGATCGTCGTTTCAGCGTGAAGCGGCGTCGAAACAATCGCGGCCAGGCAGGTGGAGGCCAGCAGGGTTTTGCGCATCGGGTTCCTCTTGTGAATGTCGCTCGGGACGTATTCCCTTGAACATCCACAAGACGGAGCCGGTCGGCGGCAGCCTTGAAAAAATCTTGGCACTTGTTTGACCGCAAGAAGCGGGGCGCGATGTCACGGGCAGGACCCTATTTGTCGGCGCCGTGTTTTCGCCAGGACAAGGACAGGCCGATATGTTTCCCGCCAGTGTATTTGCCGATGCCCAAGCGCTCGATATGAAGGCGATGGCGCACGACCTCAACGAACAGGGTTGGCACGTCGTGCCGAAGTTGCTGTCCCCCGAACAATGCGCCGCGCTTCGCCACAATTATCGCTGCGACGATCGTTACCGTAGCACAGTGATCATGCAGCGCCATGGATTCGGCCGGGGCGAATATCGCTACTTTCGCTATCCACTGCCCGATCCGATCGCGCAGCTACGCACTCGCTATTACGTCCCGCTGGCAGGGCTCGCAAACGAGTGGATGCAGCGCACGGGCAAGGAGCAGGCCTACCCCGCCGATCACGCCACCTTTATCGAACAATGCCATGCGCGCGGGCAACAGCGGCCGACGCCGCTCATCCTCCGCTACCGTACCGGCGACTTCAACTGTCTGCATCAGGATCTTTATGGCGAGGTGCATTTCCCCTTTCAGATGGCGATATTGCTGTCTGAACCCGGATACGACTTCCAGGGCGGCGATTTCGTGATCACCGAACAGCGCCCGCGCATGCAGTCCCGCGCGCATGTCGTTCCGATGGGCATCGGCGACGCGGTGATTTTCGCGGTGAACGAAGCGCCACGGGACGGGACGCGCGGCACATACCGCGTAAAACTGCGTCACGGCGTCAGCGCCGTCCGATCGGGCGAGCGCTTCACGCTCGGCATCATCTTCCACGACGCGAGTTGATCGAGGCAGGTCGATGGCGGACAGGGTGGTTTTAAGAAACTAACCCTATGTATTTGATATGTTTTTTCAAATACTTGTCATTGAGTTCCGGTCCCACACGGTGCTCCCCGTGCGTCTGAAAACATGATTCAGCCCGTAGAACCTCTATGCCATTTTACCCGATTTTTGTCGATCATTTTCGAGGCTACGCCAGAGGGCCGAATCGATACTGTCCAGGAGCCACTCGGGAAAACAATGCTCAGCCCGGCCTGCGCCTCACCTCAGCCATACCACTTCGAATTTGCGATGCCCAAAGTGGTCATTCGATTGCACGCAAACAGTGGCCGCTCGATTTGACCTAAGCTGGTCGACGTGCGTCGACGAAGGCGGTTGCAGGACTATCGCAGCCACCGTGAGCCGCACTTTGCCGAGGCATTAGGCTCCTGATTTCCAGCCGGACGCAGTGACACTGTTAGTTTGATGGAAATGCTTCACACGCATAGCAAAAGATCGAAAATCCGAATTCTCAACGGTAAGCCGATTGAAAGTTTCCCAGTCAACCTGTTCGTTTAAACGGGCCGGGATAAGGACTTGGCTGTCGGAAGGATCATCCAAATCCAGCCGCACCACCCCAATTCCGTGAAGTCCGTGGAGCATCCGAAGTTCTTCCATGATCTTGCCATCAACCTGAGCGGCCACCAGATAGCCGAAATTGGCCCAGGATGAGTTGGAGACAGTCTGAAAGAAGGCTTCCCGAACATTGGATCGGTTCAGAACGACTTTTACTTCAATAGAATACAAATAAGCCTTCTCAGCTCCGGTCAAATTTACAAGAGAGAGAACTTCCGCATCTAGACCTTCGATCAGGCTTTCCATTGCGCATAAATCTGGAAACAACCATTTATTGCCGTTCATTCCCTTCTTATTGGATGCGGTCTTTTCATCTACTCTAACTGCGAACGCTCTAAATTCAGACTGTAGAAAATCCATTACTGGCTGATAGATCGAGTGTTCTGAAGGTAGCGGCGATATGCGGTTATTTTGTTTCAATGAAAGGGGTGGCGTCTCTGCTTCCACAACCGCTTGCTCATCTGATTTATCACTCCAATAATAAAGCCTGGGCCTGTCAGCCGTAGTTCGGAGTTGGGAATGCCTTTTTTCCCACGCTGGCCGGTTGGCACCAATTTCCGCAACGAGTTGGTTGCGAAGCATGGCTTCGGTAGCGAAGCCCGACCTTCGTTTTTTTTGAGCACAGGCGTCGGGATATGTAATCATCAACCACTCGGCGAGATCTCTCGCTTTAAACTGCTCACCGGGGCTATCGGAGAGTTTTTCGATGACTGCTTCTCGAAGCTTCATAAATCTCCCCTCTTGAAAGCAATGCTAAACGGTCGTGACGTAGATGCAACCTTAGGAGGTCAGGCTAATTCCAAAGCGTTTAGTGTAGCGCAAGATTCGTCTATTGCAGCCACCTTGCGCTTGCGCATTTTCATCATTGATCGAGTCGCAAAAGGAGCCCGTATGATTGCTCAGCATATAACTGCTCTCCGAATCGGGAGGGACTCGTGGCCGAGCCATTTCGAAGGGGACATTGCGTGACACTGACGCTGCAAGGACCGGGTAGCAGTGAGACCCTCCACACCGCCCTCGTCGCTGCCGCGACCGGCGCGACTAGCGGCTTTGCGGCCTTTGCCTTTGCTACCGCAACGGGCATCGACACTGCTCTTGCCGAGCCGGTGGTTCGTCAACTGCTGGGATCTGGGCATTTCCATCTCATTGTGGGGCTGGACGCGATCACGGACACTGCTGCAGTTTCCGCTATTAAGACTGCGAAAGCGGCGCTTCCAGCTGCGACCGTGTCAATGTTTTATAACCCCAAAGGCGGTATTCTTTATCATCCCAAAACCATGTTTTTCAAAAATCCGGCTGGCGGTCGCTGTCTTACAGGCTCCGGCAATTTGACCCTTGGGGGCCTTCGCAATAACTGGGAGGCGTTCTGGAAGGCCGACGTTTCAGCCGCTAATGCGGCAGAGCTGGAAGCCAAATGGATCCAGTGGATCGCTGACCACGCGGAAAACCTGCTACCGCCGGACGATCCAAGGGTTACTGCGCAAGCGGCCCTCAATGCCGCGACGAAGGCCAAGATTAAAAAGGCTGTGAAGGAGACAGATCCAGAGATGCTTGCCGCCTTGGAAGAGGAGGTAGCCGAAACCGTTTCCCTCAATCCGTTTCTGATCGCTGAAGTTCCAAAAAACCGGCCAGGTCAGGCAGATTTCGGCATCGATACCTATCAAGGTTTTTTCGGCGTAACGATTGGGAAGCCTCGTGAAGTAACATTTTATCAGGTGCGGCCGGATGGATCACTTGCGCCGCCGGAACATCGAAAAGCCGTAGCCGTGAAGAGCAGCAACTATCGCTTTGAGGTGGAAGCCCTGGGCGGCTTGCAGCACCCGGCTGAGGGCCATTTTATTCTCATTTTCGAGCGTATTGGGAAATCTGAGTATCGCTATGTGTTGCTGAAACCGGGCGAGGTCGGTCACGCAAGCGTGCAGAAATTCTTGAATGACAATTATTTTGTCTCCGGGAACTCCAAGCGAAGGATCGTCGTGACCCAAAATGACATTCAAGCCGCTTGGGCTGACAATCCGCTACTCCTCCACTAACGGCAAAGGAGTAAGACCTCCGTCGTCCCTTTCGCAGCCTTATTCAGCGACGATGAGTTGAGTTTTATGTGTTCCAAGTCGGTCAGCAGCTCGACATTTACCTCTCTGAAATGGCGCTTGGCCAGCCCGACCACGGCATCGAGCGCCATTACCCTCGGACGAGCTTCCATGCTGGGGTCGAAGCCGGAGTACGAGAGAACCAGCGGAACCCCCCAATCCGCGACCCCGGCAAAAAGTGACGAGAACGCTTTGGGAGCCTCGGATTTGATGCAGAACGGGGACTGATGCCGACCGGCTCGGTAGCCGCCCCGGCTCTTCGCGCTCCCGCCGCCTAAGTTGCTTCTCGTTATGCTCGGCTCATCGCCTAGAGCGATCGTTTCAAGGCTATGGTAGAAGCGGCTGTAGTGATCGCGCGTATAAGGCGGATCGGCGTAGACTACCGAGGGTCGGATCGCCGGACAGGCCAGCGCCTCACGGAAGTCAGCCCGCATCGCCACATGATCGCGCCTTGTGGTTGCTAGACCCTCATATTGCCGCAGGTAACCCATAAAAATTGACCGCGCAGAAAGCCCCCGCTCCGCAAGGATCTTCTTGACGACATGCCGTTTCGGCGCTCCAAATTTGTCTCTAGGTCGAATGGGTTGCGCAAATTGTTTGCCAATTGAGTTTACCAGCTGACTAGCTGTGCTTAACGTTGCTGCGAGGGCAAGGGAGCTCTTGATCTTATGAGCCATGGCGGCCAATGCGTCGAGCTCTGCCGCTTGTGCATAGCTAAAATATTGTCCTCCGAAGTGCCGAATGCACACTGTCTCTTCACCACGGAGTCCGAGAGCTTCGATCCGGCGCAGAGTTTCATGCACGGCGTCGCTAAGCCTAGACAATTCTGGCAAAGGAGCATGCTCCAAGCTAGCGAGATTCCCTAAATCAAGAAGTTCGCATAGCGGTTCAATATCGCCGCGCGATGCTCTTAGCGCGAATTCGACTTCCACACCCACAAGCGGCTCAACTGCTTGACGAAGAGCCGCACCATGACCCGCTTCTACAAGGCCAACATCGAAACGCTCCGCCATGCAGGCTGAAGCGCCGTTCAAGACCGCGTCGGCTAGCACGCGCGCATATTCTTGGATGTCGACCGCCAGCACGCGACGGCTTCGGGAGAGGTATCGGGACACGGTCGCAGAGCCCGAAAATAGGTCGCAGACTGGTCCCCCGGATGGGTCGACGCGATCGATGGCTTGCCCTATGGACGGCAGAACTCGAAGCTTGCTTCCAAGGTAGTGAATGGGACGAAAGACGAAGCCAGGAGTCTCCACGTCAAGTGGTTCTATATGGTCGTTCGGAGCTTTTACCGCGCTGCTTTTTGGCAAAACCTTTGTTACCCTTACTTGTCGGTGAATGGCCGGCGCGACGACAAGGCACGGTGGAGAACATGAGAACCAAGCCGATAACCTCTGACGCAGCGTTCTCGCTAGCGCGCTTGCTGGATGGGAGCAATGACTTCACCCGCGAGACGGCACTATCGGTCGGACACATTAACGCGGACAACGCGATCATTCATGGCGAGAACTTAGCTGTCCTCGACTCGCTGAGCGATGCGATCAGGGGGCGGGTAAAATGCGTTTACATAGATCCACCCTACAATAACGCTGAGGTCTACAGACATTATGATGACCGGCTAGGCCGTCGCGTTTGGCTAGACCGCATGACGCACCGCATGCGAGTGCTAAGAGAAACCCTTTCAATCGATGGATCGCTCTGGGTATCGATCGACGACAGCGAGTTGCATAATCTGAGACATATTGGCGACGACGTGTTCCAGCCTGAGAACTTTATCGCCACCGTCGTTTGGAACCACCGTAAAACGAGGGAAAACCGTCGGCCGTTTTCCACGAACCATGAGTACATCCTTTGTTTCGCAAAGAATGCCGAAGCGTTTAAGCGCTCCCGGAATCTGCTAGCTGCGACGCCGGAGATACTCAGTCGATACAAAAACCCGGACAAAGATCCGAGGGGCGCATGGCAGTCGGTAACTGCCAATGTGCAAGACGGCCACGCCACGAAGTCCCAGTTTTATACTCTCGTCTCGCCTAACGGTCGACGACACGATCCGCCAAAGGGGCGTTGTTGGGTGTATAGCCAACCAAAGATGGAAGCCGAAATACGGGCAGGCCGTGTATACTTTGGGCGTGACGGCAACGCCGTGCCGCGCCTGAAGAAATATCTGAGCGAGGCAAAGATAGGAATAGCGCCTTCCACATTGTGGATGGCCGACGAGGTAGGCACCACCGACTCTGCGAAAAAGCACTTATTGTCGGTTTTGACGAAAGAGGATGTATTTGACACGCCCAAGCCTGAGGAACTCATCCAACGCATTTTGCATATCGCCAGCAATCCAGGCGATTTGATCTTGGACGCCTATCTAGGGTCTGGCACGACTGCCTCAGTAGCGATGAAAATGGGCCGTAGCTTCCTCGGGATCGAGCAGGGACCACACATAGCCACTCATTGTGTGAAAAGATTGCGCGCGGTCCACAAGGGCGAGGGAGGTGGCATAAGCTCGTTCGTTGGATGGGAAGGTGGCGGCGGTTGCGCCTTCTATTCTCACCGCTCAAAGCTAACACGGGTTTGAGACGGGCCCCGGCCGGTCGCCGTCGCGAACGTACTTTTTTGTCGCTATGCTGCCGACATGGCTCAATCGAGTTCTCTGGACTGATGGTTGCATGAGGTTCGCTATTCCTGCCGCGTTAGGATGACCATGCATTGTCGGTTTGCGCCCATCGCCAGTAGAATGTCCGCTTCTCAAGATTTTTCCCCGAAAGCCGTTATTCCGCTTTCGGCCAGAGTTGCTCAAAACCCGACGGAATCGCGTAGCCCCCAGCGCTTGTGAGCCGGAAGAAGTGAGCTATGCTTCGTCGAACAGTGGCATTGAACTGCGTTGCGCTGTCGGACGCCGCCGCTTGCTGCCTTCTGGTCGATAAGCAGGCTGCGACTCGTTTCCCCCCGGCCGGTCCGCAATCGGTACCGCCAATCGGCTAAGCTGACTGCCGCGCTGCCGCTCGATCAGCTCGCGTAGACTTTCGGTCAACACCAGAGTGGCGGCGCCCATCTTGACGATCTCGACCTCGCCGCGCGCTATAAGCAGATACAGGGTGCTGCGGCTGATGCCGGTAAACCGACAGGCATCGGGAATCCGCATGCTGATAGGCTCGATCGCCAAGGGAGATGAAGGCGGCGGGGAGGGGGGTATGGCAGGCATGGCAGTCTCCATTTGAGGGGCGCGGGCTGACCGAGAGAAAAATCGGGGTGAGCCACCCCTCCGCGTCGATTATCAAGGCTTGCGCCGTCATTCGCCACATGACGTTTCTTACCCAAACTATCCTTTTCTACGATCGGCAGCCAAAGCCTCACTCGTGCGGATGCGGTCGGGCCGCACGGGACGCGCTTGCACTTCGCGTGTCTCGTAGATGCGCCCTGCAATGTTCTCGCTCGTGCCGATCGGCATGTGATTGGAAACCGCCCGCGTTGGCTCAAGATTTCTTCGACCAACGAGACGAAATGAGTGAGCGCCTGATCCGCCGCCCGCGTCCGTTTTAGTCCGCCATAATCGTGTCCGAATAGAGTACAATGCGTAGCCTCAAAATGTCGCAGAAAACCGTCATTTTGTGAAAAACGAGGCAGCGGTGTACTCGGATCGCACTCTCGAAAAGTGGCGGAAAAGCGTTATGCACCCGTGCGTGAGGTGTGTGATTATAATATGTGGGTCCGATGCGAAGCATCGCGGCCCGGCGACATCGCGGTTTCGGGCAGGGTATCAGACGGGGGCGAGAGGGGGGTTCTGACCCGCGCGCGCTTCAAGTTCGGCGATGCGTTCGGAGCAGATGGCGTGGACGGCGCGACCCAACTCCTCGACGCAGCCGCCAAGCCATTGCAGCTCGTCTTCGGTGATGCGGTAGTGCTTCGAATAGCGGGCCTTCACATAGGCCTCCTTCAGCTTCTCGAAGCGCGCCCGCTCCTCGCGTCGTTCACGAGGCCAGGCATCGACAAGCCGCATATCCAAACGCTCGGCCTGTGTGCGAAGGAAGGCGAGATTGTGGACGTGGGGAGTGTAGAAGGTGCAAACGAGGAGAGCGCAATGGTAAAGCCGTTCCGTCGCTTGATGGAGAGAGAACGCCGCTTCCTTAAGCCGTCCCTTTTGACGGTAGAACTGCGTCCCTTCCATTAGAGCGCCTGCGCTGGGAAACCACTCGTCAAAATACTCCCTCGCCATCGCCAGTGCCTGCTCAGGCGTTTTTGGCTTAGGCGTGTGGAGCGGCTTGTCGTCATATTCGTAGAGCGCGATGCCATCGCGTGCGACGTCCATAAAAAAGTAGCGCCCGTGCGCGAGCCCGTCGTTCACCTCCTGCAGGGTGTGGACGATGAAGTTGACCGGCGTCTTGAGCGTCTTGTCGATCGCAAGCTCGCGAATGAGCCGGTCTTCGAGCTTGGTCCAAAAATCGACCTTCTCGGTCAGACGCTTGTCGTTGACGATTATGAGAAGGTCGAAGTCCGAGCGATAACCCTTCGCCGTGTGCGGCTCATCGACCCAGCCGCCGCGTGCATAGCTGCCGTAGAGGATGATCTTGTCGATCCGGCCCTTCTTCTTCCAGCTCATCGTGCCGAGCGCGATGGCATCCTCGAATTCCTCGAAGATGATTGCCTTTACGCGATCCAGCTCGCGCTGCTTGTTCGGGGGCAGATGGTCGAGGTCGGTTTTCATCGCTGACGGCACCCTGTCGGCGCGGCGGCTGATTGGCAAGATCGAAGCGCGGTCACCGGCGCCAGAATTGCACCCGCCTGCGGTTCCTTCCATCGACCGTTTGCGCGATGACACGCAGACTGCGGATCATCGCCTGCTCGATCTCCTGGACGCCGACGCCATGCCGCTCGGCAAGCTCGCAGTAGCTCAGCTCCTCGACCCGGTAGCCGAGAAAGACACGGCGATCGAACTCGTCCATGCGGTCAACGGCTTGTTCGTAGAGGCGCAGCAGGCGGCGCCTTGCGCGGGTGAAGCGGTTCACAGCTTCCTCCCTTCGCAATAATTGGCCCAATCCTCCATCATCACACGGCGTTTTTCGAGGAGATTGCCGCGCCGATAGGCGGCCTCGGTCTTATTGGCGACCGTGTGGGCAAGCGCGGCTTCGGCAACGTCGCTCGGGTGATTTGTCTCCTCGCTCACCCAATCGCGAAATGAGGAACGGAAGCCGTGGGCCGTATAGGGTTCTCGAAACTCCTTCATCATCTTTGACAGTGTCATGTCGGACAACGAGCTGTTCCTGCGAATGCCGGGGAACACAAAATCGCAGCCAGCGACGCGGAGCCGCGCGCAGCGTTCGATGATGCGCAAGGGGCGGCGGGTGAGGGGAACAACGTGCTCCCGAAAAGCCTTCATCCGTTCCTTGGGGAGCGTCCAGAGGCCCTTTTCGAGGTCAAATTCATCCCAGGTAGCACCGCGAACTTCACCCGACCGCGCGGCCGTGAAAATGGCAAACTCAAGGGCGAGGCGTCCAAAAGATTCGCGTTCGCGCAATCTCTGAATGAAGGCGGGCACGTCTTCATAGGGCATCGCCGCGAAATGATTGTCGCGACGGGGCTGGCGAGGAAGCCCCTTGGTGATTGCCCGCATCGGGGCCTCGGTATCGCGATAGCCGGACGCGTAAGCCCAATCCAATATGGCGCCGATCCGTTGCCGGACTCGCCGCGCGGTTTCGGGCTTTTCCAGCCAGATTTCAGCCAAGAGATCGCGGATCATGGGGCCGGTGATGTGATCCACCCGATATTTGCCGATGTGCGGGAAGGCATACATTTCGAGCGTTCGCGTCCATTGCCCGTGATGCTTGCCATTGCGCCAAGTTTTCGAATGGACTTCGTATGTCCTTGCGGCAGCCTCCTTGAAGGTTGGCACTGCCTGCCGCTTGCGCCGCTCGAAATGCGGGTCCATCCCCATTTCGATCTGGCTGCGGATTTCGCGCGCCAGCTCGCGCGCCTGCGCCAAACTGACCTTCTGGCAACTGCCAAGGCCGAAGTCCCGGCGCACACCGTGCTTCTGGACTCGGCAGACCCAGCTGCTTGTCCCTCCCGGCCGATCCATCCGGACGAGTCCGTCGCCATAGCTGACCCGGTGCGATTTACCCTTGGGCTTCGAGAGCCCGTTCGATGCATTTTTCATCCCTGAAATCATAAAATTTAGTCCCACATTTGCAAAAATGTCCGTCTGGATCATGTGGGACGCACAGGGATGCGAATCGCCTCTCAAACCCGCAGCAAAGCTGAGGTCTTGAAAACGGTTCGGGACAATGTGGGATTAGAACTAACCGGACAGGGTGGGATTCGAACCCACGGTGAGCTTGCACCCACGGCGGTTTTCAAGACCGCTGCCTTAAACCACTCGGCCACCTGTCCGGTAGAGGCGCCATAGCGCGTGGGCGATGCGCGGCAAGCAAAACATGGCGCGGCTCGACCCGGCGCACATTTGAATCGCCCTGTCTTGCCATCCTATGGCCAAGGTGCGTGCATCTGTGTCACTATTTGCCTATGGGGTGAGACGATATGCACGCTCGAACATTCAGAATCAGGCCGGTTTTCGCCTTTGTCTCCGTCGTCCTGTCGGCTTGGGTGCTGACAGCATCGGCGCCGCTGCGGGCACAAGGCGGCGACGCGGGATTCGACGCCTATGTCCAGTCGCTCTGGCCGAAGGCGCAGGCGCGCGGCGTGTCGCGCGCGACCTTTGATCGCGTGACCGCCGGGTTGCGTTACAATGCCCGCGTCGTGGCGCTCGACCGCGACAATCTGGGCAGTCCGTCGAGTTCCAATGCTCCGATCCCGGCCTTCACGCCGTACAAGATCAGGCATGTCGACACGGCACGAATCAATGGCGGACGGCGCGTTCACGACCGGCTGCTCCCGCTCTTGTCGCGCATCGAACAACGGACGGGCGTGCCGACGAGCATCATGATCGCCATCTATGGGCACGAGACGGCTTATGGACAGGTAACGGGGAGCTTCGATCTCCCCGAGGCGCTTGCGACCCTCGCCTATGAAGGGCGCCGCCGCAGCCTGTTCGAGCCCGAATTTCTGGCGACGCTTGAAATGGTACAAAAGGGTGTCCCGCGCGAGGTGCTCAAGGGAAGCTGGGCCGGCGCTTTCGGTTATCCGCAATTTCTGCCTTCGGTCTATCTTCAGGTGGCCGAGGATGGCGACGGCGATGGGGTGGCGCGGATCTGGTCGAGCGAAGCGGACGCGATCGAATCGATCGGCTCCTACCTCCGCCGTGCAGGGTGGCGCGCCGGGCAGCCGTGGGGTGTCGCGGTGCGCGTGCCCGACGGCTTCAATCGCAATGCAGTCGCCAGCCGCCTCGTTCCGACGCGGTGTCCGCGGGTCTTTGCGCGCCATAGCCGTTGGCGGACGATGGCCGAATGGCGCGCCGACGGGATCGCGCCGCTCGACGGTCGATGGCCCGACGGCCAGGTTCAGGCGACGTTGCTCGAACCCGACGGTCCGGGTCGGACCGCCTATTTGCTGACGGGCAACTACCGTGCGATACTCGATTATAATTGCTCGAATTTTTACGCACTTTCTGTGGGGTTGCTGGCGGATGAGATCGATCGATAGGGGCGGGGGCCTGATCGCGGGTGCGGCGCTGTTACTCAGTGGTTGCGGCAGTTTCGAGGGCACGCGCGGTGCCGGACCGACCGCCGGTCCGGCACCGTCGGCAGCAGCCAATCTGGTATCCGACACGCCCGTCAAGCTTGGCAATCCGTACGCCGTCGGCGGCGTCACCTATACGCCGGTCGACGTCGCGGACTATGATGCAGTGGGCTATGCCAGTTGGTACGGCGATGAGCTCGCAGGAAAACCGACGGCCAACGGCGAGAAGTTCGACCCCGCGCGCATCAGCGCCGCGCACAAGACGCTGCCGCTGCCAAGCTATGTCGAGGTTACCGCGCTCGACACCGGACGGACGATTCTGGTCCGCGTCAACGACCGCGGTCCGATGGCGAACGATCGGCTGATCGACCTGTCGCGCGCGGCAGCCGAGCAGCTCGGCCTGTCGAGCGGCGTCGCGGCCGTCCGCGTCCGCCGCACAAACCCGCCCGCGGCGGAACGGGCGCAACTGCGCGCCGGCAAACCGGTGCCCGAAAGGATCGTAACGCCGCAGTCGCTGCTCGCGATCTTGCGCGCCAAGGCAAAGAAACTGCCCGTCCCGGCGATGACACCTGCAGCCGCTGTCACCATCGAACCCCCACCGCCCGTCGCTTCGGCAAAGGCGAAACCCGGCGATGATCGGATCGATATGGGGACGTCGACCGCCAAGCCCGCCGCTTCGGCGTCACCGGCAAAGGACGGAAATATCGTCGTCCAGGTCGCTGCATTCAGCAGCGAGGCGCGCGCTGACGCGACCGCCACGGCCGTAGGCGGCACCGTCAGCCGATCGGGCAACCTCTGGCGCGTTCGCATGGGTCCCTTTGCCAGCCAGGCCGAAGCGCAGGCAGCGCTCGACCGGGCAAAGGCCAAGGGTTTTCGCGACGCGATGCTGCTGCACGACCGCTGACAACCATAATGAACTTCAGTCGAGCATTGACGAGAGCAGGGGTAACCGCCGTCCTGCTCGCCGCATTGTCGGCCGCGTCGCTCGCGCCAGCACCGGCGCGCGGCGACGCGACACCGGCGCGCCCCGCAACGCGGCCGCTTTATGTCACCGAAGCGCCGATCGTCATGCTCAAGGATGCGGATTCGGGGGCCATATTGTTTTCGCGCGGCGCCGACAAACGATTTGCCCCGGCCTCGATGACCAAGGTCATGACCGCCTATGTTGTGCTCGATCTGATCGCCAAGGGCGAACTTGCACGCGATCAGCAGTTCACGATGACCGAGGCGCTCTGGAAGAAATGGAACGGGTCGACCGGCGGATCGACAATGTTTCTGCGAGCAGGCGAGAAAGTGTCGGTCGACCAGCTGCTCAAGGGGCTGATCACCGTGTCGGGAAATGATGCCGCGGCGCTGCTGGCAGCAGGGATTGACGGGAGCGAACAGGCTTTTGTTCGGCGAATGAACAAAGTAGCAGCCGAACTTGGCATGAGTTCCAGTCGATTCGGTACGCCCAATGGTTGGCCCGACGGTGGAGTTACCAAGGTCAGCGCCGTCGACCTTATCACGCTCGCCGATCGGCTGATCCGCGATTTCCCTGCCGATTACGATCGCTATTTTGCGATTCCCCGCCTGCAGCATGGCAAGGCGCCCGACGGCACGCCGATCGTCCAGCCCAATCGCAATCCGATTCTGGGCCGTTTTGCGGGCGCCGATGGACTAAAGACGGGGCATACCGCCGAAGCAGGCTATTGCTTCCTCGGGTCGGCCAGGCGCGACGGGCGCCGGTTGATCATGGTGGTGGCAGGTATGGGCAGCGAAAAGGCACGCCGCGACGAGGCCGAAAGGTTGATGCGCTGGGGTTTCGAGGAATGGGAAGGGCGTCTGGTGGCGCCTGCGGGCAAGGTCGTCGGCCACCTCGACGTGAACGGCGGAACCGCGCCGATGGTCGCCGTAGAAACGCCGCTTCCCATCAGGGTGACGGTGCCCAAGGGCTTTTCGGGCGGGTATCGCGCGGTAATGCGCGGACGAGCCCCGCAAAGCGCGCCGGTCGGCCGACGCGTCAAAGTCGCTGATTTGGTCGTAACGCCAACGGGACTGCCGCCACAGATAACACCGCTAGTCGCGACAAGCGGCGTCGAGGCAACCGACAGCCTTTGGTCGCGCAGTCGTACCGGCCTTTACCGATTGACCGGCCGTTGACGGGGCGCTTCATCACGCTCGAGGGCGGCGAAGGCGTCGGCAAGTCGACCCAGATCCGCGCGCTCGCCGACGAACTGACGGTGCGCGGCATCGAGGTCGTCGTCACGCGCGAACCCGGCGGCAGCGAGGGCGCCGAGGCCATTCGCGAGCTGCTGCTTCATGGAGACGATGATCGCTGGGATGCGCGCGGCGAAGCGCTGTTGTTCGCGGCAGCGCGCGCCGACCATGTCGCGCGCACGATCCGGCCCGCGCTCGAACGCGGCGCGTGGGTCCTGTGCGACCGTTTCGTCGACTCGACGCGCGCCTATCAGGGCGGCGGAGGGGGAGTGACGGACGCCGATATATTGACCTTGCATCGCTTCGGTTCGCAGAATCTGTGGCCCGACCGGACCTTCCTCCTTCGCGTCTCGCCCGCCGAGGCCGCGCGCCGCCTTGCCGCGCGCGATATCGAAGGCAGCGATCGTATGGGAAGCAAGCCGGACGAGTATCAGGCCCGTCTTGCCGCGCGTTTCGACGAAATGGCCGCCGCCGAGCCTCTACGCTGGCGCGTCATCGATGCCGGGGCCGTCGCACCGGTCGTGACCGCAACGATAATCGCCGAACTCCAGGACTGGCTGTCATGATCGGCCATGGAAGCGCCGAACACGCCTTTCGCGAGGCCTGGCTGGGCGGAAGGATGCACCACGCATGGCTTCTTGCGGGGCCGCAGGGGATGGGCAAGGCTGCTTTTGCGCATCGGGCGGCGCGCTTTCTGGTGACGCACGGTCGCGCGGGTGCAGGAGGCGCCGGATCGCTCGACGATCCCGGCGACCCGGCTGCGGCAAAGCTCGTCGATGCCGGGAACCATCCCGAATTGATCAGCCTTGCGCGCCAGCCAAAGGACAAGTCCAAGGACCTCGCGCGCAACATCACCATCGACCAGGTTCGCCAGATGATCCGGCGGCTGCACCTGTCCTTGTCGCTTGGCGATTGGCGTGTCGTCATCATCGACGCCGTCGACGATCTCGAGACCGATGGCGCCAACGCATTGCTCAAGACATTGGAAGAGCCGCCGGCGCAGACATTGTTCCTGCTCGTCAGCCACTCGCCGGGACGCCTCCTTCCCACGATCAGGTCGCGGTGCAGAATCGTCCGTTTTCAACCGGTTGATCGTGACGTCATGGTGGCATGGCTGCACGAAATGCGCCCGATGCTCGACGTCGAAGAGGTGCGCGCGATTGCCGCGGCCGCGGGCGGTGTCCCGGGCAAAGCACTCGCGCTGATCGACAGCGATGTCGCGGTGATGGAGCGCAAGCTGACGGCTATCGCCGAGAGCGGCGATCCCGGAAACAGGTTGCGCGAAGCGCTCGCGCGCGAGGTTTCCGGTACCAGCAACCGCGCGAGGCTCGAGCTGGTCATCGACATCGTTCCCGGGCTTCTTGCACGGATAGCGCGCGAGCGCCCGGTTGAGGACGTCGGCCCGGTTCTGGAACAATGGGACCGTGTCCAGCGCACCGTCCGCGACGCGGTACGCGGATCCTATGATGGCGCGATGGCGGGCTTCGAGATCGGCAACTGTCTGGCCGAACTCGCGCCGCGCGGCCGCGAGGGCGCACGCTGACGCTTTCCCTTGCGCGATGCAGCGGCTAAGGCGCGCGCATGTCCGAACCTTTTTATATCACGACCGCGATCAGCTATCCCAACGGTCGCCCGCATATCGGCCACGCCTATGAAGCGATCGCAACCGACGTCATGGCGCGGTTCCAGCGCGCGCGCGGCCGCGACGTGCGGCTGATTACCGGCACCGACGAACATGGCCTCAAGATGTTCCAGACCGCGCGCGACCAGGGGCGCGCGACAATCGACCTCGCGGACGAAATGTCGGGATATTTCCGTGAGATGTATGCCAAGCTGAATATAAGCTATGACAATTTCATGCGTACTTCGGACCATGCGCACCACGCCGCGTCGCAGGCGATCTGGCGCGCGATGCAGGCCAATGGCGACCTCTACCTCGACCGCTACGAAGGCTGGTATTCGGTACGCGACGAGGCTTTTTACGACGAGAGCGAGCTCGTCGATGGGGAAGGGGACACACGCCTGTCCCCGCAAGGAACGCCGGTCGAGTGGACCGTCGAAGAAAGCTGGTTCTTTCGACTTTCGGCCTATCAGGACCGCCTTCTTGCACTTTACCGCGACAATCCCAATTTCATTCGTCCCGAGAGCCGTCGCAACGAGGTGTTGCGGTTCGTCGAAGGTGGTCTGAAGGACCTGTCGGTGTCGCGTACCAGTTTTGACTGGGGCGTGCCGGTGCCGGACTCGCCGGGCCATGTGATGTATGTGTGGGTCGATGCGCTCACCACCTATTTGTCGGGACTCGGCTATCCCGATCCGGCGAGCGATTTCGGTAAGTTCTGGCCGGCGAATATCCATATGATTGGCAAGGATATCGTTCGTTTTCATACGGTTTACTGGCCGGCCTTTCTGATGAGTGCAGGATTGCCGCTGCCGAAGCAGGTGTTCGGCCACGGCTTCCTGCTCAACCGCGGCGAGAAAATGTCGAAGTCGCTCGGCAATGTGGTCGATCCAATGGCGCTCGCCGAGACCTTCGGCGTCGATGCGCTGCGCTATTATTTGCTGCGCGAAGTGAGCTTCGGACAGGACGGCAGCTATTCGGCCGAAGCGATCGTCCGCACCGCCAATGCGGACCTTGCCAACAGCTTCGGCAATCTGGCGCAGCGTAGTTTGTCGATGATTTTCAAAAATTTGGATGGCGCTTTGTCGAGCGATTGGACGCCGACGGAGGATGACAAGGGCCTTATCGCTGACGTCCTCGATATGGCGCGCACCCGCCTGCCGCGCGAGTTTGAGCAATTGGCTTTTTCAGTGGGCATCGAAGACTGGATCCGGGCGGTTTTCGCCTGCAATCAATATGTCGACGCGCAGGCGCCGTGGACGCTCCGCAAGACCGACCCCGAGCGCATGCGCGCAGTGCTGATGACGTTGTTCCAGGCGGTGCGCACGCTCGCCATTGCGATCCGTCCCGTCGTCCCGGCGGCCGCGGACAAGCTGCTCGACCAAATGGGCATTGCGCCGGATGCTCGTGATTTTGCTGCCCTTTCTGACGAAGACTGGTTTGCCAAGCTCGTCGATGGCGGTTTCGCCGTTGCCCAACCCATCCCCATTTTCCCGCGGCTCGAACTGCCCGAAGGAGAAGGGGAAGAAGTGACCGCCTGATGCTCGTCGATTCGCACTGCCACCTCAATTACAAGGGGCTCGCCGAGCAGCAGGGTGAAGTGCTCGAACGCGCCCGCGCGCGCGGCGTCACGGCGATGCTCAACATCGCTACGCGCGAAAGCGAATGGGACGATGTTCTTGCTGCTGCTGAAGCCAATGAGGACGTGTGGGCGAGTGTGGGCATCCATCCGCACGACGCCGATAGCCATCCCGACGTCGATACCGCCAAGCTCGTCGCGCGCGCCGGCCATCCGCGCGTGATCGGGATCGGCGAGACCGGTCTCGATTATTATTACGACAAGAGCGATCGGCAGCGGCAGCAGGACAGTTTTCGGCGCCACATCCATGCGTCGCAGCAAACCGGGCTTCCGATTATCGTCCACACGCGCGACGCAGAGGCCGACACGCTCGCGCTGCTCGGCGAAGAAATGGCGCGCAATCCGTTCACCGGCGTCATTCACTGCTTCACCGCAAGCGACGATTTCGCGCGCCAGGCCCTCGACCTTGGGCTCTACATCTCGATTTCGGGTATCGTGACGTTCAAGAATGCGGCCGAGCTACAGGCTACCGCGCGCTGGTTGCCGCAGGAGCGGCTGTTGATCGAAACGGATTCACCCTTCCTCGCGCCCGTGCCGCACCGCGGCAAGACCGGCGAGCCGGCCTTTGTTGCGGATACGCTGGCATATCTCGCCGAGCTGCGCGGCGCGGACCGTCAGGAGCTGGCCGACGCCACAAGCGCCAATTTCTACGCGCTTTTCAGCAAGGCGGCGCCATGACGTCGCACGCGGCATGAAGGTCCGGATATTGGGATGCGGCACGTCCTCGGGCGTGCCCCGGATCGGTAACGACTGGGGTCAGTGCGATCCCGACAACCCCCGCAATCTACGCAGCCGCGCGTCGATACTCGTGTCGCTTGGCGGCTTCCGCCTGCTTGTCGACACCAGTCCCGACATGCGATTGCAGCTGCTCGATGCAGATGTCGGTGCCATAGACGCCGTTATCTGGACGCACGAACATGCCGACCATTGCCACGGACTCGACGACCTGCGGCAGATCATGCACCTGCGCCGCTCCGCCGTGCCCGTTTATGCCCGCCATCATGTGCTCGACATATTGAAATGGCGATTCACCTACGCCTTTGCTGGCAATGCCGGCTATCCGGCGTCGGTCGATCCCATTGACCTTGAGGATCATCAATCGATCGGGCCGATCGAGGTTTCGGCCATTGAAATGCCGCACGGTCCGATCAAGGCGACGGGGCTGATCTTCTGCGACGGTGCGCACAAGGTTGGCTATGCCACTGATTTTTCCAAGTTCACCGATGAAATGGTCGAATTTTTCCAAGGTGTCGACCTGTTCGTCATCGATGCCTTGCGTCGCTATCCGCACCCGACGCATCCACACTTGGCGATGACGCTCGAAGCGCTCGTCAAGGTCGGGTCGCCGCGCGCCATCATAACCCATATGGACAATACGATGGATTATGACGACCTTGCTTCCGAACTGCCAGCGGGCGTCGAGCCCGGGTATGACGGGTTGGAGGTGGAGATATGAACGGTGACACGGCTGTCCAACTGATCTGGTTTGCGGGAGCCTTCACGCTGGTTCTCAGCGCGCTCGTCGTCCGGCGTTTGCCGGCGGCCGATTGGATCAAGCTCGGGCTTGCCTGGGTGGCGATATTTGCGCTGGTATTTCTGGTCGTCTGGACGTTCCAGGCCGCCCGCGGTGCTTAGATTATTTTACATAATATATATTATCGGATAAATTTATGCCCGTTTCGGACGAGTTGTCCCCCATCAATCGCCTGCTCGCTATCATGCGGCAATTGCGGAATCCCGATGGCGGATGCGAATGGGATCTGGCGCAGGATTTCGCATCGATCGCCCCCTACACCATCGAAGAGGCCTATGAGGTTGCCGACGCCATAGCGTCCGGCGATCCCGATGCGATTTGCGACGAACTCGGCGACCTGCTGCTCCAGGTCGTGTTTCACAGCCAAATTGCCACCGACAAAGGTCTGTTTGACTTCGACGACGTCGCCACAGCCATCAGCGCAAAGATGGAACGGCGGCACCCGCATATTTTCGGTGACGCCACGACCGGCGACGTCCGCCAGCAATGGGAACAGATCAAGGCCGATGAGCGCGCGGCCGAGGGACCAAAGAGCGCGCTTGCCGGCGTGGCATCTTCGCTACCGGCACTGCTGCGTGCACAAAAGCTGCAGGCGCGCGCGGCGCGCGTCGGTTTCGATTGGCCCGACGCAGATGGCCCGCGCGACAAGATTCACGAGGAACTAGCGGAAGTCGCTGCTGCCGCCGACCCAGCGGACCGCGCCGAGGAGGTCGGCGACCTGTTGTTTGCAGTGGTCAACTATGCGCGCCACCTCGGCGTCGACGCCGAAGACGCCCTACGCGCGGCAAACGCCAAGTTTGCCCGACGTTTCAACGCGGTTGAGGAGCGCGCGGGAGCGAACATGGCATCGCTTTCGCTCGATGTGCTCGAGACGCACTGGCAAGCCGTAAAAGCGGACGAAATCAGCTAGGCTGAAGGCCACAGTCGGTCGAAACGGGCGCGATCGGCAGGGTCGAGCCGAACGGTCAGCAGATGACCGCCCTCCTCGGCCACATCGGCCAGCACCTCGCCGCGCGCGTGCAGCCAAGCCATTGCCTCCCCTTGATCGAACGCCAGGAAAATCCGGTGTTCGACATGACGCGCGGTCAGTTGCGACGCCATGAGCATGCGCGCCTGCTCGACGCCTTCGCCGGTTTCCGCCGAGATGATCACGAAGTCGGCCCGTCGCTCCGCCACGGCTTCGATTTCGGCGCGCCGCTCCGGTTCGGCGGTGTCGATCTTGTTCCAGATTTCGATCTGGGGCACGGCCTCGACCGCCTCCGCGTCTCCGTCTTGTGGCCCATTGACGCCCAGCGAGTCGAGGATCGCACGCACATCGTCATATTGGGCGTCACTGTCGGGGTGGACGATATCGCGAACATGGACGATCAGGTCGGCGGTCGTCACTTCCTCCAGCGTCGCGCGAAACGCCGCAACAAGTTCGGTCGGCAGATCGGAAACGAAACCGACCGTGTCGGACAATATCGCCTTGTCGATGCCGGGCAGCCGGATCTCGCGCATCGTCGGGTCGAGAGTCGCGAACAACATATCTTCCGCCATGACGCCACTGCCTGTCAGGCGATTGAAAAATGTAGATTTTCCAGCGTTCGTATAACCCACGAGCGCGATCACCGGCCACGGTGCACGCTGCCGCTTGGCGCGCTGCAACTGCCGCGTGCGGCGCGCATCGTCGAGTTGGCGCCGAATACGCGCCATCCGGTCCCTGATCATGCGCCTGTCGGCTTCGATCTGCGTTTCGCCGGGACCGCCGAGAAAGCCGAAGCCGCCGCGCTGACGCTCGAGGTGGGTCCAACTGCGCACCAGGCGGCCCGCCTGATAATCGAGATGCGCGAGCTCGACTTGGAGACGCCCTTCGGCCGTCGCCGCGCGCTCGCCGAAAATTTCGAGAATCAACCCTGTCCGGTCGATGACCTTCGCGCCCAATTCGGTTTCAAGATTGCGCTGCTGGATTGCGCTCAGCGGGGCGTCGACAATGACAAGCTGCACTGCCTTCGCGTCGATGTCGGGCCGGATTGCCTCGATCTGCCCGACGCCGATCAGCGTAGCGGCACGCGTCTGGCGCAGTCGAAGCGAATGCACGGCGATGACATCGAGCCCGATCGCGAGTGCGAGGCCCTTCGCTTCCTCTACGCGGGCGTCGAGGTCGCGCGAAAGCCGCTGCCCGCGCCACTCCGGCACGACGAGCAACGTGGCTGCCCCCCGGGTGACTTCGCCATCGCTTTCGATCATTGCGTCACATCGACTATCGGTCAGGCTTCGCCAGCGTCGCCGTCCGCATCGCCATTGTCGGTCAGGTTGATCGGCCCGTTGGGCTGCACGGTCGAAATCGCGTGTTTGTATACGAGCTGGACCTGCCGCTCGCGTTCGAGCAGCATGCAAAACAGGTCAAAGGCCACGATATCACCCTGGAGCATCACTCCGTTCACAAGGAACATCGTCACCGACTCTTCGGACCGGCGGACGGCGTTGAGGAACACATCCTGCAGCGCCTTGCCCTTGCTCGCGGGCGCCTCGCGCACATTGTCGCCGAGCAGACCGAGGTCGAAGTCGTGCGAGGGCATGACCGTCGAGATCGCGTGCTTGTAAACGAGCTGAGACTGGCCGTCGCGGCGAAGCAGCAGCGAGAAATTGTCGAACCAGGTAATAATGCCCTGCAATTTGACGCCTTTGACGAGGAACATCGTGACCGGCGTCTTGCTGCGGCGGAGAGCGTTGAGGAAGAGATCCTGGAGATTCTGGCTTTTATCGGACACATTGGCCTCCTGTTCTTGGCGGTATTTGCCGCATTCGATGCCGGTTGGTCCGGCAATTATTGACCTTCAGGCCCGCAATATGCGGGAAAGCACATCGCAGGTCTAGGGCAAAGGCCCCGTCCCCGCGCTAAGATTCATTATCCGAACTCTCGGTGAGGCCAAGGAGTTTCAATTTTCTGTGCAGTGCCGATCGCTCCATACCGATAAAGTTCGCGGTGCGCGAAATATTGCCTGAGAAACGGTTGATTTGAATACGTAAATATTCACGCTCGAAATTTTCGCGAGCTTCCTTGAGCGGGATCGCCGTGATCGATTCCGAGTTGGGTAATATATCGGCTCCGCCGCGGACAAGCTCGGCGGGCAGCATGTCGGCGTCGATGCGCGCCAAGCGATCGCTCGGGGCCAGAATCATGACGCGTTCGATCACGTTTCGCAGTTCGCGGACATTGCCCGGCCACTCGTGCGCTTGTAGCGCCGCGAGCGCTTCCTGGCTGATTTCGGGCGGCGCGACGCGGCGATCGGCGGCATAGCGCCTGACGAAATGGTCGCACAGGCTGACAATGTCGGCGCGGCGCTCGTTGAGCGGCGGTATATGCACTGGAACGACGTTGAGCCGGTAATAAAGATCTTCGCGAAAGCGGTTTTCGGCAATCTCGGCGAGCAGGTCGCGAGCTGAGCCCGAGATAATGCGAACATCGACACGGATCATCGTGCGCCCGCCGACGCGCGTAAAGCTCTGATCGGTCAGTACGCGCAGAATTTTTCCTTGTGTAGTCAAGGGCATGTCGGCCACTTCGTCGAGGAACAAAGTGCCACCGTGCGCCTGTTCGAGAAGGCCGACGCGGATCGTTCCATCATCGGCTTCCGAGCCGAAGAGTTCGATTTCGACCGTTTCCGGGTCCATCCTGGCCGACGATATGACGCGGAACGGTGCATTCTGGCGCCCGCTCCACCCGTGAAGCACGCGCGCGGCCACCTCTTTGCCGACACCGGGCGCGCCCGTAATCAGAACGCGGCTCCCGGTTCCGGCGACGCGTTTCAGCGTTGCGCGAACATTGTTGATCGCCGCGCTGTTGCCCGTAAGTTCATCAGCCGGGCCGGCCTTTTCGCGAAGCTGTTCATATTCAAATTTCAGCCGCTCGTTTTCGGTCGCCCGTGCGACCAGATGGAGCAGGCGCTCGGCCTCGAACGGCTTTTCGATGAAGTCGAAGGCGCCGCGCCGGATCGCTGCGACGGCCGTGTCGAGGCCGCCGTGCCCCGAAATGACGATAATCGGCAGCGTCGGATCGAAGGATTTGATTGCATCGACGAGGCCGAGCCCGTCGAGCCGCGAGCCCTGAAGCCAGACGTCGATCAGCGCTAGCGACGGCCGCCGCTGGCGGATCGCCTCGAGCGCGGCGTCGCTGTCCGAGGCCGTTCGCGCCTCGTAGCCTTCGTCCTCCATGACTCCCGCGACAAGGTCGCAGATGTCGCGCTCGTCGTCGACGATCAAAATATCAAGCGCCATAATCTTCTCTGTTCTGTCGGTTGCGTATCCGTCCGGGTACCGTTTCCACCTTCCCCATCGCCGCGTCGTCGCCCTTCCCCGCCAATGGGCGCAACCGGTCGGGGTGCAGCGTCAGGGTGACACAAGTCCCCTGCCCCTCGGGATTGTCACAAAACTCCAGTTCCCCATAATGTTGCTCGACGATCTTCTTGACGATCGCGAGTCCCAGCCCGGTCCCACCCTGCCGCGTGGTCATATAGGGTTCGGCAATTGCGTCGCGCGCTTCCGGCAATCCGATGCCGTCGTCGGTGACGCGGATGACAAGTTCGTCATTCGGTCCGTTGTCGAGTTCGGCGCGAACGCGGCCGCTCACCGCAGCGCCGCTCTTTTTATACTTTTCTTCAATTGCTTCTACGGCGTTCTTAACGATGTTCGTAATTGCCTGCGACAGCAGGCGACGGTCGCAGACCAGCGGCTCGATCTCGTTGGGCGTCTTTACGCTGAACTGAATGTCGGGCTTTGCAACTTCGAACAGGAACACAGCCTGCCGTACAATGTCGCGAATGTCCTCGGTCCCGAACGTCGGCTTGGGCATCCGCGCAAAGCTCGAAAACTCGTCGACCATGCGGCGCATGTCGTGCACCTGCCGGATGATCGTTTCGGTAAGGCGGCGGAAGGTCGCTTCGTCTCCCTCGACCTTTTCGCCGAAGCGGCGCTGGAGCCGTTCGGCTGCGAGCTGGATCGGCGTCAGCGGATTCTTGATTTCATGGGCGATACGTCGCGCGACGTCGGACCATGCGGCGCGGCGCTGGTCCAGCAATTGTTGGGTTATGTCTTCGAAGCTCAGGACAAAACCGTCCCCCTGCGCGACTGCCTTGGCGGCGAGCGTTGCCGGTTCGGCATCGCTGCGCGCAAGCTGAACGATCGCTTCGCGCTCGTCACCCGTCAGCAGTCGTGCCAACTCGGGCACGACATCGGCGAGCGGTCTCCCCGTCAAGCGCTCTGCGGACAGGCCGATCAGACGCTCGGCGGCAGCATTGGCGAGCAGTATCCGGTGATCGGCGTCAACGGAGACCACGGCCGAGGAAACGCCGCTGAGAACAGCCTCGATAAAGCTGCGTCGCGTTTCGAGCTGTTCGTTGACGTTGACGAGCGCACCCGTCTGGCCTTCGAGTTGCTCGGTCATGCGATTGAAGGCGCGCGTCAGGACCGAAATCTCGTCGTCGCGCGCGGGCGGCGTGACACGAACCGACAGATCGCCGCCCGCGGCGGTGCGCGTGGCGCCGATCAGCGTCCCGAGCGGGCGCACGATGCGGTCGGCGACCACGATGGCGGCGATGACCGCCAGCGCAAGAAGCAGCAGCGACCCCAGATAGAGCGCGCCGTTGAATTGCAACTGCAGAAGCTGCGATCGCTGGAAAAGCGCGTTATAATCGGAAAGCACCGATCGTGCCCGCTCCCACTGCTGGAACCCGGGAACATTGGCGTCGCGCGATGCATAGACATAGGCGCGCCGCGGCCCGGGAAGGCGCGTCGTCGCCTCGATCCGGTCGGGCTGGACGTCGACGACGACGTCCTCGCCAGCATCGAGGCGCGAGACCGTGGCCGGCGCCAGACGATTCTCGGCTTCGCGATTATCCGGGTCGATCATCGCCGCCGTGCGCGGAACGCCATCTTCGCCGATTTCGATAATCGCCGACTCATTCAGGTTGCGAACGACGACTTGCTGGAAATAATAGTTTGAAAAATCAGGATTATCGGTCGGAACGCGTGACAGGAAATCCCCGAGATCCTGTGCCATCGCTACCGTGTTGGCCCCAACCTCGCGCCGGTTCTCCTGATAGAAACCCTCGGCCAGCCCGGCTGCATTTTCGAACATGCCGCGCGATCGATCGGAAAACCAGAAATCGACGCCGAACTGAAAAAGCAGCGAAGCAAAGATCGCGACGAGCAAGGTAGGCGCAGCTGCGATCAGCGAGAAAAGTGCGACCAACCTGACATGGAGGCGACCGTTGCCGCCCGCCATCGACCGCACCGCACGAGCGCGGGCGACGCGGCTACCGACCAGGACGATCAACGCCATGGCCGGAACCAGGTTGGCGACCATGATCGCCGCGACGAGCGCCGGGGTAAGCAGCCGTTCGCTCTGCGAGTCGCCGGTTACAAAGATATAGGTCGCAGCGGCAACGCTGACGATCGCCGCGAGCGCATAATATTCGGGCGCGGCAAATTGCCAACCGCGCGTCGGCGCCGCCTGTTCGTCAGGAATATCGCCATGGGCTAGGGAAGCGGGGGACGCCATTGTTGCCCTGTTACGACAAACCTGTTGCATGGAAAACACAATTCATCGCTCGCTGTCGCTGAAACGACGCAATTGGCGGCTGACCCGTTGCAAAAATGTCAGGGGTGCGCGGGATCGATTACAAGTTGCCCCAGCCGCTTGCGCAGCGTGTTGCGATTAATTCCCAACCGCCGCGCTGCCTCCAGCTGGTTTCCGCGCACTTCACGGAGTGTGCGACGGAGCAACGCGGCCTCGACAATTGCCTGGAGCCGCGCATGAATTTCGCCGTCGTTCGCGGCTTCGCCCAATTGCTCGCGCGCCCAATCGTCGATCGCCCTCGCAATCGAGTCAGCCGGGGCCGCGACGTCGGGTTCCCCGCCGTTTTCCAGCAGCACCGCTTCGACGTCGCGTGGTCCGACGACGGTATCGCGCGACAAGACGGCAAGCCGCTGGACAACATTGCCGAGTTCGCGAACATTGCCCGGCCAGTCATAACGCTCGAGAATCTGCATCGCCTCGGGTGCGAATTGGCGGTCGGGGAGGCTCGAATGGCGCCCTTCGTCGACAAAATGGCGAACCAGCGCGGCAATGTCGCTCCGCCGGTCGCGTAGCGGCGGCAGGGTGACGGGAATGACGTTGAGGCGATAGAAGAGGTCTTCGCGGAACCGGCCCTCGGCGACGAGAGTGCGCATGTCGCGGTGAGTCGCGGCGACGACACGGACGTCTGCCTTCAGCGACTGGCTACCGCCGACGGTCGAATATTCATTGCTTTGCAAGACGCGGAGCAGGCGTGTCTGCGCCTCGATGGGCATGTCGCCGATCTCGTCGAGAAACAAGGTGCCGCCTGCCGCCTGTTCGAACCGCCCGGCATTGCGGCTATGGGCGCCGGTGAAAGCGCCCTTTTCGTGCCCGAACAGCTCGGCCTCGATCAGCTCGCGCGGGATTGCTGCCATATTGATGGCGACGAAGGGGCCGGAACGGCGAAGGCCCGTCGCGTGGATTGCGCGCGCCACCACTTCCTTGCCGGTCCCCGATTCGCCAAGAATCAACACCGCGAGGTCGTTCGTCGCGAGCCGCGCGATGGTGCGATACACCGCCTGCATCGCGGGCGCGCGGCCGACGAGCCCGTGACTGTCGGCCTGTCCGGGGTCGCTGCGCGCCGCAGGCTGACTGCCGCGATCAAGCGCGGCGCGGACGCTCGCGGTCAATTCTTCGAGATCGAAGGGCTTGGGCAGATAGTCGTAGCTGCCGATCCCGGTCGCGCGGACCGCCGTGTCGAGTGTATTCTGCGCCGAGAGGACAATGACCGGCGTGGCCGGATCGACTCCGGCGCCTGGAAGCGAGTCGATGCCGTCGCCATCGGGCAGGACGACGTCGGTAATGATCAAATCGGGCCGGTTGTCGGCGAGCCAAGCGTTGCGTTCGCCGACGCTGCCGACCGATGCCAGCACCGCACATTCGCCAGCAAGCGTCTCGCGGATGATGAGGGCGATGGCGGGGTCGTCCTCGACCAGCAAAATCGTCTTGCCGTCCGTCATCGGCCCTGCCCCTTGCTTCCAATGTCCGCAGCGACAGGAAGGTGAACGCGAAAGCGCGTCCACTCGCCGTCGCGGACATGCTGCGCAGTGCCGCCCATGTCGCGCGCAAGCTTGGCGACGAGCGCGAGACCGAGCCCCCTGCCCTCGCGTTTCGTCGTCACAAAGGGATCGAACAGATCGCCGCGGATGTCGGCGGGCACGCCGGGGCCGTTGTCGCTGACGCTGACCTCGATCGGCAACGCGATGCGTCCGCGACCGTCGCCATTGTCTATCGACAAGCCGTGGCGATAGGCGGTCGCCAGACGGACGATGCCGTTGTTGCGCCCTCCTAGCGCCTCGCAGGCGTTGGTGACGAGGTTCAGCAGGATCTGCACCATGGCGTCATGGTTCCCGTGCACCGGGGGAAGCGAGGGATCGAAATCCTCGGTAAAGCGAACGCCGCTGATCCGGCGTGCGCGTATCGCCTCCATCGCCTGATGGATCGGCTGATAGAGGTTGATGGCCGAACAGGCGATCGGCTGCCCGCGCGAGAAATGCTCCATCTGATCGATCAAATTCGTGATCCGGTCGACCTCGGCGCAGATCAGGCTGGTGAAACGCTCGCCGCCAGCGTCGGTTTTGCGCGCCAGCAGCTGCGCGGCGCCCTTGATCCCCGCGAGCGGGTTCTTGATTTCGTGCGCGAGCATCGACGCTGCCGCACCTGCGGCGCGGCCCGACCGGCCAATGACGCCGCCCATCAGCTCCGCATCGCTCTGTGACGGGACAAGCGCGAGAATGCGGTGGCCGCTCTGGCCATAGGGCACCAACTGCATATCGACGAGGATGGCCTTGCGCCCGCCAACGGCAATTTCTGCCCGGTGCGCGAAAAGTGCCGACGCCGACTGATCGATCATGCGGCGGCGATAGCTGCGATCCATACTGATGAGGTCATAGACAATGCGGCCGACCATCACGGAACGGCTGATATTGCAGAGCTGCTCGGCGGCGGCGTTGACGAACAGCACTACCCCGCCCTTGTCGATCAGCAGCGTCGCGACCGGATGCGACTGGATCAACTCGTCATGGTCGAACGTCGGAATACTCGACGTCAGCGCGCTCACGCAGCGGCCTTGCTCAGGAACGGGCCATAAAATTGCTCGAGCGCATCGAGCACGTCGCGGCTCGCCGGAATCTGATTGACCTTGTTGCGGAACTCGGCCGATCCGGGCAGTCCCTTCACATACCAGCCAAGATGCTTGCGCGCCATGTTGACGCCGGTCACCTCGCCATAATGATCGATCATCGCGCGGTAATGCGATGTAATGACGTCATATTGCTCGTCGATACCGGGATCGGCGCGCGGGGCCTCGCCGCGCAGCGCCGCCATGACCTGCGCGAGCAGCCAGGGACGGCCATACGCGCCGCGGCCGATCATGACGCCATCGGCGCCGCTCTGCGCGAGCGCGGCGCGCGCGTCATCGACCGAACAAATGTCACCGTTGACGATCACCGGAATCGATACCGCGTCCTTGACGGTGCGGACAAAGCCCCAGTCGGCCGTCCCGCGATACATCTGATTGCGCGTCCGGCCATGGACCGTGACCAGCTTTGCGCCCAGATCCTCGGCGATATGCGCGAGTTCGGGGGCATTGAGGCTGTCGTGGCACCAGCCCATGCGCATTTTGACCGTTACGGGAACGCTGACCGCCTTCACGCATGATTCAATCAGCGCGGCCGCAAGCTTCAGGTCGCGCATCAGCGCCGAGCCTGCATCGCCATTGGTGACCTTGCGCACGGGACAGCCCATGTTGATGTCGATGATTGCCGCGCCGCGATCTTCGTTAAGCTTGGCCGCTTCGCCCATTTCGTAGGGCGTGCAGCCAACGAGCTGCATCGAAACCGGTTCCTCGATCGGGTCCCACGCCGCCTTCTGGACCGACTGGCGCGTCTCGCGAATTGCGGCCTGGCTCGCGATCATTTCGGTGACGTTGAGCCCCGACCCGAAGCGGCGCACCAGCCGGCGGAACGGCAGATCGGTCACGCCCGTCATGGGCGCGAGGATCACCGGATCCGCGATGCTGATATTGCCGATTTGAATGGGCCGCAGCGGCGCCATGGCGAAAACTTTCGTCGAACTGCCTAAAATTTGAGCACGCCCCTACACGTTAAGCCGCTTCCCCGCAAGCCGAGGCTGCGCTAACCGGCGCGCATCATGACCGAGTCCGCCCGTTCCGCCCCAGCGCACGCCGTCGCGATCCTCCTTGCGGGCGGGCACGGCGTTCGGGCAGGATTCGACCGACCCAAGCAAGCAATGCCCCTAGGCGGCAAACCGGTCTTGCAGTGGAGCCTCGACGCTCTGGCGTCACATCCGGGCATTATGGGGGGGGTGCTGGTCGCCGACGACGCGGCCGCCGCAGATGCAACTCCCCTTCCCACCGGCTGGAGGCGCGCCGCGCCGGGAAACGAACGCCAGCAGTCGGTCGCCAATGGGCTCGCCGAACTCGCCGATCGCGATGGCGACATGATCGTGCTCGTCCACGATGCGGCCCGGCCCGGGCTCACGCCAGCCGTCGTCGACCGGTTGATCGGCGCACTTTCCGGCGCGGAGGCGGCGATTCCGGTGCTTCCGGTCCCCGACACGCTCGTTGAGTTATCGGAGGCCGAAGCGGGCGAGATCGTCGATCGGGCGGCACTGGTGCGCGTCCAGACGCCGCAGGCGTTTCGCCTGAAGACGCTGCGCCAGGCGCATGCAGAGGCTCAGGGAATTACAGCTACCGACGATGCCCAACTTGCGCGGCGGACTGGTGTCAAGGTCGCAACGGTTGCCGGCGACGCCGCGCTCCACAAACTGACATATGCAGAGGATATGGCGATCCTCGAAGGATTGATGGGACTGCGAAAGATGATGCGCACCGCCGTGGGGATGGGGTATGATGTGCATCGGCTTGGCGCCGGTCGCCCGCTGTGGCTGGGCGGCATAGAAATTGCGCATAGTCATGGACTTGACGGGCATAGCGATGCCGATGTGGCGCTCCATGCGCTGACCGACGCGGTCCTCGGCGCGCTGGGCGACGGCGACATCGGCGATCACTTTCCACCGAGCGATCCGCAATGGCGTGGCGCCGCCTCCGATCGCTTCCTTGCTTTTGCAGGCGAGCGCGTCGTCGCGCGGGGCGGGCGTATTTCGCACCTCGACCTGACCATTATCGCCGAAGCGCCGCGCATCGGCCCCCACCGCGCGGCCATTCGTGCGCGTATCGCCGAAATCCTTGCGATTCCGGTCGAACATATTAGTGTGAAAGCGACAACGACCGAGCGGCTGGGATTTACCGGGCGCCAAGAGGGGATCGCCGCGCAGGCCGTCGCCACATTGCAACTTCCGGAGAATTAAATTGCCGTCCGATGCCGAAACGCGCCTTGCCGCGCGCGAAGAACTGGCCACGGCCATATTGGCTGCCAATCGCGCCGCAAAGCGCCGCGTCGCTGTCGCCGAAAGCTGCACGGGCGGGATGGTCAGCGCCGCGCTGACCGATATTGCCGGAAGCTCCGACGTTTTCTCGGCAGGCTTCGTCACCTATTCGGGCAAGGCCAAGCAGCAGCAACTCGACGTCAGCAGCGAAATCCTCGAAACCTTCGGCGAGGTGTCGCTCGCGACCGCCTGGGCGATGGCGGCAGGCGCCCTTACGAACAGCGACGCAGACGTTGCCGTCGCGATTACCGGAATTGCGGGACCGAGCGGCGGAACAGATCGGAAGCCCGTGGGTCTGGTCGTCTTCGCGCGCGCGCTCCGCGGGCAGGACCCCGACGATTATTTCACCCAGCGCATCCAGTTCGAATCGACCGACCGTGCTGCAATCCGTCAGGCGGCGACGATGTTTGCGCTCGAACTGCTTCAGCCCGAAAAGGACGCGCTGCGGCCGTCGGAGGACATCACCCTCCCCGCACCGTAAAGATCGTCGGCGCGCGCCTCGAACGCCGCAATCATCTTGCGCAGCGCCTTGTCGAACATCTGCCCGGCGAGCATTTCGAACATCCGGCTGCGGAACGAAAAGTCGACCATGAAGTCGACGCGGCACCCCCCACCGGCGGCGGGCTGGAAATGCCACTCATTCTCGAGGTGGCGCATCGGTCCGTCGATATAGCTGACCGTTACCATGTGCGGCCGGTCCTTGTGGACGCGGCAAGAAAAGCTCTCACGCAGGCCCTTGAAGCCGACGATCATGTCGGCGACGGCCTCATGTTCGCTGTCGCTCTTTATCCTAAGCGCAACAACCCACGGGAGAAACTCCGGATAGCGTGCAATATCCGTCACCAGCCCAAACATCTGTTCGGGCGTATAGGGCAATTCGCGCGTTTCGTGGTGCCTCGGCAAGTGCCGGTCAGCCCTGCGCGGTGCGCGCGAGCTGGGCCTCGCGCGCCGCGCGCATCCGTTCGAAATCGTCGCCGGCGTGATAGCTGGAGCGCGTCAGCGGCGACGACGCCACCTGCAGAAAGCCTTTTGCGCGCGCGATCTGGGCATAGGCGTCGAACGCCTGCGGGGTCACGAAGTCGACCACCTTCGCATGTTTCGGCGTCGGCTGCAGATACTGGCCCATCGTCATGAAGTCGATGTCAGCGCTGCGCATGTCGTCCATCACCTGATGAACCTCCATCCGTTCCTCGCCCAGGCCGAGCATGATTCCCGATTTGGTGAAAATCGACGGATCGCGGCGCTTGACGCTTTCGAGCAGGCGCAGCGACGCATAATAGCGCGCGCCGGGACGGATCGTCGGATAGAGCCGCGGGACGGTTTCGAGATTGTGGTTATAAACGTCGGGTCGCGCATCGACGATCGCCGCAATCGCGCTTTCGGGCTTGTTGCGGAAATCGGGGGTCAGGATTTCGATCGTCGTTTTCGGCGTTTCGCGGCGCAGCGCCTCTATGACTTTGACAAACTGGCTCGCGCCGCCGTCCGGAAGGTCGTCGCGGTCGACCGAGGTTATAACGATATGCGTCAGCCCCATCTTCGCCGCCGCAATCGCGGTATGCTCGGGTTCGAACGGATCGACCGCCCGCGGCATGCCGGTCTTGACGTTGCAAAAGGCGCAAGCGCGCGTGCAGGTGTCGCCGAGGATCATCACCGTCGCGTGCTTTTTGGTCCAGCATTCGCCGATGTTGGGGCAGGCCGCTTCCTCGCAGACGGTGTGCAGGTTGAGTTCGCGCATCAGCTTGCGCGTTTCGGCATAGCCGGGACTTGTCGGGGCCTTGACGCGAATCCAGTCGGGTTTGCGCGGGCGCGGGGTTGCTGCGGGCTGCACGGGAGCGTTCATGCCGCGCACATAGCGATGCTGCGCCCTCTTCTCAACCTCACTAGCTATGCTAAAGGCGCGCCATGACTCACTTTACCGACATGCTCGATGGCTATCAGCGGTTTCGCGCGGGTGGTTGGCAGGAACAACGCGACCGGTGGAGCGAGCTCGCCGAAGGTCAATCGCCCAAGGTGATGATAATCGCCTGTTCCGACAGCCGCGTCGAACCTTCGCAGATTTTCGACACCAACCCCGGCGAGATTTTTGTCGTGCGCAACGTCGCAGCGCTTGTACCACCGTTCGAAACGACACCCGGGCGGCACGGCGTGTCGGCGGCGCTCGAATTTGCAGTGCAATTCCTGAAGGTCGAAGAAATTGTCGTCATGGGCCACGGCCTGTGCGGCGGTTGCAACGCGGCCCTCCATCAGTCGATGCGTGGCGCGGAGCCGGGCCAGGGCGGGTTTATCGCAGACTGGATCGCCCTCCTCGATGAAGCGAGCGCCGAGGTGCGCGCGCACCACAGCGACCTCGATAGCCGCGAAGCAGGTCGCGCGATGGAGATGGCCGCCGTCGGGGTGAGTATCGCCAATCTGCGCACTTTCCCCTGCGTCCGAGAAAAAGAGCGACAGGGCACGCTCAAACTTCATGGTGCATTCTTCGCCATCAGCGACGGCGTGCTGCATGTGATGGACCCGGCAAGTGGTGAGTTCGCGCCGGCAGCTTGACCCCTCAAAGGCCCGCGCCGCGGGCGCAACTGCGGAGACAATGATGGCCGACGGCAATGTCGCCTTGCTTATCGATGCCGACAACGCGCGTCCGACGGGGCTCGACCCGGTGCTCACCGCGCTCGCTGAGCTTGGCACCGTCAATATCCGCCGCGCCTATGGCAATTGGCGAAAAACGTCGCTCAAGGGCTGGGTTGACCAGCTCCATCATTTCGGGATCGAGCCGCAGCAACAGTTCGACCTCACGAAGGGCAAGAATGCCACAGACATGAAGCTGACCATCGACGCGATGGACCTGCTCTATCGCGGGCGGCTCGATGGGTTGGGAATCATGTCGAGCGACAGCGATTTCATGCCGCTCGCGATGCGCGTTCGGCAGGACGGCATTCCTGTTTATGGCTTTGGTAGCGCCAAGACGCCCGAGGGGTTCCAGGGCGCCTGCACACGCTTCATCGATGTCGATGCACTGATCGATGCCGAACGTCCGGCAGGTGAGCCAGGCAAGAAGGCATCGGTGAAAAAGGAAATCGATCCCGACGTGATCGGCCTGTTGAGCAATGCCTGGAAAGCCGCAAAGCGCGACGAAGGTGGCTTTGCGCTGCTTGGTGAAGTCGGCCAGATCGCAGGCAACCGGTCAAGCTTTGACGTCAGAAACTATGGCTATTCGCGCCTCTCGGACATGATCGCCGACATCCCTAATTTCGTTACCGAGCGCATTGACGGAGGGCCGATGCGGATCAAGCGCGTGCGCTAGGCCGCTTGCACCTTTACGGGATGGCGTAGGTCACATTGGCCTGCCCGACCGGCTTGCCCGGATCGTTGCTCCAAATCCGTACATCCATCACGGCGAGCCGCTTGCCGAGGCGCAGCATCGTCGCGTCGGCCGTGATCGGTCCCGGGCGGCACGGACGCAGGAACTGGTAATTGAGCGCGCTCGTTACCGCCATCGCGACCGGACCGATATGCGCGAGGACCAGGGCATAGGCCGCCATGTCCGCAAAGCCCATCTGCGTCGGGCCCGAGATCAATCCACCCGGTCGCAGCGCCTTGTCGTTCGGCTCCATCCGTGCCTGCACATGGCCGGGCGCAGCGGAGACGACATAGCCACGCGAGCCGCGTTGGGCATGGGGGAAGGCGTCGGTTAAAAACGCGTTGAGCGCGTCGGCATCCATGTGGATCGCGCTCGACGAAATTGGTGCCGGCATCGGAGCCGCCTTCCCCGCCATATCGGTTAGCGCGACAATTTCTTGTAAGTCGTCGCGTGCGGACGCGTCGCGCCTTCGCCGAGGCGGCGGATCTTGTCCTCCTCATAGGCTTCGAAATTGCCCTCGAACCATTCGACGTGGCTGTCGCCCTCGAACGCCAGAATGTGCGTCGCGAGGCGGTCGAGGAAGAAGCGGTCGTGGCTGATGACCACGGCGCAGCCCGCAAAATTTTCCAGCGCCTCTTCGAGCGCCGCGAGCGTTTCGGTGTCGAGGTCGTTGGTCGGTTCGTCGAGCAGCAGCACGTTGCCGCCGGCCTTCAGCATCTTGGCCATGTGGACGCGGTTGCGTTCACCACCCGACAGCTGGCCGACCTTTTTCTGCTGGTCGGTGCCCTTGAAATTGAAGGCGCCGACATAGGCGCGCGTCTGCATCTCGTGCTTGCCGATGTTCATCATGTCGTGGCCGCCCGAAATCTCTTCCCAGACATTCTTGTTGGGATCGAGCGCGTCGCGGCTCTGGTCGACATAGCCGAGGCGCACCGTGTCGCCGATGCTGATGCTGCCGCTGTCGGGGGTCTCCTGCCCGGTAATCAGGCGGAACAGCGTCGACTTGCCCGCGCCGTTCGGGCCGATGACGCCGACGATGCCGCCCGGCGGCAACGTGAAGGACAGGTCTTCGAACAACAGCTTGTCGCCATAGGCCTTGGAGATATTATCGACCTCGATCACTTTGCCACCAAGGCGTTCCGGAACCTGGATAACGATCTGTGCCTTGCCCGGCGCGCGGTTTTCCTGCGCCTCGACAAGCTGGTCGAACGATTTGATACGCGCCTTCGACTTGGCCTGCCGTGCCTTGGGCGACTGCCGTATCCATTCGAGTTCGTCGCGGATCGCCTTCTGGCGGCCCTGATCCTCGCGCGCTTCCTGTTCGAGGCGCTTGCCCTTCTTTTCAAGATAGGTCGAATAATTGCCCTCATAGACAAAATAGCGGCCGCGATCGAGTTCGAGGATCCAGTTCACGACATTGTCGAGGAAATAGCGATCGTGGGTGACGAGGATGACGTTGCCCGGATAATCGACCAGATGCTTTTCGAGCCACGCGACGCTTTCAGCGTCCAAGTGGTTGGTCGGTTCGTCGAGCAGCAGGATCGACGGTTTCTCGAGCAGCAGGCGGGTGAGCGCGATGCGGCGCTTCTCGCCGCCCGACAGATTCTCAACGCTCCAGTCGCCCGGCGGGCAGCGCAGCGCCTCCATTGCGATCTCGAGCTGGTTGTCGAGCGTCCAGCCGTCGACCGCGTCGATCTTCTCTTGCAGCTCGCCCATTTCGGTCATCAGCGCATCGAAATCGGCGTCTTCGGGCGGATCGGCCATCAGCGCGCTGATCTCGTTAAAGCGGTCCATCATGTCGGCGACGGGGCGCACGCCGTCCATGACATTTTCCTTGACCGTCTTGGTCGGGTCGAGCTGCGGCTCCTGCGCCAGATAGCCGACGGTGATCCCCTCGCCAGGCCAGGCCTCGCCGGTGAAATCCTTGTCGATGCCGCCCATGATCTTCATCAGCGTCGACTTGCCGGTGCCGTTCGGGCCGACGATGCCGATCTTGGCGTCGGGATAGAATTGCAGGCTGAGGTTGTTGAGCGTCGGCTTTTGCGCGCCGGGATAGGTCTTGGTCAGACCCTTCATCACAAAACTATATTGGGCGGCCATTGAATGCTCCGGATATTGGCTGGGACCGCAGCGCAGCGGTCCGGGAGAGAAATGTTTCGCGCGCCGGTTAGCGAATGGACCGTCGAATGGCAATCGACGCTTGCGATTGGGCGCGGCAGTCACTTAGGTGGCGACCATGAAATTTGCACACCTCCTCCCCCGCATCGCGGGCTTCGCCGCCCTTTGTCTTGCCACCGCCGCCGCTGCATCGATCCCGCCGCCGCCCAGTGCGGTCGACAGGGCGCAGAACGACGACATCGCGTGGAAAATCACCGAAGATCTGACGACCGAAATCGGCCCGCGCATGGCAGGCACCGAGGCCGAGGCTGCCGCACGAAAATGGGCGGTCGAGCGGTTGAAGGCGATGGGGTTCCAGAATGTTCGCGACGAACCCTTCACCATGCCGACCTGGGTTCGCGGTGAGGAAGAGGCTTCGCTGATTGGCCCTTTCCATACCCAACCGCTCGCGGTCACGGCGCTCGGCAACAGCGGCTCGACGGGCGCCAAGGGGCTTGTGGGCGATGTGGCCTATTTCGCGAGCTACGACGATTTCCTCGCCGCACCCGACCATTATATCAAGGGCAAGATCGTCTTCATCGACCACCAGATGGCACCAGCGCAAGACGGTAGCGGCTATGGCCAATATGGCCGCGCGCGCTTCACCGGCCCCAATGCGGCGGCAAAGCGCGGCGCCATCGCCGTGGTTATCCGGTCGATCGGCACTGACAGCCACCGCAATCCGCACACGGGCAACACCAATTTCGAAGCCGGCGTGGCGCCAATTCCTGCCGCTGCCATATCGAACCCCGACGCCGACCAGCTCGTCCGGCAGTGGCGGCGCGCGCAGAGTATCCGCACCAAGGAGACGCCGCTCGGTTATACGCCCGCGCCGCTTCGCATGAAATTGCTGCTCACCCCGCGCAATCTGGGCCAGCAGCAGTCAGGCAATGTCATTGCCGAGGTTCCGGGCAGCGATCCGGCAGCAAGTCCGGTCGTCGTCGCCTGCCATCTCGACAGCTGGGATCTCGGCACGGGAGCGATCGACGATGCCGCGGGCTGCGGCATCGTCACGGCCGCCGCGAAACATGTCATGACGGCAGGTCAGCCGCGCCGTACTATCCGGATCCTCTGGGCCGGCGCCGAAGAGGTCGGCGTTCACGGCGGCCGCGCCTATTTCGCCGCACACGGAAATCAGAAGCACGCCGTTGCGCTCGAATCCGACTTTGGCGCCGACCGCGTCTGGCGCGTCGATTTCAAACTGCCCGAAAGCGCGAAGTCGCTCGCCGATCGGATTGCGCGTGCCGTCGCTCCCTATGGTGTAACGCGGGGGAGCAGCCCCGCTAGTGGCGGAGCCGACATCGGCGCGCTGGTGCAGGCAGGCGTTCCGGCGATCGATCTACGCCAGGACGGCACACGCTATTTCGACCTGCACCACACGCCCGACGACACGCTCGACAAGGTCGATCCGGTCCAGTTGCGGCAAAATGTGTTGGTGTGGACGGCAACTTTGGCGATTCTTGCCAACAGCAGCGATAACGAGTTGCCATGATTGTTTCCGCGAAGTGACAGATTTCCGCGGCTGCCGCACAACTCAATTATTTTTGTTGACGATTCATGCGGAACAGCTAAATCCCGCCGCTCGCGCTTAGGGAAACTTTCCCGAACGCGAAAAGGCATTTTAGGGAGCCCACACATCATGAAGAAATTCGCTGCTATCGCCGTTGCTGCCAGCATGTTCGCCCTCGCCGCTTGCGGTGAAAAGGCTGCTGAAGAAGCCACCACCGAAGCCCCGGCCGCTGACGCCATGGCTGAAGAAGGTGCGGAAGCGACCGCCGAAGCTGCTGACGCCGCCGCTGCTGGCGCCGAAGCTGCTGCTGACGCTGCTGCAGAAGCTCCGGCTGCCGACGCTGCCGCTGCTGAAGCCGCTCCGGCCGAAGAAGCCAAGTAAGTCACAGCCCTTCGGGGCAATGACCGAACGCAAAGAGGCGGTCTTCCTTCGGGAAGGCCGCCTTTTTTGTCGACAAATGATCGTGCCAGATAAGCTGCCGTCGCGAGCGTTCGGGAGTGACTGCAATGACGTCGATTTAGGAAATGGTCGGGGAGACAGGATTCGAACCTGCGACCCTCTGCTCCCAAAGCAGATGCGCTACCAGGCTGCGCTACTCCCCGACTGCGCGGGCCTTAGACGGGGCTGCGGCGCAAGTCTATCCCGCGAATCCCATGCCCAATTCATTTTGCATGGCCCCAAACGCACGACAGGAAGTTGGTGGGCCCGGCAGGACTCGAACCCGCAACCTAGCCGTTATGAGCGGCCAGCTCTAACCATTGAGCTACAGGCCCCCGAGGGGATGCGTCGGCGATAGCGGAGCGCGCCGCGCGTTGGCAAGCGGCAACAGTCAAAGCGCCCGTGCCTTTTCGGAAGCGCTTGCAATTATTGCGGCCGCGCTTGTCGCCGCGACGCCGCGCCGCGCCAGATGATCGAGCACCACGTCCCACCAACGATAGAAAAGCGTGAGATCGGCCGCGCTGCGAACATAGGGTGTGTTGCCCGGTTGCAGCGAGGGCGAATGAAAAGAGAAATTGAGCACCGGAAGCGCATGATCGATCGCGATATCGATCGCGCGGCATGCGCGTTCGGCGGGAATGCCCTCGGGCGTCAGCGCGATGCGTTCGACCAGTCCAAGCCGCGCCAATAACGCTGCGCCCACAGTGAATCCGCTGCGCTCCAGACGGTGATGGAATCGTGCTCCCTTGTCCCCGAGCAATCCGCTGAACAGCGTCGTGACGGGCACTTCGAGGATCGGCCCGGCATCGGTCACGGTCCACCAGGGATGCAGCGGCGCCTGGCGATAGTCCGGCCCGTGGCCGCTGCGATAATCGAAGCCCGACCGGACGGACGTGTCGCACCGAAAGCCCAGTTCGGCAAGCAATCGGGCAGTCTGCGCGCCGAGGCCATAACGTCCGGCGCGGTACACAGTGGGTGTCACCGAAAAGCGACCGGCAATCGCATCGCGGAGTGCCGTCAGCTTGGCACGTTGGAGCGCCAACGGCAGATTTCCCGTATAGCTGTTATGCGCATTGACCTCTTCGTCGTGCGGCGGATTGACCCAAGGGTGCAATTGCGCCCCGATATCGCAAGCGCCGGTCTGCTGCGCCGGCCCCAGAATATCGACCGCCCGCTGGTCCTGCACGATGGGCCAATCGACAAGATAGATCGGCCTGACACCCGCCGCCCCGAAGAAGCGCTGACATTCCGCAAGTGCGGGCACCGAATCCAGACGGAAACCGGTCCGCGTGAACGGCGCGGCCCAGTCGAAATCCTCTTCGGTGTCGATGGTGACCCAGAATAGCGGCTTCTCGTCCGCTTGCAGACGGATGAGGTCGGTAGCGGGCGGAATTGCGCTCAGATCGCCCGCTTGCTGCACGCCTACCCCTTTTCCGGCACCCGGCTCTCTTCGCCGCGCTGGAGATCCAGTCCCGTTTCGCCTTCTGCGTTGGCCGAGGGCAGAAACAAGGTCAAGGCGTTATGCCCGATATCGAGCCGTCCCCCGACCCCACGCGCGAGACTGTCGACAAGCCGCAGCGAGAATCCGAGGCTGAGGATAGCGGCGCCCGGCGCCTCCCCTTCGGGGCTGAATCCCGGGTCGAGAAGATCGGATGCCGTGGCGAAACGGATCGTCGAAGGCCGCACGACGCGCAATTGCAGCATATCGTCCGGAAGCGGCTCGCAAACGAGCTGACCGACTACCATCGTTCCCGCTTGCGATACGTCGACGAGCGCGGTCAACAGGCGTCCGATCATGCGGCGTGCGCCGGCATCGTCAGCACGGACACGGAATGGACCGCCGACCCGCGAGACGTTGAGATCGACGCGGCTATCGGACAACAGGGGTTCCAGATCGGCTTCGACGTGACGGAGCAGCGCATCGATGTCGACGATCTCGCCGGGCGTTGTATTGTCGCCAGGACCTCCGGACTGTGCCGCGGTCTGCAAATCGTCGATGATGGCTTGAACGGCCGCCGCATCGCTTATGATCGATTCGGCCATTGCTCGATAGGACTGGTTGACCGGTCCGAACATCTGCCCTGCGATAATCTGCGCAAATCCTGAAATGGCGTTGAGCGGGCTGCGCAGCTCGTGGATCAGCTGGCGGATCGAATCGCCCGCCTCGTCGGCGGCACCGCGTCCATAAGGCGTCTCGTTGCGATAGGGGCGGCGCGCATTGCCGCGATATCCGCAAAATTGCCCGGTGGCCGGATCGAACCAGGGCAGAGCCGAAAAACGCCATTCGCCTGAGTCGGCAGGCATCCCTTCGAGAATCATGCGGGCGTTCACCATCTCCGCACGCTGCCGAAAGGCGCCCGCTGCGACCCCATCGACGCCCGGCTCGCCGCCATAAGCGGCCTCCGCAATCGACAGGCCGATCGCCGCGCCGCGGGTGATGCCATCGACCCAGCAAATGATGCCATCGGGGCCGGTCTCGAAAACAAAGGCCGAACGCAGATCCTGTGCCGCGCTGGGCTGAGCTCGCGATGCCTGAAACTTGTCGATCCGCCGTACCAGTTCGCTGATCTGGCTATGCCCAGTATCGGGCGCTGGCGCCGCCGCATCGGCCAACACCGGAACGATCTCCGGTGCAGCCACCGGTTGCGGCAACGCCACCGAAGCAGCCCCGAGCGCGACGAGCGCACGGCGCACGCCTTCCGGAAGGTCCTTGCGCCCGGCCAATACCGACCGGGCCATCGGCCCTGTCGAAGGAAGCAATGCCAGCCAGTCGGCCTCCGCCAGCTTCGCATGACGGAGCATCGTTGCCGAAACGGCCGGGACGTCGTTGGCGTAGAAAGCGACGAGCGGCGCAAAGCGGCCCCGCTGCGCCACCGCTTCCGCACAATCGCGCCGCACCCGTTCGGGCACCTTTGCCCGCAGCACGGCAAGCGCGCGAAGGCTGCGATGAATATCTTGGTCCGACAGTTGATTGCCGCGCTGTGCCAGAATATCGGTGAGCTGCCGCCACGCCGCGATCCCGGCGCGCTCGTCCTCAGGCGTCTGGCGCAAGATCGTTGCAATCATCGAGTCAGCAGTCACGAGAGGTCGGCTCCAAACCCGTCATATTGGTTAGCAGTCGATTACCGGCTAGCGTGAATCCCGCTGTCATGAAAGTGCCTTAACTTGTCACGTCACATTGTGGGACAATTGCAATCAGCTGAAATATTATTATGGTCACCGCAGATTTGGAAAGCGGATGTTTCAATGATGGCAAGCCAGAAATTTGATCAGATCGACCTGCAGATATTGAGCGAACTGCAGAAAAATGGCCGAATGACCAATGTCGAACTGGCACAAATGGTCGGTTTGACGGCCCCACCCTGCCTGCGACGCGTCCGCGCGCTGGAAGAATCGGGTGTCATTCGGTCGTACCACGCTGACCTCGACGCAGCGAAACTCGGCTATGGAATCACCGTCTTTGCGATGGTCAGCCTGCGCAGTCAGGCCGAATCCGACCTGAAGGCGTTCGAAGATTATGTCGGGCAACTGCCCGAGGTCCGCGAATGTTACATGCTGAACGGTGAAATCGACTTTTTGCTTAAGGTCGTCGCGCGCGACTTGCAGAGCTTCCAGTCGTTCCTGACCGCCCAGCTCACGTCGGCTCCGAACGTTACAAGCGTCAAGACATCGCTAACCATCCGGACAGCAAAGCAGCTGGCGGGAATTCCCGTAGAAGGTTAACGCCTTGCCGAACTAGCGAAAACGGCGCCGCCCCTGTTCCGGGACGGCGCCGTTTTTCTTGCCTTCTGCGCCAATCAGCTGCCCGTAGCGGGCGCGGCTGCGACCGAAGTGGCTGCCTTGGTCTTGGCATGGATCGACCACAGTTGCGCCAACCGGGCGCGATTGCCCTGCACTTTGCTCAGCGTTGCAACCGCCGCATCGCTCCGTCCCGCGAGAGCCTGAGCGACGCCAAGGCGATACTGCGTCAGCGGATCGGCGCCAGCGTTCAGCGCAGCTTCGTAAAGCGGGATCGCCTTTGCATAGTCACCGTTCCCCACCAGCGCGTCGGCCGTTGCACGCGCCGTCTTGGGATTGGCGAGCGTTCCCGGTTTCGTCGCGTCAGCGGCGAGCGCCGCAGCATCGGATTGCGCGCGCGGCCCCTGCGATTCCAGGATATTTCCAAAGAACTGGTCGTTCCGCGGAATCACGCCCGCCGACTGTCCGGAACGCACCACCGCAACGACCTCGCCCGGGAAGCCGGCTTCGGTCGCCAGCGACGCATATTCGCTATACTCGGGGCGCTCGGTCATTGCGCCCGCCGCGCGCATCAGACGGAGGATGTCGAGGTTCATGTCCTTGTTTCCGCCCGCCTGCTGCAACAGGATGTAGAGCGTGTTGCGCCATATCGCCGGGTTCGGATGGTCCTGAACGCGCATCGTCAGCGCATCGAGCAAATCTTCGGTGCGGTTGGCCTTCTGAAATGCCTGCGCCGGTCGCACATACAGATCTTCCGGCGGAACATGTCCCGCCGCGCGATGCGCCTCGATTTCGGCCTTGGCTATCGTCCAGCCCTGATCGACTTGTCCGGCGTTGAGATAGCTGTCCATCAAAATGACGTTCAGGCCGCTTTCCGTCGAGCCCGCAGCCTTTGCAGCCTCCAGACGCTGGATCGCCTTGGCGTAATCCTTTGCGCCATAGGCAAACCGGCCCGAAAAGAAGTTGTAGATCCCCGCCTGCTCGGCCGGCGTCAGACCGGAATCGAGCATCGTGTCCAGGCCCTGCGCCTGGAGCGCCTGGTCCTTGTTCAAAATGCCCAACTGAAGTTTGTAGAAGGCGAGCCAATAGCGATCCTCGTTCGTCGAAGCCGACGTTTCGCCTTCACCAATTGCCGCTTGCAGTGCTGCGGCATCCTTGTCTCCGACGGCCCCGCCCATTTTCTTGGCGGCCGGGGCGAACCCCTTGCTGACGGCAATAGTCGTGCCCTTCCCGGCTTCTTCCTTCTTCGGTTTTTCACGGGCAGCCGCCGGCGTCGCGGTCGTCATCAGCGCGCAGCCGAGCACGGCGACCATCGCCGTTGCGGGCATCGAGCGGAATCGGTTGAACATTGAAATCTCTCCTCTGAATCTGCAGCCCGCCCGGTCGCACGGGGGCCCGGCAGCGCTTCGTCAACGCGGCTAAACCCCAAGCGTTGCGAAGGCAAGTCAATGGGCGTTGGTTTTGCTTTAGAGGGCGGCGGCTGAACGGCGATTGAACCCGCGCGAACGCGCGCGACCGGCAGGGTGGGTCAGTCGATCGACTCGACCAAAGCATTGATCTCCCGCAACACTACGGGGTCGCCCGGTACGCCGGACATCGCCTCTTCGGCTAGTTGGATCAGGGGAATGATACCAAAGGTGGCCGAAAGGCTTTTCAGGCGTTCGGCGGCGACAAGCCAGTTGGCATCGCACCGCGCCCTTCGCATCAGGTCGGCGAGCTCGCGTGCGCTTTCGATAAAGGCGACGCGCAGGTCGCGCGACATTGCGGGGTCATCGCCCACCGCGGCGCTCAGATAACGATCGAGTGGGCCACTATCGAACGACATTCCGCAGTATTGACCGTCCCGAGTTAAGTTTCCGTTTCATGAGAGCCATTTGATGCTAATATGGCAGGATGACGGGGGAAAAGAAGATCGTCGGATTGTGGCGGGAAGCCGCGACAAAGTCGGAAACCAGCGGTGACGCGGTCGAGCAAGCGGCCACGGCCGAAGCCCTGCCTGCAGCCGGAAGCCCTATGCCCGAAACGCTCCCCGAACCCGTCGCCGAGGACGGCGCCGAACGCGACTGGCTCGATATGACTGCGCTCGAAACGACCGACGGGGAGGACGTCGAGAACGATACCCCCGGCGGAATCGCACGAATCGTTCCCGCGCTATTGCTGCTTGCTGCCGCAGCGTGGACGGGCTTTGCCGCCTATGTGGCGACCGAAGGTTTCGCGCGTGCGCCGACGCTCGGCGAATGGCCGCCTCTCGTTGCGACAATCGCCATGCCGCTTGCACTCTTGCTTCTTCTCTGGATGGCTATCCTGCGATCGGGCAAGTCCGAGCAGGCGCGTTTTGCACGTGTCGCAGCGCAGCTTCGGGCGGAAAATGTCGCGCTCAACTCGTCGATGGCGGCGCTCGGTCGCAATCTTGCCGAAGCCCGCGCCCAACTGGCCGAACAGGCGCGCAGCGTCGAAGAACTTGGTGCCGGAACGATTGCCCGGATGAACGAAAGCGGCGACAAGCTCGTTACCAACGCCTCGGTCATTGCGAACGCTTATGACCAACTGTCGAGTGCGGGGGATATGGCGACGCAGCGGATGGACGGCCTGCTGGCTGGCCTTCCGAAGATCGACTCGGTGGTGCAGCGGCTCGCGACAAACTTCCGCGAGGCGGGACTCGCCGCGCATCAGCAGGGTGCCGCGCTCGAGGCGCAACTTGCCGCGCTCTCCGAAGCCGCGGGTCATTCAGCACAGACGAGCGAAAGCTCGGCGACAGCCTTGCGCGAGACGATCGCGACCCTGAAGAGCGAGTCGCTGGATACATGCGCCAGCCTGACCGCCGCTTCGAAGGATATGACCTCCGCGCACGAGGCCGCGGTCGCACGGTTGAACGAATCGTCGGCCGCCGCCCGCGACTATGTCGCGACGACAGCCGCGTCGATGGAGACGCAGATCGCCGACATCCTGCAACAGCTCCGCGAGGGTGTGCAGTCGGCGTCCGACCACCTTGGCGAGCGCTTGGAAACCGCGCGCGAAGCAGGCGAGGCAATTGGCGCTCAGATTACCGCGCATGGCGACGCCGGCGAGGCGCTGGCGCAACGCATGGCCGAAAATGCGGGTCGGGTCGAAGAGGATCTTGAAAAATTGAACGCCAGTGTGATGGCAAGCACCGGTGTTATTGGCCGCTCCATCGACGACACTAAAGGGCAACTCGCGGCATTTATGGAGCAGGTCCAAGGTGGCAATGCGTCGGCGCACGAGTTGATAACGCACGCCGAATCGCTGCTGCTTGCGCTCGATGCCGTGACGCGCGAACTCGACGAATCGCTTCCACGCGCGCTCGACCGCATGGCAGGGCACGGGCGCACGACCCAATCGACGCTCGCGCAGATGAAGCCCATGCTCGAAGAATCGGAAATGGTGGCGCAGTCGACGCTGTCACACGTCAATGCCGTCAAATCGGCGCTAGCAGCCACGGAATCGCAAATGACCGGGCAGGCGGAAAAACAGGAAAAACTTGCAAGCAGCATGGCATCTGCGCTTGCCGATGCCGAGGCGGCCATGGAAAAATTGCAGAGCGGCGCCGACGCTTTTGCAAACGAAGGCGGCGCACAGATGATTGCGACGCTGGAGCAGGTTCGCACGACTGCCGAATCCGCTGCGAACGATGCACGCAGAACAATCGAGAAGCTGCTCTCCGAAGCTCAGGACAGGCTGCAAGCTTCGGCGACCGATGCCATCGACGCTTCGTTCAAGACGCAGGTCATGGACCAGCTCGGCGCCATCGAGGAAGCGTCGCGCCGCGCGGTCGACGCAGCAGATGACGCCGCGAACCGCCTGACGCAGCAGCTCCAGACCATTCTCGATACGAGCGCAAGCGTCGAACAGCGCGCGCGTGAAGCCGATCAGGCGCTCGCCGCAACCGATCACGACACGCTTGCCAAGCAAGCCGGTTTGCTCACCGAAGCGCTGAAATCGACGGCGATCGACATCACGAAAATCCTGTCGAGCGAAGTCAGCGATGCGGCATGGGACGCTTATCTCAAGGGTGATCGCGGCGTGTTCGCGCGGCGAGCGGTCAAGCTCATCGAAGCGGGCGAGGCGAAGGAAATCCTGCGCACCTATCAGAATGATGACGGCTTCCACGCGGCGGTGAACCAGTTCGTCCACGATTTCGAAGCGATGCTCCGCATGCTGATCGGCGCCCGCGACGGATCGGCGATCAGCGTGACCCTGTTGTCGTCGGACATCGGGAAGCTCTACGTCGCGCTGGCGCAGGCGATTGACCGGCTGCGGGGCTGATCAGTTCCGTCCGCTGAGCCGGTTCGGGTCCGCCCATCCGTTCACATAAGCCAGATAATATAGCAGGAAAGCGACCGTCGCGACGATGGTCATTTGCACCAGGATGCGACCGGGGCGAATATTCGCCGGCGCTCCCGGCTCCTGACCCTTTACCAGCGGGACGTCGTTGTCGGCGGCCTTGCGCCCGTGAAACGGGAGCACGAAAAAGGCGCTGAACGCCCAGAACAGCAGATAGATGGCGAGCGCCGAGGTCCATTTCATCGGTCAGATATCCACGATCAGTACGTCGACGATCGGCTTTTTGCCGGTCCAGTCGGTTGCGACGCGACGCACGCCGAGACGGATCGCCTCCTTCAACGCATCGCGGTCGCGCGCTGGGCCGGTCGCGGCTTGCTCGGCAGCCTCGTTCAACTCCTCGATAAACGTGTCGCGATCGTCCTCGACCGGCACGCCGCGATATTGGATCGCGCTATCAACAAAACGTCCGCCGGACAGCACGACGGCAACCGACATCTGGCCGTTCAGTGCGAGCTTGCGGCGTTCGCCCATCGTTTCGCCATCGGCAGGGAGGATAACGTCGCCGTCGAGGATGAGGCGCCCCGACCGCACGCGCTCGACGATTTGCGCTGGTCCTGGCGCCAACCGGCAAAGGTCGCCATTTTCCTGCACCAGCGCGCCCGCCACGCCCTTTTCGAGCGCGAAACGCGCCTGTTCGTGCATGTGGCGTATTTCGCCATGCACGGGGACGACCAGCTTTGGCCGCAACCAGCCGTAGAGCGCGGCGAGTTCGGGTTGGCCGGGGTGGCCGCTGACATGGATATGGGCCTGCTTTTCGGTCACGGTCAGCACGTCCTTCGACGCCAGCTGGTTCATGATGCGGCCGATCGCAACCTCGTTGCCCGGAATCTGCTTGGACGAAAAGACGACCGTATCGCCGGCCTCGAGCTTGATCTGATGATTGTCGCTCGCCATGCGCGCAAGTGCTGCGCGCGGTTCGCCCTGTCCGCCCGTTGCGATCACCATCACCTTGTCGCGCGGCAGGCGCATCGCCTCGTCGAAATCGACCGTCGGCGGAAAGTCTATGAGATAACCGACCGAGCGCGCCACACCGATGATGCGGTCGAGCGAGCGCCCCGCGACACAGAGCTGGCGCCCCGTCGCACGTGCCACTTCGCCCAGCGTGTGCAGCCGTGCGGCGTTGGAAGCAAAGGTGGTGACGACCACCCTGCCCTTTGCCGCCCCAACCGCCTCGATCAGCCCATCGCGCACCCCACCCTCGCTTCCCGACGCTTCGGGGTTGAAGGCGTTGGTCGAATCGCAGACGAGGAAATCGACGCCCTCGTCGCCGATCGCCGTCAGTGTTGCCGCCGTCGCGGGGGCGCCCAGAATCGGTTCCTCGTCGAGCTTCCAGTCGCCAGTGTGAAAAACGCGGCCATAGGGCGTGTCGATAACCACCGCGCTCATCTCGAGGATCGAGTGGGCGAGCGGAACCATGCGAATATCGAACGGGCCGAGCTGGAATTCTGCGTCGATGTCGACCGTTCGGATCTCGACCTCTTTCTCCATCCCTTCTTCGGCGAGCTTGTGCGCGATCAGCCCCGCCGTGAAACGGTTGGCATAAAGCGGCACGCCGAGGTCGGCGGCGAGATAGGGCAAGGCGCCGATATGATCCTCATGCCCGTGTGTCAGCACGATACCGAGCAAATCCGCCTTGCGGTCCTCGATGAACTCCAGGTCGGGCATGACGATGTCGATGCCCGGATAATCCTGGCTGCCAAAGGTCACGCCGAGGTCGAGCATGATCCATTTGCCGTCGCAGCCATAAAGATTGGCGTTCATCCCAATCTCGCCGGACCCGCCGAGCGCGAGGAATAGCAGTTCCTTGCCAGGAGATGTCATTTCTGTCCGTTCTGTTTTGCGTATAGGTGCATGAGGCCGTTCAGCGTCAGGTCGGGTTCGATCCGGTCGAACAGGTGCGCCTGTTCCTGAAACAAGGTGGCGAGGCCGCCAGTCGCGATGACGGTCATCGGTTTGCCTACTTCGGCTTTCATCCGCGCGATGAGTCCTTCAATCATCGCGACATAGCCCCAATAGACGCCGATCAGCATCTGGCTTTCGGTCGTGCGGCCGATAACGCTGGGGTTCGCGGGTGCCTCGATTGCGATGCGCGGGAGTTTGGCGGCGGCGGCGACCAGCGCCTCCAACGAGAGATTGACCCCCGGCGCGATGATGCCGCCGCGATAGGCGCCGTCGGGGCCGATATGGTCGAACGTCGTCGCGGTGCCGAAACTGATGACGAGCTTGTCCTTGCCCGGTTCGACCGCCTGCGCCGAGATCGCGTTGACCGCGCGGTCGGCGCCGACGGCTTGCGGTTCGTCGACCTTGAGCGCGATCCCCCAGCCGACCGCGCCGCGCCCTGCGACAAGCGCCTCGACCCCGAAATATTTGTGCGCGAGCAACTGCAGATTGTGCAGTGCGCGCGGCACCACCGTCGAGATAATCACCGCATCGACATCGCCGCGCGCGTGGCCCTCGATCCGCATCAGTTGATCAAGCCACACCATATATTCGTCGGCGGTGCGCCGGTCGTCGGTCGCGATTCGCCAGCGGGCGAGAAGTTCGCTCCCGCGGAACAGCGCGAATTTGGCGTTGGTGTTGCCGACGTCGATCGCAAGCAGCACGTTACTTCCCCTCCTCGGGCGCGCGTCGCAGTTCGACGTCGCCTGCATGGATCAGCATGGCCGTCCCGTCGCGGCGGCGCAAGCGAAGCGCACCGTCGAGCGCAAGTCCGTCGAACGTGCCGTCGACCCCCTGCTCCGACACATGGAGCGGCGTCCCGACCGGGTGCGCCTGCGGCAGCCATGCGGCAATGATGCCGCCAATGCCTTCGTGACGCCATGTCCAGAGTGCATCGGTCATCGCGACCGCCAGCGCCTCCGCGAAACGGTCGCGGTCGACCACTGCGCCCCGGTCCGCCAACGCCGCCGTGGGTCGGTCGGAAAGCCCGGGCGCGGCGACCAGGTTGACGCCGACGCCGATGACGATGCTGTCGCCAGCGCGCTCCATCAATATCCCGGCGCATTTCGCGCCGTCGACGAACAGGTCGTTCGGCCATTTGAGCATAGCGCCGAGCCCCGGCGCCAGCGCCGCCACTACCTTGGCAAGCGCGACGCCCGCGACGAGCGAGAGCGTTGCGGGAGATGGATCGCCGCTCTTCAGATGGACGACGGTCGAACCCATGAAATTGCCCCGCCCGTCGTTCCACGTACGGCCGAGACGCCCGCGACCCGCCGTCTGGCGGTCTGCGACGAGCCAATGCCCTTCGCCGACATGCTCGCCGCCGGCCAGCCGCGCGAGCAGGTCGGCGTTGGTTGAACCCGTCTGCTGGGTCCGCTCGATCGGCGGGATCAGAACAGCACCGCTGCGGCGCTAGCAGATGCGACGGCGAGCACCGGAATGAAGAGATAGCCGACGACCGAGAGCCACAGCGCGCTGGCGGTGACGATCGCACCCTCGACGGCGTTTCCGCCGCCTGCGACCTCGACATCCGACGCATCGTCGAAATACATCGTCTTGATGACCGCGATATAATAGAAGGCGCCGATTACCGAGGCGACGATGCCCGCAACCGCCAGCGGAACGAGGTTCGCATTTACCGCGGCCTCGAACACCAGATATTTCGGCCAGAAGCCAAAGAGCGGCGGGATGCCCGCGAGGCTGAGCAGGAAGACCGACAGCGCGGCCGCGAGCCCCGGACGGCGCTGCGACAGGCCGGCGAGTGCCGGAATGCTCTCAACCTGGTTGCCTGCGGCGTCGCGCAGCTGGAGCACGACGAGGAAGGAGCCGATCGTCGTCACCACATAGACGAGCAAATAGGTCAGCACCGCCTCGACCCCCGCCTGCGTCCCCGCGGCAAGGCCGATGAGGATGAAGCCGACATTGTTGATCGACGAATAGGCAAGCAGCCGCTTGATATTCTTCTGCCCGATCGCACCCACTGCGCCGAGGATGATCGACGCAAGCGCGAGGAAAATGACGATCTGCTGCCACGCGCCGATGGCCGGCCCCATCGCGTCGACAACCACGCGCGTCATCAGCGCCATCGCCGCGACCTTCGGCGCGCTCGCGAAGAAGGTCGTGACCGGCGTCGGTGCGCCTTCGTAGACGTCGGGCGTCCACATATGGAACGGCACCGCGCTGATCTTGAAGCCGAGGCCCGCGAGCATGAAGACGATGCCGAAGACGAGCCCGATATTCATCTCGCCGCCCATGCGCACCGCAATCGCAGCGAAATCGGTTGTACCCGAAAACCCGTAGATCAGCGAAATGCCATAGAGCAGCATCCCCGACGCGAGCGCGCCGAGTACGAAATATTTAAGGCCAGCCTCGCTTGACCGTTCGTCGGTGCGCATGAAGCTGGCGAGCACATAGGCGGCAAGGCTGTTGAGTTCGAGCCCGATATAGAGCGTCATCAAATCGCGCGCCGATGCCATGATTCCCATGCCGAGCGCGGCGAAGAGGATCAGCACCGGATATTCGGCGCGCATCCCGCCGGTAAAAAAGCGCGGCGCGATCAGGATGCAGACGAAGCTCGCGGCATAGATGAGCAGCTTGGCGAATCCGCCGAAGCCGTCGACTGCGAGCGTACCCGAAAAGACCGACGCCTCGACGCCGAACAATGCGACGACCGCAACCGCGGCGGCACCGAGCGTGAGCATTGCCGCAAGCTGGTAAAGGCCGACCTGCCGGTCGCCCGCGAACGTGCCGAGGAGCAGCGTGATCAGCCCGCCGATCGTCAGGATCAGCTCGGGCCAGATGAGGGCGAGATCGGCGCTCATTGCACGCCTCCCGCATGATGCGCGCTGCCATGGGCGTCACCTGCCGGCTTGGGTCTTCCCGCAGCAAGCTGCGCATCGCCCGCCGGCTTGGCCGGGGCAAGGCGCGCGACCACCGTGGTCACGTCGCCGCGCATCGGTGCAAGGAAACTTTCGGGATAAACGCCCATCCACAGCGCCACGGCGGCGAGCGGCGCCATGATCGCCCATTCGCGCGGATTGAGATCGGGCATGGCCTTCACATCGTCCTTGGTGAGTTCGCCGAATACGACACGGCGATAGAGATAAAGCATATAAGCGGCGCCGAGGATGATGCCGGTCGTGCAGACGAAGGCGACCCAGCTCGACGCTTCGTAAATGCCCGCGAGGCTCAGGAACTCGCCGACGAACCCGCTCGTCCCCGGAAGGCCGATCGACGCCATGGTGAACAGCATGAAGAAGAGCGCATAGGCGGGCATATTGACCGCGAGCCCGCCGTAACGATCGATCTCGCGCGTGTGTAGCCGGTCGTAGATGACGCCGACGCAGAAGAAGAGCGCCGCCGACACGACACCGTGGCTGAGCATGATGATCAGCGCGCCCTCGATACCCTGCTGGTTGAAGGCAAAGAGGCCGGCGGTGACGATCGCCATATGTGCGACCGACGAGTAAGCGATCAGCTTCTTCATATCGTTCTGCGCGAGCGCGACGAGGCTGGTGTAGACGACCGCGATCATCGACAGGGCAAAGACGATCCACATCAACTGCGCCGACGCATCGGGAAACATCGGCATCATGAAACGAATGAAGCCATAGGCGCCGAGTTTGAGCAGAACGCCCGCCAGGATCATCGAACCCGCGGTCGGCGCCTGGACGTGCGCATCGGGAAGCCACGTGTGGACCGGCCACATCGGCATCTTGACCGCAAGGCTGGCGAAGAAGGCCAGCCACAGCCACGTCTGCATCTCGACCGGGAAGTCGTAATTGAGCAGCGTCGGAATGTCGGTCGTCCCGGCCTCCGCGATCATCGCGATCATCGCGATCAGCATCAACACCGATCCGAGCAGCGTGTAGAGGAAGAATTTGAACGCCGCATATTTGCGGTTCGCGCCGCCCCAGATGCCGATGATGAAATACATCGGAATGAGGCCGGCCTCGAAGAAGATGTAAAAGAGCAGCAGGTCCTGCGCCATGAAGACGCCGATCATGACGACCTCCATGATCAGGAACATTGCCATGTAAAGGCCGACGCGGCTCTTGATCGCATCCCAGCTGGCGAGGATGCACAGCGGCATCAGGAAGACACTGAGCATGATGAGCATCAGTGCCATGCCGTCGATACCGAGCGCCCATTGGAAGCGGCCGAACAGGTCGGCGCGCTCGACGAACTGCCACTGCGCGCCGCCGATGTCGAACTGCGCCCACAGCACACAGCCGAGCGCGAAATCGGCGAGCGTCGCCGCGAGCGCGATCAGCCGCGCATTGCGGTCGCCCGCGAACAGGCAGGCGATGGCGGCGACCGCCGGAATCGCCAGCATCAGCGAAAGGATACCCACGCCGCCGCTCACAGGAAATTCACCATGGCCCAGCTGGCGAGGCCGACAAGCCCAAGCAGCATCACAAACGCATATCCATAAACATAACCCGATTGCAGCCGGACCGCGAGCCGGGTCCCCCCTTGGACGAGCGCCGCAACGCCATCGGGACCGAAGCGGTCGATGGTGCCTTCGTCCCCGCGCTTCCAGAAGAAGCGGCCGATCGCAAAGGCGGGCCTTACGAACAGGACGTTATAGAGCTCGTCGAAATACCATTTGTTGAACAGGAAGGCATGCAGCAGCTTGAACTGCGCCACGAACTTCGCGGGAAGCGTCGTGTTGCGGATATAGCTGTTCCACGCGAGGAAGAGGCCGAGCGCCATCACCGCGAACGGCGTCCATTTGACCCAGGTCGGAACCTCGTGCGCGAGATGCATCAGCTCGGCGTCATAGGCGAGCATGCTGCCCTCCCAAAAGGCCAGCCCCTGCTCGGGATAGATGAACTGATATTTGAACGCATAACCGGCAAACACCGCGCCGACCGAGAGCAGGCCGAGCGGAATGAGCATCGTCCACGGGCTCTCGTGGGGGTGATAACCCGCCGTGCCTTCGTGCGCATCGGCGGCATGCGCATGCATCACATCGTGCCCGGCATGTTCGTCCGCCGGATGATCGTGATGATCGCCATGCACCGCGTGCTGAATATGTTCGCTCGCGGCCCAGCGCGGCTGGCCGTGAAAGGTCAGGAACACAAGGCGCCATGAATAGAAGCTCGTGAGCAGCGCGGCGAAAATGCCGACCCAGAAGGCGATCACGCCGCCGCCGCCCGCGGCAAAGGCCGCCTCGAGGATGCCGTCCTTCGAATGGAAACCGGCGAAGCCCGCGACACCCGCGATGCCAACGCCGGTGATCGCCAGCGTCCCCATCATCATCGCCCAATAGGTGAGCGGGATATGTTTCCGCAGCGCGCCATAATAGCGCATGTCCTGCTCATGGTGCATCGCATGGATGACCGACCCGGCGCCGAGGAACAGAAGCGCCTTGAAGAAGGCGTGGGTGAACAGGTGGAACATCGCCGCGCCATAGGCGCCGACGCCCGCGGCAAAGAACATGTAGCCGAGCTGCGAACAGGTCGAATAGGCGATGACGCGCTTGATGTCCCACTGCGTCGTGCCGACGGTCGCGGCGAACAGGCAGGTCGCAGCGCCGACGAAGGTCACGACGCCGAGCGCGACTTCGCTCGTTTCGAACATCGGCGACAGGCGGCACACCATGAACACGCCCGCCGTCACCATCGTCGCGGCGTGGATCAGCGCCGACACCGGGGTCGGGCCCTCCATCGCGTCGGGAAGCCAGGTGTGGAGGCCAAGCTGCGCCGACTTGCCCATCGCGCCAATGAACAGCAGCAGGCAGAGGATCGTCATCGTGTCGAGCCGCATGCCGAGGAAGGTGATGCTGCTGCCCGCCATGCCGGGTGCGGCGTCGAGGATCGCGGGGATCGACACGGTGCCGAACACCAGGAAGGTGCCGAAAATGCCGAGCATGAAGCCAAGGTCGCCGACACGGTTGACGACGAACGCCTTGATTGCCGCGGCGTTTGCGCTCGGTTTCTTGTACCAGAAACCGATGAGCAGATAGGAGGCAAGGCCCACGCCTTCCCAGCCGAAGAACATCTGGACAAGGTTGTTCGCGGTCACGAGCATCAGCATCGCGAAGGTGAAGAGCGAGAGATAAGCGAAGAAGCGCGGCTGGTCCGGGTCTTCCTCCATATAGCCCCAGCTATAGAGGTGGACGAGCGCCGACACCGTCGTGATCACGACGAGCATCACCGCGGTCAGCGTATCGACGCGCAGCTCCCAGTCGAACTGGAGCGCGCCCGACGACACCCATTGCATGACCGGCACGACGCTCGCCTCGCCCGTGCCCATGACAAAGGAGAGGAAGATCGGCCAGCTGAGCGCGCAGCTTGCAAACAGCGCACCCGTGGTAATCAGCTTTGACGCGAACGGGCCAATGGCGCGCTGGCCGAGCCCTGCGACGAGTGCCGCGAGCAGCGGCAGGAATACGATCGCCTGGATCACCGGCTTACCCCTTCATCCGGTTGGCATCGTCGACGGCAATGGTGCCGCGGCCGCGGAAATAGATAACAAGGATTGCGAGCCCGATCGCCGCCTCGCCCGCGGCGACGGTCAGCACGAACATCGCGAACACCTGCCCGACGAGATCGCCGAGCGCGGCGCTGAATGCGACGAGGTTGATGTTCACCGCGAGCAGGATCAGCTCGATCGCCATCAGGATGACGATGATATTCTTGCGGTTGATGAAGATGCCGAGCACGCCGAGCGTGAACAGCACCGCCGAAACGGCGAGATAGTGGCCGACCGAAATCATGCCTGAACTCCATTTCCGTTCGTGTCGAGCGAAGTCGAGACACCGTGAAGGCGTGCACGAACGATGGGCATCTCGACTGCGCTCGATGCGAACGGGTTAGGGATATGCGACGAAATCACAGTTCAACCCCCTGCCCGGTGCCCGGATCGACGAGGCGCGTTGCGTCCTCGGGACGACGGCGCACCTGCTGCGCGACATTCTGTGCGCGCACCCCGCCGCGCTGGCGATGCGTCAGCACGATCGCGCCGATCATCGCGACGAGCAGGACGATACCCGCCGCCTCGAACAGGAAGATGTAGCGCGTGTAGAGCAATTCGCCGATCTGCTGGATATTGCTGGTGTCGGACACGACCGGCGCGGTCCGCGCGGCAAGGTCGACCCCGCCCGCGCTCCACGCGCCGACCGCGAACACCAGCTCGGCCGCGAGGATGATGGCGACAAGCGTCCCGAGCGGAAGATAGCGGACAAAACCCGCGCGCAGCTCGGCGAAATCGATGTCGAGCATCATCACGACGAACAGGAACAACACCGCGACCGCACCGACATAAACGATGACGAGCAGCATCGCGATGAATTCGGCGCCCGCGAGCAGCATCAGCCCCGCCGCGTTGAAGAAGGCGAGGATCAGCCACATCACGCTGTGGACGGGGTTGCGCGCGAAAATCACCATTGCGGCGGACGCAATGACGACGGTTGCGAAGAGATAGAAGGCGATAAGCTGGATCATGTGCGCGCGCCCTTACCGATAGGGCGCGTCGGCGGCGAGATTCGCCGCGATCGCGCGTTCCCATTTGTCGCCATTTGCGAGCAGCTTGGCCTTGTCATAGAGCAGTTCCTCGCGCGTTTCGGTCGCGAATTCGAAGTTCGGCCCCTCGACCACCGCGTCGACCGGGCACGCTTCCTGGCAGAAGCCGCAGTAAATGCACTTGGTCATGTCGATGTCGTAGCGCGTCGTGCGGCGCGAGCCGTCGTCGCGCGGCTCGGCCTCGATCGTGATCGCCTGCGCCGGGCACACCGCTTCGCACAGCTTGCACGCGATGCAGCGTTCCTCGCCATTCGGATAACGGCGCAGCACATGCTCGCCGCGGAAGCGCGGGCTCAGCGGGTTCTTCTCGAACGGATAGTTGATCGTCGCCTTCGGCTTGAAGAAATATTTGAGCGTGAGGGCGTGCGCCTTCACAAACTCCCACAGCGTGAAGCTTTTGATGAGGTGGGCAATGGTGCTCATTGGTAACTCTTCTCGGGATCGTGATCGAGAGGTGGCTGGCTGATTTCCGTAACAGTACATGGACCGGAAAACACTTGAGGTTCGATCGCTTCCTTCTCGTATAGGTAAAAAGAAAGCGCGCTTTTGCGGGACTTGCGAGCAGGATCATAATCCCAACTGAAAACAGCTGAGTTCCCGGAATCGTCGCGGAAGGTGGGGCCAGTCCGACGGAGATTTCCATATCCCACAAACTTCATCGAAGACAAACGGCCCGCCTCGTCGTCGACCACTCTAAACGTGGCGTCCGTTATTGAAACCGGTCGGCTCTTCAAACCCTCAACCGGCTTCGAGTAATAGCCTTGCTGACCTTCTTTGCGCCAAACGAGGCGCGACGACGCACCTTCCTCACCGATCATTCGACAATCAAATTGAAGGATTGGCTTGGTTCGCATTGCCGGAGTGAGTTCCGGCAGATCCGGCAAAACCGGAACGACCTTCACCGGATCGGCGATTAGGAGTGCGAAAAGCATCATGCCCCATACCTCGTCAGCATCAGCCAGCCGGAGATCAGGAAGATCCAGATCAGCGAAATCGGCAGGAAGATTTTCCAGCCCAGCCGCATCAGCTGGTCATAGCGATAGCGCGGGACGGTCGCCTTCACCCAGCTGAAGACGAAGAAGAAGAACAGGATCTTCGCGAACAGCCAGACTATGCCCGGAACGGCGTAGAGCGGTGCCCAGTCGATCGGCGGCAGCCAGCCGCCCCAGAACAGGATGGCGTTGAGCGTCGCCATCAGCAGCACATTGGCATATTCGCCGAGCCAGAAGAGCGCGAAGCTCATTGACGAATATTCGGTCTGATAGCCCGCGACGAGTTCGCTCTCGGCCTCGGTCAGGTCGAACGGCGCGCGCGCGGTTTCGGCGAGCGCCGAGATGAGGAACATCACCGCAAGCGGGAACATCAGCAGGTTGAAACCGAAGGCGTTGACGATGCCGAGCCCGTGGCCCTGCTGCGCCTTGATGATCTCGTTCAGGTTGAAGCTGTCGGCATAGAGCACGACGCCAATCAGGATGAAGCCGATCGACACTTCGTAGGAGATCATCTGCGCCGAAGCGCGGAGCGCGGAAAAGAAGGGATATTTCGAGTTCGACGCCCAGCCGGACAGGATCACGCCATAGACGCCGAGCGACGAGATCGCGAGGATGTAGAGCAGCCCGACATTGATGTCGGCGAGCACCGCGCCCGAATTGAACGGGATCACCGCCCACGCGAGCAGCGCGACGGTGAAGGTGATGATCGGCGCGATCAGGAACAGCCCGCGGTTGGCGCCCGACGGAATGATCGTTTCCTGCAGGAAGACCTTGAGCCCGTCGGCGAAACTCTGCAGCAGACCGAAGGGACCGACGACGTTCGGCCCGCGGCGCAGGGCGATTGCCGCCCAGATCTTGCGGTCGGCATAGATAATCATCGCCACGGCGAGCATCAGCGGCAGCGCGATGAGCAGAATGCCGGCGACAGTCGCAACACCCCACGCCCAGTCGTACGACATGCCCCACGAGATGAAGGTTTCTGTCATCTTAAATCCTCCCCGCTTGCGGGGAGGTGGCAGCCGCGCAGCGGCTGACGGTGGGGGCTAACGTGGCCCGCCGACCTTGCCCGCGGACGCGAGCCCCCTCCACCACGCTTCGCGCGGTCCCCCTCCCCGTTCCGAGGAGGATTGCATTCAGCCCGCTCATTCGCCCTCGTCCTCAAGCTTGCCGATGACTCGGGTCCATAAAATAATCATCACATGCAGCCATACGCCCGTGCCGAACATATAAACGGCCTGATTAAAGGCATCGAGCAGAACACGAAACGCACCGAGCCGCGACGCATCGCTGTCCACTTGTTGCCAGGCAACACCCTGCAACTCGATCATGCCAATCACAAAATAACCGGCAAAAATGAGGATCGCCGCCGCGTAGAAAAACTGCGGGCTGCGAAAAACCCAATCGGGCATGTCCTTTTTCATTCCGCCGCCTCCGCAAAATCCGCACCGTGCAAAATCTCTTCCGAGCAACGTTGCATTGTCGGCGACGCGCGGCAGATGGCGTTGGTGAGGTAGAAATCCTTGATCGGCGACGGGATCGCGCGTGCCTCGGGCTTCGCGGGCAGCTTGGGCACCGTCCAACCATAGTCGACAAGGCCCTCGACGCCGAGCGCGGGCACCGCCGCGATCATCGCCGCGCGGCATTCGTCGAAGCTGTCGAACCCGACGCTGACGCCGAGTGTATCGGCAAGCGCGCGGAAAATGCTCCAGTCCTCGCGCGCGTCGCCGGGCGCGAACACCGCCTTTTCGCTGCGCTGGACGCGTCCTTCGGTGTTAACCGTGGTGAAGTCCTTTTCAGTCCATGCCGCAGCGGGCAGGATGACGTCGGCGGCGTGCGCGCCCTTGTCGCCATGATGGCCGACATAGACTTTGAAGGTCTTGTCAAAGGCCGCAAAATCGACCTCGTCGGCGCCAAGGAAGAAGGCAAGCTTGGGCTTGGCCGCGATCACATCCCTGATCCCGCCGGGCAGGCCGTAGCCGAGCATCAACGATCCCATCCGCGCGGCCGAGAAGTGGACGACGTTGAAGCCGTTCCAGCCGTCCTTGACCGCATTCACCGCCTTGGCAAGCGCGAGGCCCGCGCCGTGGACGCCCGGCACCGACAGCGCGCCGCCGCCGAAGATCAGCATCGGCCGTTCGGCGCCCTTCAGCGCGTCGAGGACATGCGCCGGCAACTTCGCGACGAGCGCGGCGTCATTGCCGAGCCATTCAGCACGATAAGTCAGGTCGCATTCGCCGCCGATGGCAAAGACCTTCGCGCCCTTCTTGTACACTGCCTTGCGGATACGCGTGTTGATCAGCGGCGCTTCCCAACGCAAATTCGTACCGACAAGCAGGATCACGTCGGCGTTTTCGGCCTCGGCAATCGTCGTGTTGAAATTGACCGCCGACAGGCTGGTCACATCATAATCGAGACCGGTCTGGCGCCCTTCGAGCAGATTGCCGCCGAGTGCGTTCACCAGCGCCTTGGCGGCGAACATCGTCTCGCAATCGACAAGGTCGCCAGCGATCGCCGCGACCGACGATCCGGCCTTCACCGCCTTGATCGCATCGAACGCTTCGGCCCAGGTCGCCTCGACCAGCTTGCCGCCTTTGCGCACATAAGGGCGGTCGAGACGGCGGCGCACCAGCCCGTCGACGTGGTGGCGCGTCTTGTCGCTCGCCCATTCCTCGTTCACATCGTCGTTGATGCGCGGCAGCACGCGCAGTACCTGCCGCCCGCGGCTGTCGATGCGGACATTGGTGCCAACCGCGTCCATCATGTCGATACCGAGCGTCTTCGTCAGCTCCCACGGCCGCGCCTCGAACGCATAGGGCTTGCTGGTCAGCGCGCCGACCGGGCAGAGGTCGACGACATTGCCGCTGAGTTCGCTCTGGATCGCATGTTCGAGGTAGGTGGTGATCTGCATATTCTCGCCGCGTCCGATCGCGCCGATATCCTCGACCCCCGCGACTTCCTCGGCAAAACGGACGCAGCGCGTGCACTGGATGCAGCGCGTCATCACCGTCTTGACGATCGGCCCCATATATTTCTCGGTGACCGCGCGCTTGTTTTCTTCATAGCGCGTCGCGCCGCGGCCATAGGCGACCGACTGGTCCTGCAAATCGCACTCGCCGCCCTGGTCGCAAATCGGGCAGTCGAGCGGGTGGTTGATGAGCAGGAACTCCATCACCCCTTCGCGTGCCTTCTTGACCATCGGGCTGTCGGTCTTGATCACCTGCCCCTCGGCGGTCGGCAGCGCGCACGACGCCTGCGGCTTCGGCGGGCCGGGCGACACTTCGACGAGGCACATGCGACAATTGCCCGCGATCGACAGGCGTTCGTGGTAGCAGAAGCGCGGGATTTCCTTCCCCGCCATCTCGCACGCCTGCAGCACGGTCGCGCCCTGCGGAACGTCGAGTTCTACGCCATCTACGGTAACTTTGGGCATTATTCGGCTGCCTCCATCACGCCGCCATTCTCGCGGATGCGGCGTTCGAGTTCGGGGCGGAAGTGGCGGATCAGGCCCTGGATCGGCCATGCGGCGGCGTCGCCGAGCGCGCAGATGGTGTGGCCTTCGACCTGCTTGGTCACGTCGAACAGCGTATCGATTTCGCTGATCTCGGCGTCGCCGGTACGCAGGCGCTCCATCACGCGCCACATCCAGCCGGTGCCTTCGCGGCACGGCGTGCACTGGCCGCAGCTTTCATGCTTGTAGAAATAGCTGATGCGGCTGATCGCCTGAACGACGTCCGTCGACTTGTCCATCACGATGGCGGCCGCAGTGCCGAGGCCCGATCCGACGGCCTTCAGCCCGTCGAAGTCCATCGGGCAGTCCATGATCTCAGCCGCGGGAACCAGCGGGACCGACGATCCGCCGGGGATGACAGCGAGCAGATTGTCCCAGCCGCCGCGAATGCCGCCGCAATGCTTGTCGATCAGCTCGCGGAAGGGAATGCTCATTTCCTCTTCGACGACGCACGGCTTGTTCACATGGCCCGAAATCTGGAAGAGCTTGGTGCCCTTGTTATTCTCGCGCCCGAAGCTCGCGAACCAAGCCGCGCTGCGGCGCAGGATCGTCGGGACGACCGCAATGCTTTCGACATTGTTGACCGTGGTCGGGCAGCCATAGAGACCCGCGCCCGCCGGGAACGGCGGTTTCAGCCGCGGCTGGCCCTTTTTGCCCTCGAGGCTTTCGATCATCGCGGTTTCTTCCCCGCAGATGTAGGCGCCGGCGCCGCGGTGGACGAAGACGTCGAAATCATACCCCGACTTCGCCGCATTCTTGCCGAGCAGTCCGGCGTCATACGCCTCCTGCACCGCCGCGAACAATGTCTCCGCCTCGCGGATGAACTCACCGCGGATATAGATGTAAGCGGCGCGCGCGCGCATCGCGAAACCCGCGATCAACGCGCCTTCGATCAGCTTGTGCGGATCGTGGCGAATGATTTCGCGGTCCTTGCACGAACCGGGCTCGGATTCGTCGGCGTTGATGACAAGGAAGCTCGGGCGGTCGGCGCGCGGCTCCTTTGGCATGAAGCTCCACTTGAGCCCCGTCGGGAAGCCCGCACCGCCGCGGCCGCGCAGGCCCGACGCCTTGATCTCCTCGATGATCGCGTCCTGGCCGCGCTTCATCAGATCCTTGGTGTTGTCCCAATCGCCGCGCGCCTGCGCCGCCTTCAGATTCCATGGCTGGAACCCATAGACGTTGGTGAAGATGCGATCCTTGTCGGCGAGGCTCATGCGCCTTCCCCTACATCGTCACCCCGGACTTGATCCGGGGTCCAGGCAACGGTCGTGGTCATGGATGCCGGATCAAGTCCGGCATGACGAAGGGTTAGAAGGTGGTTCATGCCCCCCACTCCTTCCGATAATCATGGTTCGCCGACACCATTTCCTTCAGCGTCGTCGGGCCACCTTCGGGCTCGCTCGTGTGGCGCTGGGGGTTCTGCGTCCCCGTCTTGGGCTGCTTGCCCGCAGCCAGCTCGTCGAGAATGTGTGTCATGCTGTCGTAATCGAGGTCTTCGTAATTATCGTCGTTGATCTGGACCATCGGCGCATTGGCGCAATTGCCCATGCACTCGACCTCGGTCAGCGTGAACAGGCCGTCTGGCGTCGTCTTGCCCTTGGCCATCCCGCGGTTCTTGCACGCCGCCATCACATCGTCGGAGCCGCGCAGCAGGCACGGCGTCGTCCCGCACACCTGGACATGATAGCGGCCGACCGGCGCGAGGTTATACATGGTATAGAAAGTCGCGACCTCATAGGCGCGGATGAAGGGCATATCGAGCGCGGCGGCGACATATTCGATCACCGGCACGGGCAGCCAGCCCTGCGTCTGCGTCTCGGCGCCGACCTGGCGCTGCGCAAGGTCGAGCAGCGGCATCACCGCCGAGCGCTGACGCCCCGCAGGATAGCGCGCGACGATCGCCTTCGCCTTCTCGGCATTTTCCGCCGTCCACGCAAAAGCGCCCCAGCGCGCGCGGACTTCGGCTTCGTCGGGGATTTGGGGTGCGTCAGCCACGGGCCAGACCTCGTTCAATATATCGTCCGACATACATGCCGAGCGTCGCGGCAAATGTGGTCGAGACGACTTCCTTTATCGTTATCTCGCCATGAAAGGCCGCGAGATAGGCAGCCACCGCAGACGCAGAACCTGCGAGCACCAGGACGAGAATGGCGAATTCGCGCAGCATCACCGGTCGCACTCCCCGAACACGACGTCGATCGCGCCGATGATCGCGGTGGTGTCGGCGAGCATGTGGCCCTTGCACATGAAATCCATCGCCTGAAGGTGGCTGAACGCCGTCGGGCGAATCTTGCAGCGGTACGGCTTGTTGGTGCCGTCGCTGACCAGATAGACGCCGAATTCGCCCTTCGGGCTTTCGGTCGCGACATAGACTTCGCCCGCCGGAACGTGGAAGCCCTCGGTGTAGAGCTTGAAGTGATGGATAAGCGATTCCATCGACTGCTTCATCTCGCCGCGTTTCGGCGGGACGACCTTGCGGTCGAGGCTGGCGATCGGACCGCTCGGCATGTCGCGCAGGCACTGCTTGATGATGCGCGCCGACTGATAGACTTCCTGCACGCGCACCATGAAACGGTCGTAGCAGTCGCCGCGCGTGCCGACAGGAATGTCGAATTCCATCTTGGCATAGGCGTCATAGGGCTGCGACTTGCGCAAATCCCACGCGATGCCGCTGCCGCGGATCATCGGGCCGGAGAAGCCCCACGCGAGCGCGTCTTCCTTGCTTACCGTCGCAATGTCGACGTTGCGCTGTTTGAAGATGCGGTTGTCGATGACGAGGCTCATTGCATCGCCGAACAGTTCGGGCAGACGGCCATCGATCCATTCGCCGATGTCGACGAGCAGCTTTTCGGGGACGTCCTGATGAACGCCGCCGGGGCGGAAATAAGCCGAGTGCATGCGCGCGCCCGACGCGCGCTCAAAGAAGTTCAGGCAATCCTCGCGCAGCTCGAACACCCAGAGGTTCGGCGTCATTGCGCCCACGTCCATGACGTGCGCGCCGATGTTGAGCATATGGTTGCAGATGCGCGTCAGTTCAGCGAACAACACGCGCAGATACTGGGCGCGATCGGGCACTTCGAGGTCGAGCAGCTTCTCGATCGCCAGCACATAGCTGTGCTCCATGCCCAGCGGCGAACAATAGTCGAGCCGGTCGAAATAGGGCAGAGCCTGCAAATAGGTCTTATACTCGATCAGCTTTTCGGTGCCGCGATGGAGCAGCCCGACGTGCGGGTCGACGCGCTCGATAATCTCGCCGTCGAGCTCCATGATCATGCGCAGCACGCCGTGCGCTGCGGGGTGCTGCGGGCCGAAGTTGATCGTATAGTTGGTGACGACCTGATCGCCCGGCGTATCGGCGGTATCGACCGGATAGCCTTCGAACATGTCGCTGCCGTGATGCTTGACCTCTGGAGCATCGGTCATGCGTCACCTCCTTTGGGCGCCTTGGGCTTGCGCGGCGCACGCGGTTTGGTGTCGGCCTTTTCGGCCTTCTTGGTCGCCGGCGTTTTGGCACTCCTGGACGCCGGCTTCGCCTTTGCCCCGTCCTTGCTCGGCTTGGCGGCGGCCTTGTCGGCCTTGGCGCCCGCGCCGGTCTGCGCCGGGCTTTCGGTGGTCTTGGGAGCCGGCGGCGGAGGCGCCTTGGCGAGACCGCCCGCCTTTTCGTCGGCCTTGTCGACTTCCTTCGCGGTCATCGGCGTCGGCGCCCCCTTGCCGGGTGCCTCGTGCGTACCGCCGGCCTTTTCATCGCCGGGCAGCACATAATCGGCGCCTTCCCACGGCGACATGAAGTCGAAATTGCGGAAATCCTGCGCGAGCCGCACGGGTTCATAGACGACGCGCTTGTCCTCTTCGGAGTAGCGCAGTTCGGTATAGCCCGTCAGCGGGAAGTCCTTGCGCTGCGGATGCCCCTGGAAACCATAGTCGGTCAGGATGCGGCGCAGGTCGGGATTGCCCGAAAACAGCACACCGTACATGTCGAACACTTCGCGCTCGAGCCAGCCGGCGACGGGCCACACAGGAACGATGCTCGGTACCGGCGTCGCCTCGTCGGTCGAGACGCGGATGCGCAGGCGGTGGTTTTTCGTGACGCTCAGCAGGTGATAGACAACCTCGAACCGTTCGGCGCGGTCGGGATAGTCGACCCCGGCGATTTCCATGAGCTGCTGATAGTCGAGTTGGTCGCGCAGCTGCACCATCACCGACGCAATCGCTTCGCGGCGCACGGTGATGCTGTCCTCGTCGGCAGCGTGAACATGCACCACCAGGTCATCGCCCAGCAGATTTGCGAGCGCTTCGCCCAAACCGTCGCGGCGGGCAACAAGGGGAGCGGGATGGGCCATCAGCGTTCGATCGTCCCCGTGCGGCGGATCTTCCGCTGCAGCTGCATCACGCCGTAAAGCAGCGCCTCGGCGGTCGGCGGACAGCCAGGGACATAGATATCGACGGGCACGATGCGGTCACATCCGCGCACCACCGAATAGCTGTAGTGATAATAGCCTCCGCCATTGGCGCAGCTGCCCATCGAGATCACATATTTCGGATTCGACATCTGGTCGTACACGCGGCGCAGCGCGGGGGCCATCTTGTTACACAAGGTGCCCGCGACGATCATCACGTCCGACTGGCGCGGGCTGGCGCGCGGCGCGACGCCGAAACGCTCCATGTCATAGCGCGGCATGTTGACGTGAATCATCTCAACCGCGCAGCACGCAAGGCCGAAGGTCATCCACCACAGCGAGCCCGTGCGCGCCCAGTTGAACAGGTCCTCGGTCGAGGTGACAAGGAAGCCCTTGTCGCCCAGTTCGGAATTCAGATCGTCGAAATATGCCTGGTCGGGGTTCGCCCCCGCAGGCACCGGCATTGCGCCGGGTGTGATGAGGCCAGTATTGCTCATTCCCAGTCCAGCGCCCCTTTCTTCCATGCGTAAATCAGGCCGACCGCAAGCTCGGCAAGGAACACCATCATCGTCGCCCAACCGGCCCAGCCGATTTCCTCGAGGCTGACCGCCCAGGGAAAGAGAAACGCCGCTTCGAGATCGAAAATGATGAACAGGATGGCGACGAGATAGAATCGCACGTCGAACTGGCTCCGCGCATCTTCGAACGCGGGAAAGCCGCATTCATATTCGGTGAGCTTCGCCGGGTCGGGCTTGTGTGCGCCTGTCAGCCGCGCAACGCCCATCGGAAGGAAGACGAACGCCGTCGACAATCCCAGCGCAATGACCAGGAAAATCAGGATCGGTAGATATTGCGTCAGATCGACCATGGGAGCTCGCAGTCATGTTTTCGGGCGTTTGCCACCCGTTTGTGCGGGCGCTTTAGGCCAGCGCGCCGCGCCTCGCAAGCGCTGCGGACAGGAAAATCGCCTCTATCCCTTCAAAAGCCGAAAGGATGCTGGCGAAGGGCGCGATCATCATGTTACGCCCGGCGTCGGGGTCATGTTTCGGGCAGCACCGCCCGCGATCAGCTTGGGGACGATCATGGGGAAATTTTCGGTTTCCGCGGCGTGCGCTTTACTGGCGTCCGCAACGTTTTCGGCGGCTCCGGCGCACGCCGAGCTCGTCAGCGCCAAGGACCCCGCGGCGATCCAGACCATCGTCGAATCGCGCGGTTGGCCCGCAAAGCTCGTCAGCAAAGCCGGCGCCGATCCCTATATCGAGAGCAATCGCGACGGCGTGAAGTTCCTGATTCTGTTCATGAACTGCGACGACGGGAAAAATTGCAAGACTTTGCAATATTATATGGGCTTCAGCGATGCGAAGGACCTGTCGCTCGAACGGCTCAACAGTTGGAATCGCGACAAGCGCTTTGCGCGCGCCTATCGCGACGAGGAAGGCGATCCGGTCCTCGAAATGGATATCGACCTCGATTTCGCGGGAATTCCCCGCGAAAATATCGGCGAGACGCTCAACACCTGGTCGTCGCTGATGGACGCTTTTCGCGAGTTCGTTTTTTCCGAATAGACACGGGGCCAGGGCGCCGCTGCGGACGATCCTACCTCGACAGGGAGAATGACCCGTCGATCGAAATGCGCGTCAACATGGCGGCGGGCGGAAGGCCAGCGGAATTGTTCGAAGACATGATCGACCTGTGGATCGAGGTATTCGCTACGTTCGACAATTTCGTCGTCGAAACGCAAACGGAAGCGTCTGCCGAGCCACCCTCCGCGCCCGCCGAGGTCGAATAACCGGCCTCAGGCGTTGCGGAGCGCGCCCGCGACCAGCTTTTGCAGCTTCGAATGGACCGCGCCGCTACCCGCGATGAACTCGCTGCGTTCGATCGCACGGTCGCCGCCGCGGAAATCGCTGACGAAGCCGCCCGCCTCGCGCACGAGCAGCATGCCCGCCGCCACGTCCCAAATCTGAAGGCCGCTTTCCCAAAAGCCGTCGAAGCGGCCCGCCGCGACCCACGCAAGGTCGAGACTCGCCGCGCCGAAACGCCGGATGCCCGCAACTTCGGGCGCTACCGCGCCGAAAATCCGGCTCCACTGAGCAAAGTCGCCGTGCCCCATATAGGGGATGCCCGTCGCGATCAGACACTCGTTGAGGCTACGACGCGACGCGACGCGCAAGCGCCGGTCGTGCAGCCAAGCGCCACGACCACGCTCGGCCCAATAGCTTTCGTCGGTGACGGGTTGATAGATCAGCGCAGCGGTGACATCGCCCCAGCCGCCGCCGAGTTTCGGCTCCTGCACCGCGATCGAAATCGCGAATTGCGGGATGGCGTGGAGGAAGTTCGAAGTGCCGTCGAGCGGATCGATGATGAAGCGCGGCTTGCCGGGCTCCCCCTCGATTTCGCCGGCCTCTTCCATCAGGAAACCCCAACCGGGACGCGCGTAGGTCAATTCGTCATAGAGCGTGCGCTCGGCAGCCTGATCGGCCTTCGACACGAAATCGGCCGGTCCTTTTTGAGAGACCTGCAGATGCTCAATTTCACCGAAATCGCGGCGCAGCTTGGTTCCCGCCTTGCGCGCGGCACGTTCCATGACGGTGATGATGCCGGACAGCGCCATCAGATCGATCCCTTGCGTTCGACGACGAGGATGCGGGCTTCGCCGACCGGATGTGCGACATGCTCGTCGCCGACGTCCGCGACGAACATATCGCCTGCGCCCAGTCGTGCGATATGGACCTCGCCCGCCTCGCGATAATGCATGTCGACCGTCCCTGCGATAACGCAGAAAAGCTCGGCACCGTCATTGACGTGCCATTTATACGGCTGGTCGGTCCAGTGCAGACGGACGGTCGCGCCCTCGATCTCGGCGAGGTCGCGCGCGCCCCACGCACGGTCGGCGGTGAAGGCCGCCGCGTCAGTAACGACAGTCGGCATCAGTCGGCGCGGCGGACATATTCGCGGTCATAGACATTGACCACGATCCGCGTCCCGCTGGTAATGTGCGGCGGCACCATGACGCGCACACCATTGTCGAGGATAGCAGGCTTGTACGAGGACGATGCCGTCTGCCCCTTTACCACGGCGTCGGCTTCGACGATCGTTGCCTCGATCTGTTCCGGCAACTCGACCGAGATCGGGCGCTCTTCCCAAAGCTCGAGGACGACATCCATGCCGTCCTGCAAGAACTCGTGCGCATCGCCGACGACATCCTTGCCGATCGTAATCTGCTCGTAGCTGTCCTTGTCCATGAAGACGAGGTCGTCGCCCTCGGCATAGAGATACTGGAAATCCTTGGTGTCGAGCCGGACCTTTTCGACCGTGTCCGCGCTGCGGAAGCGGTTGTTGAGCTTGCGCCCGTCAATCAGGTTCTTGGCCTCGACCTGCATATAGGCACCGCCCTTGCCGGGCTGGGTGTGCTGGATCTTGGTGACCTTCCAGATACCGCCTTCATATTCGATAATATTGCCGGGACGGATTTCAACGCCGGTGATTTTCATCGCGCACACTCGCTGGACAAGGATGGAAAGAGCCGCCGACGCATCCGATGCGCCGGTCACAGGAGCGCGCCCTTAGCCCCGAAGGCGAGCGAGGGCAAGCCGATTGGACCAAGGCGCCAAATCGGAAGCAAGTGCGGTAAAGTGAATTGGATTTGACGCATCGATCCAATATGCGCCCGCTCGACACTGGCATAGAGACACGCATGACGAGCATCGAACTCCCGGACACCATGCCGCCGCGGCATGCTGCGGCACCCGCCAAACGGCGGCCGGCGCCGTGTGCGGGTCTGTTTGGCTGGCGCAAGGATATGGACGGCGCTTCGCCCGCGCCCAGAGCCGACAACACGCCGGGCGTTGAGGACCGTTAATCGGCCGGCTGAGCGTCGAGAACGGCCGCAAAGGCCCGCGCCGCGGCGGCAGGACCGTCGCGATTCGCCCAGACTGCGCCCGATACAGCCAGGAAGTCGGCCCCCGCATCAACCAGCGTGCGGGCATTCTCAGGCGTAATTCCGCCAATCGCCACGCACGGAAGCTCGAACAATCCCTGCCACCAGGTCAGTATCTCCGGCTCGGCACGATGCTCGACTGCCTTGGTCGTCGTCGGAAAAAAGGCGCCGAAGGCCACATAGTCCGCGCCTGCCTCGCCCGCTTCCATCGCAAAATGGCGACTCGCGTGGCACGTAACGCCGATCTGCGCATTGGGGCCGAGCAGGCGGCGCGCCTCGCGCGGATCGCCGTCGCCCTGCCCGAGATGGACGCCGTCGGCGTGCAGCCGCTTGGCGAGCGCCATATCGTCATTGACGATGAAGGCGACACCGTGCGCCGTGCAAATCTCCTGGAGCGGTGCAGCAAGCCGGGCCGCGGCGTGCTGGTCGATATTCTTCACCCGAAACTGGAAGGCCGCGACGGGCGCTGCGGCCAACGCTTCTTCCAAATGCGCGGGAAAATCGCCGCCGACATCGAGCGGGGAAACGAGATAGAGCTGGCAAGAGGGTGCGGTCATGGCGGGTTCATAGCGACGGCGCCAAAGTCCCGCAAATGCAGAAAGCAACCTTGCACCTTGCCATCCTTGCAGCGCCGCTGTCAGTGGCGGCATGCGCGACCAGCCAGCTTCCCCCGCCGCTCGCCGATGCGCGCGATGTAGCGCTGGGGGAGCGCGCCTATGTCGACGGCCCGATCGTCATGCCCGTCGCCATATTGGAAGACAATCGCTGCCCCGTTGACTTCCAATGCGTCTGGGCCGGCCAGGTACGGGTCAAGATGGTGTGGATTCGCGGTAATGGCGAGCAAATGCCGTTTGAAGCGACGCTGGGCGAGCGAACACCGATTGCCGACGGCTCGATCTTGTTCGAATCCGTACGCCCGGAAAAGCGGGCAGGCGAACCGATTCGACGCGAGGATTATCGCTTTTCGCTACGCTTCGACGGCGGGTTATAAGCACTGTCTGTTGTGCCGGTCAGGCCACCGACGCAGCGTGAATCTCTTCGATTGCGCCACGCAGCGATGCATCGAATTCATCGTCACTCATCGAGGCGCGCAGGTCCTCGAGCAGTGCGCGGCTGAAGCTTGCGATCATGCCTGGGTTCCTCGCCAGTTCTGCGCACGCGTCGGCGCGCGAAAAACCGCCCGACAGCGCGACAACGCGCAGCACCTTTGCGTGCGTGACGAGCGGCGCAAACAGATTCGCCTCTGCCGGGATCGACAGCTTGAGCATGACCGGTGCGCCATCCCAGCTCTCAAGCGCCGCGGTGATTTCTTTCAGCAACAGACGGTCGGCGGCGTCGCGCTCTGCGCTCTTGATGTTGACCTCGGGCTCGATGATCGGGACCAGGCCATGCGCTGCAATGCGCTTGGCTTCGGCAAATTGTTGTTCGACGATCGCCTTGATTCCGGCGGCATTGGCGAGGTTGACGACGCTGCGCATCTTGGTGCCGAAAATGCCTTTCGCCAACGCACGTTCACAAAGTGCGTCGAGGTCAGGGTTGGGCTTCATCAGTTGGACGCCATCGGCCTCGGCCTCCAGCCCCTTGTCGACCTTCAGAAAGGGCACCACGCCCCGCTCCCACAGCAGTTCGGGCACCGGCTTCCCGCCTGCTTCACCGTCCATTGTGCGCTCGAACAGAATCGCACCGATTATCTTGGCGCCATCGAAGCAAGGCGAAGTGACGATACGGCTGCGCATTGCGTGGATCAGCGCGAACATTTCCTCGTCGCTGGAAAAAGCATCCTCTCCGATGCCATAGCCTTTGAGCGCCTTGGGCGTCGAACCGCCGCTCTGGTCGAGCGCAGCGATGAAACCCTGCCCCGATTTGATCTTTTCAAGCATGGCGGCGTTGGCGGTTGTCATGGGAACTCCGGCTGTTTGCATACGTATGTCGCGGCGCGCATAGCCTCCCCGCTCACGGGATGCAATGCGCCGAAATTCAGGATTTAAGGGCGTCGACTCCCGGCAATGGCTTACCTTCCATCCATTCGAGGAAGGCGCCGCCGGCGGTTGAAACGAAAGTGAAGTCGGCGGCAGCCCCGGCATGATTGAGGGCGGCCACCGTGTCGCCGCCACCGGCCACCGAAATAAGCGAACCTTCGCGCGTCAGCGCAGCCGCTGTCTGGGCAAGTGCGACGGTCGCCGCATCGAATGGAGGCGTCTCGAACGCACCGAGCGGGCCGTTCCAGACGAGCGTGCGGCAGGTTTTCAGCACGTCCGCCAGTGCCTCGACCGCTGCGGGGCCGACGTCGAGGATCATTTCATCCGCCGCGACCTCGTGGACGTTGATCGTGCGCGTCGGCGCGTCGGGCGCGAACTGCTTTGCCACCACGACGTCATAGGGCAGATGGATCGTGCATCCTGCACTGTCGGCTGCCTCGAAAATCGCGTTGGCGGTATCGACGAGATCGTGCTCGCAAAGCGACTTGCCGACATCGACGCCGCGTGCCGCGAGAAAGGTGTTCGCCATGCCGCCGCCGATGATCAGATGATCGACCTTGCCCACCAGGTTGCGCAGCACGTCGATCTTTGTCGACACCTTGGCGCCGCCGACAACTGCAGCGACCGGATGTGCCGGGTTGCCAAGTGCGGCGTCGAGGGCAGTCAGCTCAGCTTCCATCGCCCGTCCCGCAAAGGCGGGCAAGCGGTGAGCGATGCCTTCGGTCGACCCGTGCGCACGGTGCGCGGCCGAAAAGGCGTCGTTGACATAAAAGTCGCCAACCTCGGCGAGCGCATCGGCAAAAACCGGATCGTTCTTTTCTTCACCCGCATAAAAGCGCGTATTTTCGAGCACGGCGACGTCACCGGGTGCGAGCACCGAAATGCCGGCCTTCGCCCCTTCACCGATGCAGTCGGGAATGAACATCACGCTGTGGCCCAACACGTCCTCGAGTCCGCCCATGACGAGGCTCAGCGATTGCGTCGGGTTCTTCGCACCCTTGGGACGACCGAAATGCGCGAGCAGCAGGACGATTGCGCCCTTGTCGGACAGTTCGCGGATTGTCGGCACCGCCGCCTGAAGCCGCGTTGCGTCGCTCACCGCGCCGCCGATCATCGGGACGTTGAGGTCGACGCGCACGAGGACGCGCTTTCCGGTGACATCGCCGATGTCGTCGAGGGTGTTGAATGCGGTCATTCGCTTCACTCCGTACCCGGAGTGTGCCTCTGCGAAGGCAGGGGCCCATCTCCTATGCTGTCCGTTTCCACCGCCGTCCGCTTCATCTCGATCCGGCTGGAGATGAGCCCCTGCCTTCGCAGGGGCGCGGAGAGTTAAAGCAAGCCCGCAATTACGGTCGCGGTATCGACCATGCGGTTCGAGAAACCCCATTCATTGTCGTACCAACTCACAACGCGGACGAGCTTGCCTTCGAGAACTGCCGTTTCAAGGCTGTCGACCGTCGAGCTGGCGGGGCAATGGTTATAGTCGATCGAGACGAGCGGTTCGTCCGAGAAAGCGAGAACACCCTTGAGCGCGCCTTCGGCCGCTTCCTTGAGGATCGCATTGACCTCGTCCTTCGTCGTGTCGCGCTTTGGCGTGAAGGTCAGGTCGACGAGGCTGACGTTGGGCGTCGGAACGCGGATCGCCGAACCGTCGAGCTTGCCCTTGAGTTCGGGCAGCACTTCGCCGACCGCGCGCGCCGCACCCGTCGTCGTCGGGATGATCGACATGCCGGCGGCACGCGCGCGGCGCATGTCGCTATGGATCTGGTCGAGAATTTTCTGGTCGTTGGTATAGGCGTGAACGGTGGTCATCAGCCCGCGCTCGATGCCGAGCGTGTCGTTGAGCACCTTGGCGACCGGCGCGAGGCAGTTGGTCGTGCAGCTCGCGTTCGAGACGATCTTGTGATCGGCGGTCAGCTTGTCGTGGTTGACACCGTAAACAACGGTCAGATCGACGCCCTTGGCCGGCGCCGAGATCAGCACGCGCTTCGCTCCGGCGGCGAGATGCTTGCCCGCGCTATCGGCGTCGGTGAAGAAACCGGTGCATTCCAGCGCGATGTCGACGCCCAGCTCGCCGTGCGGCAGGTTGGCCGGGTCGCGCTCGGCAGTTACCTTGATTGCCTTGCCATTGACGATCATCTGATCGCCTTCGGCCGACACGTCGCCCGGGAACGGACCGTGGACGCTGTCGCGCTTGAACAGCAGTGCATTGGCCTTTGCATCGGCCAGGTCGTTGATCGCGACAAGCTCGAGCCCGCAATCGGGGCGCTCGAGGATGGCGCGCGCGACGAGGCGACCGATGCGTCCGAAACCGTTGATTGCGACTTTCACTGCCATATCAAAGCGTCCTTTCTGCGGAGTAGTCCGTCGGCTCAGGAGCCGAGCCGGGCCAGTATCTGGGGGGCGATAGCATCGGCGGTGAGGCCAAAATGCTTGAATAGGTCTTCAATCGGTGCCGAGGCGCCGAAACTGTCAATGCCGAAGCGCATTCCATCGCGTCCGGTATAGCGTTCCCAGCCGAAGGTTGTGCCGGCTTCGATGGAAACGAGTAGCGCATCGTCGGGCAGAATGTCGGCGCGATAACCGGCATCCTGTTCGTCGAAAAGCTCGGTCGACACCATTGATACGACGTCGGCGCCCTGCCCTGCGGCTTCGAGCTGGTCGGCGACGGCCAGCGCCAGCGACACTTCCGAACCCGTCGCGACGAGCACCACGCGGCGCGATGCATTCGCCGCGCGCAGGCGGTAAGCGCCTTTCGCGCAAAGATTTTCCGTGACGTCATGACGCACCGGCGGCAGATTCTGGCGCGTGAGCGCGAGCAGCGACGGCCGCTCCTTTTGCGCCAGCGCAATTGCCCAGCATTCGGCGGTCTCGACCGCGTCGGCGGGGCGCATGACGAGCAGATTGGGCATCGCCCGCAGCGATTGGAGATGCTCGATCGGCTGGTGCGTCGGCCCATCTTCGCCGAGACCGATGCTGTCGTGCGTCATTACATAGACGACGCGCTGCTTCTGAAGCGCCGACAGACGAATCGCGGCGCGGCAATAGTCGGCAAAGACAAGGAAAGTCCCGCCATAGGGCACGACGCCGCCGTGCAGGGCCATGCCATTCATTGCCGCAGCCATGCCGAATTCGCGAATGCCGTAATAGACATATCGGCCTGAATAATCGTCTTTTGTCAGCGGCTTGGTTGACGATGTTTTGGTATTATTCGAACCGGTGAGGTCGGCGCTCCCGCCGACGAGCGCGGCAATGTCGGCGGTGAGCGCGGTCAGAGCATTCTCCGACGCCTTGCGCGTCGCGACCTTCGGCGGATCGGCAACCAGCCCGTCCAGATAGGCCTTGAACGCATCGCCCGGCGCAATGGCGCCGCTCACACGATCTTCAAATTCCGTTTTCTTTTCGTGATTTGCAAGGCGACCACTCCAGTCTGCATGAAGTTCCTTGCCTCTTTCTCCGAACGCAGCCCAAGCCGAAGCAACGTCGCTTGGAACGACGAACGGCTCATGAGGCCAATCGAGTTCGGCGCGCGCCGCCGCGACCTCGTCCCCGCCCAGCGGCGAGCCGTGGGTTGCCGAGGTGCCCTGCTTGTTCGGCGCACCGAAACCGATTATCGTCCGGCAGGCGATCAGCGACGGCCGATTATCGGCGAGCGCCGCGTCGATCGCCCGGCGAATATCGGCAGGATCGTGCCCGTCGCAGCTTTCGACATGCCAGCCCGTCGCCGCATAGCGCGCCTTGACGTCTTCGCTCGTCGACAGGTCGGTCGACCCGTCGATGGTGATCTTGTTATCATCCCACAGGACGATCAGGCGGCCGAGTTGCAAATGCCCCGCAAGGCCGATCGCCTCATGGTTGATGCCTTCCATCAGGCAGCCGTCGCCGGCGATGACCCAAGTGCGGTGATCGACCAATTCGTCGCCATAGATGGCGTTCAGGTGGCGCTCGGCGATCGCCATCCCGACCGAGGTGGCAAGTCCCTGCCCCAGCGGCCCGGTCGTCGTTTCGACGCCTTCGAGCTCGAAATTCTCGGGGTGTCCGGCGCACGGGCTGTGCAACTGGCGGAAATTGCGGATATCGTCGATCGTCGGTCGCGCATAACCACTCAGATGCAGCGTCGCATAGGCAAGCATCGACCCATGCCCCGCTGACAGTACGAATCGGTCGCGGTCGGCCCATTTCGGGTCGGTGGGATCGAACTTCAGATAGTCCGAATAAAGTATCGTCGCGACGTCGGCCATGCCCATCGGCATTCCCGGATGCCCGCTGTTCGCGGCCTGGACGGCGTCCATGGCAAGAGCGCGGATGGCGTTGGCGAGTTGGCGTTCGGGCAGAGTCATCATGTCCCCGGAAAATGGCTGGGATGGCGATGCGCAAAGCCCTTTGCGGCCGTAGGGGCCGGAGTCAACCGCCCGCGGTAAATATTGACGTGCATTTCGGCTCCAACAGGCAATTGCACCGGTTACATCGCACTGCTAATCCTTCGACATGGAACTCGATCTCGACGAATCCAGCCTGGCAATCGGTCGCATCGAGCGTGCGCTAAGCCGCATTGAAAAGGCGCTCGCCGAACGCGCGAATCGCTCTACAGCACCCGCTGATGGCACCGACCAGACGGCGTTGAAAGCCGAAGTGGCGGCAGTGATCGGCGAACTCGACCGGTTGATTGCGGAGGCGGGTCGTGGCTGACGTTAAACTCACTGTGGCCGGGCGCCCCTACGATGTTCACTGCGCCGACGGCGAAGAAGACCAATTGCGCCAGCTCGCCGCGCTCGTCGATGAAAAGGCGCGCAATATCCAAGGCGGCACCGAAGTCCGGCAACTGCTTTTCGCCGCATTGATGCTGGCCGACGAAGCGCAGGAAATCCGCGAGAAGATGAATAAGGCCGAACCGCAATCCGACACGCTGCGCGCAGCGGTCGCGCTTGCCGAGAGCCGCGAGTCGCAGGCACGCGACGAGTTGAAGGCAACGAAAGCCGAACTGGAAGCGCTGAAAAAGGCGCCGACGGCCACCGCCGGACGTCCTTCACACGACCGGGCGTTGATGCAGATTGCAGATCGTATCGAAGCGCTCGCCACGTCGATCGAGCAAATGGCTTGAGACCGGGCGTCGGCCTCCCTACATAGGCAGCGGCGGGCACTGCCCGGTACGAGCCGCTGTGAATATCCCTGAGGCGATACATCATCCAAGGGAGCTGTCCCTGCCCGGACCCTGGTCCGACGTACATGGCCCCCACCTGACGTTACTGGCGTCAGAGGATCTTCCGGCAAACGACCACGGCGGTCCCGCCAACTGCCACCCGTGAAGGGGCCTGATCGACAATGCCCGACGCGCCCTCCGACGTGGCGGAACAAAAGCAGAGGTTGCGCGAAAAGCTGCGATTCCGGCGGCGGCATTTTGCGGCCAATCTCGATATGATTACACGCATGAGCGCCTTTCGCACGCTCCCCGCCCCGATTGCCGCGCTGCTTGACCCCAATTCGCTTGTCGGCGCCTATGTCGCAATGGGCGCCGAACCCGATATTGTACCGATGACTGCCGACCTTGCCGCGCTCGCGCTTCCACATCACGCCTCGCGCTTGGATGAAATGACATTTCGTCGGTGGACGGCAGGCGACTCGCTTTTCGACGGCCCGTGGGGAGTACAGCAGCCCAGCGACGACAGCGCGTCAGCAGTTCCCGATCTGATTCTCTGCCCGCTCGTCGGATTCGACCGCCACGGGGGGCGCATCGGCCAAGGCGGCGGCCACTATGATCGCTGGTTCGCCGCGCATCCGCACGCACTGCGCATCGGAATCGGCTGGTCGGTGCAGGAGGTCGATGCCATGCCGCTGGAGGCCACCGACATGCCGCTCGACGCTGTGCTGACCGAACAGGAATTTATCGTGACCGGAGAGAGACTGTGACCGACCCGCAGCCCAGTTGGCGCAAGCCCGCCGGCATCCTGCTGATCATCCTCCTCATCATCGTCTGGGCGGGACTCGTTGCCAGCCTGTCGCCGTGGGTCGGCGAATGGCCCGTGCTGGTGCAGGCGGTATTCTATGTGATCGCGGGGGTCGTCTGGATCCTGCCGCTTAAGCCACTCTTGCGCTGGATGGAACTGGGGCGGTGGCGCGGCTGAAAAGCCGCGCCCATCCACATTCTGTTTGCTAAAAAGCTTCCCAAGCTGCGGTGGCCATTCCGTCCCGAGGGATCAAGGAATGGCGCGAGTGACGGGGCTCGAACCCGCGACCTCCGGCGTGACAGGCCGGCACTCTAACCAACTGAGCTACACCCGCGTGTGCTTGGGAGAGGCGCCAATATGCGCCGCGCTCCTGCCTGTCAACCGTCGCTTTTGGGTTCGCCGCGATTTAACCGGTCGCGCATCTCGTCGACCATTGTCAGCGTGCCGCGTTCGAACAGGAATCCCGCCAGATCGGGGGTCCCCGTCGAATGAAGAATCGTTTGCAGGATCAGGAGCAACGGAACTGCGAGCAGCGCTCCCGGCGTCCCCCATACCCACCCCCAGAAGCTGAGCGACACGAGGATAAGCAACGGGTTGATCGTCAAACGCCGCCCGAGGACGAGCGGAGTAATCAGATTCGCTTCGACCGTGTGGATACCGATAAAGATCAGCGCGGGAAGCAGCGCGAACCCGACTGCGTCAAACGTCATCAATCCACCAAGCCCGAGGAGGACAGCCGCGACGATCGGTCCCAGATAAGGGACGAAGTTGCAGATACTGACGATCCCGCCCCACATGAAAGGCGACGGCATGCCGATCGCCCAAAGAAGCAGCGCGACGACAAGGCCGAGCACGGCGTTGATCATCGTGATCGTCGCGAGATAGTCGGCGGTGGCATCGACGACATTCTGAATCACGCGCGCCGTCTGCATCGCGCCGTCGAAACTGCCGCGGCGGCGAATCGTGCCCTTGCGGAGCCGCGTCCAGCCGGCGAGGAAAAAGAAGATCACGAGCACGGCGAAAAAGAGCTGGATCGCCGCCGACGGTGCCGACGAGATGAAATAGTCGACGACCGACGACGGCGCCGTCGCCGCAACCGCTTGCGCCGTTGCTTCGGTCCCCGTCGCGACCGAGGTCAGGGTGCGATCGACGAACGCCTGCAAGGTCGAGTAAAAATCGATGAGCGGCGCAAGGTTGTTCTGGATGCGCGGGATCGATTCGGGAAGCCGCGCGAACCATCCCGTCGCGGGCAGCACGATAATCGCGAGCGCGGCATTCACGATCATCAGGAAAGCCGCCAGCGCAAGAAAGGCTGCAAGCGCTGACGGCACGCGGCGCCTTTCGAGCCATTCGAGCAAGGGCACAAGGGCGATTGCGATGACGATGGCGGCGGTCAGCGGCAGGAAAAATTCCGCACCCGCCTGCAATGCGAAGGGAAGACCGAGGCAAAACGCCGCCCCCAGGATCAAAGTCAGGGCCGCAAGCAAGCGGTCGCGGCGAAAATCGTCGATCTCGATCTGATGCAGCGGATTGGAACGCGGACTCCGTGTCCCTTTCTGCCCCCTGTCCTCCGCCACGCGCAAATTCTCCTAGTTAATCTCGACCTCTTACGCGAGCTTTCGCTGGCACGCCAGTCGGCGGATTTTCGTCGCCACGGGGCAAACAGGCACAATGTTAACGATGCAATCATTGGCCGAGCGGTCACGCTTCCCCGTTCGATTGCTTTTGCTTATCCATTCCGGAGGCGTCCCCTCAACTCCCCCATAAAGGTCCGGCGACCGCGATTGCGCACGAAACGGGGTCACGAGTGCTGCCCCCGAGAAGGATTGGGCCGCGCGGTTGTCACGGTAACAGGACCATCACAGGAACGAGACATCGCGTCCGGCGGCGCGCAAATGACAAATGCGCGCCAAGCGAATTCAGAGTTAACGCCATTCACATTGCGGCGCATGGGCTCTAGGACGGCGAAACTGATCGCCGCCCCATGTGCCGCGAGTCGAAACGCGTTCGATCTGCGAGACCACATCGGCCAAGCATCGCACAGTCCGCTCGTCCAGCGAGGCGACGAGAGAATCCGATGTTGCCACCGTCAACTCTTACGCGTCGTTCCGTGTTACCCCCGCCACGCCTCCCGATACAGAGCAGATGATCGGAAATTTCCGCGGTCACGGGGCATAGCCGCGTCGTCCTGCACGCGGGACCAAAGCGCAAAGATCGCGCAACGGACGCGCGCGACACTCTTGTCAGTCGGCGAACAATAGCACCGGCGTCTCGATCAGCTTTTTGAGCGCCTGAACATAGCTTGCCGCATCCCAACCATCGACGACGCGGTGGTCGCAACTGATCGACAAGTTCATAAGCTTGGCACGGCGAATATCGTCGCCGTCAAAGACCGGGCGTTCGACAATCTTGTTCGGCCCGATGATCGCAACCTCAGGCCGGTTGATTACCGGCGTCGTCGCAATACCACCGAGCGGACCAAGCGAGGTTACGGTCAGCGTGCCACCGGTCAATTCCTCGACCTTGGCCTTTCCGGTACGGGCGGCCTCAGCCAAGCGGCCGATTTCGCTGGCAAGTTGCCAGACATTCTTATCCTGCGCATCACGGATGACCGGAACCATCAGCCCCGCTTCGGTCTGCGTTGCCATGCCCAGATGCACGGCACCGTGGCGAGTTACGACGCCTGCCTCGTCGTCATAGCGTGCGTTGATCATCGGGAACTGCGGAATCGTCCGGCAAATCGCGACGATCAGGAATGGTAACATCGTCAACTTCGGTCGCTGACCGCGGTTGGCGTTGAGATCGGCTCGCATCTCTTCGAGCGCGGTGACGTCCATTTCCTCGACATAGGTGAAATGCGGGATCGCGCGCTTAGACGCGGCCATATTCTCCGCAATCTTGCGGCGCATACCGATAACCTTGACCGGCTCGTCGGCGCGCGCGCGCGGCGCACCCGGGGCGAGATAGCCCTGCCCTGCGCTGTAGCGCAGATAGGCATCGAGGTCGGCGTGACGGATCCGGTCGCCTTCAGCCTGCACCTGTCCCAGATCGACGCCAAGATCCTTGGCGCGCGCACGAACCGCGGGAGACGCCAGAACGGTCTTCCCCTGCTCCGTTCGGGCTGAGTTTGTCGAAGCTCCGTCCTTGGTTTCGGCGGCCGCTTCTTCGACAGGCTCAGTGCGAACGGGTTGAGGAGGCGGCGCCACGTCTGCAACCGGCATTTCTTCGGTGCCAGGCGCTTCCACGGCGATTTCTTCCTCGACCGGCGTATTGACGGACGGCGCTTCGACGTCGCCTTCTCCTTCGTCCTCAGTTTCGATCACCGCGAGCGTCGATCCGATCGGGATGAGGTCGCCGACTTCGCCCGCCAGCTCGACCACCACGCCCGAAACGGGCGATTCCATCTCGACCGTCGCCTTGTCGGTCATCATGTCGGCAAGCTGCGCGTCTTCTTCGATACGATCGCCGATCTTGACGTGCCACGCGACGATTTCAGCCTCGGCGATACCTTCGCCGATGTCGGGCAAGCGGAATGAAAAGCGAGCCATGGCGGTCAATCCTTCAGAATCTTGGTCAGCGCGGTCGCGATGCGCACCGGCCCGGGGAAATAGGCCCATTCGAGGCTGTGCGGATAAGGCGTGTCGAAGCCCGTCACGCGTTCGACGGGGGCCTCGAGATGGTAGAAGCAGCGTTCCTGCACGAGCGCCGCGAGTTCGGCGCCAAATCCCGATGTTCGCGTCGCTTCGTGGATGATCAGGCAGCGACCGGTCTTCTTCACCGATGCCTCGATCGCCTCGATATCAAGCGGCAAAAGTGTTCTTAAATCAATAATTTCTGCATCGATATTCAATTCTTCTATGACAGTCTTCGCAACATGAACCATCGTGCCATAGGCAAGTACGGTTACGGCCTCGCCTTCGCGGACAGTCGCCGCCTTGCCGAGCTCGATGCGATAATAGTCCTCCGGAACCGCGCTGGCGGCGTGTTTCGACCAGGGTTCGACCGGACGGTCGTAATAGCCGCTAAACGGGCCGTTATAGATGCGCTTGGGCTCGAGGAAGACCACGGGATCATTGTCCTCGATCGCGGCGATCAGAAGCCCCTTGGCGTCATAGGGGTTCGACGGAATCACCGTTTTCACTCCGCAGATATGCGTCATGATGCTTTCGGGCGACTGGCTGTGCGTCTGCCCGCCGAAAATCCCGCCTCCAAAGGGCGTGCGCACGGTCATCGGGCACACGAAGTCGTTCGCCGAACGATAACGGATACGCGCCGCTTCGCTGACCAGCTGGTCCAGCCCCGGATAGATATAATCCGCAAACTGGATCTCGGGTACAGGGCGCAGCCCATAGGCCCCCATGCCGACCGCGACACCGATGATGCCGCATTCGTTGATCGGCGTATCGAACACCCGCGTCTTGCCGTGCTTTTTCTGAAGGCCGGCGGTCGCGCGGAACACCCCGCCGAAATAGCCGACATCCTCGCCCATCACGACGACATTGGAGTCGCGCGCGAGCATGACGTCCATCGCGCTGTTGATCGCCTCGATCATGTTCATGGTTTTGGTCGAGGCGCTCATCATTCGGGCTTCCAGTCGGGGCCGAACTTCGCTTCCTGTTCGGCGAGCATCTGCGCACATTGTTCCTTGAGGTGCCACGGCATTTCCTCGAACACATCCTCGAACATCGTCTCGAACGGCTGGTGCATACCGTGACCCAAAACACCAAGTTTTTCAGACTGTTTCTGCGTCGTCTTTACGAGATCGTCGAGTTCTTTTTGCAGCGCCTCATGGCGTGCATCGTCCCACTCGCCCAGCTTGACGAGATGCTCCTTCAGGCGAAGGACCGGGTCGCCGAAGGGCCAGGCCGCATATTCCTGCGCCGCGCGATAGGCACTCGGGTCGTCAGACGTGCTGTGACCTTCGGCGCGATAGGTGAAATGTTCGATCAATGTCGGCCCATTGTTGGTCCGCGCCCGATCGGCAGCCCATTGCGTCGCTGCATAGACTGCGAGCGGGTCGTTGCCGTCGACACGCAACCCCGCGATACCATAGCCGACGGCACGCGCGGCGAACGTCGTGCGCTCACCTCCGGCAAAACCTGAAAAACTTGATATAGCCCATTGATTATTCACGACATTGAAGATGACAGGTGCATTGTACACCGCGGCAAAGGTAAGCGCCGAATGGAAGTCGCCTTCGGCCGATGACCCCTCGCCGCACCACACCGTCGCAATGCGGCTGTCGCCCTTTGAAGCCGACGCCATCGCCCAGCCGACCGCCTGCGGATATTGAGTCGCGAGGTTGCCCGATACGCTGAAAAAGCCATGCTCGGGCGCCGAGTACATGATGGGAAGCTGCCGGCCGAGAAGATGGTCGCCGCGGTTCGAATAAATCTGGTTCATCATCTGGATCAGTGGATATTCGCGCGTGATCAAAATGCCTTGCTGACGATAGCTCGGAAACACCATATCGGCACGGTCGAGCGCCATCGTCGAAGCGACCGACGTCGCCTCTTCACCCGTGCATTTCATGTAAAAGCTGGTCTTGCCCTGCCGCTGCGCGCGGAACATGCGGTCGTCGAACGCGCGGACGAGCAGCATCATACGCAGCATCGAACGCAACAATTCCGGCGCAAGCTTCGGGTCCCAGGGCCCCTTCGCCTGGCCGTCGAAATCGAGGACGCGTACCAGACCGTAGCAAAGCTCGCGCATCGCATCGGGCTTGCTCGCCTCGCCCGGGCGCGGCGTTGCATCGATCGCAGGGACTTCGATGTCGCCGAAATCGGGCGTATCGCCGGGGCGATAGCGCGGTTCGGGGATGTGAAGCGACAGCGGCGGCAGATTGCTCGCCGAACGCCGGGGCGTTTCAGGCATATCCTCTTCCCTTCCGGGGCGAATCACTTCCCCGTCTAGTTATATTTCAAGTCGGCGACATTTTATTACCGCCCGCATAGGAATGCAACGCCGCGTGTCAGACCGCAACCGGGGCCGCGATATGCGCTTGAGGCGCATAGTATTCGACCGCAAAATCCTCGAACCGATAGTCGAAAATGCTGGCGGGACTGCGCAGTATCCGCAGCTTCGGTGCGCCATCCGGCACCCGTCGAATCTGCTGTTCGACGAGGTCGGCATGGTTGAGATAGAGGTGGACGTCGCCCCCGGTCCATACGAGTTCATGCGCCGTCAGGTCGCATTGCTGCGCGATCATCCGCGTCAGAAGCGCCGCCTCGAATATGTTGAAGGCAAAACCCAGCCCCAAATCGCACGACCTCTGGAACAGCAGGCACGACAGACCGCCGTCGCTCCGCACATGAAATTGATAGGTCATATGGCATGGAGGAAGCGCCATCCGGTCGAGATCGGCGACATTCCAGCCGGTGAAAATGTGGCGGCGCGAGCCAGGATTGCTACGCAGCGATTCGATCAGCGCCGCAATCTGGTTGTGACCCGCTTCGGCGCGCCGGAACAACCCGCCGCCGGCGGGTTCGTACCGCGGCCAGTTCACCCACTGATGGCCATAGACGGGGCCGAGGTCGCCCCATTGCGCGGCAAACCCTGCGTCCGCGAGGATGCGCGCTTCGAATTCTTCGGCCGCAATGTCTTCGCCCGTTGCACGCCGATAGCGGTCGAGCGGCCAGTCGGTCCAGATTCGTACTCCTTGCGCGATCAGCGGCCGGATGTTCGTGTCGCCGGTCAGGAACCACAGCAGTTCGCGCAGTGCGGTTTTCCAGTAAACGCGCTTGGTCGTCAGTAACGGGATTGCGTCGTCCTTCAGCGAGAATCGCATCGTTTCGCCAAACAGCGACCGTGTTCCGACGCCGGTCCGGTCGACGCGCTCGTCGCCTTCGACCCATATCCGCCGCATCAGGTCGAGATATTGCAGTTCATAATGGATGGATTCGGACAAGACTCGCTCCCGGCTTTCTTCTCCTTTGCTAAGCTTCGCAGGACGATGCCACAAGGGCGCTGAAGTCGACTGGCGCGAAGGCTCCGATACGGCGCAATTGCCGCTTGGCGTTCGGCCATACGGCGCGCACGCCCCGACCATGCTGCTCCACGACCCCCTCGGCCGGCTGCCCGGCCCAGCCGCGCGTGAAGGATTCGTTGCGCTGTCATGCGAGGACGAAATTACGACCGACCTTCTACGCCCGTTCTTCTCTAGCGACCGCGAGAATCTGGTGATCCTCGCTTTCGATGCCTTCGAGCGGCTGTGCTTTGCCGAGCGGATCAAAAGCAGGCATCGCGCGCAGTGTGCGGTACCGGCATCCATCTGGCGCCGCCTGTCGGCATGCCGCGGGGCCACCGTCCGGATCGCGCACAACCATCCCTCCGGCGCTGCTTGGCCGAGCGAAGCCGACCTTGCCGCGACGCGGCAAATTGCAGCGACGCTCGGGCTGCTGGATATCATGCTGGTCGATCACCAGATCCTCGTCGCGAGCGGTCATTTCAGCTTTCGGCGCGCCCGACTGCTTTAGAATTGAGCATTTGTTCGCTGTATGCAATTGCAGCTTGAAAGTCGCTAAAGGCGCGTCTAGAGGACCGCCCTGCCCTCGCGCCGGTCCGCCGGCGCCAGCGAACGGTCGGGGAGTAGCTCAGCCTGGTAGAGCACTGTCTTCGGGAGGCAGGGGCCGGAGGTTCGAATCCTCTCTCCCCGACCAATTCGTCGCATATTGCAGAATCTGCACCGTCGCTTCTTGTAACGCGGCGTACAAATCTCTAGATTAATTTTACGCCGCCACGGTTTTCCCCCTTTCCGTCGCGGCTAGCGTCCCGTCCTTTTGGCGCGGGCGCGTCCTCCCTGGACCCTGGCCACCTCGTACTCCGGTACGAGGTGGTTTTTTATTCGGCGGCGAGCGGCCAGTTTTCGGCGCCCGGTGCAACACCGCTCGCGGCCACCACGAGCGCGCCAAACCAGTCGGCCAGGCGCTCCAATCGCGCCGCATCGAGCGCATTGTCGCCGTCCAGATAGAGGCTGCGATCGATTTCGATCTGCACTGCGTGGATGCCACGCGCAGGCTCACCGTGCGTGCGCACGATATGCCCTCCCGCATAGGGGAGGTTGCGCGTCACTTCGACGCCCAGGCGCTCGGCCCAGCCGACGACCAGTTCAGCCAGCCAATCGCCGCAGGAAGCGCCAAAGCGATCGCCGACGACAATCTGCGCTCCATGCCCAGGCTGCAGTGCGGGAATGGTGGGCATGCTGTGCAGATCGATCAGCACCGCGTGGCCGAAACGTTGCCGTGCCGCGTCGAGCGTATCGGTGAGCGCCCGATGATAGGGGCGATGAAAGCTGTCGAGCCGCCATTCGAACGAGGCGCGGTCGATCGGTCGGCCCCATAAGACGCCGTTCTGTGCCAGCCGCGTCGGCACGACTCCCAGTCCCGCGCGCTCCTTGCGCCCGGGCGCCGAAAATTGCGGACGCAGGGCGGGAGAAACGTCGCCGGGCGCCATCTGGCCCTCGCCCCGATTGCAGTCGGCAACCGCGCGCGCCCATAGCGCCTCCACCATCGTCGCGCCCGCCGCCACGGCCCGCGCGGCGATTCGGTCGCACCAGCGATCCTCGAGCCGTTCGAGCGCCGAACGGTCGACACGCGCGGCGCGCAATATCTCGGGCGGATAGATGCGTCCGGCATGCGGCACCGAAACGACGACCGGACCGATAGTCTCGGGCCGGTGGACTGCAATCGCGGAATCAGGGGGCGAGGAGAGCGCCATCGCGGCAAATCGTGCCAAAAAACGACAGATAAATCCAGATGTACCGGGATTTGTTAAAACTCTCGCGCTATGAAGGGCATGCGCAACACAAAGGCGGCTGCCGGGAACACGGCCGCGAGGGACCGGGAACAGACTACCAGATGATACGCATTCTGCTGGCCGAGGATGACGACGTAATGCGCGAATATCTCGCGCGCGCGCTGACGGGCGCCGGCTATCATGTCACGTCGGTCGATCGCGGTACGGCGGCGGTCCCCTATATCGATTCGGGGACGTTCGACCTTTTGCTTTCGGACATTGTGATGCCCGAGATGGACGGGATCGAACTGGCGCAGCACACTGCCAGGGTCGCACCGCATACGCAGGTCATGTTCATTACCGGATTCGCCGCGGTCTCGCTGCGCGCCGAGGAAAATGTCCCGCAGGCAAAGCTGCTGTCCAAGCCCTTTCACCTCAAGGATCTGGTGCGCGAGGTCGACAGTCTCTTCGCCGATACGGGGCAGTCGCACCAACAATAATGCGTCTTCGACGCGCGAAGGGCTTGCCAGCCAGCATCATCGCCTTTAAGGGGCGCGTCACCCCAGAACGTGTGGGCGTGTAGCTCAGTGGTAGAGCACTGTGTTGACATCGCAGGGGTCGCAAGTTCAATCCTTGCCACGCCCACCATTTCATCCACTTTAGCGACCGTCGGGCGTCACGCCATGCCGCGCGCCATATCGCCGCGCGAGGCGTCGCCGACTTGGCTGCCGCCATCGCAGTCGAGGATTGTTCCTGTGACATAGGAAGCCGCGGGCGAGCACAGGAACACCGCCGCATCGGCGACCTCCTCCACCGTTCCCCAGCGTTTCATCGCGATCCGGTCGTAATGCGACTGCCGCGTTTCGGCATCGGGCGCGAGCCGCTTCATCCCCTCGGTCCCCGCGATCGGGCCGGGCGAAATACCATTCACCCGGACATCGGGACCCCATTCGAGCGCAAGCACGCGAATCAGCTGGTTGATCCCCGCCTTGGCGGCGCAGGCATGCGCCTGCAACGCCGATGCATTGACGGCTTGCCCCGCGGTAATCGCGATCAGCGAGGTGCCCGGCCGGTTCAGCAGGTCGTGACACCCGCGAAAGACATTGAACGTCCCGTTGAGATCAATGTCGACCACCGTGCGGAACGCATTGGCCGACATGCCGAGCGCGGGCGCAAGGAAGTTCCCCGCAGCACCCGAAACGACAATGTCCATCGCGCCGAGTTTCGCCGCCACCGTTTCCATCACCCCGCGAATCGCGGCAAAGTCGCGCACGTCGCCTGACAGCCCCAGTGCGTCAGGCCCGATCTCGGCCGCGGCACGCGCTGCCTTGTCGGGATCGCGACCGGCAACCGCCACCTTTGCGCCCAGCGCGGCAAGGCGCTTCGCGATACCGAGGTTGATGCCGCTGGTGCCGCCGGCCACGAACGCCGCCTTTCCTGCCAACAGATTGTCGCGAAACGTGTCCATGCCGTCAGCCTTCCCTCACCCTTATCGTCCGCCCCGACCATCTGCGGGGTTGACGGACCATGATTCAGTCGCCTTTTGAAACCTGACAAGACAGCAAGGATGGATTGATGGCAAGCGGCCCCACGTCGAACAGTTTCATTTCGCAGCGCTTGAAGCTTCATTATGTCGACTGGGGCAACCGCGGCGCGCCGCCGCTGATCCTCGTTCATGGTGGGCGCGATCATTGCCGCAACTGGGACTGGACGGCGGCCAAGCTGCGCGATCGCTTTCATATCATAGCGCCCGATCTGCGCGGCCACGGCGACAGCGCCTGGGCGCCCGACGGCAATTACGACATGCCGGCCTTTGTCTATGACCTCGCGCAGCTGATCCATCAGCTCGACCTTGGCCCGGTGTCGATCGTCGCGCATTCGATGGGAGGCAATATCGCGCTGCGCTACTCGGGGCTTTATCCCGACAATGTGAGCAAACTGGTCGCGATCGAGGGACTCGGCCCGTCGCCCAAGATGCTCGCCGAGCGCAACAGCAAGCCTTATGCCGACCGCTTTCGCAAGTGGATCGACGAAAAGCGGCAGGCGGCCGGTCGCACCCCGCGCCGCTATGCGACGCTCGACGATGCATTCGCGCGGATGATGGGCGAGAACAGCTATTTGACCGAAGAACAGGCGCGCCACCTGACGATCCACGGCATCAGCCGGAACGAGGATGGTACTTGGAGCTGGAAGTTCGACAATTACCTCAACGTCTGGCCGCCGTTCGATGCGCCGCAGGACAGCGTCGAATCGCTGTGGCACGCGATCTCCTGCCCCACGCTGCTTCTCTATGGGGCAAAAAGCTGGGCATCGAACCCCGAGCGCGACGGACGCATCGAGCATTTTTCGACCGCCAAGGTGATCGAATTCGACGATGCCGGCCACTGGCTGCACCATGACCAATTCGACCGGTTCATCGCCATGTTAGACGATTTTCTGTAACGCTCTTTCCCCTACGACAATCGTGCGGACGGGATCGGATGACCTATAGCGGACGGATAACCAGGCGGCAGCGCAGCATTGCAGGCGGCGCCACCATTGCGGTCGCCGCCGCGGTCGGCGTGGGTCTTATAACGGGCCTCGACCTCGACGTCGTCCGCAAGGCCAGCGAAGCGATCACCGCAATCGCTATTCTTGCCCCTCCGCCGCCGCGCGAAACGATCACGCCGTCCGACGAACCAAGCGAGAAAGCAAGCGGCCGCGCCGCCGCACCGAACAAGACGGCCAAGGCCGCGCAGGTCGTCGCGACGAAGCCCAAGCTGTCGCCCATCGAGCCGCCCCCGGTCGCTGCGGCGCCGGTGGCCGGGGCAGGAAGCCAGGCGTCGGCCGGAGCCACGCCCGTTGCCGGTCCGGGGTCTGGCGCTGGCGGTCGCGGCGACGGGACCGGCGCGGGCGGTTCGGGGAGCGGAACCGGCGGCGGAACGAAGGCGGCGTGGCGCAGCGGGACGATCCGCGACAGCGACTATCCCAAGGCAGCAAGCCGCGCCCGGATCGGCGGCGAAGTCGAAGTCCGATTTACGATAGAACCGTCCGGGCGGGTTTCGGGATGCCGCGTCTCGAAATCGAGTGGCGATGCGCAACTCGACGCGACGACCTGCCGGCTGATTGAGGAGCGATTCCGGTTCAAACCTGCGACAAATTCCGCGGGCACACCGATTGCGAGCCAATATGGCTGGCGCCAGCACTGGTGGCTCGAACGCCGCCGATAACCGCGCTTGCCCGCTATTTTCTGGGACTGGCCTGTAATCCGGCCTGGACAGCCAAGACGCAACGTCCCGCGAATTTAGTCGAATGGCCTCGCCGACAAACCCCGGGCTTCTGGGGGGCCGGATCAGGCTTGATCGGTGCGAAAAAAGAAGTGGCGGAGACGGAGGGATTCGAACCCTCGGTACCGGATTTACCAGTACGACGGTTTAGCAAACCGTTGGTTTCAGCCACTCACCCACGTCTCCGCATGGTCTGCCGCGCTAACGGCAGGCTGGCCTCAGGCGGGCCGCTATAACCACGCTTGGCATGCGCCGCAACGCCTAACATCGGGTGCTTTTCGTCTTTTTCCCGTCATTTCGTCGTCAAATCGATTCAACCCGGCGCAAAATCGACTCGGGTCATCGCCCGTTCATTGCCCGGCGCGCAAAGCGAGTCATGATTAACGCCGAGGCCGGGCTTGGGCCCGCATGCTGACTATCCTGGGGGATCAAATGCGTAAGACGCTATCGAAATTCGCCGTCGCCGCCATCGGCGCCGTCGGCCTTGCACTGTCACCGCTGTCTGCGGCAGCGCAAATGACCGAGGTCGATCCCAATGTCGCGATCGATGCCGATCTCGACAATCCGTCGCCCCCTCCCCCCACGACAAGCGCGCCCGAATATGATCGTGCACTCGACAGCGACCTTGCGACGGGCGACGAGCAATATGATCTGTCGCCTTCAACGCCGGAGGCAACCGCACCCGCCACGACGACGGCCCCGAATGACGGGTCGACCTATAAGGAGGACGACCTGATCGGCGCGGCCGAAGGTGTCTTCGGCAAGGGCGCGCAGGGTCTCGCGGGTCTGATCGAAGATATTCTGCGCAAGCAGGGCGAACCCAACGCCTATATCGTCGGCCGCGAGGCGGGCGGTGCGCTCGGTATCGGGCTGCGCTATGGCTCGGGCACGCTCCACCACAAGATCGAGGGCGAAAAGCCCGCTTATTGGACCGGCCCCTCGATCGGTTTCGATGCGGGAGCCAACGCGGGCAATACCTTCGTCCTCGTCTATAATCTGTTCGACACCGAAGACATCTACAAGCGCTTCCCCGCCGGCGAAGGCGCGGCCTATCTGGTCGGCGGCTTCAACGCGAGCTACCTGCGCCGCGGCGATGTGGTGCTTATCCCGATCCGCGTCGGGGTCGGCGCGCGGCTCGGCGCCAATGTCGGCTATATGAAGATCCGCAAGAAGCAGAACTGGATACCCTTTTAACCTTTGACGCGTTGGCCAGCGGGGCGACAGCCCGGGTTTCGGCCCGGGCTTTTTCTTTGCGCGCGCGTCTAAGGAAGGGATACGAGCGATGTCGACCATTTCGGTCCACGCTTCGTCGTTCCCATATTCGGGGAAATGACGAGATCAGCCTTGATACGCTCGCCGCTCTAAAGCTGACGCGCGACTAATCGCCATCAAAAGCGATCAACGTCTCGCAAGGCAGCCCCGCCTCGTTCAGCCGTCGTGCGCCCCCCAGATCGGGCAGGTCGATGACGAACAGCGCCGCAGCGACCTCTGCCCCTGCAGCACGCATCAGTTCGGCCGTCGCGAGGATCGTTCCTCCCGTTGCGAGCAGATCATCGACGAGGACCACGCGATGCCCGGCTTCGACGGCGCCTTCGTGCAGTTCGAGCCGGTCGACCCCATATTCGAGTTCATAATCGACGCCGATAGTCACGCCGGGCAACTTGCCCGCCTTGCGCACCGGCACCACGCCGAGCCCCATCGCACTCGCCATTGCAGCGCCAAAGAGGAAACCGCGCGCCTCGACCGCGACGATGAAATCCGGACGATAGGTTTCGGCGCGCGCGCTCAGGCGACGCACGCTTTCGGCAAAGCCCGCCGCATGACCGATCAGCGTGGTAATGTCGCGAAACTGGATGCCCGGTTTCGGAAAGTCGGGGATCGTGCGGACCAGCGCCGCAAGGTCGAGGTCGGGTTGCGGAGGAAGGGCGATCATCGTGTCGGTCGCCCTTCCCGCTCCGCTCAATGCTTCTTGTCGGCCCAGATGTTGCGGTACGACAAATAGGTCAGGATGCTGAAGATCACGAGGAAGCCCAGCACGGCCCACCCCGCCCACACGCGCGTCACCAGCTTGGGCTCGGCGGTCCAGACGAGGAACGCGGTCACGTCCTTTGCCATCTGGTCGACCGACGCAGTGGTCCCGTCGGCATAGGTCACCTGACCGTCCGCAAGAGGCTTTGCCATCGCGAGATTGAGGTTCGGGAAATAGGGGTTGAAGTGCAGACCCGCGCCCGGCTGCAGTTCCTTCGGCAGGTTCGCCGGCGGGGTCTGGTAACCGGTCAGCAGCGAATAGATATAGTCCTTGCCGCCCTCGCGCGCCTTGGTGATCAGCGACAGATCGGGCGGAACCGCATTATTGTTCGCTGCGCGCGCGGCAACTTCGTTTGCATAAGGCGCCGGAAAATAATCCGAGGGCAGCCCGTCGCGCGTCGCCGGTTCGCCCGTGTCGGGGTTGACCGACGGCACCTGGAAGCTTTTGGCAAATGTCTTCACCTGACCTTCGGTGTAGCCGAGATCCTCGATGTTGCGGAACGCAACGAGGTTCAGGCTGTGGCACGCCGAACAGACTTCGCGATACACCTGCATCCCGCGCTGGAGCTGCGCGACGTCCCAATGCGGGGCGACGCCATCGCTCGCCAGCTTGAGGTGCTTGGGATGCTTGACGAAGGAATAGGCGACATTGGGCTCATTCTTGAGCGGTGTCGTGAAGATCGCGAGCACCAGTGCGGCAATGAAGCCCAGGCCGACGAGAAAACCGAGCGGACGAACCATGGCTGTATCAGCTCCTATTAAAGTCCGGCGCTCAGGCCGTGGCCGCCGACTTGTCGTCGGCATGCTTTGCGAGGACCGCTTCCGTGATCGAATTCGGCATCGGCAGCGGACGTTCGATCCGCGAGACGATCGGCAGAATGATCAGGAAATGGGCGAAGTAATAGATCGACCCGATCTGGCTCAGGATCACCCACGGCTGTTCGGCGGGCTTCATGCCACACAGGCCGAGCAGAAGCACGTCGGCAACCAACACCCAGAAGAACTTCTTGTACAGCGGGCGATAGGTCGACGACTTCACCGGCGAGCTATCGAGCCACGGAAGGAAGAAGAGCAGCGCGATCGCCGCGAACATCGCGATGACGCCCCACAGCTTTGCGTCGATCCACAGGAAGTTGAAGGTGAAGGCGCGCAGGATCGCATAGAAGGGCCAGAAATACCATTCAGGCACGATGTGCGCGGGCGTCGAAAGCGGATTCGCCGGAATATAATTGTCGGCGTGGCCAAGCAGGTTCGGCGTGAAGAAGGTCAGCGCAGCAAATACGATCAGGAAGATGCCCAGCCCGAAACCGTCCTTTGCCGTGTAATAGGGGTGGAACGGAACCGTATCCTGCTCGTCCTTGACCTCGATGCCCGTCGGGTTGTTCGATCCCGGGATGTGCAGCGCCCAGATGTGCAGGATGATGACGCCTGCGATCACGAACGGCAGCAGATAGTGCAGCGAGAAGAAGCGGTTGAGTGCGGCGTTATCCGGCGCAAAACCACCGAGCAGCCAGACGCGGATCGGCTCGCCGACGACCGGTATCGCCGAGAAAAAGCCGGTGATGACCTGCGCGCCCCAGAAGCTCATCTGGCCCCACGGCAGGACATAGCCCATGAAGGCGGTCGCCATCATCAGCAGGAAGATCACGACGCCGAGCAGCCACACCATCTCGCGCGGCGCTTTGTACGATCCGTAATAAAGGCCGCGGAAGATGTGCAGATAGACGACGATGAAGAACATGCTCGCGCCATTCATATGCGCGTAGCGGATGAACCAGCCCGAATTCACGTCGCGCATGATGTGCTCGACCGAATTGAAAGCGACGCCGGCATTGGCGGCATAGTGCATCGCGAGGATGACGCCGGTGATGATCTGGATGACCAGCGCAGCGCCCGCGAGGACGCCGAAGTTCCAGAAATAATTGAGGTTGCGCGGGACCGGATATCCGGCGCCGATCGCATTATAGACGAGGCGCGGAAGCGGCAACTTCTCGTCGAGCCACTTCATCAGCGGCTGCTGCGGTTCGTAGTTCTTGGCCCAGGGAAAGCTCATCTTATCTCGCTCCTCAGCCGATCGTCACGACGGTATCGCTGGTGAAATCATAGGGCGGCACAACAAGGTTCGTCGGCGCGGGGCCCTTACGGATACGGGCCGCCGTGTCATAGTGCGACCCGTGACACGGGCAGAAATAGCCGCCGAAGTCGCCGCGGTTCTCGCCCTCTGCCGCACCGAGCGGCACGCAGCCGAGGTGCGTGCAAACGCCCAGCGTGATCAGCCAGTTTTCCTTGCCCGGCTTGGTGCGGTCAGCGAGCGTTTCGGCGTCGCGCAGGTCGCCCATCGGAACGCGGTTCGCTTCCTCGATTTCTGCAGGCGTCAGGTTGCGGACGAACACCGGCTGCTTGCGCCAGCTCGTCTTGATCGCCTGCCCCGACGCGATTGCCGAAATGTCGATTTCGGTCGACGACAGCGCAAGCACGTCGGCCGAGGGGTTCATCTGCGCGACCAACGGCAAAACGACCGCACCAGCACCGACGCCGGCAAAACTCACCGCCGCAATGTTGATGAAATCGCGGCGGCGAACGCCGTCCTCGATTGTGGCGGTGGCTTCGGATTCACTGGCCATTCGATTGCCCTTGTATGGGTGAACGATAAAGATCTCTCGGATTTCCGGCCCCCGTTCGCGCACGCAAAGCGTCGCGGCCCGGCGGCCCCTCCGGGAATTGCGGGCCTGATAGCCGCACATCCGGGGCTTGCCAACAGGCAATTTCCGCTTCTTTGGCGACGTCCTTGGACCAATGCCCCTCCTCTCGATTCCGCTCGCCGCCGCGGCTATGGCACGCCAATGGAAATCGCCCTCTATCAGCCCGAGATCGCCGGCAATGTCGGGACAATCTTGCGGACCGCCGCCTGCCTTGGCGCGCCTGCGCATATCGTGGAGCCCTGCGGCTTTCCCTTTTCCGACGCCGCACTCAAACGCGCCGGTATGGACTATGCCGAACGCGCCAATGTGCAGCGCCATGCCGACTGGTCGATGTTTGAACAATGGCGGCGGGACGAAGGTGTGCGGCTTGTGCTGATGACCACGCGCGGGGCGACAATGCTGACCGACTTCGCTTTCACGCCCAGGGACGTCCTGCTGCTGGGCAGCGAATCCGCAGGAGTGCCCGAAGCGGTTCATTCAGCGGCCGAGGCGCGCGTCGTCATTCCGATGCGTCCCGGCTTTCGGTCCTTGAATGTCGCCGTCGCCGCTGGCATCGCGCTCGCCGAGGCTCTCAGGCAGACGAAAGGCTTTGAAGCATGATTTCGCTCGACCCCCAGCAACAGGCAGCCCGCGACTGGTTCGAATCGCTGCGCGACCGGATCTGCGCGGCGTTCGAAGCGATCGAGGCAGAAGCGGGAAGCGACGCGCGCTTTACCTATACGCCGTGGGACCGCGAGGCCGAGGGAATCGAACCCGGCGAAGGTGGCGGCGGTGTGCGCGGTGTGATGACGGGCAAGGTTTTCGAGAAAGTCGGGGTCAATGTGTCGACCGTCGGCGGCCATTTCTCTCCCGAATTCGCGCAATCGATCCATGGCGCGGGCGAAGACCCCAGCTTCTTTGCGACCGGAATCAGCCTTGTCGCGCATATGGCGAACCCGCACGTCCCCGCGGTCCATATGAACACGCGCTTCCTTGTAACGACGCGGCGCTGGTTCGGCGGCGGCGCCGACCTCAACCCGCCGATTCCTTACAATCAAGACACCGACGCCTTTCACGCGCGGCTGCGCGCGGCTTGCGCGCCATTCGGTCCCGACGTGTACGAACGCTACGCCAAATGGGCCGACGATTATTTCTACATCCCGCATCGCGGGGTTCACCGCGGCGTCGGCGGCATTTTCTACGACCACCTCGAATGCGGCGACGATGCCGAGTTTGACCGCAATTTTCAGCTGACACAGGCGGTCGGCGAGGCGTTCCTCGATATTTTTCCGCAGATTGTACGGCGTCGGATGGACACGCCCTTCACCGACGAGGAGCGCGAGGAGCAGCTCATCTGGCGCGGGCGCTATGCCGAATTCAACCTTGTCTACGATCGCGGAACGCTGTTCGGGCTCAAGACCGGCGGCAATATCGAGGCGATCTTGATGAGCCTGCCGCCGCAAGCAAAATGGCGGTAAAAGAAAAGGGCGCCCCCCTCGGCAGGGGCGCCCTTCCTATGCTTCGTTATGATCGGATCAGGCGAAAACGTCGCTCGCCGCCTTCGGCGAAAGGGCGCGATAAATGCCGACCGGTATCGAAAAGGATATGAGCAGGAGCGGCAGATAGATGACGATGGCCGAGATTATCAATGCCACGATGCTGCCAAAGCCCGAACCGCCCATCATCGCTCCCATGATGCCGCCAAGCACCAGCCCGACGACGAACATATAGGCCACCGTCATAAGCGTGAACAGGACATAGAAGCCTACGATCACCCACTGCGACGCCCCCGTCAGCCGCCACGATTCGGACAGCCCCGTCACCGGGTTGCGCGTCAGCCGGTCGGCCATGACCGGACCGGCCACCGAAAAGCGTGCCTGCACCCACAGCATGAACAACAGGATGGCAATATAGAAAAGGACGAGCAGGACGATCGCTCCGCCGCCGACCGCTCCCGATTGCAACGCATCGGGCGACAGCCCCCCGCCGAGACCGAACGCCGCGCCAAAGATCAGCATCAGGACGAACGAGATTACCAGGATCACAACATAGGCAGCGATCATCACGACGAACATGCCAAACGCAAATGCCGGCCCCGCTTGCAGCGCCCAGCCGAAATTGGGTGCCTCACCAGGATGCAGGCCACCCCGCCACACAAGCATGCAGGCCGCATAGAGAATGATTGCGGCCAGCAATGCAAAGAGGAAAATACTGCCCACGGCACCAAAGGCCACCGAGGGATCGGCGGTCGGCGAGGCCATCGCGGCAAAGGTCGACCCCAGCATCAGGTAACCCAGAATCCCGAGCAACACCAACGCCCCCCCGATATAGATCAGCATTTGCGTCCAGTTGGCCTTCAGAAACGCAAATGTCTCTGAGAAAGCCGCTCCGATACTCATCTTGTGCATGACATTCCCCCTTTGGTTAAATTACTGATTTTCTTCGTTATTTACCCCTTATGCTTGGTGCGCGGTCGTCGTGTTGGCAGCGCCTTAATCGAAAACATTCGGCAGGTTGCTAGCCGCGAGCTGGCGATAGGCGGCCGCTGAAATTGCGATCGATACGAAACTGCCCGCCGCCGCGAAAATAGCCTCAACCAGGCCTTCCACGATCCGCGCCAAGTCGCTGCCGCCGCTCGTTGCGATGCCGACCACGCCGCCGACGATCAGCGCCGCGATCAGGATCACGACCCCGACGAGGAAGAGAAAGAAGAAGATGGCCCAACCGTTATTCTCGGTCAGGCGCCAGCTTTCGCCAATTGCCGTCAGCGGATTATAAAGCCCGCGGTCGGCAACCGCCGGTGCCACCAGCGCCAGCCGACCGAGCAGATACAGGCCGGGGATGAGCAGCAAAAGGAACCCGATGCCCAGCATTATCACTGACAATATCTGAATGACGACCATCGTCGGGAACAACATCAACGCAAAGGTCAAGGCCTCGCCGACGCTGGTCCCGGTGCGGGCGAGCCAGAGCCGCAGGATGGCGACGGTGCCGACAATGGTGAACAGCGTGATCGCCAATTGATACGGCAGAAAGGCGCGAAAATTGCTCTGGAACACCTCCATGACCTGGGCAAAGTCGGCGCCTGTTGCAGGTTCGGTCGCGAGTGGCCCGAACCAGGCCACTGCCAGCGTCGGCAGGAACAGGAAAAAGGCTGCGATCGTACCAGTCAGCGCGCTGTGCGATTTCATGAGATTCAGGCTGTCGTCCCACGCCGCGCCCATGTCGAATTTCGGCATCGATACCCCTTCATCCTAATGCCCTGATTTTGCGCGAAGGTGACGGGCAATTGGCCATCTGTCCACCCCCGTTTGCAACCGCTCCCATCCCCCCTTGCGCCGCGCGCGCCAACACGGCAGGAAACCGGCACCATGAGCGCGCTTTCTTCCCCCGAATGGACCGTTACCGAAGGGCTGACCGATTATGGGACGGCGCTCGCCGATATGGAGGACCGCGCCGCCGCAATCCGCACCGACGGCGCACGCGAACGCGTCTGGCTACTCGAGCACCCGCCGCTCTATACCGCGGGGACGAGCGCCGACCCCGCCGAGCTGCTGGACCGCCGGTTTCCGGTTTACGATGCGGGGCGCGGGGGGCGCTATACCTATCACGGCCCGGGGCAACGCGTCGGCTATGTCCAGCTCGACCTTGCACGGCGCGGGCGCGACGTGCGCGCCTTTGTCGCGGCGCTCGAAGGATGGGTCATCGATGCACTTGCCGACCTGGGCGTGGAGGCGCGCCGCGCCGACGGCCGGATCGGCATCTGGACCGACGATGCACAGGGCCGCGAGGCAAAGATCGGCGCCATCGGCGTTCGCGTCCGGCGCTGGGTCACGCTCCACGGTTTTTCGCTCAACGTCGCGCCGGATTTGTTGCATTTTGGGGGGATTGTCCCTTGCGGTCTCGCCGAATTCCCCGTGACCAGCCTTGCCGCGCTGGGCAAGGACGCGAGCTTTGCAGCCGTCGATGCCGCGCTGGCGGCGCATTTTTCGGGCTTCCTCGACAAGTTGCCGGCGAGTGATTAGGAACCGCGCATGACCCGCACCTTCATCATTTCGACCCTTGCGCTTGCGCTCGCCGGATGCGGCGGCGATGCGGATAACAAGACCGCGACCAAGCTTGATGCCGTAGAGGTTCAGCCCGGCACGATCAGCGATTCGATGATCCTGCTCGACGATGCGCGCAGCGACGGCACCGTCATCGACAACAGCGATCCCGAGGCAAGCGCAAAGACGGACAGCAACGCGTCGACTACCGAAGAATCCCGCGAAGCAGACACCGAAGGCGAAGGCGACGTCACATCCGAAACGGAAGGCGAAACCATTTCAGGGTCGGTCGCCAAAAAAGCCGCGCCCGAGCCCGCCAAAAACTAGGCCTAGCGCAGCCCCAGGCTCTTGTGCGTCTGCAGCGAAAGCCGCCAGCGCGGGTCGCGCATGACCAGCGCGATGCAGGCCTCCACATTGGCGGCGGCTTCGGCGTCATCGAGCGGCTGGATGAGGAAATTGGCGAAATCGAGCGTCGCGAGCGCATCGACATCGCTTCCGGGCTGCGGCCAGACAAGCTTGAGTTCGTCGCCGCTCGTCTGGACGAGCGCGCTGCCCGCCTTCGGGCTGATGCAGATCCAGTCGATGCTCCGCGGAACCGCCATCGTCCCATTGCTCTCGATCGCAATGGCGAAGCCGCGATCGTGCAAGGCGGCAATCAGTTCATCGTCGACCTGCAACATCGGTTCGCCGCCGGTCAGCACGACATAGCGGTCGCCCCGGTCATCGCCCCAACAGGCAGCGATGACATCGGCCAACGCCGCCGCATCGGCATATTTCCCGCCCAGCGTCCCGTCGGTTCCGACAAAGTCGGTGTCGCAAAATTTGCAGATGGCATTCGCACGGTCCTGCTCGCGCCCGGTCCATAAATTGCACCCGGCAAAGCGGCAAAAGACGGCGCGCCGTCCCGATTGCACGCCTTCGCCCTGCAGCGTCAGGAATATCTCTTTGACCGCATAGCCCATCGTTCAGGCCCCTGCGGCGTAACGGGTCGGATCGGAAATCCCGGCATCGGCGAAGCCCTTGCGGCGCAAGCGGCAGCTATCGCAAAGTCCGCAGTGCAAGCCGTTCGGCGCTGGGTCGTAGCAGGACCAGCTCAGCCCCGCATCCATACCCAGCCGTACCGACTCCGCGGCTATATCGGCCTTGGTCATATGTTGCAGCGGCGCGTGGATGTGAAAGGCGACGCCCTGGTCGCCATCGCGCGTCGCCAGCCGCGCCAGATCCTGAAAACCGGCGATGAATTCCGGACGGCAATCGGGATAGCCCGAATAATCGAGTGCATTCACGCCGATCACGATGTCCGCGGCGTGCCGCGCCTCGGCGAGCCCCAAAGTCAGCGAAAGGAAGATAAGGTTGCGCGCCGGAACATAGGTCACCGGAATATCGTTTCCGACTCCGGACTTCGGCACGTCGATGTCGGCGGTCAACGCCGATCCGCCAAAGCGGCGCAAGTCGAGCGGAAGGGTGATATGTTCGGCCGCACCGACCGCCTCGGCAATTCGCGCGGCGGATTCGAGTTCGACCCTGTGGCGCTGGTTATAATCGATCGTCAGCGCGACGATGCGCGCGCCGGCTTCGCGCGCAAGCCCCGCGCACACCATCGAGTCGAGCCCTCCCGACAGGAGGACGATCAGCGTTTTTCCAGCCAGATCCTGCATCGGCGCCCGATACGACCGCGCGAAGCGCTGTGCAAGGGCGGCGCAAAAGAAACGGGCCGCGCAGTTTCATCCGCACGGCCCAGTTCGGCATATGCCGTTAGGGTCAGGACCCTAGGGAGAAGGGCACACATCGGTGCGCCTGCAATCCGAATAGACCGCCTTTGGTTAATTTGGCATTACCCGCCGCGCAGGTCAGCAACCGCCGGTGCGCCGCGCCTCGATCGCCATTGAGAAGGGGCGGCCGTCGGCAATTCCCTGCGTATCGATCTGTGTCAGGCGGTTGGTTTCGCTGCGGATTGTCGTCCGCCCATGCCCCGCACCGGGGCAGGTATAATGGACGGTGACCGAATCGGGCTTGTCCTCGATGACATAGCGCGAGCAGTTCGAGCGCGGGTGCTGGATCTGGATAAGCCTGCGCGCGTCGCCGAGGCAGAAGGTCTGCAAAACCGCGTTCTGCTGGCCGCGCTCGCGCAACTGCCAGCTTCCCTTTTCCAGCCGGTCGAGCATCGCGAGCGAAGGGGCCTGCGCGGGCACAGCCGTCGCCCCGGCCATCGCGCACGCCGTCAGAAGGCACCGAAACATGGGAGAAAAGATCGCCATTACAATTGATCCTCTGGCCGCACAGCGGCGGACGAAAAGCGACCCTGCCCGCGACCGGATTTAGCAATTCGTTCGCGGCGTTTCAACCGCCTGGCGTCGGAAACGCTCGACTGGTCGCCCATTTCGGCCCATGCGCCGCGTCAATGCTGGCCGGATATCTCGTCGAGGGGGATCGGGAAAATGCGCGAGCAAAAGGCACAATCGACGACGATTTTCCCGTCGCCATCGGCCATGTCGCGGCGCTCGCCGTCGGGAAATTGCGCCAGAACGCCCGCGAAATAATCGACGCTGCACCGGCACCCGCGCGACACGGTGACGCCTGCTTCGACCCGCACCTCGTCTTCGTGAAAGAGCCGCCACGCCAGCGTTTCAAGCGAAGTTGCCGGATCGGTCAGCTCTTCATCCTTCAGCGTCGCCGCAATCGTGCGCGCATGTTCCCATTCGGGATGGTCGTGTCGGACATGCAGGCGGTCGCGCCCGACTTCGCCTTCGGGGAGATGTTGAACCAACAGCCCGCCCGCAACACATCCCGCCTCTGCATCGTGACGCGCGGCGAGCTTGATCAGGCTCGGGATTTGCTCGGACTGCTCGAAATAATGTTCGGCAGCGTCGCCGATCGACGATCCTTCGAGCGGAACAATGCCCTGATAGCGTTCGCCGGTGGTCGCCTGATCAAAGGTAATCGCCAGGAAGCCTTCGCCAAAAAGGGCAAACAACGTCGGATCGGGACCGATTTCAGCCAGCTTTTCCGCATCGAACTTCAAATAGCCGCGCAGCTCGCCGCCCTTGTAATCGCACACCAGCAATTCGACCGGCCCGCCGCCCGTCTGCGCCTGAAGCGTGAGTTGCCCGCCCTCGTCCTTCAGCGTCGAGCCGAGCAGCACGGTGAGCACCAAGGCTTCGGCGAGCAGCTTTTCGGCGACCGGCGGATAGCTGTGCGCTGCCATGATCGTGTTGAGTACCGGCCCGAGGCGCACAAGGCGCCCGCGCACGTGCCGCGCCGCGATGGTGAAGACCAGCGGCTGGTCGAACCAGGTTTCGATCGTTTCGCTCACAGCTTGCCCAATGCCCACAACAGGACCGATTTTTGCGCATGGACGCGGTTCTCCGCCTCGTCCCACGCGCGCGACTGCGGCCCGTCGATCACCGCATCGACCACCTCTTCGCCGCGATGCGCAGGGAGGCAATGGAGGAAAATCGCATCGCCTTTCGCAACCCCCATCAGTCGTTCGTCGACCTGAAAGGGCGCCATGGCGGCGAGCTTGTTGTGCGCATGATCCTGCCCCATCGACACCCAGGTGTCGGTGACGACAATATCTGCGCCCGCCGCCGCCTCGCGCGCGTCGCCAACGACGTCGATACGGGCGCCCTTCGCGCGCGCCGCCTCGACAAAGGCGGCATCGGGTTCATAGCCCTGCGGACAGCCCGCGCGGACGTTGAAACCGAACAGCCCCGCTGCCTCGATGATCGAGGTAAGGACATTGTTGCCGTCGCCAAGCCAAGCGATCTCAAGCCCCGGAAGCGCCTTGCCGCTCTCGACGGTGGTGAGCAGATCGGCGACGATCTGGCAGGGGTGCGACAGGTCGGTCAGTCCGTTGATTACGGGCACCGTCGCATGCTGCGCGAGTTCCTCGATCTTCGCATGGTCGTCGGTACGGATCATGATTGCGTCGACATAGCGCGACAGGACACGCGCGGTATCGGCGACCGTCTCGCCGCGGCCGAGCTGCATCGATCCCGCATCCATCACCATCGCGCTGCCGCCGAGCTGACGGATGGCGATGTCGAACGAAGCGCGCGTGCGCGTCGAATTCTTTTCGAACACCATCGCGAGCACATGACCCGCAAGCGGCGCATCGGCGTCGGGCTTGCCCTTCGGCCAGCCCTGGCGCGCAGTCTTCCGGTCGATCGCGTCGGCAATCATCGCCGCAACGGCATCGCCGCCGGCGTCCGACAGGTTCAGGAAATGCCGCATCAGCCTTCGGGCGGCGTATAGCTCGCCGCACCCGCCGACAATTTCTCGATGCATTCGTCGATATGGCTCTGTTCGATATTGAGCGGCGGCAGGATGCGTACGACATTGTCGCCTGCCGCGACGGTCAGCAGCCCGTGATTGTCGCGCAGGTGCGCGACGAACGAACGGCTTTCGGACGTCATCTTGATGCCGAGCATCAACCCCATGCCGCGCACGCTTTCGAACAGATGGTCGTGGTTCGGGATGAGCTGTTCGAGCGCGCCGCGCAGCCGCTCGCCCGTCGTCTTGACCTGATCGAGGAAGCCGTCCTCGAGGATCACGTCGAGCACCGCCTGCCCCGCCGCCATCGCGAGCGGATTGCCGCCATAGGTCGAACCGTGCGTCCCGATCACCATGCCGCGCGCCGCTTTTTCGGTGGCAAGGCACGCGCCAAGCGGGAAACCGCCGCCGATGCCCTTGGCGGTCGCCATGATGTCGGGCGCCAGCCCATATTGTTCATAGGCATAGAGCGTGCCGGTCCGCGCGACGCCGCACTGCACCTCGTCGAAAATCAGCATCAGGTCGCGCTTGTTGCAGATATCGCGCAGCCCCTGAAGGAAGGGCTGCGACGCGGGACGGATGCCGCCTTCGCCCTGCACCGGCTCGACGAGGAAACCCGCCGTGTTGTCGTCGACCAGATCGAGCGCGGCGTTGAGATCGTCGAACGGCGCATAGGCAAAGCCGGGCAGCAGCGGGTCGAACCCCTTGCGCAGCTTTTCCTGATTGGTTGCCGAAATCGTGCCGAGCGTGCGCCCGTGGAAGGCGTTGTTGAACGTGATCAGATTGTGCTTCTGTTCGTTGCCCGCGCTCGAATGATAGGCGCGCGCCGTCTTGATCGCGCACTCGACCGCCTCGGCGCCCGAATTGGTGAAAAAGACGGTGTCGGCAAAAGTATGGTCGACCAGCCGCGCCGCCAGTGCCTCGCCCTGCGGGCTCCCATAGAGGTTCGACACATGCATCAGCGTCGCGGCCTGATCCTGGATCGCCTTGGTCAGGTGCGGATGGCCGTGGCCGAGCAGGTTGACCGCGATGCCGCTCGCGAAGTCCAGATAGCGCTCGCCTCGCTCGCCGATCAGATAGGCCCCCTCGCCGCGCACCGGACGCACAGCGCACCGGGGGTAAACGGGCATCAGCGGCGTGATCGACATGGGCAGCACCTTTCCAAACAAAAAAAGCAAAAGGCGACCGCAAGCTGGCCGCCCTCAACAGGAGCGCCCCTATACTGCCGCTGCTGAAGCCGCGTCAACCAACGCGCGCGGACACCTGCGCCGCTTCCGCCGTCAGCGCCAGCGAATGTTTGCGCGCGTCATGGTCATAGACGGACGAGGCGACGATCACTTCGTCAACGCCGGTGCGCCGGGCAAAGGCGTCGATCCCGGCGGCGACATCGTCGACCGTGCCAATCGCCGAACATTGCAGCACATGATCGAGAATTGCGCGGGCATTGGGTGGCAGGCTGTCCTTGTAGCCGGCAACCGGCGGCTTCATCCGCCCGGGATTGCCGGTGCGCAGCGCGACGAACGCCTGTTGCTGCGACGTGGCGATCAGCTCGGCCTCCTCGCGCGTGTCGGCGGCGAAGACGTTGAATGCCGCGGCGGCATAAGGCTCGGCAAGCTGCTCGGACGGCTTGAACTGGCGGCGATAGAGATCGAGCGCCTCGTCGAGCGCATCGGGCGCGAAATGGCTGGCAAAGGCATAGGGCAGGCCGAGCGCCGCAGCGAGCTGCGCGCCGAACAGGCTCGACCCCAAAATCCACAGCGGCACCTTCGTCCCCTCGCCCGGCACCGCGCGGATGCCGAGGCGGTCGTCGCCCGCGAGGAACGCCTGCAGCTCGACGACGTCCTGCGGGAACTGCCGCTCGTCGCTCGCGAGGTTGCGGCGCAAGGCGCGCGCGACAATGCCGTCCGACCCCGGCGCACGCCCGAGCCCCAGGTCGACCCGCCCCGGAAACAGCGCCTCCAGCGTTCCGAACTGTTCGGCGATCACCATCGGCGCATGATTGGGCAGCATGATCCCGCCCGCGCCAATGCGGATCGTCGATGTCGCATGCCCGATATGCGCGAGCACGACCGCGGTGGCCGCGCTCGCGATCCCCGCCATGCCATGATGTTCGGCGACCCAGTAACGATAGAAGCCGAGCGCTTCGGCGTGGCGCGCAAGGTCCGCGGCGTGGGCGAGCGACTGGGCGATCGTCCCGCGGTCGGTGACGGGGACGAGGTCGAGGAAGGAAAGTTTCGGCATGAAACCGGATATGCGGTGCGCGGGGCGACGGTTCAAGGACGCATCGTCGCCCCCGCGAAGGCCCAGCGGCCCTACCCCCGCTCGTCCTTCGGCGAGTCCATCAGCACATAGGTCGTGATCGAATGCACCTGCGGCAGCACCCCCAGCACCTCGGTGTGGAAATGCTTGTACGCCGCAAGGTCGGCGGTCTCGACGCGCAGCAGATATTCGATCGTGCCGGTGATATTGTGGCATTCGCGCACTTCGGGCGCGTCGGCAACGGCGGCCTCGAAATCGCTCTGCGACTTCTTGGTGTGCGACGACAGGCCGACGGCGACATAGGCGATGAAGGTCAGGCCGACCTTCGCCGGATCGATCACCGCGCGATACCCGTTGATCACCCCGCTGCGTTCCAGTTCCTGCACCCGCCGCAGGCACGCCGAAGGCGAAAGGCCGACTCGGTCGGCGAGTTCGACATTGGCGATGCGCCCGTCGCTTCGCAGTTCCTGCAATATTCTGCGGTCGATATGGTCAATTTTGCTCATGGATTGCAAACTATGCCATAATCGCGGGCATATTCGCAACCTTTCACAGCGCGCAGTGCAGTATATTGCGCCACATGGAACAGGCCACTTTCGCCGCGCTCGCCGCCTTCGCGCTCGTCTCCTCGGTCACGCCGGGGCCGAACAATATGATGCTGATGGCGTCGGGGGCCAATTTCGGCCTTCGTCGCACCGTGCCGCACGCGCTCGGCGTCGGCGCCGGCTTCACCTTGATGATCGTCCTGGTGGGCCTCGGCCTGATGGGCCTGTTCGACGCCTTCCCCGTGCTCAACACGGCGCTCAAGGTGGTGAGCGTCGCCTATCTGCTCTGGCTCGCGTGGAAGATCGCCAATGCCGCCGCCCCCGACGGCGAAGGCAGTGCGCGTGGCAAGCCGATGACCTTCGTTCAGGCGATGCTCTTTCAGTGGGTCAATCCAAAGTGCTGGTCGATGGCGCTGACCGCGATCGCGCTCTACGCGCCCGAGCGCAATCTGGCGGCGGTGCTGTTCGTCGCCGCGATCTTTGGCGTCATCAACCTGCCCTCGACCAGCCTGTGGGCCGTGATGGGCACCGCGTTGCGCGGCTGGCTGTCGAACCCGGTGCGGTTGCGCGTTTTCAACTGGACGATGGCGACGCTGCTCGTCGGATCGCTCGCCTTGATCATCTGATTTGCAAGGTTGCGGCCTGCAACCTATGGCTGCGTCTCCCCTCCCCCGACCGGAGACGCAAGCCATGCAAAGCCGCCGCCTCGGCCAGAGCGCCATCCATGTGTCCGACATCTGCATGGGGACGATGACCTTCGGCAGCCAGACCGACGAAGCCGAAGCTCACCGCATCCTCGACGCCTGTTTCGACGCGGGAATCAGTTTCTACGACACCGCCGAAGGCTATCCCGTGCCGCCCGACGCCAAATGGGTCGGCCGCACCGAAGAGATTGTCGGGCGCTGGATGAAGACCAAGCCGCGCGATGCCATCATCATGGCGACGAAGGTTTCGGGGCCGAGCCACGTCTGGTTCAAGTCGCCGTGCCGCCACGGCATGACCGCGCTCGACCGCAAGAATATTTTTCAGGCCATCGACGACAGCCTCGCGCGGCTCCAGACCGACTATGTCGACCTCTACCAGACGCACTGGCCCGACCATGACGCGCCCTATGACGAGATGATGGACGCGCTCGACGAGCTCGTCCGCGCCGGCAAGGTCCGCATCCTCGGCTGCTCGAACGAAACGAGCTGGGGGCTGATGAAGGCGCTTGCGGCGTCCGAACGGCTCGGCGTCGCGCGCTATCACACGATCCAGAATAATTTCAGCCTGAACAACCGCCGCTTCGAGGATGAGCTGAAGCAGGTGTGCCGCAAGGAAGGCGTCAGCCTGATCCCCTATTCGCCGCTCGCGGGCGGGGTCTTGTCGGGCAAATATCAGGGCGGCGCAGCGCCCGAAGGCGCGCGCTTTTCGCGCTATCTGGCGATGGAGGGACGGCAGGCGGCGATGGGTCGCCGCTTCGTCAACGAAAAGAGCCTCGCCGCCACCGAACGCTATCTGGGGATCGCCGCAGACGCCGGGCTGCACCCGGTGACGATGGCGACCGCCTGGTCGAAACAGCATGACTTCGTCGCCTCGACCATCGTCGGGGTGAGCAGCTTCGAGCAGCTTGCGCCGATCCTCGATGCGCGCGAGCTGGTGCTCGGCGACGATATCATGACCGCGCTCCACCAGGTGACGCGCGACATACTCTATCCGATGGGCTGAGCGCGCACGACGAAGCCGCACATTGCCCCCGCAGCGACAGCGCCTATAATCGCGTTGCCCCCCTATCCGAAGGACATGTCATGACCCTCGTTCGCCGCGCGCTCCTCGCCCTCGCCGCCTTTGGCGCCACCGCCGGGATCGCGCACGCCGCCAACCCGACGATGTTCCGCGACGCCGGATGCGGATGCTGCCTCCAATGGCTCGAACGGGTGAAGGCGGCGGTCGGATCGCCGGTGCGCGTCGTCAACGCCGCCGACATGGAGACGATCAAGGATCGCCACGGCGTCCCGGGCGCCCTGCGCGGCTGCCACACCGCGATCGTCGGCGGCTATGTGATCGAGGGGCATGTGCCCGCGCGCGAAATTGCGCGCCTGCTCCGCGAAAAGCCCAAAGGGGTGAAGGGACTGGCGGTCGCGGGGATGCCGACCGGATCGCCGGGCATGGAGTTCGGCGACCGCCGCGATGCCTTTAAGGTCATGACCTTCGGCCCCGCAGGGACGCGCGTCTATGCAAGCTATGCCGCGCGCTGAAGCCCGCTGAGCGCCGCGAGCGCGTCGAAGCGCTCGGCGACATGATGCACCCCGACCGCGCGCAACATCGCGCCATGCGCGGCGCGGTCGGTGATGTGGCTTGCACCGCAAAAGCCGACCACCGTCATCCCCGCCGCAAGCGCCGCCTTTGCGCCGGTGGGCGAATCCTCGACGGCAAGGCAAAGCGCAGGCTCGACGCCCAGCCCCTTTGCGGCGGCAAGATAGATGTCGGGATGCGGCTTGCCGCGCGCCCATCCATCGGCGCTATAGACCTGCCCTTCGAAATGGTGCGCGAGTTCGAACAGACCGAGCGCCCAGTCGATATATTCGGCGCGGCTCGACGAGGCGATCGCGCGCGGCATCGGCCCGAGCGTATCGAGGAATTCGGCAACCCCCGCCACCGGATCGAACCCCTGCATATATTTGGCACGCGCGCGTGTCCGATGCCGCTCGCGAAAATCGGCCGGCAGCGGCCGCCCGAACCGCGCCTCGATCCGCCGCTGCGTTTCCTGCCAATTGTGGCCGTAATAGTCGCGCAGGCACTCCTCATAAGTCGCGGGCATGCCGATCGCGGTCAGGCTTTCCGACAGCGACAGGTTCGCGCGCACCTCGCTGTCGGCGATGACGCCGTCGAAATCGAAGATGATGGCGGTGGGAGTCATGAGAATCGCATGTTCTTCATATTTGGCGCCTAGAGCCTTGAGGGATCAGGAGACACATAATGAAATTCATTTCCTTGAGTTCGCGCGGCGGCAATTATCTGGTCGTTGCCGAAAATGTCGCCTGGCTCCGCGCGGCCGAGAACGGCCAGACGCAAGTCGGCATGGTCGGCAGCACGCCGTTGCTGGTAGCGGGCGAAATCGACGACATCGCGGCGTCGATTCTGGCGCAGGCCAACGCGGCCGCATGACCCGCCCACGCACGGCGGCCCATCAGCGCATGACCTCGGCATCGCGCGCATAATCCCAAGCGCCCTCGCCTGACCAGCCGCGCCCGTCGGGAAAAACGAGCCTGAGTCCGCTGAGCCGCTCCGGCGCGAACAGGCGCATGTTGACCCCCATCATATCGACCTCACCGCCCATCCGTTCGATCAGCCCAGCGGTCGCCGACCAGTGCGTCGCGCAGCCACAAGTCGCGCAGAAATGCAGGTCCGAATTGGGATTCGCGCGATCGGCGCGGTTATAAGTCCGCGTCGCCCCGTCGATCGCAACATCCTTCGGTGAATAATAGGCCCAGAGGATGCCGTGCGAGAAACAGAGCGAGCAATTGCACTCGGCGACTTCGTCGGGTGCCTTGGCGAGCCGCACCGAGATCGCGCCGCAGTGGCAGGTGGTGTTCCAGGTCACTCCACCGTCACCGACTTCGCCAGATTGCGCGGCTGGTCGACATCGGTCCCCTTCGCCACCGCGACATGATAGGCCAGCAATTGCACCGGCACCGCATAGACCAGCGGCGCGATCAGCGGGTGGACCTTGGGCATTTCGATGGTCGCCATGCAGCCGTCGCCAGCTTCGGCAAGGCCCTCGGCGTCGCTGATCAGGACGATCTTGCCGCCGCGCGCCATGACTTCCTGCATGTTGCTTACGGTCTTTTCAAAGAGCGGCCCGCTGGGCGCGAGGACGATGACCGGTACCGCCTCGTCGATCAGCGCGATGGGGCCGTGCTTCATCTCGCCGCTCGCATAGCCTTCGGCGTGGATATAGCTGATTTCCTTGAGCTTTAGCGCCCCCTCCAGCGCCAGCGGATAGTCGGGGCCACGCCCCAGATAGAGGACGTCGCGCGCCGGTGCGACGAGGTGCGCCATCGCGGCGATGTCATCGTCGTGGTTCAGCGCGGCGTTGAGCGCGGCGGGCGCCTCGATCAGATGCCGGACGATGTCGCGCTCCTCCTCGGCGCTGAGCCTGCCCTTCTTGAGCGCGAGGTGCGCGGCGAGCGCCGCCAGCACCGCGAGCTGGCAGGTGAAGGCCTTGGTCGAGGCGACGCCGATCTCCGGCCCCGCGTGCGTCGGCAGCAGCAGATCGGCCTCGCGCGCCATGCTGCTCGTCGGGACGTTGACGACGACCGCGATCGTCTGGCCGTTCGCCTTGCAATGGCGCAGCGCCGCGAGGGTGTCGGCGGTCTCGCCCGACTGCGAGATGAAGAGCGCGAGTCCGCCGGGCTGGAGCACCGGGTCGCGGTAGCGAAACTCCGACGCGACATCGATGTCGACGGGCACGCGCGCAAAAGTCTCGAACCAATATTTGGCGACCATCCCGGCATAGAAGCTCGTCCCGCACGCGACGATTGTGATGCGGTCGATTCCCGCGAGGTCGAAATCCATCTGCGGCAGCGCGACCGTCTGTTCGAGCGGGCGGATGTAGGAGGAGAGCGTCTGCGCAACCACCGTCGGCTGCTCGAAAATCTCCTTCTGCATATAGTGGCGGTAATTGCCCTTCTCGACCGCGGCGGCCGTGACGCCCGAGGTTGTGATCTCGCGCGTCACGGCCTTGTTGTCGGCGTCGTAAATCTGCGCGCCCTCGCGGGTGATGACGACCCAGTCGCCTTCTTCCAGATAGGCGATCTGCTGCGTCAACGGCGCGAGCGCGAGCGCGTCGGAACCGAGATATGTCTCCCCCTCGCCATAGCCGACGACGAGCGGCGATCCGAGCCGCGCGCCGATCAGCAGGTCGGGGTGGCTGCGAAACGCAATCGCGAGCGCAAAGGCGCCGCGCAGCTGCGGCAGCACCGCCTGCACCGCCTCTCGCGGCGACTTGCCCGCTTCGACCTGTTCGCTGACGAGGTGCGCGACGACTTCGGTGTCGGTCTCGCTCTCGAAGGTGCGCCCGCGCGCGGCGAGCGCCTCGCGAAGCGGCTTGAAATTCTCGATGATCCCGTTGTGGACGAGCGCGACCTCGCCCGTCGCGTGCGGGTGTGCGTTGCTCGTCGTCGGCGCGCCGTGCGTTGCCCAGCGCGTATGCGCGATGCCGAGCGTGCCCGGCGCGGGGTTGCCGCCCAGTTCCTTGACGAGGTTGCCGAGCTTCCCCTCGGCGCGGCGGCGGATCAGCTGCCCGCCCTCGACCGTGCACACGCCCGCCGAGTCATAACCGCGATATTCCATGCGTCTGAGGCCATCGACAAGGCGATCCGCAACCTGGTCCTTGCCGACAATTCCGATGATTCCGCACATGGGTCTTTGCTTTCATTAGAGCGTGTAGGGGACTCGAATACCCGGCATCGCTGCCGGAAACACCTTGATATTGCGTGTCACGAGGATGCGGCCGGAAAGTTGCGCCGTTGCCAGTACAAAGGCGTCGGCGAGGGTCAATCCTTTGCGCTCGGCGCGCAGCGCCGCCGCCCGCCGCGCCACGCCATCGCCAATCTCTTCGATCTGGAAGCAGCTCAGAAAGGCCTCAACGGTCTTCAGGCTGGCGGGGTCGGTAGCGGCCATCACCTCGGTCCAGCTTACGCGACTGATGCTCTTGCGGCCGGCCCGGCGGATTTCGGTACGCGCCGCCTCGACGCCGCGCAGCGCGTCGATCAGGATGTCGCTGTCGAACTGCGCGTCGATCATTCGCGCTTGCCCCGCAGACGGCGCTGAAATTTCAGCGCATCGCCGATATCGGCGCGATCTTTCCAGATGCCGAACGCATTGTCGATGGCGTCGCCCGAAAGCTCCGCGCGGTAAGCCGCAACCGCACGGCGGACCAGTTCGGCGCGCGACATGCCCTGTTCTGCAGCGAGCGTGTCGAGCCACTGGACATCGTCGTCCGGAACGTCAGCGAGGAAGCGCATGCGACTCTGATATCATATCATGATATCAATTCAACGCCATTTGGCGAGGATTCGGCGATAGCGCAGATAATCGGGAAGCGTGCATGCAACGACCGCTAAAAAGCAGCAAAGGAGTATCGATGCGATTGCAGTGGAGAGGAACTCGCCCTTTTGGAACCCCAAGAATATAAATGGGAACGAGAGAACTGCAGCTTGGAATATGCACCCAGACGCTCGTTCTCTCACATACTCCGCCCCGTACAGGCCAGCCTTTCGGTAGCGAACAGCGCGTTCGAGATATGTCGCGAACTCATCGATGCTCCACCGATCGACTTTGCGTTTTTCCCCGATGTAGATCTCAAGCCGGTCTTCGACCTTGTTGTAGAACCGTCCGAGCCTCAGACGTGCGCGATACGCGCTCCATCTCGCCGCGCCCTTGTTCACGCTCAAATAGGCAAGAAAATCTGTTTCATCAAATGGGGCGCCCGGTTCGTCTCGACATGATTCGAAGAGGTCTATGATCGTCCGGCGTATTTCCTCCGGAGACAACGGCACAATCGCGCACCGTTTTTTCGCTGGTCCGGTCATATATTGGAGAAATTCCGATCGACGAAAATCATCGCGAACTGCACCGGTTCGGCGGGTCGACCGTTCGCTTCCTCGAAGCGCGCTTTGCCCTCGGTCCAGATCGCCTGAATGCGTGCGGCCAGCCCGGCGTCGAAGTTCATCCGCTGCGCGACGATCTCGTCCCAGCTTCCGCGCAGACCGAAACTGCGTTCGAGATGCGGCACCATCGCCACGCAATATTCCTCGGTCGCCTTGTCCAGATGGCCGATCGCCTTGAGCACCCAGGCGTCGACGAAGCGCAAAAAGGGCGCGTCCGAATAGCGGTCAGCCATGTTCCATTGCCCTTTCGGCGGCATGCGCCGTCCATTCGCTGCGCAGCAGCCCATAGATAAAGGAATCGCGCACGCCGATATGCGTTTCCCACTCCTCGCGCAAATGCGCCTCGCGGCTGAACCCCAGACGCTCGAGAAGCGCAATCGAGCCTGTATTTTCGGGGTCGGTATCGGCATAGATCCGCCTATATCCGATCTCCGAAAACCCGTGCTCGATCACGCGTGCCAGCGATTCGCGCGCGATGCCCTGGCCCCATTTGTCGCGGCGCAGGATATAGCCAAGTTCGGCCACCCCCGCGCGCCTTTCGCGCAGAATCACCCACCCCAGCGCAACGTCATCGCCGAGGGTGATGGCCCAGCAAAGATGCCCCGCATCGCGTGCCGTATTGAAGCCGATATAGGCTTCGGTCTCGGCAAGGTCGCCATGCGCGCCGCTCGACCACCAGTGCATCACCTGCGGATCCGACAGTGTCGCGTGGAGCGCGGACGCATCGCGCGCGACGAGTTGGCGCAGCACAAGCCTGTCGGTGGTCAGCGTCGGCGCTGTCATCGCCCTATTTCCCGGTCTTTTTCTTGCGCATCGCGTCGTGGAAACGGTCCGCCCAGCCCGGTTTGACAAGCTGTTCGCCGCGCACCAGCCGTAGCTCGCCATCGGCCACGTCGATCGTCACCGCGCTGCCCGCCGCGACAATCGCATCGCGCCCGATCTTCACCGGCGCGACGAGCGCGCTGTTCGATCCGATGAAGGCATTTTCGCCAATCTCGGTGCGATATTTGAAATAGCCGTCGTAATTGCAGGTGATCGTACCCGCGCCGATGTTCGCGCCCGCGCCGACGCTCGCGTCGCCGATGTAGCTGAGGTGGTTCGCCTTGGCGCCCTTGCCGAGCAGGGCCTTTTTCACCTCGACGAAATTGCCGACCTTCGCCTTCTCTTCGAGCACCGCGCCGGGGCGCAGCCGCGCGAAGGGGCCGACCTCGCAGCCGGGGCCGATGCTTGCCCCCTCGATATGGCTGAACGCGCGAATCGTCGCGCCGTCGGCGACGGTGACGCCGGGGCCGAAGACGACATTGGGCTCGACCGTCACATCACGGCCGAGCTGCGTGTCCCACGAAAACCACACCGTTTCCGGCGCCTTCAGGGTCGCGCCGTCGGACATCGCCTCTTCGCGCTTGAACGCCTGCCACTGCGCATCGGCGGCGGCGAGTTCGGCGCGGCTATTGATCCCGCCCACCTCGGCCGGTTCGGCGTGCGTCACCGCACAGTGGCGCCCGTCGGCGTTCGCGATATTGACGATGTCGACGAGGTAGAATTCCTTGGCGGCATTGTCGTCGGTGACGCGCGCGAGCAGCGCGAACAGGTCGCGCGCCTTCGCCGCCATCAGCCCCGAATTGCACAGCCGCACCGCGCGCTCGGCCTCGCTCGCATCCTTGTGCTCGACCATTTTGACGACGCGGTCGCCGTCAGTGATCACACGCCCATATTGCAGCGGATCGTCGGGCTCGAACGCCAGCACCACCGCGGCGGGCGCATCGTCGGCGGCGAGCCGTTCGACCATCGCGCGCATCGTCGCGGTTCGCACGAAGGGCACGTCGCCATAGAGAATCAGGACATTGCCGTCGAAACCGGCGAGCGCCGCCTCGGCCTGCTGCACCGCATGGCCGGTGCCGAGCTGCGGCTGCTGCACCGCAAGTTCCGCGCTCCCCGCCAGCGCCGCCTCGAGCTGTTCGGCCCTGTCTCCGACGATGACGACCTTCTTCGCGGGGGCGAGCGCGTCGACGCTGTCCATCAGGTGCATCAGCATCGGCCGCCCCGCGATCGGGTGCAGCACCTTGTGCAGGTCGGACTTCATGCGGGTGCCCTTGCCCGCGGCAAGGATGATGGCGGCGATGGGCGTAGTCATGCGCGCTGCCATGCCAGCAAATCATTGCGGTTTCCAGAGCCGCGCGCCATGCGGAGCGCCATGCACGATTTTCCCTTTCGCATCGTCGGCTTCGATCTCGACGGCACGCTCGTCGACACAGCGGGCGACATCACCGCCGCGCTCAACCACGCGCTCGCCCTCGCAGGGCGCGAGCCGCTTGCCGAGGCGCAGGTTCGGCCGATGATCGGCCTCGGCACCGCGCATCTGCTCGAACAGGGGCTGGTCGCAACCGGCGGCATCCCCGACGGCGGCGCCCGTCATCTCTATGACGAACTGCTCGCTTATTATGAGGCGCATATCGCGGTGCACAGTCGCCCCTTCCCCGGTCTGGTCGCTGCGCTCGACCGGCTCGACGCACTCGGAGTCCGCACCGCAGTGATGACCAACAAGCTCGAACATCTAGCCCGTCGCCTGCTCGAAGCGCTCGGGCTGGCCGACCGTATGGCGGCGATCGTCGGCGGCGACACGCTCCCCGGCCTTGCCAAGCCGTCGCCCGAACCGATCCATGCGATGATCGAGCGCAGCGGTGGCGGACAGGCAGCCTTTGTCGGCGATTCCGTCTATGACGTCATGGCGGCGCGCGCTGCCGGGGCGACCAGCGTCGCGGTGTCCTTCGGCTTTCTCCATCAACCGGTCGAGGATCTGGGGGCGGACCATATCATCGGCCATTTCGACGAACTCGTCCCGCTTCTTGCCCGCCTCTAACGCTTCCGCCACTTGGTCCACAAATGCCGCGCGAGCATTGCGGGCGGCATCCGCAGCCAGTGCGAGCGGAGATAAAAGGCCTGCTGGAGCAGCCAGTTGCGCGACCGCCCCCAATCGTCGCGCGCGAGCAGACGGCGACGGAACCATCCGTCGCCGGTAACGTGCCGGTCCCAGCCCGGTGGCAGCTCCGCTCCGTAAATGTCGCGCGCGAGCCGCGCCGCGCGGTGGACGGTCGCGCGCAGCCCGTGCAGTTCGGCGCGGCCATCGAGCTTGCCCCAGAAATGCGCGTCCGCCGCCGCGAAATCGCGCGTCAGACAATGAAAGTCCCATAGATTTCGGAGGCCGCCTTGCAGGTCGCCGTCGGCGATCAGGTGCGCGGCGCAGTGGCACGCCATATCGGCAGAGCTCAGCACCGCAAATCCATCATGGCTCCGCACCGCATCGCTTACCATCGCGAGCGCATCGGGCGTAATCCGGTGCGTGCGCGGCAGGATCGTGTGGTGTACGTCGATCATCCGGTCACGCGTCTTGTGGATGAGCGGCGGCAGCTCATGCATATATTCGCGGTAATAATGATCGTCATAGGGGTCGGACTTCACCCATTCCCAACCCGCGTTCAGAAGGGCATTTTCGGCGCGCCGCACGTCGGGCGCGATGACGAGGATGTCGAGGTCGCCGATCTGCCGCCCTTCGCTGCACGACAGCCCCGCCGCGGCATAGGCCGTGCCCTTCAGCAGCACGAATTCGATCCCCCGCGGCGCGAGCGCGCGCCGTGCCATTTCCGCCTCCCACAGCGCCTGTTGCCGCGCGGTCGCGGCGGCGGCGCGCTGGTCGGCAAACAGCGCGGCGACCGCAGGCGGCACCGTCGCATCGGCCAGCCGATGCGCGAGCGTCGCAAGCATCGCTTCGGCGCGCGCGGCGCTGATGACGCCGTCCCATTCGCCGCGCCCCAGCGTCGCTGCATCGCGGCGCCCGGCGAGCAGGTCGACGAGCGTATGCGCCGCACTCATCGCACCGCCTCCGCCCAAAGCCCCTCGACAAGCGCGCGGCCCGACGCGCTGTCGGGATAGCTGACGGCAAAAGCCGGCGTCTCGCGCACCAGCCGCGCAAGCGTGGCGAAGCCCGCTTCGCCCAACGCGACATAGTTGGTAGACGCCTCGGTCAACCGGACAAACGCCTCGCCCTCGCCCATCGGCTCGACCGCCGCCTCACCGCCAAAGCGCGGGAAAAGGATCAGCGCGGGGCGCGCAGGTTCGTGCATCGCCGCAATCGCTTCGGCGCGCGGGATCAGGTGGCGGATATCGCCCTTCGGCGTACGCGCCAGCAGCGGGCCGAGCCGTCCGGGCGCGACGCGCTCCGCCACCTCGCCGATCGCCGCATTCTTCAGGCTGACCGCGCGCGGAAAGGCGAGCGCGTCGCCGCTTACCGGATCGACGAGCGTGAACTCGTCGCCCATCAGCCGCCATCCCTCCTCGCCGAGCAGCGCGGCGAGCGTCGATTTACCCGACCCCGACTCGCCCGACATCACGAGCGCACGGCCATCGCGCGCGACCGCGCTCGCGTGGAGCAGCAAATGCCGCCGCCACCCCAGCGCGACCTGCAAATTCATCCCCATTTCGGCGGCGAGCAACCCCATCGAAAGCGGCAGCGGCAGCGCGTCGGGAACGGTGAAGTCGCCGCCGATATGGACCGAGGGCCGCAGCCAGCGCCGCCACGGCCGCGCCGCAAACAACCGCACCGTCGCATCTGCGGCGCGCGCATCGTCGCGCGGATAGCCCGCATAAAGCCGCTCGAGCGCGGCGATCGGCGCGCGCCAGTCGCTGCCGATGCGGAACTGGACCGGGCCGACGGCGATCCGCGTCGCATATCTCATGCGGCGGCGACCAGGCCGAGCGCGGCGAGTTCGTCGAGCCGCTCGGCGATGATCGACGCGGCGCCACCCGCTCGCTCGATGTCGAAAGCGACCGACAGGCGCTCGGCAATCACTGCCGCACTGCAAATGTCGTCGCCCATCGCATCCAATATCTGCGGCATCGGCGGCGCGACGACATGCGTCTGCATCGAGCGGCGGTCGAAAATCAGCGTCAATTCGCCCAATGGCTCGACGCGCAGCGCAGCAGGCGGCGCCGCGCGATACAAGGGATCAGCCATAATCTTCGGCGGCAGCGGTCAGCTTCTGCAAAATCGCCATCAGGGCCGCGCGCTCGTCGGCGGTGATGTTCGATTCGAGCTGCGCCTCGCTCGCCAGCGCGGCGGGCACGATCGCGTCATAGAGCGACCGTCCCGTCTCGGTCAGATCAAGGTGATGCGAACGCGCGTCGGTTTCATGCGCCTGCCGCGCAATCAGCTTGCGGTCGGCGAGCGCCTTGGCGGCGCGATTGACCGTCACCTTGTCCATCCGTGTCGCTTCGACCAGCTCGCGCTGCGTCTTGGGCTGCCCTTCGCCAAGCACCGCCATCAGCCGCCATTCGGGTATCTTCAGGCCAAAGCGGTTCTGATATTCGGTGGCGATGCGTTCGGACAGCGCGTTGGACGCAATCGACAGGCGATAGGGCAGGAAATTATCGAGATTCAGTTTCTTCGCGGCCATCCGTCTTCAGTCCCCCTGTCGCCATCCCCGGCCCTGACATCCTATCGCCTGATTCGGGCGTGTGAAGCCTCAGAAGTCGAACCGCGCCCCGATCCATAGCGTTCGCGGCGCCGCCCGCTCGATGACGCCCGCCGAGGAGATGCTCGCAGGCACCAGTTCGTCGAACAGATTCTCGCCGCGCGCCTCGACGCGGAACGCATCGCTCAGCGCGAACGACAGACCGGCATCGAGCGTCAGCGCGTCGCGCAGAACGAGCAACTCCAGATCGTCCTCATTCTGCTTGCCGATATAGCGCAGCGTCGCAAAGCCGCCCACCGGCCCCGCGTCGTCGCTGCGCAGCGACAGGCTCGCGCCATGTTTCGCGATTTGCGCGGGCCGCTGGCCGTCGAGCGCCGCGGCGACGCCCGACGCGTCGACCTTTGCATCGGTATAGCCCCAGGTCGCGCGCGCGATAACCGGTCCGACCCGCTGCTCGGCCGCGAATTCGACGCCCTTCGCGTCGATTGCGTCGAGATTCTGCCGCTGGCTATAGCTTGCGCCCGGTGCGACAAAGCCGACCCCGGGAAAATTGCCCGGGCCGAAGCCCAGCGTGACATTGGCGATGGCATTGTCCAGCCGGTTTGCGAAGAGTGTGGCCGACAGCTTGGTTCCTCCGCTCTCCCAATCCGCGCCAATTTCGCCGCCCCAAAGCCGCTCGGGCTTCAGCGCCTCGTTCGCGGCGGTCGCATCGGGACCGACGCGAAAGGGGCGGTACAGCTCGTTGAGCGTCGGCAGGCGCCATCCACGATAGCCCGCCGCGCGCAGCGATACGGCATCCGACGTCCAGCGCAGCCCGATCCGCCCGCTCGCTTCCCAACCGCTGCGCGGCGCAAAGCGCGCGTCGCTGATCGGCGCGCCGCCGATATTGGTTTCGCGGCGGAAACCCTCGCCGATCGACCAGCGGTCGACGCGACCGCTCGCGGTCAGCAGCACGCCCCCGCCCGCGCTGTCCGAAGTCCATTCGGCAAAGGCGCCGACGACATCGCTGCTCCCGCCCGCGCTGCGGTGCCGCCCGGGGACGAGGCCGGTGAAGAAATAATCTTCCTCGGTGCGTCCGGCCGTCCGGCGCCAGTCGGCCCCGATCCGCAGCGGGTGATTGTCGGCAACCAGCGGACGCAGCTCGACGCGCGCGCCGATACCCGTCGCGGGAATTCGCTGCATCAGCGCGGGCGCGACGCTGTTTCGGCCGGCGGAAACGCTCGCAAAACCCGTCTCGAAATCGCGCAGTTGGACATAGGCAAGCGCCGACCATTGCGCCGCGTCCGCCGGCTCGTGCAGGAAGCGCACGCTCGCATCGACGCCGTCGATCCGGCTCGCGCTGAAATCGACGCCGCGGTCGCGGCGGTCGGCAAAACCGCGCACGCTCGCCTCGACGCGGCTGTCGTCGCCCGCATCGAAGCGCAGCCGGAGGCCCGCGCCGCCCTGTTCATAGGGCGCGGCCCGGTCGGCAGCGCCGCGCTGCTCCGCGACGACCGGCACGAACCCGTCGCCGCGGCTGTAGCGCGCATCGAAAGCCACCTCGCCCGCACCGATCGGTCCGCCCGCCGACAGCGACGCATCCCAGCCGTCGCGGCTGCCATAGGCGGCGCTGCCGCTCACGCCGTCGGCCATCGTCGAATGAAGCCCGATCGTCCCGGCGAGCGCTCCGGGGCCATCGGCGCCGCTGCCACCGCCGCGCGCGACGATGATTCCCCCGAGGTTGACCGCGTCATAGGCGCTCCACGCAACCCACCCGCCGAAAGGGTCCGCCTGCGGCACGCCATCCAATGTCACGAGCGCGCGGCTCGACGCATTGCCCCCCAGCCCGCGCAGCGTCACCCCCTGGCTCGTCGGATGCGCGCTGCGCCCGTCCGAACGCCGAAACTGGACGATCCCCGCCTCATCGCGCAGCCGGTTCTCGATCCGCGCGCCAAGCCCGCGATCGACATCCTGGAGCACAGCGATGGATTGGGCGGCATCCCCGTTCGATGGCGTAAGCGATCCCGACCCTGTAACGACAATTTCCTGCGCGGGGCGGCGAACATGCCAGAAAATGATCTGCTCTTCGACCGCCCCGTCCTGAAGCGGTAGCTGCGCCATCGCCGCTGCCGGCAGCGCCAGCAGCGCGGCGCCCGTCAACAGGCGGATCACGCCGACTTGACCGCGTCGGGGTGCGCCTTCTGGAACGGCTCCAGTTCCATGCACGCCGCGTCGATCGCGACGAGCCGCGGATAGGCGTCGAGCGGCACGTCGAAGCGCCGCGCATTGTACATTTGCGGGACAAGGCATGCGTCGGCGATCCCCGGCGCATCGCCGCCCAGATAGGTCCCCTCGCCCGCCATCGCCTCGAGCGCGTCGAACCCCTGCAGGATCCATTCGTGGATCCAGCGGTCCTTGGTCTGCTCGTTGAGGCCAAGGTCCTTGGTCAGATATTTGAGGATGCGCAGATTGTTGAGCGGGTGGATGTCGCACGCGACGACATAGGCCTGCGCGAGCGCGACGGCGCGCGGCATCGGTTCGTCGGGGATCAGCCGCGGTTCGGGATGGGCGCGGTCGAGCCAGTCGATGATCGCCAGGCTCTGGATGATCGGCTCGCCATCGGCGACGAGCATCGGCACGAAGCCTTGGGCGTTCTGCTCGAGATAGGCGTCGCTCTTCTGCTCCCCCGCGATCAGGCTGACCTCGACGCGCTCATAGGCAAGCCCCTTGAGGTTGAGCGCGATGCGGACGCGATAGCTCGCCGAGGAACGGAAATAATCGTGGAGGACGAGCGACGTCATTGGAACTGCCTTTCAGCGTCATCCCGGCGAACGCCGGGATCTCGACGGTGCATCAGGTCGCGGCGATGATATCCCGGCCTTCGCCGGGATCACGCATATGGAGGTGTCGGCAATCGTTCAACCCCGGCGATGGTCAATGCGCGCTTCGCGTCTCCATCCCCGCGATCCACTGCCGCAGCAGCGCCGCGCCCTCCTTGTGCACCGTCGCGCGCCCGACCTCGGGCATCGCGATTCCGGGATCGAGGCTTTCGAGGCGATAGATGAGGAAGCTTGCCTCGGGATGCCCCGGCGCAACCGCGAAATCCATGCCGCCGCTCCCGCGTCCCGCCGCGGTCGGTCGCTTCTCGATCCCGTAATTCACGCCGTCAGGGTCGTCGGTCCAGCGCAGGAACAGTCCGCTGTTCGACGCGCTCCCCTTTGGATTGTGGCAATGCGCGCAATTGACGTCGAGATAGGCGCGCGCCCGCTCGGCAACGCTGCCGCTCGCGGGATTGTCCCACGCGGGAAGCGCCGCCACTTGGCGCGACAGCCCCTCGATCCGCCCCGCGGCATTGGTGCGATAGGCCGCGCCGAACCGGATGTTCCGCAGCTTCGGCCCGATCGGCGCAATCGCGCCGTCCAGCGCGTGACATTCCTTGCACTGATTCTTGTTCGGCACCGCATAGCTGATGCTGCGCGTCGTCCCGTCGGGTTCGTCAAAGCTCACCGGGATACGCCGTCCGCCGATCGCCAGCGTCGCATCGCGCCCGTCCGCGTCCCAGACATAAGGGAGCGCGGTCCAGCCGTCGCTGCGATGGATCAGCAGCCGCGTCTCGACCGGCTTGCCGTCATTGGCATCGGCCCAGCCAAAGCTTTTGATCAGCACCGTTCCCACCGGAAACTGGACATTGCCGTCGGCATCGACCGTCGCCTTTGCGCCGGGCGGCATCCATATCCCGCGCGCCTTGTCGGCATAGTCGCTGAACAGCGGGGTATGGAGGTCATAGGGCAGCACCCCATCGGACAGTTCTGCGCCGCCGGCGCGGAACAAGCCGAATTCGGACAATTTGCGCGGCATCGCCGCTTCCTCGATCACCGTCTGGTTCGGCGACGGCGGCGGCAGCGCCATCGCCCCGCCCGCACAGACGAGCGCCGCGGCAATGGCTGCGGCGCCGAGCTTCATCGGATGCGCGCTTCCATGCTTTCGGGCAGGCGCACGCCGGGGAGCGCGGCGGGCGCGTCGCCGCTCAGGTCGGCGGGCGACGGCTTCGCATCGCTTTGCGGCATCGATACGTCGGGCAGGTTCAGCGACAGCACGCCGACCGCATCGTTGACCACCGCATCGCCCGCGCCGTCCCACAGCACCGGCGGGATCGATCCGCCCAGCGCCGCCGCAATCTCGGCGCCGCCCGGAAAGGCGGGGGCATAGCCCGCGCGGCCGTGAAGATTGTCGGCGACGACGATGGCCTTGGGCAGCGGTTGATACTTCGGGTCCTTATGCTCGTAGCGATAGCCGACGATCATCACATTGGCGGTGCCATTTTCGTCAAAGATATTGCCCGAAATCTCGACATTGCGGTTCGCCATCACCAGAACGCCGGTCCCTGCCGGCACGCTCGCCACGATATTGCCCTTGGGCGCGAAATTGGGCGTATTGTTGTCGCTGACGATATTGTCGAAGACGCGAACATTATGCCCGCCCTGCATCGGCAGGCTCGGCAGGTCGAACACCAGGATGCCGCCGGTATTCTTCGTCGCGATATTGTCGTGCACGTCGGCGTCGTAGCTGTTCTCTATCTCGATCCCCGCGACATTCTCGGTCGCGATCGAATCGCGCACGACGATATTTTTCGACTGGCCGACATAGATTCCCGCATCCGACGCCCCGCGCACGACGACGCGGTTGACCAGTACATCGGTGCTTTCGACGGGATAGATGCCATAGGCGCCGTTGGTTTCCTTGGGCCCGGCGGTCCATTCGACGCGCAGCTGGTGATAGACGATGCGGTCGGCGCCCTTCGACTTGATGCCGTCGCCCTTGGTGTTGAGCACGGCAAAATCGGTCAGGAACACATCGTCCGAGGTGACGAGCAGCCCCTCGCCCGCCCCCTGCTGTCCTGAAAAATCGAGGATCGAGCCATTCTGGTCGTCGATTCCCGCGCCGCGCAGCGTGACGTTCGCAACATCGAGCGACAGCCCGTCGGTAAGCGTCCAGCGGCCGGGGGCGAGTTCGACGACATCGCCGGGCTCGGCAAGGATGAGCGCTTCCTGCAATTTCTCGTTGGCATCGACGCCGCCGGGCTCGACGCGGATCGTCTTGGCGGCAGCGGGGCTGAGCCCCAGCAATATGGCAGCGACAGGCAGCGCAATATATGCAGCGTGGCGGACTCGCATGTCTCTCTCCCCAATTTTTCAGCAGCATGCGGCAAGACATGGCGCTTGCCAAGGCTTGCTGACATCACTGTAGTTAAATCGGGATCGGGTCAGGGGGCGTCGCCGAGAATCCAGTCGATACCCGCCGCGACATGGATGCGCGTCGTGTCATAGATCGGCAGGATGTTGGCATCGGGATCGACGAGCATCACCAATTCGGTCGAGGCGAGGATGATTGCCTGAATATCCTGTTTGGCGATGTCGGTGATGAAGGTGCGCATCTCGCGCCGCGATGCTTCGCTGACCTTGCCCTGCATCAACTCGTCATAGATGATGCGGTCGATCGCCGTCGCCCGTGATGCGTCATAGGGGGCGAGCATCAGCCCGTGGCGCACAAGGCGCTGGCGGAACCAGGATTCGGTCATCACATTGTGCGTGCCGATGACCGCCGCCGCCTTGACGCGGTCGGCCTTCATTGCCTTGCCCGTTTCGTCGACGATGTGAATCAGCGGGATCGAAATCGCCGCGGACACCTCGTCCGCGACCTTGTGCATCGAATTGGCGGCGATCATCAGCGCGGTGGCACCGCCGCCTTCCAGGCGCTTCGCCGTTTCGACCATCACTTCCTTCGCATGCGCCCATTGCTCCGGCGACGACAGCCGCGACAGGTCGCAATAGTTCAGGCTCTCCATCAGGATCGGCGCCGAGCAGGCGGTGCCGAGCCGCTTCTGCACCCCCTTGTTGAGATGCCGGTAATAAAGCTCGGTCGAAGCCCAGCTTATTCCCCCGATCAAACCGATTTTCCGCATAGGCCCCTTGATCCGAAAACACGTCGCCCCCGCGAAGGGCGTTCAGAGGCAAGTGGCTCTGGACGCGACCGCAGGGGCAAACGCTTGCCAGCGGCCCCTGCCTTCGCAGGGGCGACGATTCTTGTCTAGTGCCCGCCGCTGCCCAGCGCCTTGACGATGTCGTCGGTCATCTTCTTGGCATCGCCCAGCAGCATCATCGTCTGATCCATGTAGAAGACATCATTGTCGACCCCGGCGTAGCCGACGCCGCCCATCGAACGCTTCACGAACAGGACAGTTTTGGCCTTTTCGACGTCGAGCACCGGCATGCCATAGATTGGCGAGGTCTTGTCGGTCTTTGCCGCCGGGTTGGTCACGTCGTTGGCGCCGATGACAAAGGCGACGTCGCATTGTGCGAACTCGTTGTTGATATCTTCAAGCTCGAACACTTCGTCATAAGGAACGCTGGCCTCGGCAAGCAGGACGTTCATATGGCCAGGCATACGCCCCGCGACCGGATGAATCGCATATTTGACCGTCACACCTTCGGCTTTCAGCAGGTCGCCCATTTCGCGAAGCGCATGCTGCGCCTGGGCGACGGCCATCCCGTAGCCGGGAACGATAATGACCGTATCGGCCTGGCTCATCAGGAAAGCCGCGTCGTCGGCGCTGCCGGGCTTCCACGGGCGCTGTTCCTTGGCGCCACCGGCGGCCGCCGAGGTATCGGCACCAAAGCCGCCCGCAATCACGCTGACGAAGCTGCGATTCATCGCGCGGCACATGATGTACGACAGAATGGCGCCCGATGCCCCGACGAGTGCGCCGGTGATGATCATCGCGGTGTTGCCGAGCGTGAAGCCCATCGCCGCCGCGGCCCATCCCGAATAGCTGTTGAGCATCGACACGACGACCGGCATGTCGGCGCCGCCGATGGGAATGATCAGCAGGAAGCCGATGGCAAAGCTGAGCGCCGTAACCGTCCAGAACACCCACGGCGACTGGTCGAGCGTGAAATAGGCAATCAATCCAAGAATTGCTGCCAGCGTACCCAGGTTGATCAGGTGGCGCAGCGGCAGGATGATCGGCGCACCCGACATATTGCCGTTGAGTTTCAGGAAGGCGATGACCGACCCCGAAAAGGTGATCGCACCGATCGCAATGCCAAGCCCCATTTCGATCCGGCTGACGGTGAAGATCTGCCCCGACGGATCAGCGATGCCGAACGCGAGCGGATTCAAGTACGCCGCCGCCGCAACCGCGACCGCGGCAAGACCCACGAGGCTGTGGAAGGCCGCGACGAGCTGCGGCATAGCGGTCATCGCAATGCGCCGTGCCATGACGAGCCCGATGACGCCGCCGACCGCGATTGCGCCCAGAACCTCGACCGGGTTGGCTAGTTCATGCGTCAGCAGCGTCGTGACGACGGCAATCGCCATGCCCGCCATGCCGAAACGGTTGCCGCGGCGCGACGAGGCCGGCGACGACAGGCCGCGCAGCGCAAGAATGAAGCAGATCCCCGCGACCAGATAGGCCAGCGCTACCCACGGATTGATCGGTGCAAGTTCGTGCATGGTGAAAATTATTCCCCCTGACGTCATCCGGGCGAAGGCCGGGATCTCACCGCTGCGTCGAGCCGCGAAGTTGAGACCCCGGCCTCCGCCGGGGTGACGATTGATTTCAGAATTTTAGCGCTCTTTCTTTTTGTACATCGCCAGCATGCGCTCGGTCACGGCGAAGCCGCCGAAGATGTTGACGCTGGCCATGACGACCGCGGCGAGGCCGAGCCATTTCGACACCGGCGATCCAGCGGCTGCGCTGGCAATCAGCGCGCCGACGATAATCACCGACGAAATCGCATTGGTCACGCTCATCAACGGCGTGTGCAGCGCCGGGGTGACCGACCAGACGACGAAATAGCCGACAAAACATGCCAGCACGAAAATCGAGAAAATGGCGATGAAATCCACGCGGCGCTCCCCTGTTGATTCCGCTTTGGCGAACCTATTGCCGCGCTCGGCGCGACCTGTCGACTCCTAAGCGGTCGAAAACGTAGCGACCCGCATTTCTCAAGGCGAAAAATGCGGGCCGTTCGTGTAATTTTATTTCGCGGAGTCGACCGGGCGGCTCATGTAGCCGGAATGAGCACGGCGTCGACTATGTGGACAACACCATTTTTCTGCGCGAGGTCGGCCTCGGTAATGGCGGCCTTGTTCCCGCTACCGCTTGTCAGAATATAGCTGGCGCCCGAACGGCGAATCCAAAGGTCGCGGCCGTCCAGTGTTTTCAGTTTTGCCGCCCCGTCGCCGGCATCGACCAGCCGCTCCAGTTCCGCAGAATCGATCCTTCCGGGCACGACGTGATGGTTCAGTATCGCGTGCAACACTTGCTTTTGGGCCGGCAGCATCCACCCCTCGCGCGTAACGGGCGGAATTTGCACAAAGGCTGCGTCGGTCGGCGCGAACACCGTATATTCGCCGTCGCCGCCCAGCCGCTCGACAAGCCCCGCGGCTTGCAGCGTCCCGTGCAACATCTTGTGGTTGGGCGATCCCGCGATATTTTCGGCAATCGAGTTTGAAGCCGCCATCTTGCCGGAATCGACAACAGATTTATCGACCCCGACGTTCAGGCTTTCGGACGTCACGGGATCGGATTCGCCGGAGGCCGGTTTGTCCGAACAACCGGCAAGACAAATGCTGGCCGCCGCGAGGGCGACCAGCAAATTGCAGTTCGTCATTCGGACGCTCCGCGAAATCAGGACGCGGCGGCCGGCTCATCGGCCGAAGCCGGAGCCGCCTCGGTGGCGGGCGCAGCGGCCTCTGCCGGCGCCGCCGCAACGGGTTCCGGCTTCACAGGCTTCAGCTCGGGAAGCAGGAGGCCGTTCACCACATGAATGACGCCGTTCGACTGGTCGACGTCGGGCTGCGTGACATAGCCCGTGCTGCCCTGTGTGCCGTCGACCTTGATATTCCCCTGCACCTCGGTGAAGGTCAGCGTCTGACCTTCGACGGTGGTCAGCGTCGCCTTGCCACCGCCGGCTTCGATCTTGGCATAAAGCTCTTCGGCCGTAATCTTGCCGGGCACGACGTGATAGGTCAGCACCTGTGCGAGCGCAGGCTTGTTGACCGGGTTCATCAGATAGTTCGTCATCGGCGGCACCGCGGCAAAGGCCTGGTCGGTGGGGGCGAACAGAGTGAAGGGTCCGGGCGCGCTCAGCGTCTGGGTCAGGCCCGCAGCGACGATGGCTTTGGCGAGCGTGTTATGTTCGGGCGACTTGGTTGCGTTCTGGACGATATTCCAGCTCTCCACCATGGCTTCCGCCGCAGCTTCGGCTTCGGCTACAGTGGACTCGGCATCAGCTGCAGCCGAGCTGGCGAGCGCCGCGGACGGAGTGGCAGCCATCGAAAAGGCAATCAGGGGAACAGCGAAAAACTTCGCACGCAACATCAAACATTCTCCGGTAATTGATAGGATGGGTATTCAGACCCCGCCTACATCATAACCGATGAACCGCGCATGAAAAGGCCGAAATCGGCCATTTTTTCGATTAATTCTGTCCAATCAAGCGGTCGTGGACCACTTTTCCGCCCTGGGTGAGCCGCACAGCGTTCCCGATTTCCTCATCGAGAATCGGCCTGCCCGCTTCCTTGTCCCAAAAGGCGGAAAGGAAGTTGAACAGGTTGCGGCTGAACAGCGCGCTCGTGTCGGCGGGCATCAACGCCGCGATATTTTTCGCGCCGATTACCGTCACGCCGTGGATCCGCTTCGTCTCCCCGGACACCGATCCTTCGACGTTCCCGCCGCTTTCGGCAGCCATGTCGACGATGACGCTACCGGTGCGCATCGTCGCCAGCTGCGCGTCCGAGATCAGCCGCGGCGCGGGTCGTCCCGGGATCAATGCGGTCGTGATGACGATATCTTGCTTGGCGATGTGCGCGGATACCAGTTCAGCCTGTGCTTTCTGGTATTCTTCTGACATTTCCGTGGCATAGCCACCGGCGCCCTCGCCTTCGATCCCCGCGACGCTTTCCACAAAGATCGGCTTGGCGCCGAGGCTGATGATCTGTTCCTTGGTCGCAGAGCGCACGTCGGTCGCGCTAACCTGTGCGCCGAGGCGGCGCGCGGTCGCGATGGCCTGAAGCCCGGCGACGCCGACGCCCATGATGAACGCCCTCGCTGCACTGACGGTGCCCGCTGCGGTCATCATCATCGGGAAAGCGCGGCCATAGGCGTTGGCTGCCAGAAGCACCGCCTTGTAACCCGCAAGATTGGCCTGGCTCGACAATATATCCATCGATTGCGCACGCGTGATGCGCGGCATGAACTCCATTGCGAGCGCCTCGATCCCGAGCCTGGCATATTCGTCAACGCGCGCACGTTCGCCAAAGGGGTTGAGACCGGCGGCGAGCCAAGCCCCGTCGGCAAAGCCGCTCAGATCCTTCGGGTCGGGCCCCTGGATGCCGAGGATGATATTCGCGCCTTTCAGGACATCGGCGCGACTGCCGATCTTTGCCCCGGCTGCGCTATAGTCGGAATCGGAAATCGACGCCTGCACGCCCGCCCCCGTTTCGACGGCAAGTTCGGCGCCCAGGCCGATGAATTTCTTGACGGTTTCGGGAGTCGCAGCAACGCGCGTCTCGCCGGCGGCGAGTTCTTTCAGAACGGCAATGCGCATATCGCCGGCCGCTCAGGAAGCGATGAGCAGGACGACGACCACCGTCGTGACGATCGTGATGATCGAGCCGACTTTCAGCAGGCTGATGAAACCCGAATAGGTTTCGTTCGCTGCCTTCATTTCCTGTTCCGCCATTGCCTTCATCCCCTTCGGCTGTCGACCGGGTCGCGATGCGCGCGCCCCAGAATCGCGTTTCGCGCCGGTCTTAGCCATGCAAACCCGCGCGCTCAATAGCGCGATTGGCTTGGCTGGCAACAAAGTTGCGCCCCCGCCGGATTTCGCTGCAGTCAAAAGAGCTTCGCCCTTAATCGCCCCTTTACCCATCGGTCCTATGGTCGGCGGCCATAGCGCAATTCCGGCAGGACCAGGCCGACGAGAGGGCAGAACGGGAACGATGGCGAGCACGCGCGACACGCGAACGGTAATGATTGTCGACAGCGAGCCGGCACAACAGCGCTTTCTGTCCGCGCTCGTGTCGCGCGGCGGCTGGCGCAGCATCGTTGCAGGCGACACCGACACCGCGCTGGCCAAGCTCGGCACACAGGAAGGCATGGGGCTCGACGCCGTGCTCGTCGATCAGGGCACACCCGGCGTCGAGATCGCCGAATTCGTCTCGCAACTGCGGAGCTGGCGCCCCGCGCTGCCGCTCGTCGTGATCACGATGCGCAACGGGGTCGAGGTCGCGGTTGCGGCCATGCGCGCCGGTGCGACCGACTTTGTCCAGAAACCCATCGCCCCCGACCGCCTGCTCGGCGCGCTCGACCGGATTGTGAACAGCAGCGGTCCGCAGGGCGAACTTCGTCCGCTTACCGAAAAGCTCCGCGCTCCGCTGGGGTTCGAAGAGATCATCGGGTCGAGCCCCAATTTCCGCAGCGCGCTCGCCATCGCCGCCAAGGCGGCGCGCGCGCGCGTTCCGGTGATGATCAAGGGCAAGCCCGGCACCGGCAAGGAAGTGTTCGCACGCGCGATCCACGCGGCAAGCCCGCGGTCGCGCGGCGCCCTCGTCATGGTCGATTGTTCCGCAGTCTCCCCCGGCCTTATCGGATCGGGGCTGTTCGGGCATGAGCGCGGCGCCTTTCCGGGCGCCTTCGACCGCCAGATCGGGCGGCTCGTCCAGGCCGACGGCGGCAGCATCATCATCGATCATGTCGAATGCATCCCGCTCGAAACGCAGGCCAAGCTCGTCGAATTTCTGAACAGCGGCGAGGTGCAGATGATCGGCGGCACCATCCGCCAGACCGTCGATGTTCGCATCATCTCGACGAGCGCCAGCCCGCTCGACAAGCTGATCGAGGCGGGGCATTTCCGCGAAGACCTTTATTATGCGCTCACCGCGGCGCAGTTCACCCTGCCCTCGCTCAGCGAACGCCGCGGCGACGTCGGCCCGCTGGCGCGGCACTTGATCGATCGCATCGGCGGCTTGCCGGGAATGGGATCAATCGGCGTCACCGACGACGCGCTGCGCCTCCTCGCCTCCTACGCCTGGCCGGGCAATGTCCGCCAGTTGCAGGATGTGCTGTTTCGCGCAGCGGTCGCCAGCAAGACCGATGTGCTGACCAGCGCCGACTTCGGCGCCATCGACGCGGCACTCAGCGGCGGCACCGTCCCTGCGAGCGAAGGCAATATCGCGATCAACGGCGAAGCGATCGGCGTGACGCTCTACCTCCCCGACGGCAATCTGCGTCCGCTCGAGGAGATCGAGGCCGATGTCATCCGTCTTGCCATCGGCCATTATCGCGGCCGCATGAGCGAAGTCGCCCGCCGTTTGGGCATCGGCCGTTCGACGCTTTACCGCAAGTTGAGCGACCTCGGAATCGACACCGCCGCCTGATCCGAAGCAGCGTCGACTTGGCCGCGCCCTCCGCTTAAACCGCCGCAATGAGCAACCGATTCTCCGGCCGCCACGCGCTCGTAACGGGCCATGCCTCGGGCATCGGCGCGGCAACCGCAAAATTGCTCGCCGCAGAGGGCGCACGCATCACCGGCGTCGACCGCGCCGAAGGGCGCGACGTGACCGATCCCGCGATGTGGGACGCGTTGGCGCCGCAGCTTGCCGACATCGATTTCGCCGTCGTCAACGCGGGCGTTTCGAGCGGCGCGTCGATTGTCGATATCGACCTTGCCGACTGGCGCCGGACGCTGAGCGTCAACCTGGACGGCGCGATGCTGACGATACGCGCAGCGATGCGCGCGATGGTCGCGCACGGACGCGGCGGCGCGATTGTCGTGACCGCGTCGATTGCGGGGCTCAAGGCCGATGCCGGCGCCGCCGCCTATGGCGCGTCCAAGGCAGGAGTGATCCAGCTCGCCCGCGTCGCCGCCAAGGAAGGCGCACCGCACCGAATCCGAGTCAACGCGATCGCGCCCGGTGGCGTCGACACGCCGATGTGGGACGGCGCGGACTTCTTCGCCGATATGGTGAGAGAGCTGGGTAGCCGCGACGCCGCGCTCGCGGCGATGGCGCGCGAAGCCACGCCGCTCGGCCGCTGGGCGAGCGCCGACGAAACCGCGCGCCAGATCGCCTTTCTGCTGTCGGACGATGCCGCGAGCATTACCGGCGCCGTGCTGACCGCCGACGGAGGCTATTCGCTCTAGCGGGTCAGGCGGCGGCGATCGCCTGTTCGATCTTCCGGGTATCGACGTTGGTCATCGTCTTGGCGATCTCGCCCACCAGGCGCTTTTCCAGCTCGCCGTGATAATGCTCGCGCATCACGCCGAGCGTCAGCGGGTCGGCTATCACCAGCAGCTTGTCGATCTCGTTGGCCAGAACACGGCTGTTGAGCAGTTCGGCAACCCCGGCGGCATGGCCCCGTTCGTCGAGGTCGCGAACCTCGGGATTGGCGCCGCCGCGGTTGCTCGTCGATATGTCGGGCGTCGCCGGATCGACCAGGTTGATCAGCAGGGCATCGCCGTCGTTGCGGAACATGACGAAACGGTTGCCGTCGGCGACGGCGACGTGGGTGCCGTGGGGCAGGTGCATGAAATTCTCCTCGAAAGCCGGGCACCGCAATGGCGCCCTCCCCTTCAAAGACGCACGAACCGCCGTCGGGGTTTCAGACCGTCAACGCGGCATCGCGCATCCCGCGCCACAATCGCAGCGCTTGCCGCGTTTCCGGTACATCGTGGACGCGGACGATCTGCGCGCCGTGCGCCACCGCCTGATAGTGGAGCGCAACCGAGCCGCCGAGCCGGGCGTCGGCAGGCGCCTCATTGTCGAGCGCGCCGATCAGCCGTTTGCGGCTTGCGCCAAAAAGGACCGGGCAACCGAGAGTGTGGAAAAGCGCGAGTCCGTTCGTCAGCGCCAGATTGTCGGCGACGCCCTTGCCGAAGCCGATGCCCGGATCGACGATGATTTTCGCGCGGTCGATCCCCGCGGCGACACAGGCCGCGACGCGGTCGGCGAGCATGTCGTACACGTCGAACAGCGGGTGACCATAAGCGCCGCCGCCCTCGTGCGGGTCGCTCTTTGCGCTCGGCGCGTGCATCAGCACGACCGCGCAGCCCGATTTTGCAACCACCTCTATCGCGCGCTCGTCATAGCGCAGCGCCGAAATATCGTTGACGATGTGCGCGCCCGCCGCGAGCGCCGCTTCCATCACCGCCGCCTTGCGCGTGTCGATCGACACCGCGACTCCGCCCTTGGCGAGCGCCGCAACGACGCCCTCGACGCGCGCGATCTCGTCGCCCTCCCACACCAGCGGCGCGCCGGGGCGCGTCGATTCACCGCCGACGTCGACGATCGCGGCGCCCGCGGTGGCCATCGCAAAGCCCGCGTCGGTCGCGGCCGCAGCGTCGACATGCTTGCCGCCGTCCGAAAAGCTGTCGGGCGTCGCATTGAGGATACCCATGATCTGCGGTTCGTTCAGCCGGACCGTCCGTTCGCCGAGCTGAAGCGCGCCGCGCGGACGGCCGATGGCGGCGCGTTGCGCCTGCGCCGCATCGGCGAGTGACGCGGGCATCGCCGCGATCCAGTCGTCCAGCTCTGAAACCGCAACGACCGCCGATTTCACACCTTCGCCGTCGCGCAGGCTGACATGCCAGGCGGCGAACCAGACCATCGTGTCGGCGATCCGAAGACAGGCGTCGTCCAGTTCGTGCGGCCGGTCGACGAAGCAGGTCGGGCGCAGATAGAGCCGGGCGTCATCCGACGAAGAGCCGAGGCCGGGCTTGGTCAAAGGCTGGAACATGGATCGTCCTCACTTCGTCGCCGCCGCGAAGGCGGGGCCGCTGGCAACCTTGCTCTAGGCCGATGCCGCCTCCCACATTCGCGGGGGCGACGATCAAATCCCGCGCGGTGTCACGCTTCGTTCGCGAGCAGCCAGTCCTGCCGCACCGCGTCGATTACCCGCAGCTCCTTGCCGTCGTCGACGTGCCAGAATGTCCAGCCGTTGCAGCTCGGCGCGCCCTGCACGCCCGCGCCGACCTTGTGGATCGAGCCCGCCGGCTGGCCATCGCAATCGAGGCTGCCGTCGACGCGCACCACCGCCTTCCAGCGCCGCTTTGCATCGCTGAGCACCGAACCCGGTGCGATCATCCCGCATTCGACGAGCGTGCCGAACGCGACGCGCGTCGCCGCCTTTGGCGCCATCATCGTCTTGACCGTGCTTTCGTCGAGCGGCAGCGCCATCGCGATCCGCTCTTCGGCGGCGGCGATATAGCCGTCCTCGCGCTCGATACCGATAAAGTGGCGGCCAAGCCGCTTCGCCACCGCGCCCGTCGTTCCCGTCCCGAAAAAGGGGTCGAGGATGACGTCGCCGGGGTTCGAACAGGCAAGCAGCACGCGATAAAGCAGCGCTTCGGGCTTTTGCGTCGGGTGAACCTTGCTGCCGCCCTTCTTCAATCGCTCCTGCCCGCCGCAGATCGGGATCAGCCAGTCGGAGCGCATCTGAAGCTCGTCGTTCAGCGTCTTCATCGCGCGATAATTGAAGGTATAGCGCGACTTTTCGCCCATCGACGCCCAGATCAAAGTCTCATGCGCGTTGGTAAAGCGCGTGCCCTTGAAATTGGGCATCGGGTTCGCCTTGCGCCACACAATGTCGTTGAGGATCCAATAGCCCTGGTCCTGCAGCGCGGTGCCTACGCGGAAGATATTGTGATAGCTGCCGATCACCCAGATGCTGCCATTGGGTTTCAGGATGCGCTTTGCCTCGGCAAGCCATGCACGCGTGAAACGGTCGTAGGTCGCGAGGCTGTCGAACTTGTCCCAATCGTCGTCGACCGCATCGACCTGGCTGCCGTCGGGCCGGTGAAGGTCGCCGCCGAGCTGGAGATTATAGGGCGGATCGGCGAAAATCATGTCGACGCTCGCCGCCGGGAGCGAGCGCATCATCTCGATGCAATCGCCCTTGAGGATGCTGTCGAGCGGGAGCTCTACGGGCGCCGTTTTTGCCGCGCGCTGCTTCGCCGCGGGCGTCTTCACCCGTTCCATCACACCCATATCTGCACCCCGTTCTCGTTCGAAAGAAGGCCTTGATGAGTCCGGCAGAGTCCGCCGTCAAGCTCGGGATTCTAGGATTCAAGCCTCTCGAAATGGTTAACGGGACGAGAACGAAAGGAGTCTGCCACGACATATGGAGTCGCGAGCGACGCGCGGACTCAACCACTGGTGGTGTGGCCGCGAAGACTCACCCGTCAAAAAAATTCCCTCCTTCCCCTGCGGGAAAGGAATGACAGCTAAATCCCCGGATCGACGCCGGTCAGCTCGACCGACCGCTCCCACAGCTCGCGCCCCAGCGCCGGATCGCGCGCCGCGCGCGTCGCGCGCGCCGGACCCGAACGGCCCGTAACCTCGCCGATCCCCTGCGGCCCCAGATAATCGCCGCCCTGCACATGCGCGCCCGTCGCCGCCTGCAAGGTCGGCCACGCGCCCTGCGCCGGACTGTTGAAAAAAGGCGCCGCGAGCGGGCTCAGGAAACGCAGCGGCAACGGCATGTGCCGCGTCAATTCGGTCAGCGCGACGCCGGGATGGCACCCGATCGCCTGCGTCGCGCGCCCCGCCGCGCTCAGCCTTCGGTCGAGCTCGAACATATGGACGAGGTTCGCGAGCTTGCTCATCTGGTAACGCGACCAGATGTGGTAGCTGCGGGTCGCGGCAAGGTCGCTGAAATCAAGCTCGCCGCTGCGATGCGCGAGGCTCGCGGTTATGACGATGCGGTCGTCGACATGGGGGTGCACCAACCCGGTGAAGGCAAAGGTGCCGAGGTGATTGACCCCGAACTGCAGCTCATAGCCCTGCCGCGTCAGCGTGCGCGGCGGAACCATCACGCCGGCATTGTTGACCAGCACGTCGACGCGCGGACCCGCGCGCACTTCGGCCGCCGCTTCCCGCACCTGGTCAAGGTCGGCAAGTTCGAGCCGCAGGAAGGAAAGCGACGCCTTGGGGACGTCGACGGCAATCCGCGCCATGGCGTCGCGCGCGCGGCTTTCGTCGCGGCAGGCAAGCACCACGTCGCCGCCGCGCGCCGCCAATATCTTTGCCGTTTCGAAACCCAATCCCGCGTTTGCGCCGGTAACGACAAAGCGCCGTCCGGTCTGCGTGCCGACATCGTCGGCCGTGAATCCGTCGCGCATCGCCCTCTCCCGACAGTCAGACCAGTTGCATTTGTGCGACCGGGGCAAAGCTGGTCCGATGAAGCGGCGTCGGCCCATATTGGCGCAGCGCCGCGAGATGCTCCGCCGTGCCATAGCCCATGTTGCGCTCCCAGCCAAAAGCGGGATAGTCGCGCGCCGCCGCGACCATCATTCGGTCGCGATGTTCCTTGGCAACGATACTCGCCGCCGAAATACACGGGTGGAGCGCGTCGCCGCCGACGACCGCGCGCGCGCGGTAGCGCCAGCGCGGCAGCCGGTTGCCATCGACGAGTATCTCGTGCGGGTCGCACGCGAGCGCCTCGACCGCGCGTGTCATCGCGAGGAAGGTCGCCTGCAAGATATTGACCGCGTCGATTTCCTCGACGCTCGCCACCCCGACCGCCCAGCGGCAATGCGCCTTGATCAGCGCCTCCAGCTCGGCGCGGCGGCGCGGCGTCAATTTCTTGCTGTCGTCGAGCCCGACGATCCCCTCGTCGCACAATATCACCGCTGCCGCGACGACCGGACCCGCAAGCGGACCCCGCCCCGCCTCGTCGACGCCGACGATCATATTCTCCCCTCCCCTTCAAGAGAGTGGCAGCCAGCCTTGCGCGCTTGCGCGCCAATCGCAGTGGAGTGGGCGATTGAGGGCGTCAGAAACTGCGGCAACCGCGCCCACCCCCTCCAGCAAGCGGGACGGGAGCTCACACCCGCCACGGCGGAAACCTCCGATATTCGCCCGCCTGATACAGGCACAGGCGGTTGCCCGCGGGATCGGTCAGCCGCGCCTCGCGCCAGCCCCAATCCTCGTCGCGGGGCATGTGGTCGAAACGCACCCCGCGCCGCGCGAGATAGGCGACCCACGCATCGAGCGCCCCGCTTTCCAGATAGGTCGCAGCATCACCCGCTTCGCCATCGCCGACATGCACCGACAGCGTCACCCCGTTCGCCGCCCCGAACCGGGCGTATCCATTGTCCGGGCTGTCGACGATCTGCGTCAGCCCCATCTGCTTGTAGAAGGCGACCGACGCCGCATAATCGCGCGCGGGCAGGGTGATCTGGTTGAGCGCGGGGCCGGTGAACAGCCCGTCGTTGCGCACCGTCTGCTGCCCCATCGGCCCATGCCCCGCCCCCAGCCCCGGCGCGTCGAGCAACGCCAGCCGCACGAAATCGCGCGCGCGCGCAACGGCCGGTTCGAGCGGCATGCCCTGCGCCAGCCCGGTCGCGACCGCGCTCGCGAGCGTGCATCCGGTGCCGTGCGTATGCGGCGTGTCGATCCGCGGCGCCTCCCACCGCGCGACCTCGCCCTCTTCGGCGTCGAGCAGCCGGTCGGTGACGGTCTCGCCCTCGCCATGCCCGCCCTTGACGAGCAGCGCGCAGCCCTGCGCGAGCACCGCCGCCTCGCCGCCGAGCGCGGCGAGTTCGGGCAGGTTGGGCGTGACGACGCGCGCGCGCCGCATCAGCGCCTCGAACGCCGCGATGGTATCGGCATCGGCGAGCACCGACCCGCTCGTCGCGACCATGACCGGATCGAAGACGACCGCGACATCGGCGAGATCGGCGCCCGCGAGCCGCTCGGCAACGGCAGCGGCCGTTGCAGCGCTGCCGATCATCCCGATCTTCACCGCATCGACGCCGATGTCGTCCGCGACGCTGTCGATCTGCGCGAGCACCATGTCGGTCGGCACCGCATGGACCGCCTGGACGCCCTGCGTGTTCTGTGCGGTGATTGCGGTAACGGCGGTCATCGCATGGCCGCCAAGCATCGTGACGGTCTTGATGTCGGCCTGGATGCCCGCGCCGCCGCCGCTGTCCGACCCCGCGATGATCAGGACGCGCGCGGTCACCGAAACCCTCCGTCGCCCCCGCGCAGGCGGAGGGCGCTGTCGGTCGAACGCGATCTTTGACCGACCGCGGCCCCCGCCTGCGCGGAGGCGGCGGTCATGTTCGATTGCACGGCCTAACCCCGCGCCCCCGGATGCCGCCGTTCGGTCGATGCGGGAAACTTGGCGAGCGCCGGCCCCTCGCGCAGCGGCCGGTCGAGCAGGTCGCCGCCGCAATTGGGGCAGCGTTCGTCGAGCTTGTCGGCGCAATCGGCGCAAAAGGTGCACTCGAACGAACAGATAAACGCGCCGTGGATGTTGGCGGGCAAGTCGCGTCCGCAGCGTTCGCAATCGGGTCGCATTTCCAGCATATTCAATCTCCTGCCGCGACGCGCACCGCGTCGCAAATCATATCGACAATCTGTTCGACCTGCCCCGCGTCGTCGCCCTCGGCCATCACGCGGATCACCGGCTCGGTGCCCGAGGCGCGGATAACGAGGCGGCCGCGGCCGTCAAGCGATGCTTCGCCGTCGGCGATCGCCGCCTTCACATCGGCGTGGTCGAGCGGCTTGCCGCCGCCGAAGCGCACATTCTTGAGCAATTGCGGCACGGGGTCAAAGAGGTGCAACAGATCGCTCGCGGGCTTGTCGGCACGCACCAGTTCGGCGAGCACCTGGAGCGCCGCGAGCGTGCCGTCGCCCGTCGTCGCATGATCCGACAGGATCATATGCCCCGACTGCTCGCCGCCGACGTTGAAACCGCCGCTCTTCATCCGTTCGAGCACATAGCGGTCGCCGACCTTGGTGCGCTCGAGCCGCAGCCCCTCGCTTTCGAGGAAGCGTTCGAGCCCCAGGTTCGACATCACCGTCGCGACGACCCCGCCGCCCTTCAGCCGCTCCTGCCGCGCCCAGCTCGCGCCGATCAGCGCCATGATCTGGTCGCCGTCGACGATTTTTCCCTTTTCATCGACGACGATCAGCCGGTCGGCATCGCCGTCGAGCGCGATGCCGATGTCGGCGCCGCTCGCGACGACCGTTTCCTGCAACAAGGCGGGTGCGGTCGATCCGCAACGGTCGTTGATATTGGTGCCATTGGGCTCGATCCCGATCGCGACCACATCGGCGCCAAGCTCCCAGAACACCGTCGGCGCGCTGTTGTATGCCGCGCCATTGGCGCAATCGAGCACGATCTTCAGCCCGTCGAGCCGCACCGATTGCGGCAGGCTCTGCTTGACCGCATGGATATAGCGTCCGCGCGCATCCTCGATCCGCTTGGCGCGCCCGATATGCGCCGGGTCGGCGCGCGGCGGTTCACCGTCGAGCAGCCGCTCGATCTGCATCTCGTCCTCGTCCGACAGCTTGTATCCGTCGGGGCCGAACAGCTTGATGCCATTATCCTGATAGGGATTGTGGCTCGCCGAAATCATCACGCCCAGATCGGCGCGCATCGAATGGGTGAGCATCGCGACCGCCGGGGTCGGCATCGGGCCGACCTGCACCACGTCCATGCCGACGCTGGTGAAACCCGCGACGAGCGCGTTTTCGAGCATATAGCCCGAAAGCCGCGTGTCCTTGCCGATCACGACGCGGTGCTTGTGATCGCCGCGCAGGAAGTGCGCCCCCGCCGCCATCCCGACCCGCATCGCGACCTCGGCGGTCATCGGGGCCCGATTCGTCAGCCCGCGAATCCCGTCGGTTCCGAAAAACTTGCGCATGCCACCTCTGCTACTTAAGCCAGAACGCAGACCAATGCCTGCCCGGCTTCCTGCGGACGGCCCTAAGTCACCCTCTTTTGCTTGGCAAGCTGGCCAGAAATTTCGCCGGGAGAATATGGTTTGAAATCGGCATGGATTATCCTCTCGGCGCTTGTCGCCGGGATGCTGCTGGGAATCGCGATCGAACTGGTGGCGCCCGACGCGGGGACCGCTTCCCTGCCCTTTATCGAACCGATCGGCCTGCTCTGGCTCAACGCGCTCAAGATGACGATCGTCCCGCTCGTCGTCGCGCTGCTGATCACCGGCATCACCGCGACCGCCGACGCGGCGCGCGCCGGCAAACTCGCCTTCCGCGCGGTGATGACCTTCATGGGTGCGATCTTTCTGACCGGATCGATGTCGCTGCTGATGACCCCGCTGCTCATCCGGCTCTTTCCGCTATCGACGGGCGCTGCCGACGCGCTGCGCAGCGGCCTCGGCGGCACGACCGAGACCGGCCCATCGCCGACCTTTGGCGACTTCCTGCTCTCGCTGATCCCGACCAATCCGATCGCGGCGGCGGCCGAAACGGCGATCCTGCCGCTGATCGTCTTCACCACCATCTTTGCCTTTGCGATCACCAAGCTCGAACCGGTGCAACGGGCAACGCTATCGGGGCTGTTCAAGGCATTGGGCGACGCGATGCTGATCGTCATCGGCTGGGTGCTCGCGCTCGCGCCGATCGGCGTTTTTGCCCTCGGTTATGCGCTCGCGGTGAAGGCGGGAGTCGCGGCGTTCGGCGGACTTGTCCATTATGTGCTGATCCTCGCGGGGATCGGCATTTGCTGCCTCATCCTCGGCCTGGCCCTCGCCTGGCTCGTCGTCGGCGTCCCGCTGCCGCGTTTCGTGCGCGCGATGGTGCCGACGCTGGCGGTCGCGATCAGCACGCAAAGCTCGCTCGCCAGCCTGCCAGCGATGCTCAAATCGTCCGAAGACCTCGGCGTCGATCCCAAAAAGGCCGATGTCGTGCTGCCCCTCGCGGTCGCGCTGTTTCGCTTCACCAGCCCGGCGATGAACCTTGCGGTCGTCATGTATGTTGCGTGGCTGTTCGGCATCGAACTCACCCCATGGGAAATGGCGGTCGGCCTCGCGGTCGCGATGGCCGCGGCCTTGAGCTCGGTCAGCCTGCCCGGCTCGATCAGCTTCGTCACCTCGATCGCGCCGATCGCGGTATCGATGGGCGTGCCCGTCGCGCCGCTCGGGCTGCTCGTCGCGGTCGAAACCTTCCCCGATATTTTCCGCACCCTGGGCAATGTTGTCGGCGACGTCGCGGCAACCAAATTTGCCGCCGATGGCGTCGAAACAGCCGAACCCACAGGAGACACGCCATGAAATATCGCAAGCTCGGCCACGGTCTCACCGTCTCGGCGATCGGCATCGGCTGCATGCCGATGATCAAGGGCGGCAACATCCTCTATGGCGAAGCCGCCGATCTGGACGAATCGACGCGCACCATCCACCGCGCGATCGAGATGGGGGTGACATTCTTCGACACCGCGCAAATCTATGGCCCGTTCAGCAACGAGGAACTGCTTGGGCAAGCGATCCGCGGTAAGCGCGACGGGCTGGTTATCGCGACCAAATTCGGCTTCCGCTTCGACGGCAAGCAGATCACCGGCGTCGACGGTTCGCCCGAAAATGCGCGCCAGAGCTGCGAAGGCTCGCTCCAGCGGCTCGGTATCGACACGATCGACCTCTTCTACCAGCACCGCGTCGACCCATCGATCCCGATCGAAGAGGTCGTCGGCGGCATGATGCGGCTCGTCGAGGAAGGCAAGGTCCGCCACATCGCGCTATCCGAAGCCGGCCCCGAAACGCTGCGCCGCGCTGCCAAGGCCGCGCCGATTGCCGCGCTGCAAAGCGAATATTCGATCTGGGAGCGCGACGTGGAGGACGAGATTCTCCCCGTCTGCCGCGAATTCGGCATCGGCTTCGTCCCCTATTCGCCGCTCGGCCGCGGCTTCCTCGCGGGCGCGGTACGCAGCCGCGACGAGCTGCCCGAGCACGACTGGCGCCGCAACGACCCGCGCTATTCGGACGAAAACCTGCCCGCCAACCTGCGCATCGTCGACGCGATCGGCGCGGTCGCCGACCGCCACGGCGTATCGAAGGCACAGGTCGCGCTCGCCTGGCTGCTCGCGCAGGGTGACGACATCGTCCCCATCCCCGGCACCAAGCGCCGCGCGACGATGGAAGACAGCGTCGGCGCCGCCGACGTCACCCTTTCCGCCGATGATCTCGCCGCCATCGACGCCGCCGCTCCCAGGGGCGCAACGAACGGCCCGCGCTACGGCGAACAGGGCATGCGGATGGTGCGGTTGTAGCGTTCCGGATGGCGATGGTGGGTTGGCGAGCGAAAGCCGTCCCTCCTTCACCCCACCCAGCGCCAAATCCCCGCAGCCATATAGCCCAGCGCGCCATGCCCCCATGTCGCGACCAGCCACAGCGCGATGCCGCCGAACAGCGCGCGGTCGCGCGGGATCGTGTCGCCCCACGGCGTCTGCCCGCTCACCTGCCGCGCGAAGGGAACGAAGCTCGTCCGCGCCGCCCAGTGGCGCCACGCGTCGCCCATCAGCCGCGCCTTCTTGACGTCCTGCCCCGCCGACCCGACGAGCGCGAGGAAGGCGATCGTCGCCGACAGCACGATCTGCGCGGCGGTCGGTACGACGAGCACATGCGCCAGGGCCCACAGCGCGAAGCTCCACATCATCGGGTGCCGCGTCACCGCATAGACGCCGCGCGGCGCGCCCTGCGCGGTCAGCGCGGCGGCGGGACTCGGCAGCGCGGGATTGCCGACGAGCGACCCCGCGAAAAGGATGCTCGCGAACAGCACGATCAGCGCCGCGAACGCCCACAGCGGATCGCCCACCGCCCACAGCGGCGGTTCGGCGGGCATCCCGCGCCACGCCTGGACCAGCATGATGAAGGTCGCAAGCGCGACGACCGAATAGACGATCTGGAACCCCCGCTCGCCCAGCCGGTCGGCGAGCGGCGCGCGCAGCGGGTGCGAAAGCACCAGGTGCGAGCCGACGAACAGCACGCAGGTCGTGATCAGCAGCGACATCGGTTGCACGGAAGTCTCCTCCTCTCCCTTTCCCCGGTGCCGCGCTGGTCAGTCGCGGCGCTTAACGATCATAGGCCTTGGGCAATGCGCCTTCCTGCGGGTTGGCGTAACGGTCGCGGAGGCGATCCTGGCGCGTCGTCAGCGACTGCGCCTTGCCGTCGATCCACACCGCAACCGGGCGGCTCCCCAACTCGAGCGGGTCGTCGTCCCATATCACGACATCGCCAGCGCGGCCGGGACGCAGCGACCCGATGCTCGCTTCCATCCCGACGGCGCGTGCGGGCGCGCTGGAGATCGACGCAAAGGCTTCGTCCCAGGTCAGACCGCTCGCGCCCGGAACGCGCGCCAACCCCACGAGATTGCCAGCATATTGCGTAGCATAACCCATTTTGTGCGCGTCGTCGTCGTCGAATACGCCGACCGATACATCGACCCCGGCCTCCTTCAGGCGTCCGGCGTTCGATTGCGTCGCCGCGAGCCGCTCGAAACTGTCGGGCAGGTCGCTCAGCGGCGACAGGATCACCGGCACTTTCGCTGCGGCAATATCGCGCGCGACGAGCCAGCCGTCGGTCGCGCCGACGAGCACCAGCTTCATCGCCGGAAACTCGCCTTTCAGCTTGAGCACGTTCAAAATGTCCGACGCGCGGTCGACGCGCACGAACAGCGGCGTCGTGCCGTCGATCACGCGCACCAGCGCCTCGGCATCGGCGCGCTGGAGCAGCGCATCATTGCCCCATTCGGCGAGCGCCGCCGGATTGCGGGCATAGCTGCGCGCGGCGAGCAATTGTTCGCGGAACAACAGGAAGGTCGCGGCGCGGCTGCCGCCCGCCTTGCTCGATCCCGCCTCGCCGAACGCGACGAACTGCAACGCGCGCGCGCGCGTCACCATGTCGTTGTCGTCGCCCAGGTCGACGACCGCACCCTGCCCGGCGAAAAGACTGCTGCTCGGGCCCGGCGCGACGATCGCGCGCGTCACGCCGCCGGCGCGGTTCACCGCAACGGGCGATCCCATCGGATTGAGCGCGGGCGCGATGTCGAGCCCCGCCGAAAAGCGCGAGCGCGTCGCCGAACGGTCGTTGGTCCCGCTCACCGCGTCGACCTCGACCAGCCCGACGCGGCTGAACGCCGCGACCAGCCCCGGCGTCACCCAGCGCCCTTCGGCATCGACGCGCTCGACGCCCGCGGGAACGGCAACGCCCGTCCCCGCCGCGACGACCTTGCCGCCGCGCACGACGACGGTGCCGCCCTCGACCGGCGCGCTGCCGTCGCCGATGACCAGCCGTGCATTGGTGATGGCGATGTCTTGCGCCGCGGCGGGGGCAGCGGCGGCCATCGACGCCACCAGAGCGACCCCCAGGCCCGCTCGTGTCGAGCGAAGTCGAGAAACCCCGAAGGCACGCACGAACGACAGGCATCTCGACTTCGCGCGATGCGAACGGACAAGGGATTTCGTGAAAAGAGCGTTCATTTCACGTCTCCCTCGCCGGGCTGGCCCAGCTCGAAATCGCTCACCGGTCGCCGTTTCGGATCGTTCGCATCATACATCAGCGCGCCGTCGATCCACACCTTTTCGGGGCGCGTATAGGCGCTGAACGGGTTGCCGTTCCACAGCACGACGTCGGCCATCTTGCCGGGCTTCAGGCTGCCCGTCCGGTCGGCAATGCCCAGCGCCTTGGCGGGATTGTACGACACCCATGTCCACGCCTGCGCGTCGCTGATGTCGATGCCCATCCGGCGTCCGGCCTTCAGCGCCTTTGCCGCTTCCTGGTTGAGCCGCTGGATCTGGTTCGCATCGTCCGAATGGACGATCGCGCACGCGCCGGCGCGCTCGACGAGCGGCACATTCTCGTTCACGCCGTCATAGGATTCCATCTTGAAACCCCACCAGTCGGCCCACATCGCCGAACAAATGCCCTCTTTCGCGAGCAGGTCGGCGATCTTGTAGCTTTCGACGGCGTGGTGGAACGTTGACACCTTATAGCCGAACTCCTTCGCCATATCGATCACCAGCGCCATTTCGTCGGCGCGATAGCAATGGTTGTGGACCAGGATTTCGCCCGAGAGCACGCCGACGAGCGTTTCCATCGCGAGGTCGCGGTCGGCCTTGCCCTCGTCCATCTTTTTCTTGTGCGCGGCGGCCTTCGCCCAGGTCTGGCGATTGACCGCGAAATTGCCCATGCGCGTCGAGGGCATGCGCCCCTTGCCGCCATAGACGCGCTTCGGATTTTCGCCGCACGCCATTTTGAGGCCATAGGGCGCGCCGGGGAATTTCATCCCCTGCACCGTGCGCGCGGGCACATTCTTCAGCGTGATCGAACGCCCGCCCATCAGGTTCGCGCTTCCCGGCAGGATCTGCAGGCTCGTCACGCCGCCATTGGCGAGCGCGCGGCTGAAACCGGGGTCCTGCGGCCAGACGCTATGTTCGGACCAGACTTCGGGCGTCGTCGGCGAGGTCGCCTCATTGCCGTCCGAATGGGCATCGACGCTGGGCGAAGGATAATCGCCGAGGTGGCTGTGGATGTCGATGACGCCGGGGGTCAGATATTTGCCGCGCCCGTCGATCGCTGCCGCTCCGGCGGGCACCGCAAGGTCCGCGCCGCCGACCGCTTCGACCTTGCCGTCTGCCATCACGATGACGCCGTCGTCGATCCGCCCGCCCTCGCCGTCAAAGATGGTGACGCCGCGTACGACGGTCGTCTGCGACGGATAGGGCCGATAGGTCGACGGATAGGGGTTCTTGTCGAATTTCGCCGATTTCTCGGCCGAAGCCGCGGGCTTGTCCCCCGCCGACTTCGCCTCGCCGCCCGTCGCCGCGCATCCCGCAAAGCCGAGCGAAACCGCCGCCAGCAAGCTGGCCTTCAACCTGGTGCGCATCGCTCAGGCTCCCTTGGTTTGTGGATGCGTCCCGGCGGCCTGCGGCTCGCCGAGTTCGCCCTTTCCGGCAATGTCATCTGTATCCTGAAGCGATTCAAGGTGCATGAAACGCGTCAAGATCGGCGAAAACAAGACCAGCACGATGCCGATTCCGACAGCAGCCATGCCGATCGCGCCAAACACCGATTGATAGCTTGCCAGTTGCGCTTCGGCATTCTTGACAACACCGGCAACCGTATCGGTCGAGGTTTGCTGGGCTATGAGACCCGCCAATGTGTGCGCCAGCGCAGAGCTCAGGAACCAGACGCCCATCATCAGGCCCACAACGCGCGGAACCGACAATCGCGTTATCATCGAAAGCCCCACGGGCGACAGGCAAAGTTCGCCCGTTGTGTGCAGCAAATACGCGAGGAAAAGCCACAAAAGCGGGACACGGAAATCAGGTCCAACGAAATGTTCGATACCGAACACGAGAACCAGGAAGCCTAATCCGACCTGGACTATCCCCAAGCCGAATTTTGCTGCAGTGGAAGGTTCCAGATTTCGGCGCGCGAGCCATGCCCACAGCGCCACAAAAAGCGGGCCCAGAAGAACGATCAGTCCGGGATTGAAGAGCTGTGTCTGTCCTGCATTGATCGAAAATAGTCCAAAAACGCTCAGATCCGTATTATTGTTGGCATAGAGCGTGAGCGAGCTTCCAGCCTGTTCAAAAAGCGTCCAGAACAAAACCGAGAAGACAATAAGAATTAACGCGACAAACATCCGCGAGCGCTCGTCACCGTTAAGCGACCAGCCGACCCATATGAACATTGCCAGAAAAATGATCGGTGCACCAATTGCGAGTGTTGTCGTGACCACGTCATGCTGCCCGATCAGGAACCACATCGGGATAACCGCGAGCAAACCGAGAATGTAGATTGTGGCTTCAACCGAGATCGGCCCGACAACCGAACGGCGCAGCCTCTCGGGCGCGGGCGGTTCGGCCTTACCGAGCAGGTATTTCTGACCCGCAAGAAAGGTGATCAGACCGGCAAGCATACCAACGCCAGCGAGACCAAAGCCATACCGCCAGCCATAGGTGAATCCCAACCATGTGCAAAATGCTGTCGCGAGTAGCGAGCCGAGGTTGATTCCCATGTAAAAAATGGTGAAACCCTGATCGCGGCGCGGGTCCGTCTTCGCGTATATTGCCCCGACAATCGTCGAAATATTGGCTTTCAAAAAGCCGACGCCGACAATGATAAGAGCGAGAGACAGAAATAGCACCTGCTCGTAGAACGGATCGCGCGCGACTTCTTCGCTATAGCTGCCTTCGGCAATGACAGCATCAAGACCCAGCGCATCAGGATTCTGGAGCGTTATGCCCTCCCCAGAAAACTGTACGCCCGTGCGTGCCCCATCCGCGGCGACCATTTCGAGCGTCCGCGTTTCCCCTCTGCCTTCGGCGACAATCTCGTAACGCTGTTCGTCGACTGAAATATATTGCTTCGCGCCGGAGCCTTCAAACGCCATCCCGAAGTGGCCGAGCACGAGAAGGACAGCACCAATTGTGACTGCTTTGCGCGAGCCAAGATATCGATCGGCAATAAGGCCGCCGATGACGGGCATCAAATACACCAGCGAACCGTAGGCCGCATAAATGCCCTGCGCCTCTTTCGGCCCGATCAGAAAATGCTGGATAAGATACAGGGTGAGCATTGCGCGCATTCCATAAAAGGAAAAACGCTCCCACATTTCCGTAAAAAACAGCACCGCCAATCCCTTGGGATGTCCAAAGAATTTCCTGTCGTTCTCGTCCACTCCAACCGACGGAGCTGCCAGTTCGGCCATAGCCACCCTACCCTTTGAAAATTGAAATTAGCGGCAACCTAGCGCGAAAATTGCGTATGGGAAGAATCTAATTGCGTTCGAAACCAACCCGCGTCGGCGCGCGGGGTTGCGTGGACGGCGCGAAGTCGCCAGATGCCCCGCTATGTTCAACGACAGCTCCACGCTCAAAAGCCACCTCGCGACGCGCCGCTCGGGCAAGGCGCGCGACATGATCGCCCCCGGTCCCGACGCCGCGCAGCTTCGCGATATCGTCGCGCTCGCCCTGCGCACGCCCGATCACGGCAAGCTCGCGCCGTGGCGGATCGTCACGGTGGCGGACGACCAGCGCGCCGGATTCGCCGCGCTTCTCAAGGAGGCGTGGGTCGCCGACAACCCCGGCGCGGCGGGCATGGACCTGTCGGCGCTCGACCAGTTCGCGCACCAGGCCCCGACGCTGCTCGTGCTCCTTTCCACCCCCGACCGCAGCGCGAAAATCCCGCTCTGGGAACAGCAGATGTCGGCGGGCGCGGTCGGCATGAACCTGCTCCACGCCGCGCATGCCCACGGCTTCGTCGGCAGCTGGCTTACCGGCTGGGCGGCCTATAGCCCCGCGGTCGCGGCCGCGTTCGGCGCGCGCGAGGGCGATGCGATCGTCGGATATTTCTTCATCGGCACCGCCGGACGCCCGCTCGACGAGCGGCCGCGCCCCGAATATGACGAGATCGTCCGCAGCTGGGACATTTAATTACGCGAAGACGCGCCACCGCGCAATCGGCGTCGTTTGACTGTGCTGCTGTCTTATGGCATTAAGGCGGCATGCTCGATCAGTCCAAGCCCGTCTATCAGCGTCTCCGCGACGTTATCGCCAGCGCCATTCTCGACGGACGCTACCGCGACGGTGACATGCTGCCCTCGGTCCGCACGCTCGCAGCCGAAGAGGGCGCGAACCCGCTGACCGTGGCAAAGGCCTATCAGACCTTTCAGGACGAAGGACTGGTGACGGTGAAGCGCGGCGTCGGCATGTTCGTGGCCGAAGGGGCCACCGACCGGCTGCGCGCGCTGATGCGCGAGGATTTCCTGACCAACGTCTGGCCCCCCGTCGCCGAGCAGATGCGGCGAATCGGCCTCGACGCCCGCACCCTTCTCGACCTCAGCGACGCCTGACCTCCACCGCCGCGATTACCGCCCGATCTGCGCCGCCTTGTCGCGCAGGTCGCTCGCCGCCTGCGCGGCGCCCTCCCGTTCGAGCAGGTCGGCGTAAAACTCCATGATCGCCGTGTTGAGCGGCTGGAGCCGATAGGCCCGGTCGATGAACGCCCGCGCGCGTGCGCGGTCGCCCTTTGCGGCATAGGCGCGCGCCAGTTCGCGCAGCACCACCGCGTCGCGGTCGCCGATTCGCCCGCGGACGCGCTGAAAATGCCATATCGCCGTGTCCCACTCGCCGCCGTCGATCGCGAGGTGCCCGGCGATGCGGTCGGCCGCGATGCTGGCGGGATCGCTGCGGCCGAGCGCGCCGATGGCGGCGCGCGCACCGGCAACATCGCCCCCGCGATAGAGCGCATTGGCGAGTCGCAGGGCCGCCCGCTCGCTCGCGTCGAGGTTGTGCGCCGCGCGATAGGATTGGACCGCAAGACCGAAACGTCCCGCCGCAAAGGCAGCATCGCCCAGCAGGATATGCGCTTCGGCAACCCCCGGATTTGCGTCGCGCAGCGCCGCTGCCCGCTCGATTGCGCGCGCCGCGTCGCCATGCGCCAGATCGGCCGCCATCGCCGGGATCGCGCGCGCGGGATTCAGCGGTGCGGCGTCGCCGGCGCTGCGCAGCAGGATGCTCTGGCCAAAGGCGAAAGGTTCGGCGTCGTCGCGCGTCAGCGCTGCGGCGCGCGCGGCATAGGCGGCGCCCCGCTCCGCCGCCCCGCCCTCGGCGGCGATCCGCGCCGCGAGCAGCAACGACCAGCTATCGGCATCGTCGCGTGCGACGATCGGGGCCAGCGCCTTGGCCGCCGCGGCGCTGTCGCCGTCGGCCCAGCTCGCCGCGGCCAGAATCCGCCGTGCCGTAAAATTGTGCGGCTGGCCGGACACCAATCGCTCGGCCCAGGTCGCGGCAACCGCCTCGCCGCCCAGTTCGAGTTCGACGATCGCGCTGAGCAGCATGAAGCCCGGCACATCGTCCATCGCCCCGCGCGTGCGTTGGAGCAGGCTGCGCGCGAGCGGGAAATTGCCCGCGCGCGCCGCGACGACCGCCTGCAGATAGTAAAGACGCGGATCGCCGGGCACGACCGTTGCGGCGCGCCGCAGTGACGCGAGCATGGCCTTGTACAGGCCCAGATCGCCCAGCGTCGCGGCCTGCGCGATCAACGCATCGCCATTGCCGGGATCGACGTCGAGCGCCGCATCATACCAGGGCAGCGCCGCGGTCAGTCCCTCGGACTTCCGGACCAGGCCGGCCTTCAGGGCAAGCGCCGCGCCATTGGCTTCGTCAAGCTCGATCGCATAATCGACAGCGTCGCGGGCGCCGAGCAGGTCGGCATTCGCCGCGCGGAAGCGCGCAATATCGACCCAAAGCATGGAATTGCGCGGCAATGCGCGCACCGCGTGGTCATAGGCGTCGCGCGCATCCCCCAGCTCGCCCCGGTCGCGATGGATGTCGCCCGCGACCCACGCCGCCTCGCCTTCCATCGCGGCGATGACCGGCCCCTCGGACAGGATGGCCAGCGCCGCGTCGCCTTTACCCTGCATCGCAAGCGCACGCGCCAGGATCGGACGCAGCGCGGCGGGATTGCCGCCCGCGTCGATCGCGCCCCTGATCGCGGCTTCGGCGGCGACGCCGTCGCCGAGCTTCGTCGCGACGCGCGCCAACTCGACGCGCTCCGCTATCGCACCGGCGTCGCGCGCAATCGCCCGTTGCAGTTCGGCGCGGCGCGCTTCCCATTCGGAACGCGCATTATGCGGCGCGCTGTCGCCGCACCCGGCCAGAACCGCTGCTGCTGTCAGCGCGGTCAACCAGACGCGGCATCGCCCCATGTCAGGCTTGCATCCGATACTGCTTGAGCAGGTCGTACAGCGTCGGGCGGCTGATGCCGAGCAGCTTTGCCGCCGACGAGATATTGCCCTCGCTCTGCGTCATCGCGCGGCGGATTGCGACGCGGTCGGCGGCCTCGCGCGCGCTGCGCAGGTTCAGCCATGCCGCCTCGTCGCCCTCGTTCTCGTTGGCGGCGCGGGCGAGGTCGAGGTCGCCTTTCGTCACCAGCTTGCCGTCGGCCATGATGACCGCGCGCTTGATCCGGTTTTCAAGCTCGCGGACATTGCCGGGCCAGCGCGCCTCGTCGATTGCGTGCAGCGCGTCGGGCGCGAAACCGCGCACCGCCGGGTTCATCGTCGGGGCATATTGGTGCAGGAAATGCCGCGCGAGAAGCACCGCATCGCCGGGCCGCCCGGCGAGCGTCGGAATCTTCACCACCATCTCGGCAAGCCGGTAATAAAGATCGTCGCGAAAGCTTCCGTCGGCGATCATCGCGTCGAGATCGCGGTGCGTCGCGCACACGATGCGCGTATCGACCGCGATCGCCTTGCGTCCGCCGATGCGTTCGATCGTCCGCTCCTGAAGGAAGCGCAGCAATTTGACCTGCAGCGGCAGCGGAATGTCGCCGACTTCGTCGAGGAACAAGGTGCCGCCGTGGGCGAGTTCGATCTTGCCCTCGGTCGTCTTGACCGCGCCGGTGAACGCGCCCTTTTCATGTCCGAAAAGCTCGCTTTCGAGCAGATTCTCGGGAATCGCGGCGCAATTGATCGCGACGAACGCACCGTCGCGCCGCGCGCTCGCCTCGTGCAGTCCGCGCGCCAGCAATTCCTTGCCGGTACCGCTCGCGCCGAGCAGCATCACCGACACGTCAAGATCGGCGACGCGCTCGATGGTGCGCGCGACCTTCACCATTTCCGGCGCGCCGGTGATCATTCCCCCGAGCACGCGGTTGTCGGTCGCTCCCTGCTCGGAAAGGCGGCTGTTCTCGACCTCGAGATCGCGGACGTGAAAAGCACGCCGGACGATCAGTCCCAGTTCCTCGATATCGATCGGCTTTTGGTAAAAATCCCACGCCCCGCTCGCGATTGCGGCGAGCGCGCTTGCGCGTTCGCCATGCCCCGACACGACAATGACCTTGGTGTCGGGCTTGGCATCCAAAATGGCCTTCAGGACGCGAAATCCCTCGCGCGTCCCGTCGGGTTCGGGCGGCAGCCCCAGATCGAGCGTGACGACGTCGGGTTCCTCGGCGCGCAGCAGGTCGACCGCGCTGTCGTGGTCGCCCGCGATCAGCACCTGATAATCGTCATAAGCCCATTTGAGCTGCGCCTGCAGTCCGCTGTCGTCCTCGACGACCAGCAATTTGCGCGCTTCGGGCGGGGTGGCACTCATTGGTTCGCAGCCTTCCTCAGATAGTCGTCGGTGCCATGCCCGCGCTCGCTCTCCGCAATCGGCAACCACAGCGTAAAATTGCTTCCAGCGCCCGGCTCGCTGACGACATCGATCGTGCCGCCCATTGATTGCGCGAGTTGCAGCGCCTCGAACGCGCCAAGCCCGAAGCCGCCGTCCTTGGTCGATACAAAGGGCTTGAACAGCTCGTTGCGGACGAAGGCGCGGGTCATGCCCTTGCCCTGGTCGATTACGTCGATCCGCACGCGGCCGCTTTCGGCGACGGCGACCAGTTGCACCGGCGCTTCGGGTTCGGATGCGTCGATTGCATTGTCGACCAGATGTTGCAGTATCTGACGGATCGACGCCGCATCGCCCCACGCCGCCAGCCCTGCCTGGCATCCGGCAAAAAGCGTCCGCCGCGCCCTGGCGGCGGCGACGATGGCGTTGATCAGCGGCTCGACCACGACGCGCGCCGGCTCGGCCGCCTTTCCGCGCTCGCGGGGCGACAGGCGGGCGAGCAGGTCGCTGAGGCGGCTCGCCGATCCTTTGAGCGTCGCGATCATGTCCGCGCGAAACTCGGGCTTTTCGGCGTGGCGCTCGGCATTGCGCGCGAGCAGCGCCAATTGGCTCGCCAGATTCTTGATGTCGTGCATGATGAAGGCAAAGCGCCGGTTGAACTCGTCGAACCGTTTCGCCTCCGATAGCGCTTGCTGCCCTTGCGCCTCGGCAAGATAGCTCGCCGCCTGCCGCCCCGCGATCCGCAGCACGTCGAGGTCTTCCCAGTCGAGCGCGCGCGACACGGGCGGGCGGTGCAGCACGACCACCGCGATCATTCGCTGGAAATGCAGCACCGGGACGACCACCCACGCGCGCGGGTCGGCGAGCAGCCAGTCGGGCATCGCGAGTTCGCTGTCCCCCTCGCCCCCTTCGCGGCGCTGTGCGTCGAGTTCGACGATATGCTGCGTTTCCTGCAGCATGAACGCCGAACGCAGCGGCAGCGGCGCGACCTCGGCGTCGGGACCGCCCGGCCAGCGCCACGCATCGGCGATGCGGAATCCGCCGACCGCGTCGGGCAGCATCAGCAGCGCGCCGGGGCTCCCCGTCAGTTCGGCCAGCCCCTTCGCGACGCGGCGGTGCAGGTCGCGCCCGTCCTCGCTGTCGTCGTCGCTCTGCGCGAGCGTCGCGGTGAAGCGCATCCACTCGGCGCGATAGTCGTACCGATGTTCGAAGACATGCTTGGAGATCGTCACCGACAGCCACGCGCGCGCGCGCGCCGACAGGAACAGCAACGCGCCCAGCCCGAGCGCGACGATCAGGAACAGGCCCTGCGCCAGCTCGCCATAATCGCCCCCGCCAAAGCGCGCGACTGCCCCCGCGAGCCCGATCAGCGTCAGATAGGCCGCGCCGCCGACGAGCAGGATCGCGCGCATCGCCGCGGCGCGCGACAGGCGAATGCGCTCGCGCCCGACGTCCATCGCGGCGACGACAAAGGTCGGCAGGACGAGCAGCGCCACCGCCGGCAGCAACAGGATCAACGTCGACGCCGGCTTTCCCGTCAGCGCGCCGATCAGCTGCACGTTGAGTTCATAGGCCCAGATCATCGCGAAACCGCCCGCAACCGTCATCACCGGCATGCGCAGCCCGCTCCCCGCGCGGCGGACGCCGCCGTCGGTGATAAGCAGCCCCCCGATCGCGACGATCATCGCGCCGACCGCCAGCGAAGGCCCGATCCAGCCCGCGACATCGCCGCTGCGCAGATGCGCCGCCCCGCCAAGCACAAGCGCAATCGCGCCGATCGTGACGAGCAGGCGCAGGATCATCCGCAGCGGTTGCGACATCGGGGCTTGCGGCGACCAGAATGTCGCGGCGAGCCAGCCGAGCCAGCTGAGGTCGCGAAGCGCCTGGATCACCAGCACCTGCGATGCCCCCGGCTGCCATGTAGCGAGCGCCGTACACCACGCCGCCGTCCCTGCCGCCGCCAGGATCAGCCAGCGCGGCGACGGCATCAGCACCGCGAGGCGCTGGCGCGGCCGCGACAGCAGCCACAGGGTCGCGCCGATGAATCCGACCGCCGCCAGGGCCGACAAGATCTCCGAAAATTGCGCGAGCAGCGACATGGTCAGCGCACCCCCTCGGGCCACAGCACGACGCGCACGGTCTGCAACAGGATCAACAGGTCGAGGAAGGGCGAATAATTCTTGGCGTAATAGAGGTCATATTCCAGCTTCACGCGCGCGTCCTCGACCGACGCGCCATAGGGATAGTTGATCTGCGCCCACCCGGTCAGCCCGGGCTTCACCATGTGCCGTTCGGCATAATAGGGCAGCTGCTGTTCGAGATCGCCGACAAAGCTCGGCCGCTCGGGCCGCGGCCCGACAAAGCTCATCTCGCCCTTCAGCACGCACCAGAGCTGCGGCAGCTCGTCGATGCGAAGCTTGCGGATGATGCGGCCGACGCGGGTGACGCGCGGATCGTTCTCGCTGGCCCACACCGCCTTGCCTGCCGCCTCGGCATCGGTCCGCATCGAGCGGATCTTGACGATATCATAGGGTTCGCCGAACAGGCCGACGCGCGGCTGGCGATAAAAGATCGGCCCGCGGCTGTCGCACTTCACCGCAATCGCGGCGATCAGCACGAGCGGCAGGCCGAGGACGAGCACCATCAGGCTCGCGGCGATGTCGAATATTCGCTTCCCCACCTTGGAAATCCGCTGCCCCGCCGAAAAGCCGTCCGAAAAAATAAGGCCGCTGGGGTTGGTCGTCGCAAGGTCGACGCGGCCCGTTTCGCGCTCGATGAAGCTCGCAATGTCGTTGACGTGGATTCCCGTCGTCTTGACGCGCAGCAGGTCGCCAAGCGGCAGCGCGTTGCGCCGTTCTTCCATCGCCAGCACCACCTCGCCCACGCCCAACGCGACGGCATGGTCGGCGAGGTTGGCGATGTCGGCGCGCGGCACCGCGCCATCGACCGCCGATTCCGACGCCGACATCGCGACGAATCCCGCGACGACCAGCCCGCTCCCCGGCGCATCGGCAAGCGCCTGCAACCGCGCGGCGCGCGGCCCGGCGCCGAGCACCAGGACACGGCGGCGAAACGCGTCGGCCCCGGCGGTCTGCGTCAGGATCAGCCGGATGAACAGCAGCGCGACGATTGCCAGCGCCATCGCGTAAAAGCTGTTGACGCGCCACAACGTCGCGGCCGGCACGATAAAGCCGAGCACCGAGAGAAAGATGACGCCGAGCGAGATCGCCGCGAACAGCCGCGCGGTCGCGAATTTCATCGAACGCAGCGCCTCGGTCCCGTACATTCCCGTTGCCATCATCGCGAGCGAATTGGCGACGGCAAAGGTCAGCAGTGGCAGCCAGCGCGATGCGAAGCTTCCGGCATCGAACCCGCCCTGATGCGCATAGATGCGCCAGGCGAAATCGGCCGACGCGAGCAGCGCGAAAAATTCGAGCAGCGCGAGCCAGACGACCGCATGCGGGACATAATGTTTGAACAGCCGGATCATGCGAAATGCGACGCCCTTTCGTGCGGGCGGTTTTACGGCCGACGCGTGAAGTGTCGGTTAATTTTACACTCACGATTTTTGAATCGACCGCATTGCCGATGGCCTTTTCCGCCCGGTGCGATAGACCTGCGGGATGACCGCAATGATTCAGCCCGTAATCCTGTGCGGCGGTGCCGGAACCCGGCTTTGGCCCGCGTCGCGGGGCGAGCGCGCCAAGCAGTTTCTTCCGCTCGCCGGCCCCGACAGCCTGTTTCGCCAGACGCTTGCGCGCACGCCCGCCGGACAGCATTTCCTGCCGCCGGTGATATTGTGCGGCGCGGCGCATGTGGCGCTCGTCCGCGAACAGCTGGACGGGCGCGAGGCGCGGCTCCTTGTCGAACCGGTCGCGCGCAACACGGCGGGCGCCATCGCGCTCGCGGCGGCGGGGGCTGATGCCGGCGACCTGCTGCTCGTCATGCCCAGCGACCATCTGATCGCCGATGTTCCGGCCTTCCACGCCGCGATTGCCAGGGCGAGCCTGCTGGCGCAACAGGGTTGGCTTGTCACCTTCGGGATCGCGCCCGACCGGCCCGAAACCGGATATGGCTATATCGCGAGCGGCGCGCCACTGGACGGAGAAGGCTTTGCCGTCGACCGTTTCGTCGAAAAGCCACCGTTGGATGCCGCCGAACAGATGCTCGCGACGGGAGGATTCAGCTGGAATGCGGGGATTTTCCTGTTTCGCGCCGATGCGATGCGCGATGCGTTGCTCACCCATTGCCGCCCGATATTCGATGCCGCGGTCGAGGCGCTGGCGGCGGGGATGCACGATGGCGATGCGCTCTATGCCGATGAAATCGCCTTTGCCCGCGCACCTTCGGATTCGATCGATTATGCCGTGATGGAAAAGCATGATCGCGTCGCGGTTGTGCCGGTGGCGATGGGCTGGTCCGATCTCGGCAGTTGGCAGGCGGTCCATGCGCTTGCCCCCGACCGCGACGCCAAGGGCAATGTCGCCGATGGCGACGCCTTTTTCCATGACAGCAGCGGAAATTTGGTGCGCGCCGACGGAAAACGCGTGTCGGTCGTGGGCATGGAGGATGTCGCGGTGATCGTCGACGGCGACGATATCCTCGTCCTCCCCCTCGCGCGCGCGCAGGACGTCCGCGAAGCCGCAAAGGCGCGCGACTGAAGCCTCGTGTCCGGAAACTAGCCCCCGCTGCGTACCGCGAACGTATCGACGGGAACCCATTTGATCAGCGCTTCGGCCTTGCTGCCAATCGTGGCGCGGCGAAACCCGCTTTTGCCATGCGTTCCGACGACGAAAAGGTCGGGTCGCAGTCGTTCGATGGCCCGGGCAATGGCGACATTGGTGTCGCCTTCGATCACATGCGTCGCGATGCGTTTGCGAAGCGCGTCGCTTATCGCCTCCTGAGCGACAAAGCTGTCCATATCCTCGCTTTCCTCGGCGGTCACATCGGCACGGACATCGTCCGAGGTGAAGCGCGATTCATACGGAACATGAAATGCGTGGACCAGGTCGATGGGAATGTTTGGAAAAAGGTCGGCAGCCTTCGTCAGCGCGACGCGCGAACCCTGCGAAAAATCGGTCGCAACCATGATGCGCGCATAATCGGCATGCGGACGTTGCTTGACGACCAGCACCGGCAAATCGGTGTGGCGCAAAACATGGTCCACCGTCGTTCCCAGAAAATAGTCGCAGAAATCGTTCATCCGCGCGATTCCCGTGACGATGACCGCGCCATCCCGTTCGCGCGCGGCGGCGACGATGGCGGTCGGCGCCGAACCTTCGGGCAGGATAATATCGACGTCGGCCTGCGGGTCGGGAAGCACGGCGCGAACCTTGGCGTTCCAGTCGACCGGCGTGTCGTTGCCGACACCCGATTGCGGAACATGGATGACACCCGTGCGCGTGCCCCATTGCCGCGCCAGCATCAGCGCGCGGTCCACCGCCCTGTCGTCACGCGCGCTAAGGTCGGTCGCCACCATTACGGGATTTGCCATCAAGTGCCTCCTGTCCGGGACTCGCTATACCCAACCTGCCCAGAAAGGCCTTGGGGTGCAAGTTGCGGGCTATTGGCCCGTTTTCGGATCGCCGAGATATTGCTAGGGTCAGGACCCCAGGATCCGGTGGCGCGTCGCATCCCAATTGTCGAAGCGCCAGAAGGTCGGGCTGTCGCGTCCGACGATGCGCGGGTGTTCGGCCGATGGCGCGATCGACTGGTCGAACGGCGGGAATTCGTCGAGCGCGTCGCAGTCGAAAAACGCCCGCACGACAACATCTTCGGCGCACTCGCCGTCGCTGCCGATGACGATGCCGAGCAACCCCGTCGACAGGCGGACGAGCGTGCCGACCGGAAAAATCCCCAGGCTGTCGGCAAAGCGTTCGAGCAACTGGCGGTCGAAATGCCCTTCCCAGCTCTGCATCGCGGTCAGCGCCTCGCACGGCGTCCACGCTTGCTTGTAGGGACGGTTCGACGTCACGGCGTCATACACGTCGCAGATGGCCCCCATCCGCGCGTAGAGCGACAATTGGTCGCCGCGCAGCCGGTCGGGGTAGCCGGTGCCGTCGACCTTTTCATGATGGTGGCGGCAAACGTCGAGTGCGGCTTCGGGAATGTCGGCCGACGCGGCAAGCAGGTCGAACCCCGCCATCGGATGATTTTCGACGACGGTGCGCTCGTGCCGTTCGAGCGCGCCCGGCTTCATCAATATCGCATCGGCGATGGCAATCTTGCCCAGATCGTGAAGCAGCCCCGCGACCCCCAGATCGCGCACTTCGGATTCGCTCAGATCGAGCTGGCGCGCGAAATTCATCATCAGCGCGCATACGGCCACCGAATGAAGATAGGTATATTCGTCCTTCTCCTTCAACCGGACGAGGTTGATGAGCGCCTTTGAATCGCGCTCGATCGATTGACCGATCGACTGCGCCAGCGGGACGAGCGGCGCGACTTCGACCGCGCGGCCCAGCCGCGCCTCTTCGAACATGTCGAACACCGCATGTTTCGACTTGTCGACAAGCGCCGCCGCACGGCGCCTTTCGCGGGCGTAGCTGCTGCGCTTCTGCGGCTTGATCCGGTCGGGCGTCGGCAGCGGATCGGCAGGGGGAAGGCCAGACGACACCGGGCCGTCTTTTTCGTCGGACGCGCGATATTTGCTTCGCCCTGCGCCATGGGCCGCGTTCGCCATCGTCGCGCGGCGGCTGCGCGCGCGATCGACGAACAGATGCGGGACTTCGGCGCCACGAACGAGCGCGAGTTGTTCCGGCGTTTCGACCAGAAAGCGATTGCGCCAGAACGGGTGGTCGATCCACCGTCCTTCGAACGCGTGAATATACATGCCGATTTCGACGTCTTCGGGTTTGATACGAAGCAACATTCAAACAGGGTCCCGCGCAGACAGCATCGACTGCCTGTCAATGACTTACGGCGCGGCGGGGCGAATATTAAATCGCGGCGTCGCGGGGCTGCCCGCGCCTCAATCTCCGGCGAAATCGAACGCGCTCACGCCGCGCTCGCCTTCGCGAAAGCGCAGCGCGCGGCCGATCGGCGGCATCGACCGCTGGACGCAGCCGCTGCGCGTGCATCGACGGCAGCCGAGGCCGATCGGCGTCGCCGGTTGGCGCATCAGGTCGATGCCGCGCGCGGCGACGAGCGGGGCGGCCACTTTCGCGTCGACGCCGACGCACACCGCAAAGCGCGCGGGGGTGTTCGTTCCGGTCGATCCCGGCGCCGCGACGGTGCGGCTCTGGGTGAACCAGCGCGTTCCGTCCTCCAGTTCGACAAGGTCGGCGACAACTTCGCCCGGACGCGAAAAGGCCTCGTGGATCGCCCACAACGGGCAGCGGCCGTCGCCGTCGACCAGCGGCGACTGGCTCGCCCCGGCATAGCGTTTGCTCACCTGCCCCGCGCGGTCGATGCGCAGCATGAAAAAGGGCAGCCCGCGCGCGCCGACGCGCTGCAGCGTCGTCAGGCGGTGCGCCACCTGCTCGAACCCCGCGCCGAAGCGGCGCTGGAGCAGCAACAGATCATATCCCGTCGCATCGCACGCGCGCAGGAAGCGGCCATAGGGCATCATCAGCGCCGCCGCGAAATATTGGATCAGGTGGCGCTCGAACAATTTGGCCGCCGCCGTCTCGGCGAACTCGGCGCCGGCGACCAGCGCGTCGATCTGGTCCTTTGCCTCCATCTGCCCCAGCGTCGCCGCCGCCTGGAAGGTGCGCGATGCGGGGCGCAGCAATTCGTTCAACATCAACTGCCGCGCGTGCCAGTCGAGCCAGCGCAGCCGGTCGGGCATGACGTCGCTCGGAAGCACGCGGATTCCCAGCTGGTGCCGCGTGCGCAGGCGTTCGGCGATCGTGCCATACAGGTCGCCGCCCGCAAGCCGCAGTTCGTCGGCCAGTTCCTCGGCGCGGGCGTCGAGATCGGCGAAATGGTTGCGCCACTGTTCGATCGCGCGGCGCACCGCGGCAACTTCGGCTGGCTCGGCTTGTGTTTCGGACGTCTGCTCGGGCGCCGCGTCGAACAGGCGGGCAAAGGCAGCGGCCGTCGTCGGCGCCGCCTGCAACCATTCCTCGACCTCCTGCGCGCCGATGCCAAGGTCGGCGAAGCGCGGGTCGGCCAGGCGCCGCCGCAACCCCGCCTGCCCGCCGGGCACCTCCTCGCCGCCGAGCGACGCGACGTCGAAATCGAACCGTTCGGCCAGCTTGACCATCACCGTCGCGGTCAACGGGCGCTGGCCATTCTCGATCAAATTCAGATAGCTGGGCGAAATGTCGAGCGCTTCGGCCATCGCCGCCTGCGTCATCGCCGCGTCGCGCCGCAGCCGCCGTACCGCCGGTCCCGCAAACAGCCGCCGCTCTGCCATGGTGTGTAACTTTCTTTACTAATTTACACTGCATATTGCACATTGCCGTCGATATTTACAAGTTTTATTGACAAATCCTTTCACTTTGCGCGGCACCTTCGGCAACATCGGCTCATCTCCTCCAGACGAAGGAACAGGACATGGGCTACACCGAAGACATGGCGCAGGCAGGCCGCCTCATCCGCGACCAGGACGGACGCTGGGACGCCATCAGCGCCGAGAATGTCGCTCGCATGCGCGCCCAGAACAAGTTCAAGACCGGCCTCGACATCGCGCGCTACACCGCGCGCATCATGCGCGCCGACATGGCCGCCTACGACGCCGATCCGGCGAACTACACCCAGTCGCTCGGTTGCTGGCACGGCTTCATCGCACAGCAAAAGATGATCGCGATCAAAAAGCATTTCGGCACCACTAAGCGCCGCTACATCTATCTCTCCGGCTGGATGATCGCCGCCCTGCGCAGCGAATTCGGCCCGCTTCCCGATCAGTCGATGCACGAAAAAACCAGCGTCCCCGCGCTGATCGAGGAAATCTACACCTTCCTGCGCCAGGCCGACGCCCGCGAACTCGGTGGGCTGTTCCGCGAACTCGACGCCGCGCGCGCCGCGGGCGACGAGCTCAAGGCCAAGCAGGTCCAAGCCGCGATCGACAATCATGAAACCCACGTCGTGCCGATCATCGCCGACATCGACGCGGGCTTCGGCAATGCCGAGGCGACCTATCTGCTCGCCAAGAAGATGATCGAGGCGGGCGCCTGCGCGCTGCAGATCGAAAACCAGGTTTCGGACGAAAAGCAGTGCGGACACCAGGACGGCAAGGTCACCGTGCCGCACGAGGATTTCCTGCAGAAAATCCGAGCGCTCCGCTATGCCTTCATGGAAATGGGCGTCGAGGACGGCATCGTCGTTGCGCGTACCGACAGCCTGGGCGCAGGCCTGACCAAGCAGATCGCCGTCACGACCCGGCCGGGCGACCTCGGCGACCAGTATAACAGCTTCCTCGACTGCGAAGAGGTGAGCGGCGCGGGCAATCCCGGCGACGTCCTCATCAACCGCGACGGCAAGCTGATGCGCCCGAAGCGGTTGCCTTCGAACCTTTACCAGTTCCGTCCCGGAACGGGCGAGGATCGCTGCGTGCTCGACTGCATCACCTCGCTGCAGAACGGCGCCGACCTCATCTGGATCGAGACCGAAAAGCCCCACATCGAACAAATTGCCGGCATGGTCGACCGCATCCGCGAGGTCGTCCCCAATGCGAAACTCGCCTATAATAATTCGCCGAGCTTCAACTGGACGCTCAATTTCCGCCAGCAGGTATTCGACGCCTGGGAGAAGGAAGGCAAGGTTGTCAGTGCCTATGACCGCGCCAAACTAATGAGCGTCGATTATGACGGCACCGAACTCGCGGTCGAAGCCGACAACCGCATACGCAGCTTCCAGCGCGACGCGGCGAAGCGCGCCGGCATCTTCCACCACCTGATCACCCTGCCGACCTATCATACCGCAGCGCTGTCGACCGACAATCTGGCGAAGGAATATTTCGGCGACGAAGCGATGCTCGGATATGTCAAGAACGTCCAGCGCGCCGAAATCCGTCAGGGCATCGCCTGCGTGAAGCATCAGAATATGAGTGGCAGCGACATCGGCGACGACCACAAGGAATATTTCGCCGGCGAAGCCGCGCTCAAAGCGGCGGGCAAAGACAATACGATGAACCAGTTCGCCGCCTGACACGGCGCATCCAGCTTGGCGCGGGGCCTGCGACCCGCCCCGCGCCTACCGATCTTTCCTGGGGAGGAAAGCCTGTCCGTCGAGAGCCCTCGGGCTTTCGGCGGACATTTTTTATCGCCGCGCAGTCCTGTACCAGACCCTGACACCGTTTCCCCTTGTCTGCGACATCAAGCGCGGGCATTATGTTGCAACGCACAACACTCTCCCCAGAGCAAGAGACTTATGACCGATACCCGGCTGACCATGATGGAAGCGATCGCGCGCCGACGCACGATTACCGCAAATTACAACGGCGCGCGCATGACGCTTGCCCCGCACCAATTGTTCGAACGCCACGGCGATCTGTTTGTCAGCGCGCTGAACCTCGGCAAGACATGGCGTTCGGATGACGAGCGCCGCCTCGGCCACTTCAAGCTCGACGGCCTCGGCGCGCCCGAGATCGGCGAAGAAAGTTTCGAGCCGCTTCCCTCGTTTGAAGCCGCGCCGCCACGCGCCGACGACACGCTTCTGCTCGCCGTTTGACGTCGCGGGCGGATCCGGCCGCCCGCGCGCCGGTTCAGGCCGAAGCTGCGACGTCCTGACCACGGGTCTTGATCAACGACCAGAGGACGCCGCCCGCGATCAGGCCGAAGGTAATCGCCAGACTGATCCACGGCGGAAATTTGCCCCCGTCGAGCAGGAAATCGGCGACGAATATCTTCGATCCAATGAACACCAGAACCAGGGCCAATGCATATTTCAGATAATGGAAGCGATGGACCATCGCGGCCAACGCAAAATAGAGCGCGCGCAACCCCAAGATTGCCATGATATTCGACGTATAAACGATGAAGCTATCGGTAGTGATTGCGAGGATTGCCGGCACGCTGTCGACCGCGAACACCAGATCGGCCAGATTGATGACGACGAGGGCAAGAAACAACGGAGTGGCAGCGAGAGCGAGTTTTCCCGTCCGGCGGTCGGGCACGCGAACGAAGAATTTTTCGCCATGAAGTTCATGGGTGATCGGCACCTGACGCGACAGCCATTTGACGACCGGATTGCCGGCGACATCCATTGGCTTTTCGTCCGCGAACATCATCTTGATTCCGGTAAGGATGAGCAAGCCGGCAAAAATATAGAGCAGCCAGTCATACTCGCTGATGAGCGCAACCCCGCCCGCGATCATCAAGCCGCGCAGCACGATCACTGCGACAATGCCCCATAGCAAGGCGCGATACTGAAAGCGCGACGGAATGGCGAAGGCTGTAAAAATCAACGAAATCACGAAGATATTGTCGATGGACAACGCCTTTTCGATGAAAAAGCCTGTATAATATTGCAGGCCTGCATCGCCGCCCTTCTCGGCCCAGATCCAGAGACCAAAGGCGAGCGCAACGCCGATATAGAGGACAGAGAGCTTCAGGCTCTCTCCAATCCCCATCTCCTTGTTTTTCTTGTTCAAGACGCCAAGGTCAAAGGCGGTGAGCGCGGTGACCAGCGTCAGAAAGACAAGCCAGAACCAGACCGGTGTACCCAACCAGTCAGCGGAAATGAAATCCATGATTTTCCCTAACGAATGAAAGGGCGCGCCAGCCGGAGGAGGCGCGCCCGATACTATCCAGATGGTCGGTATCAGCCGAGCGCCCGCCGGCGCATAATCGCCGAAAGGCGGTCGCGCACAGCGAGCTTCAGCTTCTTGAGCCGCAACAGCCGGAACGGATCGCCGCCGCGTCGCCGCGCTTCCCGGCGGACTGCCTCGTCCAGACGGCGGTGCAACGCGGACAGGTGATAAATATGGGGATTCAAAGACATATGGCCTCCTGATTGAGCGTACTCAAAACAGGCGACGCCGATGCCTTACCCTGATCAGGGGGGAGGAAGGGCCAGAGCATCGGTGTCACCCGATGCGGTCCGACATCACGTGGCGGGATAAACCCGCCGACGCCAGAGGGGCCCGGCCCGCATAGCGGCTATTTAGGGCGCCGGGCTACCCTGTGCAAGAGCCCGCTCGCCGCTTCGATCATCCCTTCGGCATCAATTTCATTGCCATTGCCGTGAGCGCCTCGGTCGCGGTCGAAACAACCGCATGCGCGTCGGGCGCCCAGAAAGGCGAGTGAAGGCTCGGCAGGGTGCTGCTCTCCTTCTTCGCCGCATCGAACTCGGCCTGCGGGACGCCGCCGACCCAGAAGATCAGGCTTTGAATATCCTTGTCGTCGCGCGAAAAGCGACCGAAGTCCTCACCGCCCATGACCGGCGGCAATTGATGAACGCGCGCCGCCCCGAACCGGCCCGTCAAAAATTCGGCCATGTCGCGCGTCAGTTCGGGCGTGTTGTAGGTCGATGGCGTGAACTCGTTCCGGTCGACTGTCACGTCGGGCATCTTGTCGTCGGGAAGCCCCGCAGCGATCGCTTCGCCCTTGGCAATTCGTGCGATGCCGTCGAGCAAATGGGTGCGCACCTCATCGGTATAGCTGCGAACGGTCAGTTGCAGCCGTGCCTCGTCGGGTATGATATTGTGCTTGGCGCCCGCGTGAAAGCTTCCGACGGTCACCACGGCACTGTCGAGCGGGCTTACCTCACGCGCGACGAGCGTCTGCAAGGCCGTGACGATCCGGCTTGCCAGGACGATCGGGTCTTTGGTGGTTTGCGGATAGGCGCCGTGCCCGCCGACGCCCTTCACCAATATATCGACGCTGTCGACGTTGGCGAGCGCATAGCCCGGCGTGTAACCGATCATTCCCGCGGGAAACTGCGCGGCGTCGTGAAAGGCCAGCGCGTAATCGGGCTTCGGAAAGCGCGTATAGAGGCCGTCCTCCAGCATCATTCGGGCACCCGCGCCGCGTTCCTCTGCAGGCTGACCGATCATGACCAGCGTGCCCGACCATCGATCCTTGTGTGCCGCCATCAGACGCGCAACTCCGACCCACGCGGTCATATGGGTGTCGTGACCGCAGGCGTGCATCACGCCCGTTTCGACGCCCTCCTTGGTCATCACCCGCACCTTGGAGGCGCCGGGGAGGCCCGTCTGCTCGGCGACCGGAAGCGCGTCCATATCGGCGCGGACGAGCACGACCGGACCGGGGCCGTTTTCCATCACCGCGACGATACCCGTTCCGCCGACCTTCTCGGCAACGCTGAATCCCAACCCGCGCGCTTCGGCCGCAAGAATGCCGGCCGAGCGCACTTCCATGAAACTCAGTTCGGGATTGGCGTGAAAATCGTCATAGATCTTCATCAACGACGGCATCTGCTTGCCGACTTCGGCGGCGATATCCTGCGCCGCGACCGGCATCGGCAAGATGATCGCAAGGGCCGCGACGGCCGTCAGCTTCATATTCATGTCCATTCCCCCGCTTTAGCTTTCCGGTACCAGTTCGATCACGTCGAGCAGCGATTCATAGGCCGGCGCAGGCAGAACCACGCGCCAGCGATTCTCGCCGATCCGTTCGACAAGGCCCGCCATATCGCGCATCCGGTCGATCCCGTAACTGACGGGCATTTTCTCGTCGCCGAGAACCAGAGTGCCGAGAAATATCTGGCGCTTCAGATTGTCGGGAAAGATCAATCCGACCGGGCGCTGCGATCCCGAAGTCTTGGTCAGGCTGTAAAGCCCCTGCTCGGCGGCGATGCGGCACCGGAACCAGCCATAGGCAACGAATCCTAGCGTCCCGCGCCCCTTCGCCCCGACCTTGACGGTTCGGCACCGGTAATCGCCGGCGGGCAAATGCGGATTGGGAAGCGCCGCCAATGGTGCAAGCAACGCGCCCTCGCGTTCGATGGCCGCCCCCTGCCCCTTTGCGCGCGCGTCGGCGAGCGCGGCGGTCCAGCTTGCATACCAGTTGCGGATACGCTCGCGGTCCTGATCTGTCGCCGTCGCACGCCAACTGCCGTCGGCCTCCGGCGGCGGAAGGTCGGCAGCGGACACCGGACTGGCGGGCACCGGACGGCACCCGCCGAGCGCTACTCCTGCGACAAGCAATGAAACTAATATCGCGCGACCCTTCATTCTCCGCCTCTCCTGACCGGTTATCGCTTAACCTTAAGAGAGCGAAGGAGAATGCTCAACCGAATGTCGGGTCTATTGCGCGGTCCACCCGCCATCGACGCTCAGATTGGCCCCGGTGACATTCGCCGCTTCGTCGCGCGTCAGGAACAGAACGAACGCCGCCACCTGCTCTACGGTCACGAACTGCTTGGTCGGCTGACCGGCGAGCAGCACGTCGTTGATCACCTGTTCGCGCGTCATCCCGCGCGCCTTCATTGTGTCGGGAATCTGGTTTTCGACGAGCGGCGTCCAAACATAGCCAGGGCTGACGCAATTAACCGTGATACCAGCATCCGCCACCTCGAGCGCGACCGCCTTGGTCAACCCGGCGAGTCCGTGCTTGGCCGCAACATAGGCCGATTTGAACGGCGATGCGACGAGCGAGTGCGCCGACGCGGTGCCGATGATCCGTCCCCACCCCTTCTTGCGCATCCCCGGAATCGCGAGACGCATCGTATGAAAGGCCGAGCTCAGGTTGAGCGCGAGGATAAGGTCCCATTTCTCGACCGGGAACTCCTCGACCGGCGACACGAACTGCGTTCCCGCATTGTTGACGAGGATGTCGACGCCGCCCATCTCGGTGTCGGCGCGCGCGAACATGTCCGCGATGGCTTCGGGCTTGGTCAGGTCAGCGTCGTCATAGGCGGCCTTTGCTCCGCTCAACGCTTCGAGCCCGGCCCGCTCGGCCTCGATTGCGCCCGCGTCGCCGAACCCGTTGATGATCAGCGACGCGCCTTCGGCCGCAAGCGCCTTCGCAATCCCGAGCCCGATGCCCGATGTCGATCCGGTGACGAGTGCGGTCTTGCCTTTGAGATGCATGGGTCAGCTTCCTTTCTGTGGGGGAGTTTCATCTGGAGCGTCGGGCACAACCTTGGGTCGCAAGGCGTTCGATTGGACGGCAAAGGCCTCCGAACGCCCCTCGACGATACTTTGCGCTAGCAAATGTCCGTCCTTCATCGCCGCTTCGACCGCCGCGCGGCCGAGAGCCCAATTGGTCTCCATCGTCGACCGCGAAAATTCGAAATCGCGCGCGCCGGTCTGCCATGTCGGCGGCTGGTGTATCAGCTGAACCACATTGAGCGCATGGCAATCAACCATGCGCCGCACCGCCTTGACCTCGGGGAGATCGAGCAATTCGTCGGGGAGCTTGCTCAACATGCGGTCGACGAGTTGATGCTCCTTGCGGCGTCGGACGAGCCCGTCGGAGATGCGCCGCGTGCGGCTCGAATAGCGGATATCCTTCTCGCGCGACCAGGCTTCCTCCAGATCGTGCGGCCGCTCCCCGCGCGCGGGGAAGAGGTCGACCTGAAACACCAGCATATCCTGCTTCGCCGACTGGACGACATGTTCGAGCGGGGTATTCGACACGAGTCCGCCGTCCCAGTACCAGACGCCGTCGATCTCGACCGGCGGCAACCCCGGCGGAAGCGCTCCCGACGCGAGGATATGCCGCGCGTCGATGCGGTCGGTGCGCGTGTCGAAATAGCGAAAGTTGCCGGTTTCGACCGCAACCGCCCCGACCGACAGGCGCACGCTGCCGCCGTTCACCCGATCCCAGTCGACGAGCCGGTCGAGCGTCGCCGCTAGCGGCGCCGTGTCATAAAGGCTGACGGCTGCGGGCGTCTGCGGTTCGGCAAAGCCTGGCGGCGGCCAGCGCGGTGCGAAGAAACCGGGAACGCCGAAAGCCGCGACTTGTCCGGCGGCGGCAAGATGCATCCATTCGCGGGCAAGGTCGTTGTCGACTACCGGCAACGCGGGGAGCGCCGACGACACGCCGTCCCAGAAGTTGCGCATCTTTCCGACCGCTTCGTCGCGCGGATTGCCCGCAATGATCGCAGCGTTGATCGCGCCGATCGAAATCCCCGCGACCCAGTCGAGCTCGATGCCCAGATCGATCAGTGCCTCATAAACGCCGGCCTGATAGGCGCCCAGTGCGCCGCCGCCCTGCAACACGAGCACGACAAGATCGGGAAGCGGCAGGGCAGCATGGACGGCGCGGCGGGGCATTGGCAATTGTTGCACCGCAGCACGCACGATTGCAAGCGGGCGAAGTTGCAAAACCCTTCCAATTGCCGGTTTCGGCTGTAACAATCGGAACAAGTGGGCAGAAAGCTGGAGATAGGCGATGCGCCTCGACGATTATGACCCCGGCGACGACATCCGCGACCTTGGGCGCGGCGGCGGCGGATTCGGCGGCGGCGGTGGCGGTGGGCTCGGCAATCTGCTGTTCGCCTTCCTTCCGATGCTGCTTGGGCGCAAAATGGGGTGCGGGACGATCCTGATCCTAGGCGCGGCAGCGTTTTTCCTGCTCGGTCCCGGCGCTAACATGTTGAGCATGGGGGGCGGGACCGCCGATCCGATGGCCGACAGTCGAGGCGGCCAGGCGGTCGCCTGCGACACGGCGGCTGAACGTTTTGCCTGCAATGTCTTCGGATCGACGCATCAAGTGTGGGGCGACCTCGTCGGCGGTTACAGACGACCGACGCTCAACTTCTTTACCGACCAGAACCGCTCGGCGTGCGGCGCAGCACAGGCGGCGATGGGACCATTTTATTGCCCCGCAGATCAGGGCGTCTATCTCGACACCAGCTTTTTCCGTGAACTCGAAGGCCGGTTTGGCGCCGCGGGCGACGCGGCGCAGGCCTATGTCGTCGCGCACGAGGTCGGGCACCATATCCAGACAATCACCGGAACGTCGGAGCGGGTGCGGCGTGCGCAGGCGCGCAGCTCGCAGGCAGAGGGCAATGCGCTGCAGGTCCGCATGGAACTCCAGGCCGACTGCTACGCCGGCGTCTGGGCAGCGCGCGCGCGCAACAACGCAGGTCAGCCGGTGATGGAACCGGGCGATATGGAGGAAGCGATGCGCGCCGCCAACGCCATCGGCGACGATACGCTGATGCGCTCGGCGGACCAGCGGCCCGTTCCCGAAAGCTTTACCCACGGTACGAGCGAGCAGCGCATGACCTGGCTGCGCCGCGGCCTCCAGACGGGCGATCCACAACAATGCGACACCTTCAACGCTGCGCTTTAGCAGGGGCGCTGGTCGCGGCTTTCGCCGCATCGGCGACGAACGCGCAAACGCTTTACATCGAGGCCGGCCGCCTGGTCGACGGCCAGTCCGACAAGGTCCGCACGGGGCAGTGCATCACGGTCGAATATGAACGGATCGTCGCCGTCGCTCCCTGCGGCGCGACGCCCGAAGGCGCGACCCGGCTCGACTGGTCGGGGTTCACCGTGCTGCCGGGGCTTATCGATCTCCACACCCACCTTGCCGACCTTGGCCAAAGTGCCGATCTCGCCGCTCCGATCAAGTCTTCGCCCGCCGAAACCGCGCTCGTCGGCGCGCGCAATGCACGCGTCACGCTCGACGCCGGTTTCACCAGCGTCCGCGACGTCGGCACCTATCGCGGCCTCACCGATGTCGTGCTGCGTAACGCGATCGAGCGCGGCGACGTGCCGGGGCCGCGCATGTGGGTTGCGGGCGCCTATATCACGGTCCCCGGCGGCGGCGGCGAACTCAACGGCGTGATGCCCAACGACCAGCTTCCGCCCGACCTGCGCCTCGGCGTCGCCTCGACTCCCGAAGAGGCTGCCGCCAAAGCCGCCTATCTGCTCGATCATGGCGCCGACTTCATCAAGACGATCGCCACCGGCGCGGTGCTGGCGATCGGCACCGAGCCGGGGGCGCCCGAACTCACCGAAGATCAACTGCGTGCGGTGGTGAAGGTCGCCCATGCGCGCGGGAAAAAAGTCACCGCACACGCGCACGGCGCCGAAGGAATGAAGAATGCGATCCGCGCCGGGGTCGACAGCATCGAGCATGCCAGCCTCGCAGACGAAGAAGCGCTCCAGATGGCGAAAAAGCACGGCACCTGGCTGGCGATGGACATTTACAACGGCGACTTCATCGATGCCGAGGGTACGAAGGAAGGCTGGCCCGAGGAATATTTGCGCAAGAATCGCGAAACGACCGAGGCACAGCGCGCGGTGTTCCGCCGGGCGGTCGAGCTGGGCGTCAACATCGGTTACGCGACCGATGCCGGCGTCTATCCCTACGGCCTCAACGCGCGGCAGTTCAAATATATGGTGCGCCACGGGATGACGCCGATGCAGGCGATCCGGTCGGCGACCGGCCGCGCGGCCGAGGAAATGGGGCGCAGCGACGTGGGCGCGATCGTTCCCGGCCGCTACGCCGACATGGTGGCGGTCAAGGCCGATCCGCTCGCCGATATCGGCGCGCTCGAGGCGATCGACCATGTGATGAAGGGCGGCAAGCTCGTTCGCTGAAGGGGGTTGCACCAGGCACGCTGCCCGCTAAACCAGTTTCATGAAATACTATCTCCTTCCGAGCGCGCTTGCGCTCGCCGCCGCTCTGCCCCTTCCCGCCAATGCCCGACCGATGACCGAAGTCGATCTGGCGACGCTCAACCGCGTCGCGGCGCCGACGGCATCGCCCGACGGCCGCTGGGTCGCTTTTCAGATGACCGAGACCGCCGCGGACAGTTTCAAGCGCTCGACCGGCCTCTGGCTCGTCGATCGCAAAATGAAGGGCGCGGCACCGGTGCGTGTCGCCGATATCGCCGACAAGAATGAAAGCGCCCCGACCTTTCATCCCGACGGGAGCCTCTATTTCCTCTCAAACGCCAGCGGCAAGTCGCAGATATGGCGTGTCGAGCCCGCGAAGGGCGGCGAGCCGACGCGGGTCACTGACACCAAGGCCGATGTTGCGGGCTTCAAAATCTCGCCCGACGGCAAACGATTGCTCGCTTGGGGCGACATCGCCCGAGAATGCACGGATTTTGGGTGCGACGCGAAGGACAAGGGCGAACTGCCCGGCCCCGGCACGGGGCGCCATTACAAGAATGACGCCGGTTTCGTACGGCACTGGGACAGCTGGGAAACCCCCGGCACCTATAGCCGCCCCTTCGTCTTCAACCTCGAAGACGGCAAGGCGATCGTCGCGCGACCGCTCGACGCGGGTCTGATCGGCGATGCGCCGTCAAAGCCGTTCGGCAGCGGCGAGGAAATCGCCTGGGGCCCCGACAGCCGCACCGTCTATTTCACGCTGCGCAAGGCCGACAAGGACGAACCGCGTTCGACCAACCTCGATATCTATCGTGTGCTCGTCGATGCGCGGATGCCGCCTGTCAACCTGACCGAAGCGAATGAAGCGACCGATACCCTCCCCGCCCCCTCGCCCGGCGGCAAATGGCTTGCCTATGCCGCGATGGCGCGGCCGGGCTATGAGGCCGACCGGCAGATATTGATGCTGCGCGACCTCGAGAGCGGCGAGGTGCGCAAATTGACCGATGCGTGGGACCGTTCGGTCGGCTCGATTGCCTGGGCACCGGACGGCAAGTCACTCTATGTCACCGCGCAGGATGTGCTCGACCACCCCGTCTTCCGCGTCGACGTCGCGACCGGAAAGATAGAGAGACTGAAGGTCACGGCCGAAAAATGGGACGGCAATGTCAGCGACGTCACCCCGCTGCCCGGTGGCGCGCTCCTCTATACGCGCAACAGTATTGCGGTTCCCACCGACCTGTGGGTCCGCGACGCGAAGGGACGCGTCACGCGCCTCACCGATGTCAATGGGGACCGGTTGGCCGAACTCGACCCTGTGTCGGTCGAACGCCTGCAGTTCAAGGGCGCGAACGGCGACGCCGTCTGGGGTCAGATCGTCAAGCCCGCAAAGGCCGAGGGAAAGCTCCCCGTCGCCTTCCTCGTCCACGGCGGCCCGCAGTCGAGTTTCGGCAACAGCTGGTCAACGCGTTGGAACCCACGCCTCTTTTCGGCGCCCGGCTATGCCGCGGTGACGATCGATTTCCATGGCTCGGTCGGCTATGGGCAGTCGTTTACCGACAGCATCAATCAGGATTGGGGCGGCAAGCCGCTCGAAGATCTGAAACTCGGCCTCGCGGCGGCGGGAGCGCAAGACGCGCAACTCGACACCGCCAACGCCTGCGCGCTCGGCGGCTCGTACGGCGGCTATATGATGAACTGGATTGCCGGGAACTGGCCCGACGGCTTCAAATGCCTCATCAATCATGCGGGTGTTTTCGACTTGCGCGCGATGGCGTTCGAGACCGAGGAGCTATGGTTCGACGAATGGGACCATGGCGGCCCCTGGTGGACGCGCCCCGACGCCGAAAAATGGAATCCGGTGAACCATGTCGCCAAGTGGAAGACACCGATGCTCGTGATCCACGGCGAGAAGGATTTCCGCATACCCTACAGCCAGAGCCTTGCCGCCTTCCACGCGCTGCAACGGCAGGGGATCGAGGGCGAATTGCTGATTTTCCCGGACGAGAACCATTGGGTGCTCAAGGGGCAGAACAGCGTGCAATGGTATCGCACGGTATTCGATTGGCTGGGGCGGCATTTGAAGAAATAGGCAAACCAAGCTCGTTCGTGTCGGGCGAAGTCGAGACACGCGGAAGGCACATGTTGCGGGTCGGCATCTCGACTTCGCTCGATACGAACGGAAATTGGGGGCCATTCCCCCTTGCCGCGCCGCAGCATGGCTGGCAAAGCGCCCGCGCTATGCCGATGGAAAAGACATTCGATCCCGCCGCTATCGAGGCGAAATGGTCCCGCGAATGGGAAAGCCGCGGGCTGTACCGTCCCGCGCGTCCCGACGCGCAGCCCTTTACGATCGTCAACCCGCCGCCGAACGTCACCGGCGCGCTGCACATCGGCCATGCGCTCGACAACACGTTGCAGGACGTGCTCGTCCGCTACGAACGGCTGCGCGGCAAGGATGCGCTGTGGGTCGTCGGGATGGATCATGCCGGGATCGCAACGCAGATGGTCGTCGAGCGCCAGCTCAATGAACGCCAGCAAAAGCGCACCGATTTTACCCGCGAGCAATTCGTCGACAAGGTCTGGGAATGGAAAGGCGAAAGCGGCGGCCAGATCACCCGCCAGCTCCGCCGTCTCGGCTGTTCGATGGACTGGGGCCGCGAACAGTTCACCATGGACCCGCATTTCACCAAGGCGGTGGTCAAGGTGTTCGTCGAACTCCACAAGCAGGGGCTGATCTACCGCGACAAGCGCCTCGTGAACTGGGATCCCGCACTCAAGACTGCAATCTCGGACCTCGAGGTCGAATCGCACGAAGTGCCCGGCCATATGTGGCATTTCAAATATCCGCTCGCGGGCGGCGAGACCTATACCTATGTCGAGCGCGACGCCGACGGGACTGTGCTGTTCGAGGAAGAGCGCGACTATATCTCGATCGCGACGACGCGACCCGAGACGATGCTGGGCGACGGCGCGGTCGCGGTGCACCCCGGCGACGAACGCTATCGGCCGATCGTCGGCAAATATTGCGAGATTCCGGTCGGGCCGAAAGAGCACCGGCGCCTGATCCCGATCATCACCGATGATTATCCCGATCCCGATTTTGGCTCGGGCGCGGTCAAGATCACCGGTGCGCACGACGAGAACGACTATGGCGTCGCGCAGCGGAACGGCATCCCGATGTACCGGCTGATGGACGAAGTCGCCGCGATGCGGGCCGACGGCGCACCCTATGCCGAGACCGCGGCCCGCGCGGTCGAAATCGCGAAGGGCGCATCTGCTACCCCGGCCGAAATCGACGCGATGAATCTCGTTCCCGACGAATATCGCGGCCTCGACCGCTATGCAGCGCGCAAACGCGTCGTCGCCGACATCGACGCTGAAGGGCTGATGATCAAGGTCGAGGACAAGATGATCATGCAGCCGTTCGGCGACCGCGGCGGGGTGGTGATCGAGCCGATGCTGACGGACCAATGGTATGTCGATGCCAAGACGCTCGCGCAGCCTCCAATTCAGGCTGTGCGCGACGGGCGGATCAACATCGTCCCCAAGACATGGGAAAAAACCTTCTTCAACTGGATGGAGAATATCCAGCCTTGGTGCGTGTCGCGGCAATTGTGGTGGGGTCACCGGATTCCGGCCTGGTATGCCGAAGACGGCCAAATTTTTGTCGCCGAAACCGAAGAAGAAGCCCAAGCGCAGGCTGGCGAAGGCGTCGCCCTGACGCGCGACCCCGATGTGCTCGACACCTGGTTCTCCTCGGCCCTCTGGCCTTTCGCGACGCTTGGCTGGCCGGAAAACACCGATCTCCTCAAGCGCCACTATCCCAATGACGTGCTCATCTCGGGCTTCGACATCCTTTTCTTCTGGGATGCGCGCATGGCGATGCAGGGGATGTACTTCATGAACGAGGTGCCGTGGAAGACGCTCTATCTCCACGGTCTCGTCCGCGCGCCCGATGGCGCGAAAATGTCGAAGTCAAAGGGCAATGTCGTCGATCCGCTCGGCCTGATCGACCAATATGGCGCAGACGCGCTGCGCTTCTTTATGAGCGCGATGGAAAGCCAGGGCCGCGACATCAAGATGGATGACGCGCGTCTCGCGGGCTATCGCAATTTCGCGACCAAGCTGTGGAACGCCGCGCGCTTCTGCGAAGCCAATGGCATTTCGGCATCGACGAGTCTCGAAGCGCCCACCGCAACGCTCCCCGTCAACCGCTGGATCATCGGCGAGGTCGCCGACACCGTTGCGGCGATGGACAGGGCATTCGCCGCCTATCGCTTCGACGATGCGGCCAATGCGATCTACAGCTTTGCATGGGACCGCTTCTGCGATTGGTATCTGGAGCTGATTAAAGGAACGATTGACGACGAGACCAAGGCCGTCGCCGGCTGGGTGCTCGACCAGATCCTCGTCATGCTCCACCCCTTCATGCCCTTTATCACCGAAGAACTGTGGACGGTGATGGGCGAGCGCGCCGATTATCCGCTGATTACCGCCAAATGGCCCGAACCCGCCGCTGAGCGCGACGCCGATGCAAGCGACGACATCGACTGGCTGATCAAGCTGGTGAGCGAAATCCGCGGCGCCAAGGCCGAACTTGGCCTGCCGCCCGGCGCGCGGCTGACCGCACACTTCCCGGAGACGCTGAAAGCACGCGCCGAAAGGCTCTCGGCACAGCTCGACCGTCTCGCCCGCCTCGAAACCGTCAGCTTCGACCCCGCACCCGCCGGCGCGTCGGCGCAGCTCGTCGTCGAGGGCGAGACGATCACCGTCCCGCTTGAAGGCGTGATCGACATCGCCGCCGAACGCGAACGGCTGACCAAAGCGCTCGCCGCGGCGACCAAGGAGCGCGACAGCCTTGCCGCTCGCCTTAACAACCCCGCCTTCGTCGAGCGCGCCAAGCCCGAAGCTGTCGACAAGGCCCGCGCTGACCATGAGGCAAAGGCGGCCGAAGCCGAAAGGCTGTCGGCGGCGCTCGCGCGGATCGGATAGCCGCGCGACTGGTTTCGAGCGCAACAATTGCTCCGCTTTCGACCAAAGCCGCCGCCGCTTCGACTGGCGGCGCACCGGCGCCTAGATTGTGGTGAGGTTTTGGCGCTAAAGCGGCCGGAATGAAGACTCCGCTTTCCAAGGGCGCCTTGCGCGATCAACGCGCAAAGATGCTTGCTGCCGCGCCCGACTGGCGTGCATCCGACGCACGCGTCAATCCGCGCGTCGCGATCGGCTCGATTCTCGCGATGTGGGTGATTTATTTCCTGATCACCACGGGCCTCGCCATGCTCGCCGGCGCGCCCGAACAACTAAATTATATCGGGCGCCGCGCGATCGTGGTCGTTGCAGGCATCCTCTGCACCTTCGTGCTCTACCAACTCGTCCAGCGCGTACAGCCGCGCGGTTTCGGGGCGAGACTGGGCGTTGCGATGGGCGCAGCCGTCCCGCTCGTGGTCGTCTATGCCTGTATCAACCTCCTCGTTTTCTTTTACTGGTTTCCATCGCCCGATACGGCCAAGATCATCGGCGAAGTGCAGCATAAGTTCCCCGTCGCCTGGGAAACGGTGCTGATCCTCGACAGCTCGATCCGCTGGTATTTCTTTTTCGCCGTCTGGGCAGCGCTCTACGTCGCCTTTGGCTATGCCAATGAAATGCGGGCGGTCGAGCGCCGCGCGAACCATTTCCGGATCGAAGCGCAAAACGCGCAGCTCCGCGCCCTTCACTATCAGGTCAATCCGCACTTCCTCTTCAACACGCTCAACTCGCTCTCAACGCTCGTCCTCCGCGGCTCGAAGAGCGAGGCAGAGACGATGATCATGAATTTGTCGTCCTTCCTGCGATCGAGCCTTGCGGTCGATCCCGAACAGCTGGTCAGCCTCGAAGAGGAAATCGCGCTCCAGCGGCTTTATCTCGACATCGAACAAGCGCGTTTTCCCGACCGGCTGCACGTCGAAGTGACGATGGCAGAGGATCTCAATTCCGCGTGCGTTCCGGTCCTCATACTGCAACCGATCATCGAAAACGCGATCAAATACGGCGTTGCCCCTTCGAAGGGGGCGATTGCGGTGCGGCTCGATGCACGGAGCGAATATGGCTTGCTGGTCATCAGGGTCGAAAATGATATCGACCCCGATGCGCCGGCTCCAGCGCCCGGCACCGGCCTTGGCCTCGGCAATGTTCGCGAAAGACTGTTGACGCGCTATGGTCCGTCGGCAGGGTGCGAGTGGGGCCGATCCGACGCGGGCGGTTTCTTCGTCTCGCTCTGGCTGCCCCTTGGACGCGAAAGGTGCTGACATGCTGCAGACGTTACGGACCCTGATCGTCGACGACGAGCCGCTGGCAATCGAGCGTTTGCAGATATTGGCTGGGCAGCAGGATGGCGTTTCGCTGGTCGGCACGGCGAGCGATGGCGCTTCGGCGCTTCGCATGGTCGAAGCGCTTGCGCCCGACCTTGTGCTGTGCGACATCGCCATGCCCGACCTCAACGGCCTCGATGTCGCGGCGGCAATCGACAAGCTCGACAACCCCCCGGCGGTCATCTTTGTTACCGCGTTCGACCAATATGCCGTCGCCGCTTTCGACGTTGCCGCAGTCGATTATCTGCTGAAGCCCGTGTCGCCCGACCGCCTGGGCCGCGCGCTGACGCGCGTGCGCGAATGGCGCTCGGCCGGACGCACGAGCGGACAAAAGAGCCGATGGATTACCGAATTCTGGGTGCAGAATCGCGGCGAAATGTTACGAGTTGATGCCGGGCAGGTCGACCTGATCGAGGCGGAACGCGACTATATGCGGCTTCACGTCGGCGCCCGAAGCTGGCTGATCCACCAGACGATCAAGTCGCTCGAAGAGCGAATGGATCCATCGCAATTCCTGCGCATCCATCGCTCGAAAATGGTACGCCGTGACGGCATCGTGGGGCTCAAGCATCATGGCGACGGCGCGTGGAGTGTCGATCTGGGCGACGGCGGCGTCCACCGTATCGGCCGCACCTATCTACACGACGTAAAGGCGATCATGCACGGGGCATGATCGCCTTTTCCGGGTCGCCATCTTGGCGTGCCGTCAGCGCGCGGAGACGGTCATGCCGCCCTTGTCGGCATATTGGGCGCCGCTGCCGTCGAACACTGCCGCCAGTTGAACATCGGCGTCGCGCATCGTGATTGCTTCGCATTTGGCGGCCCGCGCACGGTCGGCCAACGTCTGGCGATAATGTGGACGGCTGTCACAGACAGTCTCGACCGCCTTTTTGACGCGTTGGGTCAGGCGGTCGCGACCGCTCGCGCTTGTCAGGTTGAGGTCGTCGTAGCGGACGACAACGCTGCGAACATCGTCCTCGGCAAATGCCGGGGCAGCGGCTCCGGCAAGCGCCAAAGGAGCTGCCAGAAGGGTGATAGCAAGTTTAGACATGGGGGAGTCCTCTCTCGGGGTCACGGATGCGGGATACGGAGCCGAGGACCGGGGAGACCACCGCCTCCGCATCCCGCACCCTCTGAATGCCACCGCCGCGCGACCGGCGCATGACCCGTTCGACCGGACCTGATTGCGCGTCGATTGAAGGACGAACGGCCCCAGGCAGCCGACCAGTGGTCAAAATGGCAGCGGGGGGTTGCAACCACATTGCGCGCGCGGGCATGTTTCCACCATGGCGAAGCGAAGCGACAGCGCGGCGAGTCGCAACTCGGGGCTGACCAAGGCGGTCAGGTGGATGCTGCTGGCGTCGGTCGGCATGATCGGCGGCCTATTATTGGGCGACTTCGCGGTCGGAGGGCGGCTTGTCCCCGACACGGTCGTCAGCGGCAGCTTCGCCGAATTCAGCGCGAACCCCGATGCGCTGACCCCCGACAGCCTCTCCGCCCCGCCCTGCATCGATTGCGCGAACAGCTATGCCGCCGCGGCGCGGCTACGCGCGCGACGCGCCGAGCGCATGTCGCACGCGTTTCGCGACCTTGGTTCGGTCGAGATCGATCAGCCTGTTCCGGAACCCGACGACGATTATCGGTACGGCGGTCGATTTCCCGATCCGTCCCGCGCGGTCGAGGACCGCGTATTGCCGGCAGTCCGGCCGCGACCGGTCAATGTCGCTGCGCCGCCTGCGCCAATGGACCAACCGGGCGCGGAACACCCTGCCCGCCCGGCTACCTCCAAGAGCAATTTGCCCGAGCCACGGGCAGACCGCAGGACTATCCCGTCCGAACGCTTGCCCGCCGACTAATCCTGCGGTGGCAGGGTGGGTTTGGGCTTCGCGCAGCGATGCGTCTCACCGGCCTTGCAGGCAGCCACATCGGCTTTCCACGCCGCGACGGCGGCTTCATATTTTAAGCGTTCTTCGTTCGATAGCGCCGCGATGCGCGCTTTCTCGATCTCATAGGCTGCCGTATCTTCGACGAATTCCGCCTGGTCGTGCGCGACTTGCTGCGCAGCTGCCGACACTTCCTGCTGATAGGTGATATTGTCGGCCTTTGCCTTGGCGGCCTGTTCCGCGTTGAGCCGCGCCGTATTTGCTCGCTCGGCTGGCGTCGTGCCGTCGGGAAGCTTCTTTGTGCTGTCGGCCGGCGTGTCGGAGGCCGCCTGAACGGCGAGGGCCGGAACGGGAACCGTGCCGGTCAGCGCCAATGCCATCGCAGCTGCGGCTGCCATCATGCTTTTGGTCATCAAAAGCTCCTTCAACTTCGTTAATGCGTAACAAACGCGCAGTCGCTGTCGCCGTTCCCACGCAAGGTTTGACCTCGGTGCGCGTTGCCATCATGCTGCGGCCATCCTGTCTCCTACCGGCCGAGCGATTGTCAGCACCAGAACGCCATCCGATCAACCGTCCCGTTTTTTATGCGCCGTTGGCCGTCCTTTCGGGAGCGCTCGTTCTCAGCCTGTGGCAGGGAAGCGCCTTTGTTGCAGCCGAGACGGCCGCAAACGACTGGGTGCTACGCCATTTCGGCCCCGTATTTGCGATCGCCGGCGTGGCATTTCTGCTTTTGTTGGCGGGAATCGCCGCCTCGCCGCTCGGCGCGATGACGATCGGCGGAGCCGGCGCTGCGCCGCTGCTCGGGCGGTGGCGCTGGTTTGCCGTTACGCTTTGCACGACCATTGCGACCGGCATTCTTTTCTGGGGCGTCGCCGAACCACTATTCCACCTCAACGATCCGCCCGCGATTCTGGGCCTCGAACCGGGGAGCGAAGGCGCCGCGACCTTCGCGATGTCGACCATGTTCCTCCATTGGACGCTGACGCCCTATGCCATCTATACCGTCGCCGGGCTGGCCTTCGCGCTCCTTTATTATAACCGCGGCGAACCCTTCAGCCTGTCGTCGCTGTTCGTCCCGTTGATCGGCCCGCGCGCACACGGGCGCATCGGCACCGCCATCGATATCGTCTGTCTGTTCGCGCTCGTCGCTGGAATGGCGGCGTCGCTTGGCGCCGGGGTGCTCGCGCTGGCGGGCGGGATTGAAGGCCTCGGCAGATTGTCGGGCGGAATCGTCCTGCGGTGGGGCATAGTCGGGGCGATCGTTGCTGTCTTCGTCCTGTCGGCGGCGCTCGGCCTTCAGCGCGGGATCACGCGCCTGTCGCTCGTCAACTTCTGGTTCTTCGTGGCCATTCTGCTGTTTGTCGTGGCGGCCGGGCCAGCGGAACTCCTACCCCGGATGGGGTTGCAGGGCGCGGCGGAGTATCTGCGCAGCTTCCTGCCGCGCAGTCTCGGCCTCGACGTCGATACAGACTGGCATCGCCAGTGGACGATATTCAACTGGGCAAACTGGTTCGCCTGGGCACCTGTCACAGCCTTGTTTCTCGGACGGTTGGCGGTCGGCTACACGGTGCGCGCGTTCATCACCTTCAATCTGTTGCTTCCAGCCGCATTTGGCGCGCTGTGGATGATCATCCTTGCCGGCACCACGATTGCGGTCGACCGACAGTCCGGCGGGGCGTTGTACGGCCTCCTGGTCGCATCGGGACCCGATCCGCTGCTGTACCGCCTGTTCAGCGAGATTGGCGGCGGACCGTTTATCCTGGCCCTCCTCATCGCCGCTATTTTCATTTCCTACGTCACCGCCGCCGACAGCAATGTATCCGCGATGAGCGCGCTGTCGACGCGCGGCATCTCTCCCGACGAGCCCGAGGCGCCGCTCGCAGTCAAGATCGTCTGGGGCGTAACGGTTGGCCTCGTCGCCATCATCCTCGTCGCGTCCTCCGGCCTCGACGGCATCCGCATGATGTCGGTGCTCGGCGGCTTCCCGGCATTGTTCGTGATCCTCGGTGCGGCGCTCTCACTGCTGCTGATGGCTTGGCGGTCGCGGCGCGGGGGCGAATGATCCCGCGCCCGTTGCGACGCCCAGCGGTGCACCCTATCTTGTCCCCGCTGCCCCCTCCCGCGCACCCCTTGCGCCCATAGAACAAATCTGGAACAAGCCCCTCCCATGAGTCTCACCCATATTTCGGTGCGCGGCGCGCGCGAGCATAATCTGAAGGGCGTCGACGTCGACCTGCCGCGCGACAGCCTGATCGTCATCACCGGCCTGTCGGGCAGCGGCAAGTCGAGCCTGGCGTTCGATACCATCTATGCCGAGGGGCAGCGCCGCTATGTCGAGAGCCTGTCGGCCTACGCCCGCCAGTTCCTGGAGATGATGCAAAAGCCCGATGTCGAGCATATCGACGGGCTGTCGCCCGCGATCAGCATCGAGCAGAAGACTACGAGCCGCAACCCGCGCTCGACCGTGGCGACCGTCACCGAAATCTATGACTATATGCGCCTCTTGTGGGCGCGCGTCGGCGTTCCCTATTCGCCCGCGACGGGCGAGCCGATCAGCGCGCAGACGGTGAGCCAGATGGTCGACCGCGTGATGGAGCTGCCCGAGGGGACGCGCGCCTATCTGCTCGCCCCCGTCGTTCGCGGGCGCAAGGGCGAGTATAAGAAGGAGCTCGCGCAGTGGCAGAAGGACGGTTTTACGCGGGTTCGGATCGACGGCGAATTTTACGAGATCGAGGACGCTCCGGCGCTCGACAAGAAGTACAAGCATGACATCGAGGTTGTCGTCGATCGGATCGTGGTGCGCGAGGGGATCGAGACGCGGCTCGCCGACAGTTTCGAGACGGCGCTGAAAGTTGCCGAAGGTGTCGCGTATGTCGACATGGCGGACGGACCGGTTCCGGGGCGCGAAGAGGATGGCGGGGCCGCCGACCAGAAGCTGAAGGGCGCCGGAATACCGTCCAACCGATTGATTTTCAGTGAGAAATTCTCCTGCCCCGTCAGCGGCTTCACGATCGCCGAGATCGAGCCGCGGCTGTTCAGCTTCAACGCGCCGCAGGGCGCTTGCCCCGCGTGCGACGGGCTGGGCGAGCGGCTGGAATTCGACCCCGAACTGGTCGTCCCCAACCACGCGCTATCGTTGAAAAAGGGCGCGGTGGTGCCGTGGGCGAAATCGAACCCGCCCTCGCCTTATTATATGCAGGTGCTCGAAAGCCTTGCAAAAGCGTATGATTTCAGCCTCGACACGCCGTGGCAGGACCTGCCCGGCGGGGTGCAGCAGATCATCCTCTTTGGCAGCGGCGGAATGCCGGTCGAGCTGACCTTCAAGGACGGCCGGCGCACCTATACGACGCACAAGGCGTTCGAAGGGGTGATCGGCAACCTCAATCGCCGGATGTTGCAGACCGAAAGCGCGTGGATGCGCGAGGAGCTGGGCAAATACCAGACCGCGCAGCCGTGCGAGACGTGCCACGGCGCGCGGCTGCGCCCCGAACCGCTCGCGGTCAGGATCGCGGGCGAGGACATCAGCCAGTCGGCGCGGCGCAGCGTCGCCGACGCGCTCCACTGGTTCGGCACGCTCGAGGAGAAGCTGAACGAGCAGCAGCGGCAGATTGCGAAAGCGATCCTGAAAGAGATCAACGAACGGCTCGGCTTCCTCAACAATGTCGGGCTCGACTATCTGAACCTCAACCGCACCAGCGGTACGCTCAGCGGCGGCGAGAGCCAGCGTATCCGCCTCGCGAGCCAGATCGGCAGCGGGCTGTCGGGCGTGCTCTATGTCCTCGACGAACCGAGCATCGGCCTCCACCAGCGCGACAACGACCGGCTGCTCGCGACGCTCCAGCGGCTGCGCGACCTCGGCAATACGGTGATCGTCGTCGAGCATGACGAGGACGCGATCCGCCACGCCGACCATGTCGTCGACATGGGCCCCGGCGCGGGCGTCCACGGCGGCGAGATCGTCGCGCAGGGCACGCTGGACGAGGTGCTGGCAAGCCCGAGGAGCCTGACCGCCGCCTATCTGACCGGCGCGAAGAAGATCGAGGTGCCGGCGCGCCGCCGCCCCGGCAACGGCTTCGACCTTGTGCTGACCGGCGCGCGCGCGAACAATCTGAACAATGTCACCGCAAAAATCCCGCTCGGTACCTTTACCTGCGTCACCGGCCTGTCGGGGTCGGGCAAGTCGAGCCTGATCATCGACACGCTCTATGCCAGCGCGGCGCGCGTGCTCAACGGCGCGCGGCTGGTCGCGGGGCCGCACGACAGCCTGAAGGGGCTGGAACATTGCGACAAGGTGATCGACATCGACCAGTCGCCGATCGGCCGCACCCCGCGCAGCAACCCCGCGACATACACCGGCGCCTTCACGATCATCCGCGACTGGTTCGCGGGGCTGCCCGAAAGCCAGGCGCGCGGGTACAAGCCCGGCCGTTTCAGCTTCAACGTCAAGGGCGGGCGGTGCGAGACGTGCACCGGCGACGGGCTGATCAAGATCGAGATGCACTTCCTGCCCGACGTCTATGTGACGTGCGAGACGTGCCACGGCAAACGATACAACCGCGAAACGCTGGAGGTGAAGTTCAAGGGGATGAGCATCGCCGACGTGCTCGACATGACGGTCGAGGATGCGGCGGAGTTTTTCAAGGCGGTGCCGTCGATCCGCGACAAGATGGCGATGCTGTGCCGCGTCGGCCTGGGCTATATCAAGGTCGGGCAACAGGCGACGACGCTGTCGGGGGGCGAGGCGCAGCGCGTCAAGCTGGCGAAGGAACTCTCGCGCCGCTCGACCGGGCAGACGCTCTATATCCTCGACGAGCCGACGACGGGGCTGCATTTCGAGGATGTGCGCAAGCTGCTGGAGGTGCTGCAGGCGCTGGTCGACCAGGGCAACAGCGTCGTGGTGATCGAGCATAATCTGGATGTCATCAAGACCGCCGATTATATCCTCGACCTTGGCCCCGAAGGCGGGGTGAAGGGCGGCGAAATCGTCGCGGCGGGAACCCCCGAACAGGTGGCCAAAAACCCGCGCAGCTTTACCGGACAATATCTGGCGCCGATGCTGGCGAAATAGTGCCATTATTGCAATAAAATCCCAATTGACAGCGACTTATCCCTCCATCAAGTAAGCGAATGCTGCACCGTTGCGGCATTGGGGGAAATCTATGTCCATGAAAGTTGCCACCGCTTTTGCGGGATGTTTTGTCGTGCTTGCCGTTCCGGCCCATGCGCAGGATGGCGCCGCGCCAGACGCCGATGTCGAGGCCGTCGCCGCGACCGTCGCCGCCGATGCCGATGCCGAGCCGGCGGTTTTGGCCGCCGCACCGCCCGCCAGCCTTTTGCTGCCCGCCGCCACCGAAATCATTCTGACGCCCGACGCCGAAGCGAACAGCAAGAAGCTGCGCGAGGGCCACTCGGTCCCGATGCACACCCTGTTCGACGTGATGCACAATGGCGTCGTCGTGATCCCGAAGGGCACGCGCGGAACGGGCACGGTGACGTGGCGGACCGGCAAGGGCGCGTTCGGCAAATCGGCAAAGATGGAAATCACTTTTAACGAGCTGACATTGCCGAACGGCAAGCGGCTGCCGCTTTCGGGCATGCACCGGCAGGAGGGCCAGGGCAATACCGGCGCCGCCGTCGGGGCCGTGGTCGCCGTCGGCGTGTTCGGCGCCTTTGTCACCGGGAAATCCGCGATCGTTCCGGTCGGCCAGCATTTGACCGCGCGCACCGGCGAAGCGCTGCCCTATGTCGTTCCGGCGGGCGCAAAGATCGTGCCGACGGCCGAACTGGCGCCAACGGCCCCCGCCGCCACGGCCACCGACGCCGCGATGCCCGACACCGCCGACGCTGACGCTGACGCCGACGCCGACGCTCCGGTCACCGCGGCGACTCCCGCAGGCGAATGATGAAGCCGGACCCCGGGCTTGATCCGGGGTCCCGCTTGACCGCGAGGTCCGGTCCCCCTTGTCTCACGCAAAGGCGCGAAGGCGCGAAGGCGTTTGTGATCGGGCGCGTGCGCCGCGCTGGTCCTGCGGGCGGTGGCAATGGCTCACACAAAGACACAAAGACACGAAGATGCCGGCGTTTCGGGGCGAGCGACGGGTTGCCCGGCGACGGCCCCGCTTCGACCGACGCCGGACAAGGTCCGGCGACTTTCCGAAAGCGGTTGATCGGCGCGCGGCACGCGCGTCGCAAAGCCCCCCTCTTCGCGCCTTTGCGCCTTTGCGCCTTTGCGTGAGCCAATTGCGTCCAAGCGCCCGCCAGCGACGCCGAGCGCGGTCCGTCATCCCGGACTTGATCCGGGATCGCGATGTTCGGAGGTGAGCTGACGTGGCCGGTGTTGAGGAGCATTGTAGATCTTCCGATGTAGTTCTTCAAAGCGCCAGAATGGTGCATTGATTGTCTTGCACGATTATAGCGCACCCAATAGACAATGACAGCAAGGGGGATACCGATGCTGTCGCTACCGGATACAAAGTTCTTACGTGACGATGTAAATGTTTGGCTGGTTTACTCCGGCAATCGCCGGAGATTTTTCGAAGACTTTGTTTCGAATAGCGCCATTTTTTTAGATCTGCCGGGTTTCTCGGCAAACGAGCGTACCTTTGAGACCGACGAAAACTTACGACGCCACATTAGAATGGCCGATGCTATCCGGGAATACCATCGCGGCAGCACGTCGACTCCGCCTTCTCGCCGCGTCGAGACTTACAGCGGGATCGCAGCTAGCTCCAAAGACCCTGGAGGCCGCAGCTTCAATGCAGAAGTCGGAAATGCGCAGAGAATGTATGTCGATGCGAAGGCGGGAGACGTTGTCCTTAGTCCCCCAATGGGCCACTACGACCCGTTCTTGATTGGTTTAATTTTAGAGGAATGGACTCCTGACCAAGTAGCCTTTGCAGGAGCTTACGGAGAAGACGCGCTGCCATCGAGGCGAGTGAAATGGCAATCCATTTCCGTGTCTCGCAGGCAATTCCCTGATGAGGTCGCCAAGCCTCTTCAAAACCCGCACGCCATCTCGCTGGTTGATCGAAGCCTCTATTTTGAAATTTTTATGTCGGCCTTTCCTTCTTTTGTTTGGGCCAACATTTCAAAATTGGACGTCTATGGTAATGCCTATTCGTCTAACGATCCGCTTGAGACATTCGAAGCAGCCTTTCTCATTAAGTTCTTTGTGGCAGCTTTCTGCGCTTACGAAGCGGGGAAAATTGCGCAGTTCAATCAACTCGCGCCGCAGGCCGGAATTTTGGAATTCTATGACCCAAGTCGCGTTCTTGAATTTCGTCAAAATTTCAATTCCCCGGGAAGGTTCGCCCTTGCCGCGGCGGCAGCGGCAATGGGACTCTCTGTAGCTGCCGGTATTGCGACAGTAAGCGACAGCAACTCCGCGGCAATAAACATTCCTAAAGCGTCGGCCCAGTTAGAAAAAACGATTCCCGATAGCGATCAAAATACGAGGAATATCGCTGACGGATTTCTTAAATCCCTTAGCCCTCAATTGGTTGATAAGGTCAATGTAGAATACGCAGCTCAAGCCAGAGCAAAGGTGGGAATATCTCTTCGTAAAACTGAAGTTGCCCCAGAAGCAAAATGACCCTTAGAAACATCATAAATTTTGCCGCATCGGCTGGACTTTCCGTTTGGAATTTCCTGTGTAAAGATAAAATGCCAATAGGAATTACATTTTTGTTTGCAGCAGCGACGGCTGTAGGCACGTACTATTTAGCGCCAGAAATTAATTCAAACATACAGAGAAACAACGCAAGATCCGACCATCTAGTATCATCGATTAGTAGAATAAACGACGACATCGTTGAATTGTCTAAGACAATAAGAAGATATAACTTTTCAGTCTCTCAGCGTAAAATTGAAACTTCTGACCAATATTATAACGATGCGCTAGATCGCGTATCTTCGATGCAGTGGAGACTCCTCGACTTGTCCGCGACACTTGAGAGCGACGAAGATTCTCGAGATTTGTCACAATTCAGCAAATCGCTGACTATTCTCCAAACAGAGATTGAATCTTCTCATTCAGAAAAACGGCAAATTTCTAGCGACGTGTTGAAACATGTGACCGAATCCGGCTTTATCATCCTAGACACGCTCTACCGCAAAGCCGGCTTCAACAAGGTCGCGCTGCACAGGTAGCAAAGTGTCCTTTCATGACACTTCCATGACACTTCCTGTCACAAACCCGTCACACAAAACGCCCAAATGGCGCTCAGCGAGTCGCCGCGGGGGTGGCGGCTTGGTTCGGTAACGACCCCCGACAGGACAGTTTCATGGTCAAGACATTCGCCCCCCGCCTGCTTGGCGTCGCGAGCGCCGCCGTTGTCGCGCTCACGCTCTCTGCCTGCCAGGACCAGGCTTCGCAGGGCGGCGCCGCGCGCGATTATATCAGCGCGGTCGGCTCCTCCACCGTCTATCCCTTTGCCACCGCGGTCGGCGAAAAATTCGCCGAAGCGACGGGGGGCAAGACGCCCAAGATCGATTCGACCGGCACCGGCGGCGGCTTTGAACGCTTCTGTTCGGGCGTCGGCGGCGACACCCCCGACATCGCCAACGCCTCGCGCCGCATGAAGGCGAAGGAGTTCGAAACCTGCCAGGCGAACGGCGTCAAGGACATCGTCGAGGTGCAGATCGGCATCGACGGCATCGCGCTGGGCGAGGCGCAGCGCGGCCCCGGCTTCAAGCTGACCGACGAAGATGTGTACAAGGCGCTCGCCGCCAACCCCTATGGCAAGCCCAACACGGCAAAGACGTGGAAGGACGTCAATCCGGCGCTTCCCGCGGTCGCGATCTCGGTCTTTGGCCCGCCGTCGACGAGCGGCACTTACGACGCGTTCAAGGAGCTGATCCTCGCCAAGGGTTGCGACGCCAACCCCGAGATGAAGGCGCTGAAGGACAGCGACAAGGACAAGCATGAAAGCGTCTGCACCGGCCTGCGCGGCGCGCCCTTCTATGTCGAGCAGGGCGAGAATGATAACCTCATCATCTCGAAGCTCGACAAGAACCCGACCAGCCTGGGCATTTTCGGCTTCAGCTATCTCGACGCGAACAAGGACAAGATCAAGGCGGTGCCGATCAAGGGCGTCCTGCCGACCTATGACGCGATCGCCGACGGCAGCTACCCCGGCTCGCGCCCGCTCTTCATCTATGTGAAGAAAGCGCATGTCGGCGTGATCCCCGGCCTCGCCGAATATGTCGCCGAGTTCCTGAAGGGCGCGGGCGAAGGCGGGTATCTGGGCGCCAAGGGGCTGATCGTCTCGCCCAAGAGCGTCACCGACACCGCGACCGCGAACGCGCAGAACATGACGCCGCTGAACGGTGGCGAACTGAAGTAAGCATTGACGGGCGGCCGGGTGCGGGGACATGCCCCTGCCCGGCCGCCTTGTTTTTTTGCGTGCGTCATTGCGCGGAGCCCGGCGAACGCCGGGGGACGCGGCAATCCACAGCCCCGACGCCTTGCGCAAGGCCGACTGCTGGAGATTGCTTCGCCCGGCTGCCGCCGGGCTCGCAATGACGGATGTTGAATTATGACGCTGAGTCATCAAACTGCCACGCTGACCCGCTTTGGACGGCCGCAATGACGAGGATGATGTGAGTTTCAACCCCGCCGCATTATTGCTGCTGATCGTCGGGCTGGGCCTGATCGGCTGGCTGGCCGGTCGCGCGCGCTCGGCGATGGTCGCGGGCCGCGCCGGCGCCAAGCTGCATTCGCGCCCGCAATATCATGGCTGGTACGTCGCGCTGTGGCTGTTCGCGCCCGCCGCGATCTTCCTTGCCGTCTGGTCGAGCGTGGCGCCCGCGATGATCACCAACGACGTGCTCGCGAGCGAGGCGGCGCAGCGGCTGCCCGCCTTCGGCTTCGAGCGCAGCGCGATCCTCTCCGACGCGCGCGGCGTCGCGCAGGGCGACCAGCCGAGCGTGCGGATCGAGGGCGCGGGGCCGCTCGTCGAACCCTATCGCGCCGCGACGCAGAAATACGGGATGATCGGCATCGCCGCGATGCTCGCGCTCGCGCTCGCCGGCGGGCTTTTCGCCTTCACGCGCATCCGTCCCGATTTCCGCGCGCGCAGCCGCGTCGAGCGGATCGTGATGGGGCTGCTGCTGCTCGCGTCGCTCGTCGCAATTCTGACGACATTCGGCATCGTGCTGTCGCTGCTGTTCGAATCGATCCGCTTCTTCCAGCTCGTGTCGCCCGCCGAGCTGCTCTTCGGCACCTATTGGAACCCGCAGAGCGGCGCGGCGGTCGAGGGTACGTTCGGCGGCATCCCGCTGTTCTGGGGAACGGTGCTGATCGGCGCGATCATCGCGATGATCGTCGCGATCCCGATCGGGATGATGACCGCGGTGTACCTGACCCAATATGCCGCGCCCGCGGTGCGCCGCTGGGTCAAGCCGATCCTCGAGATCCTCGCGGGCGTGCCGACCGTCGTGTACGGCTATTTCGCCGCGCTCACCGTCGCGCCCGCGCTGCGCAATTTCGCGGTGATGATCGGCATCCCCAACGCCTCGACCGAAAGCGCGCTCGCCGCGGGCATCGTGATGGGGGTGATGATCATCCCCTTCGTCTCGTCGATGGCCGACGACAGCATCAACGCGGTGCCGCAGGCGATGCGCGACGGCAGCCTCGCGCTGGGCGCGACGCCGAACGAGACGATCCGCCAGGTGCTGATCCCCGCCGCGCTTCCGGGCGTGATGGGCGGCATATTGCTCGCGGTCAGCCGCGCGATCGGCGAGACGATGATCGTCGTGATGGCGGCGGGCCTGTCCGCCAACCTCACCGCCAACCCCTTTGCCAGCGTCACCACCGTGACCGCGCAGATCGTCAAGCTGCTCACCGGCGACCAGGAGTTCGACAGCGCCAAGACGCTCGCCGCCTTCGCGCTCGGCCTCGTGCTGTTCGTCGTGACCTTGCTGCTCAACATCGTCGCGCTGCGCATCGTCAAAAAGTATCGCGAAGCTTATGAATAGGGACACCTCCCCCACCGACTGGAAAGGCGCGTCGATGCAGACGCGCATCGCGCGGCGCTATGCGGCCGAGCGGCGCTTCCGCCTGATCGGGCTGGGCGCGGTGCTGCTGTCGGGCGCGTTCCTGGCGTTCCTGCTGTTCGTGATGGTCGGCAACGGCGCCCGCGGCTTTACCTATACGAATGTCGCGGTGCCGATCGACTTCGCATCGACGCCGCTCACCGTCGACGCGGCGCGGCTCAACGACCCCGACGCCGACCAGCTGATCGCCAACGCCGGGCTCGCCGACATCGTCGCCTTTGCCGCCGAAGAGGCGCTGGGCGACGACGGCGACGAGCTGATCAGCGAAAATGCGTGGAAGGAAGTGCGCAGCGCGATCAAGGACGATCCCGAGCTGATGACGGGACGCCACGTCTTTGACCTCCCCGCGTCGAGCGAGATCGACATGGCGGCAAAGGCTGGCGCGAGCGGCGCACTCGGCGCGCGGATCGCGGAACTCCGCCGCGACGGCCGCCTGTCGACCGGAATCCACTGGCCCTTCTTCCGCAACGCCGATGCGACCGATCCCGCGGTCGCGGGTATCTGGGGCGCGCTCAAGGGATCGGTGCTGACGATCTTCATCGCCTTTTGCATCGCCTTTCCGACCGGCGTGCTCGCGGCGCTCTACCTCGAGGAATATGCCCCCAAGAACCGCTGGACCGACATGATCGAGGTGTCGATCAACAACCTCGCCGCGGTTCCGTCGATCATCTTTGGCCTGCTCGCGCTCGCGGTGTTCATCAACTGGTTCGGCATCTGCCAGGCGAGCCCGCTCGTCGGCGGGCTGACGCTCGCGCTGATGACGATGCCCGTGATCGTCATCGCCAGCCGCAACGCGATCAAGGCGGTTCCCCCGTCGATCCGCGACGCGGCGCTCGGCGTCGGGGCGAGCCCGGTGCAGGTCGTGTTCCACCATGTCCTGCCGCTCGCGCTCCCCGGCATATTGACCGGCACGATCATCGGCATGGCGCGCGCGCTGGGCGAAACCGCGCCGCTGCTCCTCGTCGGCATGCGCGCCTTCATCGGCGACGTGCCCGGCGGCATCTGTTCGCCCTCGACCGTGCTGCCGATGCAGATCTTCCTCTGGTCGGACGAAGTCGACCGCGGCTTTGTCGAGAAAACTTCGGCCGCGATCATCGTGCTGCTGTTCGTGCTGCTGTCGATGAACGCCCTCGCAATCTATCTTCGCAACAAGTTTGAAAAACGTTGGTGACCATGACCCAGGAAGACCTTTCCATCGCCGATCCCAAGATGACGGCGCAAAACGTCAATGTCTTCTATGGCGAGAAGCAGGCGATCAACGATGTCACCATCGACGTCGGCACCGACCTGGTGACGGCCTTCATCGGCCCGTCGGGGTGCGGCAAGTCGACCTTTCTGCGGTCGCTCAACCGCATGAACGACACGATCGCCAGCGCCCGCGTCACCGGCAAGATCACGCTGGAGGGCGAGGATATTTACGACCCGTCGATGGACGTGGTGCAGCTTCGCGCGCGCGTCGGCATGGTGTTTCAGAAGCCGAACCCTTTCCCCAAGTCGATTTACGACAATGTCGGCTATGGCCCGCGCATCCACGGCCTCGCGCCGACCAAGGCCGACCTTGACGTCATCGTCGAGCGCGCGCTGGTCCGCGCTGGTCTGTGGGACGAGGTCAAGGACCGCCTGAACGAGAGCGGCACCGCCTTGTCGGGCGGGCAGCAGCAGCGCCTGTGCATCGCGCGCGCGATCGCGGTCGACCCCGAGGTCATCTTGATGGACGAACCCTGCTCGGCGCTCGACCCGATCGCGACCGCAAAGATCGAGGAGCTGATCCACGAGCTGCGCGGCAAATATGCGATCGTGATCGTCACGCACAACATGCAGCAGGCGGCGCGCGTATCGCAGCGCACCGCCTTTTTCCACCTCGGGACGTTGGTCGAATATGGCAAGACGACCGACATTTTCACGAACCCGAAGCAGGAACGCACCAAGGATTATATCACCGGCCGCTACGGCTGACGCGTGACCGAGGAAGGACGGAGCAGATGGCAGTAGTCAACGAACACACGGTCAAGGCTTTCGACGAGGATCTCAACCGCCTGCGCGGACTGATCAGCGAGATGGGCGGGCGCGCCGAACAGGCGCTGCTCCAGGCTATGACCGCACTGAGCAAGGGCGACCTCGAGCTTGCAGACCAGGTCGTGCGCGACGACAAGAAGATCGACACGCTGGAAGCCGAAGTCGAACAGCTCGCCGTCCAGACGATCGCGCTGCGCGCGCCGATGGCCGACGATCTGCGCGAAATGATCGCGGCGCTGAAGATCGTGTCGGTGGTCGAACGCATCGGCGACTATGCCAAGAATATCGCCAAGCGCGTCGCGCTGATGGACCAGACGCGCTCGATCGAGGCGATCCCGGTGCTGATGTCGATGTCGGCGGCGGTCGCCGAGCTGGTCCACGACGCGCTCAACAGCTTTGCGGCGCGCGACGCCGAACTCGCGGTGCGTGTCACGGTGCGCGACAAGAATGTCGACGATTTCTACAACAGCATCTTTCGCACGCTCGTGACCTTCATGATGGAAAATCCGAAGCACATCACCGAAAGCGCGCACCTGCTGTTCGTCGCCAAGAACCTCGAGCGCATGGGCGACCATGCGACCAACATCGCCGAGATGGTCTATTATGTGGTCACCGGCGAACATATGGAGGAACGCGAGCGCGGCGAGACACCCGAGGAAAGCGCGGCGGCGGAGCAGGAGAAGGACTGATGCCGCAGCCCGACCTGCTGCTGATCGAGGATGACGAGGCGATTGCCGAACTCATCGTCTGGCATTTCGCGCGCGAAGGTTTCTCGGTCCGGCAGACCCCCGACGGCGAACAGGCGCTGATGCTGGTCGAGGAGCGCGTTCCCGACATCGTCCTGCTCGACTGGATGATCGAAAGCCTGCCCGGGATCGAGGTCTGCCGGCGCCTGCGCCGCAACCCCAAGTCGGCGAACGTCCCGATCATCATGCTCACCGCGCGCGGCGAGGAAGAGGACCGCATCCGCGGCCTCGAAACCGGCGCCGACGATTATGTCACCAAGCCGTTCAGCCCGCGCGAGCTGGTCGCGCGCGTCTCGGCCGTCCTGCGGCGCCTGCGTCCGGCGCTTGCGGGCGAATTGCTCGCCTATGCCGACATCGAACTCGATTCGGTCGCACACAAGGTGGTGCGCGGCGGGCAGGTGGTGAATATGGGGCCGACCGAATTCCGCCTGCTGCGGCACTTCATGGAACATCCGGGCCGCGTCTTTTCGCGCGGGCAGTTGCTCGACAGCGTGTGGGGGCAGGACAGCGACATCGAACTGCGCACGGTCGACGTCCATATCCGGCGGCTGCGCAAGGCGATCAACCTTCCGGGCACGAGCGACATCATCCGCACGGTGCGGTCGGCGGGCTATGCGCTGGATTCCGGGAAGAGCATCTGACCGCTCGGGGGCGTTCGTCACGCCGAGCTTGATCGGCAAATATCCCGTTTCGCCAGCCAGGTGATTCCCGGCGAAAGCCGGGGGCCAGTTCGGGCAGCGCCGCACCGCGTGGGCCCCGGCTTTCGCCGGGGATCACCTGTTGCTCGTCCGAGGGTATAGTCGCCGGCTGGTTTTGGAGCGACGAACGGACGCTACGACCGAAGCTTGCCGTCGCCCCCGCCTGCGCGGAGGCGACGGTTATGGGGAACGTCCGCTCCCCATCCCCAAGCCGAACAGGTCAGAAGACGATCTGCGCGCGCATGCCGAAGGTGTCGACGCCATAGTCGCGGTCGGTGCCCGCCGCGATCACCGCGTCGCGATATTCGAGCCGCGCGTAATTGACCATGAAGCGCACATAGTCGATCGGCGTCCAGATCAGCGAGGCCATATAGCCATGCTGCTTGCCGCCATCGATGCCCGCGTCGTTGAGGTCGAGATGGTCGTAGCGCAGGTTCAGCTGCCACGCCCCCAGACCGCCGCTGCCCACCGGGTTGTTGACCTTCACCCCGCGGAACACGCCGCTGCGATAGCCGCGCGTATCGTCGGTCAGGAAGACGCCCGCCTCGACCGCGCCGCCGAAGAAGGTGGGATCGGCCGCGCCGGTGCGCCCGACCTTTTGCCAGAACGCCTCTGCCGCGCCGTGGAAACGTCCGCTGATGAAGGCGGCCTCGGCGCCATAGCCGGTTTCGGACTTCGCGCCGATGCTGGGTGTCGAGATAAAGCGAATATCGGCGGTGTGGACGAGCGGGCGCTGGCGATAGCGAACCGACGTCACGGTATCGCCCAGATCGCGCCAGTGCGCCGAAGCGCCGAAGTGCAGCTGTGTGTCGCCCAGCTTCGGCGCGAACACGAGGCGTCCGTCGAAGCTGACCGACGAATTGCCGCTGTCGGACAGGTCGCCGAAATTGTCGGTGAACACGCCGCCCTGGACGATGACATCGCCCGTCGCGACCTCGCCCGACACGCCGACGCGGCGCTCGAACCCGAATGCGTCGGTAAAGGCCGCGCGTTCGATGAAGCTCGTGTCGTTGCTGCTCGACAGTTCCTCGAGCCCCTGGAAATTGTTGTGCTGTCCCACCGTGACCTTGAGCGGCCCGTCCTTGTAGGTGAGGTGCGCGTCGGTCAGCTCTGCGTCACCCCCGGCGAAATCGGCCTCGAGCTTGTAGCCGAACCCGCCGGGGATCGTGCCCTCGACACCGAGCCGGACGCGGCGCAGTTCGTTCGAAAAGCCGAGCGCGCGGTCGCTGATCGCGGAGGGGGCGCTGACATGGCCCGCATCGACGAGGATGCGCCCGCGCGGCTTGAAGCTCCATCCGTCGGCGGTCTTGAGTTCGGGTGCGCCCTTCCAGCCGATTTCCGTGGCCGGTTTGGCGGTGACCGTCGGAGCGGGTGCGACGGGCGCCGGTGCCGGAACCGGGCTGGCGATCGCGCCGTCGAGCCGCGCTTCGAGCGTGTCGACCTTTGCCTTCAGCGCCGCGAGTTCGGCGCGCAATTCGGCCGCTTCCTCGGCGCTCAGCGCCTGTGCATGCGCGGTCGTCGGCGCAGCCAGCATCGTCGTGCCCAGCAGGGCGGCGGTCAGAAATGCACGCATGTCGGGAAAGCTCCATTGCGATTAAATGACAGTCTCGCGGCGCCACTATGACGCTAAAATTACAATGTCGCGTCATTTGCGTGACATTTTTGTTGCATCGACGTTTTTCGCTGTCCGCTTGCACCGTCAGGACGAACGGCTAAGGACAGGCCAGTTTTTCTGCGCAACCAATCGGGAGACACTCATGACGATCAGATTTGACGGACGCGTGGCCATTGTCACCGGCGCCGGCGGCGGGCTCGGTCGCGCTTATGCGCTCGAACTGGCGCGCCGCGGCGCAAAGGTCGTCGTCAACGATCTGGGCGGCGCGCGCGACGGCACCGGCCATTCGGACGCCGCGCTGCAGGTCGTCGAGGAAATCCGCGCCGCGGGCGGCACCGCCATGTCGAACGGCGGCAGCGTCACCGAATATGACCAGATGGAAGAGATGGTCGCCAAGGCCAAGGAAGAATGGGGCGGCATCCACATCCTGATCAACAACGCGGGCATCCTGCGCGACAAGAGCTTCGCCAAGATGGAGCCCGCCGATTTCGACCTGGTCGTGAAGGTCCATCTGCTCGGCAGCGCCAATGTCACCAAGGCCTGCTGGGATCTGATGCGCGAGCAGGCCTATGGCCGCATCCTGATGACCGCATCGTCGACCGGGCTCTACGGCAATTTCGGGCAGGCCAATTATGGCGCCGCCAAGCTGGGGCTCGCCGGGCTGACCAAGACGCTCCATCTGGAGGGGGCGAAATATAATATCCGCTGCAACACGATCGCGCCGGTCGCGGGCACGCGGATGACCGAGGATATTTTCCCGCCCGAACTGTTCGACAAATTCACCCCCGAAAATGTCGTTCCCGCCGCGCTCTATCTGGTGAGCGAAAATGCGCCGACGAATATGATCGTCGGAGCGGGCGCCGGCGCCTTCCACGCCGCCTATGTCACCATGACCCCCGGCGTCGCGCTACCCGAGGACGAACGCACGCCAGAGGGCGTCGCCGCGGCGTGGGACAGGATCGTCGACCGCAACGGCGAAACCGTCCCGCAGTCGGGCAGCGAGCAATCGATGGCGGTGATGAAGGCGTTGCAGGCGCTGGGTTGAGGCATTTCGATCCTCCCTGTGCCGCAGGCATGGGGAGGTGGCAGCGGCGGAGCCGCTGACGGAGGGGCAATGGCGCAAACGTCGCTTGCCCCTCCACCACTCGCTGCGCGAGCGGTCCCCCTCCCCATCGCTTTGCGACAGGGAGGATAGCGCGCGCTTCACTGTATTGACACGGCAACACAGTTGGCGCATAGTCCGTGCGGGGCAAGGGGATCGGTCTAAGAAGGACGACCCCGATGTATAGTGAAAGCGACCTGCAAGCCGCGGTCGAAGCGAATGTGTTGACGCCGGAGGCCGCTGCGGCGTTCCGGTCGCATATCGCAACGGTGCGCGCAGCCCCCGGAGCGGACGAGGAATCCTTTCGCCTGCTCACCGGATTCAACGATATATTCGTCAGCATCGCGGCGGTCATCCTGCTCGTCGCGGTGGGCTGGATCGGCGAATCGATTCATCCGACGCTGGCCGGGCTCGGTGTTGCGGCCACCGCGTGGGGCCTTGCCGAATATTTCACGCGTCAACGCCGCATGGCGCTTCCCAGCATCGTGCTTGTCATTGCCTTTGCGGGCGGCGTGCTCGGATCAATGATCGGCTTCCTCGTCAAGCATGGCGAGGATATTTTCGGCCGCCAGCCCGCCGACGCGACGATTGCCCTGCTTGCCGCCACGATGGCGTTGATCACTGCTGGAGCGACCTGGGTCCACTGGCGGCGCTTCATGGTTCCGATCACCGTTGCGGCAGGAAGCGCCGCGCTTGCCGCGACAGCGATCGCGCTGATTCTCGCCGTGGTTGGCGGGGCGGACGAACCCAATGTCGAGCTGCTGATGGCGCTCGTGCTCGTCGCGGGCCTTGGCGTCTTCACGCTCGCCATGTGGTGGGACCGCAGCGACCGCCTGCGTCAGACGCGGCGGAGCGACGTCGCATTCTGGCTCCACCTGCTCGCCGCGCCGATGATCGCGCATCCGATCTTTCACATGCTGGGCGTCACCGAGGGCGACGATATCACGAGCGCCGCCGCGATCCTCGTGGTCGGCATTTATGTGCTCTTCGGGATCGCCGCGCTGGCGATCGACCGCCGCGCGCTGCTCGTTTCGGCGCTCGCCTATGTGCTCGTCGCGATGACGCAATTGTTCCGCGAATTCGGTGCGGTCGAGCTCAACGTCGCGCTGACCGCCTTTGTCATCGGATCGGCGCTGCTGCTGCTGTCGGCCTTTTGGCAGAATGCGCGCGCGGCGGTGGTGTCGCTGTTGCCCGCGAACGTCGCCAACCAGCTTCCCGCGACGGTCAGTCCTCGACCAGCTTCATAAGCTTGCGTTCGACGGGGGCGAGTATGTTCGACAGCTCGTCCCCGCGCTTCAAAATCGCCCCGGCTTCGGAGACCAGCGCCCACATGCCCTGGCGGCTCCGCAAGGCGGGGCGTTTTTCTATGCGGTATTCGGGGCGCTCCGCCGCGCGGCGAAAGGCGGAAAAGATCGCGACGTCACGGTGGAAATCCATCGCATAGTCGCGCCACCGCCCCGCCGCGACCATGCGGCCATAAAGGTCGAGGATGCGCGTGAGTTCGTGACGATCAAAGCCCGTTTGCTGCGGGATGGCCCGGCCGTTGGCCGGCCAGGGCGTGACAATTCCCATCAGTCGGCGGTCCCGCCTCCCTTGCGCCGCGGCGCGTCGGTGCGCGTGGCGGCGCTATTCCCGCCCTTTTCGGCCATCAGCGCGGCAAGTTGCTTCTGCAATTGTTCGAGCTGGCATTGCAGCAATTCCAGCTTCTGCGTCGCGGGATCGAAGGTTTCGTGGCAAGTGCCGTAGGGAACGAATTCGCGCGCATATTCGGTCGCGTCGACGAGCGTCGAGCGGGCCGGAATGCCGACCATCACCGCGCCTTCGGGCACATCCTTCGTCACCACCGCATTCGCCCCGATGCGCGCGCGCGGATGGACCGTGACGGGGCCGAGAATCTGCGCGCCCGACCCGACGATGACATCGTCGGACAGCGTCGGGTGCCGCTTGCCCGCGATTCCGTTCGCGGGATCGGTGCCGCCGAGCGTCACGCACTGATAGATGGTGACATTATCGCCAATCTCTGCCGTCTCGCCGATCACCGTGAAACCGTGGTCGATGAACAGGTGACGCCCGATCCTGGCACCCGGATGGATATCGATTCCGGTCAGCCAGCGCGCCAGGTGATTGACGAAGCGTGCGAAGAAAAACAGGTCGGCCTCGAACAGCCAGTGCGCGATGCGATGCATCCCCACCGCCAGCAAGCCCGGATAGAGCAGGATTTCCCAGCGCGACCGCGGCGCCGGATCGCGCCGCTTGATCGAATCCAGATAGGCGATCAGCCCTTTGAACATCGCATTGTCCCCTGCGACCCTATTTCTGTACCGATCAAGATAGATGTTCGCGCCGGGCTTTTCCACCCCCACCGCATTTTATTCGTCAACGACCGAACAATCCGACGCGAAAGAGCAACAATCCCTCGTTGCGCCAGCGCCGTTCGCCGTCGCGTGCGGCAACCGCCGCCGCCCATCGGTCGAGCATCAGCAGCGCACGCGCGCCTTGGAATTCGGCGCGGCGCGGCGCGGGGCCGCGCGCTTCGGCAAAGAGCAGGCGCGCGGCGGCGGCGTCGCTTTGCTGCACCGCGGCCCAGAGCAGTCCCCATCGCGCGCCGCCCGCACCGCCGGAGAGCGCGAAAAGCGCCTCGCCGAATGCGCGCGCCGCCTCGGCACGCGTCGCCTCATCCTCTGCGAGCAACAATGCTTCGGCGGCATCGACCAGCGGAGCAAGATCGCCCTGCCCTCCCCATGTCGCCTGCAATTCGGCAAGCAGCGGCTCGCCCTTCGGCAAGGCGGCGGGATCGGCAGCGAGCAACCCCGTCATGTCGCGCCACCACGCGAGCTTGATCTGCCCGATGAGGGGTTCGGTTGCGTCGGCGAGGAGTTTGGTCAGCCGTTCGGCCAGCGCCCACAGCGCCGCCATCGCCGCGCGCCGCTCGCGCGGCACGGCGACCATCACGCGCGGGTCGCGGATGTCGGGGTAGGGATGTTCGCTCAGATCGGCCATACGCCGGTCAGCCTATATGCCCAGGCCGTCATTGCGACCCCGACGAAAGCCGGGGGAAGCAATCTCCAGCGTGCAGCTTGCCATACCGGCAGCTGGAGATTGCGTCGTCGCTTCGCTCCTCGCAATGACGAAGGAGATCAGCCGCGATTGCAGACCGCCTTCACCGCCGCGATCACGCGCGGCGTGTCGACGAGCGCCGCCTTTTCGAGATTGGCGGCGTAGGGCAGCGGCACATCCTCGTTGCACACGCGCGTCACCGGCGCGTCGAGGTCGTCGAAGCCCTGCTCCATCGCGACCATCGCGAGTTCGCTGGCGATCGAGCAGACCGGCCAGCCTTCCTCTACGACGACGAGGCGGTTGGTCTTTTTCAGGCTTTCGAGCACCGTCGCGGTGTCGAGCGGGCGCAAGGTGCGCAGGTCGATCACCTCGGCGTCGATCCCCTCGCCCGCCAGCGTGTCGGCGGCCTCGAGCGCGAGCCCGACGCCGATCGAATAGCTGACGATCGTGACATCGCTGCCTTCGCGCATGATGCGCGCCTTGCCGATCGGCAACACATAGTCGGCGATGTCCGGAACTTCGAAGCTGCGGCCATAGAGCAGCTCGTTTTCGAGGAAGACGACCGGGTCTTCGCTGCGGATTGCGGCCTTCATCAGCCCCTTGGCGTCGGCGGCATCATAGGGCGCGATCACGATCAGCCCGGGGACGCTGGCATACCAGGGCGCATAATTCTGGCTGTGCTGCGCCGCGACGCGGCTCGCCGCGCCGTTGGGGCCGCGGAAGACGATCGGACAGCGCATCTGGCCGCCCGACATATAGTTGGTCTTCGCCGCCGAGTTGATGATGTGGTCGATCGCCTGCATCGCGAAGTTGAACGTCATGAATTCGATGATCGGACGCAGCCCGCCCATCGCGGCGCCTGCCCCAAGGCCGGCGAAGCCATATTCGGTGATCGGCGTGTCGACGACGCGCTTGTCGCCGAATTCCTGGAGCAGACCCTGCGTGACCTTGTACGCGCCCTGATATTCGGCGACTTCCTCGCCCATCACGAAGACGCGGTCGTCGGCGCGCATTTCTTCGGCCATCGCGTCGCGCAGCGCCTCGCGGACGGTGAGCTTCACCATCGCGGTCCCGGCGGGGATTGCGGGGTCGGAGGCGCGCTCGACCGCTACGGGCCTTTCGGCCGCGGGGGCCGCAGCCGGCGCAGGTTCGGCGGCCTTGGATTCCTCGGCCGGTGCGGGCGCCGGAGCCGCGACGGGCGCCGCCGCTTCTTCCCCCTCGCCGGTGATCGTCGCGATCACGGTGCCGACCTTCACATTGTCACTCCCTTCGGCGACCAGGATCTGGCCGATCGTGCCTTCGTCAATTGCTTCGAATTCCATCGTCGCCTTGTCGGTCTCGATCTCGGCCAGAATGTCGCCCGATTTGACCTCGTCGCCTTCCTTGACGAGCCACTTGGCGAGCGTGCCTTCTTCCATCGTCGGCGACAGTGCCGGCATCTTCAGTTCGATCGCCATCTCAATATTGCTCCACCAGCACGTCGGTATAGAGTTCGGAAAGTTCGGGTTCGGGCGCGCTTTCGGCAAAATCGGCGGCTTCGGCGACGACCTGGCGGATTTCCTTGTCGATTTCCTTGATCCGGTCTTCGGAAATTCCGGCTTCGACCATCAGTTTCTTGAGGCCTTCGATCGAATCGCTCTTGTCGCGCACCGCCTGCACCTCTTCGCGGCTGCGATATTTGGCGGGGTCGGACATCGAGTGGCCGCGATAGCGATAGGTCTTGAGTTCCATCAGCACCGGCCCCTTGCCCGCGCGCACCCATTCGAGCGCCGCCTCGGCCGCGCCGCGCACCGCGAGCACGTCCATGCCGTCGACCTGCATGCCGGGGATGCGGAAGCTTTCGCCGCGGCGATAGAGCTGGTCCTCGGCGCTGCTGCGGTTGACCGAGGTGCCCATCGCATATTGGTTGTTCTCGATCACGAAGATGATCGGCAGCTTCCACAGCTCGGCCATGTTGAAGCTTTCATAGACCTGGCCCTGGTTCGCCGCGCCGTCGCCGAAATAGGCCATCGCCACCCCGCCATCGCCGCGATATTTGTGCGCAAAGGCAAGGCCGGTGCCGAGCGAGACCTGCGCGCCGACGATGCCGTGGCCGCCATAGAATTTATGCTCGACGCTGAACATGTGCATCGAGCCGCCCTTGCCCTTCGAGATGCCGGCCTGGCGCCCCGTCAGTTCGGCCATGATGACCTTTGGATCGATGCCATAGGCGAGCATGTGGCCGTGGTCGCGATAGCCGGTAATCACGCTGTCCTTGTCGCCGTCGAGCGCCGACTGAAGGCCGACCGCGACCGCTTCCTGACCGATATAAAGGTGGCAGAACCCGCCGATCAGGCCGAGGCCGTAAAGCTGCCCCGCCTTTTCCTCGAAGCGGCGGATGAGCAGCATTTCGCGATAGAAGGTCTCCAGCTCCTCCGGCGTCGCGTCATAGGGCGCGGGATCGCGCGGCTTGTCGCGGTTGGATGCGGGAGCGGGGGTTGCAGCGACTTTTTTTGGCGCGGCAGTCTTGCGCGCGGGTGCTTTGGCCAAGGCGGTTTCCTTTGCGATTAGCCGTTACGGCATGGGTCCCTATAGGACCGGCGCATCGCTTTTGGCAACGGCCCGGACAGCAGAATTGCGCTGTCTTACGTATGCAGCATGATGCAGCGCCAACCGGCGAGGCTACTCCGCCTCGGGCTCCATCGGGATCGCGATTTCGTCGGGGTGCATGACCCCCAATTTGCCGCGCACATATTCGTCGGCAAGGTCGGGGTCGACGCGGCGCCGGTCGAGCAGATTGACCCGGTTCTGAAGCTCGTTCTGCTTCTTGGTCAGCTCGGACAGGATGACGCGCTTTTTCTCGACCGACTGGCTGTAGTCACCCCAGGCGTAGAGCCCGGTCGGGCCGAGGATGATATAGCCGATCATCGCCAGCACCGCGATCAGCGCAATCGCGGGACCGAATGCCCGGCTCATCGATTTGCGAAACTTGTGGCGCTGCGTCATCCCGGCCCTTGAATCAGAGTTGATTCGTGGCGTCAAGGCATCAATACCCTATTCTCGTCATCCCGGCGAAGGCCGGGATCCCATCCCGTCGGTTGACGCACCGGCTAAATCCCGGCCGTCGCCAAGATGACGAATTGGGCGCTTGGCTCAGCCGAAAATCGACGCGCCCGGATAACGCGCCATCTCGCCCAGCTCTTCCTCGATACGGATCAGCTGGTTATACTTCGCGAGCCGGTCCGAACGCGCGAGGCTGCCGGTCTTGATCTGGCCGCAGGTGGTCGCGACCGCGAGGTCGGCGATCGTCGAATCCTCGGTCTCGCCCGAACGGTGCGACATGACCGCGGTGTAGCGCGCGCGGTGCGCCATATCGACCGCGTCGAGCGTTTCGGACAGCGTGCCGATCTGGTTGACCTTGACGAGCAGCGAGTTGGCGAGGCCGTCCTTGATCCCCTGCTCCAGCCGCAGCGGGTTCGTGACGAACAGGTCGTCGCCGACGAGCTGGCACTTGTCGCCGACGAGGTCGGTGAGCGCCTTCCAGCCGGTGAAGTCGTCTTCGCTCATCCCGTCCTCGATCGACTTGATCGGATAGTCGTTGACCAGCGCCGCCAGATATTCGGCCATTTGTTCGGGGGTCAGCGACAGGCTCTCGCCGCTGATTTCATATTTGCCGTTCCTGAAAAACTCGGTCGCGGCGCAGTCGAGCGCGAGCACGACGTCGCTGCCGAGCTTGAAACCCGCCTGATCGACCGACGCCGCGATGAAATCGAGCGCGTCGCGCGTCGAGGCGAGGTTCGGGGCAAAACCGCCCTCGTCGCCGACCGCGGTCGCGAGGCCCTTTTGCGCGAGACCTTTCTTCAGCGTGTGGAAAATCTCGCTGCCCCAGCGCACGGCCTCGGCAATGCTACCGGCGCCGACGGGCATGATCATGAATTCCTGCACGTCGATCGGATTGTCGGCATGTTCGCCGCCGTTGATGATGTTCATCATCGGCACCGGCAGGGTGCGCGCCGAAACGCCGCCGACATAGCGGTAGAGCGGCAGGCCGCGCGCGTCGGCTGCCGCCTTTGCAGCCGCAAGGCTGACGCCGAGGATTGCGTTGGCGCCGAGGCGACCCTTGTTGGGGGTGCCGTCGAGGTCGATCATCGCCATATCGAGTTCGCGCTGATCCTCGGCCTCGAGGCCGATCAGCGTCTCGGCGATCTCGCCATTCACTGCGGCGACCGCCTTGGTGACGCCCTTGCCAAGATAACGCGCCTTGTCGCCGTCGCGCAGTTCGACCGCCTCGTGCGCGCCGGTCGACGCGCCCGAGGGCACGGCGGCGCGGCCAAAACTGCCGTCTTCGAGGAGGACGTCGACCTCGACCGTCGGATTGCCCCGGCTGTCGAGAATTTCGCGGCCGTGGATGTCGATGATGGCGGTCATGGGCAATGTCCTGCTGCGCCGCCAGCGGCGGCCGGGATTGATGAGCGCCCGCCCCTTATCGGCGCCCCGCCCCTGTGGCAATATGCATAGGAATTTTGCTGCGCTATGGAACCAAAAGGCGCGCCTTGCTATATATTGATGTAGGACCAAAAAGGGATGGACATGGCCCGCACCGACCCGCTGGCGTGACGCCCGAACGATAAGAAAGAGGACAAGTCGATGGCCAAAGCCGCTACTCCCGCGACAAAGAAAGCCGCACCGCGCCCCAGAGCCCCTGCAAAGGCCGGCGCGACCAAGGCCGCGCCCGCGCGCAAGCCCGTGAAAGCCAAGGCCGCGACCGCGCATCCGATCCGCGACCAGCTCGCCGCGACGCGCGACACGATCAAGTCCGAAGCCTCGAAAAAGGCCGCTTCGCTGAAGGGCGAGGCGACGACGTTGAAGAATCAGGCCTCGGCCAAGGCGCGCGACGCCGCGGCCAAGGGCAAGGACAAGGCCGCCGAAGCGGTCGGCAGCCTCGCCAAGCTGCTCGAAGACAGCGCGGGCACCGTCGACAGCAAATTCGGCAAGCAATATGGCGACTATGCCCGGTCGGCCGCCGCGACCGTCGCGGGCCTCGCCTCGACGCTCGACAAGAAGGATCTCGACGAGCTTGCCGCTTCGACCCGCGACATGGTCAAGAAGAACCCGGCCATTGCCGTCGGCGCCGCCACGGTGATCGGCTTTGTGCTTGCCCGGATGCTCAAGGGTGGATCGAATAACGACTGATCCGACATTGTCATCCGAACCCAACGTCCCGCCCCCGGAACCGGACGCGCCGACCTTTGGCGACGTCAGCCACGGCTATGCGCCGAAAGGACGCCCGCAGGCTCCGCCGCCGGTGCCGCTGAAAGACATCGTGCGCGATGTCGTCGATGATCTGTCGGCGACCGCCAAGGCGGAACTGGCGCTGCTTGAAGCGCGCGGCGCGCTGGCGGGGCACGGCATCAAATGGGCGTCGGCGTGGGGCTTTGTCGCGGCGTGCGCGCTGCTCGTCGCGATGCTGGCGGTCGCCTTTGGTGCGATCCTTGTGCTGGCGCCGCGCGTCGGTCCGCTCGCCGCGACGCTGATCGTCGTGCTGGCGCTGCTTGGCCTCGCCGCCATCGCCGCGTGGCGCGCGAAACGCAGCGCGGCGGACGTTCGCACCGCCTTTCGCAGCGACCTGATGCACGAAACGGGGGACGAATAATGCCAGGAACACGCGCGCGCCTGATCAACGCCGTTCGCCGGTCGATGATCCAGCGCGCCGAGTTGCAACGCAAGATCGGGACCGCCCGCGATGCGTTCAAGCCCGCCGCACTCGTCGATCGCGGCAAATATCGGCTGAGCACGGCCATCAACGACACGGCCAAAGTCGCACGCGACGAATTTCGCGCCAACCGACTGCCGATCACGCTTGCGGCAATCGCGGGGGTCGCGTGGCTGCTGCGCGAGCCGATCAAGGAATATGCGCCGCGTGCTGCGTCGCGCCTGCGCGACCTGGTCGATGGTGCCGTCGACAAATTTCGCCTCGGCGACGCGGGGCCGACCGATGACGAGATATTGGAGAATGACGATGAAACCGCTGAGTGAAACCGCCCGTGAAACCACCGCGAAGATGAGTGAAGTTGCGCAGAAAGCCGCCGATAATGCCAAGGCGACCGCCGAAACGGCGCGCGTGCGGCTGCAGGACGGATACGACCGCGCGCGCACCGCGACGAGCGAGTTGGCCGCGAAAGGGCGCGAGCAGGCCGATGCCGCGCGCGAGGCCGCCGGCGAAGCGCTCGAAAAGGGCAAGGCGCAGGCCAAGCGCGCCAACAGCAAGCTCAAGGATATTGCCGAAGACCAACCTCTGACGCTGCTGGCCGGTGCTGCGGCGATCGGCGCGCTCCTCGGCTCGCTGATCCCGAAGCGGCGCGACTAGTTTCCCACGATACTTGCCGTTACGGCGCGCCGCTGATAGGGGGCGCCACCTCCCCTCCCCGCGCTACACGGCAAGGATTGCATCGATGAGCAAATTGCACCTGGTTTTCGGCGGCCGCGTCAGCGACCCGCAGGGCCTCGATTTCGTCGACCTCGAAAAGCTCGACGTCGTCGGTCTGTTCCCCGACTATAAGTCGGCCGAAAAGGCCTGGCGCAGCGCCGCCCAGCGCACCGTCGACGACGCCGAAATGAAATATGTGGTCGTCCACCTGCACAAGCTGTTGCAGCCCGACGCGGAATAGGAGCGGTCAGGCGACGTAGCCGCGTCGCCCCCCGCGAAGGCGGCGGCGCCAGCACAGCGAAGCGCAAGGCCGATTGCGGCCCACGCCTTCGCGGGGGTGACGATCAGTCAGCGGAAATTGTCGGCGTAGGCCTGGATCTTCAGCTTGCGCTCGGGCGTCGGGATGACCTCGGCATCGATCCCATAGCGCACGGCATAGGCCACCGCCTCGTCGCGCGTCGCGAAAGTAAGGCGAATCTGGCGGCGCGTGTCGCCGCTTCCGGCCCAGCCCATCAGCGGGTCGGCCTTGCGCGCCTCGGCGGGCGCAAATTCGAGCATCCAGCGGTCGGTCCCGGCACGCCCCGACTGCATCGCATTCTTGGGCTTCTGGAATATCCGCGCTTTCATTGGGTCCATCCTGAACTGGCTACCGATGGCGCCGCCTTAGCGCCAAGCGCAGTGCGCGAAAAGAGGAAAGGCGCCACCCCTCATCCTCGCCACGCTGGATCAAGGCGGCGATTGCTCCCTCGCACAAGAAAGATGCTCCCCGGCGAAAGCCGGGGCCCAAGCGGCGCAGCGCTATCCCGCGCTCGACCCCGGCTTTCGCCGGGGAACAGCTTTTTGGCGATGGGTAGAATACCGGTCACGCGCCTGTCAGATATGGCGGCTATTTCGCGTCGCGCCGCGCCTGCGCCGCCTTGGTCATCAGGGTCGGGCGCGCGCTTGCCGGGTCGTCGGGCCAGGGGTGCTTGGGATAGCGACCGCGCATCTCTTTCGCGACCTCGTGCCAGCTCCCCGCCCAGAAGGACGGCAGGTCGCGGCTCGTCTGGATCGGGCGGTGCGCGGGCGAGGTGAGCGCGAGGACGAGCGGCACCGGCGGCTCGCCGATCGTCGGGTGCCGCGTCAGCCCGAACATTTCCTGCACGCGCACGCTGACCGTCGGCCCCGCCTCGGCGCCATAGTCGATGGCATGGCGGCTGCCCGCGGGGGTCGCATAGTCGGCGGGCGCGAGCTTTTCGAGCCGCTGGCGCGCCGACCAGTCGAGCAGTCCCATCAGCGCGTTGACCAGCCTGCCGTCGCCGATGTCGCGCAGCCCGCGGCATCTTTCGAGCAGCGGCGCGAGCCAGAGGTCGAGGCTGTCGGCGAGCGCGGGGGCCGATAGCGTGTCGATCCCTGCGAAAGAGGCGCGTTGGCGCAGCGCCTGCGACGCCGGTCCCCAGCCGATCAGCCCCAGCCCCCTGTCGCGCACCGCCGCGAGCCGCACCCCAATATCGTCGGCGGCGGCGCTTTCGCGCGGAGCCTTGCCGCTCGCGAGCGCAATCGCACCAAGCCGCCGCTCGCGCCGATGATCGACACGGTCGGCGGCGGCATCATAGCTGCTCGCGGCGTGCTGGACGATCTGGCCCGCGAACAAGGCCTCGACCTCGGCCGCGTCGACCGGCGCGGCGGCGAGGATGCGCACGCCCGCGGCATGGCCCTGCGCATCGGCAATCGCGAGCCATTCGCTGCCCGCGAGCTGTTCGGCGGGGTCGATGCGATAGGCGCGGCCGCCGACGCTGAGATATTCGCCGCGCTGTCCCGCGCGCTGCCGCGCGACGCGATCGGGCCAGGCGGTCGCGATCCAGCCGCCGAGCGTGCGCGGTTCGGCGACGGCGTCGCGGGGAGCCTGCCGGGCCGCCAGCGCGGCAAGGCGTTTGGCAAGACGTGCGGCGCCCTCGGCGCGCTCGCCGCGCGTCGCCCGCCACCGTCCGAGCCGCGCTTCGACATCGACGTTGCGTCCGCCAAGCCCCGGCTCGGTCAGCAGTACGGCGAGCCGACCGGCCAACTCCCCTCCCCCGGCGCACGCCGCTTCGATCAGCATATGCGCGAGCGGGACGGGAAGCGGGATCGCAGCAAGCGCCTGGCCGTGCGCGGTGATCCGCCCGTCACCGCCGAGCGCCCCGATCGCCTGCAACCGCGTCTTGGCGTCGGCCACGGATGCGGGCGACGGCGGGTCGAGCCAGCCGAGCTGGCGCGGATCGATAATCCCCCAGCTCGCACAGTCGAGTACGACGGGCATCAGGTCGCTCTCGTGAATCTCGGGCGGATCGAAGGGCGGCATCCCCGCGGTCGCCGCGGCCTCCCACAAACGATAGGCGACGCCCGGTCCCTGCCGCGCCGCGCGCCCGGCGCGCTGCGTCGCCGACGCCTGGCTCGCGCGCTCGGTCACCAGCCGCGAAATCCCCGCCGCCTTGTCGAAACGCGGGCGGCGCGACAGCCCCGCGTCGATGACGATGCGCACGCCGTCGATCGTCAGGCTGGTTTCGGCGATGCTCGTCGCGAGGATCAGCTTGCGGTGGCGCGCAGGATCGCGCACGAGCGCCTTGCGCTGAAGCGCGGGGTCGATCTGGCCGTGCAACCGGTGAACCACAAGCGGCAGTCCCGACGCCTCGACCGCTGCGGCGGCGCGCTCGATGTCCGCGACGCCGGGAAGAAAGGCGAGCATGTCGCCCTCGTCTTCCTCCGCCATCGCTTGCCGCACCGCCGCCAGAACCGACGCTTCGAGCCGGTCTTCGGCGCGGCGGCCGATGTGGCGCAGATCGAGCGGCCAGCTTCGCCCCTCGCTCTTCACCACCGGCGCGTCGCCAAGCAGCGCGCCGAAGCGCGCGCCGTCGAGCGTCGCCGACATGGCGAGCAGGCGGATCTCGTCGCGCAAACCCTGCTGCGCATCCACCGCCAGCGCGAGCGCAAAATCGCTGTCGAGGCTGCGTTCGTGAACCTCGTCGAACAGCACCGCCGACACGCCCGCAAGCTCGGGATCGGCGAGGATGCGGTTGCGGAACAGCCCCGGCGTCATCACGAGCAGCCGCGTCGCCGCCGACTGCTTGCTGTCGAGCCGCGTCGCATAGCCGATCCTGCCGCCGACCGGCTCGCCCATCTCCTCGGCGATGCGTTCGGCGGCAGCGCGCGCGGCAAGCCGGCGCGGCGACAGCAGCCACACCTGCCCCTTGCACCACGGCTGGTCGAGCAGCGCGGGGGCGACGCGCGTCGTCTTGCCCGCGCCCGGCGGCGCGACCACGACGACATTGGGCTTGAGCAGCAGCGCCGCGAGAATGTCGGGCAGTACCGCGTCGATGGGAAGCAGGGTTCGCGTCATGTCCGCCTTGCAGGATTGCCCAGTTCAAGGTTCAGACGATAGGCTTCGGCCGTGAGCCGCGCGACGGCTTCGGCCGTCACCTCGGTCCCTTCGGTCATCACCAGATTGCCGAGTTCATATTTCCCGCTCGCCTTGATCCGGGGGTCGAACTCGCGCAGCCTTTTACCGCGCCAGAAACCCAGCAGCACACGATGTTCCTCGGCGCGGATCAGGATGCACGGTCCGTTCGCCATGAACACCAGATTGGTCCATTTGATCGTTTCGTCGAACGGCGCGGCCGCCATGATCGCCGCGCGCATCATTTTGCAGCGTTCGCGCTGCCAGCCCAACAGCGCGGCGATATAGGCGTCGGGGCTTTCGACCGCTGGCCCCATCGTTGGCATCATCCGTTCCCCCGAAAAGCCCCTCCCCTTCAGGGGAGGGGTTGGGGCCGACGCCTTGCACAAGGCCGCTGGCCCCCACCCGCTGCGACTAGGCAGCAAGCTGCCAAGTCTCGCTGCCCTCCCCTGAAGGAGAGGGATTGCGGGTAATCTAATAAGCGCGCGCGACCGCAAAGGCGACCGCTTCGGTCAGCGCGGCCTTCGCCTGGCTCGGGCGGAAGCCGCCGATCGCATCGACTGCGCGCTGGCCATAGTGGCGCGCGCGCGCGAGTGTGTCGGCGATCGCGTCATGCTTGTGGAGCAGCGTGGTCGCATGGGCGAGATCCTCGTCCGATGCGCGGTGGCCGACGATCGCCTGTTTCCAGAAGTCGCGTTCCTCGGGCGTGCCGCGCGCGTAGGCGAGGATGACGGGCAGCGTCACCTTGCCGTCGCGAAAGTCGTCGCCGACGCCCTTCCCCATCGTCTCCGCGTCCGAAACATAGTCGATCGCATCGTCGACGAGCTGGAAGGCGATGCCAAGGTTGCGGCCATAGGCGTCGAGCGCCGCTTCGGTCGCCTCGTCGCGCTCGGCGACGACCGCGGCGATCTTGCACGCCGCGGCGAACAGCTCGGCGGTCTTGGCGTTGATGATCGCGAGATACTGGTCCTCGCTCGTCTCGATCCGCCGCTGGGCGGAGAGCTGGTTGACCTCTCCCTCGGCGATCACTGCGGAGGCACGGCTCAATATCTTGAGCACCTTGAGCGAGCCGTCCTCTACCATCACCTCGAAGGCGCGGCTGAACAGGAAATCGCCGACGAGCACCGACGCGCTGTTGCCCCAGATGAGGTTCGCGGTCTTGCGCCCGCGGCGCAGGTCCGACCCGTCGACGACATCATCGTGGAGTAGGGTCGCGGTGTGGATGAATTCGACCGCCGCGGCGAGCTTGCAGTGGCGTCGGCCCGGATAGTCGAGCAATCGCCCGCAGGCGAGCGTCAGCATCGGCCGCATCCGTTTCCCGCCACCGGCGATCAGATGCCCCGCAAGCTCGGGGATCAGCGGCACTTCGGACTGCATCCGGTCGAGGATGACCGCGTTGACCTCGTTCATGTCGGCGGCGACAAGCGCCATCATCGGATCGAGCGAAGGCGGCTTCTCTCCGTGAAGCTGGTGGATATCGGCTGTCATGACGTGCGCTGCCTTGGCCGTGCACCGGCGAATTTGCAACGACTTTCGGCTTGCCAGCGCCCCCTTCGCGGTGCCAAGCGTGCCCGGCCAGAGGGAGGAAGGCGCATGAACGACGAGTTGAGCCGCTATCGACAGAGCATCGACAATATCGACGCCGCGCTCGTCTATATGCTCGCCGAGCGGTTCAAGGTGACGAAGGCTGTCGGCGAACTCAAGGCGCGCATCGACCTGCCCCCCGCCGATCCCGACCGCGAGGCGCGCCAGATCGACCGGCTGCGCTCCCTGGCGCGCGAGGCCGACCTCGACCCCGAATTCAGCGAAAAGTTCCTGCGCTTCATCATCGACGAGGTGATCCGCCATCACGAACATCTGAAGCGCGAGGCGGGTGCTTGACGCTCGATCACCCGATCTTCGCACGCTGGCCCGCAGAGCATCCCGATCGCCTGCAGCTTTTTTCGGCGCCGACGCCGAATGGCGTGAAGGTCGGCATCATGCTGGAGGAATGCGGGCTTCCCTTTGAACCGCACCGCATCGACATCGGCGCGAACGAAAGCCACGACCCCGCCTTCCTGGCGCTCAACCCGAACGGCAAGATTCCGGCGATCTACGACCCCGACGGGCCGAACGGTTCGCCGCTGGCGCTGTTCGAATCGGGCGCGATCCTGCTCTACCTCGCCGACAAATGCGGCCGGTTCATCGCCCCCGACCCCAATGCACGGTATGCGACGATCCAGTGGGTGATGTGGCAGATGGGCGGCGTCGGCCCGATGTTCGGCCAACTCGGCTTTTTCCACAAGTTCGCGGGCCGCGACTTTGAGGACAAGCGCCCGCGCGACCGCTACGCCGCCGAATCCGCGCGGCTGCTTGGCGTGCTCGACGAACGGCTGGCGACGCGGGCGTGGGTGATGGGCGATGATTACAGCATCGCCGATATTTCGCTGCTCGGCTGGGTGCGTAATCTGATCGGATTTTACGAGGCTGCGGAGATCGTCGGGTTCGAGCGGTTCGGCAATGTCAGGCGCTGGCTCGATGCGGGGCTGGCAAGACCGGGGGTGCAGCGCGGGCTGGTGGTGACGGCGACCTGACGCGGATTGCCGTTCTGTCGCGGACAATTAAGCCGCCGTCATCCCGGCGGAGGCCGGGATGTCACCGGTGTGCCGAAGTCGTGGATCCCGGATCAAGTCCGGGATGACGAAGGTCTGGTAGCGACCGGTTGCGGACATCGATTGTCCGTCGAAGTAATGCACGATATGAAGCTTTAATGGTCCTGCTCATCGCAATCCCACCTGTGCTAATCATTCTGTTTAGCTTATTGCTAGGCAAAGCATTCAAGGAGCGTTTCCCAACGCGCTGGTGGCTTCTCCGCCTAGGCCTCGCTCCCCTGATTTTTCTGAGTTTGGCATGCTACATCATGGCCACTCCGACGCCGATACCTTACGACTATGACGAGAACATGCATGGAGACTCGGGGCGGATGGATTTTCTTGCCATCATGGCGTTTGGCTTGGTTCTGCCGACGGTATACGTCGCCGTCGTATTTCCCGTTTCTGTTGCATATGCGCTTTGGAAGCGGCGAACTGCATCGCAGGCTGACTAACTCCGCGACCGCTTTCCACCCCAAAGCCGCCAAACTATCCCGCCGGCAACCGCAGCCGGACGAGCAATCCGCCCAGATCCTCGCTTTCCTCGAGCGCGATCGTCCCGCCGTAGATTTCCGCCACGTCGCGCACGATCGCAAGACCCAGGCCGGTGCCCGGCTTGCCGCTGTCGAGGCGGACGCCGCGGTCGAAGATGCGCGAGCGGTCGGCGGGCGAGATACCGGGGCCGTCGTCCTCGACGAGCATTTCGGCGGAGGAACCATCGCGCTGAATCGTGACGAAGACGCTGCCGCCGCCATATTTTGCGGCGTTTTCGAGGAGGTTTCCGACCAGTTCGTCGAGGTCCTGCCGCTCGACGCGCGCGGCAAGCTCCTTGTCGCCCGCCAGATCGAGCCGCGCGTCGGGATAGAGGAGTGCGACGGCGCGCGACACGCTCTCGACGCTGTCATGGACGTTGGCCCGCGCCTGCGTGGCGCCGCGGCGGCCGACGGCGCGCGCGCGGGCAAGGTGATGTTCGACCTGCCGCTGCATCGTCGCCGCCTCGCGCCGGATCGTGTGGGCGAGCGGCGTCGTGTCGCCCGCGGCGGTGTTGAGCAGGACCGTCAGCGGCGTCTTCAGCGCATGCGCGAGGTTGCCCGCGTGCAACCGCGCCTCTTCTGCCTGCTTTTCGTTATGGGCGAGCAGCGCATTGAGCTCTTCGACCATCGGCTGGACTTCGAGCGGCAGCGGCGCATCGACCCGCCGGTTCTCGCCGCCGCGCATCGCCGCGATCGCGCGGCGAATATGGCGTAGCGGCCAGAGACCGTAGAATGTCTGGAGCGCGGCCAATATGATGAGGCCGACGCCGAGCAGGACAAGGCTGGGGATCAACGTCTGCCGCACCGCGCGGATCTGGGTATCGAGCGTCTCGCGCGACTGGGCGATCTGGAAACGCCAGCGCGTGTCGCTGCCCGGCAGCAATATGTCGCGTTCGAGCACGCGCAGTTCCTCTTCGGGAAACTGCTGACTGTCATAGGTGTGCAGCGCCTCGTCGTCGTGCGCCTGCGACGTCACAAGGCGGCGTTCCCACAGCGACCGCGACGAATAGGGCTCCTGCCGTCCGCCGCTGATCTGCCAGTAGAGCCCGCTATAGGGCTCGAGGAAGCGCGGATCGCCCAGCGGCTCGATCATCCGCACCTCGCCATCGGGGCCGATTTCCGACGAGCGGATCATCGACATCAGCACATATTCGAGGTTCGAATCGAAATTGCGGGTGATTGCACTCGTGAGCACGCGGTCGAGCGCAAAGCCGCCACCGAACAGCAGCAGCGTGATCCACAGCGCGGCTATCGCAATCATGCGCCGCGCGAGCGAACCCGTGATGCGGCTGGTCAGCGCCGCCGGCCGGTCAGCCGCGTCGGGGTCTGGCGCGACCGTCGGGGCGGCTTCGGCGTCGGCCATCGCCACGCCCAGCCTAGGCTTGCGGGTCGTCGAGCTGGTAGCCGAGTCCGCGGATCGTCGTGATGATATCGGCGCCGAGCTTCTTGCGGATGCGCGTCACGAAAACCTCGATCGTGTTCGAATCGCGGTCGAAATCCTGATCATAAATGTGCTCGATCAGCTCGGTGCGCGACACGACCTTGCCCTTGTGGTGGAGAAGGTAGGACAAAAGCTTATATTCCTGCGCGGTCAGCTTCACCGGCTCGCCCGAGAGCGTTACGCGGCCCGAGCGCGTGTCGAGGCGTACGGGGCCAGCGGTCAGTTCGCTCGACGCATTGCCCGAGGCACGGCGGATCAGCGCGCGCAGGCGTGCGATCAGTTCTTCGGTCTGGAACGGCTTGGCGAGATAATCGTCGGCGCCCGCATCGAGCCCCGCCACCTTGTCCGACCAGCTGTCGCGCGCGGTGAGCACGAGCACCGGAAAATTGCGCTTTTCGCGCCGCCAGCGGTCGAGCACGGTCAGCCCGTCAATCTCGGGCAGGCCAAGGTCGAGGATCGCCGCATCATAGCTTTCGGTCGAGCCGAGGAAATGGCCATCCTCGCCGTCGGTGGCGAGGTCGACGGCATAGCCCGCCCCTTCGAGCGTCGCCTTGAGCTGCGGGCCCAGCGTGGGTTCGTCCTCGACAATCAAAATCCGCATTCAGGCGCCTTTCCTTTGCGTACCGGCATACGCCGGTCGCACGTTGCCGACTGTTTATCAACTCCCGGCGATCATCGCAAAATGTCGTTTGGGGAAGCCGTCGAATTTCCGGGGCTCAGGGCTTGCGGCCGACGATCCGGCCGGTGCGGGCATCGACATAGACGATCACGACCTGCGACCCGTCCATGAATTTGAGCGCATAGATCATCCGCCCCGCATCGAACTGCGGCCCGCCCAGATAGGTCATGTCGCTGTAGGGTGCGCGCGACTGCACCTCGGCGACGAGCCGGTTGAGCGGGATCACCTGCCCCTGCGCGGCCGCTTCGCGTAGATTATTCTGGTCGCGGTCGCCGCGCGCGAGCGCGGGCGTTCCTGCGGCAGCGAGCAGCGCAATAGTCAGGGCAAGGGTCAAAGTTCGGATCATGGAGCCTTCCTAGTGCGCCCGCTTTGAATAGCCGATGAATGGCGCAGTCAAGAAGGATTAGGATTCGCCGCGCTTCCATTGTGAGCGTGGCCGCATTGCCCGGAGGCAATGGTGGGCGCGACAGGGATTGAACCTGTGACCCCACCCGTGTGAAGGGTGTGCTCTACCGCTGAGCTACGCGCCCGTTCCGGTGCCTGCCGCTGATCGCGGCGTCCGAAAGCCGGACGTCCATAGCCGCTCGTACCGGGATTGCAACGGCGATTTGAACCGCCGGGGCCTTCGATACAATTCGGGCCGCAGCTTGCGCTACGGCCCGACTGTCATTCGTCAAATAAGACTGCCGATCAGTTGACGGCGTCCTTCAGGGCCTTGCCGGCCTTGAACTTCGGCTGGTTCGATGCCGCGATGGTCATCGTTTCGCCGGTGCGCGGGTTGCGACCCGTCGAAGCCTTGCGCTTGCTGACAGCGAAGGTACCGAAGCCGACGAGGCGGACTTCGCCGCCCTTCTTCAGCGTGCCGGTGATCGCGTCAAACACGCCTTCGACGGCCTTGCTGGCATCGCCCTTGGTGAGGCCGCTCGAATCTGCGACGGCGGCGATCAGGTCTTGTTTGTTCATGCCTAAGGAACCCCTGCAATATGGTTGGATAACTGATTCATGGCCCGAAGCCATGGCGCGCCACTAACGCTGTTTCGCCCCGCCTTGTCAAAGCAAAAAATGGCTAAAAACGCGCCTAAATGACGTTTATGCGACGAAAAGACGGCTCGACAAGCGCAGATTTACGTCGGGTCAGTGACGAATCGGGTTCTCGGGGTCCGCGCCCGGCGCAATCGGCGGCGAGGCGGCGAGTTCGTCCGCTTCGGTCCATTCGATCGGCTCGACGGGGCCTGCCAGCGCCTCGGCCAGAACCTGGTCGACGTGGCTCACCGGGACGATCTTCAGCTTGTCGGTGATGTTCGCCGGAATCTCGACCAGATCCTTTTCATTTTCCTCGGGAATCAGGACCGTCGTGATCCCGCCGCGGAGCGCCGCGAGCAGCTTTTCCTTGAGGCCGCCGATCGCAAGCACGCGTCCGCGCAGCGTCACCTCGCCGGTCATGGCAACGTCCCTGCGCACCGCGATTCCCGTAAGCGTCGAGATCATTGCGGTTACCATCCCGACACCGGCAGACGGCCCGTCCTTGGGAACGGCGCCTTCGGGCAAGTGGATATGAATGTCCTTGCGCGCGAAAAGGCTGGGACGGATGCCATAGGCCGGCGCGCGCGCCTTCACGAACGACAGCGCGGCCTGTACCGACTCGGTCATAACCTCGCCGAGCTTGCCCGTCGTCCGGACTTGTCCCTTGCCCGACGCCGTGACGGCCTCGATCGTCAACAATTCGCCGCCGACCTCGGTCCAGGCGAGCCCCGTGACCGCGCCGACCTGGTCCTCTTGGTCGCCGACACCGTGGCGGAATTTTCGCACGCCCGAATATTCGGACAGGTTGTCGGGGGTGATGGTAACGCTCTCGGCCTTGCCCTCGAGTATCTTGCGCAGCGCCTTGCGCGCGAGCCGCGCAATCTCGCGCTCGAGCGTGCGGACGCCCGCCTCGCGCGTATAATAGCGGATCAGGTCGCGCAGCCCCTCTTCGGTCAGTTCGAATTCGCCGTCTTTCAGACCATGCGCCTCGACCTGCTTAGCAATCAGGTGGCGCTTGGCGATTTCGACCTTCTCGTCCTCGGTATAGCCTTCGAGCCGGATGATCTCCATGCGGTCGAGCAGCGGCTGCGGCAGGTTGAGCGAGTTCGCCGTCGTCACGAACATCACGTCGGAAAGATCGACGTCGATTTCGAGATAATGGTCGTTGAACTTGCTGTTCTGCTCGGGATCGAGCACCTCGAGCAGCGCCGATGCCGGATCGCCGCGGAAGTCCTGGCCAAGCTTGTCGATTTCGTCGAGCAGGAACAGCGGGTTCATCGCCCCCGCCTTTTTCAGGTTGGTGACGATCTTGCCCGGCAGCGAGCCGATATAGGTACGCCGATGGCCGCGGATCTCGGCCTCGTCGCGCACGCCGCCGAGCGACTGGCGCACGAACTCGCGCCCCGTCGCCTTGGCGATGCTGCGCCCGAGCGAGGTTTTGCCCACGCCCGGCGGGCCGACGAGGCACAGGATCGGCCCCTTCAGCTTGTTGGTACGCGCCTGCACCGCCAGATATTCGACGATCCGGTCCTTGACCTTTTCGAGCGCATAATGGTCGTCGTCGAGGACGGCCTGCGCCTTGGCGATATCCTTTTTCAGCTTTGACTTCTTGCCCCACGGCAGGCCGATCAGCGTGTCGAGATAATTGCGGACAACGGTCGCCTCGGCGGACATCGGCGCCATTGCACGCAGCTTCTTGAGCTCCGCCTGCGCTTTCGCCTTGGCTTCCTTTGACATTTTCAGGCTGTCGATCTTGAGCTGGAGTTCGGCAAGGTCGTCGCCTCCTTCGCCATTATCGTTGCCGAGCTCGCGCTGGATCGCCTTCAGCTGTTCGTTCAGATAATATTCGCGCTGGCTCTTCTCCATCTGGCGCTTCACGCGGCCGCGGATTTTCTTTTCGACCTGCAGCACGCCAAGTTCGCCCTCCATGAAGGCAAAGACCATTTCGAGCCGCTTCGCGGGCGCATCCTCGACGAGCAATGCCTGCTTGTCGGACACCTTGATGTTGAGATTGCCCGCAACCGAGTCGGCAAGCCGCGAGGCGTCGTCGATCTGCGACAGCTGCACCGCGGTTTCGGCTGGCATCTTCTTGTTGAGCTTCGCATAGTTTTCGAACTGGTCGACCACCGAGCGCATCAGCGCGGCGGTATCGACGCTCTCGTCGACGGCGTCGGCGATCGGCTTGACCGTCGCCATCACCGCCTGCCCCTCGGTCTCGAGCGCCGCGAGCTTCGCGCGCTGCTTGCCCTCGACGAGCACGCGGACCGTGCCATCGGGAAGTTTGAGCAATTGCAAGACGGTGGCGACGACACCGACGTCATACAGGTCTTCGCGCTGCGGATCGTCCTCGCCGGGATCGAGTTGCGCGACGAGGAAGATTTCCTTGTCGCTTTCCATCGCGGCTTCGAGCGCGGCGACCGAGCGGTCGCGGCCGACGAACAGCGGAACGATCATATGGGGAAAAACAACAATGTCGCGCAGCGGCAACAGGGGAAAAGTTTGCGTCATCGGGACTCCTGGGCGACCGTCCAATATGGACGCTCCGCCCTTCTTATAGGCTGTTGATCGCTAATATGGCGTAACTTCGCACGCATTCAATGTCGGAGTGCTGAACGGACGAACGCGGAACCCGTGCCGTTCGTCCCGAGGAGCCATTGAGCTTGTCGAAATGGCGTCTCGAAGGACGCAGGACAGGGCGCTCGGCCCTTCGAGACGGGGCTTCGACAGGCTCAAGCCCCTCCTCGGAGCGAACGGAGCGTGGAAACGCCCTGTCAGAACGGCAGCTTGAAACCCGGCGGAAGCGGCAGGCCGCTTGTCATCTTGCCCATTTCTTCCTGGCTTGCGTGATCGGCTTTCTCACGCGCATCGTTGAACGCTGCGGCTAGCAGATCTTCGAGCATCTGCTTTTCGCCGGGAACGATCAGGCTGTCGTCGATGTCGATCGCCTTGATCCGCCCCTTGGCGCTCGCGCGAATCTTGACGAGGCCGCCGCCTGAAACGCCCTCAACCTCGACAGCATCGAGTTTCGCCTGCGCTTCCTGCATCTGCGCCTGCACGGTCGCCGCGGCTTCCTGCGCCGCCTTCATCATTTCTTCGATCGATTTCATGATCCCGTCCTATGCCGATTGTCGGGCGAGGCTTCAAGTTTTGCGTCGGGAAAAGCCGCCAGAGCGGCCTTTACGACCGGCAACTCGCGAATCCGCGCTTCATTGTCCGCCAGCTTGGCCGCCCGCATCTGGCCGAGACTGGGGCGCCCCTCGCCCTCGTCGGTCCGCACCTGCCAGCGGCTGCCGGTCGCGGCGAACAAGGCTTCGGAGATGTCGCGTGCAAAGCCGTCGCCCAGCGCCGGGGCGGGCGCATAGGCCAGCACCCCGGGATCGAGCGCGATAATGTTGAGGTGATCGTAAACAAGGCCCGCAAGCCTGTGATGTCCCGCCGTTTCGAGAAGGTGGTGAAGCTGTGCGGCGGTCAGCGAAGGCGGTTCGGAAGCGGAGCCTTCCGGTGCACCAGAGGTCGCGTCGACCGCCGCCTGGTCCGGTGCCGTTGACGCCGCCGGTGCGCCGGGCGCCGCTGTGCGGACACCGCCCGATTCGAGCAGCTTTGCCAGTTCGCCCGGATCGGGCATCGACGCGGCATAGATGACGCGCAGCAAGAGCATTTCGAGATGTTCGAGCGGATTGTTCGCGCGCAGCACCTCGTCATGCCCTTTGAGGAGCAGCTGCCACAGGCGGTTGAGCGGCGCGAAACCCATTTTTTGCGCCCATTCGGCGATACGCTCGCGATCCGCCGCGGCGAGCGCCGGGTCGTCATGGCGCGACACTTTCGCAAGCGTCACCGCATGCGTCAGCTCCATCAGCCCGCGCACCATCGCAATCGGCTCGATCCCCAGCGCATATTGCGCGCGCGCCAAATCGATCGCGCCGCCTGCCTCGCCTTCGAGGATCGTCGTCATCAACTGCGCGATCGCCGACCGGTCCGAAAGCCCCAGCATCGCGCGGACCTGCTCGGCGCTGATCTTGCCGCCGCCATCGAGGTCCGCGTGGGCAATCGCCTGGTCGAGGATCGACAGCCCGTCGCGCACCGATCCTTCGGCAGCACTGGCAATCAACCAGATTGCCGGCGCTTCCGCCTCGACGCCTTCCTTTTGCAGGATGGAGCTGAAATGCGCGAACAGCATGTCGGGGGTAATGCGGCGCAGGTCGAAACGCTGGCACCGCGACAGCACCGTAACCGGCACCTTGTTGACCTCGGTCGTCGCGAAGAGGAATTTGACGTGCGCGGGCGGCTCTTCGAGCGTTTTGAGCAGCGCATTGAAGGCGTTACGCGACAACATGTGGACTTCGTCGATGATATAGATTTTGTAGCGCGCCGACACGGCGGCATAGCGCACCGCCTCGATAATCTCGCGCACATCGTCGACGCCGGTGTTCGATGCGGCGTCCATCTCGATGACGTCGATATGGCGGCCTTCGGTGATCGCGCGGCACGGTTCGCACACGCCGCACGGATCGATCGTCGGTCCGCCCTGCCCGTCGGGGCCGATGCAGTTCAGCGCCTTGGCGATCAGGCGCGCGGTCGAGGTTTTGCCGACACCGCGCACCCCGGTCATCAGGAAGGCATGGGCCAGCCGGTCGCGCGCGATCGCATTGCCCAGCGTCTTGACCATCGCATCCTGCCCGATCAGCTCGGCAAAGGTCTGCGGCCGGTATTTGCGCGCGAGAACGCGGTACGGGCCGGAAGTCGCCGCCGGTGTGGGCGCCTCGGGCAGGTCCATGCCCAGCATCGGGGTATCGTCGTCGGCGGAATCGCTCATGGCCCCGTCTTAGGGGGACGCCGCGGTCTTGTCGAAGGGGGAAATGGGTGGGAGCCGGAACGACCCGCAGCGAATTCGTTGCGGCTGCTTCCTTCCGGACCTGACCGGGTTGGCGAAGACTGCGTCCGCCCGACTCCCGCGGCGCATATGGCGGGGGATGAAGGGAAATGCAAGGTCGGCCATTAAGTCGGCTTTGGGGTGGGGAGTGGACGTTGGGATAGTATCATGCCCTCCCCTTCAGGGGAGGGCAGCGAAACTTGGCAGCTTGCTGCCTAGTTGCAGCGGGTGGGGTCCATCGCCCTTGCGCAAGGCCGATGGACCCCACCCCAACCCCTCCCCTGAAGGGGAGGGGCTTTATGTCCGCAATCGATCGCTTACAGACCTTCGTCATCCCGGACTTGATCCGGGATCCATTCGCCCAGCGTCGGAAGAATAGATCCCGGATCAAGTCCGGGATGACGATGAATGAGGGGCTGCTTTCGGTCGCTACCGCTCAACCGGCTCCCTGCATATTCCGGCTTTCATCCGGAATATGCACCGTCAGCCCGTCCATTTCCTCGGTGAGCACGATCTGGCACGACAGGCGGCTCGTGCGCCGCACCCCGGCGGCGAGGTCGAGCATATCCTCTTCCTCCTCGCTCGCGGGCGGGAGGCGGTCGAAATCCTCTTTCGCGACGATGACGTGGCAGGTCGAGCAGGCCATCTGCCCCTCGCACGTCCCTTCGAGCGGCATCAGATGCGCCTGCGCGACGTCGAGCAGCACCTCGCCGGGCGCCGCCTCGGCCTCGGTGCGGCCCTTGCCGTCGGCGTGGATGAAGGTGACGCGCATCAATTCACTCCCTGCAGCCGCGCGGCTGCCTTGATCGCTTCCAGCCCTTCGCGCAATTCGGCCTCGCTGGTATAGCGTCCCCAGCCGAGGCGGATCGAGGCGCGTGCATCGCCCTCGCTCACGCCCATCGCGCGCAGCACATGGCTGACCTTGCCCGACCCGCTGCCGCAGGCGCTGCCGAGCGAAAAGGCGACTTCGCGCGCGTCGGACATCAGGCGCAGGCCGTTCACGCCCTCGCGCCGCACGTTGAGATTGCCGTGATAGCGCCGCGACGCATCGCCGTTGAGCGACCATTCAGGAAGCATGTCCATCGCGAGCGACCAGAGCCGTTCGATATGCGCGACGTCGCTATCCATGCGCTGGGCAGCGAGCGCCGCTGCTGCGCCGAACCCCGCACAAAGCGCGGGCGACACGGTGCCCGAGCGCATCCCCTGTTCCTGCGCGCCGCCGACCATCAGCGGTTCCAGGGCGACGCCGTCGCGCACCCATAATGCGCCGATTCCCTTGGGGCCGTGGATCTTGTGCGCCGACACGGCGATCAAATCGGGGCCGTCGGGGATTGCGATGCGCCCAAAGCTCTGCACCGCGTCGCAGAGCAAAAGACTGTTCTTCGCATGGGCGGCGGCGGCGAAATCGGCGACCGGCTGGATCGTCCCGACCTCGTTGTTCACGAGCATCGCCGCGACGATGCCGCCCTCTGGAATCAGTGCCTCGTCGGGCGGCAGGGCGAGACCTTCGCCATCGACCGGAAGGATCGTCGCGTTCAGCCGCTCCAGGCATTGCAACGATGCCGCATGTTCGATGCTGAGCCCCGCAACCCCGCCCGGCTTCGCATCAGCCCCGCGAAACAGCGCCCAGTTGAGCGCCTCGGTCGCGCCCGAAGTGAAATAGACGCGCCCGCCCCTGGGCAGCAGCGCCGCGACCTGGTCGCGCGCCACCTCGACCGCCGCCGCGGCGGCACGCCCCGCCTTGTGCGTGCTCGACGGATTGGCAAAGCCGTCGCCTTCGCCCGGCCCATCGAGCCAGCGCAGCATCGCTTCGCGCGCCTCGGGGGCGAGCGGCGTAGTGGCTTGATAGTCGAGGTAGATCATAGGGCGCATCTGCCTGCTAATCCCGCCAGTGTCGAGCCGCTTCCCCTCCCCGTCACCGCGGACTCGATCCGGGGTCCATTCACGCAGCGCTGGAAGAATGGACCCCGGATCGAGTCCGCGGTGACGAAAGAGTCAAACGGCTCTCCCGGCCCTTTTTTGCGAACGATTCGCAAAAGTTGCATGTTGAGACCTATTTTCTATATAGGCGCCATCTTCGCTCCGCCACCCCGCCGCTTCGGCGAATCGGTGACAAGCCTCAGATCATGAAGGTGCCCCAATGCCCGACGTCATTTTTCCCGGCCCCGAGGGCCGCATCGAAGGCCGTTTCTCTCCGCCGCCGCGTCCGCGCGCACCTGTCGCCCTGATCCTGCATCCGCACCCGCAGGGCGGCGGCACGATGAACGACCGTATCACGCAGGCGATGTACAAGAGCTTTGTCGCGCGCGGCTTTGCCGTGCTGCGCTTCAATTTTCGCGGAGTCGGACGCAGCCAGGGCACCTTCGACAATGGCATCGGCGAACTGTCCGATGCCGCCTCGGCGCTCGACTGGGTGCAGTCGATCCATCCCGAGGCGCAGACGACGTGGGTCGCGGGCTTCAGCTTCGGCGCGTGGATCGGGATGCAGCTGCTGATGCGCCGCCCCGAAATTCGCGGCTTCCTGTCGGTCGCGCCGCCGGCGAACATGTATGATTTCAGCTTCCTCGCCCCCTGCCCCTCGTCGGGCATCATCGTCGCGGGCGGGCAGGACGAGATCGTGCCGCCGGCCGCTGTGCAAAAGCTGGTCGACAAGCTGCGCACGCAAAAGGGCATCACGATCCACCACGACGAGATCCCGCGCGCCAACCATTTCTTCGAACATGAGCTCGAGCAGTTGATGAAGTCGCTCGACAATTATCTGGATATGCGGCTCGCGCCCGATTCGCCGATCCGCTAAACCCGTCATCGCGAGGAGCGAAGCGACGAAGCGATCTCCAGCATGCGGCAGTTCACGCCGATGGCTGGAGATTGCTTCGCTGCGCTCGCAATGACGAAGTGCTATTTCACCGGCACCAGCCAGATCGCGACGTTGGCGAACATCACCAGCGCGGCAACCAGCATCAGCAGCGCGCGGCGCCGGTCGCCCGACCGGAATACGAACACCGCCCCGCCGAGCAATGCGATTCCGCCGAGCATCACGATCGAGAGCAAAAGGTCACCCATATCGCGCGCTCTAGGGCGCGCACCTGTGGCGGTCAAATCGGCTTTGTGACATAATCGCGTCGAAAAGCGCGCGCGGCTTATGGCCAATTCGCGGCGCTTCGCCTAAAGGGCCGACATCGATTCCTTGACGAACAGCGGGAGCCGCGCCGATGCGCATCGCCATTGCCTCTGACCACGCCGCATGGGAGCTGAAAGCCGCCCTTGCCGACTGGCTGCGCGGCGAGGGGCACGAGGTCGCCGACCTTGGCACGAACGGCCCCGACAGCGTCGACTATCCCGATTATGGCTATCGCCTTGCCGAAGCCGTCGCCGACGGCAGCGCCGAGCGCGGCGTTGCGCTGTGCGGTTCGGGCATCGGCATCTCGATCTCGGTCAATCGCAACCCCGCGTGCCGCTGCGCGCTCGTCGGCGAACCGCTGTCGGCCAAGCTCGCGCGCGAGCATAATGATGCGAACGTCATCGCGATGGGCGCGCGGCTGACCGGCATCGACATGGCGAAGGCTTGCCTGACGGCTTTTCTGACCACCGAATTCGCGGGCGACCGCCACGCGCGCCGCGTCGATAAATTGTCCAATCCCTCCTTCAATCCTCCCCATCTGGAGACCAGCCGATGACCACAGAAACACTCGACAAGCCCATCAAATCGGCCGGTTATTTCACTGACGGCGTCGGCACGACCGACCCCGCGGTTGCGGCGGCGATGAAGCATGAGCTGGAGCGCGAGCAATATCAGATCGAGCTGATCGCTTCGGAAAACATCGTGTCGAAGGCGGTGCTCGAAGCGCAGGGCAGCGTCTTCACCAACAAATATGCCGAAGGCTATCCGGGGCGCCGCTATTATCAGGGCTGCGCGCCGTCGGACGAGGTCGAACGGCTCGCGATCGACCGCGCGAAGCAGCTTTTCGATTGCGGCTATGCCAACGTCCAGCCGCACTCGGGCGCGCAGGCGAACGGCGCGGTGATGCTCGCGCTGTCCAAGCCGGGCGCGACGATTCTCGGCATGAGCCTCGACGCGGGCGGGCACCTGACGCACGGCGCGCCGCCGGCGATGTCGGGCAAATGGTTCAACGCCGTTCAATATGGCGTGCGCGCCGACGACCATCTCGTCGATTTCGACCAGGTCGAGGCGCTGGCCAAGGAACATCGCCCCTCGCTGATCATCGCGGGCGGCTCGGCCTATCCGCGCACGCTCGACTTCGCGCGCTTCCGCGCGATTGCCGACGATGTCGGCGCGCTGCTGATGGTCGACATGGCGCATTTCGCGGGGCTCGTTGCGGGCGGGGCGCACCCGTCGCCGCTGCCGCACGCGCATGTCGTGACCACGACGACGCACAAGACGCTGCGCGGTCCGCGCGGCGGCATGATCCTGACCAATGACGAAGCGATCGCCAAGCGCATCAATTCGGCGGTCTTCCCCGGCCTGCAGGGCGGCCCGCTGATGCATGTCATCGCGGCGAAGGCGGTCGCCTTTGGCGAGGCGCTGCGCCCCGAGTTCAAGGATTATGCGAAGGCAACGATCGCCAATGCGCAGGCGCTCGCGAACCGGCTCAAGGCACGCGGCGCCGATGTCGTCGCGGGCGGCACCGACACGCACCTCGCGCTGATCGACCTGCGCCCGCTCGGCGTGACCGGGCGCGACGCCGACGAGGCGCTCGAACGCAGCGCGATCACGTGCAACAAGAATGGCGTCCCCTTCGATCCGCTGCCGCCGGTCAAGACCAGCGGCATCCGCGTCGGATCGCCCGCGGGCACGACGCGCGGCTTCGGTATCGCCGAGTTCGAAGCGATCGGCGATATGGTCGCCGACGTGCTGGAGGCGCTGCGCGACAAGGGCGAGCATGGCGACGCCGATGTCGAGGCCGACGTCCGCGGCCGCGTGCGCGCGCTCTGCGAACGCTTCCCCATCTATCAGGGATAGGATCATGGCGCGGCAAAGCCCCGAGGAACCGACGCTCGTCGAACTGACGATCGAAGAGGTCAAGGCAATGGGCAAGCAGGGGATGAAACACCCCTCGACCCCCACGGTGCTGACCGGCGGCGTCATCGGGGCTGTTGCGGGACTCCTCCTCCCCGTCATTTCGTGGCCCGTCGGATTGCTCGCCGGAGCCGCGGTTGCGCTTTACACGCGGGTGAAGCGCTAAACGATGCGCTGTCCCTATTGCGGTCATGAAGACAGCCAGGTGAAGGACAGCCGTCCCACCGAGGACGGCGCTGCGATCCGCCGCCGCCGCCAGTGCGAGGACTGCGGCGCGCGCTTCACCACCTTCGAGCGCATCCAGCTGCGCGAAGTCGGCGTGCTCAAGGCCGACGGGCGGCGCGAGCCCTTCGACCGCGAAAAGCTGATGCGCAGCGTCCAGATCGCATGCCGCAAGCGCCCGATCGACGGCGCGCGGATCGAGCGGTTGGTGTCGGGCATCCAGCGCCAGCTCGAAACCTCGGGCGAGAATGAGGTAAGGGCCGCACAGATCGGGGCGATGGTGATGGAGGCGCTGAAAGGTTTCGACAGCGTCGCCTATATCCGCTTCGCCAGCGTCTATCGCGAATTCACCGAGGCCAAGGATTTCGAGGAATTTGCATCGAGCGTAACCGAAGCGGCGCACAAGAATTGACCGCTCCCGAAACCCCTCCCCCCGTCATCGTCCTCGTCCGTCCGCAACTCGGTGAGAATATCGGCAAGGCGGCGCGCGCGATGCTCAACTTCGGGCTTACCGAAATGCGCCTCGTTGCGCCGCGCGACGGCTGGCCGAATCCCGACGCGGGACCGGCGGCGTCGGGTGCCGACATCGTCCTCGCGGGCGCGCAGCTGTTCGACAGCCTCGCCGAAGCGGTCGCCGACTGCACGCACATCTATGCCACGACCGTGCGCAAGCGCGGCGTGAGCAAGCCCGTATTGACGCCCGAGGCCGCCGCGCAGCAGGTGCGCGGCACCGCAGGACGCTCGGCCTATATCTTCGGGCCCGAACGCTCTGGGCTCGAAACCGACGACGTCGCGCTCGCGCACAGCATCGTCACCGTGCCGATCAACCCCGAATTCGGCTCGCTCAACCTTGCGCAGGCGGTGATCCTGCTCGCCTATGAATGGTCAAAGGGCGCCGCGCTGTCGCAGCCGCCGGCGGTCGACCTCGACCCGCCCGCGCCGCATGGCGAGATGGAAGAGCTGGTCCAGCATTTCGTGCGCGACCTCGACGCCGCGGGCTATTTCTTCCCGCCCGAACGGACCGACGCGACGCTGCGAACCTTGCGTACCGCGCTAACTAAAACGGGCTGGTCCTGCAATGATATCAAGATGATGCATGGAATCATCTCAAGTCTTGGCCGAAATAGGAAATTCAGGTAATGGGCCTGTCATAACAGAACAGGATATCTCCCCATGATTATTTATTCGATGACCCTTATATTTGCTGCCGCTTCGGTTGCCGCCGATGCGCCGGCGCAACCTGTCCCTGCCCAGCAAAGTGCGAAGCCGCAGAAGGTGAAGCGGATCTGCAAACCCGACCGTGTCACCGGCAGTCGCCTCAGCTCCCGCACGTGCAAGACGCAGGCGGAATGGGATGCGATCGAAGGCAATGTCGCGAGCCAGCAACTCGAATCTCGCAGCAACGGCGTCGGCAGCTAATCGCGCTGCTTTGGGGACTAGCTCGCCCTCAGCCGGTCCCAAACTTCGAATTCATAAGCGATCGACTGTTCGACGAGTTCGTTCCATACCGACTCGATCCGGTGCGGGACGAGCCCGGCGGCTGTCGCTTCGCGCATGACGTTGGCCAGCACTTCCGCCTTGCGCGCTTCGTCGCGAACGGCAACGCGGTCGGCCTTGATGCGCGCGGCAGCATCCATATAGCCGAAGCGGCGGACGAGAAGCGCGACCAGTTCGCGGTCGACGGCATCGACGCCCGCGCGCACGTCGGTCATGGTTTCGCAGGCTTCGGGGGGTTTGACGCTCATGCGCGCTGCCTTTAGCGGCTTTTTCGCGGCTGTCGAGCGTGCGGCGCCCCACTTGACTTTGGCCCCGCCGCCGTCTAACCGCGCGCCTTCGCAAATTGACCCCGCACCCCGGTGAAGCGGTGGTCGCGCAGGACCCGGCTCCTGCGGTGCGACCCGGGAACCGCCGAAATCCTTCGGCACATAGCAAATTGGAGACGATTATGTCGAAGCGCCAGAGCGCCAAGTACAAACTCGACCGCCGGATGGGCGAAAACATCTGGGGTCGCCCGAAGAGTCCGGTCAACCGCCGCGAATATGGCCCCGGCCAGCACGGCCAGCGCCGCAAGGGCAAGATGTCGGACTTCGGCATCCAGCTGCGCGCAAAGCAGAAGCTGAAGGGCTATTACGGCGACATCACCGAAAAGCAGTTCAAGAAGAATTATTTCGAAGCATCGCGGATGAAGGGCGACACCGGCCAGAATCTGATCGGTCTGCTCGAACGCCGCCTCGACGCAATTGTCTATCGTTCGAAGTTCGCCCCGACGATCTTCTCGGCGCGCCAGCTCGTCAGCCACGGCCACGTCTATGTCAACGGCGTGAAGTGCAACATCGCGAGCCGACTCGTGAAGCCGGGCGACGAAGTCACCCTCGGCAAGAAGGCGCAGGAAATGGCGCTCGTCGCCGAAGCGCAGAGCCTTCCCGAGCGCGACCTTCCCGAATATGTCGCGGTCGACGGCACCAAGGCGACCTTCGTGCGCGTTCCCTCGCTCGACGAAGTTCCCTATCCGGTGAAGATGGAACCGAACCTGGTCGTCGAATTCTATTCGCGCTGATCGGTTCGATCGCGAAGATACAAGAGGGCGGTCCGGCGACGGGCCGCCCTTTTCGTTTCGTGCATCGTATCAAAGGCCGAGAGCGGCGCGCAGGAGCTTGTCCGAGTCGGCCAACATTCGCGTACGCGCGACATCGTCGTCGAGCTGGTGATCGAGACCCTTGAACTCCAGATACTCGACCTTCTTCCCAGCTCCGCGCAGACGGCCTTCCATACGCCGCGACTGTTCGACGCTGACATTCTGGTCATAGTCGCCGTGAACGAGCATGACGGGTACCGAAATCTTTTCGACATTGCGCGCGGGCGAACCCGACACGACATGATCACCGCGGCCAATGAAAGCGTCGGTCAGCCGGAAGTTGGAAAAGTTACGCGATTCTTCGCGTAGCAACTCCAAGTCGGTGACCGGGGCGATGGCCACGATGGCCTTGAAAAGGCCCGGCTCGGTCACGCCTGATTGCAGCACGGCATAGCCTCCATAGGACCAACCGACGCCGGCGACTTTGCCCGGCGCCGCGATACCGCTCGACACCAGCCATTTGGCACCATCGTTGACGTCGCCGATGGCGACGGGCCACGACTGAAAGCCGTTCTTTTGGAACCATTGCGAACCATAGCCGGTCGAGCCACGGAAATTGGGCTGCAGGACGGCATAGCCCCGCATCGCATAATATTGCGGAAGCCAGTCGAAACCCCATTCGTCGCGCGAACCCGGGCCGCCGTGCGGCATGACGATGGCGGGTAGATATTTTCCATCCGATCCTGCGGGAAGGGTCAGATAAGCCGGGATGTCGACGCCGTCGCGCGACTTGTAGCTTACGGCCTTGACCCGCGCGAGTTGACCCGGATCGAGCTGCGGGCGTTTTTTCAGGATTTCGGCGAGCTGTTTCGTCTTCTTGTCATACAGATAATAACCGCCGGGATCGACGTCGCTGCCTACCCACATGACGATCTTGCTTTCGTCAGCGCTCGTATCGACAAAGCTGACCGACGGATTCCCGGGCAGCGCTTTGCCCAATGCGGTGCGTAGCGCGCCGAGTTCGGGATCGAAAAATTCGCTATAGCGCTTGTCGGTCGCGTAGCTCGTCCCGATGACCCGGTTGTCGCGCCCGATCCGCATCAGGCCGTCAACGTCAACCTGATCATGCGCGGCGATCAATTTGCGTGTCATGTTCCCGTCGAGCGAAACCGAGAAAAGCGCCTGGCGGCCGTTGTGATCGTCAAAGCCATAGGCGACGTTCAGATTGGGATCGACCGCCACCGGGTAAAAGCCGCGCCCACGCCCCGCCTCGTTGACATAGGTGCCGAACCTGTCCCAGCTGCGGCTCCCCGGCTTGCGATAAAGGATGTCGAGCGTGTCGGCGGCGTAGCCATCCTTGGTTTCGCGCTGGGTGACCATCATGCGGACCGTGCCGCGCCCATCGGAAATATAGTCGACGACACCATCCCGCGGCGGCTCGACAAGTTTGCGTTTGAGCGTACGCGTGTCGACCGCATCGACGCCAAGTCCCGATTCCGACCGGGAGAGGATCGACCCCGCCTGATATTCGCCCGTCGCGACGCGCGTCATCAGCACGCGGTCGCCGCCTTCGCCATCATTCCAGTCGACAATTTCGCCGCCATACTGGCTCTGCCCGAAAGCACGCGAGCGCATCTGGCTGGTCAGCATCTGCATGTTCTGGCCGTCGGCGTCGAGCGCCAACATGCGCGAAAAGCCGTGCAGGTCGGTCGTCCCGCGGTTGATGACCGACACGGTACAAACAAGACGGTCGTTGAGCGCCCATTCGCAGTAGCGCAACTGCTCGTCGCCACCCTTTGATACCAGTACCGGCTTTGTGTCGCCCGTCGATATGGTGATGACGCTCGCCACCGTACCCGATCCCTTTATGGCCTGCACCGCCAGCAGCCGCTCGCCGTCGGGCGAAATTGCCACTTGGCGCACTTGTTCGCGCGCGCCGAACAGCGCCGCGACCTGATCGTCGGCCCGCGCAGGCACTGCCGCCAATAGAACTGCCGACGCCAGCAACATGCGTTTTGAAATCTGCATCACTACCCCCCCGAAAGGCGCCGCTCAAAACGTGCCTAACTTCATGAAAAAAGGCCGTCGTCGCGTTGACGCGCGCCCATGCGCTGCACCATAATCGCGTCAATCGCACACGCAATATGCAAAGCTGCCACGCTGGATGCGACCCTTGCCTGCATGGAAACTGGCTGGCACAACAGTGCATCCCCGGACGATAGTAGGACAAATAATGCCCCGATTTTTTTCCGCCCCAACCGCGTTCGCCGCGCTGTTGTCGCTTGCCGCATGCAGCCCCGAAAGCGACGATCCGAACACCGCCATCCCCGACGTCGAAGTCCCCGAACTGTCGCTTTCGACGTTGCAGGACGTCACCCGGCAGCTATCGTCCGACGAATTCGAAGGCCGTTCACCCGGTACCGCGGGCGAGGAAAAGACCGTCGCGCTGCTGATCGAGAAGTTCAAGGAGGCGGGGCTTCAGCCCGGAAACAATGGCAGCTGGACGCAGGACGTCCCGCTTGTCGAGATAACCGCGGTCAATCCGACCCCCCTCACCTTTTCCGGCGGCGCCGCGCCGATGACGCTGCAATATGGCGCCGACTATGTCGCGGGCAGCTATCGCGTCCAACCCAGCATTTCGGTCAAGGACAGCGACGTCGTTTTCGTCGGCTATGGCATCAACGCCCCCGAAAAGGGCTGGAACGACTATGACGGTACCGATGTGAAGGGGAAGACGGTCGTCATCCTCGTCAACGATCCCGACTGGCAGACGCCCGAGGCACAAGGCGAATTCAACGGCCGCGCGATGACCTATTATGGTCGCTGGACCTACAAATATGAAGAAGCGGCGCGGCAGGGCGCGGCGGCGGCGCTGATCGTCCACGACACCGAACCCGCCGCCTATGGCTGGAACGTCGTCAAATCGAGCTGGACGGGCACCCAATATCTGGCCGACAGCACCAATGGCGGCGCCGACCAGACCGCGGCGAACGGCTGGATCCAGCTCGAAAAGGCGAAGCAGCTCTTTGCGGGCGCGGGCAAGGATTTCGACGCGCTGCGCGAAGCCGCAAAGAAAAAGGGCTTCAAGGCGGTGCCGCTGTCCGGCGTCAAGGCGTCGTTCGGCTTCGACAACCGCATCGCCAAGAAAATGTCGCGCAACGTCATCGGTGTGCTTCCAGGTGCGAAACGGCCCGACGAATATGTGCTCTACACCGCGCACTGGGATCACCTCGGTCGCTGCACGCCCGTCGATGGCGACGACATCTGCAACGGCGCGGTCGACAATGCGACCGGCACCGCGGCGCTCGTCACGCTCGCACAGGCGTTCAAGGCGGCGGGTGCGCCCGACCGCAGCCTGGTCTTCCTTGCCGTCACTGCGGAGGAATCGGGACTGCTCGGGTCGAAATTTTATGCCGACAACCCCGTTTTCCCGCTCGGCCAGACCGTTGCGGGCGTCAATATGGACGCACTCAACTCCGTCGGCCCGACGCGCGACATCGTCGTCGTCGGCCGCGGCAAGTCGCAGCTCGACGCCTATCTCGAAAAGGCCGCGCGCACCGACGAGCGGACCGTCGTCGACGAGCCGACGCCCGAAAAGGGCTTCTATTATCGTTCCGATCATTTCAGCTTTGCCAAGCGCGGCGTCCCGATGATCTACTTCGAAAGCGGCGAGGATCTGGTCGATGGCGGGGTCGAAGCGGGCAAGAAGGCCGCCGAGGACTATGTCGAAAAGCGCTATCATGCGCCAGGCGACGAATTTGAGGCGATCACCAACTGGGACGGCATGATGGCCGACCTGCGCCTCTATTATGCCGTCGGACGGATGCTGGCGATGACGAGCGCCTGGCCGAACTGGAACGAGGGCGACGAATTCCGCGCCGCCCGCGACAAATCGCGCAGCGCCTCCTGACGCAGAAGAAATCCCGCAGCGGCCGACCCGCGCCAGCCGCTGCGCCGAGCATTGCGCCCGCCCCTTTTCTGACATAGCTTCCCGCCGGGCGCGGGTCGGCGCGCATCGCCAGCAGGCGAGCCGCCGAGAGGGGGAAGCGCAATGTCAGACCAAATTGAATCGACCGGCCCGCTGCGGCCGGTCGCCCAGACCGACCGTATCGACTCGCTCGACATCCTGAGGGGGATCGCCGTCCTCGGCATCCTGCTGATGAACATCGTGGGCTTTGCGCTTTTGCCGCAAGCCTATGGCAATCCGTTCGCCGACGGCGGCGCGACCGGTCCCAACCGCGACGTTTTCGTCGCGATGACCGTCGGGTTCGAAGGCACGATGCGCGGCATTTTCTCGATCCTGTTCGGCGCGAGCATCGTCCTGCTCACCGAACGCATGGAACGCGCGGGAGCAGGTCTTGCAACCGCCGAAATCTATTTCCGGCGCACGCTGTGGCTGCTGCTGTTCGGCATTATCCACTGGACGCTGATGCTGTGGTTCGGCGAGATATTGTTCGGATATGCGATGTGCGGCCTCGTGCTATTCTCGTTCCGCAAGCTTGCGCCGCGCTGGCTGTTGCTGATCGCGGCGCCGCTGCTCCTCTTCGCATCGTTCGACCAGTACCAAACCTATCACAGCACGATGGCGCAGCAGGCGGCGGCAAGCGAAGCCGAAACCGCAAAGGCGGCCGGTGCCAGCCTGACCGGCGAACAGGAGCGCGCGATCGAAGCCTGGCAGGAGCAACTCGGTCATGTGATGCCAAACGACGAAATGGCCGAGCATGTGCGCGCAACGCACAGCGGGTCGTGGTGGAATGCCGTGACGAGCCAGTTCGATTTTTCCTACACATTCCAATGGACCGACGCACCCTATTGGTATTTCACCGACATGATCCCCTTCATGTTGATCGGAATGGCGCTGCTCAAGCTCGGCGTGCTGCCCGCGGCGCTGCCAGCGCGGACCTATGCCGCGATGATCGCGCTCGGTTACGGCATCGGCATCCCGCTCGGCATCTATGAAACGGGGCTGTTGTTCGACGGCGGTTTCAGCCCCGTTGCGGTCGCCAAGGCTAACATGACCTATCAGATCAGCCGCCTCGCGATGGTCACGGGTCATCTGGGCCTGGTACTGCTGGTCGTCAGGACGGGCCTGTTGCGCGCGCCGATGCGCGTACTCGCCGCGACCGGGCAGATGGCGCTCAGCAATTACCTGGCGCAGACGATCATCTGCGTAGCGCTTTTCTATGGCTTCGGCTTCGGGCTTTTCGGCCGGTTCGAGCGTATCGAGCTTTACATGATCGTCGCGGCAATCTGGGCCGCCGAACTGATCTGGAGTCCGCTGTGGCTCGCGCGCTTCCGTTTCGGCCCGTTCGAGTGGTTGTGGCGCACGCTGACCTATTGGCGGGTGCAACCCTTCAGGCGCTGACCGGGGTTGCTCCCCGCGTCGGATTGTCGCATGCGCGGCGCCGAAGCGCCGGCACATTGCCGGCGGTGCCAAACGCCGAGGGAAGATCGCCATGTCGCTCCGCATGCCCGCCGAATGGGCGCCGCACGAAGCCGTGTGGATCGGCTTTCCGCACCTCGACGACGAATGGAGCGGGCATATCGACGCGGCGCGGCGCGACGTCGCCGCCTTTGCCAATGCCGTCCACGACGGCGGCCGCGGCGAGACGGTGCGGCTCGTCGTCAATGATATGGCGCAGCGCGACCTTGCCGCCGCGCTCGTCGATCCCGGGGTCGAATTGCTCGTCCAGCCGCTCGGCGACATCTGGCTGCGCGATACGGGGCCGATCGTCGCGGGCACCGGCGCGGCGCGGCGCGCACAGGACTTCCGCTTCAACTGGTGGGGCGAGAAATTCGTGATGCCCGGCGACCGCGAGGTCGGCGCGGCGCTTGCCGCGTCAAGCGGGCTTCCGGTCGACGTGCGCGACTGGGTGCTCGAGGGTGGAGGTATCGACGTCGACGGTACGGGGCTGTGCGTGACGACGGAGGAGTGCCTGCTCAACCCCAATCGCAATCCGCACCTGACGCGCACCGATATCGAGGCACGGCTGCGCGAAGCCCTCGGCATCGACCGGACATTGTGGCTGGGCAACGGCCTGATCGGCGATCACACCGACGGGCATGTCGACAATCTCGCGCGCTTCGTCGGCGCGGGCCGGCTCGCGCTGCCCGTCCCCGCAGGCGATGACGACCCCAATTCCGCCATCTATGCCGACGCACGTGTGCGCGCCGAAGCCTTTGGCGGGATCACAATCGTCGACCTCCCCTCGCCCGGCCGTGTCGAGGTCGATGGCGAGCTGGCCGCTGCGAGCTATATGAACTTCTACATCGGCAACAGCGTCGTCGTCGTGCCGACCTATGGCGTCCCGAACGATATCGCGGCCATCGACGCACTTGCCGCGCTCTTCCCCGATCGCCGCGCGGTGGGTGTTCCCGCGCGCGGCATCATCGCGGGCGGCGGCAGCTTTCACTGTTCGAGCCAGCAGCTGCCATGCTGACCGCCAGCTTCATCGCGCGCGCGCTGCTGTCGGGGCTGATCATTGCGGCGATCGCGTGGATCGGCCGGCGCAATGCCGCGGCTGCCGCGCTCGTCGCCTCGCTGCCGCTGGTCTCATTGCTCGGCATCATCTGGCTCTGGCACGACACGGGCGACCGGATCCGCCTCGCCGACCATATGCAAGCGACCTTCTGGTATGTGCTGCCCAGCCTGCCGATGTTCCTCGTCACGCCGCTTTTGCTGCGCAGCGGTGTCAATTTCTGGGTTGCGCTGGCTGCGGGTTGCGCGCTGACCGTCGCACTCTATCTTCTGACCATTCCCCTCGCCGCCAAGTTCGGCATCAGATTGTAAGCCCTGCCCCATGACCCGCACCATCACCGTCGCCGCGCTCCAGTTGCCCCTGCCCGGTCCCGTCGCGCCCAATATCGAGGCCGTGACGGCACTCGTCGAGGAAGCGGCGGCCAAGGGCGCGCAGATCGTTCTGCCTCCCGAACTCTTTGAAGGCCCCTATTTCTGCCAGGTCGAGGACGAGGCGCTGTTCGCGAACGCGCATCCGACCGCCGAGCATCCGAGCGTGGTGGCGATGCAGGTGCTCGCCGCGAAGCTGAAGATCGCGATCCCGACGAGCTATTTCGAGAAAGACGGGCCGCACTATTATAACACGCTCGCGATGATCGGCCCCGACGGCGCGATCATGGGGACGTATCGCAAGAGCCATATTCCCGACGGCCCCGGATATGAGGAAAAATATTATTTCCGCCCCGGCAACACGGGCTTCAAGGTGTGGGACGTCCTCGGCACGCGCATCGGTGTCGGCGTTTGCTGGGATCAATGGTATCCCGAATGCGCGCGCGCGATGGCGCTGATGGGTGCCGAGCTGCTGTTCTATCCGACCGCGATCGGGTCCGAACCCTATGACGCCGACCTCGACACGAGCCGCATGTGGCGCCGCGCGATGCAGGGGCATTCGGTGTCGAACTGCATGCCGGTCATCGCCGCCAATCGGATTGGACCAGAGGGCGACGCCAATTTCTATGGCCACAGCTTCATCAGCGACGAATGGGGAGATTTGACGCAGGCGTTCGGCGCCAGCGAAACCGGCGTGCTCGTCGAAACGATCGACCTTGACCGGGCGGCGAAACATCGCGCCGGCATGGGCTTTTTCCGCGACCGGAGGCCGCAGCTTTACGGACGGCTGGTCGAAGATATCTGACGGCGAAGCGCGAAACAGGCCACCTTCATCGTCTCCGCGGTAATCGGCCTTTAACCTTGTTGCCCCATTCTCTGACGATGTTGGCGCCTCGCTCGATCACTGTCTTCAAGGGCATTTCGCGGCTGGCCTATTCGACCCTCCGCATCAGCAGGCTGCAGGCGTGGGCACTGGTCGCCTTGCTCACGGCCTTCGCGGCTGTCGGCGACCTCGTCTCGGGCAAGGATATCTGGTTCGGGCCGGTTTACCTCTTTGTGCTGTGCGTCGCGACTTGGCTTCTCGGCTGGGCCGTCGGACATGGGGTCGGCATATTCTGCATGATCCTGACCTTCATCATCAACGGGGCCTCGCTCTACCCCTATGCGACCTCGGCCTTTTCGCTCGACCTCCTGATGCGTTTCGTGGCGATGTCGATCATCCTGTCGGCGATTGCGGCCGTGCGCGGCGCCTATATGCGCGAATGGTGGCTGGCACGTATCGATTCGATGACCGGCGCGCTCAACCGGCAGGCATTTTTCGAATTCGGCGAACTCATGTGCGACGCCGGCAGCTGGCGCGTGATGCTGTTTGCCGACCTCGACGGATTCAAGGCAATCAACGATGGCGAAGGCCACGCGGTCGGCGACCAATGCCTCAAGGATTTTGCGCACTCCATCCGGGCTTCGATCCGCAAGGCCGACATTTTCGCCCGGATGGGCGGTGACGAATTCGTGATTTTCATGTCAGTGAAGGGCAAGGCGACCGGGCCCGCAGTCGCCGAGCGCTTGCACCGCGTCATGAACTCGGTCCCGTCCCCTGCGCAGCGCGATCTTCGTTCCAGTGTCGGAGCGCTCATCATCCCACCGGGGAGAGCCTCGCTCGACGACCTTGTCAGACAGGCCGATGACCTCATGTACAGCGCCAAGGCGATAGGCGCGGGCCTGCGCATCGGCGACGCCCATACGACGGCATCGACCACGTCGAAAGCACGGGCCCGCGCCGCGCCGCGTCCTACCATATTGTTCGACGCGCCAACGCCCAGTTTTACGTACGAGCGGCGCGCATCCCCGCTGCCGTAAGGCTGGAGGCACTATTCGGGGACCACTGGCGCCGCCCCGTCCTCCGCATCCCTAGCCTTCGAAGCGCCGGATGCTTTCGAGGTCGGCGCGTTCGAGCGGCTGCGTGAGCCAGACGCCACCGCGCGTGCCACGCGACCAGCGGACGATTGCCTTGCGCCGAAGGCCGCCGGCAAGCACCAGCTCGATTTCCTTGCCGACCTCCAGATGTCCGGTGTGGACGAAGCCCGCACCGCTCTGCGACAGGTCGACCAGCTCGATGTCGCTCGTCACATTTTCGGTGATGACCTGCGCCTTGGTGTGGACCGGGAGGCGCGGCTGGCGATAGCCGCTCGCGCGCTGCTCCGCCGCAAGGCGCTTGAGCACGTCGGCGACATCGACCTCCTCGTCGAACTCGACGCCGCAGCGCCCCTCGTCGGCCCAAACGACGCGGCCGTTCACGACAACGGTGTCTGAAAGCGCCACTTCGAGCTTTTCGCCGACCGCCACAGGCACATCTGCTGCGAGCATCATCCCGCGGTCGGACATGTTGCGAACGCGCCAAAGGCCCGAATCGCCATCGCGCACAACCTTGGCGATGCGCCAGACAGTTCGATAACGATCGGCACCGCGCCGGTCGGTATCCGAGCCGGAGATCGGCTCGTTCATACGAAGCGGAGGGAGCGGTTTTTTCACGCTGTCCTCTTTTGGTTGCGCTCCGGGTATGTGGGAATAGCTCATGGTCTATACAGTTCCGCCCAAAAATGCCACGTCAACATATCGAGGTTTCGGTAAATGCTCAAAGCAACATTTTGTTTTAGTTAACAGAAAGCTGGTCCATGGCCTCCATCAATGTCGACTATGCAACCTGAGTATGAACAAATTTCTCCGTAAGCGCCAATTAACGGTGCCATATTTGCAGCATTGACCTGTTGGACCAAGCGAGCGGCTATTGCGAAGGGCGTTTGGGGCGCGCGCGAACGCGATGCTGAACGCGGCAGAGGACATCAAGCGAGGGTCGGAATGGAAGTGGTGCCCCTGGCCGGACTCGAACCAGCACTCCTTGCGGAACTCGATTTTGAGTCGAGCGCGTCTACCAATTTCACCACAGGGGCATGCACGCGGGTCGCGGTGCGGCGCACTCCCTAAGGCGAAGCGCCGCCGCTTGCCAAGCTATTTCTTCAGCTCTTTCGCCAGCGTCTTGGCGGTCGCCTTGCCATAGGGCGGCTTGAAACCTGCAAGCCCCGCGACGTCGAGCTTGGGCTGGCGATAGACGGCGCGCGCGTGGCTGAACGTACGAAAGCCGTCGACGCCGTGATAATTGCCCATCCCCGACGGGCCGACGCCGCCAAAGGGCAGATCCTCCATCGCATTGTGGAACAGCACGTCGTTGACCGTGACGCCGCCCGAGATGGTGCGCGTCAGTACGCGCTCCTCCTCGCTCTTGTCCTGCCCGAAATAATAAAGGCCGAGCGGGCGGTCGCGTTCGTTCACATAGTCGATCGCCTCGTCGATCGTTCTGTAGGTCTTCACCGGCAGGATCGGCCCGAAGATTTCCTCCTGCATCACCTTCATCTCGTCAGTGACGTTGCGGACGATGTGGAGCGGCATCTTGTGGCCGTTCGCGCTCGCGAAATCCTCCTTTGCCGGGTTGATCTCGATCACCTCGGCACCCTTGTCGCGCGCGTCGGCGAGGTAGGATTGCAGCCGGTCGTAATTGCGCCCGTTGACCACCGAGGTATAATCGTCGTTCGCGAGCAATGTCGGGTAAAGCGCCGCCGCGCCCTTCGTCACGCCATCGATCACCTCGCCTTCCTGATCGTCGGGGACGAGCAGATAGTCGGGGGCGAGGCAGATTTGCCCCGCGTTCATCATCTTGCCGAGCGCGACGCGCTGACCCACCTGTTCCTTGTTCGCGCTGCGCCCGATGAAGGTCGGCGACTTGCCACCAAGCTCGAGCGTCACCGGCACCAGATTATCGGCGGCGGCGCGCATGATATGGCGCCCGACGCTCGTCGCGCCGGTGAAGATCAGATGGTCGAAGGCGAGCTTCGAAAATGCGATCCCGACCTCGGCATCGCCGGTGAACACCGCCATTTCGCTTTCGTCGAAATAATCGGGGACGAGCCGCGCCATCAGCGCAGAGACATTTTCGGTGAACTCGCTCGGCTTGATCATCGCACGGTTGCCCGCCGCAAGGATCCCGGCCATCGGCACGAACACCATGCCGACGGGGAAATTCCACGGCGCGACGACGCCGACGACGCCCTTGGGTTGATAGACGACCTCGGCCTTTGCGCCGAGCAGGCCGAGGGGAAAGGTCGGTTTGCGCTTCTCCCCCTTCGCCCAGCTCGCCATGTGCTTTTTCGCATGTTTGAGCGCGCTCACCGACGGCATGATGTCGGTCATCAGCGTCTGTTCGCGACTGCGGTGTCCGAAATCCTCGCTCACCGCCTTGGCGAAATCCTCAGCACGGTCGACGAGCATCGCGATCGCACGGTCGATGCGATCGGTGCGCACGGCGAGGCTTTCGGGCATCGCGGCGGTAAAGCTCCGGCGCTGGACCGCGAGGATGCGGTGCATCCGTTCGGTTTCGCCATCGATGTCGATTGCCACGCTCGCCATTGCCCTTCTCCCGTCTTTCATTCCGTTTGACCATGCTGGCGGGCCGGTTGCAAGTTGAAACCCGCTTCCCCATCTGGACCGTCACGACGCGGCATGGGTGTTCGCTGAAATCCTATGCCCCTTTCGCAAGTGCAGCAATTCCGCTAATCGGGCGACCAATCATTCCTACGTCACGGAGTCTCCAGTCATGACCGCCACCGATCCCGTCGTTTTTCTGTCCTATGCCCGCACCCCGATGGGCGCGATGCAGGGCTCGCTTTCCGACGCCAGCGCGACCGATCTCGGCGCGACCGCGGTCAAGGCGGCAGTCGAGCGCGCGGGCGTGTCGGGCGACGATGTCGAACGCATCTATATGGGCTGCGTCCTGCCCGCCGGGCTCGGCCAGGCGCCCGCGCGTCAGGCGGCAATCAAGGCCGGCCTGCCCAAGTCGGTGCAGGCGACCACGGTTAACAAGGTCTGCGGATCGGGGATGCAGACCGTCATCATGGGCGCCGAAGCGCTCGCCGCGGGCAGCGTCGACCTGATCGTCGCGGGCGGCATGGAATCGATGACGAACGCGCCCTATCTGCTCAAGAAGCACCGTTCGGGCGCGCGCATCGGTCATGACACGGCCTATGACCATATGTTCCTCGACGGGCTCGAGGACGCCTATGACGCAGGCCGCGCGATGGGCACTTTCGCGCAGGACACCGCCGACGCCTATCAGCTCTCGCGTCAGGCGCAGGACGATTACACGCTCGAATCGCTGAGCCGCGCCAAGGGTGCGATCGCCGACGGCGCCTTCGCCGCCGAAATTGCGCCGGTGACGATTTCGGGTCGCAAGGGCGACGTGATCGTCGACACCGACGAGGCACCGGGCAAGGCGATGCCCGACAAGATCCCGACGCTGCGCCCGGCCTTTGCCAAGGACGGCACGATCACGGCCGCGACCAGCTCGTCGATTTCGGACGGTGCCGCCGCAGTCGTGCTGACGCGCCAGTCGGTCGCCGAGGCCAAGGGCGCGAAGCCCGTCGCGCGCCTCGTCGCGCATGCCGCGCACGCGCAGGAGCCCAAGGATTTCACCGTCGCCCCCGTCGGCGCGATCAACAAGCTGCTCGCCAAGACCGGCTGGAGCATCGGTGATGTCGACCTGTTCGAGGTCAACGAAGCCTTTGCCTGCGTCGCGATGTTCGCGATGCACGACCTCGGCATCCCGCACGAAAAGATCAACGTTCACGGCGGCGCAACCGCGCTCGGCCATCCGATCGGCGCGAGCGGCACGCGCATCATCACGACGCTGATCGCCGCGCTCCAGCGCCACGGCAAAAAGCGCGGCATCGCGAGCCTGTGCATCGGCGGCGGCGAAGCGACGGCGGTTGCGGTCGAGCTGGTATAAGGCGGAACCGGGCTAGACCGAACCACCGACTTCCCTGTCTTGTCATCCCGGCGAAGGCCGGGATGACGTTGCAGCGTCGAACGATCGCGCGCCAATGAATGTGTCGTCGCCGCGACAATTTGCGACACTAATGTCTTCAAAATAAACGCAGCGTTCCGAATCCGTTCAAATCGCCGCGCCTAATCCTTTCGCTGTCATCGGGCAGATCCCCTCCCCCCTGACGGAATGAAAGGAATGGCAAATGAAGAAGACCAATTTTCTCGCCGCCGGCCTGATCGCCGCGATGATGGTGCCCGCCGTCGCGCAGGCCCAGACCCGCGAAATCCGCGAAGACCGCCGCGAAGTCCGCGAGGAGCGGCGCGAATATAATCAGGCGCTGCGCCACGGCGACCGCCACGACATTCGCGAGGAACGCCGCGAATATAACGACGCGCGCCGCGACCTGCGCGACAGCAAGCGCGACTGGCGCCGCGACCATCGCTATCAGAACTATCGTGCGCCCTTCCGCTATCAGCAGTTCCGCGTCGGCGCGACGCTGCGGCCGAGCTATTATGCCCCCGCCTATCGGATCGGCTACGACCGCCGCTGGGGCGTTCCGCAGGCCGGACGCAACCTGGTCTATGTCCGGCATTACAACGACCTGCTGCTGGTGAACGTCCGCAACGGCAAGGTCGTCCGCGTCTATCACAACCACTTCCGCTGGCGCTGAATCAGCTGGCAAAAAGGGGCCGGGCGGGAAACCGCCCGGCCCTTTTTGCATCTGCGGACGGGGGTGTTGAGATCGAGAGCCGTCGTTGCAACCGCCCCCCGACCCGGAAAAAGCGGTGCTGATCGCTTGCCTTTCGCGCCCGGCGTTGCTTCGGTTGCACAGATGACAAACCGCCCGACTCACCTCGACGACAGCGGCGCCGCGCATATGGTCGATGTCGGCGCCAAATCCGTAACGCAGCGTCGCGCGGTGGCCGGGGGGCGCATCGCCATGGCGCCCGCGGCGCTCGAAGCGATCCGCAACGGCAACGCGCCCAAGGGCGACGTCCTCTCGACAGCGCGGATCGCAGGGATCATGGCTGCAAAGCGCACCGCCGACCTCATTCCGCTCTGCCACCCGCTTGCGCTCAGCAGCGTCAGCATCGATTTCGATTGGGAGGCAGACGGCCTTTCGGTGCGCGCGACCGCAACGACCAGCGGACCGACCGGGGTCGAGATGGAAGCGCTCACCGCCGCTTCGGTCGCGCTCCTCACGCTTTACGACATGGCGAAGGCGCTCGACCGCGCGATGGTGGTCAGCGATATCCGCCTTCTCGAAAAGAGCGGCGGCCGTTCGGGCGACTGGCGCGCCGAATGAACGCGCTGCTCGCCGTCGAAACCGCCCAAGCCCGGATTTTCGCGCTGCAGGCGCCACTTCCGCACGAAGAAATATCTATATTCGAGCTATTTGGACGTTATCTTTCACAAGACGTAATAGCAAAACGCAGCCAGCCCGCAGCGCCCTTGTCGGCGATGGACGGCTATGCAATCCGCTTTAACGACTTGCCCGGTCCGTGGCGCATCGTCGGCGAGGTGGCGGCAGGTTCGGTGCCGCCGCGCGCTCTCGCCTCGGGCGAGGCCTTCCGCATCTTCACCGGCGCGATGGTGCCAGCGGGCGCCGACACCGTCGTCGTGCAGGAGGATGTTGCGGTCGATGGTTCGACCCTGACACTCACCGGCGAAGGCCCCGGGGCGCGCGGGCGCCATATCCGCGCAGCCGGGGGAGACTTCAGCGTGGGCGACCTCCTCCTCAAAGCAGGGTCGCTGCTCACCCCCGGCGCGATTGCGGCGGCGATTATGGGCGGCGCGGCGCGGGTTGCGGTCGGCTCGCTGCCACGCGTCGCCATCCTCACCACCGGCGACGAGCTTGTCGCACCGGGCGCACCGCCAGCGCCGGGGCAGATCCCCGACAGCAATGGCGCGATGCTCGCCGCGATGCTCGCGCACCAGCCTGCCCGGCTCGGAGATATTTGCCATATCGGCGACGATCGCGCCTCAATGTCACAGCTAATCAAGGATTTGGCGCGACGTCACGACGTCATCGTGACCGTCGGGGGCGCCTCGGTCGGTGACCATGACCATGTGCGCGGCGCGCTTGCCGACGCGGGCGGACGACTCGACTTCTGGAAGATCGCGATGCGCCCCGGCAAGCCGCTGATCGCCGGGACGGTCGGCGACGCAGTACTCCTCGGCCTGCCCGGCAACCCATCGTCGGCCTTCGTGACCGCGATGCTATTCCTGCTGCCGCTCCTCCGCCACCTCGCGGGCGCGCGCGATCCGCTGCCGCGCATCGAATATGCGCCGCTCGGCGCGCCGCTCGGCCCCGGTGGCGCGCGGCGCGACTATCTGCGCGCGCGGCGCGTCGGCGGTGCGATTGTGCCGCTCGACAGTCAGGACAGCGGACAGACGATGCCGCTCGCCAACGCCGATGCCCTGCTCGTTCGCGAGATCGATGCAGCTGCGGCCGAGGTGGGCGCCCCCGCCGCCTATATCGCGATCGCTTGACAAGTTCCGCTCTGTTCCACTATCGTTCCCCTTATGTCCGGCAATGGCCATTTGGAGAACGACCGATGTTGACCGCGAAGCAGCATGAACTGCTCCACTTCATCCAGGAGCGCCTCGACGCGAGCGGCATTTCGCCGTCGTTCGAGGAGATGAAGGAGGCGCTGGGCCTCAAGTCGAAATCGGGAATCCACCGGCTGATAAGCGCGTTGGAAGAAAGGGGTTTTCTTCGTCGCCTCCCCAACCGCGCCCGCGCGCTGGAGGTGCTGAAACTGCCCGAAGGCGCGAAGGCCGCGCCGGCACGCGACAATGTCGTTCCGCTGCGCAAACCTGCACCTGCGCTCAAGCCGATTGCCGCGAACGACATCATCGAAGTGCCGCTGCATGGCAAGATCGCCGCCGGCGTCCCGATCGAGGCGTTCGAGGATCACAACAATCTCGCCGTTCCCGCCGCGCTGCTCGGCGCGGGAGAACATTATGCGCTCGAGGTGTCGGGCGATTCGATGGTCGAGGCGGGGATTTTCGACGGCGACTATGCGCTGATCCAGAAGGCCAGCACCGCGCGCGAGGGTGACATCGTCGTCGCGCTGGTCGACGGGCAGGACGCGACGCTCAAATATTTCCGCCGCGAAGGCACGATGATCCGGCTCGACCCCGCGAACAGCGCCTATGAGCCGCAGCGCTATCCCGCCGAGCGCGTCATCGTGCAGGGCCGTCTGTCGGGACTGCTTCGTCGTTACCACTGAGCTGATGCGGGATGCGCCAAGGGTGGCGGTCGCCGGGGCGTAGCGCCGTCGCGATGCGCGGCTCGGCGCCGAGGTAGATTGCGAGGCCGCCGCTCGTCTCCAGACTGTCGCGGTCGATCGTCAGCCAGCGCGCGACGCACTCGCGCGGTAACCAGCGCTCGCTGATCACGACATCGGCGGCCGCGCACGCCGCCGCCATCTCTGCTCCCTCGATTCGGTCGCGCCCGCGCGAGGCGAGGATCGTACGCCGCCCCGCGCCCTCGCCGCCCTGCTCCCAACGGCAGAAGTCGCGGTTGCACGTCGCAGCGTCATTGTCGGCGATTGCGGCAAAGGGCAGGTCATAGCCCGCCGCCTCCGACAGGCTGTCGCGGACATACTCGCCCGCACGGTCGCGCAGCAGCGCATAACCGCCGTTCGGCATCGCCGCGGCAATATGCCGCCCGTCGCCGGTGACGAGGAGATCGGGCCGCGGCTGCATCAGCAAGACAGCCATCCCGGTCAATGCGACGGGGACGCCCGCCCAGCGCCAACCCGTGCGCCACAGGAGCACCCATAGCCCGCCGACGATGGTGACGCCGAACCCCCACGGCGGAAACACCGGCAAGGTAGCGACCGCGCCCGGTGCGTCGGCGACGGCGTGAGCCAGCGCGATCAGCCCCCGCAGCGCATGGTCGGCGACCCACCAGAAGGGCGCTCCCGCCCCGACACTGTCGAACAGCAAGGCGAGCGCCTCGGCGGGCATGATGACAAAGGTCGTCAGCGGGATCGCGATAACATTGGCGAGCGCGCCATACAGACCCGCCTTGTGGAAATGAAAAAGCGCGATCGGTGCGAGCGTCGCCTCGACGATCAGCCCCGTCAGCAGCAGCCCCACCACGCCGCGACCGAAGCGCAAAACCCATGGTTCTTCGCGACGTGCAAGGAACGCCTGTACGCGGCGGTTCTCGTGGAGCGCGATAATCGCCGTCACCGCAGCGAAACTCAGCTGAAAGCTGGGCCCCGCGAGCGCCTCGGGCCGCCACAGCAACACGAGCAGCGCCCCCGCCGCGACGAGCCGCAAGGTAATCGCCTCCCGCCCCAGCAGAAACGCCCCGAGGACGAGCAACGCGGCGATGCACGAGCGGATCGTCGGCACTTCGGCGCCCGTCAGCCAGGTGTACCCCACCCCCGCCAGCGCCGCTCCCGCCGCCGACGCGACCATCACCACCCCGCGAAGCGCCAACCGCTCGCTGAGCGCCAGTAGCCGCATCAGCAACAGCATCGTAAAGCCGACGACCGCGGTGACGTGCAGCCCGCTGATCGACAGCAGGTGGGCAAGCCCGCTGCGTCGCATGGCTTCGGCATCCGCGTCGCTGATCGCGCCGCGATCGCCGCTCACCAGCGCCGCCGCGATCCCACCCGCCGACCCCGGAACCCGGCTTTGCACATGCGCGCTCAGCCGCGCACGCAGCGGAGCGCCTCGGGCGCCCGCATCCGGGGCGCGCGCCACGGGACCGAGCACGGTGCCCACCGCCCCGATCCGGTCGAACCACGCACGCTGGGCAAAATCATACCCCCCGGGCAGCGCCGCAACCGGCGGCGGCATCAGCCGCGCCCGCACGCCGATATGCTCGCCCGCAACCAGGCCGGCGCCCTGCTCGGTACGCAGCGTCAGCCGCACGCGCGGGGGCAAATCGGTGCGCGCGTGCGGGCGCACGACAAGGCGCATCTGTCCGCGCGCCGGCAGTGGCTCGACGCGTTCGATCTCCGCCGAAAATTCGGTGGCTACCGGCTGCGCGAGGACCGGCGCCGCGACCCACCAGGCGCGCGTCCAGATCAGCAGCAGCCCCATCGCAGCAGTCGCCGCCGCGATCGTCACCGCCCGCCCCGCACGCCGATGCCATCCAATTGCATAACCGCTCAGCGCCACCGCACAGAGGATCAAGAGTGCGCCGGTCCAGTGCATTTCGCCCGGCAGCGCAAACCAGGCCGCGATGCCGCCGCCGAGTGCGACCGGAAGCCATAGCGCGACGCGCTCGCGTTCGGCTTCCAGCCGCGCCTCGATCGCATCGAACAGACGAAAAAAAGCGGGAAATCGAAGCGGGCCAAAGGAGATTTGAAGCTGCCTTGTCGCCATGCTAGGGGCAGCCCCCGATCCCCGTTCCGCCCCATCGGCGCGCGCGGCAAACTGAGTGAAAGAAACCAGCGTGGCAACCGAAAATCCAACCGATCTGGCAGAAGCGACCGGCGCCGACGTCGTGACGCGCTTTGCGCCCTCGCCCACCGGTTTTCTGCACATCGGCGGCGCACGCACCGCGCTGTTCAACTGGCTGTTCGCGCGCCATCACGGCGGTAAGTTCCTGCTGCGGATCGAGGACACCGACCGCGCGCGCTCGACCGAGCCGGCGATCGAGGCGATTCTCGACGGGATGCGCTGGCTCGATCTCGATTGGGACGGCGAAACGGTGTTCCAGTTCGCGCGCGCCGATCGCCACGCGGCAGTCGCGCACGAACTGCTCGCCAAAGGGGCGGCCTATCGCTGCTACCTGACCCAGGACGAACTCGCCGCCATGCGCGCCGAGGCACAGGAAAAGCGCATGCCTTTCCGCGTGCGCAGCCCGTGGCGCGACCGCGACGACGGCGATCCCGCTGCGCCGCACGTCCTTCGCCTCCGCGCGCCGCAGGACGGCGCGGTGACGATACCGGACCGCGTCCAGGGCGACGTCACCGTCCAGAACGCCGAACTCGACGATTTCATCCTGCTGCGGAGCGACGGCACCCCGACCTATATGCTCAGCGTCGTCGTCGACGATAACGACATGGGCGTCACCCACGTCATCCGCGGCGACGATCACCTCAACAACGCGTTTCGCCAGCTCGCGCTGATCCGCGCGATGGAGTGGCGCGAGCCCGTCTATGCGCATGTGCCGCTGATTCACGGCGCCGATGGCGCGAAACTGTCGAAACGGCACGGGGCGCTCGGCGTCGACGCCTATCGCGACGACATGGGCTATCTGCCCGAAGCGGTGAACAATTATCTCCTCCGCCTCGGCTGGGGGCATGGCGATGCCGAAATCATCAGCCGCGAACAGGCGGTCGAATGGTTCGATCTCGACCATGTCGGGCGGTCGCCGTCGCGCTTCGACTTCAAAAAGCTGGAAAATCTCAACGGCCACTATCTGCGCGAAGCCGATAATGACCGCCTTGCCGATCTTGTCGCGCCGCGAGTCGCAAAACGCGTGGACCGCCCGCTCGACGGCGCCGACCGCGATTTGCTGGCGCGGGCGATGGATGCTCTCAAACCGCGCGCCAGGACGCTCGACGAGATCGCCGAAGGCGCCGTCTTCCTGTTCCTTCCCGACCCGTTGACGATGGACGAGAAGGCGGTCGAGGTGCTAAAGGCAGCGCCGCAAGGACTGCTCTCCGCCACGGCGAAGCGTCTGCGCGAAATTGACGATTGGACAACAGAAGAGCTGGAAGCGGCGGTGCGCGCCGAAGCCGAAGCTGCCGAACTGGGGCTCGGCAAGCTGGCGCAACCCTTGCGCGCTGCGCTGACTGGCCGAACGGTTTCCCCGGGAATTTTCGACGTGCTGCTCCTGCTCGGGCGCGATACCAGCCTCGCGCGACTTGACGCAGCGCAACATTATCCGGCAGGGGCGTAGCCAATCTCTCTCTCGCCGTCATAACAGGGGACAAGAATGACCGACCAGACCGCCACGATCACCCTGGGGGACACCAGCGTCGATAGCCCGGTTCTCAAGGGCAGCGTCGGCCCCGACGTCGTCGACATCCGCAAATTCTATGGCCAGACCGGCGCTTTCACCTATGATCCGGGCTTTACGTCGACCGCCAGCTGCGAATCGAAGCTGACCTATATCGACGGCGACGAAGGCGTGCTGCTCCACCGCGGCTATCCGATTGGCGAACTTGCCGAGCATTCAAGCTTCATGGAGGTCGCCTACCTCCTCCTCAACGGGGAACTCCCCTCGGCCGACGCGCTGGCGCATTTCGACAATACGATCACCCGTCACACGATGCTGCACGAACAGCTCGCGACCTTCTATCGCGGTTTCCGCCGCGACGCCCACCCGATGGCAATCATGTGCGGCGTCGTCGGCGCATTGTCGGCCTTCTACCATGACTCGACCGACATCCAGGACCCGCATCAGCGCATGATCGCGAGCCACCGCTTGATCGCCAAAATGCCGACGATCGCGGCGATGGCATACAAATATTCGGTGGGTCAGCCCTTCATCTATCCGCGCAACGATCTGAGCTACACCGGCAATTTCCTGAACATGACATTTGCCGTTCCGGCCGAAGATTACGAAATTCACCCCGCCGTCGAACGCGCGCTCGACCGCATCTTCATCCTGCACGCCGATCATGAGCAGAATGCCTCGACCTCGACCGTCCGCCTCGCGGGCTCGTCGGGCGCCAATCCCTTTGCGTGCATCGCGGCGGGCATCGCCTGCCTGTGGGGGCCCGCGCATGGCGGTGCCAACGAGGCGGCGCTCAACATGCTGCGCGAAATCGGCCGTCCGGAGCGCATCCCCGAATATATCGCACGCGCGAAGGACAAGGACGATCCGTTCCGCCTGATGGGCTTCGGCCACCGCGTCTACAAGAATTACGACCCGCGCGCGACCGTGATGCAGAAGACGGTGCGCGAGGTGTTCGCAGCACTCAAGGTCAACGATCCGGTCTTCGAGGTTGCGCTGCAACTCGAAGAAATGGCGCTCAGCGACGATTACTTCGCCGAAAAGAAGCTCTTTCCGAACGTCGATTTCTATTCGGGCGTCATCCTGTCGGCGATCGGTTTCCCGACGACGATGTTCACCGCGCTCTTCGCGCTCGCACGCACCGTCGGCTGGGTCGCGCAGTGGAACGAGATGATCTCGGACCCCGCGCAGAAGATCGGTCGCCCGCGCCAGCTCTACACCGGCCCGACGCAGCGACCTTATGTTCCGGTGGACAAGCGCTAAGCCACGACAAACCAACGATTTGCGAGGGCGGTGCCGGCAACGGCGCCGCCCTTTTTTATCCGTCGCGCGCGGGAAGGCTCAGTGTGAAGCGCGCGCCCTGCCCGGGGGCGCTGTCGACCGCAAGGTCGCCGTCCATCGCGAGCGCGAGGCGGCGCGCGATGTAGAGACCAAGCCCCGATCCGCCGCCGTCGGTGCGCCCCAATCGCTCGAACTTGTTGAACACGACGGTTTGGTCTTCCGCCGACATCCCCTGCCCTTGGTCAGCAACGGTCACTGTCGCCCGGTCGCTTTCACGATCGAGGCGAATCCATATCTGCGAATGGTCGGGCGAATAGCGGATCGCATTACCGATCAGATTGAGCAGAATCTGCAGCACCCGGCGAAACTCGCCCGTTGCCGGCATCAGATCGTCCTTGCGCGGCGCATCGATGCGGATGTTCTTTTCCTCTGCCTTCATCGCCAGCAACCCGACCGCGCGACGCGCAAGGTCGCCAAGGTCGATTTCGTCGCGCGCCGCCTTGAACCCCGGACGCTCGATGTTCTGAAGGTCGGCAAGATCGTCGACCAGCCCCAGCAGGTGACGCCCGGCATGGGCAATATCGCCGGCGTAGCGCGCATAATCGGCACGAATAGGACCGTCGAACTGTCCCGAAATTGTCTCGGCTGTCGCGATGATACGGCTCAGCGGACCGCGCAGCGCGCCGTCGATACGCCGCCCGAATTGCGGGTCGGACAGCGGGAGCGATCCGAACGCCGGGTCGGTTGCAGGCGCCACCACGGCCTCGTCACTCGCCTCGAAGGGCGCAACGCTACCGCGAAAGCCCGTGAAGCGTCGCGTGCCGTCGAAAACCGGATCGCCCGACAGCGCCATGCCGACGCGCGCGTCGGGCGTCGCGATGCGGACCCGCTGCCCCTCAAAATGCGCTTGCCGCGCCAAAGCGCGCAGAACGGGGAAATTCCCGTCGTCGTCGGGTTGTAATTCGAACACTTCGGACAGCGATCGACCCTCCCACCCTGCGGGAACCGGGGGGGCGTCCGATCCCGAACGCAAGGCCACGAGACGCAGTTGCTGGTCGCATTCCCAGGTCCATCCGCGCGGGTCGGAAATGGCGCCGGCCGCCAGCGAGCGCTGCGGATCGACGATGGGCCGCGTCCGCCAATCGCTGATTTCCAGGTTTGCGCCGTCGTCATCGGGAAGGATGCGAACGATCGCATGGATGTCGCTATGATCGTCGGCTGCATAAAGCGGGCGGGTGACTTCGCGCCCGAGCCGCTGCGCCAGTGCGACGAGCCGCGCCAGCTGCGGCAGCGCGAGCGGCCGGTCGAGGCCGCCGCCCGCGCGCTGCTGAAGGCGGAGCAGCGGCGTGTCCGCACTCACGAGCGTGCCCGACTGGTCGATCCGGGCGCGGACGATCCGCTCCGTCGTCATGCGCCGTCCCCCGGCAGACCGTCGAAGGAAGAAAATGCGGCGAGCCGCGCGGCCGGTTCATCCCCGGCATTGGCGCCCGACACCGCGCGCGCAGGAAGCATGGCCAGCGATACTTCAAGAGGCGCAATCGTGCGTCGGTCGAGTCCCAACGGCGCGAGCAACGCTGGCAGCGACGCAATCTCGGCCGTCAGCAGCGCGATCGCCATCGCGCCATAGCTTCGCTGCGTTTCGACCGCAGCCAGCGCAATCAGCGACGGCCAGTCATGGCGTGCGATCGCGATCGCGGACGCTCTGCCGATGTCCGGGCCGAGCGCGGCACGATAAGCCGCAGCCGCATGATCGATGCCATGATCGTTCGGCGCGGCCTCGATGGCGGACCTCACGGCCTCGCCCAACAGCGCAGCACCGTCCACGTCTGCACTGGACCGGGCGAGTTGCCACGCCGCCACGTCGAGGAGCAAGGCGCGACGGACATCGGCGTCGAGGTCGACAAGCGCGATACAGGGGTTGCCCTGCCCGTCGAAGCGACGGCGATCGGCAATCCGCAGCGCGAGCGCGGTGCGGTCGACGTCGCTCGATATGGCCTCGGCCGCGTCCTCTGCGATCTCGGCGCCAGCATCGTCGGCTGTCGGCGTTTCCCTACCCAACTGGGCGATCTGCCCGCGCCAGCGATGCTCTTCGGCGCGCGCAAAACAGGCGACGGCGATGCGCTGTGCCGACGGAACGCCGCCGCGCAGCCAGTCGCTCCACAGCGCCGCGGCATCGATCCCGACGTCGAGCTGCGCGGCTATGTCGGCGATCAGACGCCGAGCAATGCCCAGCGCCAGCGCGCGCTGTTCCTCGGTCAGCCTCCCCACGGACGGCGCCGCCAGATAGTCGCCCAGCTCGCGCAGGCGCGCCGACAGCGTCGGCGACGGCAGATCGATGCCGGACGAGGGAAAGGGTTCAATCATGCACGATGGCCAATATCAGCTTAGCGTTAATACGCGCTAAACCTTGAACGCCGCTGTTTTACTGCACTTGCGGGCGACGAGCGAAGCGGAGCCAGACGAGGATCTGGAGCAGCGCCAATAGCGGCAGGATTGCGAACATCAACGTCGCGATTCCGAACAGCAGCGCGGGTGCGAGCATGATCCATGCCTGCTCGGCATCGGGCAAAAGCCAATGAAACCGCCGCTTTTCGCCCACATCCTCATAAAGGGCGCGCGCCAGCAGGATGGCGGCGGCAAGGCAGGGCGCGAGCGCCGCTTCGGAATAGCTCGGCGCGGCGGGCGCGGGTCCGCCAAGCGACACCAGCCACGGGAAAAAGGCGAGCAGTATCAAACCGAACGCACGAATTGTGGCGCGGGCGCGGTCGTGCGCGGCGCTTTCGGCGCGAAAGGCGGACAGGAAGCGCATGGCGGCGAGCCCCAGCCCACCGGTCACGGCGACAAGGGCCCCCGCCGCCGCCAGGCCGCTGCCCGCCAGCGCGGCCGCCACAATCCACAGCAGCCCCGTGACGACCGGAAGATAGCGTGCGGTCAGCGGCGAGCGGACGACCAGCGGCCCCGCCAAGCGCACCAGCGGCATCAGGAACGCCGACCGGCCGAACCCCATGCCGCCATATTCGACCTGCTGCAGGCTCGACTGCTCGATCGCCGCCGCTGTCGGGCGGTCGGCGACAATCGCGATCTCACCCTGCTCGAACAACGCCGGCTCGCAATAGAGCCGCCGCGATCCCGCCTGCACCGCGACGCGCAGCAAGGTCAGCATCATATCCCACTCGCCCGGCATTGCCGCGAGTTCGGCGACCATCGGCTGCGATATGTTTGCGAGCCCGCCCCAGCGCCGCGCCGCGTCGATACGCTCGAACCCCTGCGTGAGCACCGTGTCGCCGGTGACGAGAATTGCGGGCGAGCCGGGACGCGCAATGGCCGCATAATGCGTCGGACCCGCACGCAATCCGTCCGCAACGAGCAGGAGGCGGTCGTCGGCGCGCACGATGGCGAGCAGGTCGGATGCACTCCGTACCGGCGTGACGGTCAACCCGCGACGCCGGATGCGATCGCAGGTCGCGAGCAACTCGGACGGCACCGCACCGACCGCGACGGCGATCTGCGTCACGCCGACGTCGGCGAGGCGCGCCGCCTGTCGTTCGATCAGCGTTTCGCCGGCCACCGTTACCAGCGCGCGGAGTCCGCCGTCGGGCAGCGTCTCAGTCGCTCCGACCAGCGCGATCAGGGCCACTTGCCCCCCCGAAAATGGCAAAAAATCATCGCCCAAAAGCTTTAGGGCCGAAGGCACAATTGGCAAGCCGCGATGTTGCGCCAGAATGCTGCCGCCCGCGATGCCAAAGCGCGCGCTTCAACCGCGTATCCGGGCGCAAAAAAATCGTCGAAAACCGTCCGAATCGCTGGCCTTCGCAGCGCCCATCGGCTAGGCAAAAAGCATCTCCCGAAAAGAAGAAAAAGGCCGGGTCTTGACCGAAGAAAATTCGCCTATGCCGCCGTCGGACGATGGGATTTCGTCGATCAACATCGTCGATGAAATGAAGACGTCCTACCTTGATTACGCGATGAGCGTGATCATCAGCCGTGCGCTCCCCGACGTGCGCGACGGCCTCAAGCCGGTGCATCGCCGAATTCTCTATTCGGCCTATGAAAGCGGCTATGTCGCCAGCAAGCCCTATCGCAAGTCGGCGCGCATCGTCGGCGATGTCATGGGTAAATATCACCCGCACGGTGACAGCTCGATCTACGACGCCCTGGCGCGCATGACGCAGGATTGGTCGATGAGCGTCCCGCTGATCGACGGTCAGGGCAATTTCGGGTCGATGGACCCCGATCCGCCGGCAGCGATGCGTTACACCGAATCGCGCCTCGCCAAGGTCGCGATCACGCTGCTCGACGACCTCGACAAGGAAACGGTCGATTTCCAGCCCAATTATGACGGCTCGGAAAGCGAACCGACCGTGCTTCCCGCGCGTTTTCCGAACCTGCTCGTCAATGGCGCCGGCGGTATCGCGGTCGGCATGGCGACGAACATCCCGCCGCACAATCTTGGCGAGGTCATCAACGCGACGCTCGCGACGATCGACAATCCCGCGATCACGCTCGAAGAGTTGATGGCGATTGTCCCCGGTCCCGATTTTCCGACCGGCGCGATGATTCTTGGCCAAGGCGGCGCGCGCAATGCCTATGCCACCGGCCGCGGCTCGATCATGATGCGCGCCACGCACGAGATTGAAGAAGGACGCGGCGATCGCCGTTCGATCGTCCTCACCTCCATCCCCTATCAGGTCGGCAAATCGGGCCTTGTCGAAAAGATTGCCGAGGCCGCGCGCGACAAGCGGATCGAGGGCGTCGCCGATATCCGCGACGAAACCAATCGCGAGGGCGTGCGCGTGGTCATCGACCTGAAACGCGACGCGACACCCGACGTCGTGCTCAACCAGCTCTGGCGTCACACGCCGGCGCAGTCGAGCTTCCCCGCGAACATGCTCGCAATCCGCGGCGGTCGCCCGGAGATGATGGGGCTCAAGGACATTCTGACCGCCTTCATCGCGTTCCGCGAAGAGGTGATTACCCGCCGCTGCAAGTTCGAACTCGCCAAGGCGCGCGATCGGGCGCACATTTTGCTCGGCCTTGTCGTCGCGGTCTCGAACCTCGACGAAGTCGTCCGCATCATCCGCGGCGCCCCCAACCCCGCTGCCGCACGCGAGGCACTGATCGCCCGCGAATGGCCGATGGGCGAAATCGCCCCCTACATCCGTCTGGTCGAAGCGATCGAGGGCGAGATGGAAGAGGCAGCGAGCTACAGCCTTTCCGAAGCGCAGGTAAAGGCGATCCTTGACCTTCGCCTCCACCGACTGACCGCACTTGGCCGCGACGACATCGGCAACGAACTCAAGGCGCTCGCGACCGAGATCGAGGAACTTTTGTCGATCCTCGCCGACCGCGCGAAACTCTATGCGGTGATCCGCGACGAACTCGTTGCGGTGCGCGACGAATTCGCGACACCGCGCCGGACGCTGATGGCGCCTGCCGCCGACGGGATCGAGGACGAGGATCTGATCGAGCGCGAGGAGATGGTCGTGACCGTTACCCTCGACGGCTATATCAAGCGCACCCCGCTCGACACTTTCCGCGCCCAGCGCCGCGGTGGCAAGGGCCGCGCGGGCATGGCGACCAAGGACGAGGATGTCGTCACTGAGTTGTTCGTCACCTCGACGCACACGCCGGTCCTCTTCTTCTCGACCGCCGGCAAGGTCTATCGCATGAAAGTGTGGCGCCTGCCCGAAGGCGGCCCCGCAACGCGCGGCCGTCCGATGGTCAACCTGCTCCCGCTCGCGCAGGGTGAGACGATTTCGACCGTTCTCCCGCTGCCCGAGGATGAGGAAGAATGGGGCAAGCTCCACGTCATGTTCGCGACCGCGAAGGGCAGCGTGCGCCGCAACAGCATGGACGCCTTCACCAACGTCCCCTCGAACGGCAAAATCGCGATGAAGTTCGAGGGTGATGACGAGGACGACCGGCTGATCGGGGTCGCATTGCTCGACGAGAGCGACGACGTGCTGCTCGCAACGCGGCAGGGCAAGGCAATCCGCTTTGCAGGCGACGATGTGCGCGAATTCCAGAGCCGCAATTCGACCGGCGTCCGGGGCATGAAGCTGGCAAAGGGCGACGAGGTGATCTCGCTGTCGATCCTCCACAAGGTCGGCATCGCCGATCAGGAGGAACGCGAGGATTATCTGCGCCATGCGCCGTGGAAGGGCGAAGATCCCGACCGCCAGCCGCGCAAGATGAACGACGAACGTCACGCCTTCCTCGCCGAACGCGAACAGTTCATCCTCACGGTATGCGCCAATGGCTATGGCAAGCTGTCGTCGGCATTCGAATATCGCCGCACCGGCCGCGGCGGCCAGGGCATTACCAACATCGACAATATTGGCCGCAACGGCCCCGTCGTCGCGAGCTTCCCCGCGACGCAGGCGCACCAGCTCATGCTCGTCACCGACCAGGCAAAGCTGATCCGTATGGGGCTCGACAGTCTGCGCGTCATCGGCCGCGGTTCGGCGGGCGTGCGGTTGTTCGACGTCGCCGAGGGTGAGCATGTCGTGTCGGCGGCGCTGATCGAGGATAGCGAAGAGGAAGCGGAGGGCACCGACGCGGAAGCTTCGGCCGAAGCCGCGCCCGAATGACCGCCACCACCGCGTTCAAGATCCTGACCGCCGAGCAGTGGGCGGTGTTCGAGCGCGACCGCGTCTTTCGCGGCGCGCCGGTGGACATCGCCGACGGCTATATCCACCTTTCGACCGCCGAACAGCTCAATGGCACGCTTGCCAAGCATTTTGAGGGCCAGAAGCGACTGATCATTGCCGAGGTCGACCTGACCAAGGTCGCCGATACGATACGCTGGGAAGCGGCGCGCGACGGCGATCTGTTTCCGCACATCTACGGCGACCTGCCGATGGAAGCGGTGATTGGCGTGCGACCGCGCGACTAGGGCGCGGACTCTAGCGCGAACGCGTCGATCCCTAGGTCAGCAACTTGAACAGGGCTGCGCCAAATGCGCGATGCGGCCCCTGGTCGAAAAACACCACTTCAAGGCTCTGCTCGATGAAGAGCGCGGGCGCCACAAAGAGCCATACCGGGTGTATTGCCCCGAAACGCCGATAGTCGCGAAACGCCGCGATCAAAATCGGCGCATAAGCCGCCACAAGCGCCAAGGTGATCTCGGGGTTTGGAATCATCGGGAACAAATGCCGCAGGCGAAAGAAAGCGGGCCACAACAAGTGAATGGTCGCCAGTGTGACGAGCCGCTTATGCCAATCGGGTCGACGCCGCAGGGCGAGCGCCGCCAACACAATGATCAAAAAGAGGCTGAGTCCCGTCAACGTCCCCGCCACACTCGACGTGGCGATCGTTCCCATTTCGGGCAGGTCCCTCCGGGCAGCCCAGATGGCGGTTGCGATGCCGCTGGCCCAGATGGCGGCCGCCACCGGGAGGGCACTTAACCCCAGGCGGCGATGAATCGACGTTCGACCGGTGCTCACCAGCACAGATTGCGCGATATAGAGAAGCACCCAAGTTAGCGCCGTGGCGCCGTGGAGATGCACGAACCACGGCGCCGCAAAGGTCCCCCGCGCCATCGGCAACCCATAAGTGACGCCGAAACCCAAGGCGATGACCACGAGTCCCGCGAGTCCGATCCCCGGATAAAATGGCTGTCGTCGGTCCGTCGCCCAAGGATTTGCCATATCGTCCCTTTTGCATTGCGTAGCAGGCTGGGGCGGATCGGCAAGCGGCCCGAACAGATTGTTCGGCGATCGCCCGCCGGCCACTCCCTTCCGAACTTCGGCGCTGCATGCTCCCGGACCTCATATTTGCGAAAAGAGCCCCGCCATCGCTGGCGGAGCTCTTCCAGGCCGCACACAGCACAACGCTGTCGAGGACCCTTGCCCTGTCGCTCGGGGTCGCGGCGAGCGGCAGGAATCGGATGGTGCCCCCACGCTCATCCTTGTTGGTGGGCGAGACTGCGAGAGCCTTAACCCTTGGCAAGCCGATGTTTATTTGGATTGCGCGGGCCGTTCATCCCCCTCAAGGGGGATGGTCAGCCGAGCACAGGAGCGAGAAGCCGCATCAACTCGGCCTCACCGTCGACCGCACATTTGAGGTAAATCTGCTTGATCTGCCCACGCAGCGTTTCGGGCGTCACTCCCCGCTCGTCCGCGATTTGCGTGCGCGGCTTTCCCTCGAACAGGCGCACGGCAATGTCGGCTTCCGCGGGACTGAGCCGATAGATTGCGGACAGATAGAGCGCGACGCCCGACCGATCGCGCTTGGGGCCGCTCGCGACGAGAATGGCGTGGGGCAATTTGCCGAGCGACCAGTCGCGCCGCGGCAAGCGGAATCCTTCGATGATGACGGCGGGACGGTTGCGCCGGACCGGCAAGCTCGTCCGCACATGATCGAACCCGTCATCGACGATGAGCGCCTGCACCGCCTGGCCGAGCGTCAACGGCGCTCCCGCCGCATCGATCGACGCCCCTGCGAGCCGGACGTCGCCCGATTTCAATAGAGCTTCCGCCCCCGACGTATGGGCAAGCAGGTGCCCGCGCGCATCGACGATAAACGCACTGACATTGATCGCATCGAACGCCCCGGCCATCAGCTTTGCCTGCTCACCCTCGATCTTTTCCTGCAGGCGAACGGCGCGGCGCGCTGCTGTGGCGCCCGACGCGAACCGCTTGCGCTGGTCCGCAGTCGTGCGGCCGTCCTTGCGGTTGCGCAGGGTCGCGAGACCGATGACGCCGAATTTGTCGATGACCAGATTCGTCTGGCACCCGAACGGGATGCCGATTTCCTCGCACCATTCGACATATTCGAGCGACGCGAGGCCGGGCATCACGGCGTCGTAATGATCTTCGTGCAGCACCGGGTCATAATAGCCGCGTTCGACATGCCGGTTCGAAGCGGCAACGCGGAAATTTTGCGTTTCCGCGCCCCAGCCTTGCTCGGCAAAATGTTCGACCAGTCCGGGTCCGAAATTTGTCACGAGGTTGAACGGAATTTCACGGGCGCCGCCGACCCCGATCAACTGGCCGTGGCTCGATCCGGTATGCCGCGCCAGCGCGTCGAGCGCGTCGAGCCATGTCTCGGGCTGCAACGCAGCCTGCATGAAAATCTCGTCCCAATCCGGTTCGGCACGCCGCTCCATCGCCCCCGCCAGCAAAGCCCGCCGGGCATGATCCCCCGACTGAATTGGTTCTATCGCCGAAGTTTCTAAATTTGCTAGCAAAACGCGACGAACCGATGTCCGCCGGATAGGATCTGGCCAATCCGGCACCCCTGGGGCGCCGCGATTGCCATTCGAACCGTTTCAATCGCGGAAGCGCGAAGCCTTCCTTACGCCGGCTTCCAGCTTTTCCGTTCTTCGGCCTGTTTGAGCACCTCGAACGCCGCCTGTCCCGTCGCGAAGCGTTTTGCCGCCTCCTCGTCGCCGGGTTTGACATCGGGGTGGCATTCCTTGGCATAGGCGCGCCACGCCTTTTTGGTCGCGTCGAAATCGGCGTCGGGGTCGAGCCCCAGCACTTCGAGCGCGCGCATTTCGTCGGCGCTGCGGCTGCCGTCACCCGCGCCGCCCCAGCTATAATGCTGTGCGCGGGCATAGCTGCGCGCACCGCGTGCTTCCTCGGCAGCGCGTTCGGCGGCGTCTTCGGCCGACAGTCCCGCAAAATAATCCCAACCGCGGTTATACTCGGCGGCATGCGCTTCGCAAAAATACCAGCGTTCGGGACTGTTTGGCGATTTGGGCGCGGGACATTTGCCCGGCGCCTCGCAGCCGTGCCGGTCGCAGAGACGCACGCGCTGCGCCTCACGCGACGCGCCATAGGCGCGCCAGCGGGGAAAGCCCCAGTCGTCGGATCTCTTCGCACGGCTCATCGCGTCGATGTAGCGAGTGGCGCCGCAGATTGCTAGCCGTGCCTAGGCCTTGGGCGCGTAGCCGAACGCCTTTTCGGCCAGTTTCACCACTGCGGGGTCGCGTTCGGGCGGCGTCATCGGCACCGCGGCCTCGAGCACTTCGGCCACATGGGTGAGCGCAGCGATCCGCGCCGCCTTCTTGTTGTTGCCGTCGATCACCTTCCACGGCGCCCAGCGCGTATCCGTCTGCTCGAACATATCTGCGAGCGCGATCAGATAGGCCTTGCGCTTTGCCCTGTTGCGAAAATCCTCGGTTCCCGTCTTCCAGCGCTTCCACGGCTTGTCGAGCCGGTCGGCAAAGCGCTTGTCTTGTTCGTCCTGCGTGACATGAACGAACAGCTTGACGAGGTTGGTGTTGCTCCCGGTCAGCTGCGCCTCGAACTCGTTGATCTCGTCATAGCCCTTGCGCCACTCGGCCTCGCTGGCGAACCCCTCGACGCGTTCGACGAGGACGCGGCCGTACCAGCTGCGATCGAAGATGGATATTTCGCGGTTGCCGGGCAGCCGCTTCCAGAAGCGCCACAGAAAATGGCGTGCCTTTTCCTCGTCGCTCGGCGCACCGATCGGCCATACTTCGAAATAGCGCGGATCGAGCAGCGCGGTCATCCGCTTGATGATCCCACCCTTCCCCGCGGCGTCCCAGCCTTCGAGCATGATGACGCTGCGCTGTGCATGGGTGATATGCGCGGCCTGCACGCGTTCGAGCCGCTCCTGCAGCGTCTTCAGTGCTTCGCCGTAATTGCCGTCAAGTTTCGCGCCGGACTCATAGTCGGCGAGATCGATCGTCATCGCAAAACCCCTCGCGTGAACGCCGCTGCTACCACAGCGGCGCCCGCGAGGCGAAGCGGCAAAGGGGGCGAAGCTGTCCCGTTTGGGAACGGAATCGCGCGCGCGATCAGCTCTTGGGGCCGTCAACGATCCGGATGCCGAGTTCTTTCAGCTGCTTGTCGCTGACCGGCGCCGGCGCGCCCATCATCAGGTCTTCGGCCTTCTGGTTCATCGGGAAGACCACAACCTCGCGAATATTGGGCTCGTCGGCGAGCAGCATCACGATGCGATCGACGCCCGGTGCCGATCCGCCGTGCGGCGGCGCGCCGAACTTGAACGCGTTGATCATGCCGCTGAAATTCGCATCGACCTCGGCCTGCGAATAGCCCGCAATCTCGAACGCCTTGTACATGATATCGGGGCGATGGTTCCGGATCGCGCCCGACGACAGTTCGACGCCGTTACAGACAATGTCATATTGCCACGCGAGGATGTCGAGCGGATCCTTCGTCTCGAGCGCTTCGAGTTCGCCCTGCGGCATCGAAAAGGGGTTGTGGCTGAAATCGATCTTGCCGGAGTCCTCGTCGGCCTCGAACATCGGGAAGTCGACGATCCAGCACATTTCGAACTTGTTTTCGTCGATCAGCTCAAGCTGTTCGGCAACGCGCGTGCGCGCCAGACCCGCCAGCTTCGCCGCGACCGCTTCCTTGCCCGCGGCAAAGAACAGCCCGTCATCGGGGCCGAGACCGAGTTCGGCGGCAAGCGCGTCCATCTTCTCCGGGCCGTGGTTCTTGGCGATCGGGCCGCCCCACTCGCCGCCCTTGCGCGTCGCATAGCCGAGGCCCGCAAAGCCTTCGCCTTGCGCCCAGCTGTTCATTTCGTCAAAGAATTTGCGGCTCTTTTCGGCAGTACCCGGCGCGGGAACCGCGCGCACGACGTCGCCTGCCGCGACGATGTCGGCGAAGCGGCCGAAGCCCGACCCTTCGAAATGCGCCGACACGTCGCTGATGATCAGCGGGTTGCGAAGGTCGGGCTTGTCGTTGCCATATTTCAGCATCGATTCGCGGTACGGAATGCGCGGGAAGCTGCCGGCAGGCGTCACCGACTTGCCGTTCGCAAATTCCTCGAACACGCCCGCGAGCACCGGTTCGATGGCGTTGAAGACGTCATCCTGCGTAACGAAACTCATCTCGAAATCGAGCTGATAGAATTCGCCGGGCGAACGATCGGCGCGCGCGTCTTCATCGCGGAAGCAGGGCGCGATCTGGAAATAACGGTCGAAACCCGCGACCATCAGCAGCTGCTTGAACATCTGCGGCGCCTGCGGCAGCGCATAGAATTTGCCGGGATGGACGCGGCTGGGCACCAGATAGTCGCGCGCGCCCTCGGGCGACGAGGCGGTCAGGATCGGCGTTTGATATTCGGTGAAGCCCTGTTCGACCATGCGGCGGCGCAAGGACGCGATGACGTTCGAGCGCAGCAGGATGTTGCGGTGGAGTCGCTCGCGGCGCAGGTCGAGGAAGCGGTACTTCAGGCGGATATCCTCGGGATACTCCTGTTCACCCGCGACCGGCAGCGGCAGTTCGGCCGCCGCCGACTGCACCGAAACCTCTCGCGCGCGCACCTCGATCTCGCCGGTCGGAAGGTTCGCATTGACCGTCTCGGCCGAACGCGCGACGACCTCGCCGGTGATCGTCACCACGCTCTCGGCACGCAGGCCGTCGAGCGTCGCGAACGCGGCATCGCTCGAGTCCGCCACGATCTGCGTCAGCCCATAATGGTCGCGCAGGTCGACGAAGAGCAGCCCGCCATGATCGCGCTTGCGATGCACCCAGCCCGACACGCGGACCGTCTGTCCGACATCCTGGCTGCGAAGCTGGCCGCAATGATGGGTGCGATAGGCGTGCATTTTGATGGTCTTTCAGTGATTGGGGGAAATCACGCGATATGTGATTATGGCCGCGCCTAAGGCAGGGCGGCGCGCCATTTGTCAAGGGCAGAGGCGCATTTCAGCAAGTCAGGCCGAGTCCGTCGAGCACGTCGCTCGCAAACAGGCGGCGGTGGGCCGGGTCGGGGATCAGCCGGTCGCGGGCCGCGCACCAGCGGCGGAAATCCTCGCCATAATCGCTCTCGACCCGCGCGGCGTCGAGATTGCAGCTCTTGGCCCAGTGGCGCGTGAAGGCGATCCCTTCGGCATCGAGCCGTTCGACGACGCGCGCATAGGCATCGGCGGTGCGCTGGCTGCGCGGACCGTCGAAATCTATCACCGCATTGTGCGCAAAACGCGCAGGGGCGAGCAGTCCTTGCGCGCGCTCCATGAAGCGCAAGGTAACAACGGTCGAGCCGCCGTGGCGCGCATACACGCCGCAAATCTGCTCGAACACGTAGGCAAGATCGGCGCGGTCGATCGTCACCGAAGCGTTGAACAGGTCGGCGAGCGGGCGATGCGTGTCGAGTCCCTCGCCCCAGCTTCCGTACACCGGCGGGTCTTGAATATCGGGACCGGCCGCATAGCCGAGCTTCATTGAAAATTGCAGCAGCCAGCCGCGCGCCCACGGATAATCGTCGAGCAGCCGCCCGAGCAGGCTCAGCGCGTCATATCCGGCGCCTAGCTCGCCGGGCGTCGCTCGCGGGTAATCGTCGCGCCATGGCTCGCGATAGAGGAAGCGCAGCATCGCCGGCCGCTTGAACGGCTTGTAGGGGTTGACGATCATCTGGACGAAATCGGGGTCGCGGTCGAGCGCATAGGCCGCCGAAAAGCGGCGAAAATCGCCCGCGGAAAGCCAGTTCAGCGCGCGCCGGTCCACCCGGCGCAGGTTCTGGATCGGGCGGACGAGGAACCGCGGCACGCTCGATACGACGAGCGCGGTGACGACCCCGAGCGCGCCGACCGGCAGTTGCGCCGCCGCGAAAAGCGCATCGTCGCGGACCACTTGCGATCCGGTGGCCGCAATGAAGTCATCGCTCATCACGCCCGCTGTCGGCTCGACCCATTGCGCGCCTGCCGGTGTGACGATCTGGATCGCGCGGATATGGTCCTGGATACCGCCGTGCGCGACCATCGAACCATGGGTGCCGGTGGCGGCAGCTCCGGCAAAGGTCTGGCCGTTTCCCGCTCCGCTCGTCCACAAGGATCGCCCCTGCGCCTCCAGCTTGTCCGACACCTCGTCGACGAGCGCGCCCGCCTCGACGAGCATCAGCGACGCGGCATCGACGCCGGGACGCACATCGTCCCCGGCAATCCGGAAACACCGGTTGAAGCGCCGCGTGTGCAGCAGCCAGCAATGCGACGCGATATTGATGTTCGATGGCGACCACCCCGCCCCCAACGGCCGGACATGCCGTCCCGCCGCCTGCGCCGCCGCCAGCCACTCACGCACTTCACGAGCGGCAGCGGCCAGTTCGTCGCGCCCGCGCTCGGCATCGCCGCTCCGCAAGGCAAAGCGCGTCGCCGCCTCGCAGGTGCCGGTGCCGTGATAGTTGGTCCAGCGCCCTTCGCGCCCCAGTTGCACGATCGGCATCAGGCGACCCCGAGCGGCTGGACCCCGGCATGCGCGCGCCAAGCGACGGTCACAGGCCGAAGATACCCCAACGTCGCGATGGCGACGAGCATTTGCCGCCGCGTCGCAAAGACGCGCAGATCGCAGAGCCCGTGGTCGGCTTCGGGCGTGACGAAGGGCAGCTGCGCCGCGCTTGCGAAACCCCAGCCCTTCAGGGTTACGACCATCCGTTCCTCGTCGAGCGGGCGCGGGTTGGCGATCGAGACGAAAATGTCGGCCTGTCCGGTCAGATACTGGCCGTACAGCGCGAACAGCAGCAGGGCGCACAGCCCCCAGCCCATCCACAACATCATGTTACCCCCTCATGTTACCCCAGTCCGGTTGATCCGGTTCGCGACCCGAAGAGAGAGTGGTATTTTTTCGTGCCTGTCTTCGCCAACTAGCTGTATAGGCGCGTTATGCAAGTCCATCCGTTGATCGAGTCCAGTGCGGCGCTCCAGCAATTCGTAGCTTTGATAAAAGACAGCGATTTCATCGCCGTCGACACCGAATTCATGCGCGAAAACACCTTCTGGCCCGAGCTGTGTCTGATCCAGGTGGCGAACAGCGACCATGCCGCCGCAATCGACCCGATGGCGCCGGGGATCGAACTGAAGCCGCTGCTCGACCTGCTTGTCGACAATGAAGAGGTATTGAAGGTCTTCCATGCCGGCGGTCAGGATGTCGAAATCATCTATAATCTGACCGGCAAGACGCCCCACCCCATCTTCGACACGCAGATCGGCCAGATGGCGCTCGGCCAGGCCGAACAGGTCGGCTATTCGAACCTTGTCGAGGCGTGGCTCGGCATCGCGCTCGACAAGGGCGCGCGTTTTACCGATTGGAGCCGGCGACCGCTCGACAAGCGCCAGATCGACTATGCGATCGGCGACGTCACCCACCTCGCCAAGATTTTCCCGATGATGCTCAAAAAGCTCGTCAAGACGGGCCGCGGCCACTGGCTCGACGAGGAAATGGAGAAACTCGCCGATCCCGCCAATTACAATCTCGATCCCGACAGGGCGTGGCAGCGTATCAAGATACCCTCGCGCAAACCCGACGTTCTGGGACGTTTGAAGGCGCTTGCCGCATGGCGCGAGCGCGAGGCGCGCAACAAGAATCTGCCGCGCGGCCGCATCGTCAAGGACGAAACGCTCGCCGACCTCGCCGCGCATCCCCCGAAGGACCAGGACGGACTTGGCCGCGTCCGCGGATTGTCGGCGACCTGGAAATCGAACGACATCGGCGCGCGGCTGATCGAAGCGCTCACCGGCGCGCAGCCGCTTTCCAAGGAGGATATGCCCGACCGCGCGCCACGCGGTCCCGGCCTCGGCAAGGAGGGCGCGCTCGTCGCCGACCTGCTCAAGTTGCTCCTCAAGATACGTTCGCGCGAACTCAATGTCGCCGCGCGCCTCATCGCGCGCAGCGACGACCTCGAAGCGCTTGCGGCGGGACGCCGCGACGGGATCGCGATGATGCAGGGCTGGCGCTACGACGTGTTCGGCCACGCCGCGCTCGACCTTGTCGAAGGGCGCGTCGGCTTTGCCGTCAAGCATGGCAAGATGGTAATGAGCGAGATCGAGCCCTCGGTCGCCGCCGACCCGACCTAGGGACCTGACCCTAGAGCAGTTTCAGATCGCCTTTCATGTCGAGCGCCTGCGCCAGCGAACGCAGGCGCCGCTCGACCGATTCGCCCGCCAGATGGTGCCAGCCGGGATTGAGGCGGAGCGTCAGATTGCCGTCCTCGATCGCGACCGCGCTGGCCTTGAGCGGCGCCTCGATCCCGCCGGTCAGCCGCTGCGCGAGGCGGATCGCGAGCCCCCATTGCCGCGCCCGCGCCAGCCGATCGGCGCTCACGAGACTGTCCATCATCGGAAAATCGGAATCGGACCCGCCAAACCCGGCATGGAGCGCGCGCGCGAGCAATATGCGGCCCGGAATATCGATGCTGCGCCAGTTGCCGTGCAGACCGATTTCGGTCCCGCGCTCGGCGCGGAAATCGGGGTTCGCCGACCATGCGACGTCGCTCAGCAGACTCGCCGCGAGCCGGATGCGGCTGTCGGCGACATCCTCGTCGGCGAACAGCGGCGCGATCCAGTTTGCGATCGCGCGTCCATGCGGAGCAAAGCGCGCGAGCCGTTTCCCCTCGAACTCGGCGGCCACGATCAGCGGATCCTGCGCGCGCATCTCGTCGTCGAGCGCCTGGTAAAGCAGCCCCTCGCGCAGCCCCGACGACGACACCGTCATTTCGGGCACGTCGATGATGTTGGCGAGCGCGGCGAGCAGCGCCGCCGCGTCGGGCAAGGTCGCGGCGCGGTTCGACGCCATGCCCGGAATCGCTTTCAATTCCTCATAGCTCAGCCGCTTGGTCGCGCGCACGAGCCGGCGCAGCGCCCCGCGCGGCAAGCGATGCTGGTCGAGCACGGGAAGCGGGTCGCGCGTCAGTTCGAGGTCGAGGCGTGCGAGCGCGCGCCATGATCCGCCGACGAGATACAGCGGAACGCCGGTCAGGCCGCCCGGCCACCCCTCGGCTTTCAGCATCTTGCGCACCGCGCGTTCGAATTCGGGCTGTCCGTTCTTGCGGAGCGGCGGCAAGCGCAGCACTCCAAGCGGAAACGATGCGCAGCGGCCCACCTTGCCGTTCGACACTTCGGCGAGTTCGAGGCTTCCGCCACCAAGGTCGACCGCAATACCGTGCGCGTCGGGAATCGCCGACAGCACGCCGCAGCCCGCCGCCTCGGCCTCTTCTGCACCCGACAGCAGGCGGATGGCGAGGCCCGCCGCCGCGGCGCCCGCCACGAAATCGGGACCGTTGGTCGCGTCGCGCACCGCTGCGGTCGCGACGCATTGCAGATCGGTGACCTCCATGTTGCGCGCGAGCAGCGCATATCGGCGCAGCGCGACCAGTCCGCGCTCGGCATCGGCATCGGCGATGCGGCCGTCGATCGACAGCCCGCGGCCAAGCCCTGCCGCGACCTTTTCGTTGAAGATCACCGCGGGCGCGCGCGGGGGTCCCTCATAGACGACAAGGCGAACCGAGTTCGAACCGATGTCGATGACCGCCGATCGGCGCACCGCCTGCCGTGATGAACGCCCCCCTGGCAAAAAATCACCCCTCGCGATTGGTAAAGGCAAGCGTCGGAACATCCTGCCGCTTGTGCAGCGCCGTTCCGCGGCCCGACAGCGATGGGTTGTTCATGAAATAATGGTGCAGGTTGAACGGCTTATCGCCCGGCGTCAGCCGCACGAAAGTGCCATCGGGCTGCAGCACCCAGCTTTGTTCATTGTCGATCAGATTGGCGACGAGCACCTGGTCGAGAATCTGGTCGTGCACCGTCGGATTCTCGATCGGGATCATATATTCGACGCGGCGGTCGAAATTGCGCGGCATCCAGTCGGCGCTCGAAATATAGACTTTGGCGCGCTGATGCGGCAGCGGCGCGCCATTGGCGAACACCCACACGCGGCTGTGCTCCAGAAAGCGGCCGACGACCGACTTCACGCGGATCGTCTCCGACAGGCCGGGAACGCCGGGGCGCAGGCAACAGATGCCGCGCACGATCAATTCGATCGGCACGCCGACACGGCTCGCCTCGTATAATTTGTCGATGATGTCGGGGTCGACGAGGCTGTTCATCTTCGCCCACACCCCCGACGGCTGGCCCGCCCTGGCGGCAGCGATTTCGGCGTCGATCAGCTCGGACAGATGATGCCGCATATTGAGCGGCGACATGGTGATAAGCTCCAGCCGCTCGGGCTCGACATAGCCGGTGATATAGTTGAACAATTGCGCCGCATCGCGCCCTGCGCGCGGGTCGGCGGTGAAAAAGCTGAGGTCGGTGTAAATGCGCGCGGTGACCGGGTGATAATTGCCCGTGCCGAAGTGACAATAGGTGCGATACCCCTGCCCTTCGCGGCGCACGACCATCGAAATCTTCGCGTGCGTCTTCCACTCGATAAAGCCGTAAACGACCTGCACGCCCGCGCGTTCGAGCTGGTTTGCCCACAGGAGATTCTGTTCTTCGTCAAAACGCGCCTTCAGCTCGACGACCGCGGTCACCGACTTGCCCGCCTCGGCTGCCTCGATCAGCGCGCGAATGACCGGCGACTGGTTGCCCGCGCGATAGAGCGTCTGCTTGATCGCCACGACATCGGGGTCCGCCGCCGCTTGGCGCAGGAAGGAGAGGACGACGTCGAAGCTCTCATAAGGATGGTGGACAAGGATGTCCTTGCTACGGATCGCCGCGAAACAGTCGCCGCCATGCTCGCGGATGCGCTCGGGAAAGCGCGGCGAATAGGCAGGGAATTTCAGGTCGGGCCGGTCGACGTCAACGAGCGAGGACAGCGCGGCAAGCCCCACGAACCCGCCGATCTTGGCGACGATCGCTTCATGGCCCTGAATATCGGCGTTCAGCACTTCGGCGATTTCGGCCGACATATCGGCCTCGAGCTCGAGCAGGATAACGCGCCCGCGGCGGCGGCGGCGGATCGCGGTACGGAACAATCGCACCAGATCCTCGGCCTCTTCCTCCAGCTCGATATCGCTGTCGCGGATGATGCGGAATACGCCGAGCGAGCGGCTCACAAATCCCGGAAACAACTGATCGCCGAAAATCTCGATCAGATATTCGATGGGGACAAACGCCGTCGCTTCGCCCGGAACCGGAACGAAGCGCGGCAGCGACGCCGGAATCATCACCAGCTCGCGCACGGTCTCGCCGTTCGACTTGCGCTGGAGGTCGAAAATCACCCCGAGCCCGCGGTTGGGGATGAAGGGGAACGGGTGCGCGGGGTCGAGCACCTGCGGCGTCAGGATCGGGAAAATCTGTTCGTTGAAATATTGGCTCAGCGCGGCGCGCAACCTGGCCGCGTCCGAACCTGCGCCGTGGACGACGATGCCCTGCTCGGCGAGCTGCTTGTGCAGCCGTTGCCATTCGCTCTGCTGCTGGTCGACGAGCCGGTTCACCTCGGCCTCGATTTCGGCAAGCTGTTGACCCGGCGAGCGCCCGTCGGCGGACGGATCGTCGATTCCCTGGAGCTGCTGCCCCTTGAGCCCCGCGACGCGCACCATGAAGAATTCGTCGAGATTGCTTCCCGAAATCGACAGGAACCGCAACCGTTCGAGCAACGGATGCGCCGGGTTTCGCGCTTCCTCCATCACCCGCCGGTTGAACGCCAGCCAGCTCAGCTCGCGGTTGAAAAAACGGTCGGGACCGAAGGACGGCGCCGCGGTGTCGGCGTCGAAATCGGCGAGTATCGAGGGGCGGGTCAACGACATGGGGGCACATCCTGCCTTTCGAGGAGATCGGGATCGATCAGCCCCTGTGACAATAATGTTTCACGCGTAAGTCGAATGCCCACGCGGCGCCCCTGCTCGAGCGATGCCGCGTCGAGCGCCGCGACGATCCGGTGGATCATGGAATAGCTGCGTTCCATGCGTGGCACTATATAGGCTGCAACCTCGGGCGCCAGCGCCATCCCGCGCTGCGCGAACAGCGCCTCGATGAGGTCGCGTGCTAGGCAATCGTCGGGTTCGGCTATCGTCAACACCGGCACCGCGCGTAGCCGCGACGCGAGATCGGGCAGCTCGACATGCCATTCGGACGGCGGCGCATCGGCGATGATCAGCAGCGGTGAGCCCGACGCCTGCGCGCTGTTCCAGGCATGGAACATTTCCTCTTCGCTGACGCTATCGTGCCCGTCGATGACGCGTCCGCCGGTGTCGCGCGCGAACAGGCGACCGATCAGGCTGCGCCCCGACCCGCGCGGCCCCGTTAGCACTGCGGTCCGCACCGGCCAGGTCGACACGTGGCGCAAGTATCGCACGGCGTCGGCGTTGCTCGTCCCGACGACAAGCGGCGCGTCGTTCGAACCGCCTGCGCTCCAATCGAGCGGCAAGGCGATCTGGCTGGTCGGCGCGCGCGCCATCAGCGACTGATCCGCAGTTGCCCGCCGCCTTCCTGCACGGTGAAGCCCCGCGCCGCGAGCGCGGCGCGCAACGCGTTGATGTCGCCGCGGAAGGTGACGCGCATCACCGACGTCCCGCCGAGCGCAAGGCTCGTCGTCGACGCCGACTGCACGCCCGCGACACCCGCGACGGCCCGCTCCGTCGCGGTCACCGACTCGACGTCGGGCGAGCTATATTGGACGGTGAAGCTCTGCACGCCGTTGGCCGGCGCGACGGGAACGCTCGCGTCGGTCTCGACGGGCAATTCGTCGCCATCGCCCGTCACCTCCTCGGGCAGATCCTCGACCTCGACGGGCTTTTCGAGCACCAGATAGGCGTCGGTCTTGAGGATGCCGGCGGTCAGCGCGTCGGTATAGATGGCGTCCATCCGCGCGACCGCCTTTTCCATCATGTCGGGAAGCGCGGCGGAGCTCGGGCCGGTCATCGTGAAGCTCGAAATCAGCTTGTTGTCGGGCCCGAATCGCGCGCTGAAGCGGCCGGTGATCGGTCCGCCCGGATAGGCATATTCGATGCGCGCGACGGGCATCAGCACGTCGGCGGCGCCATATTGATCGAGGATCACGCGCCACCACACGCGCCCGCGCCGACCGGTCTGCCCGGCGTTGAGGAGCAATGTGTCCGCGCCCGTTCCCGCTGTGCGAACATAATCGATCGCGCTTTGCCCCGTATTATATTCGGCCCAGGCGCGCTGCCATTCGCTGCGCTGTTCGAACACCTGCGGAATGCCGTCGATCGAATAGACGGGTATGACGAGCAGCGGCGGCGAACGCAGCGTGCGCCCGCTGACCCCCAAAATCTGTCCGGCGCGCACGCGGTCGAACTGGACGCCGAGCGTCGCGACATAGCGTCGCGGCCCGATCTGCTCATGCTCGGTAACGATCGCGGTGACGATCCCGTCGAGCACCAAATCGGACAGCGCCGGACCGTCGGAGCCGTGAACGCGGCGATAGAGCTGCGCCCACCCCTTGCGCTGCGCCTCGCGCCAGCCCTTTTCGCGCGCGTCGTCGGCATTGTCGCCGGTGACGTCGACCCTGATCCCGCTCGCCAGATAATCGCCGCTGCTGTTGATCGGGGTGATCCCGCGGTCGCCGCGGGCGATCTGTCCTTCGACGACACCGACGAGCAGAATGGCGAAAAGCAGCGCAGCCAGCGCGGTCCAGCGCGCGCCATGACGGGCCATCGCCTCGCGGAATATCGGGCTGGCAGAGCGGGGAAAGACGGCCGAATTCATATCTTCTCTTTGCTTTGCCCCCGAACCCGCCCGAAAGGCAAGTGCGCGGGCAAGGAAATCATGGCATTTGTCGCCGGGAGTCGTTAGTCGCGCGAGCCATGGATTCCAAGCACAACACGTCAGACGGACAACCGGCGGGCCAACCTGCCTCCTACACCTATGCCGGGGCCGGCGTGTCGATCGACGCCGGCAATGCGCTGGTCCGTGCCATCGCCCCGCTCGCCCGCGCGACGCGGCGGCCCGGCGCCGACGCCGACCTTGGCGGATTCGGGGGCTTTTTCGACCTGAAGGCGGCGGGTTTCAACGACCCGCTGCTCGTCGCCGCAAACGACGGCGTCGGAACCAAGCTCAAGCTCGCAATCGAATCGGGCAAGCATGACGGCGTCGGCATCGACCTGGTCGCGATGTGCGCGAACGACCTGATCGTGCAGGGCGCCGAGCCGCTCTTCTTCCTCGATTATTATGCGACCGGAAAGCTCGACAATAGGCAAGCGACTGCCGTCGTCGCGAGCATCGCCGAGGGATGCAAGCAGGCGGGCTGCGCGCTCATCGGCGGCGAAACCGCCGAAATGCCGGGCATGTATGCCGAGGGCGACTATGACCTCGCGGGCTTCTGCGTCGGCGCGGTCGAGCGCGACCAGGTACTCACCGCCGACAAGGTCGCCGCGGGCGACGTCATCCTCGGCCTCGCTTCGTCGGGCGTCCATTCGAACGGCTTCTCGCTCGTCCGGCGGCTTGCCGCCGACAAGGGGTGGAAGCTCGACCGTCCGGCGCTGTTCGACCAGGCCACCCTGCTGATCGACGCACTGATGGCACCGACGCGCATCTATGTGAAAAGCCTGCTCCCGCTGGTGAAAACGGGAAAGATCCACGCGCTCGCGCATATCACCGGCGGCGGCCTCCTCGAAAATATCCCGCGCGTGCTGCCCAAAACGCTCCACGCCCACATCGACGCCGACGCGTGGGAGCAGCCGCGGCTGATGGCCTTCCTGCAGGCGCAGGGCAATATCGAGCCCGAAGAGATGGCGCGCACCTTCAACTGCGGCATCGGCATGGCGGTGGTCGTCGCCGAAAGCAATGTTGGCGCGGTCACCAACGCCCTGATCGAGGCAGGCGAGTCGGTTTTTCGGATCGGGCAAATTGCCGAAGGCGCGAAAGGCTGCACCGTGCGCGGCAGTGACGGGACGTGGAGCGCGCGCGAGGCATGGAGCGCGACGCATAATGCGTAGACGGATCGTCACCCTGAACTTGTTT